>Ga0207426_1000017_pt1 | contig 577913 bp, 524 predicted proteins | sample AraplaMF_Cvi_mMS_FD_184265 | JGI IMG/M metagenome (GOLD analysis project Ga0207426, IMG submission 184265) | Arabidopsis root microbial communities from the University of North Carolina, USA - plate scrape MF_Cvi_mMS (SPAdes) (version 2) | ecosystem: Host-associated > Plants > Roots >... | reverse complement strand
TCCTGGATGACAAAACCGCCGTGCGAATGACCGAGAAGAATGACATTAGAAATGTCGAGCGTTTCAAGAAACCTGCGAAGCTGTTTTGCAAAGTGTTCAATAGTATAGCCGTGCGGATGTTCCGCTAGTCGACCTGAACCCCCTGTACCAATCGGCTCAAGGTACACCATGGTAAAATGGCGCTCCAAGAGGGGCATTCGAAGATATTGCCAGTGAATTCCTGGGCCGCCGGGATGAACCACCATCACCGGCCCTTTGCCCATGACATGGAAGCTTTGTCGAATTCCATCGATATCGACGACATGATGTCCGGAACTCAGGGTATTCGAAATCGACATTGATCAGCCTTCATAAACAGAGCACATCATACTCACCGAATTACGCAATTAGCCTGAGCCAGCGAGCCGGACCACACACACTCCGGTGACAACACGATCTTTTGAAGAACGTCGAGTGTCCTGACCACTCGTCGCGTCGGACGGTCATCCACGGCTTGCATAAGGGACGGAATAGAAGAACTGCTAACCAGTACCAGTACACGGCTGCGAGCTTCGCGTGATCACAATGGCCAAGGCCAGGCGCGTGATGACAAAACGCCATTCGATGCGTATCGACGGATTCACAGCCCTTGACCTTGCGCCATCCTGCTGCTTGAGCTTCTGCTTCGGAGCAGAACCGGCGTCCGCCCTTGGTTTGGGAAACCATGGTCTGGTCGTAATAAGCGTGGCCCGGCACGGATAAAGGCGCTTGCCGGTACCGATCTGAATATTGCCATGGATGTGACAGTGGGTATCGCCCTGCGTGATGACGCCGATCAACGTTTGAGGCGTAGCAGGCGCTGAAGCAAACAATGCATAGCCGCCGGAAGCAAGAAAACCGGCTGCCCTGACTGCCAGACGAGTACTCACAGCTGGGCGCCATGCCGTCACCTGCGGAAAATCGTCGACGAACCCCCAAGCGACGGGGACCGTCGCTTGCAGTTCGGTTCCGGAACTTTGAGCCATCTCATTCCACGATTGTGATTGACTCCCGCAGCCTGACAAACTGCTCATCCCCCTCGCTTCCGTCGACAAAGGTCAATACGACGAAATGGGCCGAATTTTCGAGCGCCGTGAGAGGATAATGCCAGGTATCGGCACGATAGTTGATGCCGACGTCGCCCGGCACCCGGAAAGCCCTGAGCGCTCCGGTGTCCGGCATTCCGTTTGCGCCGTGCGGCGCAACGACCACCAGATAGCTGTCGCATTTATAGGGGATGAAGGCCTGCGATGAAAACAGATGCCGTTCCATTTCGAGCACGGTCAGAGGCAACGGCTTCGGGTCGACCGCTGCAAGGCTGAGGCGGGGTCCTGCGCTGTCGCGGAGATTTTGCAGTTCTCCTATCAGTTCGATCCGCGCCTGGCCGGGCTCAGGCGCGCGCACGAGCTGACCGTAAGGGCGGAAGGCTTCCCCAGAAATGTGCTCCAGCTTGATCGAAGGCATCATTCCGCCTCCACAAAGGGATGGGTCTTCAGCCAATGGCGAGCAATGTCGATGCGTTTGCAGATCCAGACGTCGGGCTTGGATTTCACGTAGTCGAGGAAACGCATGAGACCGTAGGCGCGGCCGGGGTGGCCGAGCAGGCGCATATGCATGCCGACATTCATCATCTTCGGCGCCGTGCGGCCCTCCTCGTAAAGAACATCGAAGCTTTCCCGGAGCGTCACGAAAAAGTCCTCGCCGGTTCCGAGATTGCCGGTCGCCCATTTCAGATCGTTGTTCGTCAGCGTGTAGGGCACCACGAGCTGCGGACGGCCTTCGGCCACGACATAGTAGGGTAGCTCGTCGTTGTAACTGTCGCTGTCGTAAAGGAAGCCGCCCTCTTCCATCAGAAGCTTGCGCGTATGGATGCTCGGTCCGTAGCGGCAGTACCAGCCGAGCGGGCGCTCGCCGAGCGTTTTCTTCAGGCTTTCGATCGCAAGACGAATGTGCTGGCGTTCTTCGTCCTCGGTCAACTTGAAATGCTCGATCCAACGCCAGCCGTGGCAGCAGATGTCGTGGCCGGCTGCCTTAATCGCCTCGGCGGCGGCGGGGTTGCGCTCGAGCGCCAGCGCGCAGGCGTAAACCGTCATCGGCAGATCACGCTCGGCGAAGATGCGCATCAACCGCCAGAAGCCGACCCTGCTGCCATATTCGAACATGGATTCGGCGGCGAGATCGCGCTCGCCGCGGATAACCGGCGATCCGGACATTTCCACGAGGCCGGCATCCGTGACGCCATCCTTGTCGCCGATGCTGTATTCCGAACCCTCTTCATAGTTGAGCACGAAGTTCAGCGCGAGCTGTGCGCCGTTCGGCCATTGTGGATCGGGCGGGGTGCCGCCGTAACCGATCAGATCGCGTTCCAGCGATATTGCCATGATGTCCTCCAGTCTTGGATGTTGAGTAATCAGAATTGCTGCTCTTGCCGTCCGCGCACGAGCTGGGACAGGGTCACGGCGATGACGAGCGCCCCGCCGTAGAACATTTCCTGGATGAATGAACTGAAGCCCAGGAACACGAGACCTGTGATGCCCGTCACCAGGAAATAGACCGCAACAGTTGTGCCCCAGGGATTGAAACGTCCGGGCACGATGCAGGTCGAACCGAGGAAGGCCGCCGCGAAGGCGGGGAGCTGGTAGCTCACGCCGGAAACTGGATCGGCCGCCCCTTGTGTGCCCGTATAGAGCACGCCGGCAAGCGCGCCGAGAAAGCCGGAGGCTGCCAGGCTGGCGATGCGGACGCGGTCAGTATTGATGCCGGAAAGCCGGGCCACTTCGCGGCCGCGACCGACAAACAAAATCCGGCGGCCGAAAGCCGTATATTCCAGCAGGTACCAGATGATGAAGGCGATGATGATCGCATAGTAGAATTCGAGCGGAATCCCGAACAGCCGCTGAACGATGACGGCATTGATCAGTGTCATCGAGACACCGCTGATCGTCATGGAATCGCTCATCCAAAGCGTCACTCCGTGAAGGAAGGTACCGACGCCAAGCGTCACAATCAGGGAATGGATGCGGAAGATCGTGATGAGCAGGCCGTTCACGACACCTACGATGATGCCCATCACCAGTGCCGCGACGATCGCCCAACCGATCGGTACGGAATGGTTGACGTTCAGCACTGCGATCAGCATCGACGACAGTGTCATAGTGTAGGCGATCGAGAGATCGAAATCATTGGCGGTCAGCGGGATCAGCAGACCGAGCGTCACTACGACCAGCACTGCCTGAGAACCGAGAATGGTGGAAAGATTGGTCCAGGTGAGAAAGGTCGTCGGCTGCAGATAGCCGAACGCGGCGATCATCGCCAGCCAGACGACGATCAGCCCGAACTGCTCGGCGCGGTGGACTAATTTTGTCCCGCCGGGTGTCCTGTCCTGTTTGCCCGTTGTAGTTTGGGTCTCGACTTTGTTCGACATCAATCATTCCTCATGAATTCCGCCGCCGAGACTGTGTTCGGCAATTGCTTCCTTCGTGACCTCGGTGCCCGTCAGGGTAGCGATCACGCGTCCTTCGGAAAAAATCAGAACGCGGTTGCAGATGGCCGCGAGCTGTTCATAGTCGGAGCTGGCGCAAAGCACTGTTGCGCCGGCCGCGGCCGCATCGCAGATATGCTGGAAGACGTTTTGCCGAGCGCCGATATCCACGCCCTGCGTCGGCTCGTCGAGCAGGACGAGGCGCGGCGATTGCTGCAGCCATTTCGCGAGAAGAACCTTCTGCTGGTTGCCGCCGCTGAGCGCCGACATAGCAAGCGACGGATCGGGTGGCCGGACATCGAACCTCTGCCCGAGATCGCGGGCACTTTGCGCCATGCCGCGCCGGTCGAGCAGCCAACGGCGGAAGCGTGCTCCAAGCACCGGCATGGTGACATTGTCGGAGACGGGAAGAATGCCGATCGCACCGGCATTCGCCCGATCGCCCGGAATTAGCACCGCACCGCGCCGGATGGCCTCGCGCGGCGAGAAGCTGGCGAGGTCGCAGATATTATCACCGAGCTGGAGCGTGCCCTGAGCGGGCCGGGCGCCATAAAGCAGATAGGGAAGCTCGTCGTAGCCGGATCCGATCAGGCCGGCCAGGCCGACGACCTCTCCTCTAGCGGCGCTGAAATCCAGGCCGGCAATGGTTCCACCGGAGAGCCCCGTCACCGTGATCTGCGCCGGCGCCGCGTTCGCGGGCGCCAGGGGACGTTTGGTAAATGCCAGGCGGCGTCCGATGATCGCCTCAATGAAATCCTGCTTTGAGGCCTTGGCCGTGACCAGGCGCGCGGCGACACGGCCATCGCGCAGCACTGTGGCGCGATCGGTGATCTCCATCACCTCGTCGACATCATGCGATACGAAGATCGCACTCGCACCGCCGGCAACGACGGTGCGTACGACCCGGAAAAGCTGATCCACATCGCGACGTGGCAAGAATGGCGTGGGTTCGTCCAAAATCAGAAGGCCGTTGCCCGAGCCCTGGCCGCTTCTCATCTCCTCGGTCGCGCGGACGATGGCAAGCAAGGCTCGCTGGACGGGAGACAGGTCGGCCACCGTCGAGTCCGGATTGAGCGGAACGCCATAGGCGTCGAAACGGGCGACGGCCTCGCGTCGCTGGCGAACCCAGTTGATCGCCAGCGACCGGCTCTGCGCGAGGCGTCCGATCAACATGTTCTCAAGCACGGTCAGAGCCGGGATCAATCCCAGATGCTGATGCACGAAGCTGATGCGGTGCTGGCGGAACGCTCCCGCCGGCAGCGGCATGGGTACTGTCTCTCCGCATATCGTCAGTTCGCCGCCGGGATCCGGCGCATGAAAGCCGGCGAGAACCTTGATTAGCGTCGACTTGCCCGAGCCATTTTGCCCGAGCAGGCCGTGAACTTCGCCCTGCGCCACTTCGAGCGACGCATTGTCGAGTGCGCGCTGGCCGCCGAAGGTCTTGGTCAGCCCCGTCAGCAACAGCGCCAGAGGCTGCCCCTGCTGACGGATCGGCGTGGAGACGGCCTCGATCACTTGAGCTGCCAGAGATCGTGGAAGCCTTGGACATAGGCATTGCCATAGCCCTGCGAAAGCTGCGGCGGCGAGCCGGCATCCATTGCGTTATCCTTGGTGAACATCATGAAGGGAATCTTCGGATCGGACACCAGCGGCAGGCCGCAGACGCGGCGCATTTCTGAATCGAGCACAGAATGGGCGATCCAGTCTAGGTTTTCGCCGATATCCATCTCGACCTGGCCGCTCTGAACCGTGCCGATGACGAAGGGGGTACCGTTGAAGGCGTCGATCTTGACGCGATCCTGCGCGCCGGTGATCGTGACCGCCGGAACGACGAATTGCGTCATGCTGTCATAGATGACGATGATGTAGTTGATCGTCGGATCGGCAAGCAGCGCGGCCTGAACGCCGGGGGTGATACGTGTCGCCCAGTCCGTGCCGATGTAGTTCAGTGTCTTCGTCTTGCAGTTGTCGCAGTGCTTGAGCTCTGCGGTGATGCCCGAGACCATCGAATCCGTCGAAAGCGGGCCGCTGGAGATCAAGACGAGGGCGTTCAGATTACCCTTGGTGCTGGTGACGGCCCAGTCGACAAGAAGGGCGCCGGCCTTGGCGTAATCGATCGGTACGTCGCCGTCAGCAAATTTCCTGACCGCATCGGTTTGTTCGACGCCGCTGTAATGCGAAGCAATGACCGGGATCTTTGCCGCCTTTGCCGCCTGGACCTGCGGCACGAGGACGCGCGGATCGGAACCGGCCAGAAGGTCGATCAGATTGACCTTCTGGTTGACAGCGTTATCCATGCCCTGCACCCACTGCGAGCTCTGGCCTTGGTTCTCCCATGTGGTGAAATTGAATCCAACTTTCTTCGCAACGCCATGCATTGCCTTTTCGATATTGGCGGTGAACGGGTTGGCGCTCGATTGCGGAATGCTGAAGATCGTTTTGCCGCTCATGCAGTTCGCCGCATCGAAGGCTGGCCCGGGTGGGGTGAAGGTGGGCTTGCCGCGATAGGGCTCGAGTTGCTTTTCGAAGTAGGAAAGATCATCCGCCATGGCGCTGTGCGGGCTGCCGAACGCACCAAGCGCGCTGCCCATCATCGCACAAGCCATCAGCAACAATTTGCGTCTCATTGGGATCTCCTGGTTCTCTTTGATCTTCGTTCGGCGGGCGGGTCTTCGTCAGGGCTCCCGGCAAGGTGGCGGGAACCGAAAACCGCGCTCTTTACAAGTGCGCGCAATATTGCACGCACTTGTAAAGAGCGACGCAAATGTCGTGCCAAGTGGCGACTGCAATCGGTTATCTATTTGATTCAGATGATAAAGATTAAGATGCGTGGTGCCGGGCATATCCACAAGTCGGCGATGCAGGCCCTGGGGGAAGGAAACGGCGTGCACGAAATCGATAGGCTGCCCCAACGAAAGCAGCTTGCGCCATTTTTATGCATATATGCCGATTTCACGGCAACTCGTAGATATCGATTTCCGCGCGACGGCGCTCAGTCAAATCGAGGCTGGATTCGATGTGGAGACAGTGGTGCAGCGCTTCCTTTGCCGCACCTTCCGGATCGTTGGCTGCAATGAGATCGACGAGCTTCTCGTGCTCGTCGACGAGGCACAGAACGCCGCTTCGCTTTTCGTAAAGCGACTGGATAAGACAGACGCGTCGCATCAGCAACGTCAGCATCCGTGCCAGCACCGCATTGCCGGCGGTCTCTGCAAGCAATACGTGGAAATCGCCCGCGATACGGTTCATCTCTGGCCGCAAATTATCGAAGACGTCGCGCTCGGCAAGCAGATGATCCCGCAGCCGGGCGATATCGGCTGGCGTTGCGCGTTCGCAGGCGAGACGGACAATGATCATCTCGAGGTTTTTGCGCGCCTCGAAGACGTCGCGCGCCTCGGCGATCGTCGGTCGCGATATGAAGGCACCGCGATTGAGCTCGATCTCGACCACAGCCTCGTCACGCAGGCGCTCCAGCACGCGACGGACGCGGGAGCGGGGCACGCTATAGGTGGCTGCGAGCTTGACCTCGTTCAAATGCTGGCCCGGTCTCAGGGTCTTGTCGATGATCGCATCCACCAGCCGGTCGTAGAGCAAGTGCTCTTCCGGCCTCTGCCCCCGCGAACTCTGCACGCTTTCGGTGCCGCCTTCCGACTGCGGGTTGCTGGGAGACAGTTCGGACATAGCTTTCTCGGTTGTCTGCTGCTTCTCAGGCCTGCCTACCGTCTCGGTATCGCGGGCACGGTTTTGGCAGACTTAACCGAGGAGAACGGGGCGGCGCAATGGTCTAAAATCGCGGAGGCTCGCGGAAACGGCAGTTCTCAGCTTTCGCCGCAACGGACGATTGCCGCAATCGGCGCCTCGCCGGGTGCACATTGATGCTCCGTGCCGCCGGAAACGAAAATCGCCGGATCGCCCGTCACCGAGGCAATCACGGCTCCCAGGGCGGCACGCGCGTGGCGCTCGTAATTGATGTCGGCATCCGACAGCATGGTGTTGCGCCAGCCGCGCAACCGACCTGTCGGGCTTGCCTCGGCCTTGGCGAAAATGGCTGCGATCCCGGGCGACGGTTCTCCGGCATTTTCGATGGCCGCGCGGACGCCAGCCGCATCGATCACGTCCTTTAGGACCGCATGGCCGATGCGGAAGTCGCTGGCGGCGCCCGGCGCATTGCCAAACAGCAGCACTTCGCAGGCTTTCAGTTCGCCGCCTGCGGAGGTCGAGGCAACGGCCGAAAACTGATCGAGCTTCCGTCCGATCATTGCGTCGGAGAGCTGCGATTCCTCGACCTCGCCAAGCGCAAGCGCAACGCCGAGGCCCATTGCGCCGCGGGCATAGACCTTCGAACCGTTCGGGTCGCGCGTCACCACGGCAACGCCGCGGCTGTCGGCATCCGATATGGCCGCACCCGTCAGAAGCGGTCCCTTCACTTGCACGTAATGGACATCTGCCGGGTCGACGACGCCCGCTTGCCGGAGAGCCTCACTGACAGCGTCGGCAACCAAGCGGACATGAATCGTTGTGCCGACCTCTTCGGGTGAGAGCGCACGGGTCTCCGAGATGCCGAGCACAAGCCTTCGCTCGCTGCGCGCCAATGTTTCGTCCGTGCGCGTAAAAATCGTCGCGTGCGGCGAGAGCACGCCTTCTGTGCCGCCGGACCAGACAAAGGCGATACGGCGAACGACGTGGTCGAATTCAACGCCCAGTTTTTTTGACAGAAGAAGACGAAACGCGAGCGTCGCATAACCCCGCGTGAAATCGTTGGCACCGCCATTGCCTTCGGTTTTGCCAATGACGGCAACGATATCCGTCGGGTTAACCTCACCTGCGTCGATCAGCTTTTCGAGTGCGGTAACATCGTCGGGCGATGCCATTGCGATCTTGTGGACACCGATTTTCATTGTGTGTGTACCATATTCAATTTGGCGCGAAGACGTAGACGGAATGGACCACGCCCATCGCAAGACTTGTATACCAGGCGACGACTGCCGCAAGCGTCACGACGATGAGCGCAATACCCCGAGCGCTCATATGCGGCGCGTCGACGAATGTTCTCTGCGGATAGGCGCCAAAGGCGCGACCTTCCATCGACATCACCATCATCGAAGCCTTGCGCAGGCTGCCGACGAGAAGCGGCATGGCATAGCGCTTGGTTTCAAGGATGCGACCGGCAATGCCGCGCTTTCGCGCGACGCCGCGAACGGCTTGAGCGGAACGAATGATCTTGATCTCCTCCTCGATCGTTGGAACGATACGCAGCGCGATGAAGAAGGCATAGGCGATGCGATAGGGAACACGCATCTGCGTGACCAGCGCGATAGCGAGATCCCGCGGGTCGGTGGTGCGCACGAAAACCATTGAGGAGAGGATGATGGTGTAAATGCGCAGAGCCGAGGCCAGCGCATAGTCGGCGCTCTCGGCATAGATCGGCTTCGAAAGGATGTGGAAGGCGACCGTTTGGCCTGGCAGTGTCAGACTCTGAACCACCAGGAAGCCAATGCAGGCAATAATGAAAAGCCATGTGCCGCGGACAATTTCCAACGGCGTTAGGCGCGCCAGAACGAGGGCGGTGAGGAGGACCGCGACCGCGATCGTGATCTGTATCCAGGCTATGTACGCGCCGAAGGCAAGGAGCGAGATCCCGATCAGCCAGGCGAACTTCGACAGCGGATCAAGCCGATGAAAGATCGAACGGCCTGCACGGAATTGAAATGCGTTCTTGCTTCTCACAACATCCTCGCTTGCAACGTGGCGGCCAGGCAGGAAACCAGGGACTCCGATGACAGTACGGGGCGAAGTCCCCGACCCGGATCACGATCCGCCAGCCGGCGGCTCACCTCGTAGATCGGAGGAGCGAGCAGGCCGGAGCTTTCGAGCAGCTCCGCCTTGCCGAAAAGCTCAATCGGGGCGCCATCGAAGGCGATCTCGCCTGAGCGCAACACCAGCGCGCGGTCCGCCCATTCTGCCACCAGCCGAACGTCGTGTGTGATCATCAGGATGGTCGTACCGTAACGCTCGCGAAGACGGGCCATGAGGCCCATCAGCTGCTGTGCTCGTTCGTGATCCTGGCCGATGGTCGGCTCGTCGAGGACAAGCAGGCGCGGTTCGAGCACCATCATCGTCGCGACGCTGAGGCGCCTGCGTTCCCCAAGGCTTAGGCTGAATGGTGAACGATGTCGGTAGCGCGCGAGATCCACGATCGAGAGTACATCTTCGACACGCCTCTCCACCTCGCTGTCGGCAAAGCCACGAACGCGCAGGCCGTAAGCGACTTCCTCATCCACCTGATCGGTAACGAATTGATGGTCGGGATTCTGAAAGACATATCCCACTTCCGCCGCGATCTCGCGCGCGCCGAGTTTGGCGATATCTCTGCCGTTGAGATCGATCGCGCCGACAGGCGCATCGTTGATGCCCACGAGCATGCGGGCAAGTGTCGTCTTGCCGGAGCCGTTGCGCCCGAGCAGGGCGACGATCCTGTTGTTTTCGAGTGCAAGGTTGACATTTTTCAGGATTGGGTTCTTGCGATCGTAGCAGAAGCTCAGCGAGCGGATGGAGAGGAGCGGCAAACCTAGGGGTTCCGCTGCAACGCTCGCGGATTTCGGATCGAGAGATTGCGTCGGCTGCATGATGTCGCAGAGAGCTACGGCCTCACCAACAGAGAGGGGCACCTGATCACTCGCCAGCGGTCGTCCTGCAGCCTGGGAGAGATCCATTGCGAACTCGGCGACCTGTGGAAACCAGCTTGCCGTCGGAACGACGCCGGCTTCTTCGGAATGGACGACGCGGCGGGAGGAGAATGCGGCGCGCGGCGCGCCGTCGAATACGATGGTGCCGCGATCCATCATGACGACACGGCTGACTTTATCTGCGAGTTCGTCAACGCGGTGTTCGACCATGATGATCGTCGTACCGTGCTCGCAATTGAGGCGCGCAAGCACGGAGAACACCTCTGCCATACCGGCGGGGTCGAGGTTGGCGGTGGGTTCGTCGAGCACAAGGAGGCGTGGACGCGCGGCAAGGACGGCTGCTATACTGACGCGTTGCTTCTGACCGCCCGACAATTCGAAGATCGACCGATCGCCGAAGTCCGCAAGACCGACAAATTCCAGCGCCCGGGATTGTTCCACCAGAATTTCCTGAGTAGGTCGGCAAAGATTTTCAAGCCCGAAGCAGACTTCGTCGCGGACCCGCGTATTGATGATCTGGGCATCGGGATCCTGGAAGACCATGCCGACATCGGTTGCGAAGGACGGGACCTTGGTATTGGCCACCGATTTTCCGCAGATAGTGGCAGACCCCTGCAGTGTGCCGCCGAGAAGATGGGGAACCGAGCCGTTGAGAAGATGCAGCAGGGTGCTTTTACCGCAGCCGCTCGGGCCAAGGATCAGCACGAATTCGCCTTCCCCAACTGTAAAGTCAACATTGTGAAGAACGGGCTGGGCTTCGCCCTCATAGGTGTAGGTGATGCCCGAAAGATCGACCAGATGACGCGCGCGGGATGCATCGCTCTCGCATTCGTCGCTGCCGGGTTCCGCGAGGATCGCTTGTCCGGTAGACTGGGGGGCCGGAGAGAGGGCGCGGTCAAGCGCACCCTCGTCGGCGTGAAAGGAGGCGGTGCTCATCGATCAAGCCCCGGTCGGCTGGTTTGCGGCCACGACCGGAGATTGATCCTTGGCGATCGCCGTACCACGGAGCACACCGGCCTTGGCAAGGCCGTGGGCGATCGGCTTGACGAGGATGATGGCGTAGACCGCGCCGCTGATCATGCGGATCACAAGGGCGAGCAGATTATAAGAAATGCCCATGTCGCCGACACCGAAGAAATAGACTTCCGGAATTTGCTGAAGCAACGGGGCCAGGGCGCCGGAGAGGGCCAAAACCGACAGGGTCCACCTGCGATAGCCGTAGAAGGCGAAGCCAACGTCGGACATGAAGCCCTGTAGGAAACCGGCGCCGAGAACCATGATGCCGTTCGGATTGCCGGAAAGCACTTGCGCCACGCCGTTCATGGTTTCTGCGATGGTGGCCGCGCCGGGCTTTCGGATGATATAGCCGCAAAGCGGGCCGGCAATGTAGAAGCCGCCGCAGATGGCAGCAAATGCCAGGAAGCCATAGGCGCCGGAAAAGGTCATGAAGAACCGTCCGATCATGGCGTTCGGCGTGCCGAGAACGCCGTTGATGACGCCGATGATCGCCATGATGACGATCTCAAGCAGCGTGAACGCGACGAACGTCTTTCCGCCCTGTCCGCGATTGATGAAGAAGGCAAAGGCGGCGAGTGCGACCGCGATGATGGCGACGATGAGATAGATGAGACCGACGGACATGGTAGGATACTCCGCGAGTTGGGGGATCAGGCTCTCACACCTCCCTGACGGCGCCTGCACCCGCCAAAGGGATCATTCACACGGCAACCGTCTTCCAACTCTCGGGCCTTTGAAGCGGGCACCGGTCGAAGATGGGCGGCTAGATCTGGCGATCGACAATCGACTTCAACAGTGCGTCCGGGCGCACTCCGATGCCAAGCGCTACGGTGAGGGCAGGGTTTCCAACTTTTTAAGTGTAGTCACGCAGCCCCGTGAAGCTGACCGGTTATATACCCTGCCTGCAGCACTGAAATGCATTCTAAATTCAATTTTTATCGCAATGCAAGAAGATAAAAATGGCAATTTGACGTTAATTTTTAGCCATTTGCATTCAAATGAAGCATTTGGAAGTAATAAATTAAATTATAGGCATATTGCACAAAATATACATGCGCATTGCATAAAAAGTCATCATTCGGCGGCGGCCGCCATGGCATTTCGTCCACTCAGTGAATCGATAGCGGCCATGACGCCGCCACTCCTGATGGGAACGGCGGCGCTCGTAAGTCCCGATTCGATCGCGGCGAGGGTGCCTAGAACCGCAGCATCATTGAAATCTCCGAGGTGGCCGATCCGGAAGACGCGATCGGCGAGCCGTCCGAGGCCATTGCCCAGCGAAACGGAGGATTGGCTGAGGATCGTCGCGCGCAGAACGTCCGCCGAATAGCCTTCCGGCACAAGAACGGCTGTCAGCGAACTGGAATAATCATCCGGCTCGGCGCACCAGATTTCGAGGCCCCAATAGCGAACGCATGCGCGTGCGGCCGCCGCCGCCCTGTCGTGGCGAGCGAAAACCGCCGGGAGGCCCTCTTCCTCAAGCAGTTCAATGGCAACCTTCAGTCCCTGCAGCATGTTCGTCGCCGGGGTGTAGGGAAAATAACCTTTGCCGTTCATGGCGATCATGTCCTCCCAATCCCAGAAGACGCGCGGCAGCCGGGCGTTTTGGGCCGCTTTGCGTGCTTTTTCGGACACGGCGTTGAAAGAGAGGCCCGGCGGTAGCATCAGGCCCTTCTGCGAGCCCCCGACTGTGACGTCCACTTGCCATTCGTCGTGACGGTAGTCGATCGATGCCAGCGAGGAAATCGTGTCGACCATGAGGAGGGCCGGATGGCGGGCCGCGTCGAGGGCCTGGCGAACCGCGCGGATGTTCGATACCGCGCCGGTAGACGTTTCATTGTGGACGACCGCTACGGCCTTGATCTTGTGTTGACGGTCGCCACGTAGATGGTTTTCGATCGCCCCGAAATCCGCTCCCCGTCGCCAGTCGCCGTGCAGGAACTCGATATTCAGCCCGAGGCGTGTCGCCATCGTCTTCCAAAGAGTGGAAAAATGCCCCGTCTCTGCCATGAGGACGCTGTCTCCCGGCGACAGCGCATTAACGAGGGCGGCCTCCCAGGCGCCCGTGCCCGATGCCGGATAGATCACAACATTGTCCTGTGTCCGAAACATACGCTTCATTCCCTCGATGACGCCGAAGGTCAGCGCCGGAAAGTCCGGCCCTCTGTGATCCACCGTTGGCTGGGCGATTGCCGCAAGAACTGGAAGCGGCACGTTTGTCGGTCCGGGGATCTGCAGGAAATGGCGGCCGGCTGAGCGCATCGATAACAAACCTTGTCTTGGTGGATGGCATTTTCAGAAATTGCATTATGAATGCTATTTTGCGGAAAACTGCAAGGCAAGGCTCAATAATGTCGTCAAAACATCCAAATTGCACTTTTAATTTCGAGAGATTTGTTTAGAAATACATCGAAAGAAAATCTCTCACCTGCGTGACTTGGCGCAGGCAATGCAAATTCGAGCGGTTCCAACGGTGTGAAACTGCATGCGATTGCTGGTGCAGCGGGAAGGAAGCTGGAGGGCGTGGCCGAGTGAATACCATAGACCGATATCAAGGTATCGTGCGCAAGACGCTGCATCATGAAGTCGTCGTAGACGCGTTGCGCGAGCTCATTCTGGAAGGTGAGTTGGAGCCGCGTTCAAGGATCAACGAAGTGGCGCTTTGCGAGCGTTTCGGAATTTCCCGGACGCCGCTGCGTGAAGCCATCAAACTGCTGGCGGCGGAAGGGCTGCTGGAATTGCTTCCCAATCGCGGCGCGCGCGTCGTGGCACTTTCCGAAACCGAGATCAGCGAGATCCTGCAGGTCGTCGGCGCGCTGGAGGGGGCGGCTGGCGAACTGGCTTGCGGGTTGATAACAGAGGCGGAACTTAGTCTTATTGAGGCGGCGACCGAGGCAATGATCACGGCCTGGAAGGCTGGCGATTATCCGATCTATTTTGCTCGAAACCGTGAGGTCCACGATGCGATCATGGCGGCGGCACGCAATTCGGCGCTGCAATCGACTTATCGCAGCCTTTCCGGTCGTGTGCAGCGCGCAAGATTTTCTGCACACAAGACCGATGAGCAGTGGGCACGCGCCATCGACGATCATCGTCTGATGGTTATGCTTTTGCGTCGCCGTGATGGCGCGGCGCTGGCCCAACTGATGCGTGATCATATCAAAAGCAAATGGCCGGTCATCGCTGCGGCTTACAGCGAGACGAAGCCGTTCAAGCCTGTCGATGGAAAGCACAGCCGCGCGGCGGAGAAAGCTAGCAAGGGTAGGTGAGGCTGTGGCGAGGGATTCGACATTGGTCGCATTTCCTCTTGCGCCGATGAGAATTGCATTTCCGATGGATAGACGTCTGACCTCTGTCCAGTTGTGATCGTTACTTCCCTTGGAGTTCGCCATGCAGGCAGGCGTGCATCGTTTCAGTCTCCCCGATCCAGGCGACGTTTCCGGTCTGGCTACGGCGATTGTCGAGGGAATCATCGATCCGGAGGCAATCATTGCGGTGATCGGTAAGACGCACGGCAACGGGTTGGTGAACGACTATACACGCGGATACCTCTCGCAATCTTTGTCGCTTCTGATCGGGCAGGCGACGGGCCAGCCACCCGAAACCGTTCGCAAGCGCGTTCCCTTCATCTTCTCGGGAGGCGTGGAGGGTGTGCTCTCACCTCACTATACGGTTTTCACCGCATCGCCGGATACCGTGCCGTCGGCCCATAAGGCGCTGGCAATAGGCGTGGCGTTCACACCGGATCTCCGGCCGGAAGAGGTTGGCCGGCAACGACAGATCGACCTGACCGCGGAGGCGGTTGCCGAAGCGATGCGAAAGGCGTCGATCGACGCTGCAGATGACGTGCATTTCGTTCAGGTGAAGGGACCGGCCTTTGCGCAGGCCGATATTGCTTCCAGTGTCGCGGACGGCCATCCGCCGGCGACGGACAATCCGGGCAAATTGATGGGCTATGGACGCGCCGCGTCGGCGCTTGGCGTCGGCAGGGCGCTCGGACATATAGCGGAGGAGCGCTCGGTTGCAGAAGCTGTCCTCAAGGACTTCAGCCTGTTTTCGCCCGTTGCCAGCATCTCGGCCGGTGTCGAGGTCAGATGCAACGAGGTTGTGGTGATCGGTCTCAGCCAAAAATGGAGCGGCAACCTGACGATCGCGCATGAGTTGATGGCCGACGCGCTCGATCTCTCCGGCATCCATGCGATGCTAGCGGAACTCGGTTTTGACCGCGGAGCACAGATATCCGCCGCCGAGAGCCGGAGGATAAAAGCGGCTTTCGTGAAATGCGAGGCGTCGCGCGACGGGCTCGTGCGCGGCAAGGCGCATACGATGCTGAACGACGGCGACATGGATCAGCAGCGACATATCCGCGGTGCTGTCGGCGCGATCATCGCGAGCGTGCTCGGCGATACCGCCCTTTTCGTTTCTGGCGGCGCCGAACACCAGGGCCCCGATGGAGGCGGCCTTGTCAGTCTTATTGTCGAACGCGCAGGGAGAAGTTGAGCATGGCAAGTCGCCAGCAGCGTATTGTCGTCGCCGGTGCGGGTATCGCCGGAAGTCTAATCGCGTCCGGCTTGTCCGGACGGGAAGACATCGAGGTCATCTGCCTGGAGCGTGTGGGTGCCACCGACCATATGGACGCCGGAACCGGCCTGAACATCGGTCCCAACGCCATTAAGGCATTGAAAGCTGTCATGCCTGAGCGGGCCGATGCAATCGTCAGCAACAGCCTGGCGTGGCAAAGCTGGTCGATCGCGCTGACCAGCGGTCGGAGTCTTATGAACCTCGCTCTGAGCGATGTCGCCGACAATGCCGGCATACGCATCCGCTGGGCGGAGCTCTATGCGTTGCTTCGCAAGCCGCTCACGAATGTTATCCGCTATGGTGCCGCGCTTTCCTCTTGCGGACGCGACGGAAACGGGCTCTTCGTGACCTATCACGACAAGGAGGCGGCAGCTGATATCAGGATCGACAACATCGATCTCATAATTGCTGGCGATGGACGATATTCGAGAATCCGAGAGCATTTCGTGTCAAAGGAGGAGCCTCGCTTTCTGGGTGTCTGCCTCTATCGCGTGCTCTTTCCCGCTGGAGCGGACTGCCCGATCGACGACTACGGTCAATGGTTCAATGGGCCGAACCGGCTTCTGGCATTCCGCGTTCCCGGCGATTTCGTCTATTGTGCGGGCTCGTTTCCGATTGGCGACGACGGTGTTGTCAGCGACGAGATGAAGACACCCGAATTTCTGCGCAGCGCTTATACGCCCGAGGTCGGAATGCTCTGCGCCGAGGCTGCCTATCTTGTCAGCGCCCTCGAGCAATATACCGACCGCATCCATTGGGCCCGTCTTCAGGACGGCACGACGCGTTATGATGCCGGCGCGGGTGTCGTTCTTGTCGGCGATTCCGCCCATCCGATGGTGCCGACACTTGGACAGGGGGCAACCCAGGCCGTCGAGGACGCGTGCGTTGTCGTCGACGAGGTCCGACGAGCCCTGATGAACGGCGCATCGCTGGAGGACATACCCGCAAGCGTTTCCGCCCGCCGGACGGAGCGGGCCGAATTCGTCGTTTCGTTCTCTCGCGACGCGACCGACACCATGCTGGCAGGCTCCGACCCGGTCGCGGGCACGTTGAAAAAGCTCGAGCCGGCGTTTACCTCTCGGCTTGAAAGACTGTACCGCGATGTGCCGGTGCCGCTCTCATGAACACGGATCTATGGCAACTCACGGCATCCGAACTCGCTAAGGGCTACCGCGCTGGCACCTTTACGCCGCTGGATGTCCTTTTTTCGATCGAGGGGCGCCTTGATGCCGTGAATTCCAAAATCAATGCCGTCGTCGCTGAGAACCGTGGTGCGTCTCGGGCGCAAGCGGAGGCCGCGACCGCTCGATGGCGATCCGCCACGCCGCTTTCGCCTATCGACGGCGTGCCGATGACCATCAAGGACAACCTCTTTCTGGCCGGCTTGCCGGCGACCTGGGGCAGCAGGCTCTACGCGAACAATGTGCCAACGGTTGACGAGGCACCGGTCGCAAGGCTCAGGGCTGCAGGCGCCGTGTTCATCGGCAAGACGAACGTTCCCGAATTCACCCTGCAGGGATACGCCTCGAACCTGGTCTTCGGCACGACCGGCAATCCCCACGCGCCTGACATGACACCGGGAGGCTCGACAGGTGGAGGTGCGGCAGCAGTGGCGGCAGGTATCGGCCCGATCGGGATCGGGACGGATGGCGGCGGTTCGCTCCGCCGACCCGCCGCCCATTGCGGCCTTTTTGCGCTCAAGCCTTCGATCGGACAAATCGCCCGTTATGGAGGCTTCCCCGAGATCCTTCTTGATTTCGAGGTCGTAGGCCCAGTTGCCCGCAGTGCGGAAGACCTTGCCATGATCTTTCCGGTTCTCAAGGGTTATGATCCGGCCGACCCGTCTTCGTTGTCGGGGCTCGCGCTGGCCCCACCTTTTCCGCAGCGTGCCCGGATTGCCTATCTGCCGAAAATGGGAACTGCGCCCGTCGATCCGGCCATTGCCAGCGCCGCGGGTGCCTTCGCGGCGGAGCTGGCGGCGGCCGGACATCATGTCGTAACCATAGAAACCCCTTATGACGCCGAGAGCGTCGCGGCTGCCTGGGGCACCATTGCCGCGGCCGGACTGCACTGGCATCTGGATGCCGCCGGAACGCGTCAAGGCCTTGGCGCCAACGCGCTGGCGCTCGATGCGGTAGGTGCATCACGCAGCGCGGGAGACTATGCGGCTGCGATGGCCGTCGCTCGCGCGGCGCGTTCCGATGCGGGTCGGCTGTTTTCCACCTATGATCTGCTTCTGTGCCCTTCGATTGCCGCGCTCGCCTGGCCGGCAGCCGAAGCCTATCCGCCGGAAATCGATGGACAGCCCGTCGGCCCGCGCGGGCACGCCTTGTTTACCGGCTGGATGAATGTGACCGGCGTCTGTGCTGTCAATGTTCCGGCCGGTATGACCGCGGACCGCGGTGGCATCGGTATGCAACTCGTAGCCGCTGTCGGCAGGGATGCCGAACTTATCGACTTTGTGTGTAACTTGCCGGCTTTGCGGACCTCTGGTCCGGTGCCGCTTTCAAGGAGACTCGACTGACATGGCTGAATTTGCGGGCAAGGTGGTGATCGTAACAGGCGCTGGCGACGGGATCGGCCGTGCAGCGGCACGGGAGTTCGCAGAGAAGGGCGCCAAGATGGTACTGATCGACGTCAAGGGTGTCGATACCATCGCGGACGAACTGAAGGCCAAGGGCAGTGAAGTCATCACCGCATCCATGGACGTGCGCGACGGTGCGGCCTGGGGCGAGTTGGTGGACGATGTGCTCGCCAGGTTCGGAACGATCGACGCGCTCGTCAACAATGCGGGTGTTGCCGTTCCCGGCGATACCGCCGCCGATGTATCCGAGGACGTCTGGGACAAGATCATGGACGTCAACGCCAAGGGCGTATGGCTCGGCATGAAGGCCGTCCTGCCAACGATGATCGAGAAGAGGAGCGGCAAGATCTGCAACGTCGCATCGACGGCCGCGCATATAGGCTTGAAGAATGCCGCCGCTTATTGCGCCTCCAAGGGCGCCGTACTGGCTCTAACCCGTCAGGCTGGCGTGCAATACGCGCCGCTGAACATCCAGATCAACTCGGTTTCGCCGGGCACCACGATGACCGGCCTTCAGAGGGACGTGACTGAGGAGCAGCGCGCCGCCTTCCTGCCGTTGACGCCGATCGGCCGCTTTGCAGCGTCAGAGGAAGTCTCCGGCGTCATCGTCTTCCTTTGCTCGAATGGTTCTTCCTTCATGACTGGTGCAGACGTCAGCATCGATGGCGGGATGGTCGCGCTATGAACATTCTCCTGACCGGTGGCGCGGGCTTGATCGGCACGGCGGCGCGAGAAACGCTTACCGGCGCTGGCCATGCGGTGACGGCGGTCGATATCACTGATTTCGGCCGCGGCGACACGATGCTTCGGATCCTTGCGCTGGATGACAGGGATGTGCTGGATGCCTTGATCCAAGAGAAGCGCATCGATGCTGTCGTCCACTGCGGCGCGATCTCGGGGCCAATGATGGCAAGGGGTGAGCCCTTGAAGATCGTCTCGGCCAATATCGATACGACGGCACTGCTGCTCGATCTCGCCCGCATCCACAGGATGAAGCGTTTCGTGTTTTGTTCTTCGATCAGCGTCTACGGCGATGCAGGTCCGATCACGATCAATGAAGAAACGCAGCTTCACCCGACATCGGTTTACGGCGCCAGCAAGGTTGCAGGCGAGCAACTGGTGGAAGGGTTCGCCTCCGAGTACGGTCTCGACGGCGTGAGCCTCAGGATCGGTCGGGTCTACGGTCCCTATCGCCGTGCCAACTGCTTCCTCAGGGATATCATCCGAAACGCCGAAGCTCGGAAGCGGACGACCATCCCCTGCGATCCAGATTTCATCTATCATTATGTCCATGTTGACGATGTTGCCGGGGCCATCGCGGCGGTGCTTGCTGCACCGGCATTTCCACGGCGCTCGTATAATGTAGGATCCGGTGAAGCGCTGACGATGCCGCAGATTGCCGACGTTGCCGCCGATGCGATTGCCGGTGCGGACATCGAACTCGTTCCGGGGGCGGACGACGTGCCGGATGTGCAAACCGATTTCGATATAGGGCGCATCGGCCGCGATCTCGGCTGGCGGCCGCGTCTGCCGCTTGCGGCAGGGCTGAGGGCTTATAGGGACGCCATTCTCGCCGGTCGATCCGCCTGATCGACGCAACAGACATGACCCAATCCTGCGCGACACCCCTGCCTGCGCCGGGTTGCTGCTGGATGTGCGTCGCTCATTCAAGTCCTTTAAAAAGGGAAACGAACCGGCCGACGCTTGGCAGAACTAGGCGCAGACATAGAAGCTCACGGCGGGTCACAACGTGCGCTACCGATAAGCTTGGCTCGTGGGACACGCTAACAAGCCACTGATGAGAGGCTCGGAGATCTCGAGAGCAATCGCACATGACCAGCTCTCGTACTTTCTGTTCAAGGGATTGAGGGAAGGGCGTTCGCACGGCGACCTTCACGTTTCTTCGTCCCGGTTTGCATATCCCGAAGCAGATGCGTTGTTGGCAGCCTTTGTCACGTGAACTCGTCGCGAATCCAATGACTTCGCGGGCGCGTGCCAGGTGCGTTAATATCCACACACGTCGACGACCGGCCATTCTAAATTCGGTTTTGCACTCGCTTTGCGCTCACCCTTTGTCGCGGTCTGCGCCTGGCACTGTGCTCCGGCAAATGTCGCCACAGCTTGATGGCATGGCCGTCGGCCGAATAGGCGAATTTCTAGATTGTTTCCTGGCTCTGGCATAGGTCTCGACATAGCGACCGACCAGACTGCGAGTCACTTCGGTCTTCCGCATCAACGAATGACCCGGAGAAGCCACGAGACGAAGAGTAGCCCCTCGGCGGACTACCCGAGTTCCTCGACAAACCCGATCAGGAGACCTTCGGGTCCACGGATGTGGCAGAGCTTGTAGGCGTCCTCGTGCCGGACGATATCGCCGTGCTCTCGATGGTTCCGGCCATCACGTTTCCCCAAAGGGCAATATCGCCAGGGTCCAGTTGGGACTACCATCACGGGCTAGGAGAGATCATCACGAGCCCGCTGGGAGAGACCATCATGAGCCGCATGAAATCATCCGCCGTTGCTACCGCGCTCGCATTGAGCTTTGCGATGGCGCCAAACTTGGCCCACGCGCAGCAGGTCCAGATCCCCACAACCGCCGCTCAAGTTCCCGGCCCGCCCAGCGGCACGGCCATGACAACGGCCTACGTGCAAACTGTGGGACAGATGGCCTACCTTTGGGGTTGGCCACTGGTCAATTCGGTCAACCGCTCCATCGCCTTTTCCAAGGCGCCCGAACCAGGCTTGATAGGCGGAGTGGTTCCAATCGCATTCAACGGGAACGCAATGCTGACCGGGTATATCAGCCCGGATCAGACGATCATCGCCTGCCCGAACCAGGATGTCGCGTATGGTGCCGGCTGGATGACACTGGACAAAGAGCCCATCGTCTTCCAGGTGCCGGATTTTGGCGAACGTTTCTGGGTCTACGCGCACTATGACGCGCGCACCGACGAGTTTTCCGAGATCGGCAGGCAATACGGCACCAAGCCCGGCTTCTACCTGATGGTCGGCCCAGACTGGAAGGGCGAAACACCAGCCGGCATCACGGCGGTGGTGCGCTCCTCCACGTCGCTTGCCTTTGTCATTCCGCGCATCTTCATCGATGACAGCGCCGAGGATCAAAAAGCCGTCCAGCCGTTGCTCAGTCAGGTCGTCTACTACCCGTTGTCGGAGTTCGACGGGAAGATGAAGATTAAGGATTGGAGCAAGCTTCCGCATTTCCCGGCACCGAAATCCACCGACAAAGGTGAGACCAAGTGGGTAAACCCGGAAACCTTCTTCGACGAGTTGCCTGAGGTGATGAAACAAGTGCCGCCGATGCCGGGCGAGGAAGCTCTCTACAACTGGATCGGTAGCGTGCTGGTGGCGGCCGCCAAGGACCCACAAATCAAGCAGACGCTCAAAGACACCGCCGTTGCGGCTGCAAGCGAGATGATCGACCCATTCCTTCTGTGGCGCAACAACGGCCGTCCCGCTGGCAATGGCTGGAATTCGCCGGTGAACGGTGCTGAGTGGGGGACCGACTACGTCAATCGCACGGGCACCTCCAAGTCGAACATGTACGACAACCGGCCTGAGGAAACCAAGTACATATACACGGACAACGACTACCAGGGTGCACAACTCAACGGACAGAAGAATTACACGATCACATTTGCCAAGGGTCAGACGCCACCGGTCAAGGGGTTCTGGTCGTTGACCTTGTACAACGATGTCCACTTCTTCAACCCAAATCCACTAAAGCGCTATTCGCTGGGCACGAAGAACAAGACCATCAAATACAACGCGGACGGCTCGCTGACGCTTTACGCCAGCGCTAAGTCGCCGGGCGCGGACAAGGAAAGCAACTGGCTGCCCGCGCCCGAAAGTACGTTCTCGCTCTACATCCGCGCCTATTGGGCCGAGCAGGCGATCCTCGACGGCACCTGGCAGCCCCCGACCGTCACGGTGGCGAACTGAAACCCCAGACAACGCGGAGGATCATGACAGTGACAACCATTCGCCCACTCAACCTTCTCGTCGCCGCGCTGGTTGGCGGTTTGGCGATGAACGGCCTTGCTACGCAGGTTTTCGCTCAGGAGACCTCTTTCGATAAGTTGGCCAATCTCCCGTTCGCGGAAGGCCGGCCCACAAAAGAGACCGCGCAGACCCTGCGCGACGAACTGCTCTTCCAACGGGCGACGCAGACCTATCTTTGGGCCCTGCCGTTGATCAACACCCTCGGCATGCAGGTCGGGTCGGAAAAGACATTCGGCGCCGGCTACAACGTCCTGCCGATCTGGAAGAAGCGGCTCGACGCCAAGACGCTGGTGACGACTCCCAACTCCGACCTCCTCTACGCGATGAGCTACGTTGACCTGGGCAAGGATGGTCCGCTGGTGATGGATGCCCCACCCATGCTGCAAGGCATCCTGTTAGATTATTGGCAGCGCCCGATCCCGGTCGATGGTGGCAAGTTCTTTGGTGACGTCGGGCTGTTCGGGCCGGATGTCGGTAAGGGCGGCAAGTTCCTCCTGTTGCCACCCGGCTACACGGGAGCGGTCCCGGAAGGTTATTACGTTTACCGGTCAGGCACCAACAACGTCTTCATCTTCCTGCGCGGGTTCTACGAAGACCCGAAGAATCTGACGCCGGCCGCCGCGCACCTTGAAAAGACGAGAATCTATCCACTGAACGGCGAAAGCGGCGCCAAGGCGATGAAGTTTCCCGACGCCTCTGACATCCCGGTCAACATGCTGCCGATGAGCGACGGCAGCGCCTTTGAGCAACTCAAGCTGCTCGTGGACACGGAGGGCGACAATCTCGCCGGTCCGGATTGGCTCGGCATGCTGGCGGCGATCGGCATCGTCAAGGGTCAGCCGTTCACACCGGATGCGCACATCCGCGAGATCCTCGATCGGGCCGCGAAGACCGGTTACAAGATGAGTCGCGTTATCGGCTTCGACGAAAGGGTCAGTGGCAACTCCTATCTCATGTATTCGGACCGCCGGTGGGTAAATCCATTCCCAGACGGGACGCCCGCCAATCCGACAGGAACTTTGAACCTGGCCTGGGAAAATGTCGCTGGAACATATCCATATCTGGACCTCGATGCCCGGATCTGGATGTTCACCAACTATTACTCGATCAGCCCCGGCATGGTGTCCAAAAGTCCGGGCGCAGCCGCCATGTATGTGATCGCTTTCACCGACAGCGAGGGCACGCCCCTGGTGGGCGGCAGCAGCTATCGCCTGAATCTGCCGGCCAACATCCCGGCCCGCCTGTTCTGGTCGGTAACGCTCTATGAGGCGGAGAACGCTTCGGGTCTTGCCAATGGCCAGCCGTTCCCTTCGCTTGGTTCAAAGGACAAGCCGGCGCAGAACGCCGACGGCAGCACGGATATCTTCCTCGGACCCCAGGCACCCGAAGGCAAACAAGGCAACTGGCGCGCCACCGTGCCGGGCAGAGGATACTTCGCCATCCTCCGGCTCTACGGCCCGACCGAACCCGCCCTCGACAAGAGCTGGGTCCCAGGGGACATCGAGAAGGTGGAGTGACCCCGCTTTGCTCAGCGGCTTAAGGCCCGGAAAGGGATCGGAGATGCGACCTTCGCCGCATCGTCGGCAAGGGCCGGATATGGCGCTGCCTGCTCGTTCCGATCGGCGAGACTGAGGGCAGAAATCCACCCGCTGCAGCCCTTGGCCGACCGCCGGATGGCAGAAATCTGCGTGGCTAGTCATGCGCCACTCGCGCGATGGCGTCGGACGCGTACCACTTCGAGCACGCATCGGGCATTCGGGGTGTAGCTTTAGTCGTTAGCATCCTGCGCTAACCATTTGAGAATACACGTATATCGCTGCCGCCACTATTTGGTACGTGAGGTGGTACGCATGGTGGGACGGGCGCCGAATTGGAGCGTCTTCTGGTGCGATCCCAGCGCCTCAAAAGGCGGATTTTCAGTATAGGTTTGATTGTCAACAATTGGTGGCGGTCACAATACGTGAAAAGCGCCGACGATACTCCGACATACGCGGATTATATTCTCGCTTCTGCCGTACCACATTTCCCTGTTCTTCGAGAAAAATATGGCTTAGCCTCTGGCGCTCGAACGAGAACGTCAGCTGCGCCCCGACATACCGCTGCTCACGCTTGCACAGAATGTCCTTGAGCCGGTCCAACGCCAGGTTCACCGGCCGATGCAGATTGTCAGATCGGGCAGGGGCAACTGCAAACCGCGCGTTGTAGCCTTCCATGAACGTCGGCAGAAACGCATTGCCCGCCTGCATGTCGCAGATCCCTGCCAATCGCATATCCTTGATCAATCGGTCCTGCAATGTCTGGTTCATGCGCTCGACGCGGCCCTTGGCCTGGCTTGAATTTGCGCAAAGAATCTCGATGTTTAGCTCGCAAAGCGCCCGGCCGAACTGGGTCATGCCCTGGCCGCCCTTGGCGTCCTTCTTCGCCACCCGGAACACCGAATGCTTGTCGGAATAAAACGCCATCGGCGCCCCGTGATCCTGCAGATACAGTTCCGGCGCCGCGAAATAACTGAAGGCGCTTTCCGAGCGCACAAAGCGCAACTGCATCAGCTTGCCCGTCGCATCGTCGATGAACACCAAAAGCGTGCATGGTGGCCCACGATCTTCGAACCAGCGATGCTCGGAGCCGTCGATCTGCACCAGCTCACCATAAGCCTCGCGCCGCAATCGTGGCTGATGGAAGCTGCGACGCTGCTGGCGCGATCGCCAGATACCGGCCGCCGTCATCCATTGCCGAAGCGTCTCGCGCGACACCGTCAGCCCATCGAGATCTGCAAGCTTCTCGGCCGCCAGCGTCGGCCCGAAATCCCAATAGCGCTCGCGAATGAGCGTCAAAGCATAATCGCGAAGCCCATCGTTGATCCGGTTGTTCGACAGCCGGCCGATCGCCTTGTGCCGGATCGACGCCGCGCCACCCGTTCTGATCCGCTCCAACAGCCGGCGCACCTGGCGCTCGCTCAGCGCCAGAACATGCGCCGCCGACACCAACGTCATTCGACCGTCGATGACTTTCGACAAAACCTCGATCCGCTGCAGGTCACGCTCGCTCATCGCAATCAGTCCCATCGGCAATCTCCCACGTCATCAAACGCGGGGAGAGTGACATTCCAACTTTGCAGAAACAGGACACTTTAACTTTGCGGCTACAGCGGAAAGTCAGATAATCTACATTATGGAACTTACCGCAGACTCGTTATTGCGCCAGCCATCATAAATTTACTCCAGCGAATCTGCCCCCGCGAACGCTTCACTCCGACGTCCAGGAGCAATTGCCGGTGCGTAAGCACCTTCCCGTGTCCGCACACTCATGCCTGCTGCGAGAACATGCTGCTTTTGCTCTTCGGCAATCATTGATCCCACGGTGAATGAAGGATGATGCTGCAGAGATCTGCTCGGTGGAAAGTTGGGTCCTTGAACGCAAGAATGTCATCGTTGAAAGTGCCGAAGGTAGTATGTGGCCTATGCTTCATCCCGTCATAGAAGGCGTTGATTATCGCGTTCTTGAAGTCGGCAGCGCGGGGGTACGCGGAGACGACCGCCTGACGCTGGTGGTCGCTGAAGCTGTCGTAGCCGCGTCCGGCCACGTCCATGCCAGCCCCGGCCTGCACCAGGAATATCTCCGGGTGCATGTGTTCGGGAATGCCAGGGGTCGTGTGAAGAGCGATCGCGGTCCACACTTTCTCGACGTCCGATTCCGGAATGGCATGGGCCCGCATAAAGTCACGGGCGGCGTTGGCGCCGTCGACTTCGAAGCGCAGCCCGCTGTCACGATACCCGTCGGTCAGACCGATGTCATGGAACATGGCCGCTGCGTAAAGAAGTTCGGCATCAAATTTCAGGTTATTCTGTTTTCCCATGAGAGCTCCCCAGAAGAAGACCCGAGTGGAGTGGTGGAATAGCAGGTCGCTCTCGGTATCACGAATGAACTGCGTCAGTTCACCCGCCAATTTGCTGTCGGGGATTTTTATTCCAAAGATCTCGGTCACTGTTGGGAGCCTCCTGGCAATTTTGACGTGGCTTCTGTTCTTTCCACCGCCCTCCTCTCACGGCCGGGTCCATCCCGGTTCCTGCTTCATCGGACCAAGTCAGCAGTGGGTGCCTTGATGTCGTAGGAGATGCGTCCGGAAGGCAGGAGGAAGAAGGCTATCAGGGCACCGCCCCTGGCCTCGGGATAGTGATGGCTGCCGGGCGCTGGCGCTGTCCATCCAGCGTGACGCCAACCCAGCGGCCCCATCAGTTCCGCGGACGGCTCCACCGGCACAACCAGGTTAAACTCGCCATACGGATGGAGGTGATAGTCTCCGCGGAAGACGTGCTCCGCGACCGGCTTCTGGTCATTCGGAAGGCGGCCCTCGCGACTGTCCATGTAGACAGTCGTCAGACTGAAGTAGTGCGACCGAGCGCAAGGCTCGAGAAGACGGCTGCGACGGTAGTGGCGCCCACTGATTTCGACGTCGGCTGCCCAGCCCTGCTCGACCCCGCGCCTCACCCGCTGCGCGAGGTCTTCGTAAACTGTGCTACCAGGACCATGCTCGTCATTTAGCCAACGCTCCATTTCCGCGCCTGGCGTCCTGTCCTTTATCTGTTCGATGAAAGCCAACGTTGCCTCGATCAGTTCGTCACGCTCAGTCATGAAAGTTCCTCCAACAACTGCTCAAAAGCCGTGAAACGAAGCGATGTCTTCAATCGGCGCCTTCGGCATTGGCCGACGTCGCTGGGACCATTCGGGGTCGGCAAAACCCATGGACATGCCACAGACGACCATTTCTTCGGGCGAAAGCGGCAGATGGTGGCGGATAACGGCATGATATCGGGCAAAGAACTCCTGCGTGCAGGTGTCGAGACCGCGCGCCCGAGCCGCCAGCATCACGTTCTGAATGAACATGCCGAGATCGAGCCAACTGCCCTTTTCCAGGTGTCGATCGATCGTGAAGATGAGGCCGACCGGCGCATCGAAGAACCGGTAGTTGCGCGCGGTCTGCGCGGCCCGCGCGGATTGATCTTTGGCGTCAATGCCGATCGAGCCGTAAAAGACGGCGCCGAACTCGCGCCGGCGCGAAGCATAGGGCTCCGGCAGATTCTCCGGAAAATAATTATATTCGGCTAAGTGAGCGCCTGGCGCGGTCTCATGTGCAATTCCGATCGCTCTGGTCAAGGTTCCTTTGGCATGGCCTGTCACCACATGTACTCGCCAAGGCTGCACATTCGCGCCAGTTCCAGCATGACGCGCAACCTCAATGATCTCGGTGATCGTCGCAAGGCTCAAAGGGCGATCCACATAGAACCGGTTGGCAAATCGACCGCGCATCACGTGATCGACGGCTGAAACTGAATTTAAAACGCTGCCCGGGTCGCTGGTCATCGTTGGCGTCCATTATGTCCTGCAATGCTCAGATCATCGTTCGACTTGCCTGTTTCAGGAAGTGCAATGTTGACAATATGAAAATGCATGACATGCACTCTGGTGGCGGTAGGTTCCGCCAGCAAACGAGCTTGTGAGCCAATGAAAAACCTCGACCTCAATCTTTTGATCGTTTTCGATGCGGTGATGCGGGAGCGAAATGTGCTTCGGGCCGGACAGGCGATCGGGCTCAGCCCCTCGGCAGTCAGCCACGCATTGTCGCGGCTGCGGGCCCTGTTAAACGACGAGCTTTTCATCCGTACGCCTGCGGGGATGGCGCCGACTGCGCGCGCGATCGAAATGGCACCGCTGGTGCGGGATGCACTGGTGTCTGCCGAGCAAGCCATAGGACCACCGGTCTTCGAACCTGAGACCTCTGCTCGGCAATTCTGCATCGCAGCGACAGATTATATGACTGCCGTGGTGGCCCCCCATTTTCTGCGGACCCTAGAGGCACTTGCACCGCATGTTGGGGTGACGATCCTGCCTGCGACAAGGATCGACCTCACAGCTCAGATAGACGTGGGACGGGTCGACGTGGCTCTTGGTTCTTTTTCCGACATCCCCCATCGCCTTCGTGCCCAGTGGCTTTTTGAAGAGCGGGACGTGGTGGTAGTCGCTCCTGACCACCCCCTTGCCGGTCGCTCCATTACTGTCGATCAGCTTTCTGCTCTTCCTCTCTTTGTGGTAGCAGCGGGCGGCATCGAAGATGGACAGCTCTCCGAGCGCGGTCTGACCCGGCGCATGGAGATGTTTGATCGCGCGACGCTTTCAGCGGAGTTCGCGAAGATTGGCGCGACTCCGAATCTGAAGGTCATCCAGCCGCACTTCCTCGCGCTTCCCACGCTGCTGGCCGGAACTTCGGCTGCGGCCCTCGCCCCTGCGAGGTTGGCGGACGTTTTTCTCAGATCACGATCAGTGGCGGTCTCGGAGTTGCCTTGGGCGGCGCCTGCGACGCCTGTTCAGATGGTGTGGCACAATCGTCATGGTCATGACCCAGCCCATAGGTGGCTGCGCTCAAGGCTCGAGGATGCGGCGCGACAGGGCGGCTGAGTCGATCTCTGCCCTCACCGACACAACGCACGTCGTCCATGGACCCTAAGGCACATGCTCCATCATGATTTGCGTGTGCAGCATCGGCGCCTCGCTTCCGAAATAGGTCTCGAGTAGCGGCAGAAAATCGTCCGACAGGTAGAAATCCGTCAGCGCGCGGTCAACCAGTAAGCGGAAGTCGGCGTCGTCGCGCCTCAGGGCGATTGCATAGGGTTCATGCGTGAACAGGCGATCGCCGACCTCGAGCGAGGACGGGTCGCGCGCTCGCTTGGCCAGGTTCATGAGCAGCACACGATCGCCGAAATAGGCGTCGATCTTGTGTTCCTCCAGCGCCTTGAGACCGTCCTCGTGCGTATCGAAATCGGCAATTCGGGTGTTAGAGGCCTCAATGCTGCGCGCCTCTCGCAATATTGCGTCCGTCGTGGTGTTTGCACGCACGCCGATGATGCTGGTGGATGCAGTACGCTGGCTAACGGAACGAACAGCAGGCTCATCGAGAAAAAGGGTTTGCAGGTAGTCGGGCGAGTCCCTGCGCAGCAGCGCGCTCGCTCCGGTCAGGAAGATTGGCTGTGAGAAGTCGACAAGCTTCCGCCTCTCTAGATTGACGGTAATCGCACCGCAAAGCAGGTCGACCTGACCGTCCTTGACTGCGTCGAAGCCATTGGCCAGCGTCATTTCTACATATTCGCGCTTCAACTGCGGAATCGCGTGCTCGACTTCTTCGGCGACCTTGCCGCAAAGGTCGATGGCATATCCCGTCGGTTTTGCGTCAGGCTTGATGGAGGAGAACGGCGCCTCGTCGACGACGTAGCCGATGCGCAGGGTTCCGTGCTGGGAAAGCGTGTCGAGCGTCCCGGCGTTCGCTCCGAAGGCCGAAAGGAAAACAGCAATGCCCGCCAGCAGAAACCGTCTCATGTGCTTGGCCAGACCTGTTTGCGGGGCGACGGCACTAGCATCCTCCTCGTCTCCGAAAAGCGGATGATCACAAGGGCTGAAAGCAGATTATGGCTTCGCGGCCATTTGTCAATCGCGGACACCTCAGCGACGCTGAACGGCAAACCACGTCTTTTCCCGAGATTAAGCATTTGGACTATGCCACTCCTGGTATAAAAGGCAAACACGTCAGCGGGCGGCCGATTCAAACAGGCTGGCACCTAGACGTGAGAAAGGCTCACAGCTGCACGCCGTGGCCGACGGCTTCTTGGTCTTGTTCTGCCGGTGGCCCGTGCCCTCAGCTTAACCCACGGAACGAATGTCTCGCGCGACCTCGCTCATATCGTTGTTGAGCTGGTGATCCCTGCGTTCGAACGTGCGGACCACGGCGTGCGGAATGGCTTTCGCATAGAGATGTACATGAGCAATGGGCACCACTGCGTCGTCGGCGCCATGATAGAGATAGACCGGAACGTCGGGCGGAAGGCGGCCTGAGAAGTCCTTGCAATCGCCGATGTCATCGCTCGGCCATCCGCTTTCGCCGATGAAGGGCGCAGCGATGACGAATAACCCGCCCAACCTTGTTTTCGGCGGGTGCCCGGCAAGCACATGCATCAAAATGGTGCCGCCGACCGAGTGGCCCACAAGAACTGCCCCCTCCTCCAGTGAGTCGAATTCTCTCACTAGAGCGGCCTTCCAGGCTGTGAAGCTGGGATCATCCTCTCTGGGCATTCGGGGATAGCCGACAGCGTAGTTTTCGCCGAGTTCGCGCTCGAGGCTCGCCACGAGCTTGCTGTCCCAGCGATCGTGGGCGCCTTCGCCGGCTCCTTGAACGAAGTGGATCTGCTTGGCCATGCCACCATTTTATTCGACGGACACAGATCGAGGCAAGACTGGGCTACGCATCATAGCCGAGATATGGCGGGACACACGCTCGGTCACCCCGTGCCATCCCGAAGAATGGGGTCTGGTGGCGCAAGCGCCAAGTTGCCGCGCCGAAATCTTGTCAGTCTGATATGGCGGCCCTGCCCTTGATCGCCTGACGGCAAGCGGAGCCGATTTCATCTTGAGCTGCATTGTTCTAAGCTGTTGGCTGAACACTAGCGTGTTGTCGGTGTATCATGGTCGGCCAGCTAACCATTGAGGTATTGGGCGAACTCAACGTCAGGCAGCAGGGACAGCTTCTGCCTCTGCCGCAGTCGAAGAAGACCCGCGCCCTTCTCGCCTATTTGGCCGTTATCGGAAAGCCGCAGCGCCGCGAGCATCTTTGTAAGATGTTCTGGGAAGTTCCAGACGACCCTCGGGCTTCCTTAAGGTGGAGCCTCCACAAACTCAGGCCAATCGTGAATACTGAAGGTGATGAGCGTCTGCATGCGGACCACAATTCCGTTCTCCTCAGCCCTCAGACAATCGACGTGGACTTCAACGGCATCGCCTCCCTCCGCCCCGCTGACCTCGACGTCTTGGATACGGATGCGTTAGAGTCGCTTGCCGCGACATTTCGCGGTGAATTTCTCGAGGGCCTCTACTTGCCGCACTGCCCGAACTTTGAAGCGTGGCGGCTATACCACCGAGACATGGCGCTTCGGGTTCACACAGCAATTCTGCGCGCCCTCCTCCGACGCCTTCGCGATTGTCCCGACCGAGTGCACGCTCATTCTATGGTTCTCAACAGACTTACCGAAGAGACTGCCGGCGTCGATCTCCCCGAGCAGCGGTTGGAGCCTTCAATCTTCCGCAGCGAGTTGGCCGAGAGTTGTGGCTATGCCCCAGACCAGTCACTTCGACTTCCACGGCCAGGATCAGGTCTCATGTCCCGGACATTCGAAACGGATGTCCCATTGCCATCTGTGACGCCCAGCAACAGATCGCAGGAAATTCGCTTCTGCAAGACGGCCGACCGGGTAACCATTGCTTACGCGGTGTGTGGGCACGGACTACCGATCGTGCGAGCCGCACATTGGATGTCGCATCTCCAGTACGATTGGGAAAGCCCGGTGTGGAGGCATTGGATCGACGCCCTTTCGGAAAAAGCGATGCTCATTCGCTATGACGAACGTGGCACCGGTCTTTCGGACTGGGTTGCCGAGGATATCTCGTTTACGGCAATGATTGCTGACCTGGAGAGCGTGGTCGATGCGGCAGGCCTCGACCGATTCACGCTTCTCGGAGTATCGCAAAGCTGCGCCGTCTCTGTTGCTTATGCCGTCCAACATCCTGAGCGGGTTTCAGGGCTCATCCTGTACGGAGGATTTGTAAAAGGCTGGCGCAAGCGAAGCGACAGTCATGAGGTAGCAACGCATGAGGCAATGACCGCATTGATCCGCGAAGGATGGGGCCAGAACAATCCGGTTTTTCGGCATCTGTTCACTGCAATGTTCATTCCAGGGGCGGACCAGGTGCAGATGGATTGGTTTGACGAACTGCAGCGCATTTCGGTGTCGCCCAGCAACGCGGGTCGCTTGCACGAGGCATTCGGGGACATCGACGTTTCAGACGTCCTGTCGCAGGTGACGGTTCCGACGCTGGTCTTGCACGCAAGAAAAGACGCTGTCGTTCCCTTTCAGTGCGGAAGGGAGTTTGCAACCGGCATCCCTGGGGCTCGATTTGTCGATCTCGATAGCGCCAATCACATTCTCCTCGCCAACGAGCCCGCTTTTAAGCAATTTGTTCGTGAAGCAAGGCGGTTCGTCGCAGAAAGAGCGTAGCCGCTGGTTATAGCGCTTTGACCTGCACCCCGACTGCCTTGGAGACGCTGCCTACTGAGCAAGGTGCCCTCGCCTCTCGCTGACGCGCTATCGCAACCTCGGCTGCGCCGTTCTTTCAACGATTGGCCAGGCATTTTCAACGGTTCTTCCCACACTCTTTCTTACGCGCGCAGAATACCATGCTTCTTACTATAATTGACGCTGACAAGGAGACGCGACGATGAAGGTTCACAATGTCACTGGCGGGGCAGGATTGCGACTGCATGTTCGAGAGTGGGGAAAAGAAGAGGCGCCGTCAATCCTCTTCATCCACGGGTGGTCGCAGAACCATCTCTGCTGGAAGAACCAATACGAAAGCACGCTTGCCGAGGATTTTCGCCTCGTAGCCCTGGACCTGCGTGGTCACGGCATGTCGGAGGCGCCCCTTGAAGCGGAGCATTATACTGAACCGCAGCTCTGGGCAGATGATATCGCCGCCGTCATAGATCAACTCAACCTTGGCAGTCCGGTTCTTGTGGGCTGGTCCTACGCCGGCTTCATCATCGGTGACTATCTCCGCGCCCATGGAACCGCCCATGTTGCGGGCATCAACTTCGTGGGCGGGGCAACTACGCTTAATAAGGCGGCGTTCGGCACCCTGATTGGCCCCGGCTTCCTCGATCATGTCATTGGTGCCACGAGCGACGACCTTCCCGGCAACATCGAAGCAATCCGCAATTTCGTGCGCAGGTGCACTTATTCGCAACTACCTTCCGAAGTATTCGAGACAGCAATTTGCTGGAACATGGCCGTGCCTGCGAAGATCCGGGCTGCCCTGCTGGCCCGCGAGATCGATTCCGACGACATATTGACCGCACTTGCGGCGCCTATCCTTGTAACCCACGGCCAAGAGGACACGGTGATCCTGCCGGCGATGGGGCGGCACATTCTGGCATTGTGCCCTGGAGCCAAGGCATCGTGGTATGCCGCGACGGGACACGCACCTTTTCTGGAGAATCCTACCAGGTTCAACGGTGAGCTATACCATTTTGGGCGTGACGCCCATTCCGGTACTGCACCCGCAAGGGCACACTCGAGCCGACCCGGGAAATAGGCAGCAAGGTCCGCTGTTCAGCAGCGAAATCGGCCCCAGGTCTATCGCCGGACGGCAGCGTCCTTTACGTCGCTGAAACAGAGACGGCTTGTCTGCGGGCATTCCAGATCAGAAGCCCGGTGGTCGTTGAAAAAGCGCCCTTCCCTTCACTGGTGCTCAGCCACGCCGAGCGGCTTCGATCACCCCAACATCGATCTTCCTCATTGTCATCATTGCATCAAAAGCTCGCTTTGCTTGATCACCGCCTGCCGCGAGCGCTTCGGTCAGTACGCGCGGCGTGATCTGCCAGGACACACCCCATTTGTCTTTGCACCAGCCACAGTCACTTTCCTGACCGCCGTTGCCGACAATGGCGTTCCAGTAGCGGTCGGTTTCTTCCTGGCCGTCAGTTGCGATCTGAAATGAAAACGATTCGTTGTGTTTGAACGCGGGACCGCCGTTCAATCCGATACAAGGAATGCCTGCGACAGTGAATTCAACTACCAACACGTCTCCCTGCTTCCCATCTGGATAGTTTCCAGGTGCGCGAATGAGGGCACCGACTGCGCTGTCGGGAAAGGTCTCGGCGTAGAAACGGGCGGCAGTCTCGGCGTCTTTGTCGTACCATAGACAGATCGTGTTCTTTGCCATTGCGTGGTCCTCTCGCTCTTCGTTTCCGATCTCCTCCCTGAAATAAGAGGCAAACAGTCTTTCTCCAGCCCATTTAGTTTATTTCACGAGCCCTGCCCCACAAGTCTAACTCTGTTATCCGATGCATTAGACCTTCGGACTTGCACGGCCGGGGCGGCGGCTCGCTGGGTCCCTTCTAAACGGTAGGCGCCCGAACAAGCGGTGTCGGGAGGGCGGAATATTTTGCTCGCCGGATTGCGCTACGAGATCTGCGCCTCATGGCTGAGGAGTGGCACTTTTGGCGGGCTGCTTTTCCTGAGAAACGCGGCTTCCTGCATCGGTACGATCGATGTCCGGTGGCCAGCGTCAAACCGTTGCGATCGCCAGAGCGTTGCATTTCAATGCTCGGATCCTGATAATGCACGAGCCGACAGCCGCTCTCGGACCTGAAGAGACGAAAAATGTCGGCTTGCTGATCAAGGAAGTGAAGCGCCAGGGATTGGGCATTTTTCTGATCAGCCACGACATGTACGATGTTTTCGAACTATCGGACCGGATTACAGTGATGAAGTCCGGTGGTGTGGTTGGGTCATATCCGACGCGGGATTTGACCCAAGACGCTCTCGGAATGATCATCCTCGGCCGAAAGCCGGCGCGGTTTGCGGCCGCTACGGCATAAGGCCAAAACCAAAGTCGAACGGAAAAGAAAATGACAGTCAAAGCACCGAATTTCAGTCTCGCAGGCAAGGTCGCGCTCGTCACCGGAGCCGCGCGCGGCATTGGCCGAGCATGTGCACTTGCGTGCGCGGCCGCGGGCGCAGACGTCGTGATCGGCGTCCGCAATGTCGAGGCGGTCGCCGATCTCGTTGCCGAGTTGGAGTCGACAGGCCGGCGTATTCTCGCAGTCACCATGGACATTTCAGACAGCCGGCAGATCACAGAAGCTGTGGCCAAGGCGCTTGATGTCTTCGGAAAGATCGACGTGCTTGTCAACAATGTCGGTGTTGCTCCAGGCGATCTTGCGGAGCTCGTCACAGAAAAGGACCTCGATCGGATCCTCGATGTCAACATCAAGGGCACGTTCCTCGTCACCCAGGCGGTCGCCCGCCACATGATCGAGAGAAAGAGCGGTCGTATCATCAATATCAGTTCGCAGGCCGGGACAGTCACCCTGCGCGGCGAAGCGATCTATTGCATGAGCAAGGCCGCGATAAACCATTTGAGCCGCTGCCTGGCGGCCGAATGGGCGCAATACGGCATCACGGTCAACACGGTTGCTCCGACGTTCATTTGGACGGATGGAACCCGGCCCGCGCTGGCTGATCCGGAGTTCTACAATCGCACTGTCGGTCACATTCCCCTCGGCCGGATCGGCGACACGGACGATGTCGTTGGCGCGGTGGTTTATCTCGCCTCGCCGGCTGCCGCGCTTGTCACCGGTGCCAACCTTCTGGTCGACGGTGGATGGTCGGTCGCTTGAGATTGCTTTTGATCCTAAGCTTTGCTTGCGATCGGGCATTTGATGCCGAACGGTGAACTTTGCCCCTGTGGAAACAAGGGCTGCTTCGAGGCCTAGGGTTCGGGAACCGCGTTCATACGACGTGCTCGCGCGTTCCCGCTTCATCAAAATGTATCGCGCGGAGCGATCGAGGCAGCGTCCTCGACCTTGCTCCTAGAGCGCTAGGGCATGAACGCCCCACCGTTCAGATGAATGGTCTGTCCCGTTATGTAACGTGCCTTGGGGCCGGCAAGATATCCGACCAGTGCGGCCACCTCGTCCGGCTGGCCTCGACGGCCAACGAGGGGCGCACCCGTCGCATGATGGCTGGGGGTACCGCCGGCCGACCTACCCCGCACGGTGTCGATCATCCCGGGCACGACGCAATTGACGGTGGTGCCCTGGCCTGCAAGGTCATGCGCGAGGCCACGCGTCAGCCCAATCAAACCCGCCTTGGCGGTCACCACGTGAACGCGATGGGCCGCACCCGTGTGCGCCGACAGGCCGCCGATATTGATGATTGTCCCACCGTTTGAGCGGGCCAGAACCGGTTGAGCGGCCTTGGCCATCAGGAAGGCTCCATCGAGAATGATGCCGATCACCTGACGCCATTCGGTATAATCGAGATCGGCGAACGGTGTCTCGCGCCGGATCGCGGCGTTGTTGACAAGGCAATCCAGCCGACCGAAGGTTTCCACAGCGCGAGCGACGAGCCGATCGGCCCCTTCCTGGGTCGCCACGTCAGCCAGCACTGCAATGGCCTGTCCGCCCGCCGAGCCGATATCGGAGACGACGGCTTCAGCTTCCTCTAGCGAACTCAGGGCGTTCACCACGACTGCCGCGCCTGACGAGGCCAATGTGAGTGCAATCTCGCGGCCGATATTGCGGGCAGCGCCCGTTACGATCGCGACCCGGCCCTTGAGGCTTTGGTCAATCACAGCGAAAACTCCTTATTCATGAGGCCGGATCATGCGGACGGGGCTCGATCGAACAACCAGTCACGTACCGTTTCCGGTGTGCTTCGGCTCGGACGCGATATCCTCGCCATGTTGCTGGCACCGCAGGGCGGTGCCAGCCAGATCCAGCCTATACGAAGGGCTTTGGTTCCTTGCCCGTAAAGAACGACCAGAAGCTTTCATAAACAAGATCCGGGCGATGCTCGGACGGATAATGACCGGTCGGTATAGCCCAACCTCTGAGATCCGGCGCCCAGGGCGACCATGCCTCGATGGGCTTGAGATGGCGGCCGACGTGGCTGTTGCTGCCCCAGAGCACCATGACCGGGCAGCGTATCGACTTCGTCCCGAAATCTTCCGTATCCATGGCCAGATCCAGGGTAACCGTTGCCCGGTAATCTTCACAGACGGCGTGAATCTGTTCCGGCGTGGTGCAGCGCGCATATTCCTTGAATGCTTCGGGGGTGAAAATCTGGAGACCCACCCCTTTCTTGTTGAGCTTATACTGAATGTAGTAGTCGAGGTCCGCGCAAATGAGCTTTTCCGGGAATGGCGCCTTCTGCGCCATGAAGAACCAGTGATAGCTCTCCAACCCCCAGCCCATCGTGACATTCGTCAGCAGATGATAGGTCGGGATGATGTCGAGGGCACAGAACCGCGTGACCCTGTCCGGCTGGTCAAGCGCCATGCGAAAGCCGACGCGGGCGCCGCGGTCGTGACCGGCAAGTGCGAACGTTTCGAAACCCAGTTCGCTCATGACGTCGAAGGCATCCTCGCCCATCGCGCGGAAGGAATAGGCAGCATGGTCCGGACCGCCATCCGGCTTCGAACTGTCGCCATAACCGCGCAGGTCCATCGCAACGACTGTGAATGTCTTGGCGAGCGAGGGGGCGATGCAATGCCAGCTGACATGGGTCAACGGATTTCCATGGATGAGGAGCAACGGCGGCCCCTCGCCTGCCATGGCAACATTGATCTCGGCTCCCCGTGTCTTGATGCGGCGATATCTGAAGCCCTCCATAAGGCTCTTGTGACCGGTTTCGAGGGCCGGCATTTGCGACGGCACGGTGTCTTTCGACGTTTGGATTTGATCGACCATACGTTTCCTCCACGAGATAGTGGAGGGCATCGTCGCCGCCGAAGAAAAAATTGTCAACAGTTTTCAGTTGACTTTTGATGCGTTCGCTTCAACATTCCTTGCAACGGTTCCGATGAGGCCGTTAGATCTTCAAGGAATATGTCATGGCTCTTAAATCAGAAGCCCCGACCACACGTCCCCGCCTCGCGCTTCTTCTTGGCGACATGACGGGAATTGGTCCGGAGCTTGTCGCCCGTGTGATGTCCGATCGGCGGCTCGCCGATGTCGCACACATAGTCGTCCTAGGCGATGTCCGCGTTTTGGAGATGGGCGCCCGCGATGCCGGCGTGCCGCTTGCGGTCAATCGCGTCACTGACGTGAATTCGATTGATTGGGATGCTCCGGGCACGCCCGTCATGGATCTCGGCAATATCGATCCTGAGACACTCCCTCGTGCCGTCATGTCGCCGGAGTCCGGCAAACTGACCGGCGAGACGTTGGCGGAGGCGATACGACTCGCGCTCGCCGGCATGTTCGACGCAATAACCTTTGCGCCTTTGAACAAGGCGGCTCTCCATGCAGGTGGCTGGAAGTTTCCCGATGAACACAAGATGTTCGCGCACCTGTTGGGTCACAAAGGCTATTTTTCCGAGATGAACGTGCTTGATGGCCAGTGGATGTCTCGCGTGACGTCCCATGTCTCCTTGCGCACAGCCCTTGATATGATCACCCACGAAAGCATCATAGAGGCGCTTGAACTCGTTGACCGCACGATGCGGCTTGCGGGTATAGAACAGCCCCGCATCGCCGTTGCCGCACTCAATCCCCATGCCGGTGAAAACGGCCTGTTCGGCCGGGAGGAGATCGACCTGATCGGCCCTGCCGTTCGCGCGGCGGCAGAAACGGGTATCAATTGCAAGGGGCCATTTCCGTCGGACACGGTCTATATCAAGGCCTTCGCCGGAGAATATGACAGCGTCGTCGCGATGTATCACGACCAGGGCCAGATCGCGACGAAGCTGCGTGGGTTCAACCGCGGCGTGACGGTGACCGCGGGCCTCGACACCGTCTTCACCACCCCCGCTCACGGAACTGCTTTTGACATCGTGGGCAAGGGTGTCGCCTCCACAGGAGCATTGGAGAGCGCCGTGCGTCTGGCAGCGCAGCTTGCCGGCAGAAAACGGGCCGCCTCCCAAACGGGACAAACCGCTCCTTCGATCAACGCAATCTCCGGAAAAGCATCGAATGTCCCAGTCCAATAGCTTTCGTATCGCAGTCATCCCCGGCGACGGGATCGGTAAGGAAGTCGTGCCAGAAGGCGTGCGCGTCCTTGAAAAGGTCGCTTCGCGCTTCGACATCTCGATGTCCTTCGACTGGTTCGATTTCGCCTCCCAGGACTATTACCTCCGGCACGGCCAGATGATGCCCGAGGATTGGAAGCAGAAGATCGGATCGCACGATGCGATCTTCTTCGGTGCCGTCGGCTGGCCGGCAACCGTCCCCGATCACATTTCCCTATGGGGATCACTTCTCCAGTTCCGGCGGGAGTTTGATCAGTATGTGAATCTTCGCCCCGTGCGCCTCATGCCAGGCGTGCCGAGCCCGCTTACGGGACGCCATCCAGGCGACATCGACTTCTGGGTCGTCCGGGAAAACACCGAGGGCGAATATTCGTCCATCGGCGGCCGCATCTTCCCCGGCACCGATCGCGAGGTCGTCCTGCAGGAGACGGTCATGACGCGCGTGGGCGTCGATCGTGTCCTTAAATTTGCGTTCGATCTGGCCGCAAGGCGCCCGCGCAAGCACCTCACCTCGGCGACAAAATCGAACGGCATCTCGATCAGCATGCCCTATTGGGACGAGCGCGTGGTCGAGATGGCCAAGTCCTTCCCCGATGTCACCTGGGACAAATACCATATCGACATCCTGACAGCGCACTTCGTGCTCCATCCCGACTGGTTCGATGTGGTCGTTGCTTCGAACCTGTTCGGCGATATTCTGTCGGATCTCGGACCGGCCTGCACCGGCACGATCGGCATTGCACCGAGCGCCAATATCAATCCCGAGCGCACGTTTCCGTCGCTCTTCGAGCCCGTGCACGGCTCGGCTCCCGATATTGCCGGACAGGGAATTGCAAACCCGGTCGGCCAGATCTGGTCCGCGGCAATGATGCTCGATCATCTCGGTTACCCCGAGGCATCGGCGGCCATTGTTAGAGCGATCGAAAGAGTGCTGGCCGAACCATCGCTTCGAACCCGGGATCTCGGCGGCAAGGCGAACACACGGGAATGTGCGGCGGCGATCGAAAGCGCGCTCTGACCGTCACTGCGTCGTACGCGTCATTTATCGTCGTCCCCGTCCGCGGGGCCGACAGCACCGGAGGAGGATTGCTGCCATGCCGTTGCCGGCGTTATTTGGACTCGTGGGTATCGTGAATTGCCATGCGCGCCTTACCGCTCAGAACGTGGTTGAACGCTTCTTCCGTGGCGGCCGCGGCATCCCTGGCTCGGAGCGCGTCAACAATGCGACGGTGTTCGGCATTCGATACGGCCAGACCGCCGTCATGAAGCAACGCGCGTTCGCGAAACAGATGAAGTTCCTTGATCAACTCCCCGTAAAGGCTGTGCAATCGGCTATTTCCGGCAAAGCGCATGAGTGAATCATGGAATTCCAGATTCAAGGGATAGTACTCATCCAAAGACTGCCTGTCCGCGGCATCATCCATGCGCCGCAGCAAATCCTCGAGCGCGGAAAGTTGCTCAGGCGTAATCCTGCTTGCCAGCAGCCTTACGGCCGAGGCGAAAAGGCCGGCGCGAACGTCGTAAAGCGCAGCTGCATGGCCTTCGTCAATCTTGCGCATGAAGACGCCACGGTTGGGAACGAGGTCGAGCAGTCCCTTTTCGGCGAGCGCACGGCACGCCTCGCGCACCGGACCGCGGCTCACCGAAAAGCGAGCGGCAAGCACATATTCATTGAGCCTTTCACCGGGGGCGAATTCCCCGGAAAGGATCAGCTTCTCCAGTTCGCGGCGCACGAGGCTGCTCAACGAATGGGCCTTCAAAAATTCGAGCTCATTGGTCATGAAAACGCCAATCCATCATTTACTGGCAACTGTCAACAAACCATCACGGTTCGACGGCGGCCCGGCGGTGCGCAAGACCCATTCTCCTACGGAGCCGGGCATAGTGCAAACCTCCATGGAAGAGGGAGACGGGCGCGTGCAGGCATATAAAATCGAACCGTCGCCGGACGATCCCGTTCCTTCAGCGCCCCCGCTCTGGATGCTCTTTGCAGTGTTCGCCAAGCTGGGCATTACCAGCATCGGCAATGGCGTAAACGGCATGCTGCATGCCGAACTCGTTGTTTCCAGAAGATGGCTGAGTGAAGACCAGTTCCTCTCGGGCCTTGCGGTCAGTCAGGCATTGCCGGGCGTCAATATCGCAAACCTGGCACTTTGGCTCGGCTATCAACAGCGCGGCATCGCCGGAGCACTCGCGGCGCTGACCGCCGTGGTCCTCCCGCCGGCGGTCGTCATCGTTCTGATCGGTGGCTCGATCCTGCATCTGAGTGCTGTGCCCGTGATCGGCGCCCTGCTCGCCGGCTTGGCGACATCGGCTGCCGGCCTTTCGTTGTCCGTCGGCTATCGGGCGGCTCGGCATGCCTATCGTGATATTTTCTCGGGCATACTGTTTCTCACGGCGTTGGTTGGCGGCATCGTCTTCCATCTCTCAGCGATCACCCTGGTGGCCATTCTGGCACCGGTCGGCGTCGGTATCGGTTTCGTGAGGGAGTGGCATGAAAGACGATAATTCCCTTATCGGATTATGTCTGACGTTTGCGCCGCTGTCGCTGCTGGCGATTGGGGGCGGAGCCTCGATACTGGGCGAGTTGCAGCACAGCGTCGTCGACCAATCTCACTGGCTCACCAAGCAGGGCTTCCTTGATATCTTCGCCATTTCCCGCGTGGCGCCTGGCCCGGGCACGCTGATCGTGACGCTGATCGGCTGGAAGGTCGGAGGGCTTGCTGGCGCGATAGCCGCGACAATTGCGATCTTCGCGCCCTCCTCCGCGCTCATTCTGCTCGTCGCGCATGCCTGGCATAGCAGCCCCAACGCGATCTGGCAGCGCGCACTGATCTATGGCCTGTCTCCGCTTGCCGCAGCGCTCGTGCTTTCGAGTGCCTTCTTCCTGCTACGCGATGCCAAGGGAGGCTGGATCGCCTGGTTGGTTGCCCTGATCGTAGCCATCGCGGCGCAAAGGCTTCGGCTCGGTCCACTCGCGCTTATGGGGGCGGGATCATTGGTATTTTGCGGCTTCTTCCTGGTTGCCGGGTAGGGTCTGTCCGCGGGCGGCAGGGCTCGCGATATCTAGAGCAAATTATTCTCTCGTCACTTGTATAGTTAACTGTTGACAATTTTCTGAAAACAATCGACGGTGTGAATGTAAGGCGCGCGCTGCCTTCGAAAAGGTTCGGGAGGAACGATGACCTTTGTGGAGCTAAACAAGCTTACCAAGCGCTACGGTGCCATGACGGCGGTAAACGGTGTTGACCTTGCCATCGACAAAGGCACCCTCGTCTGCCTGCTAGGGCCTTCGGGCTGCGGGAAGACGACAACCCTGCGCTTGGTTGCCGGATTCATCAAGCCATCGGATGGCCGCATCAGTGTCGGAGGGAGGGTCGTTTCCTCCGCCTCCGCGAGCGAACCGCCCGAAGCCCGCAACATGTCGATGATCTTCCAGAGCTACGCGCTCTGGCCACACATGACGGTATTCGACAATGTCGCCTACGGGCTGAAACTGCGGCGGCTTGGTCGTGCGGATATCGAAACACGGACCAACCGCATCCTGCAGGCGACGAAGCTTGCCAATCTGGCATCGCGCTATCCGTCGGAACTGTCAGGGGGCCAGCAGCAGCGCGTTTCGCTGGCACGCGCACTTGTCGTCGAGCCGGAGACGCTGCTGCTCGACGAGCCGCTTTCGAACCTTGATGCCAATCTCCGCGAAGAAATGCGCTTCGAGATCCGTCGCCTGCATGACGAGTTTCGTTACACCACGGTTTACGTGACGCACGATCAGACGGAAGCGATGACCGCCGCCAATCTCATCGTTGTGATGAAGCAAGGCAACATCGAACAGGCCGGGACACCCGAAGACATCTACGAACGCCCGCGATCGGAATTCGTCGCGCAATTCATTGGCGGTTCGAACATCTTCAAGGGCCGGCGCGTCGGTGACAATGCCGTCGATTGCGGCGAGGGTCTGGTACTTACATGCGGCAGCGGCGATTTCCCCGACCAGGGCGAGGTTGCCGTGTCCATACGTCACCACGACATGCATCTCGCAAGCGAAAGACCGAGCGGCGGCGGCAGCAACTGGGCGAGCGGCAAGGTCATACGGCAGGTCTATCTCGGCTCCCACCGAGACTACCTCATCAGTCTATCAGGCGGGGAAACCGTGCGGGCAGTCGCGCCCGTCAACGTCGCGATCCCGGAGAGCCAACAAGTTTGGCTTCACTGCCCGCCTGATCGTTGCCGGGCGCTCGCACGTTAAGGGAGGAGAATGATATGAAGAAAATGAGAATCGCAGCTGTTGCAGTTGTCGCTTCGCTCGGATGGAGTCATTCCGTCTGGGCAGCAGCACCGGCTCCCTATCAGGTGACGGACGACCTGGTGGCGGCCGCCAAGAAGGAGGGTGTGGTCGTATACTACACCTCGACCGACGTACAGGTTGCCGAAAAGCTTGGTAAAGCGTTTGAAACAAAATATCCGGGCCTCAAGGTTCAGGTGGAACGCGCCGGCTCAGAGCGTGTCTTCCAGCGGATCGGCCAGGAATATTCCAGCGGCATCCACAACGCCGATGTCATCGAGACCTCGGACGCTTCGAACTTTCTCGTCTTCAAAGATCAGAACTGGCTGATGCCGGCCGTGCCGGAGGACGTGGCAAAGTTTTGGCCGGAAAAGAATCGTGATCCGGACGGGCTCTACGCCGCCTTCCGCGCGACACTTACGGTCATGGCTTATCGCACGGATCTGGTGAAGCCTGAAGACGCCCCGAAGACCTGGACTGATCTGCTCGATCCCAAATACAAGGGCAAGCTCGTGAAATCGCATCCGGGCTATAGCGGCAACGTCATGACGGCGACCTATGCCCTTAGCCAGCTCCTGGGCTGGGATTATTTCCAGAAGCTTGGTCAACAGGGCGTGATGCAGGTTCAGTCCTCGACTGAGCCGCCCAAGGTACTCGCCCAGGGTGAACGCCCCATCGAAGCCGATGGCAATGAATACAACGTCTTCATCCTTCAGGATAAGGGCGTGCCGATCAAGGCGATCTATCCAAAGGAAGGCACATCCATCGCCTACGGCAATGCTGCCATCCTTGCCTACGCACCTCATCCGAATGCAGCGAAGCTGTTTTATTCCTTCATGTTCACGCAGGAGGCCCAGCAGCTCAACGACGATGTCGGCGGACTGCGCTCCGTGCGTCCGGACGTAAAGGAAAAGTCCAATCGAACGCCGCTGGCGCAGATCAAGATCATAGAGTCGGACCCTTCCGCCGTCCGCGAGGCGGTCGAGGAAATAAAGCAGAAATACGAACAGTATTTCGGAACGTGACAATATCACAAAGGCTATCCGTATTGAACGGTGGTGCCTTCATGACATCGATACTGTGATCAAGCCTGGGAGGGAGGTGCCCCTGCCGCCTCCTTCCCGACGCTTGATGCCATTCGCATTGCCGATCTTGCTCCGGGACTGAAACTCGCTGGCGCCTTACAAGATCCGCAAAATTGCGGATGAAAGCGCAAACTCTCAAAGGTGATACGGTGACAAACCTCGCACTCTCTGCTGCTCCCTCTTCAAGGCAGCGTCTCGTCAGGTTCGATTTTTCGACGCCGCTGTTCATCCTGCTGGCGATCATCCTGTGTGTCCTGGTAATATTGCCGCTCTTCTGGCTCGGCTACTATGCCTTCACCAACAAGGCCGGCTCGCCGACATTGGCGAATTTCGTCCGGCTTTTCTCCGATGCAACCATTCGCCGGGCCTTTTTCATATCTGTGGGAATGGCAGCCTGCGTCGGCTTCTTTTCATGCCTTGTAGCCACACCCCTCGCGTGGCTTGTCGCCCGCACCGACATGCCGGGCCAGAAGTTCATCCGCAGCCTGGTAACGGCATCTTTCGTGACGCCGCCTTTCCTTGGCGCGATCGCTTGGGCAATGCTTGCGGCCCCAAACAGCGGCATTCTCAACAACATCTATCGCTGGGTTTTCGGTCTCGACCAGTCGGAGGCACTGTTCAATATCTATACGTTCACCGGTCTCGTCTTCACGATAACCTGCTACTCCTTCCCCTTCGTCTTCACCCTGGTCGCCAATGCCTTCGACAAGGTGCCGTCGGATTTGGAAGAGGCCTCCGCGATCCTCGGCGGCAAGCCGGGAACAACGCTATGGCGGGTTACCCTGCCAATGGTGTTGCCATCCATGCTGGCCGGCTCGCTCATCGCCATCGTGCAGGCCTTCACCATGTTCGGTTCGCCGGCCATTCTTGCCCTGCCCGCCGGCTTTCACGTCCTGACCACCAAGATCTGGAGCTTTTTCCAGTTTCCGCCGCGCCTCGACCTTGCTGCTGCCAGCGCCCTGCCCCTGCTGATCATGACGATGCTTCTGCTGTGGCTGCAAAAATGGCTGCTGGGTCGCCGCGGCTATACCGTTGTCGGCGGCAAGAGCGGCGTGCCGAGACGCGTCGAACTAGGGGCCTGGAAATGGCTTGCAGGTCTGTTCGTCTTGGCCATCCTCTGCGTCACCATCATTTTTCCCTATCTGGCTCTTCTCAAGGTCGCCCTGACGCATAACATTTCCGAGCCGCTGTCATGGAGCTCTCTCACCTTTCACAATTTCGAGTTCGTCCTGTTCGAGCTTTCAAGCACGCGACTTGCGATCTGGAACACCTTCATCGTTGGAATTCTGACGGCCACGATCGCAACGGCAATCGCCCTCGTCGTCTCCTATCTCGTCGCTCGCCGCGCGGTGAACCATGCGTCGCTGCTCGGCGGACTGGCGATGGCCCCGATCGCCGTTCCGGGTATCGTGCTGGGCGTCGGGCTCTTTCTTGCCTACGCCAATACGACCTTTCATCTCTACGGCACTCTCTGGATCCTGCTGATCGCCTTCCTGACGCTGGAGCTGCCCGCAGGTTACCAGCAGCTTTCGGCCGCTTTCCACGGGGTACATCCCGAACTGGAGGAAGCCAGCCGGATCCTGGGAGCGACGCGCATGAGAAGTCTCTTCCAGATCACCGCGCCCTTGCTGCGGACCAGCATCATCGCAGCCTGGTGCTTCGTCTTCATCGGAACCATCCGCGAACTGTCGGCAACGATCCTGCTCACCACGGCCCAGACGAAGCTGGTCTCGGTGATCATCTACGACTTGAACGAAAGCGGCGATTACGGCGCGATCTCCGTGCTCGGCATCCTTCTGCTGATTGTCTCTTTCGCGGTCGTCTTCATAGCCAACAACGTGCCGATCCTCGGCGGCTCCGCAACTGCGAAACGCGAGGTTTGAATGCAACGGATTGCCCGCGGCGCAGAGATCCGCCGCGAGATCCCCGCCAGGAGTGCGAAAGTGATGAAAAACGCAGACATCGCCAGCGCAACAAGGCCCGCGGCACCGCGTTGTCGTCTTGCCGGACCTATGCGAGTTGAGCTAAGCCGCCTGCCAAACTTCAGATGGATTCACTGCTCATGACGGACGGCACCAGCAACACTTCCGGGGTTTCGCCCATCGATTTTCTTCGCACGCGCTCGCTCACAAACGTCGTGCAGACGGAAATTGAGCGGATGATCGTCGAGGGCGAATTTACCCCGAACGAACGGATAAACGAAAATGCCCTGGCTCAGCGGCTCAAGGTGAGCCGCGGTCCCATCCGTGAGGCGTGCAGCGCCCTGGTGGCGCTCGGCCTCATCCAGGTCATTCCGAACCGTGGTTTCTTCGTCAGGGAACTGAGCGAAGATGAAGCGCGGGAGGTGTCGGAAGCGAGAGCCTATCTCTTTGCGTGCATCGTCATGGGCGCGGCAAAGAACGCCGGCGAGAAGGATATCGCCAAATTGCGCAGCCTCGTCGACCGCATGGACGAACTCACCGCGACCGGCGAAGTCAGCAGCTACTATCCGGTCAATCTGGATTTCCACACGGAGCTTGCAAAATCCTGCGGGAACATGCGTCTTGCGCAAATATATCTCGGTCTGGCGCGTGAACTCCACATCCAGCGCTATCGGGCCTTGGCAAGCGGCGATGTCCTGACCGTCTCCAACGCCGAACATCGAGCGATTGTGGATGCGGTCGCGGCTCATGACGCGCAACGCGGCTTTGCGGCCGGATATGCCCATATCACCAACGGCACGGCACGTACCCGCCGAGCCACTTCGGCAAGACATCACCACCCGGCAACTTCATTCGACTAAGATTGGCGGTCTTCCCGATCCCAAAACAATCCGGAAGAAAGAAATTAGCTGGTCTTATTGTCGGCAGAAAATTGTTGACAGTTTACTATAACTCATACTCTACTTCAGCCAGTTGCCGGATCGGCGACAAAGTGAGAAACCGAACGGGAGAAACAAATGGATAAATCGGCACAAAACGGCCTTACCAAATACGTCGCTGGCTTCGTCGCCGGCGCTACACCTGAAGAGCTGCCTGCCGATGTCGTCGAACTTGGAAAAAAATCCATTCTCGACGGGCTCGGCCTCGCCCTCTCCGGCTCCGTTGCCCATAGCGGCGCAATCGTTCTTCGCCACCTCGATGAACTCGGCCTGCAGGCAGGCGCAGCAACGGTCATCGGCATGGGCCGCAAGATCGCCCCGCGTTTTGCCGCCTTCGCCAACGGCGTGGGCATCCATGCCGACGATTACGACGACACACAGCTCGCCGTCGCGACGGATCGGGTCTATGGCCTTCTGACCCATCCGACCGCCCCGGCCCTGCCGGCAGCGCTGGCGATGGCGGAAATGGTCGGCGCGACCGGTGCACAGACGATGCTCGCCTATCACCTCGGCGTGGAAGTCGAATGCAAGATCGCCGAGGCTATCGATCCTCGCCACTATCAGACGGGTTTCCACGCCACCGCCACCTGCGGAACCTTTGCTGCGGCCGCCGCGGCTGCCTCGTTGATGAAGCTCAACCCGGAAGCAACTGCCCGGGCGCTTTCCATCGCCGGCAGCCAGTCGGCAGGCCTCCGCGAGAACTTCGGTACCATGACGAAGCCGTTTCATGCAGGTCGCGCCTCGGAGAGCGGGGTCGCTGCGGCGCAGTTCGCCGCTCACGGCTGGACGGCAACCGATAAAATCCTGGAAGCGCCGCGCGGCTTCTTCAACGCTGCCGGCGGCGGCTACGATGTCGGCGCGATCTATCCGCGCCTTGGAGAACCCTGGACCTTCGCCAACCCAGGGATCTCGATCAAGCCGCATCCGTCGGGCTCGTTGACGCATCCGGGCATGACCGAGATGGCGCGCCTTATCCGCGAACACAACATTAAAGCGGCGGATGTGAAACATGTTCGCGTCGGCACCAATTCCAACATGCCGAATGCGCTGATTCATCATCGGCCGAAGGACGAATTGCAGGCGAAGTTCTCGATGGAATTCTGCATGGCCATCCTGCTGCTCGATGGTCGGGCCGGCCTTGGGGAATTTACGGACGAGACGACGCAGCGTCCGGATGTTAAGGCGATGATCGAGAAGGTCGACTTCGTCGTTGATGAAAAGGCCGAAAAGGCGGGCTACCACAAGATGACGACCATCATCGACATCACGCTCACCGATGGCCGCGTTATCCACGGCGAAGCGGACTTCGGAAAGGGCAGCCCTGCCAATCCGATGAGCTATGATGAAGTCGCCAACAAGTTCCAGGAAAATGCCGCGCATGCGGGATTGAAGCGGGACGCGGCCGATGAAGTCGTCGCGCTTGTGGCGAACCTGGAGCGGCAACCTTCTATCGAGCGGCTGATGAGCCTCATCGCAAAGGTCGGCTAATGCAGGGGTCAGCACACGGCGATCCAGCCTGAGATAGGAAAACGAACATGTCCGCACACAATATTGCCGTCATCGGCGGCGACGGAATCGGAACCGAGGTCGTGGAAGCCGGCGTACGGGTCCTCGAAGCTTTGGCGGAGACCCAGCCGGGCCTCTCCTTCACGTTCAAAAGCTTCGATTGGGGCTCCGACTACTACAGAGCTAACGGCCGGATGATGCCGGAAGACGGGCTCGCCCAGATAGCCGGCTTCGACGCGATCTATTTTGGCGCCGTCGGTGATCCCAACCTCCCGGACGACATCACGCTTTGGGGGCTCCGATTGGCAATCTGCCAAGGGTTCGACCAATTCGCCAACGTACGCCCGACGCGCCTGCTGCCAGGTCTCACCGGTCCACTCCGCCCAGAACTCGGCAAACAGATCGACTGGGTCATCGTTCGCGAAAACAGCGAAGGTGAATATGCGGGCGTCGGCGGTCGCGCGCATCGCGGCCTGCCGATCGAGGTCGGCATGGATGTCGCCGTCTTCACCAGAGCGGGGATTGAGCGCATCGCCCGCTTTGCCTGCGAGCTCGCGTCTTCGCGCCCACGCAAGCTTCTGACGGTCGTCACCAAATCGAACGCGCAGCGTCATGGCATGGTGCTCTGGGACGAAGTCGTGCGCGAAGTGATCCACGGCTATCCCGATCTTACCGTGGACTGGATGCTGGTCGATGCGATGACACAGCGCATGGTCAACAAGCCCGGAAGCATCGACACTGTGCTTGCGACCAACCTGCATGCCGATATCCTGTCGGATCTTGCCGCAGCGCTCGGCGGTTCGCTCGGCATCGGCTCGACCGCGAATATCGACCCTTCGCGGCACCGTCCCTCGATGTTCGAACCGATTCATGGTTCGGCCTTCGACATCATGGGAAAAGGCATTGCCAATCCGCTAGGCTCGTTCTGGACGGCGAGCCTTATGCTCGAACATCTCGGCGAGGCATCCAGCGCGCGCGCATTGATGCAGGCGATCGAGCTGGTCACCAGCCGCAGGGAACATCTGAGCCCGGACCTCGGCGGCGCAGCCAACACCGCACAAGTCACCGATGCCGTGATAGCCGCACTGCGTGGGGATAATCGCTAAGCCGGCTACCGGGACCTCTCGGTCAAATGCAACAGCGAAAAGGCGGCGACCGGCACGACAGGTCGCCGCCTTTTGGCCATCGGCAGTCTTGAAGCGCACTAATGTCTGCCGCCGCGGACGACCTCGGCCGAGGCGGGCCCACGCTATATCATTTGACTAGAAGCCCGTCCCCCCGCCGGGCAATCCAAGATTACCCCGCTTTAAGCACATCACGGCGATCTCGTAAAAATAGTAGTGTGTCTGCGAAAGGCATTGCTTTGCCGAAGAGATAACCTTGGCCGATATCGCACCCTTCGTGCACAAAGTAGGCCATCTGACCATTCTCCTCTATGCCTTCAACCGTTGTCTTGATCTCAAGCCCTCGACTCAAGTTGAGGAGCGCCTGAACGATTTTTTCATGTCTATCGTCATGGTCGCGCGATGCCTTGACGAAACTTTTGTCGATCTTGATCTTGTCAAACCGATATCGCGCCAATTGTGCCAAGCTCGAATAACCGGTTCCGAAGTCGTCCAGCGCAATCTGTATGCCTGACTTGTGAAGATCATCAACGATTGATGCAGCAAGCTCCGGGTCCTGAATGAGCGCGTTTTCGGTGATCTCGACTTCCAGACGTCCTGGATCCAGCCCAGCGTCGTCGAGTATTTTCAGGATCCTCGACGTGAGAAGCCGGTCTTCCATCTGAACAGCCGACAAATTGAACGAGAGGGAGACATGCTCTGGCCAATGTTTAGCATCGCTACACGCCGTCTTCAGGAGTTGCTGGAACAGCGGCGTGATCAATCCCGTCTCTTCGGCGATGGAAATAAACACTTGTGGCGAAACGCTTATGCCATCTTCGTCCGTCCATCGTGCAAGCGCTTCGAAACCGCATACATCGCCTGAACGCAGATCAACAAGTGGCTGATAAAACGGTCTGATGTGGCCGGCTTCTATCGCATCGCGCAGCTGCCCTTCCAGCTTAGCGCGTGCCGTCACCTTGAGCTGCATTTCCTCGTGGAACATCATGGCGGTATTCGCGCCTCTGCCCTTGGCTTCGTAAAGAGCGATATCGGATCTATGGCACACGTCGTTGAGCGTTTGCCCCTGTTCCGGCCAGCGGGCATAGCCAACGCTCGCTCCGACCTGACACCATATCGACCCAATTTTTATCGATCGGCTGACGGAATGAATGATGAGCTTCGCAAATCTCTCGTCTTTGTCGGCAGCCAATCCTCGAGCCACAACGATGAATTCATCACCACCAAAGCGAAATACGCAAGATTCTGCGGCGAGTGCAGATAGGCGTTTTGACACTTCCTGCAGTAATAGGTCTCCGCCTTGATGACCAACCAGATCGTTCACCTTTTTGAATCCATCAAGATCAACCGAAAACACCGTCGCCGTCGGAAGGGAATTGTTTTCATCATCTCTGGGAGCTTGCACGACTTCGAACTTTTCGAACGCGTATCGGTTTGGAAGTCGCGTTAAATGATCGTGTGTGGCGATCCAATGCGCCCGTTTTCCGTGCTCCTGCTGTCGCAGCATTTCTTTGCGCAGATCGAAGATTCGAAGCAGTGAGTAAATGAAACTGGCCAGACCTGCGACGAAGAAGGTCAGGAAAAGCATGTCCGTTGTGTCGCCGGCGAATTGTCGAAACGTGCCAAAAATATGAACGTGCCAAACAAGCCCAACAGTCCAAAGGAACAGCGCACCGGCGACCAGCGCGGCAAGCTGCTTTCCAGCTTTGCTTTCAAAAAACTCCCCCACAGCACTCTTTCTCCTACCCTTATCACCCAGATCAGCATGCGCATTGCGGCTTAGCCATCAGCCACGCTGTTCGGATCTCGGCGTCGCGACTATTTGCAAGAGGGTTGATTTCCAACGCTTCGACCACGGTCAAACGGCGTGCCTGCACTCGCTACGCACTCATTGCGCTCGTGCCAGCAGTCGAAGCAAATTGCTTCGGGTGCGGCTATGTTTTCACAACCATCGGGTAAGAATATTAAATTTGTGACAATCGGATCAGTCAAGTCGATATGGTTTGAGTAGTTCTGCTGCAAACTCCTCGGTAATTCAAAGTTGGCAGGAGGAAATACTGAGCGCGGCATCCAACGTAACAACAGCCGTGGCGCTCATAAGAGCTCAAAAAGGCAGTCGTGGATCACAGACGATCTCGCCTCAAAGGCCCCAAAAACGCGGGTATGAGCAATGGAGCGTAGGGCATGGCAAGCTCCAAATGTTCGGGCCGGTAAAAGTGCTCTTCGTGAAGCAGGTTCATCGAACCGAGCGCAATGTCGTTATACACCACAGGAACGGTGATGGCTGATCCGAGTCCCAGGCTCGCGATCAGTTCGTGATCGAAAAAAGCCCACCTTATGGCATCCATATTGGTGCCGAGAAAGGGTTCCTTCTTTTGCAGCACCTGCTCCCCCCAGGCCGTCGGCCCCATCGGCTTGGGAACCGACACCGGGTAGACGTCCGGTCGCGTCGAATAGACGCGTGTCATCGTCGTGCCGTCGACGCAGAGGAGCGTCAGCAATTTGTGCCCGACCTTTTCGGCCAGTGCATCACGCAGCGCATCGTAGAGGCAATCGGGCTGATTGGGCTCGGAAAGCAAGGTCAACAGCTGCTGCATCGTCAATTTCCTGACTGTTGGGCCTGATCTGCGTTGCGACGCGCCAGCAGCTAAGCAGAAATGCACGCGCAAGAAGCAATCAAAAGCACACTGATTAGAAACTAGATCAAAAAATAGGCAAGCAAAATATTTGTGCAGTGCCGCATTGACGGCAGCGACCTCTGCGGCTACTATCCGATTACAGGATGCAATGACCGAATATCGGACACTATGAGCGAGACTTTAAAGACCGTCGAAAAGACTCTTCAGGTTCTGCGCGCATTCCGGCGCGGCGAAACGGAGCTGAGTACGGCCGAGATCTGCAGGAAACTGAAGGTGTCGAGGACTGCTGTGACGCGGATACTGACGACGCTCGAACAGGCCGGATTCCTGGAGCGGGCGGCGGACGGCGTGAAGTACCGCATCGGTGTCACCGCCTGCGAAGTCGGCGCGCTTTATTTGACCGATAATCCGCTCACGAAAATCGCGGATCAAACGATGCTCGGTCTCACGCAGCAGACGGGGTTCACCTCCTACCTTGGCAAGCTTTACGGTGACGAGATCATCATTCTCGGCGTGCGCGAGGGAAGTCAGCCAATACGGTTCCTCTGGACGCCTGGCGATCGCCTGCCGGCAGCCACCACCGCGACCGGAAAAGCGATGTTGATGTCGATGGACAGGTCTGAGCTCGATCGGATCTTGGGGGTCGATCGACTGACAGGGCTTACGGCGCAATCGCTGCAGACACGCGACGATCTTGATCGTCAGCTGCATCAGCATCGCGCGCGCCGCTGGGTCCCGATGATGGAGGAAAGCTATCCCGGGGTCTGCGGCGTGGGTGCTGCTATCGTCGATGTCACGGGCGCGCCGATAGCGGGTATCAGCCTCAGCTTTCTCGGGACGGCGAGCGACGGCGATGGTTTTGACCGCTACGGAGACCTCATCGTCGCCGCAGCCGATACGATTTCACAGAAGCTCCGCGCCCAGGGCAGTTATTTTTCATCAACGAAGAACGAGCAGGACAATCGCAGTTTCAGAGCTCCGATCATCAGCTCCGCTATACCTGCTACGGACGACCAAGAGACATGAAAAGCCAACGAAGAAGGGAACCGCAATGTGCACAAGAAAGTCTAATCTTAATGCCTCTCGCCGATCGATGCGCCTTCTTGCCTCGATTGCAACCGTAAGCGCCCTCCTCGCCAGCGTCGCACATGCGACGGAATGCGATCCGAAGGAAAAAACCACCGGCGTCACCAAGACGGAAATCAAGCTCGGCTCGCTGATGCCTCTGAGCGGATCAGCAGCAGCTGGTGGTATCGGCGCGCGAGATGGCGCCCAAGCCTATTTCGACATCATCAACGACGCTGGTGGCATTCAAGGACGAAAGATCAAATACACCGTCCTCGATGATCAATATACGCCGTCGGTTGCACAGCAGCAGATCCGCACCCTCATTCAGCGCGAGGGTGTCTTCGCGATCGCCGGTGGCGAAGGAACGCCAAACTTCCTCGCGACCGTTCCCTTTATTGAGCGATCCGGCGTTCCGGCGATCGCCCCCTATGCCCCGTCGAGCGAGCTCGGGACGATGAAGGCACCGCATGTCTTCATGACGGCTGTCAACTACATCACCGAATTTCAGATCATGACCGACTATGTGGTCAAGAATTTCAAGCCGAAGTCGCTCGGCCTCGTCGGCGTCCAGGGCAATGTCGGCGACGATGCCAAAGCCGGTATGGACGCTGCTGTCAAAGGCACCGACGTCAAGGTCAACTATATTCCTGAAGTGCCCGGCACAGCCGATCTGACGCCGATCGCAACGCAATTGCGTGACGCCAATGCCGACTGGGTGTTCCTGATCCTCACGAACGCCGATACCGGTCAATTGCTCGAATCCATGGCTCGCATCGGTTATAAACCGCAGACGGCGGCGTGGGCCGGAATGGACGACGAGAACTACATCAAGGGCTTTGGCCATCTGTCGCAGGGCATGATCATTGCGGAAGAGACCGCAAAACTCGATAGCTCGGACCCGCTGGTCAAAAAATTCGTCGCCGACTTCAAGGCGAAAACCGGCCGCGATCCGGGCAAGTTCGAAGAGCTTGGCTGGAGCCAAGCGCAGATTACGGTCAAGGCCCTCCAAGATAGCAAGGCTCTGACGCGCTCCTGCCTGATGGCGTCCTTGGAAAGCATGAAGAATTTCGAGACTGGCATTCTGCCCCCAATAAGTTTCGGACCTGAACTGCGACAGGGTGTGAATGCAGTCGGGCTCGTGAAGCTCGAAGGCGACAAGACTAAAGAAGTCATGCCGTTCACGTCCGTCAAATAGTCACCCGTTCAACAAGGGAAGCCTTGATGATGGCCAGTATCAACTTAGCGACACTTCTGCAGGTGGCGCTCAGCGGCCTAGCGACCGGGGCGCTTTATGCGATCATGTTGCTCGGAGTCCTGATCGTCTACCAGGTCAGTAAAAATATCAATTTCGCCTATGGTCAGATCGGTATGGTGTCTGCTTTCGGCAGCTACTGGCTCTACGCGGAGAACGGCTGGCCAATCTGGCTGGCCGTGCTTGCGGCAACAGCCGCCGCGGTGGTCATCTCCGCCCTGACCGATCTGGTCATCATCCGGCGGATAGCCCACAGGCAGGGCCTCGACTTTGTCGTCACGCTCGGCGAGCTTCTTCTTCTGACATCCCTCGCCGAGTTGATCTTCGGTACCAGCGCGCGTAGCTATCTCAGGCTTTTGTCCGACATCTCCTGGACAATCGGAGGCGTCTTCATCAACGCCAACGACCTCCTGGCCATCGCCCTCGGCGTGGTGTTCGTGATTGTGGGCCATTTCATCCTGCGGCACACCACGCTAGGGATCTCCCTGCGCGCGGCGGCGGAAGACGCAGATATCGCACAAAGCGCCGGCATTTCCGTTCCGGCGTTGCGCACCTGGACTTGGGCGCTTTCGGGTCTGCTCGTCTCCGTTGCCGGAATGATGTTTGCCAGCCGACTTTCCGTCAGCTCCTTCTACATGACGCCCTTGGTCATCAACGTCTTCATTGCCGGGATGATCGGTGGCCTTGAGCGATATTGGCCGCCGATCCTCGCCGCATTCTTCATCGCGCTTTACCAGGCCTTTGCCATCTATTTTTTCGGCGAGGCTGGAGGCGTGCCGGCGCTGTTCATCTTGGTCGTAGCGGTCCTCACCTTGATGCCGAAACGTTTTGTGGACGAACGCAATGAAGCCCGCGCTTGATATACCGATACCGGCAAGCTCCGCATCGGACGCGAATGTAAGCGTTGCTGACAACGGCCGCTTGCGGAGTGTCGTCAGGTGCACCTTGACGGTGGGCCTCGCTGTCGCGCTGCCGCTCATCCTGAACGACTACTATCTGTATCTCGCGACCCAGGTCGCGATCTACGCGATCGCCACACTGGGTCTCGATATCGTCTTCGGCCGAACAGGCCAGCTCTCGCTTTCCCACGCCAGCTTCTTCGGACTAGGGGCCTACTCGGCCGCGCTGATGGCGAACTGGTCCTGGCCGATCTGGCTGCAGGTTCCGGTGATCGTCCTTTTGGCAATCATCGCCGGCGCGGTTGTCGCCGTGCCGACGCTGCGGCTTTCCGGCCTTCGCCTTTCGCTGGTGACGCTGCTCTTCGGAGAGCTTTTCATCTGGGCTATCAACCACAGCGGCGAGACGACCGGCGGTTCGCAGGGCATGGCGGTGCCACAGCTGGAGATCGGTGGCTTCAGCTCTGTCACGCCCCTGCACGCCTATGTTCTCGCCGTTGCGGTTGCGGCTGTCGCGACTCTGCTGGTAATCCAGATTTCGCGATCGCAGATCGGCCGCCGCATGCTTGCAGTCCGGGACTCCGAACTAGCGGCCACCTCTGTCGGCATTCGCATCGTTACGACCAAGATCACGGCTTTCATCATGTCCGCCGTTTTCGCAGGGATTGCCGGATGCCTCTATGCCTATATCGCCGGTTTTGTGTCACCGACCACCTTCGATCTCTTCGGTTCGGTGAACTTCCTCGTCGCGGTCATTCTCGGCGGTGCCGGTCGATCCATCGGCGCCTGGCTCGGGGCCGCATACATCGTGCTGGTTCCGGAGGCGTTCACGGCGCTCGGCTATACCAATCTCTTTCCGCTGCTCGGTGGTGTGGTGCTGATCGTCGTCACGCTGCTGCTTCCCGGCGGCCTAACCGAAGGTTTCTCGCGCCTTCTGCGTCTCTTCGGATCGGAAGGGAGCCGCAATGATTAAAGGCACCGTGGATGGAAACCTCAGCGTTCGCGATGCTCGAGTGCAATACGGCGCAGTGGCGGCGGTTGCCGGCGTGAGTGTAGATTTCGCACCGGGCATGATCACCGGCCTGATAGGCCCCAATGGCGCCGGAAAGACCACGCTGCTCAATGCGATTTCCGGCTTTACGGCCATGACGTCGGGTACGCTGGCGCTGGACGCCGTGGACATCAGGTCGTCCACGGCGCGGGCGCGGGCGGAAATGGGAATCGTTCGTGGCTTCCAGACTGTTCGCCTGCTGGAGCGGGAGAGCGTCTTCGACAATGTTCTCGTCGGCTGCGAACGCCTTTCGCAACCGCCTTTGATGGCGCAGCTTCTCAATCTGCCGTCGCAGCAGCGCAGCCGCGCGCGCGACATCGCCGCCGTGACGAAGACGCTTGCGGGGCTAGGGTTGCTGGCGGACGCCCGTCGCCTCGCTTCGGAGCTACCCTTTGCCAGCCGGCGGCTGGTGGAGATCGCCCGGCTTTTGCTCGTGCGGCCGAAAGTCCTGCTGCTCGACGAGCCGGCGGCTGGTCTCGATGCCGCTGAACGCCGACGGCTGGTAGACACGCTGCGCAGCTACCATGCCGAAAATCCGTTCACGCTTATCGTCATCGAGCACGATGTCGATCTCGTCCGCAAGCTCTGCGAGGATTGCGTGGCGCTGGCGGAAGGCCGGGTCATCGCCAGGGGTACGCCGGCCGAAGTCCTTGAAAATCCGCTCGTCAAAGTCGCTTATTTTGGGCAGGCAGCACATGCTTGAAGTGGAACATTTATCTGCATGGTACGGTCGAACGCAGGCGCTTTTCGACGTCAGCTTCTCGCTGCAGACAGGCCGCTGCATGGCGCTCGTCGGCACCAATGGCGCGGGAAAGACCACGACGATCCGTTCTGTGCTCGGATTGATCCGCACTAGCGGCGGCATCCGCATCGAGGGTGAAGTCAGCGAGCGTCTGGCAACGCCGAAACGCGTCCGCCGACATCGGATCGCCGCCGTCCATGAGGGCCGCGGTCTCTTGAAGCAGCTATCCGTGTTCGAAAACATCGTCGTCGGTCTGCCGAAATCCGCCTACGACCGTCTCGACGAGGCGCTTGAGCTGTTTCCGGCCTTGAAATCGCGGCTTGCCGATCCGGTGACGCTGTTGTCCGGCGGCCAGCAGCAGATGGTCGCACTGGCACGCGCCGTGGTCGAACGCCCGAAGCTTCTGCTTCTGGACGAGCCGTCACTGGGCCTCGCACCCGGTATCGTCGATGAAATCTATGGCCATCTGAGCAAGCTCAGAGCCTCTGGACTGACGATGCTTCTCGTCGAGCAGAATATAGCGCGGGCGCGAGATTTCGCCGACGACCTCTGCCTCATTCAGACCGGGCGCTCGGCCTTCACCGTCAGGGCCACCGATGACGCTGCGGTGGCCGGCCTCATGAGACTTGCCTTCAATCAGGATCAAATAGCGCACCAACCGCTTGCGTGACCAAAGGAGATCGAAACCATGACCGTCGCGACCCTCGCCGCAGCTAATGTCAAAATCGTTCACGACAAGAAGCAGAACTTGAAGCGCTTCACGGAGCTGATTGAGGAGGCAGCCGACAAGGGGGTGGATGTTCTCGTGCTCCCAGAGGCCGGCCTGCAGGGCTATGCGGATTTCGATCTTTCCGGCAAGGCAAAGGCGGAGCAGAAACAGTATTATTTCCGCGAGGCCGAACCGATCCCCGGCCCATCGACGCAAGCGATCGCCGCGCTGGCGCGCAAGCACGACATGCTTATCCAGCTGGGAATGGCAGAACGTGCCCTGCACGGAAACGCGATCTATAACTCCACCGCGCTCATCGGGCCGGAGGGCGTGATCGGCGTCTACCGCAAGGTCCACAACCAGTTCGAGTTCCCCTATTTCAATCCGGGCGAGGAGATGCCGGTATTCGAGACGCCGCTCGGCGTCTTCGGCAGCATCATCTGCTATGATCTCTGTTTTCCGGAATTGCTGCGCACCTATGCCGTCAAGGGTGCCGATGTCGTGCTGATGTCGACAGCCTGGCCGATGCGCGGACATGATCGCGCCACGGACTACCATGGCTGGGCCATGGATACCGCGGCCCAAGGCAATGCCTTCTTCAATCAGAATTGGCTGGTGATTTCCAATCACTGCGAAAAGGCGGCCTACTCGAAGAAGATCGACTATTACGGCGGCTCGCAGATCGTCGATCCCCGCGGCAAGGTGGTGAGCTATCTCGCCGACGAAGAGGGTCTGGTCATTCATACCGCCGACCTGCAGGAAGAGATCCTGAAATCACGCACAGAGGAGTTTTTCGGCCTCAATCTGCTACAGGACCGTCGACCCGAACATTACGCGGCAGTGATCGATCAAAGCCACCGCTATCCCTCGGAAGCCCTGCCGATTGCCAGGTCCGCTGCGAAGCCGCGGCCAGTGAAGCAACCGCATCAATCGAAGCCGGCGGCAGAATAGATCAGATAGACGCAGCCCTGGACAAGGATGCCCTTTGGCACGCATCCCGCTCCGAACTTTCAGGATATGTCAGCATGAGCAAGCCGATCATTATCTCTAACGCACGCGTTCTCGACGTTGACGCCGGTACGTATCTCGACAATCGTTTCGTCGAAATCACCAACGGCCGGATCGTCTCCATCGGTGACACCCGGCCGCGCAGCCATGGCCAGGAAATCGACATCGGCGGCCGCACGCTCATGCCGGGGCTTTGCGATGCGCACGTCCACGTTACCGCAGTTACCGCAGATCTCGGCGCGGTCAATCGCATGTCGCCGTTCTATGTTGCGCAGCACGCGCGCAAGATCATGGAAGACATGCTCCATCGCGGCTTCACCACGGTGCGAGATGCCGGCGGCGCGGATTTCGGGCTGGCGCGTGCGGTGGAGGAAGGGCTGATAAAGGGGCCGCGATTGCTCTTCTGCGGCCACTCTCTGTCTCAGACCGGAGGGCATGGCGACATCCGGGGCCCGGGCGACATGCATTTCAACGAATGCCTGTGCTGCGCCGGTCTCAGTGCGATCTGCGACGGCGTCGCCGAAATGCGCAAGGCATGCCGCGAGGAAATCCGGAAAGGGGCGAACCAGATCAAGATTATGGTATCAGGAGGCGTCGCCTCGCCGACCGACCGGATCGACAGCACGCAATTCGCCTTCGAGGAAATCCAGGCCGCTGTGCAGGAGGCCCATGCCGCCAACATCCCTGTCATGGCTCATGCCTATACGGCCAAGGCGATCAATCGCGCTCTGATGTGCGGCGTAGACTCGATCGAACACGGCAATCTCCTGGACATGTCGGCGATTAGGCACTTCAAGCAATACGACGCCTTCCTGGTTCCGACACTCATCACCTATAAGGCCTTGTCTGAGGAGGGTGTCGCAGCGGGACTTCCGGAGAAGATGGTGCCCAAAATTGCCGAAGTTGTGGATGCCGGCATCAATGCCTTGCGGATGGCCCACGAGGCTGGGGTTAAGATCGTATACGGAACTGATCTCCTCGGTTCGATGCATCGCCGCCAGCTTGAAGAGTTTACCATACGCTCGGCCGTGCAGGCGCCGATCGACATCATCAGATCGGCTACGACTACCGCAGCCGCCTTGTTTCGCATGACGGGGCAGATCGGTCGCGTTGCGCCGGGTTATCTCGCCGATCTCCTCGCGGTCGAGGGGGATCCACTTTCCGATATCAGCGTATTAACGCGTCCGGAGGAAAAACTAGCGCTGATTTTGAAAGGTGGGTCGGTCATAGCAAATCGGATCGAAGCTCGTTAATAAATACGGTCTTGAAGGGATGCGAATTCCAAATCCGCAATTCGGATTTCAGTTTAGGTATTTTCTACCGCATTCGAACTGGCCCCGATTGGAGAGGTCGAGCGTTGTTGCGGCTGACGTCAACGTCCAGCCGCGCCTCGGCGACCGGCCGCCGATATGGAACGCCGAGGCGGCGGCAAAGGCCATGTGAAAAACAGGTAGAAGCGGTAAGTTCGCACCGCTCGATGTTCCGACGATCGAAAAGCCGGCGATTTGGTCCGCTGCACCCAGGTAGGCATCCATCTGGCCTCGCGCAGTCACATTCCTGCCCGTCAAAACCGCCGATCGACGCTCAAATATTGGGCAACTGCCATCGAGTGCAGCCAGTCCGATCTCCGTCGGGAGGTGACTCCTATAAAAATCAATAGGTTATAAATTGGCACGCGACTTGCGTGGAAAATGCTGAGTTGGTGGCTAGGGTTCCGGCGCTTCGATAAGCGTGCTGGTCCGAGAGCTGCCGCCGGTGGGGGAGAAATCCCACCGGATGCACGGCGGGACAAAAGCCCGGGAGACCTCGTAAGCCAAGGGATTGGCGGCGCGATGGTTTTTGCCGATCCCTTTTTGAGAAAAAGCAAAAGGGGAATTTCAATGCAGACTTTTTCGAAGCTTCTTTCCATCACTGGCTTGACCGCCTCGCTGATGCTGGGCCTCGGCTCCATTGCCGATGCCGCGCAGAAGACCGAGTTCAAGGTTGCCTGGTCTATCTATGTCGGCTGGATGCCCTGGGGCTATGCCGCAGATCACGGTATCGTTAAGAAATGGGCCGACAAATACGGCATCAAGATCGACGTGACCCAGTTCAACGACTACGTCGAATCAATGAACCAATACACGGCCGGCGCCTTCGACGCCGTGACGCTCACCAATATGGACGGCCTTTCCATTCCGGCCGCCGGCGGCGTCGATACGACCGCCGTCATCGTCGGCGACTTTTCGAACGGCAATGACGCCGTCATCCTCAAGGACAAGGCGAGCCTTGCCGACATCAAAGGTCAGAACGTCAATCTGGTCGAGTATTCCGTCTCGCATTATCTGCTCGCCCGCGCGCTCGAAAGCATCAAGCTCAGCGAGCGCGACGTGAAGGTTGTCAACACCTCCGACGCTGACATGGTCGCCGCCTACAAGACGCCCGACGTCTCCGCCGTGGTCACCTGGAATCCGCTGGTCTCCAGCATCCTCGAGGATCCCTCCGCCAAGAAGGTATTTGACAGCTCGCAGGTGCCCGGTGAAATCATCGACCTGATGGTCGCCAATACCACCGTGCTGAAGGACAATCCGAACTTTGGCAAGGCGCTGGCCGGCATCTGGTATGAGACCGCGGCGCTGTTGAAGGCAGATACGCCTGACGGCAAAGCCGCCCGCGAGACGATGGGGTCGGCTTCCGGCACCGATCTCAAAGGCTTTGAAGCGCAGGTCGCCGCGACCAAGCTCTTCGACAAACCCGCCGATGCAGTTGCCTTCACGGCGTCGCCGAGCCTCCCCAAGACGATGGATCTGGTACGCAATTTCCTCTTCCAGAAGGGCCTGCTCGGCAACGGTGCGCCGTCAGCCGATATTATCGGCATCGAAATGCCCGATGGTAAGATTCTCGGGGACAGCGGCAACGTGAAGCTGCGCTTCACCGAGACCTACATGAAGGCGGCCGCTGACGGCGCGCTCTGAGCGAAGTTCGACCGGCGGCGCGGGAAAACCGCGCCGCGTCATCCCTTCATCAGCGGAGCTTTTTTGATGCGCTGGATCAACACCAAGCCGAGCCGGGGCGCCCAATTTGCCCTGATGTTGCTGCCCTTCGTCCTGATCTTCGTTTCCTATGTCTTCGGATCGACGGCTCGGCTGGCCGAAAACGCCAATGACAAGCTGCTGCCCAATCTTTCCGGCTTCGTTCAGGCGATTGACCGCATGGCCTTCGTCGCCGATCAGCGTACCGGCGAATACCTGCTCTGGTCGGATACCTGGGCGAGCCTGATCCGGCTTTTCGCCGGCCTTGGCATCTCCACGGTGACTGCCCTGCTGATCGGCATGCTGATCGGCATGCTACCCTATCTGCGGGCGCTGCTCGCTCCCTTTATCGCCGTCATCTCCATGGTGCCGCCGCTGGCGTTGCTGCCGATCCTCTTTATCGTCATGGGTCTCGGCGAGACCTCCAAGATCGCTCTCATCGTGATCGGCGTTGCACCGACGATGATCCGCGACCTGGCGCTGAAGGCGCTGGAATTGCCGCGCGAGCAGATCGTCAAGGCCGAGACGCTTGGCGGCTCCTCCTGGCAGATCGCCCTACGTGTCGTGCTGCCGCAGATCCTGCCGCGACTGATCACCTGCCTCAGACTGCAGCTCGGCCCCGCCTGGCTGTTTCTGATCGCAGCCGAAGCCATCTCGTCGGATTCGGGTCTCGGCTACCGCATCTTCCTCGTCCGCCGCTATCTCGCTATGGATATCATCTTTCCTTATGTCGTCTGGATCACGCTGCTAGCCGTACTGACGAACTACATCCTCGATCGCATCCGCATCGCCGTGTTCCCGTGGTCCGAACTGGAGAAACGGGCATGAGCGAACTCAGGATCGAAAATGTCTGGAAAGAATATGGCGACCAGATCGTGCTCGAGAACGTATCGCTGACCGTCGCCTCTCGTGCCTTCGTAGCACTTGTCGGCCCGTCCGGCTGCGGCAAGTCGACGTTCCTGCGCATGCTCCTCGGCCAGGAGCAGCCGACCAGGGGCCAGATCCTGCTCGATGGCGTGCTTCTGCCGGCAGAGCCCGGCCCGGATCGCGGCGTCGTCTTCCAGCGCTACTCCGTCTTTCCGCATCTGACCGTTCTCGGCAATGTGCTGCTCGGCAAGGAATTTTCCGGCGCGCGCCACAAGGCAAAGCTCTTTGGCGCCGCGCGGCGCAACGCGATCGCCGAAGCACGGCAACTGATCGGCGAAGTCGGCCTTGCAGGCGCGCAAGACAAATATCCGGCGCAGCTTTCCGGTGGCATGCAGCAGCGACTGGCGCTTGCCCAGGCGCTGATCATGAAACCGAAGGTGCTGTTGCTTGACGAGCCGTTCGGCGCGCTCGATCCGGGTATTCGCGCAGAGATCCATACGCTGATGAAGCGGCTCTGGCATGAGACACAGATGACCGTCGTCATGGTCACTCATGACATGCGCGAGGCCTTCACGCTCGCCTCAAGAGTGGTCGCCTTCGAGCGTCGCCGCGACCGGCCGGAGGAGAAGGAGCGCTACGGCGCGACCATCACAAAGGATATTTCCATCTGGCCGCCGCGCGTTGCCGGCACGCCATCGATCTTCAGCCCCGACCGGGACGGCCCGGTCCCTTCCCCGGGGCATCGCCGGGACGACCTGGCTTCGTCAGGAGAAATCCAGCCATGACACATGTCAGACGTTCGCCGGAAGAAATAGCCGCCAACCGCGCCCGCTATGAAGAGCATCAAAGGAAGGGGCTCGAATTCGCGCCCAAGGCTCTACCGGGGGCCAGCCCGTTGCCGGCGCCTGAAATCGCGCCCGACAAAATCATCCACCGCGAAGTGATCCCCGGTGGCTGGTACTGGTCGACCCCTATCAACAAGAACGAAGTGTTCCGCGTCAGTCTCGATCATGGCTTCTCCACGGTTTCCCTGGTCGCATGGGCCGCATCCGACAGCAGCGAGCGGCTGAACCTGCCCGATACGGTGAAGATGCAGTGGACGACTGCTCTCGGCAAGGGCCGGGTGATCTTCTCCGACATGGGCCGGGTGATGTTTTCGGTGACGGAAGACTCCTCCGGTGCCCATGACGGGCTGATGGGCGGCTCCACCTTTACGTCGAACGCGGCCAAATATGGGGCAGGCAAACGCAATACCCGTGACAACCTGATCCTGCTTGCCACCAAGGCCGGGCTCGGCAAGCGCGATATTCCGTCGGTGCTGGCACTCTTTGCCCCGGTTCGTGTCGACCAGGACGGCGTGTTCCTGTGGAAGCCGGAACTCCTGCGTGGCGGCGACTACGTCGAGCTGCGCGCCGAGATGGACATGATCATCGGCTTCTCCAATTGCCCGCATCCGCTCGATCCGGATCCCCTATACCAGCCAAGCCCGGTGAGCGTGACCCGCATGGCAGCGACGGAGCCTGCCGCCGATGACCTTTGCCGGACCGCGACCGCCGAGGCCATACGTGGCTTTGAAAACAACGCGCTGGCGGCGATGTGAGGAGGAGCAAGACCATGACCGATTTCATCCATTCAGCTCCAGCCCGCACGCTCGAAAACACCACGCAGGACCATTACATCCCGGCCGAGGCGCCGTTCTCGACGGTGATCCGGAAAGGCCAGACGGTCCGCATCGAGGACACATACGGCCAGCAGGCGATCGACACGCTGTTCTACAATGCGGAAGACTATTCCGAGCGCTATTCCAATCAGGACACGATGCGTGAACAGGGCGCGGCCTATATCTCGACCGGCACGAAGGTCATTTCCAATGAAGGCCGGGTGATGCTGACCATGACCGCCGACAGTTGCGGTCGCCATGATACGTCCGCCGGCGCCTGCTCCTGCGAGAGCAATACGGTGCGCTTCGGCCACGGCAGCAAATATCTCCATGCCTGCCGGGACAATTTCGTTCTCGAAGTCTCAAAGCACGGCATGAGCAAGCGAGATATCGTTCCCAACATCAACTTCTTCATGAACGTGCCCATCCAACCGAGCGGTGAGATGACGATCGTCGACGGGATTTCCGCGCCTGGCGATTATGTGGAGCTGAAAGCCGAGATGGACGTGCTGCTCGTCATCTCCAATTGCCCTCAGATCAACAATCCCTGCAACGGTTTCGATCCGACGCCGATCCGGGTGCTGGTCTGGGACAGCGAGGCCTGACATGTTCAAGAAGGTTCTGATCGCAAACCGAGGCGAGATCGCCGTCCGGATCATCAAGACATTGCAGCGTATGGGAATCGTGTCCGTCGCCGTCTATTCGGATGCCGACCGTTTCTCAAGGGCGGTGCTGATGGCGGACGAGGCGGTAAGGCTCGGTCCGGCGCCGGCCTCCGAAAGCTATCTCGACGCCGATGCCGTTATCGCCGCCTGCAAGGCGACCGGTGCCGAGGCCGTGCATCCGGGCTACGGCTTTCTTTCGGAAAATATCGGCTTTGCCGAGCGGCTTGCGAAAGAGGGCATCGCCTTCATCGGCCCGACGCCCGACAACATCGCGGCCTTCGGGCTGAAGCACACCGCCCGCGAACTGGCGCGCGAAAGTGGCGTGCCACTGCTGCCCGGCAGCGGACTCTTGGAGACGATCGACGATGCACTGACGGCTGCGACCGGCATCGGCTACCCGGTAATGCTGAAATCGACCGCCGGCGGCGGTGGCATCGGCATGCAGCTCTGCGACGATTCCGTAAGCCTGAAAGCGGTTTTTGAGAGCGTGCAGCGCACTGCGCGCGCGAGCTTCGGCGACGCGCGCGTCTATCTCGAACGCTTTGTCGCCGAGGCCCGCCATGTAGAAGTGCAGATCTTCGGCGACGGCAATGGCCGGGTGATTGCGCTTGGCGAACGCGACTGCTCGCTGCAGCGTCGGAACCAGAAAGTGATCGAGGAGACCCCCGCGCCAGGATTGTCCGACACGGTTCGGAGCCGCCTGCATGCCGCGGCCATCGCGCTCGGCGTTTCCGCCCACTACCGGTCGGCCGGAACTGTCGAATTCATCTACGATCCAGCACACGAGGAATTCTACTTCCTCGAGGTCAACACCCGTTTGCAGGTCGAACATCCGGTAACCGAAGCCGTCTTCGGCATCGATCTCGTCGAATGGATGGTCCGCCAGGCCGCTGGTGAAAACGTCCTCACCGGCAACGAAACCCTCGTACCCAAGGGTGCCGCCATCGAGGCACGCATCTATGCGGAGATGCCGCATGCCGGGTTTAGGCCGAGTGCGGGACTACTGACCGAGGTCGTCTTTCCGGAAAATGTGCGTGTCGACGGCTGGATCGAGACGGGCACGGAGGTTAGCCCCTACTACGACCCCATGCTCGCCAAGGTGATCGTCAAGGCTGAAGATCGCCCCGCCGCGATCAAGGCGCTCGGCAAGGCGCTCGAAGACAGCATGATTTCCGGGATCGAGACCAATCTCGACTATCTGAAGGCAATCGCGGCTTCGGATCTGCTGTCCAGCGGCAATGTGGCGACGACGGCGCTCAAGGATTTCGACTTCGTGCCTGATGTCGTCGAGGTGATCGCGCCGGGCGCTCAATCGAGCTTGCAGGAGCTGCCCGGGCGACTGGGCCTGTGGCATGTTGGGGTGCCGCCAAGCGGACCGATGGACGAGCGATCCTTCCGCCACGCCAACCGGCTTGTCGGAAACGCCGACGAGACGGCGGCGATCGAGCTCACCGTCTCCGGCCCGATGCTCAAGTTCTTCTCGGATGTGACGATTGCGCTTGCCGGCGCGAACATGCCGATGACGCTTGACGGCAAGCCCGTTCCACATGACACGGCAATCCTCGTCAAGGCGGGCCAGACGCTAGCGATCGCTGCGATCGTGGGGGCCGGCCAGCGCGCCTATCTCTCCGTTGCGGGCGGGTTTGCGGCCCCTGAGGTGCTTGGTTCGCGCGCAACCTTCGGCCTGGGACAGTTCGGTGGGCATGCGACGGGTACGCTTCGCGCCGGACATGTGCTGCGGCTTGCCCGTGCTCCACAGCCGGTTTCGAAGCCGGCTAATGAACCTGTCTGCTTCTCGCGCAGCTGGGAGGTGGGTGTGCTCTACGGTCCACATGGCGCTCCCGACTTCTTCCTGGAGGAAGACATCGAAACGCTGTTTGCGACCGATTACGAGGTTCATTTCAACAGTGCCCGCACAGGCGTGCGCCTGATCGGCCCGGCGCCGAAATGGGCGCGCACCGATGGCGGTGAGGCGGGGCTTCATCCTTCCAACCTGCACGACAATGCCTATGCGGTCGGCGCGATAGACTTCACTGGCGACATGCCGATCATCCTCGGTCCCGACGGCCCCAGTCTCGGCGGTTTCGTCTGCCCGGCGGTGATCGCGCGTGGCGAGCAATGGAAGATGGGCCAGCTCAAACCGGGCGACAAGATCCGCTTCCATGCGGTGAAGCGCACCGAGGACCCGATCGCCGGCCCGGTCGTAAAGCGCATTGGCGACGAGGCCGGTGCCGCGATCGTTGGGCGCAACGACGCCGGGCCGGTCCCCGTTGTCTATCGCCGCCAGGGCGACGACAATCTGTTGGTCGAATATGGACCCATGCAGCTCGACATCGCGCTACGTCTGCGCGTGCATCTCTTGATGCACGCGGTTAAGGACGTGAAGCTTCCGGGCCTCGTCGATCTCACGCCCGGCATACGGTCGCTGCAGATCCACTATGATGGGACCCGAATCACCCGCACGCGCCTTCTCGGCCTCTTGACCGAGATCGAGGCATCGCTGCCGCCGGCGCAGGCGGTGAAGGTCCCGAGCCGGGTCGTGCATCTGCCGCTTTCCTGGAACGATCCCGACGCCGAACTGGCGATGCGCAAGTACCAGGAACTCGTCCGCCCCAATGCGCCCTGGTGCCCGTCGAACATCGAGTTCATCCGCCGCATCAACGGCCTCGCCGATGAACAGGCGGTGCGCGATATCGTCTTCGACGCCAGCTATCTCGTTCTCGGGCTCGGCGACGTCTATCTCGGCGCACCGGTCGCCACGCCGATGGATCCCCGGCATCGGTTGGTGACGACGAAGTACAATCCGGCCAGAACCTGGACACCGGAAAACGCCGTCGGCATCGGCGGCGCCTATATGTGCATCTACGGCATGGAAGGTCCCGGCGGCTATCAGCTGTTCGGTCGGACGATCCAGGTCTGGAACACGTGGCGCCAAACGCAGGTCTTCTCCAAGCAAAAACCCTGGCTTCTCGATTTCTTCGACCAGATCCGCTTCTTTCCCGTCAGCCACGAGGAACTGACGGAGGCACGTGCCGCCTTCCCTCATGGGGGGTATCCGATCCGCATCGAGGAGAGCGAATTCTCCTACGCGGCCTACGAGGCGGAACATGCCGCAAACGCGCAGGCGATCGGCGCCTTCAAGGCCCGTCAGCAATCGGCCTTCGAGGCCGAACGCCAGCGCTGGAAGGATCTCGGCCTCGACAGCTTCTCGGTCGATGAAGGCACCGGTCCTGGGCTTGGGGGTGACATCCCCGAAGGCTGCTTCGGCATCGAAAGCGCCGTGCCCGGCAACGTCTGGAAGATACTCGTCGAGGAGGGTCAGCCGGTCGTCGCCGGCGAGACGCTCGCTATAATCGAATCCATGAAAATGGAAATCAATGTGACCGCCCATGCCGCCGGCCGCGTCCGCGATCTGCGCGCCGGCCCCGGCCGCAACGTGAAAGCCGGCGATGTCCTCGTCGTGCTGGAGGAAATCTGATGCTCCCTGCCATTCTCGATCTCGCTTCGCTCCAATCCGCCTATGCATCCGGCTTGTCGCCCCTCGATCTCGTCGAGGAGGTGATCCACCGCCGCAAGGCTTCCGACGATCCGGCAATCTTCATCACGCCGACCCCGGACGAGGAACTGCGTGCCGCCGCCAAGGCGCTGATGGCGCTGGCCCCCGATCCCCACAGCCTGCCGCTCTGGGGCATCCCCTTTGCGGTCAAGGACAATATCGACGTAGCGGGTCTTCCGACGACGGCCGCCTGCCAGGCTTTCGCCTATCATCCCGACAAGGATGCAACGGTGGTGGCTCGGCTCAAAGCCGCCGGCGCGCTGGTGATCGGCAAGACCAATCTCGACCAGTTCGCCACCGGCCTTAACGGCACGCGCTCGCCGCATGGCGCGCCGCGCTCGGTCTTCGACAAGGATTACGTGTCGGGCGGCTCGAGCTCCGGCTCGGCGGTTGCCGTCGCTGCGGGCCTGGCGAGCTTCGCGCTCGGCACCGACACGGCCGGCTCCGGCCGTGTGCCGGCGGCCTTCAACAATCTCGTTGGCATCAAGCCGACGCCGGGGCTGGTGCCGAATGTCGGCGTCGTGCCCGCTTGCCGCAGCGTCGACGTCGTCACCATTTTTGCTGCGACGGTCGGCGACGGCGTTGCGATCCGCAAGATAATGGAGGGCTATGATGCAGCCGATCCGTTCTCGCGCAAGGCGGCTCCCGCCAACCTGCCTGCCTTCGGTTTGCGGATCGGCGTGCTTGACGGGGCCGAGCGGGAATTCTTCGGCAACAAGCACGTCGAAGCCCTCTATGACGCCGCGATCGAAAGAGCGCGCACGCTCGGCGTCACCATCGTTCCCTTCGACTACGCGCCGTTCCGACAGGCAGCCGAACTGCTCTATAATGGTCCCTGGGTCGCCGAACGGCTGGCGGCGGTGAAGGACTTTCTCGCTACCAATGCCGGCGATTTCGATCCGACCGTGCGCACTATCATCGAAGGCGCGAAAACCTATGACGCGGTCGCCGCCTTCGAAGGCAGGTATAGGCTCGAAGCGCTGCGCCAAAAGACCAGGGAGGAATGGGAGAAGGCTGATGTCCTGATGCTGCCGACCTCGCCGACCACCTATACGGTCGAAGAAATGATGGCCGATCCGATTGTGAAAAACGGCCATTTCGGCAGGTACACCAACTTCGTCAATCTGCTCGATTGCGCGGCCATTGCCATTCCAGCCGGCTTCGACGCGGATGGCCACCTGCCGGCTGGCGTGACGTTGATTGGCCCGGCCTTTACCGACGATGCCCTCGCCCCCTTCGCCGATGCCATGCACCGGACCTTGAAGGTGGGAATGGGCAAGGACCGCATGGCTGTGATCTCCGAGGCAAGCCGAGTGCCGCCGGCCGATGACGGCTCGGTGCCGATCGTCGTCGTCGGGGCACATTTGAGCGGTATGCCGCTCAACCACGAACTCACTTCTTCGGGCGGATACCGTCTGAAAACCTGCCGAACGGCTGGTGATTACCGTCTCTTCGCGCTGCCGGGAACCGTCCCGCCCAAACCGGGGCTGGTGCGTGACCCGAGTTTTTCGGGCAAGGGCGTGGACGTCGAGGTCTGGGCGCTATCACCCGAAGCCTTCGGCCGCTTCGTCCAGAAAATTCCCGCCCCACTCGGCATCGGCAAGATTTCGCTGGATGACGGCACTGTGGTGTCAGGCTTCCTTTGCGAGGCTCATGTCGTCGTGGATGCGGTGGATATCACCGACTTCGGCGGCTGGCGGCGCTATGTTCATGCCAAGGCCGAGAGAGCATCGTGAGAAAGGGCCGGTAGGATGAAGACACTATTGGTGAAGATATTGGATGTCATCCTCAACGGGGTCGTTGCCCGGACGCTTGCCATCGGGATGCCTCATCCGCGAAGCGACGGCACGCCTCGTTCGACCGCGTCCGACAACTAGGGCAGCGCTTGTCGTGGAGTTGCCGGCGGTAATTTCACCGGCAATCTCGCCCTCACCATTTTACGATCGGGCAACCGTCAGAACTCACCCGGTCAGCCGGTTGTGTTGCGAACACCGCGCCAGTTCCCCGCCTTTTCGGAAGCGGCGAACAAGGTTCTACATCACGGAAGATTTCGGAATCTCCGGGGTCGTGGAGAGCACGGCGTCTTTCAGCGCTTGCGAATAGGGATGTTGTGGATTGTCCAGAACGGCCCGCGCCTTGCCTTCTTCGACGATCTCGCCCTTCTTCATGATGATGATCCGATCGCTGATGTAATAGGCGGTCGCGAGATCATGGGTGATGTAGATGATCGACAGGCCGAGTTCGTTCTTCAATTGACTGAAGAGATTGACAATCGCCATCCGCAGCGATGCGTCGACCATGGAAACGGGCTCGTCGGCGACCAGAAGTCGTGGTTGCGGTATGAGCGCGCGCGCAATCGCGGTGCGCTGCAATTGACCGCCCGATAGTTCGTGAGGAAATCGCCCTTTTACCTCGGCCAAACTCAGACCGATATGCGAAAGCGCGACATCGGCCATGCGCTCGACCTCCACGCGGCTTGGGCGCTTGCCGTCAGGCGCGAAACTCTTTGCCGTTTCGAAAAGATAGCGATCGACCCGCTTCAACGGATTGAAGGCTTCGAACGGGTTCTGCAGCACTGGCTGGACTTCCCTCATGAAGGCGCGCCGCTCAGCCCTTCCGTGAACCGCGACGGGCCTGCCCCTAAATTCCAGCCGTCCCTCCGTCGGCGACGTCTGGCCGAGGATCATCGCCGCGATCGTCGACTTTCCCGAACCGGATTCGCCGACGATCGAGAGGATCTCCGGTTCCTCCCCGAGTGTGAGGCTGACATCTCGGACAGCCGTAATATGGCGCCGGCCAAGCAGACCGCCCTGCCGGTAGACCTTGGTGACATGCGAGAGCGAAAGCAGATCGTTCAAGTCCGGTCTCCCGTCACGGCAAAGCAGGCCACGCGCCGGTCCGGCTCGACCGAGACCATCGGTGGCACCTCCCGGCTGCAAATATCCATGCGCTTCGGGCACCTTGGATGAAAACGGCAACCCTCGGGCGGCATGGCAAGATTGGGCGGCCGCCCTTCCAATGAAGGCCGAGCGGATGCGTCGCCGATACGCGGCAGGCTTGCCACCAGATGCTGTGTGTAGGGATGCAGCGGCAGCTGGAAGAGCTTGCGCGTCGGCGCCTCCTCGACCAGGCGACCGGCATAGACGATGCCGATGCGATCGGAGACGGCGGCGTGCACACCCATGTCATGGGTGACAAACAGGAAGGAGGAGCCCATCTCCCGCTGGATCTCGCGGATCATCGTCAATACGTCGCGCTGCACAATGACGTCGAGTGCCGTGGTCGGCTCGTCGGCGATGATGAATTCCGGTGTCAGAATGGTGGCGAGCGCAATCGTCATGCGCTGGCGCATGCCGCCGGACAATTCGTGGGGATAGGCATCGAGCAACTGCGGATCCAGCTTCAGCCGCTGCAGATGACTGGCGACCCGGTCGAAGAAGACGGATCTCTCGACCTTCATGTGGCGAAAGGCGAAATCCATGAACGAATGGCGGATGCGCCGCACAGGATTGAGCACGTTCATCGAGCCCTGCATGATGTAGGACAGATGCCGCCATCTGAGGGCCGCCCTCTCATCCGGAGGCATCGCATAGATATCCTGCGTGCCACCATTGAAATGAAAGGTGACCGAGCCGGAGACGACCCTTAGCGGCGGACGAATGGCGCCGGCGATGGTCTTGATGAGCGTCGTCTTGCCGCTGCTCGATTCGCCGGCGACGCCATAGATCTCGCCGCGAGCGATATTCAGACTGATATCGTCGACCGCGCGGACTTCGCGATCGATGCCGAAGAGGAAAGCCCGGTAATAGGCTTTGAGGTTTTTGACCTCGACCACAGCGTCCATAACTAGCCCCCCATCCGATTCAGGCGACTGCGCGGATCGTTGTATTCGTTCATGGACATCGAGAGGAGGAAAAGTGCCATGAATAAAACGATAATGGCCGCCACCGGCGCGGCAACCCACCACCACGTTCCGGCAATCAGCGCCGAATGTGCGTTCGCCCAATAGATCATCATGCCCATCGTCGGCGTTTCGATATCCGTGAAACCAAGCACCGACAGCGTAATCTCCATGCCGATCGACCAGATCATGTTGTTCATCGTCGTCGCGAAGACGATCGGCAACACATAGGGCAGATGCTCCTGGACGAGAATCTTGTACATGCTCATGCCGGAATAGACGCTCTGGGTCGTGAACGGCCGGCTTTTGAGGCTGATCGCCACCGAGCGGATCAGGCGCGCATCGTAGGACCAGCCGAGCGAGGCCATCACCAAGATGAGAACACTCCAAGTCATCCCGTCCTTCAGCACGAAATAGAGCAGGATCAGCAGCGGAAACTGGGGAATGACCATGATGCTGTCATTGATGGCCATCAGCACCCGGTCGACGGCGCCGCCGGCATAGCCCGCCACCAACCCCACCACCAGCGAGATGATACGCGACAGAAACGCCACCCCGATGCCGAAATAAAGCGTGTTGCGTAGAGCGGTGGTGAGCTGCCAGAAGACATCCTGGCCGCGTGACGTCGTGCCCAGCCAATATTGGCCGTCAGGCGGCATGTCGGGCGGCAGAAGATAGATATCGGAAGGGCCGTAGGGCGAGAAGTAGGATAAAACCACCAGCCCGACGATCACCGCGAAGAGCAGCAGGCCGCAAACGAATTCCGCATTCTGGCGGGCGAGGTCGCGAATGATCGTGAACATGGCCTTATTCCACCTTGATGCGCGGGTCGATCAGCGGACCCAGTATATCGATGATGAACACGGCGGCGGCGACACCGGCAATGGACAGTGCGCTCAGCCCCAGCACCAGGCTGTAGTCGCCGGCGTGCACCGCCGAAATCAGCAGGTTTCCGATGCCGGGATAGCCGAAGACAATTTCGGTGATGACCGTGCCGTTGAAGATCGCACCCAGCGACATGGCAAGCCCGGTGAACTGCGGCACCATGGCGTTGCGGGCGATGTAGGACCGCAGGATGCGGTTCTTCGGCACGCCGCCGAGTTCGGCGAAAGTCACATAGTCCTCGGTAACGATATTGGACACCAGCGCCCGCATGCCGATCAGCCAGCCCCCGGTACCGACGAGGATCAGCGATAGCGCCGGCAGGATCGAGTGCCGGAGGATGTCGAGAACGAGCGGAAAGGATAGTTGCAGATCGGTGTTCATTTCATAACCGCCGTTGATCGGCAGGATTGGCCAGAGATAGCCGAACACAATGATCAGCATGAAGGCGAGGATGTAATAAGGGATCGGCTGCATCGCGATGAAGACGAGACTGACGGCCTTAAGCGCCATGCTCTTGCGATAATAGCCGGCAAGCGCACCGATCATGTTGCCGAGGATGAATGTCATCAAGGTCGCAACGGTCATCAGGCCGATGGTCCATGGCAGGGACCGAAGGATGATGGTCGAGACCGGCGTTGGGAATGCGGAGAGCGACGGCCCGAGATCGCCGGTCGCAAGACGGCCCCAAAAATGCAGATATTGCTGCCATACGGAACCCTCCAGGCCGTAGAGCTCGCGAAGCGACTGGCGCATGAGCTCGACGGCGCGTGGGTCGGACTGCCCCATCTGCTGGATCGCGCCGATGCTTTCTTCAACAGGATCGATCGGCGTCAAATGCGTGATGAAGAAGGTCGCTGAAATGCCGAGAAAGACAACGAGCAGGAATTGGCCGAATCGTCTCAATACGAAAATGGGATAGGACGCCATGCCGCCGTTTTCCTTGCTGCTTGCACTTGATCTCTCTTCAACAAAGTTCGCCGGACCCGCCATTTGGTCCGGCGAAAGGTGCCTGACGCGACATTTGCCGCATCAGGGTTGGGAGGACTATGGCTGAGCCGGCTTCAGCTTCACCATCATCAGCCGGGAATTAGCCCAATTGGGAACCGGGTCGGTATAGGGATCGGCAATCGTCGGGTAGCCTTTCCAGTAGGTGGTATCCATCGACGTGAAGACGTTGTAGGACATCAGCGGAATGGTCGGCATTTCGCGGGTGACAAGCTTCAGATAGTCCTTGCCGAGTTCGATACCCTTCGGATCGTCGGCACTTACCTGACGAATATTCTCGATGATCTTGTCGAGCTCCGGATTGTTCCATCGCTGCCAGTTGCGAGGCGCCTGGTTCTCGCCCTTCTTGGCAACGAATTCCGAGTGCCAGCTATCGAGGAAGAACGATAGATCCGGATCGCCACCCCATGTTTCGACGCTCCAAGCAATAGCAACCTGGTAATCACCGGGCTGGAGGGCCACCTGCCAGAGATTTGTCGTGGGCACCGCCTTGGCGTCGATGCCGAAGGCTGCCCATTCCTGAGCAATGAGCGTGCCCGCACGGGTAAAGACCGAGCGTGTGTCACCTTCCACCGTCAGGCGGATTTTGAAGGGTTTACCATCCGGCGTCATCCATTTGCCGCCGACCTTCTTGAAGCCAGCCTTTTCGAGGAGTTCGCCAGCCGCCTGTGGGTCGGTTTTCCACCAGCCGTAGCCAAAGGCCGTGCTGATCGCATTCGGGTCGGTCGGAATCTGATCCTTGTATTTCGGCTGCTTGCGCAAGATATCCGCGACCTGCTGGCCGATCGTCGGATCATACGGCTTGATCTTGCGTTTGCCGGTATCGATTTCGAAATCCTTGAGCCAGTCTTGTAGCGGCGCCTGGTAATCCTTCATGGCGATAGCCGTCGGCGGAACGCCAAGTGCCGAAAGCGTGGCAGCACCGCGGTAGCTCGCCATGTCGACTGCGCGGATATCAATCAGAAGCGCAAGCGCCCAACGGACATCAGGATTCTGGAACGCTGGATCCTGCGTGTTGAAGATCACTGCCGGCAGCGTCGGATCAGGATGGGCAAAGGGGAAGCCTGGGAACCAGCTGTCGATCGACTTTGATTTCTCCTTCAGCGTGAACATGCCTTCGGGCGTGTTGTCATGAATGATATCGAGATTATGCTCCAGCTGGGCGATCGTGCGTTTGTCCGGAGGGCCTGGATCGACATAGCTTACGTATTTAGGGGCAGGTTCGCCAAAGCGGGCAAGCGAGGTGCGCTGCCAGTCATCGCGCTTCTCCCAGGTGTACCACTTGCCCTGTGGATCATAGGCTTTGAGCTTGTAGGCGCCGAGCGAGATCGGATTGGCAAAATCGTAGCGAATTGGATCGGCGACTTTTTCGAAGACATGCTTCGGCATGATCCAGGCGCCGTTCCACCGGACGGTGAAAATGGCGTGGAAGCGCGAATTCGGCTTCTTGAGCTTAAAGACGACTGTATAGGGGTCCGGCGCCTCGACGCTGGCGACCTGTACCGAAAAGGCCGCGCTCCAGTTCATGCCCGGGTGGTCCATCTGGGTCTTGACGGTATAGACCACGTCATCGGCGGTGAATTCCACGCCGTCGCTCCAGTAGATCCCCTTGCGCAGCTTGACCGTCATTTCCGTGAAGTCCGCATTATATTGCGGCTTGTCGGCGGCAAGCGAATTGTCCCAGGTCGACCCACCAAGTCCCTGTTCAGGGTCGATGTACCAGAGCGTATCCATCGTCAATTGCTGCAGGCCCGTCGAGACACCGCCACCGCCATTGACCCAGATATTGAACCAACCGGGGTTCTTGATCGTCCCTTCCGGATTTTCGACGATCAGCGTGTCCTTGCGGGGCAAGGACGTATAATCTTCGGCCTTGGCCGCCGCGACCAGGCCAAGCGTAGCCAGCGCGACACCGAAAGCAAGCTTCTTCCACCTCTGCATGATCTCCTCCCTAGGTTATTCATCGGACGGCATGCGTGCACATTGGCGTGCATGCCGCGGCTTCCAAACTCCCTGCATCAGCTGGACCTGGACAGAACACGTCCAAATGGCCCTGAACTGACTGCCTTACCGTCGCCTCCTCGCGACGGCAGGACATTATAGTAAGCCCAGACGCGCATGATTTGCGTCTGGCAACCGGCCGCTAAACCGACAGCCGGATCACGCTATAAGAAAGCGGCTTCAGCGTGGCGTGAAGCCGGCCATCCTCGACCTTCGCGTCGCCCGTTTTCCCGGGAACGACAGTATTGGGGCGGGACGCAGTGTTGACCGCCTCGAGGTTCTCATGAACCATCTCATATTGCTCGATGACGCGGGCGCCGGGAAAGCCTTCCAGGCGAGTGTCGAGAGCGAGCGCGGTGTCGGGATGGCGGTTTACCGCGAACAGGGTGACTGCATTCGCCGCGACGTCATGTACGGCAGAGACATCGAGATAAGGCACATCATCGGCCTCGTCGCTGTCATAGGTCGGACCGTCCGTGACCAGCCGGAGCGCGAAACCACGGCCGTATTTTGAGGCAAAATAAAGCGGATAATAGATCGTCTGCCGCCACGCCGAGCCACCGTTCTCCGTCATGATCGGCGCAATGACATTCACGAGCTGGGCGATGCAGGCGATGCGCACACGGTCGGACCGGCGAATGAAGGTGTTCAGAATGCCGCCGACTTGAAGAACGTCCTCGAAATTGTAGACGTCCTCCAAGAGATGCGGGGCGTCCGGCCATTCGTTGCGCGCGAGGATGTCCTTGTCCTGCTGGTTTGAGTGATACCAGACGTTCCACTCATCGAAGGAAATGCCGATCGTCTTCTTCGAGCGCTTCTTGGCCTTGATATAGTCGATCACGCCACCGATTGTGCCGATATAGCGGTCGAGCTTCTCCGCCTTGGCGAGGTAGTTGAGCGTGTTTTTCTCGCGGTTGGCGAAATACATGTGCAGAGAGATATGGTCTGCGCTGTCGTAGCACTGCTCCAGAACCTGCGCTTCCCAGTCGGGATAGGTCTTCATGTCCGAATTGGACGAGCCGCATACGACCAATTCCAGCGATTTATCGAAACCGCGCATGGCCTTGGCTGTCTCGTCGGCCAAGCGGCCGTATTCGTAGGCCGATTTATGGCCGACCTGCCATGGACCGTCCATCTCGTTGCCGAGGCACCACAGCTTCACGCCATGGGGATCGGCCCAGCCATGCTTGCGGCGCAGATCCGACCAATAGGTACCGCCCGGATGATTGCAATATTCCAGGAAATTACGCGCCGCATCGAGGCCACGGGAGCCCAGATTGACGGCCAGCATCGGCTTGGTGTTGGCCTTCTTGCACCAGTCGACGAATTCGTTGACGCCAATCTGATTGCTCTCACGCGTGCGCCACGCAAGATCAAGGCGCACAGGGCGCTCGGAACGCGGGCCTACGCCATCTTCCCAGTTATAAGCGGAGACGAAATTGCCGCCGGGATAGCGGCAATAGGGTGAATTCAGTTCGCGGACCAGCTCAATGACGTCCTGGCGAAACCCGTCCGCGTCAGCGGTCGGGTGGCCGGGCTCGTAGATGCCGCCGTATATCGCCCTACCCAGATGCTCCAAAAAGGAGCTGTAGAGCCTGTCGTCGATATCGGCAATTCGGAAATCGCGATGGATGACCACTTGCGCCTTCACGCCTAACCTCCCGTATATATCAAATAGTTCGTTCTTATACCTCAATCCTGATATAACTTTCGCAGCCAGTCAACGTCAAATTAGTTGTGATTCAACGCAGAACACATGCTACCACCATGGAATTTTCGACAAGATTACGCAAATACAAGGGCTTATGAGGCCCGAGCCAAAAAGGAATTTCCTCGGCAACGCGCGTTATATATCAAGATTTATGATTTCGACCTACGAGAGGTCTATGCGCATCAGGATGTCGCGGCCGTAATTGCCGAAGCCGCGGCCGAATATGTTCACGCCGCCGGTATGACGCGCGTTGTCGGCAATGCCGATCCTGAGACGGATCGAGGAATGCTGGCTGATGGCCAGGTCGTCGACAGTGACATCAGACGCGGCGACGCCATCGATGAAGGTGCCCTTCTTCGATATCCGCCACGTCTTCAACTTGCCATATTGCGAGCCCTCGAGCTTCCACCAGCTCGGTGTGAAGGCACCCCGCTTGTCGCCGTAATCGCCTGGCGACGTCCATGTGCCGATGGCGACGCTGTTGACCCAGAGCGTGATATCAGACGGCCAGTCGGGATTGGTTCCAGGGACCTCGGAAGACAACTCCATCGAGAATTCGATGGCGTTAACATTCTTGTTCAAGATTTTGGCATTGTTGGGAAATTTGTATTCTACGTGACCCCGCCCAAACCAGAGAAGACCGGCCTGCATGCGCTGCGGATCAAGGAAATAGTCCGGAACGTCGAGCAGTCCGATCACCCCTTCTGTCGAGCAAAGGCCGCAGGGCGCATGGGTCTCGCAGCTTGTATAGAGACCGATCGGCATGGCAACTTCGATCACATCTTCGTCGTGCTTCAAGGCCGCATCCTCGAAGCTCAGAAGAATTTCGTCATAGAGCGCCGAACAGATCTTCTGGTACCCCTTGCGCGCTTTTGCCGCCTTGGTCTCGACGAGACCAGCCTCCTCCAGGATCATGATCCCGGTGGCGACCGTCGACTGCGGCAGCTCTAGCGCACGCGCGATTTCATTGACGTTCAGCGGGCCTTTGGAACATAGCAGCCTGAGCATGTCCACGCGTGCAGGCACGGAAAGCGCCCGCAACGCCGCGGCGTTCTCACCGGCATAGATAGTTAGAAAGCCGCGTTTCATTATTTTTTGAGTACCTCATCAATAGCCGACATTTATATCATCATTCTTGATTTAACAAGGCAGGTTGAGGTGCCAAGTGCGTTTGGGGGGCAAACGCGGTGTCCCTTTCCATGAACATTTGCCTCATCGATTTCGAACGGGGAGGCTGTCTGCGGCATCGCACATGCTTATGGGCGTGACGAAGGCGAAGTGTGGCTTCTCGCTCTTCTGTGCGATGAGATCCACCCTGAGGACAGCAATGTCGGTTTCGTCGCAAATGCCGGCAATGAACTGATTTGCGCGACACCTCCGCCGATAGGGAAGCAGAGCCGGCCTTCTCGTCTCGTCAGTGCAAGTCAGCGCGAAGTTCGCGCATGCCCCGTCTCAGGCGCTGACGCAGGAGCGTGCGCAAGGTAGAAGCCGCACAAAGACCTCGTAATCATGTCGGCTGATCTCAGCGATTTCGAGCTTTCAGGCGGGGGCCGTAATCCGGCGCTCACCTTGAGTCGTCGTCCAGGAGCGCGAGGTGGAATGCCTCAGTCGGCTCGTCCGCTGGAAACATGCATTCGATGCGCAGTTCCTGAGCCGCAACGGCACGCGGCGTTCCGACGGTGGTGACCATAGAGAAATAGTTGAGAACCTTGCCATTCCTGATGAAACCAATAGGGATGACCGGCGTCGCCGACCGCGCACCCATCGCTTTGGGCGGCGTCCAGCCGGGTTCGCCGTCGTGATAGGCGAGCAAGGCTGCCAGCAATTCCTTGATCTGGTCATCGACGACGCGCCCGACCGATTCCCGATAGACGCGCTGGATCAGGCTTTCCGCGACGGTGGGCCAATCAGCGATGAATGGCCGCATGCCTTCGGGATCGAACATCAGGTGCAGCATGTTGCGCGGACTCTTGCGCGCCGACAGGTCGGTGAAGCAGCCAAAGAAGCGCGGCGCTGCCTTGTTGGTCATGAGCACGTTCCAATAGCGGTCCATGACCAAGGCCGGGAACGGCTCGTGCTGGCGCAGGATGCGCTCCAGGGCCTTGGTGACGCTGTGCATCTCCGGACCATCCCAGGCGCCGTCCGGATAGATCGGCGCATAGCCGCCGGCCAGCAAGAGCGTGTTGCGATCGCGCAGCGGTATGTCCAAAGCCGTCGCGATGTCGATCAGCATCTGGCGGCTCGGTGCGCTTCGCCCTATTTCGATGAAGCTGATGTGCCGCTGCGACACCCCGGTGTCGAGCGACAGGTGGAACTGGCTCTTGCCGCGCAAATCGCGCCAGTGGCGCAGCAGCGCGCCTAGCTCGCCACCAGGCGGCATGGCGATCGGATTGTGCGTAGGCATCGCTGCTCCCTCTCAAAGGTAGGACAAGGCAATCCGGTCGGATCGACGTCCCCAGCGCACTGTAGATTGACGATGCGGACAATCGCAATCGATCATGCCTGCCAGACGTATTGCTGCAGGAAGTTCTCTAACGGTGGCTCCGTCATGGTGCCGGCATAGTTGGTGATGGTCGAGGCCGCGACGACCGCCAGGATCTCCAGCGTCTGTTGCCGCTTGAAGCCTACCTCGATGAACGCCGCTAGATCCTGCTCGATCACGTGGCCGCGCTTTTCGATCAGCTTGCGCGCCAGGGTCGACAGCGCGGCAAGGCGCTTGTCCGCCGGCGCCCGGCGTGCGCGGATTGCCTCGACATCGGCCGCCGCTACGTCCTGCTTCAGCGCCAACATCGTATGGAACGCGACTGCCCAGGCACAGGAATTTGTCACCGCATTGGTCAACAGCAGGGTCTGGATCTCCGCCTCTGAGAATGTACCGGCGTGAACCTGCTGAAACAATCCGATGAAAGCCTTGATCAGCTCCGGGGAGTTGGCCATCGCTCCGGCGATGTTCGGGATCAGGCCGAAAGTCTGCTGCAACTGCTCCAGCACCGGCTTCGATTTTTCCGGAGCTGAGGCAATAGATTGGATCGGATAGGATGTCATGATCGTTCCTTGCTGATATCGCACGAACGACATTCGTCCGGGCTGCGAGGATTAAAGGCGAAGCGTCGACGCTCGCCAACTACCTGTGGGGTAGTTGGGCAAGCCCATGCCGATCACCCGCCGCGGCTGCGATGGTAATAGCCACGATTCAATCGTTGCTAACGTTGGCTATTTCGTTGTCGCGGTCGCTGTGTCGCAATGGACGGCTTTCGCGAGCGCATGCTAAAGCACTATCGTCGGCCGTTCGGCCGGTAGCGCACATACAGACGTTAGACTTTTCAACGGGAGATTTCATTCAGTGCAGTTGAGATATGCCGTTTTTAGTATCGTTTATATATTCAGCTTCTGCACTGTCGCCGCAGTCGTCTCGGCATCGCCACAGTCATTTGATGCTGGCCGACAATCGGACACTCCATTGTGGCTGAGGGCCCATATCGGCGAAAGTGACGGCCAAATCGCACAACCGGTCCTGCAGAGGGCACGCGCGCTGTACATGCGAAAGGTGAGCGAAGGCAGGGTTAGCAATCCTTGCTACTTCGCAATGGACGCCACGCGTCCGAACGATTTAAGCGATGGCAAATCGGGCGGCCGCTTTTATATTGTCTGTGAAGCCACCCAAACGTTTCGTGTCATTTCGTCCGGACACGGCAGCGGTCGGGATTTGAAGGGCGTTGCTGATTTTGCCAACGGAAGAGAGTGCGCCAGGAACTTCGGTAATGCGATGGATTCGAACCTGACGGCCGGCGGCGCCTACATGACGGACGAAACGAAAACGACTTTTAAGGGCTACTATCGCGCATCAGGGACAAAAGATGCGGCGCTGCTTCGCTCGTTTGTCCAATTTGACGGCGAAGGTGAGGCCGCAAATGCACGGCAACGGGCCATCGGCGGGCATGCAGCCGCGGTGGTGGCGGGCGTGTGCCTGAAGAAAAATCCGGAAAGCCCCTACGCAAACCGTGCCGGATACGTTCCACTCGGAAAGCTGGTGGACTACGCCGGTGGCCGCAGTGATGGCTGCACCAGCTGGACACCATCAGACGCTGGTCAAATCATTTCCATGGTGAAGGACAACCCGACAACACTCTACATCTATCCCGAGTCAGCCGACATCAACGCTGTCGCGAAGGCCGTGGCGAGCGGTCGTTCGCCATCGAGCGCCGGTTTGTATTGGAATGATTCCTGTTTGAAAGAAATCGGCGCTCCGAAGTTTTGGCCGAAAGAAACCCTGGAGCCGATCATTGCTCAGTACAGAAAAGATCATCCGGCGCCGCCACCGCAGCCAATACCGATTTGCCAAGTGCCGTAAGGCCTATCGCTCGGTGAGGTCTGCAAATGGGTGATCACCGCCCTTGCCCGCAAGCGTCAATTCACGGATGCACATCTTGCGCGTCTCTCCCCCGCTATTTCCTATCTGGGGTTCAAGGCGGCGATGCGATCGAGAGCGGCCGAGAAGCCATGTAGCGACACCTGAAAGCTCAGTTCCTTGCCGCCATCAGCGATAACCTTGAGGTTTAAGCGTGAGCCCGCGCGCAACTTTGCAAGTGTCGCAGAATCGACTGGAAGCGAGGCTATGCATCCTGTCGGCAAACAGGTGCGGAAGCGCACCGCCTTTAGAGGCGGCTGATCATCGACATTCGGCGTCACGCCGGAATCGAGGATGATGCCGAACGGCAGGAGAAGCGTTGCGATAGCGCTGCCATCGGTGCGCATTTGCATTTCGACGGCAAGCAGCCTCTGCCCATTTTGCTGAGTCTGATCCTGGGAAATTGCACATACAGGTGCCTTGTCGGTTACGTTACATGCAACCCGCCAGTCCTGGTAGGTCTCCTGGAGTGTCGAAGCGCCGTTTGGCAGAGCTGACTGAGCAAAGGCTGCCGGAGCAAACATAAGAATGATGCTCCAACAATAAAGGATAAGCCCAGCATGATAGGTGGCATGCTTGGATGCCAACCCACACAGAGTGGAAGATAGCCGATTGCGTTGTCCGGTTCGCCGCGCGCTTCTCTTATGAGGTGAGATAGATGTCGAGATTGGCAAAGCGTCACATCTTTCTGTCTAGATGATGGCACTTCCTCGGCTGGTTCCGTGAAGTGCTAAAGGGCGAAGGATTTACCTCCGCAATTGCCACCAGAACCATGACCTCCATGGCTTCCATCCTGGTGGTCATACGTGGTTATCTCCAACGTTTGCATCATGTACACACCCACTCCCGAACCTTGCATTGTGACCCTGAGAGCTCGCATGCTTTAAGAGCAAGGTCTTCGGCTTCTCGGCGCGTTGGCGCCGAGTTAGCGCCCCACGGCGTAACGCGATCGCTTTCTTCTTTGCCAATGGCGAGCGCGCCGCAGCGATCATATGGAAAGCCGGTGTTATCGTCGTCATCCCAATGCCGGTGGTTACGGAATACGCTGACCACGACGCACTTGCTGCCCCCATCCCGCTTGCAATATTTGAGTGCGGTATCGATCGCTTCCTGCCGCTTGTCGGCACCCCAAAAGAAGCCGTGCTTTTCGTCGGGCGTGGAGTACGCGATTGCCGCCCAGATGCCACGCTCCTCTTGAGGCGGCGGAGCCGGTACGTCCTCAGCGGTAGAGAGATCAGCCGCGGCCAGATTCCCCGCAGAGCCAAACAGCAGGCAGATCGCCGCAATGGATGAACTGAATCTCATCTTGCGCTTCCTTGTTTCCCTGCTGCCGAGGCCACGGAAATGATGACGCAACCGTTTCCGGTAGGCAGAAGCATCGCGTTGCCGCCATCATTGCCAAGTTCGTAGACGCTGATCTGACCAAGATTGTTGACGAGCTTGCTCCCGTTCGGAAACTTGGTCGGAATATCTGCACAAGAAGCCACAAACGGCACCACGCGAACCATTGTGCCTTCGCACCCGGATGCGATCGGCGCAGCAAATACGATGCCCGCGGCCGGTCCGCTGTAGCCCTGGCTGGCATAGTTCATGCCGACCAGTGCCTCGACCGCATGCTTGTCGGCGGCATTGCTGTTCCATTTCGATTGCACGTTGTATTGGGTACCGTTTGTCAGCAACTCTCCGAGAACAGGAAAGACGGTGGAGCAAGATTGCAAGCCCGCCTGTTTGGCGTGCTGCAGAAACGGCGTGTCGGGCAAGGCTTGATTGGCTTCATTCGTCTCCGCAACCGCCGGCTGCGATATGAAATTCCCGACCGCATCGTATCGCATGGCGGCGTAGCCGGCAGCACTGACAACGGCAATTCCGAGTAGCGAGAAGACCGCCGTTTTCCGCCAGTTCCGCTTCGGCCTCCCTTGGTCATTGACTGCGCTCTGAAGAGGGGCGCTGCTCTGGTTTCGGGACATTATTCGATCGTGGATTGATTGCTGATTCATTGGAAATGCATCCGTCAATTTATCGCCTTAACGGCGGTAGAAAGGCCCTTGAGGGTCGCGGTTACGCTGATCGTGTTCCCGTCTGTCGTCGGATAGGAGATCGTTGGCGCCGCGTTTTTCGAAATCTGTTCACGCATCATCGGCCCCACCGGCAGCATGCCGACGCAAACTACTTTGCTGCATCCGTCGAGTTTGATTTGTACCGGGTCTTTACGTCCGTCGAACCTCAACGAAACAAGACCATCGCTCTTGGCAATCGGTGCGGTACGCAAGATCATATAGGGATTACCTCCCTTGGTGGCGGCAAGTGACCAACTGAATGCGACCTGCCCTGCCTGGTTCTCGATGATCTGGGTAACGTTGCAAACCCGCTGGCGGACCTTCAGGTTCTCGTCACAAATCAATGTCCAGTTTTCGAACGGACGAATGGTCCTCTGATAATCGCCAAGCTTTAGGTCTGGAGGCACCACTACTTCGGAAGGCTTTATTCGATAGCCGGAAGGTGTTGTCTCCTGTGCGACCGCATGTGAACTGGACAGGAGCAGGCAAGCCATGAAAACCGGGACACTGGAAAGCATTCCTTTGGACATAGCGGACTCAATTCAAAGTGAAGCTAAGACCAGCGCCTATGCCCACTTGCCCGCCGGCTGCCGCGCCTGACAAATTCCCTCGAACTCGCCCGTTTTCGCTGGTGTAACCAGCGCCGAAGGCCAGTGCGCCTTCACCCCGCCACAAGCCACCACCAACTGCAACGCTCAACTTGCCAGGACGATCGTCATAACGAAGCGAAGCCGCTGCAAGCCCGATCGAGGCCGCCTGCCTCGCCTCCGAGCGAACATCCCCAAGCTCTTGGTTCAGTTGGCCGAACTTCTGGTCGGTATAACTATTGGCGGTATCGATGCCATACTGAACCTGGGTATCCGTGTAGGATTTCACCTGGGTGATCCCATCGTTCAATTGAGCAACGTTGACAGCGTCGGTATCGGCCACGCCTTTGCCGACATTCGAGATGACCACCGGCGCGTTTACGTCACCGCCCTGCAGCGTGATGCTGTTCTTTTTGCTGCCATCCGAATTGAGGTCATATTGAACCGCATTTTGGGTGAGGTTCCCGACACCAGTCTGCAGATCATCGATGGCCGAATTGGTCGCAAAAAGCTGCGATCCGTTCACGGCATCGGTGCTGTCAGCCGATATGCGACCGGCTGCCACGTTCGTTATGGTTCGTTCCGCCCCCTGAGCACCGACACTGACGGTGCCAACCGGCGCCGTGCCGGCAAAATCATAGTGCTTGCCCTGAATGGTAGCCCCGGATGTGCCGACAGCCGTGTCTGTCACAGAACCTGAACCGAGCGCCACGTCATTCGCGTTGTTCGCCTGCGCCCCCTGGCCAAGAGCGATCGAGCCCTGCCCCACAGCTGCGGCTCCGTGACCAGCAGCTAGGCTGTCAGTCCCGGTTGCCACGCTTTCGGGGCCGATCGCAACACTATCAGTCCCCGAGGCTGCGGAATCGGCCAGCGTCGAATTGGCATGGAAATACTTGATGCCGCCGCCATTGGTGATGTTGGTCAGCGTGCTGTCGACGGCACCGAAGGCGTCGGATACGGTCGTATAGTTGTTGCCCTGGATGTTGTACGTCGGGCCGGTGATCGAGCCGTCGGGATTTACCACGGTAGTGCCGCCGAAGAGATTGGCGACATTCTGCGAAACACCGCGCAACTGCGAGACGTTGACCCCATCCGTATCCGCCGAACCGGCGGCAACATTCGTCAACTTGCGCTCGGCCCCGGCGGCACCGATTGACACCTCACCGACCGAGGTCTGCGGGCTCGCGAGGGCATAAGCCGTATAATTCGTCTGGGCACCGACAGTCGTTATGGAATTTCCGCCCAATGCCACGCTGTTGGCAAAGGTGCTCTGGGCGCCGGCGCCGATGGCGATGGCCTGGATCCCCGCGGCGGTCGAGTTCGTGCCGAGCGCCAAGCCGTCATTCAGCATGACGTGGGCATTCTGACCAATCGCCGTGCCACCCGGCGCTATCTGATCGACAATGGCGCCATTGCCGATGCCGATGCCGTTGTCACCGTTGACCACCGTGGTCGGGCCTACTGCCACCGACTCGGCGCCGACGGCGAGGGAATCGCCAGCGGTCGAGTTGGCATGGAAATATTTGGTCGGTGTCGTCGCGACCGAGGCGATCGCTCCCTGGAGCTGGCGTACCGTGACGGCATCCTGCGCACTGGTGCCGTCTGCGACATTGGTGATCTGTCGATACGAGGTGGACGTACCGACTGATACCGCACCAAGCAGCGTCTTGTCGGTCGTGTTGTATTGTATGAAGGTGGACCCAGCTGCGATCTGGCCGGTTGTCGGTGCCAGGGCGCGACCGGCGACCGATCCGGAGCCAAGGGCGACCCCACCGTCGATCGTCGACTGGCTATCCCTTCCAAGCGCGAGCGAATTGTCGGCTACAGCAGTCGCGTCATATCCGACTGCTGTAGAACCGATGCCCTGCGCGGAGGAATCGCTGACGGGAAGCGTCCTGTCGTTGGTGCGCACATATCGGATGCCGTCGCCGTTTGCGTCGGTAAAGGTCGTCGATGTGTCGCCGGCAATATTGGTGATCGTATTGCCGAGATTGGCAATGTCAGTCGTGTTCTGTGTAAGCTGGCCCCCGATGGTGGTGACCGTATTGCCGAGATTGGCAATGTCGGTCGTGTTCTGGGTAACCTGCTGGTTGGTCGCGAAGAGCTGCGACCCGTTGACGGCATCCGTTGAGCCAGATGAGAGCTGACCGGCTGCGACGTTCTGGATTTGGCGCTCGGCCCCCGCAGCACCGACCGAAAATGCACCGGCCGGGGTGGTTCCAGCGAAGGTGTAGTTTGTACCGCCGATCGTCGCGCCCGACACTGCCGTCGTTGCGCCCGACGCCGCGTTCAGACCGATCGCCACGTCGCCAGCGTTGTTAGCCACCGCATTCGGACCGACCGCGACGGAATCCGTTCCAAGGGCCTGGGAATCCGCCAGCGTCGAGTTGGCATGGAAATATTTGATGCCGCCGCCGACGTTGATGTTGTTGAGCGTGGTGCCGATGGCGTCGACGGCCTGGTTGGTCGCAAAGAGCTGCGATCCATTGATGGCGTCAGTGGAGGTGCCATTGATCCGGCCTGCCGCCACATTGGTGATGGTCCGCTCCGCACCCAGCGCGCCGACGCTCACGGTGGAGGTCGGAGTGGTGCCCTGGAAGGCGTAGGTCGTCCCGTTGATCACCGCGCTGGCGGTGCCGATCGCCGCCGTGGTCGTGGAGCCGGAGCCGAGTGCCACGTCGCCAGAACTCGCGGCCGCCGTCGCGCCATTGCCCAATGCGACATTGCCGACGAAACCGGCCGCGCCAGCGGTGGAGCCATTGCCCAGCGCCACGGAGCCTTGCCCGATCGCCTTGTTGTTGTTGCCGATGGCAACCGCGCCATTGGCCTGATTGGCGGCGGTGGCGCTCGACGTGCCGTCGCTGTTGGCGATATTGTTGGCACCGCCGGTGAAGGCGCCGGTGCCGCTGGCAAAGCTCGGATCGCCGATCGCCACCGCGCCGTCGCCGAAGGCGGTGCTCGAGCGCCCGATCGCCACCGCGCCGCCGGCTGTGGTGCCGGAATTGGCTGTGCTCAGATTGCCGATGGCGACGTTCGCGCCGGTCGCGCCCGTGCTGGCGGTGTCGCCGATGGCAAGCGAGGAGGCGCTTCCGACCGTGGACTTGTTGCCCAGGGCAACCGAATTCGTGAACGCAGCGACCGTGTTCTGGCCGATGGCGATTGCGCGTGCTGCGGTTGCGGAGGCTGGAGCACCGGTGGGCACGGTTCCGCCACCGCCACCGATGGCGATGGACCCGGTACCTGTTGCGCTGGCGCCCGCCGCCGGCCCGGAGCCGATGGCGATGGCATAGGCGGTGCTTCCCGTCGCCGCGGCGCCAAGCGCGATCGCGTTCACGTTGAGCGCGGAGGATTGGCCACCGATGGCGATCGAATTGCCGCTGAAGGTGTGCGCCGCTGTGCCGATCGCGATCTGATCGGTGACAACTCCGGTGCCCGGGGGTTGGTTGAAGGCACTATCGCCGATGGCGATGCTGTTCGATGTCGCCGAAGCCGCATTCACCCCCATGGCGATCGAATTCACCCCGGTCGCGCCGTTATTGTTGAAATTGTTCTGCGTCGTACCGCCGTCATTGATGCTGAGATAGTGGACTGCGGTCGCGTCGAGCGTATTCGCCAGCGTGTCGACCGCCTGGTTGGTCGCAAAGAGCTGCGATCCATTGATGGCGTCAGTCGAGCTGCCACTGATCCGGCCTGCCGCCACATTGGTGATGGTGCGCTCCGCACCCGCCGTGCCGACGCTCACGGTGGAGGTCGGAGTAGTGCCCTGGAAGGCGTAGGTCGTACCGCTGATTACCGCGCTGGCGGTGCCGACGGCCGCCGTAGTCGTGGAGCCGGAGCCGAGTGCCACGTCGCCGGAACTCGCGGCTGCCGTCGCGCCATTGCCCAATGCGACATTGCCGACGAAACCGGCCGCGCCAGCGGTGGAGCCATTGCCCAGCGCCACGGAGCCTTGCCCGATCGCCTTGTTGTTGTTGCCGATGGCAACCGCGCCATTGGCCTGATTGGCGGCGGTGGCGCTGGCCGTGCCGTCGCTGTTGGCGATATTGTTGGCACCGCCGGTGAAGGCGCCGGTGCCGCTGGCAAAACTCGGATCGCCGACGGCGACCGCGCCGTCGCCGTAAGCGGTATTGCCGGAGCCGATGGAGACGGCCTTGCCGCCGGTTGCGACCGCATTGGTGCCCATGGCGACTGCTTCGGCCGAAACCGCCTTGGAGCTTGGGCCCACTGCAATCGCCGATGCGGCGGAAGCGGTGGCACCCATGCCAATGGCGGTGGCGCCAGTACCGGTGGCAGCGGCCTGATAGCCTGCGGCGATCGATTGGCTGGCGCTTGCTACGGTGCCGATGCCGAGTGCGGTACTGCCGGCCCCGCCTGCATTGGCGCTGACGCCCGCAGCGAGAGAATTGTCTCCTGTCGCCGTCGTTCCAGATCCGTATGAGGAGGAGTTTGTGCCACTGGCGACAGCCTGGCGTCCTGTGGCAGTGGAATTGTCGCCGCTGGCGCTGGCGCCGGCGCCAGTGGCAACCGAAAGAACCCCACTTGAATTCGCATTATTGCCGAGTGCAACCCCGGAGGTCGCGGTACTGGCGACGATTGCGCCCGAGCCTATCGCAACGCCACCACCGGCCGCGAGCGCCTGCGCCTGGTTACCCAAGGCGACCCCGAAAGCGCCCGACGCAACGGTGGTGGGGCCGATGGCGAGCGAGTTGGTCCCCGATGCGGCAGCTGACGTGCCGATGGCGATGGAATCGGTGTTCGACGCGTTGGCGAGGTAGCCAATGGCAGAGCCCCTCAGGGCGGAAGCCCCTGCCCCGTTTCCGATCGCGGTAGACTGATCTGCCGTTGCATTGGCTGACGTGCCGAAGGCGCTCGATCCAGTCCCCGTCGCAGATGAGCTCGACCCTACGGTGGTCGACCATGCACCCGTGGCGTTTGTGGCTGTGCCCAGTGCTACCGCCTCGAAGCTGAAACCCGTCGGTGCCGTTCCGCTTGCATTGGCGTTCACGCCAATGGCAATCGGAGAACCTTGGCCCGTCGAGACCGCCTTGGAACCAGTGCCCATGGCGATACTGCCGCCAGCGCCGGTATTGGCGACCGCGCTGGTGCCGATCGCCAGCGTGTTCGTCGCCAGAGCCTGGGCAGTGTTGCCGAAGGCCGTGGCACCATCGCCGTTTGCAACGGTGTTGACGCCATAGGCCATTGTCCCGTTTCCGGTGGCGTGGGCCGCTCCACCCATGGCCACAGCGTTGACGCCGTTCGAAACGGCCAGAGCACCGAACGCAATCGCGTTGATACCGCTAGCGGAATTGGAATAGCCGACAACGATCGAACCGCTGCCTGTCGTACTGTTGCTGGAGCCCAGCGCCGTTGTGTTCTGCCCATTCGCATGGGTGTTGAAGCCGATGGCGGTCGCGCCGGCGGCAGAGGCGACGCTTGCACAGCCGATCGCCGTGCCGAACGCTGCCGCACTGGGATTGGTGCCGCAATCGGCGCCGTTGACGTTGATTCCGTTGCCGATGGCAAGCTGTGCGAAAGCCGCCTGGGGGGCCATGCCGCCGATGACGACAAGCAGCGCTCCAGCAGTGCCGCCGATTGCCGGCGCCCCCAGACCCAAGCGAAGACGTTTCATACCCAGCACGCGATGAGCTGTTCGAAGCGCTGCAATTAGCCTGCGGCGCAGGGAGCGACTATCGGTTTTCCCCCACATCCAATTTCCGACCAATATGAGACGAGATTTGAACTGCAGTTGCCCCTCGTTGCACCCACTCATGCTGCTTTATCCTCGCGGTTGCCTGGGCGACTCGGTGCGCTTGGATCCGCATCGGCGACTGAGTCGTCGTTGAAATTGTGCATTTCTTGAAGTGTGCGCCCCATCCTGGCGGCTTGGCTTTCAATCTGCACACGGGCGTTCACGACCCATGGCTGCGTCGGTTCCGGGACGGAATGCAACGCAGCCTTGACCCGATCGGCGGGGAGCTTCATCGCCACCAACGCATGGCAGACATCGAAATGAAGAGCCGGCTCCCGGTCGGCGTATGCCGGGGAGGTCAATCCAAAGACAAGGCAAGCAAATAGATGATCGAGTTCCGCGCCGGTTATACGGCCGGCATATTGGCGTTGTAAGGCAGTCCAGGCTATGTCGATCTTCGGAGCGAAGATTTCAAATTCCGGAAAATGAATGTCGATGGACAATCCAACACACCCCTATGAAATGATTGCCAGAAAGCTCCGTAGCGCACCGAATGGTTACCATGTCGAGTGTGGTGATATTTGCGACGGTGGTATTTTGGAAAATCCCGGAATTTTTGCAGGAAATTACGGTCTTTAATCACGGGGGTTCAGGTGTGGCGGCCTTGCTACACCAACTTTAGATTATGCTACTTTTCATTTGACCCTGCGCGCGGCCATCGACGTAGGCCGGCGAACCACAAGCGCACCGACTGCGCTTCGTACTTTTGTATCCCGGCGCTTCCAAGCGACGTACCGTTCTTCGGCGCCGGCGCGAGTGTCACCGCCGCCAAATGACATTGTGCCTGTGGCACCTGGACTCGCGGTTCGCGGATGGAACAGATTGTGCCGCCCGCACGCGTCGCTGTACTTAGGCAAGCGTTTTCAGGTATGATTATAAGGACTTGGAAATCCGCCGTCCGCCAAACCCCATTGCTGGGGCCGTCTTCCGAGACGGGATATATGCGACGGGATATATGCATTGCCCGCCGCCCGCATGGCCATTGCCGGACCTGCTCACGGCACGCCACCACTACCGCTGCAGCAGGCAACAATTACTTCGCAAATCGTAGCTCGGTCGGCGTCTTTCCCCTATACCTCTTCATGGTGGTGGCTAAATGGCTTTGGTCCGAAAATCCAGACAGATAGGCAACTTCGGCAATCGGGAGCTTGCCTTCGACGAGCAGTTTTTCCGCAAAGTCCAGGCGCAGGTTAATCAGATACTGATGGGGTGGTATTCCAAACGTCCTGGCGAACCTCACGATGAAATGATTCGGTGAAATTCCTGCGACCGACGCGAGCTCGGCGACATGTAGTTTTTCCGTAAAATTCTCGTTGAGGTGGTCTCGCACGCGTCTCGCGCTATTGGCGGAAAGCCCACCCTTGGGCGACACGGCGTGTTTCCTGTGGCTTGTGTAGGTGCGAAGCAGATGAATACCGAACAGCGTTACCAATGAGTCCAGATAGAGGTCATTCGGAGCTGCTTTCTCAGTCAACTCGGCAGACATCCTCTGGGCCATATCGAGGGCCATGAGGTCAACCGTGCCGAAAGCAGGTGGTTCAAGCTCGATATCGGCGTTGTCGAACTCATGAGCGGCTAATTCGGACAGCACTTCCGGGGGGATCGCTACGACAACATTTTTCCTGGTCGCCAACCAGGCAAGGCTACTATCCACGCCCGCGGGATGAATTGCGATACATCCGACCGGTGCATCGTACGCCTTGATCTTGTCGCTGCCGAGCGAGGCTCTCAACTTACGCGCGGGCGCCAGCACAATTCCCACAGAATGCTCCTTGGCTAGGAACCTCTGCGATCCAGGGCTGCGGACAGAGTATATCACGCTCCCCCGCATGGTAGCCTTTCTCGGACCTGCACTTTCGGGAATTATGTCGAAGACGTATCGATCTGCACGTCCTCCAGCCGACGACCCGGTGATCGCCTCGTCTCTTAGTCTCGTCCGCATCTTTCATTCCGCCTCGCCCAACTCGATCGAAATCCGGCGCTCGTACGAACGACCGCAGGAAATCAATCGTTGGTTGAAGTCCTGCGTCTAGCCCGACGTCGCCACAAAGTCGGCGTAACGCGCACACTGCAGATAGGGCAGAACATTTGCATGTGAAGAAAAAAATGTGTCGGACGAAAGAAAAACATCACGGTATTTTAGGGAAATCTAGTATAGCTGCCTCATTTGAACCCTGGCAAAACGTCGATATCGTTGGCAACGCAATCGCCTAATGTAGAGCCATATGAATCACGGCCGGTTATTACAGTTCACCGCGACGTTTCTCGTATAGGTCCCAAGCAAGGTCCAGCAAGGTCAGGAGAATATCCTCCTCGCTCCATCCGGCGGCAACCCCATCACGGACGATTTCACGGAGCAAAGGCAGGAATTGGCGATGACACTCGGCCGAAATGTCAGCAGCGTCGTCACCTATAGGAGGCCCATCGAAGTTGAACTTCACCATCAGGTGCCCCACACCATCAATATTTGTAGATCGGATACTTTATTCCCACTGATATACAATAGATCCGGGGCGAAACATAGGAGCTTTGCAGGACAACGCTAGGTCACATCGGCTCTATGCTTCGCTGCGCCCCGACGAGCGCCAGAATGATCATTGTGACAACGATCAACGAGGATTACCCCATGAACTCGGTTACTGCAACCGGGCTGAGCACTGCGATCTGCCAGACTTCGGAAGACTAAGCGAAATCTTTATTGCTGATTTGGGCGACGAAGGACGAGACCATACGCTTCCTCGCGTCGTCACCGTCCTGTCAATCTTCCCAGGGTTGCTGTCAACCTCGAAGCAACCTCTCTACTTGCCCGGTTGAGCGGGCGCTGACGACAGGTGGCGGGTCTCGTCAGAAATGGCATGCGGCGCTTTGATCATGTAGCAGCCGCAATGCGCGGCGATCGCCTTCTCTCCGATGGTTGGATCGATATCTGCGATAATCGTCAGCGGCACCTTGAAACGTTTGGCAAGGGAATCAACCTTGATCCGCAGGCCGTTGGTCCTCGCCGGCAGGACGAGACCTTATTCGGCAAGGCGCCCGAAGTCGAACCGCAGACCCGCAAATGGCTTGGTTTCTTCAAGCAACTGCGGGTAGCGGATTGCTGCCTTCGCGAAGAATCGCGAGATATCGCCTATAGCTGAAAACGCGACCTCGCTTGCGGTCCCAATCGATCCGACCAATCCGCCAATAGCTTTTTTCTTGGCTGCTCCCTTGATGAAACGATACGGATCGTTTATATGATCATTACTACCTCGGACCTGGTTGATTTGAGGAAGCTTCGTGAGAAATTTTCGCCACTCTCTCCTGAAGTTCGGTTTCCGAGCCTATCGATGATCTGAACGCCCCAACGGAGAATGTGCCGAGGCGGCTCTCGCCGCGGATAGGGTATTTGCAATGACGGAACAACGACCCGGCGGACGCGCGTGCGTGCGTGCGCAAGCTGCAGGGCGCGCGAAGCCTTCATTCCGTCGGGCGCGAATTGAGGCCGGCAACATCTCACGAGCAATGAGCGGAGCGACCGCGGAACGATTTCTAGAACAGCGGACCTCGGGTCCCATGAAATGGATGAAGAAGATGGCCTGGTTGAGAAATAAGAAGCAGCTAAGTGGGCAATCCGCAAATCTGACCAATGTGACGGCTTTGGTACCGGCCTCCCAGGAAAGCGTGCTCGCCCCCGCCCCAACTTCCGCCAAGTCACTGGTCGTTCCCGTGTCTGCAATCTTCATTGCACTTGCGGCCGTCGTTGCAGCCGGGGCGAACTGGGATTCTTGGATCGCCAGCCGGACCGTCCAGTCGACAGACGATGCGGCGGTATATGCGGACGTGTCTACGATAAGCACCCGCGTGAGCGGCACCGTCGAACGGATCTCGGTCCGTGACTATGTCCACGTCAAAGCCGGAGACCTGCTGTTCTCGATCGATCGCGCCCCATACGAAGTGGCGCTGCGTGCCTCGAGAACAAAGCTCGAGGCAGCTCGCGCCCCGCTCCAGAACAATGACAGCCAACGCGCGTTCCAGCTTGCCCAGATCGAGGTGGCGGTCGCTCAGCAGCAGGCTTCTGCAGCAGACGAGGTTGAGACGAACAAAGAGCTGGAGCGCCAGCTGAGACTCGCAAGCGACGGGCGCGCCAGCTCCATCCAGACGCTGGAAAAGGCAACAGCGGCTCATGAGCGGGCACTGGCCAATTCAAAGATGACTGAAGCGACGGTTGCTGCCCAACGGGCGCAGCTCGACGTGCTTGCAAAGCAGCGGGACGCCCTAAGCGCGAACGTCGACACCGCTGCCGCAGAAGTGGCCGCCAGCGAGCTTGAGCTGAGCTATACGAGTGTGCGTGCGCCAGTCGACGGAGTTGCAGCAAGACGAACCGTCCAGCTCGGGAATTACGTAAGCGCGGGCACGAGCATGATATCGATCGTCCCGTTGCCTCGGGTGTACGTACTCGCCAACTACAAGGAAAATCAGTTGGCCTGGGTCCGGGAAGGACAACTGGTCGACATTTCCGTCGACATGTTACCGGGAGAAAGTCTCCATGGGACAGTTTCGAAAATCTCGCCCGCGAGCGGATCGACTTTCGCGCTCCTGCCCCCTGACAACGCAACGGGAAACTTCACCAAGGTCGCCCAGCGTCTGAGCGTCCGCATCGAACTTGACCCCAACCAGCCGAATTTCGAGCGCCTTCGCCCCGGCATGTCGGTCGTGACGCGCATTGCCACGCGCAAAGGAGAGAGTCATGGCTAACAGTCTTTCGTCTCACCAGGATCTTTCCCGGCAGGGGTTTGTCGCCGTCGCGGTGGTGATGGCGTCAATCCTGACTGCATTCGATGTCCGCACGGCAAGTATCGGGCTGCCGGATCTGCGCGGCGCTTTCGGCTTGAGTTTTGACGAAGGTTCGTGGCTTAGCACCTTCGCCACAGCGCCCCAGATCCTCGTCGCTCCATGTGTCGGGTGGCTGATCGCGGTTTTTGGTGTAAAAAGGGTGATGATCGGACCGACTATTCTCTATTCGGCCATATCTTTCACGATTCCTTTTTTCCAGAGCTTCGAGGTCTTGATCGCGCTGCATGCTGTCAGAGCGGTCCTGCTTGGTATTTTCGTCGGCGCTACGCTTATGACGGCCTTTCGCAATCTCGACAGGAAGTACTGGATCTTCGCGCTTGCATTCTACGTCGTCAGAATCCCCTTCGCGCAGAATCTCGGCCTCTACACCGCCGGGAGCTACTCCCAGACGATAGGGTGGCAATGGCTGTATTGGCAGGGCGCGATCGTCGCCCCCGTCATCGGCGTGCTCTTTTGGTTCGGCGGTAAACCGATGGAGATCGATCGGGAACTCATGAGGCGCGCTGACTGGGGCGGGATGGCAGTCTTTGGCGCTGCGTTGACGACGCTCTACTTCGCATTGGACCAGGGCAACCGGCTGGACTGGTTTCGGTCCGGCCTCGTCGTGTTGCTGTTTGCAGCTGCCGCGTTTCTTGCTTGCGTCTTTCTGTGGCATGAGTCCCGCATAAAAGAGCCTTGGGCGCACTTTTCGATACTGTTTTCAAGAAACATCGCGTTGGGTTTCGCGGCCATTTTCTGCTTCATGACCGCCAGCCTCGGAAGCTCACTGCTGGAGCCAAACTTCCTGATTGCAGTTGCACATCTGCGCCCTGAGCAGATCGGCGATTTTTTGGCACCCTATGCCGTCCTGCTCCTGGTCTGCGCGACGGTCACTGCAATCGTGCTCGTGCGGACGGTCAAACAACGGGTCGCCTTGATCATTGGGTTCATCTGTTTCGCTTTATCGGCGTGGCTCGGCACGCAGTTGACCAGCCTGTGGTCACTACCGGAGTTCAGGCTAATCGTCGTCCTGCAGACGTTTGGCGAGGAAATTGTCTTCCTGGCTGCCGTCGCAACATTGTTCAGCAATGTAAACCCGGCTCGTGCCATAGCCCTCACCGCCTACGTTCAGGTGGTTCGGCTGATGTGTTCGGAGACGATCGGGACGGCGATGGCAACATGGATTCGGCAGCGCGAACAACTACATTCCTATCTCATCGGCTTGCATGTGACTGGCGCGACGCCAGAATGGAATTCCATGTTGGCCAAGTTGGGCTCGGGTTCGGAAACCAGCGGCTCGCAAGCGGACGCCGTGAAACGGGGTATCGGCGTGCTGGCGGGCGTCGTGCAGCGAGAGGCAAACGTCCAGGCATACATTGACGGCTTTTGGGTCGCCTTTCTGGCAGCGATTTTTGGGTTGTTTGTCGTTGCGCTCATGACCCCGTCTCCAACGCATCCGCTGACAAAATAATGCTGTGCATTCAACATGGATAAGCATCGAATATTAAAGGCGCTTTCCAATCCCGCGAGACTGGAAATCATGGCCTGGTTGAAGAAGCCGGAGGAGCATTTTCCGACGCAGGAACTACCTCCCAAAATGGGCGTCTGCGCCAACCAGTTCCAGCGCTCCGGCCTATCGCAATCGACGGTCTCCTCTCACCTCGGCGTGCTGCAGCGCGCCGATCTGGTCACCACTCACCGCGTGGGCCAGTGGGTCTTCTATCGGCGCAACGAGAAAACCATCGCGGAATTTTTGGCATGCTTGCAAAAGGAACTTTGACATGCCGCTTGCTCTTCTCGTGCTCGCACCTAACTCATTTGCAATCTGGCCCACCGAATTTGACGGGATTCCGCGCATGGGCGGCGCCAAGGTACCCTAGGCATCGGGACGAGCGGCTTTCACAACGCCGGATTTCATGCTCGCGACGCGTTTCTATGGCGGTAGCGGGCGCGTTTTATCTAACAGACGAACTCAGTATGGCGCTGTCTGGCGCCTGCGCAGCAATTGGCCTCAAACAAGGGAGTAGAAGAATGGCAACGCCGGATATGCTTCGTTATAGGAAAATTCCTCTTACCCACGGAACTGGTGCGATCCCTGCGGTGGGGTTCGGCACGTTGATCCCCGATCCAGTCGCGACCAGACAGGCCGTAAAAAATGCATTGGAGGTGGGATTTCGACATTTCGATTGTGCGGAACGATATCGCAATGAGGCGGCGGTTGGTAACGCGATGCAGGACGCGTTCAAAGTGGGCACGGTTCGGCGGGAGGACGTCTTTGTAACCACAAAACTGTGGAACTCCAATCATCGTCCCGAGCGAGTGAAGCAGGCTTTTGACGCGAGTCGCCAGCGACTGCAGGTCGACTACATCGATTGCTATCTCATCCATACCCCTTTTGCCTTTCAGCCCGGCGACGAGCAGGAACCTAGAGATGAGCGCGGTCAGGTCGTCTATGATTCAGGGGTGACGTTAATCGAAACATGGCGAGCGCTTGAGCGCCTTGTGGGCGACGGTCAGTGCAAGTCGATCGGACTATCCGACATTACATTGGAGAAGCTGAAGGAGGTCGTTGCCGCTGCACGGATCAAGCCTGCGGTGGTGCAAGTCGAATCTCATCCGTATCTCCCAGAATGGGAGTTGCTCGACTTCTGTCGGGAGCACGGGATTGTACTCTTGGCCTTCGCACCCTTGGGACACGGCATGGAACCGAAAGTGCTGGAAGATCCGGTGATCACGGCCATTGCCAAGCGCGTCAACAGGACGCCGGCTCAAGTTGCGTTGGCATGGGCCGTGCAGCGTGGCACTGCTTTCCTAACCACGTCGGTCACACCTCACCGGATTGAAGAGAACTTTGACGTCTCGACCCTACCTGATGATGCAATGCAGGAGATTCGGGACGACATAAGGACGAACATCCGGTTCAACGGCGTGGTTGAAACCGGCGTGCCCGGCTTCATTCCAAGGGCCAATTGAGTGCATTCAGCGTCGGACTTGCGGCCGCGTGCAATGCCACATGAGTTCGTCTCAAAGCGATCAAACGTATCGGCGACACCGCCGTGATCCCCGCAATCACGCCGGGGGTCATGCCCGCGTGCAGGGTCAGAGAAGGCCTCTTTTGGCCTAGGTGTGGCAGGCGCCCATTGAACCGTCGGCCACGGCAGAGCCAAATATCTTGGTTCGGGCGTATGCGATCGTTTCTTTGTTGATCGTTGGCACGGGTTTGAGCTAGGCCTGATGTATGACCACGAAGCCGAAGTCCCTCCCCGCCAAAAGGCGAACGTCCATAGGATCGCGCCGCAACCCTGAAGCCGAGGCGGCCGTCCTTGCGGCCGCGAAGGAACTTATCAGCGAAAAGGGTTACGCCGGATTTTCTGTCGATGAGGTCGCTCGCCGGGCCGGAGCGGGAAAAACGACGATCTACCGATGGTACCCGACGAAAGCGGACCTCTTCATCGCAATCTATACGACCGAGCGAACGACCTTCGTGCCGCTTCCCGACACAGGAAACCTGGTTGAGGACCTGGGGCAATACACGACAAGCCTGTGGCGGTTTTGGCGGTCCCACCCTGCTGGAGCCGCCTTGCGCGGCTTGATTGCCGAGGCGCAGGGCACGAAGGAGGCGCTGGGAGCATTGCGCGAAAGGTTTCTTCCCGAGCGTACCGCCGACGTAAAACGCATGCTGACGATTGCTGCTGCCCGCGGCGAAGTCCGCGCCGAGGACATCGATGACAAGCTCTCGCTCTGGGTTGGTTATAGCTGGTTTCGGCTCCTGATCGACGAATTACATCAAGAGGACGGGATTCAGTCTGTCATGGCGCAGATCGCGGGCCTATCAAGCCGCCACAAATCCTGATTGGACGAGGAGCCACTGCGTGTCGCCCTCGTTTCCGCTCCCGCAAGGAACGTTGATATGCAAGACAATGCCAGAGCCGAGGACATTGATAATCAGGTCGAAACCGCAACGCAGGCGAGTGGGTTGTCGGAAATCCTCGCACCTCACCTTTCAGTGGTCTTCTGCGGATTGAATCCTGCCCTTTCCGCCGAGCGAGACGGCCACAATTTCTCGAACCGAAACAACCGCTTTTGGCGGGTATTGCATCTCGCCGGATTTACGCCACGCCTGCTGCGGGCGGACGAAGAACGCGAGATACTGAATTATGGCTTGGGCCTGACATCGGCAGTCTCTCGTCCCACGAAGAGCGCGAGCGAACTCAAGAAACGCGATTACATCACCGCCGTTCCTGCCCTGGAAGACAAGATAAGAAAGCTTGCACCACGGAATTTGGCGTTTCTAGGTAAGGCGGCATACGCGGCTATCAGTCTGAGAGCGCATGTCGGATGGGGCAGACAGCCGGATGAATTTGCAGGGGCTTCGGTCTGGGTGCTTCCAAATCCAAGCGGACTCAATCGGGCCTTTGACCTGGCAAGATTGACGGAACATTATCGCGAGATGAAATCGGCGATTTAGCCGGCATAGACATCCGTCAGGTAGTAGGGAATCTTGAGGAGAGCGAGGGATCGCTTTCCCCACCGATGTTCGCGTCAAAGCAATTCAAACACGTTATAGACAAGTCCGTCCTCGAAACGGTGACCGATACCGACACCAAGGACGCCGTTCAACCAGCTGTATTTCTCGGATGCCGTCTCAAACATCGGATTGATCCTGAAATAGTAGCTTGCCGGGTCCACGACCTGCCCCTTCTCGATGCGAGCCATCACCTCGGCGGGGCCGTGACGCAAGCCCCGGTAGCTCATGCAAATCAGTGCTCCGTCATCGGTCCTAAGGTTCAATCGTGCGTCCAATACGGTGCAGCCATCCGTACGAACCGCCTGCCAGTCGCTTCCTCCGTCCAGAACATCGCCGGAGAGGCCCTCGCCTTCGAAACGACCGCCGTCAACGATCCGGACCCGCCGGTGTGTGACCGGCGTGTCGCCGAACACCAGCGCAGGTCTGACATCCAGTTTCATTATAAACAGCGGCTTGGTGCGCACTTCGGCAAAGACGTCGGCGGCTGTTTCTAGCTCTGTCGATGAGATCGGCATTGCCTTCTCCTATAGGTTCTGGTGGTCCAGGGGCCGGCCAATATGTGCGGGCCTTCGGCAGCGGAACCAGCCCGAAGGACCGATGCCACCCTTAAAAGGTGGCTCGCCGCAGGGCTTGATCCTCTCAGTGCGGACGGTCGCCCTTGATAGCAACGCAAGTGCGTGCCCATCGTTTGCATCGCACAGCCTCCCCCGGCACTGAATTCAGGATGGCGTGGTCCCGTTCAATCGCTCAACAAGATGCGCACGCGAGGGTGCCGGGTCAAACCCATCCGTGAAATATTGCGTTTCGTGGCCCACAAGTCCCTCGCGGAATTCCATGATGCTCACCACATAGGATGGTTTGCCGTCGTAGGTGAGGACAAATTCAGTGACCCAAAGATTGCCGCTGCCGACAATTCGCCGGACGGTAAAACGCTTCTTGTTTGGCTGGACGAACCGGCTCTCTTGAATGTTCTGCCGACCGCGAATCCGCTCGCCCGATTGCGGATAATCCAGCACAGCATCCTCGCGATAGATTTCATGTTCGACCTTGAAATCGCCCGCGTCAGAAGCATCCCAATGACGCTTCAACTCCACCTGTAAGGCGCGATCATCCATCTCAATCTCCCATCGCAACTGCCAGCATTTCGTGCCGTTTCCGCGGCGAACCGGGCTTTTGTTTCCATCGATCGGGCTTAGATCCTCAGTCCCTACTTCGTGGAAAGATGGCTCGGGTGGTCTTCGAGTATCTCGCGACAGTATCACAGTCTGCCTGCGGTATTGCCATCGGTCTGACGTTGGCGTGAGAAAGGCTGCGGAGAAATTGCGATGGCGTGTCGTCTGGTCAGCGGCAAGCTCTACAGTCCGCCAGCATAGACCTGGCGGGAATCGCAAACGTAAACAGAAGGATGCAGGCGCTTCTTTATAGTTTGCAGCAAGTCGCATGAGTCCTTGCCGCAAATGGTTCACAACGCCCTGGCAGCCAGGCGTGCTCGACACCAGCTTGGATTTGGCTTGCAAGAACTTGCTTAGCCGTTTCCGCATCCCGGCGTAGCGCGGAATGCTGTGCATTACCATGAACGGCGCCGAAAACCGCAAGACACTTGCCGGTCATTTCATTGCGGAAACCTTCGGCCCGGGTATCCAGCACCTGGCCTTCAAGACCAAAGATATCTTCGCGACCGCCGAAGCGCTTGCCGCAAGCGGCTTCGTATCACTCGCGATCTCGCCGAACTACTACGACGATCTTGAGGCTCGTTTCGGTCTCGACGCCGATTTCGTCGAACGCCTGAAGGCCAACAGTATCCTCTATGACCGCGACGAGTACGGAGAATATTTTCAACTCTACAGTCCGACCTACGGCGAAGGCCTGTTCTTCGAGATCGTCGAACGATGTGAGTATCGTGGTTACGGCGCAGCCAACGCAATCTTTCGCATCGCCGCTCTCCGGAAACATCTAAGACCCGCTGGCATGCCCAGGAAATGAGCGTTCAGAGACTCGATTATCCCAGGCGACCGGATGCATGTTGGCACGCGATAGCCGCCCTCCCGCTCAGTGCCCATCCGGCGGAACGGCCTCTTTTGGGATATCTCCCGTGAGGTTCTTCCGGTGGAAGATGAAGAGGCCAGCGACAACAATGACCGCGGAGCCTATCAGAATCTGGCTGTCCGGAAGATCGCCGAAGAAAAGGAAGCCGAGAGCGATCGCCCAGACGAGCAGACTGTATTGCAGCGGGGCAAGCAACGAGGCTGGAGCGAGCTTCAGCGAGCGGGTGATCATCATATGAGCGCTCCCGGCGACGATCCCGAGCGCCAGCATTGCTGCGAAATCGAGCGCTGAGAAGGAACGCCAGTGGCCAACGCTGAGCACCAAACCGGTCATTAGAGCAGCGACCGTCTGCCACGTGACGAGCGTCACATCGCTCGTTAGACGCAAGCGTCGGCCGAGGACCAAGGTCAGCGAAAAAGAAAGGCTACCGACAAGACCAAAGATCGACGGCCAGGATAGCATCGCCGTGGAGGGTCTGAGTGCAATCAAAACGCCGATGAAGCCGATGATCACCGCGAGCCAGCGACGCCATCCGATGGTCTCGCCGAGGAAAGAATGCGAGAGCGCCGCCACATAGATGGGGCCGGCCATATAGAAGGTCATGACATCCGCCAGCGGCAAATAGGCGACGGCTGCATAAAACAGGCCTACGTCGGCGGTCGTCAAGACGACACGCAGGACCTGCAGCGGGACGCGTTCGACGCGGAAAAGCTTGTCGCTTCCCTGCCGTGCGATCAAAGGCACAAGGATGATAAAGGAGCCGAGCGAGCGCACCACCAGCACCTGGCCAACTGAAAAGCTCTCGACCAGCCATTTGCCCATTGCATCGTTCAGCGAAAATAGGAAATCGCCGAGCAACATCAGAAGTACGCCAATGACGACGGCATTGCCGTAAGTGCCGGTCGTTCGAACGTTCATGGCGTCTCTTTCGATGAATGGTGCGCCCGGGCTTTAGCCGGTTTTGCATCTCCTCCGCAAGGTGACCATCCTACATCGATTCAAGCGTATCCATCGTCTTCGGCAGAATGGCGCATACGGGGCTTCGAGCGGAAGTCACCAGCGCTTTAGCAAAGGTGTTCAGCGTACGACAGGTTCGCCGTGATAACGGCGCTTTGACGGCTTCGACACGCCAAATCCGACTTCCATCATCAGGCGCGGCGTCTGCTTTGCCAATGTTCCCCTATGGAAGCCGAATGGATCCTCAACGAATCCTGTCCCGGCGCTGCCGGTCAACGTCAAAACGCTGTCTTCACCATAAAACTTGAGCACTTCTTCTGCCGGATGCCCGACCAGCAGCGTTATCTGATGTTTTATGCTCCGACGGTTGTGGCTACCGCGGATATAGACATGCGGACCTGCATCCCCATCGACGTCGGAGAGATAGAAGAAGAATTTCAGCATGCGCCAATCATCGAGATCGAAATGGTATTTGAACGAGGCGCGGCTAAGGTCGGCATCTGATGCGGATTTTGTCGGGAAACTCCACCATAGCCGCGTAGTGATCAATTTCGCCTCGCCCCCGAGATAGTGCCTTGCCACATTGAGAAGCAACGGGTCTTTTTGCACGGCAATGGCGGCCTCGCATTGCAGGACACGTTCGAAATGATGTCCACTCAATATCGTGCGACCGAAGCGCCGCTCGGCTTCCGCATGATCTTTGGCGAGAAATTCAAGCTTACGTTCAAAATTCCCGAAACACGGCGTTTCTTGTCCAAAGCGGGAGATCTCCTCGTGGATTGCCGGCGGCAAGGTCAGGCCAATGAAGATACCGGTTCTCTTCAGTTCCGCTGACACGGTTTCAGCTTGGATTGCGCCGAACATTGACGGCTCGGGAGCAGATATCTGCGGAACCGGCTCGGCCATCAGCCAGTGAGCCCGGCGAAACGGCATCGTCCGCGCCAAGAGGAACATCGGCAACCAGGCCGGATTTTCACGCACATCGGTCAGATATGTCGGGATACGTGCCGCAATTCGGCGAAGAGGGCTGCCACTGCGAGCGATGGATTCGAGGTCTTTCGGCTTGGACTTGTGGACATCGAGCATCTCATATTCCTCTCGGGATCATGGTTTCTCGTGACACCACCCGCAGGTCCCCAAGCCGGCGGCACCACAATTATACCAAAATCTCGGTCAGCACGCAGCAAATGGCGAAGACGATTGACCGTTGAGAAAACAAGCCGCCAGGACGATCATGGCGCATGCAACCTGTTGCCGGCTCCAGCCGGCAGTCTCGGCCTTTTGGAGAAGTCCCAACATCGAGGGCTCAATTGCAAATTGACATTCCTGCTGATAGCTGCTCGCACTACCCCTGCGCGAGGGCGCGTTAATCATCGCACGCATTTCTTCTCCTTGAAAAATAAAGTACCGACGAAATGGCCACAGCTATTGTGGGAGGTGGTTTTCCATGTTTGCCTGATTAAATTGGCCGCGACATGGTCGTGAGTTTTCCGACTTATACGAAATGTAAATGAACGTGTCCGCGGCCGCGATCTTGCCGCCGAAATGCAATCGCACCTGCCACACCACATTCGACTACTTCAAAATGATGGGTGGGTTCATCCATAACTTCATATTCTGCTCCGGCGGCTCAGATTCGAGACCAGAGTCGCTTGACATCTTCTTCAACCTCCGGCTGGCTTTTGAACGTCAAAATGACGCAGCATGCGAAGCATTTTGATGTTGACTGGGAGGTCAGCGAATCAAACAGCTCGGTCAGACAACCGGGCCAAGGGAGGAGTTATCACGTGCTAAAGAAAGCTATCACGTTACTCTCGGCGATCGTCATTGCCGTAGGAGCAGGCTTCGTTTCGGCGGCCTATGCGCAGGGCAAAACCTACTATTGGATCTCGCACGGCTCTCCGGCCGATCCTGTCTGGACCTATTTTCTGGCAGGAGCCAAGCTCTGGGCTGAGGACACCGGCAATAAGGTCAACACATCGTTCCACAACGGTGATGTTCCCGCCCAGCAGGAGGCTGTGAGGGCTGCAATTTCGGCGGGGGCTACCGGGATCGTGACCACCAGCCCTGACCCGGGCAGCCTCGTCCAGGTTGTTAAGGAGGCCAACGCCGCCAATATCCCAATCATCAACTTCAACACGCCCGATCCCCAGGCGAGCTTTAACGCCTACGTTGGTGGTGACAACAAGGCTTTCGGCCGGAACTGGGCGCAATATCTCGTTGACAAAAAGCTGGTGAAATCCGGTGACTTCGTCTGGATGCCGGTCGAGGTTCCCGGTGCGACTTACGGCGTGCAGGAAGAAGAAGGAATATCGAGCGTCTTCAAGCCGCTGAACATCACGTGGGAAGTGACAGACGCTACGTTGGACCAGGCTGAAATCATCACGCGCATGTCGGATTACCTCACCGCCAATCGCTCGAAGGTCAAGGCAATCATCGGGCTCGGCGATCTTGTAACCGGAAGCATCAAGCGGGTGTTCGATCAGGTCGGCGTAAAGCCAGGCGAAATCCCCGTCGTCGGCTGGGGCAATTCGCCTGATACCACGCAGGAAGTTCTGACGGGTTACGTGAATGCCGCTCAATGGCAGGATCCGCAGGCAACCAGCTACATGGCTTTGTCAATGGCAGCCATGGCGGCAGGCAAGATCCCGCCCGGCTTTAACATCATCACCGGCGCTCTTTATGAAAAAGACAAAGCCGCGATCTACGACAAAATTCTCTCTGGCAAATAACGTCGTCGAAAGTCGTACTGGCTGTGTCACCCGGTTCAAACCGGGTGGCACACCCCAATCGGTGAGCATCAATGCAACAACACTCCTTTCTTCAACGGTTTGTTTCAAAGCCCGAATTCGGTCCACTCGTCCTGCTGGTCCTGGAGCTTGTGATCTTCTGGTCATTCAATTCGGACTTTCTCTCGCTTCAAAACATCAGCAATACTCTCTCGTTTACGGTCGAACTTGGGCTTATCGCGTTGGCGATGACGCTGCTGATGACCGCAGGGGAATTCGACCTGTCCGTTGGTTCAGTGTTCGGCTTCTCCGCAGTCTTGATGTGGACGGTGTTCAACGGCAATCTGATGCCGCTCGGTGCCGCCTTCCTCGTCGCACTCGCTTTCAGTCTCCTCATTGGCTTTGTTAACGGGTGGTTCGTTACAAAGCTGAGCATCCCGTCCTTTCTGGTCACGCTGGGTATGCTCCTGGTGGTGCGAGGCACCGCTCTCTATATCACTGACGGCTTTCCCCAGCGCACCTGGACAGCCGAGGGCAACTGGTTTGCCGACCTCTTGGCGGGGAGCTTCTTCATCGGCAGTTTCCGCATGTACATGTCAGTGCTGTGGTTCGCGATTGCGGCGTTCGCCGCCCACTTTGTTCTCACTCAGACGAAATTCGGCAATTGGATACAGGCTTCCGGCGGCAATCCCAACGCGGCGCGTGCTCGCGGTGTCAATGTCAACCGAACCAAGGTTTACTTGTTCATGGTGTCTTCGGCCATGGCCTCGCTTGCAGGGGTAATCAGCTCCATCCGCACGTCGGCGGCGAATCCAAATAGCGGAACTGGTTACGAGCTTGAGGTGATTGCGATGGTCGTCATTGGCGGAACGGTGTTGACCGGTGGGCGGGGGACCATCATCGGAACCGTGCTTGGCATCTTCATTTTGCGCATCATGCGAAACGGTATCGTGATGGTGGGCGTGCCTGGGCTCGCCTACAATATTTTCATTGGAGCAATCATCCTTGGCATGATGGCGCTGCATTCATGGCTCGAACGGCGACATAACGCGGGAGTGTAGACGATGGCCGAAGACCTCATCCGTATGGAGAAAATCAACAAGTTCTACGGCCGTATTCATGCGCTTCGCGACGTTAGCCTTACCGTCAAAACGCGCGAGGTGGTGGGCTTGCTCGGCGACAATGGCGCGGGCAAATCAACGCTGATTAAGGTGTTATCCGGCGCCGTACCACTGACGACGGGGGACATCATAATCAAAGGGGAAAAAGTCGAACTCAAAAGCACGGCCGACGCGATTGCGCACGGAATTGAGACGATTTTTCAAGATTCCGCACTCGTTCCGCAGCTGTCAATCGCCCGAAATCTCTTCCTGGGGCGGGAGCCCATCAAGGGAAGTCGCTTTTTAGGCCGATTGGACCAAGCCACAATGAACGCGTCCGCTCGAGACCTTTTGAAGCGGGTCGGCATTACGAAGGATATCCCGCCGGACACTGCCATCGCGGCCCTGTCCGGGGGTGAACGCCAAGCAGTCGCGATCGCTCGTGCCATGCAGTTTGACAGTGATCTGATCGTCTTGGATGAGCCCACCAACAATCTCGGCGTTGCCGAAACGCAGGGAGTGTTGCGCTTCGTTCGCGAAGCACGCGATACCGGTCATTCCTGCATTTTCATCGCCCACAACATCCACCACGTGTTTCAGGTGGTCGACCGCATTATCGTTATGCGAGGCGGACGGATTGTCGCAGATGACATAGATCCGAAAAAAACGACCATCGAGCAGGTCGAAAGAATCATCACCGGCGAGGAAATGCTCAATGCCATTACCGCCTGATCGAGTTCCCGCCCAACCCGAACAAGCCTTGATGGCTCTACAACCCGGCATCGAATGTGCCACTGCGACCCTACTGCGGTGGGGCACTGCGCCTTGGCGAAGAGGCGGCCCGATTTAGGGTTAAGCGCTGTTGACAACCACTAAGCGTTACTTATTGTTAGCTTGCTTTGATCAGATTTGACCCCTGACCTGGCAAAAGTGGCTTGGTCGTTTTTCTCGACCAGGCCACAACTTTTTGAGGGCGAGTAATCTCACCGGCCGTAAGCCAAGCGATATAGCTGTCGCCCGGGTCCTTCAGCCGCCTCGCAACCAATTTTAGAATCTGCGCCGGCGGCCGGACGCTGAGCAACGAACACTTTTTTCAAGATTTCGGATCGGGGACGTCGACACGGACGGCCGTCGAAAAGCCCTCGGAAAGGCCGATTGCCTCGGCCCGTTTATCGATATGGGAGAGAATTCTCAGTTTCGACATCGGCAGGCGCGTATCGAGGGCGCCCCGGTCATACGCGTAATCGGGCAGATAGCCATTGACGATCAATCGCCAATCGAAGGGCACGACGTCACCGACCGCACGCATCATCTTCGCCACGGTGGTCGTGCAGTTGGTCGTGATCGAGTTGTAGAATTCCGGTTTCGTGGCAAGCGCGTTGGCATCGGCGACATACTGCAGAAGCAGCGCCCGCGCCTGCTCAGGCGAGGCTCTCAGACGGTAGAGCTGGACATCCTCACCGCGTACGTTGGACCGCACGCCGACAACATCGCGTTCGTCGGCCGCGATGATGACCAATGGATTACTCTTGAAGAGATCAGCGATCGGCGAGAACTCCCCGCCTTGACGCCGTCGGACCTCCACGGACCAAGCGAGTTGCTCGCCTCCGGCAAAGCCGAAGCTCAAGATCATGTGGGCCATCTCCGGCCCCGCCCAATAGGACATGAAGAGGTCAATCCTCTCGATCCGGGAGAGATCGTATGTCCTTGTCGTCCACCGCTCGCTGAAGTCTTCGTTGCTCCTCCAGTCGAAATCGCGCAGATTTGTGAGCGTCAGCATATCGCCATTGCGAATTCCCGTGACTTGCCTCGCCACGTCCGGTGCCCATTGCGCGTTGGCAGGTGGTTCGATCGTGCTCCACCATCCCAGCACAACGAGCAACAGGATTGCGAATGCAAGCACAGCCTTTGTCCGCCAGCCGGTAAATAGCGCAACGACGGTGATAACGCCGACCAACGCGAATAACCCTGCGACGATTGCTCGGAGAAAAATCGGGGCTGGCAGACGGTACCAGATGGCAAGGGATGCCCAACTGGCCAAAAGTAGGATGAATAATGCGGCTAGGATTCCAAAGACGATCCAAACGACATGGCGCAAGTTCAGTCCTTCCCTAGTCGGTGGCAACGCGCACGCTTTGGCGATCCGGCTGGTTGAGATATATGGCGGAACTACTCGTATCAGTAATATCTCAATCAGTCAGGGATGACGACTCCTCGCTCTCTTAGATGTTTTTATTCGCCGCCCTCGACGGATGCTTTTATCGTGTCTGCCACCATCCGAACACTTGCGACCCGCAGGAGGAGGTGGGCGAAAACCGATATCTCTTACGCCATCGTCGCGAGAATGGATTTTGTGACTTCGTAACGAAGCGGCTTTCCGGCGAGGAATAAGCAGACTTCGTCGACCGCAGAGCTTCCCTGGCGCAGGCGTGTTTCGAGTGTATGTCCGGCAGCGTGCGGCGATATGATTGCATTCGTCAAAGTTCGGAAGATGCTATCGGCCGGAAGTGGTTCGTTTTCGTAGACATCAAGGATCGCTGTGAAACGATTCTGTTGGAGGGCTTCGATCAGAGCCGTTTCATCAACGATCGTGCCGCGGGCTGTATTGATAAACAGAGCTCCGTCACGCAGCAGAGCAAGCTGCGCTTTGCCGATCATGCGGTGCGTCTCCGGAAGAGACGGCACATGCAGCGAGACGATATCGCTGCTGCGGAACAGATCGTTGAGGTCGCATAGCTCCACACCAAGTTCGGCGGCCTGCCCGACAGACAGATAAGGGTCGCTGACAAGGACCCGGGCTCCGAAAGCGCGGAACAAACCGATCATCAGCCTTCCAACATAACCGGCTCCGACCAAACCGACCGTTTGAGCCCCAAGAAGCCGACCGAGATATCTCTCCCGAAGATCGAACCAGGATTCTCCGGCCTTCATGCCGTCATTGAGCTTGCTCGGGTTGCGCAAGAAGGAAAGCGTCTGGCTGATGACGAATTCGACGACGGAGGAACCGATCTGGCTTGCTGCATGTGTTACCTGCAGCCTGCCCTCCTCGATTGCCGCCAAAGGCGCGAGCTTGCGAACGCTTCCAGCCGCGTGCGCAAGCAGCTTCAGCGAGGGAAGCCGGGCAAGCAGCAATTCATCGAGCGACGGCGTGCCCCATCCGGTAATCGCCGCTGTCGCGCCTTCCAAGAGATGCGGCAGATTTTCAGCCGACAGTTCGCCTTCGCCGGCTGCGCGGATATTCGCTACAGCAGCCAGTTTTTCCTCTGCCGCAGGGGGGACGACCTGTTTGCGCATCGCCGGCGTGAGCAATATGGCCACAGTCGGACGGTTGGTCGACAAGGAGGCGGAAGGCTTGCTTTCGGTAGACATAAAGAGGCATCCCTATTGGCTGAATTACGGGCAAGGCAAAGCGAGCGTCAGAAGCCGGTGCCACCATTGATCTGCAGGATCTCGCCGGTGATGAACGCCGCGGCGTCCGAAGCCAGATAAAGCACGGCTTGCGCGACGTCGTCTGGAGTTCCCTCACGCCTGAGCGGCGTCCGGTCGACCGCGGCGGCGCGCCCGTCCGGCGTGTTGAACGTGTCGTGGAAGCGCGTTGCAATCAGGCCCGGCGCGACGCCATTGACACGAATGCCGAGCGGGCCAACTTCCTTCGCAAGCGCCCGCGTGAAAGTGGCGACGGCTGCCTTGCTCGCGGCATAATGCGAAGCGCCCATACCGCCGCCATCAAACCCTGCGAGCGACGACATGGTGACAATGGCGCCCGCTCTGCGCTTTTCCATCGAACGCAACGCCGCCTGCACCGTCAGGAACGTGCTGAAGACGTTGATGGACATGGCCTCCTGCCAGAGATCCAAGGTCGCATCGACGCAGCGGCTGCGCTTGATCAGGCCACCGGCATTGGCGAAGACGACGTCGACAGGCCCGAAGGTGCCTTCGACCTCCAGAAATAACTGCGCAACAACATCGGGTTGGCTCACATCCGCTTTGAACCCACGCGCAATCGTGCCCGCCTCTTCTGCCTCTCGTTCGATCCGTACGGCCTCTTCGGCGCTGGTGAGATAGGTGAACGCGACCTTGGCGCCGGCTTTGATAAAGGCGCGCGTTGTCGCTCCGCCGATGCCGGAGGCTCCGCCAGTGATCAGCACGACTTTTCCTGAAAAATTCATGGCTTTTCCTGTCTGATGAGATCTGCGCGCGACAAGGCGCTCAACGGCGACTGGGCTGAAGGTGGATTTCCGACACATGCGCACGCGCGGGAAGCTGCATGACGAACATGCAGGCAGCGGCGATATCCTCGGGCTGAAGCGCCGCCGCACGGGCTTCGGGGCTGACGGGCACGGGCCTTCGGTCGAGCAGGGGCGTGTTGGTCATACCCGGCAGAATGGATGTGGCGCGGATGCCATTCGCCCACTCTTCCTCCATAATGGCATGGGTCAAAGCCATGACGCCGGCCTTCGAAGCCTGGTAGGCGGCGCCCGAAAGGTCGGGCTTGCGCGCTGCGGTCGATGAAATGTGAACAATGAGGCCTTTTCGATTGACACGCATCGACGGCAAAACAAGCTGAGAGAGATTAAAGGCGGCCGTCAGATTGGCATCGAGCATTGCGGCCCAGGACTGCGGCGTCAACCGATCAAACGAGCGCTCGACGATGTTTGTGCCGATGGCGTTGACCAACACATCGACCTTTTCGAGGAGCGTTGCATGCGGCTTGAGCGCAGTTGCAAGCGCTGCCGCATCGGATGCATCCGCAACAATAGAGAGTTTTGCACGACCCGCCGTGGCTGCGGTTTTCGCAAGACCATCGGCGCTCCGCCCGAGCAGGATCAGGTCAGCGCCTGCCTGGGCAGCTGCGATTGCGATGGCGCGCCCCATGCCGCCGCCCGCGCCGGCAATGAATATCGTTTCTCCCGCGACGTCCTCACCCATGTGCTCTCATCTCCTCCACTCCTCACGCCCGATTACCTCTGGGCACCGATGCTGTCGATCCGCGCACGATGAGCTGCGGCGCAACGTCGATATGCGCCTGCTCGCCTTCGACGGTTTCGCCTTCCATGCGCCTGATCAGAGCGCGCACGATCGCGTCGGCCATTGCCGGCACCGGTTGACGTATGGTGGTCAAGGCGGGCTGTGCAATTTCCGATAAGACGATGTCGTCGAACCCAACGATCGATAAGTCCTCCGGCACGCGGAAGCCGAGATCGCGAGCTCCGGCATAGGCCCCAAGCGCATACATGTCATTGACGGCAATGATCGCCGTCGGCGGATGATCGCGGCTCAAGAGCTCACGTATGCCGATCCTTCCGAGTTCCGCCCCTTCATTGTCGCCAAATCCGATGACATCGCCGCCCTGCCAGATCATATCATCGGGCAGCTCCAGCTTGGCGCGTCCCATAGCCGCCCTGATCCCTTTCAAGCGACCGAGGCGACTATTTGTCTTAAATGGTCCCGAGACAACGGCGATACGCCTATGACCAAGACCAATCAGATGCTGGGCGGCAATCATACCGGCAAGCTCCTGATCCAGACTGACGCTGCAGGCGACGACATTCTCCGCGCCATGATTTCGACGATCGAAGGCGGCGATGTGGAGACCGTTGTCGGCGAGATCGCGAAGGTGCTCGAAAGATAAAGGCGACGAGCCCAGGATGATGCCGGTGATGCCGGAGGCCAGTAAGGTTTCCGCGTAACGCGTCTCCACGACAGGATCGCGTTCGGCATTGCAGATCAGCACCTTGTAACCATGCTGCAAGGCGACGCGCTCGACATTATGCGCAACAGAGCCCCAGAACGGATTGGCCACGGAAGGAACGATCAGACCGATCGTCGACGTCTGTCCCGATTTCAGCTGGCGGGCCGCGATATTGGGTGAATAGTTCAGTTGCGTGATCGCATCGAGGACGCGACGCTTGGTCTCGGGCCGCATCTTCTCGTCCCGACCGTTGATGACGTTCGACACGGTGCTGGCGGATACTCCGGCAATGCGCGCGACCTCATGGATTCCAGCCATTTAATTCACCGCCTGCAATCCCCAGTCACGGGAATATCTCATAGGAAACATCTTCATTACATTGGTGCAACGTTTTACAAATTTATAAAGCCAGTAAGCCAAACATGTCAAATGGTCCTAAACAATTTACTGCATACGCGGAAACATATTTCGGTTGACACACACTCTAGCTCCAGTGTTACGTTACACAAACTGTCCGCGAGGCCTGAATATCGGCGCGATCCCATGGCGAACGCAATCACCGACCGCACCAGAGACAGGCAATCGTTCGCTCCATCCTCACTCAGGAAAGGCTTGCAAATGTCCGATATTATTTCCGTCTTCACCAAGCCTTGGAAAGAGCCCCTGCCCTCGCTGGCCGACAAGCTGGCAGGTCTGGGATTGGGCGGCGTAGAGCTTCCGGTCCGGCCTGGGTATCAGATCACCCCCGAAAATGTCCGGCGCGATCTTAGCGCCGCCGCCAGGACGCTCGGCGAACGCGGACTGAAGATCGCCAGCATCGCGGGCACCGTTGACGAGCCAATGATCGCTGCTTGCGGCGACGCCGACGTGCCGATCATCCGCATCTGCATGACGATCGACCCCACCGTCAGCTACGCCAAGCAGATAGACAACTACCGGCGTGAGTTCGATGCGATGGTGCCGCTGCTCGATCGCTTCGGCGTAACTGCCGGCGTTCAAAATCACAGCGGTAACTATATCGGCAGCGCCATTGGTGTTCTCCACCTGATCGAAAAATATGCTCCAAAACATGTCTGCGCCGTTCTCGACATGGCCCATTGTGGTCTCGATGGGGAAGCGACTGCTATCGCAGTGGATATCCTGACGGACCGGATGCGCGGGCTGGTGAACTTCAAGAGCGCATTTCGCAATCGCACCAATGGCCCGGAAGATATCGCAAGCTATAAGGTGCATTGGACGACCCATCAGCATTCGGTCTATTCGTGGAAGGAACTGGTCGCGTCCCTCAAGAAAATCGGCTTTTCGGGCACCTATTGCCTGCCGGCCGAATATAGCGATCCGGACGGTCTTGGCCCACGTATGGGCGATGATGTGATCCCCTACCTGCGGCAAGATCTCAACTATCTCAAAGAACTGCTCGCAAACTAGGGCGCCTCGGCGTCCCATCTGTTTCACCAGGCATGATCTTGGAGCGGTTTTGCACCTTTGGGATCATGCCTTGGATGTCGAGCCACGCAATATCAGCTCCGGACGAATGACGATGCTGTGCTGGATGAATTTCCCATCGATGCGATCCAGCAGCATGCGCATGCTAAGCTGACCGATGCTGTATTTATCGACATGCAGTGTCGACAATTGCGGTCGGACCAACTCGGCGAGCGAGATTCCGTCGAAACCGATGATGCTAAGGTCCTGCGGAACGCCAATGTTCAATGCTTCGCACGTCTGCAGCGCTCCGACCGCATTGAGGTCGTTGTAGCAGATGAGACCGTCGATATGGGGGTGGTCCGCGAGGATCTGGCGGCTCGCAACGGCACCACCGCCGACATCAGGTTTGCAGTGAACGATCGCAACGGCTTCCGCTCCCAACTCGCCGAAGGCCATGCGGATACCTTCAAGCCGCTCGGCCGCCCCTTGCGAGGCGATTGGTCCCGCCAATACGCCGATGCGCCGCCGCCCAAGGCTCCAAAGGTGCCTTGCCGCATCCGCAGCGCCCGAGCGATAATCGATCATGATGCTTCCGGCAATGCTCGGAGCCACGCTGCGGTTTACCAACACCGCGGCCTTGTAGCCCTGCAGCGCCTTGATCAGCGACTGCTCGGGCAAACGCGCACTGCACCAGACGATACCGTCGACACGCTGACTTTCGAGAATCTGCATGAGGTCGATTTCACGCTCAGCACTTTCCACAACGTTGCACAACAGCAGATTATAGCCGTTCTGCATCGCCACGCTTTCAATTCCCCGGATGATCTCAGGGAAAAACGGATTGGCGATGTCAGGCACAAGCACCCCGACGATGCGTGACTTGTCCGATTTGAGGCCGCGAGCCAAGGCATTGGGACGATAGCGCATCTCGTCGGCGATCTGCCGAATGCGCTCGCTGGTTTCGGGGCTGGCGCCCCCCTGCCCATTGAGGACACGCGACACCGTCATCGGGGAAACTCCCGCTGCTCGCGCTACGTCGGATAGCCGGGTCTTGCTCATGATCCTCGCCGAAAAGACTGATTTTCTCAGTTAACGTTATCTCATAAATTATGCAATCCCTCAGGTGCCAGAGCATTCAAACTCATTACATTTCGGGCTTTTCCCGCAAAATAACAGTTTTCCATTCTGTGCATTGACAAAAAAGATCGCCTCTCATACGTTAGCGTTAACGTATCAAGGGAGTGATACGCAGGGAGGAAATGATGATTGACGACACAGGGCTTCGCCCTCGGGTGCGGAGCTTCGCCTTAGCCCTCGCATCAAGCCTGCTGATATCGACGAGCGCTTTTGCGCAGACCTATTCCGAGGCACCGGCCCTCGATTCCCAGGTCACGGCTGGCACCTTGCCACCGGTACAGGCTCGCCTGCCGAAGAACCCACTTGTGGTGCAGCCGACCGAATCCGTCGGCCAATATGGCGGCACATGGCGAATGGCGATGATCGGCAGCTCCGACAGCATGCTCGACCGCACAATCGGCTATACCCGCCTGGTGCGCTGGGATCCGGCCTGGACGAAGATCGTGCCCGATCTTGCCGAGAGCGTGACGGAGAACAACAACGCGACGGAGTTCGTCTTCAAGCTACGTGAAGGCACCAAATGGTCTGACGGCACACCGTTTACCGCCGACAACATCCTGTTCTGGTACAACGATATTCTGATGAACAAGGATATCACGCCGGCAGTGCCGAGCTGGCTGGTCAGCGGCGGTCAACCGGTGAAGGTCGTAAAGCGTGGCGACTACGAAGTGGCCTTTATCTTTGCCGCGCCCAACGGCCTGTTCCTGCCGACCATGGCGACAATCGCCGGATCGGACATCATTGCCGGCTCCGCCGAACAATATCTCAAGCAGTTTCACAAGAAATATAATCCGGATGGTGTTGCTGCCCTTGCGAAGGCGCAGGGTGCGGCGGACTGGGTGCAGTTGATCACCAACAAGATCATCCAGCCCAACCGCTGGCGCGACGCCAAGCGCCCGGTGCTGGATCCCTGGAAACTGGATACGCCCTACTCCGGGACGTCGCAGGTCGTGGCCGCGCGCAACCCCTATTATTACAAGGTCGATCCGGCCGGCCATCAATTGCCCTATATCGATAAGGTCGCGCTTGATGTCGTCCAAGACCCTCAGGCAGTGGTGCTCAAGGCGATCAACGGCCAGATCGACATGCAGACGCAATATCTGGATTCCGTCGATGTCCGTCCCGTCATCGTCCAGAACCAGCAGCAGGGCGATTACAAGCTCTTCATCTCGCAGCCTGCCTGGTCCAACGCGATGCTGATCAACCTCAACCAGACGGATAAGAACCCGACACTCAGAAAGGCCTTCAGCAACAAGGATTTCCGCATTGGCCTCAGCTACGCCATAAACCGCGACGAACTCAACCAGCTGATCTATGCGGGTGTGGCCCAGCCCTACCAAGGTTCTCCGCGTCCGAATACGGTCCTCTATGACGACGGAATGGCGCACCAATATACCGAATACAGCGTCGATAAGGCCAACCAGCATCTGGACGCAGCCGGCCTCACCAAGAAGGACGGACAGGGTTTCCGCCTCGACAGCGAAGGCAACCGCATTTCCTTTCCGATTGACGTATTGACGACGATGCCGCTGCAGATCGACGCCCTGGAGCGGATCAAGGTCTACTGGGCCGCAGTCGGCATCGACATGCAGGTGCGCCCGGTCGAACAATCGCTCGCCTTTGCCCGGCTGCAATCCAACGACGAGGATGCGCTCGTCTGGATTGGCGGCGGCGGATACGATTTGCTAGGGCTTCTCGATCCCAAATGGTACGTGCCCTTCAGCAAGGAATCGAGCTACGCGACCGCATGGGGTCTGTACTATCAGAATCCGTCCGATCCGCATGCCGAAGAGCCGCCGGCCATCATCAAGAAGCAGCAGGATCTCTATCGCCAGGTTCAAACAGCCAGTTCGCTCAAGGAGCAAATGGAGCTGATGAAACAGGTTCTGGCGATCACAAAGGATCAGTTCTACATCATCGGCACCAACATGGACCCGGACAAGGTCGGTGTCGTGAAGAACAACATGCACAACGTGCCGGCCTCCATGCCGAACACATTCTTCTATGTGACGCCCGGGCCGACGAACCCGGAACAATATTACTTCTCCCAGAACTGACCCAAACTCCAATGCAAGTCGGCACCTCAAACGGCTGGCTTGCATTCTTTGAGCCATTCTGACCAGCGGCTGCACCAAGGCGGAGCGCGAACAATGCTGTCTTTCATCATCCGACGAATCCTTTTGATGATCCCGACCATGATCGTCATCTCGCTGGTGGCGTTCATCGTCATCCAGCTTCCGCCGGGTGACTTCCTGACGGCTCTGACGGCCGAAAAAGCCGCGCAAAACGAAGTGCTGGATACATCGCTGGTAATAGCACTGCGCGCTCAGTACGGGCTCGATCAGCCCTGGTATGTGCAATATTGGTACTGGATCAGCGGCATCGTATTCCGTGGCGATTTCGGCCAGTCCTTCGAGTGGAACCTGCCGGTCTCGAGCCTTATCTGGGATCGGCTCGGCCTGACTCTCATCGTCTCGCTGACCACTCTTGTGTTCGTCTGGCTGATCTCTTTTCCGATCGGCGTCTACTCCGCGGTGCGGCAGCATTCGGCCGGAGATCTTGTCGCGACGTTCTTCGGTTTTCTCGGCCTGGCAATTCCGAATTTCCTGCTCGCGCTGGTGCTGATGTACGTCGCCTCGCGTTATTTCGGGGCCGGCGTCGGCGGGCTGTTCTCTCCGGCCTATTCCAACGCACCATGGAGCTGGGCTCGCGTTCTGGACCTCAGCAAGCACCTGTGGCTGCCCGTCATCGTCCTCGGCTCATCCGGCATGGCGGCGCTGATCCGCATCATGCGCGCCAATCTACTTGACGAACTGAACAAGCCCTATGTCGAGATGGTGCGAGCCCGCGGCGTACACGAAACGAAACTTCTACTCAAATACCCCGTCCGTGTCGCGCTCAACCCCTTCGTCTCGACGATCGGCTGGGTGTTGCCGGCGCTGATCTCCGGCGAGACGATAACATCCATCGTTCTCAGCCTGCCGACCGCCGGGCCGCTGCTGCTCAAAGCGCTCTTTGCTCAGGACATGTACCTGGCTGGCGGTCTTATCCTGCTGCTGTCGGGGCTCACCCTGGTCGGCACGCTTTTGTCGGACATCCTTCTCGCCATCCTCGATCCGCGCATTCGATACCGCTAGGAGAAAGCCAGTGGCCGAAACCATTTTCACTCCAGTCGTCTCGACCGCCCTTACCAAGGGTCCCGGCTCCGCCGGTCCTTGGGTGCTGACCTGGCGGCGGTTCAAGATGCACAAGGCGGCGCTTGTCAGCGGCATCATCGTGCTCGCAATCTATCTCGTGGCGCTGTTCGCGGAATTCGTCGCTCCGGTTTCGCCGGTAACCTACGCGGTTTCCTATACCTATGCGCCGCCTCAGATGATCAAGATATGGGGGACCGATAGTGATGGGGAACACCATCTCCTCTATGTCAACGACTACACAGTCAAGGTCGACCCAATCTCCCTGTCGCGCTCTTTCGAGACCGACCCCTCGAAGGTCATTCCGGTGGGCTTTTTCGTCCGCGGCGAATCCTATCGCCTCTGGGGCCTGATCCCCATGTCGATCCACCTGATCGGCCCGGTGGAAAAGGGAAGGCCCTTCTATATTTTCGGCGCCGACCGGCTCGGTCAGGATGTCTTCAGTCGCACGATTTATGGGGCCCGCGTCTCCATGTCGATCGGCCTTGTCGGCGTCACCATTTCGCTGCTTCTCGGCATAACGCTGGGCGGCATCTCTGGCTATTACGGCGGCTGGATCGACGATATCATCCAGCGCGTCATCGAATTCCTCAAATCCATTCCCACCATTCCGCTGTGGATGGGTCTTGCCGCCGCCATCCCGCCCAACATCGATCCCCTGATGGTCTATCTCTGGATCACGGTAATCCTGTCGCTGCTCGGGTGGACCGATATCGCCCGCGTCATTCGCGGCCGCTTCCTGTCGCTGCGAACAGAGGATTTCGTCATCGCTGCACGGCTCGATGGCTGTCGCCAGCAGCGTATCATCTGGCGACATATGGTGCCGAGCTTCATGAGCCACATCATTGCCTCCGTTACGCTTGCCATCCCGGGCATGATCCTTGCGGAAACCTCGCTTTCGTTTCTCGGCATCGGCCTCAGGCCGCCGGTCGTCAGTTGGGGAGTTCTTCTGAAGGATGCCCAGAATATCCTCGCGGTATCGAGCGCGCCGTGGCTCTTCCTTCCCGGCCTTGCGGTCGTCATCGCCGTGCTCGCCCTCAATTTCCTCGGAGACGGTTTGCGTGATGCAGTCGACCCTTACTCCCACTGAAGCCCACCTGAAGGCAGCCGCCACATCCAGCCCGCTGGTCGAGATCGATGGCCTGAAAGTCCGCTTCTTTACTCATGACGGCGTCATCGACGCGCTCGAAGGCGTGTCGCTGACCATCCCCCAAGGCAAGACGCTCTGCATCGTCGGCGAAAGCGGGTCGGGAAAATCGATCACCGGTCGCGCCATCCTCAATCAGGTGCCTCGCCCGGGAAAGGTCGTGGAGGGCAGCATTCGCTACCATCGCCGACCCGGCGAAGCGCCCGTCGAAATCACCAAGCTAGACCCACGTGGCGCCGAGATGCGTTCCATCCGCGGCGGCGAGATCGGGCTGATTTCGCAGGAACCGATGGCGGCGCTCTCGCCGGTCCACACCATCGGCAACCAGATGCGCGAGGCGATCCGGCTTCATACCAAGCTCGGCAAGAAGGCCGCCGATGCTCATGCTGTCGAAATGCTCGCGAAGGTGGGCATTCCGCGACCAGCGGAGCGTCTTAACAATTACGCCTTTGAATTTTCCGGCGGCATGCGTCAACGCATCTGCATTGCACTTGCGCTATCCGCCTCGCCCCGACTGCTGATCGCCGATGAGCCAACGACGGCGCTCGATGTGACCACACAGGCCAATATCGTCGATCTGCTACTCGGACTTCAGGAAGAACTGGGGATTTCCATCGTCTTCATAACGCACGACCTTGGTGTGGTGGCGGAGATCGCGGACGAAATTGCCGTGATGTATCTCGGCAAAATCGTCGAGCAGGGCGACAGCCTCTCGATCTTCCGGAATCCCAAACACCCCTATACCCGAGCGCTTTTGCGCTCCATCCCGACATTCACGCGCGAAAGGGGCGGCCGGCTGCAGACCATCAGGGGAATGGTGCCGTCGCCATTCGAACGTCCCGCCGGCTGCATGTTCCATCCCCGTTGCGACGCGTTCATGCCCGGCGTTTGCGATCGTCTGGTTCCGTGGCCGGTCAATCCTGCGCCCGACCGTGTCGTGCGCTGTCACCTGCATGCCGATCGTGGCGACATCGATCGTGCTCTTGGAGAGCTTTCCTGATGCTTCAGCCCCCCAATGAGACAAGAGAGCGGCTGCTCGAGATCGATAATCTGAAGGTGCATTTTCCCATTCGCGCCGGGCTCTTCAATCGTGTCGTCGGCCATGTCAAGGCCGTCGATGGCGTGAGCTTTCATATCAATGCCGGGGAGACGCTCGGTCTGGTCGGTGAAAGCGGTTGCGGCAAATCGACGACTACGCGTGCGCTGCTGCGGGTCAATCCGCCGACGGAAGGCACCATCAACTACCGGCAGGCCGACGGCGCGGTGGTCGATCTTGCCAAGGCGAACCAGGAACAGATGATCCCGATCTATCGCGACATGCGCGCGGTGTTCCAGGATCCGCAGGCTTCCTTGAACCCGCGTATGCGGGTGATCGATATCATCGGCGAAGTGCTCAAGGTCAACCACCTCGTCTCCGCTGCAGATCTTGAATCGCGAGTGGCGGAGCTGCTGCAGAAAGTCGGCCTGCGGCCCGAGGCCATGGGGCGCTTTCCGCATGCCTTTTCCGGAGGTGAGCGCCAGCGCATCAGCATCGCCCGCGCTTTGGCTCCCAATCCGCGTTTCGTCATTGCTGATGAGGCTGTCTCGGCGCTCGATGTCAGCGTGCGTGCGCAGATCATCAACCTGCTTCAGGATCTCCAGAGCGAACTGGGACTGACCTACCTTTTTGTATCCCACGATCTAAGCGTGGTGCGGCATATCTGTGACCGCGTCGCCGTGATGTATGTCGGCCGCATTGTCGAGATGGCGCCGGTCGATAGCCTGTTCGAACGCCCGCGCCACCCCTATACCGAGGCGCTGCTGTCGGCCGTGCCTGTCGCCGACCCGGGGGTCAAAGGCCGTTCTCGCCGCATTCGCCTGCCCGGCGACGTGGCAGATCCCGCCAATGTGCCGTCAGGCTGCCCGTTCCATCCACGCTGCCGTTTTGCGACCGACCGCTGCAAAACGGAGCTGCCGCAATTGCAGCCCACTGCAAGCCCCGGTCACCAAACCGCCTGCCACTATGCCGACAGTCTGGAACTGCGCGGCGCCTTTGACCTCCAATAAGATCAAGACCCATGGCCAAACTCATCCGCAGCTACGACAACGCGAATATGCCCATCGTGAGCGAGGGGAACGATACCCTCGATCTCGTCTACTTCAATCTGCTGACGCTCGCTCCCGGCGAGCATCATGACTACCGCCTGCCAGATCATGAATCGCTGGCGGTAGTGATGGACGGCAATGTCGACATCATCGTCGACGGCATCGCCTTCGACGATGTCGGCAAACGCAAAGACATATGGTCCGGCAATGCCGACTCCGTCTACGCACCGGTCGGAGCGGCCGTCACCATCACCGCACGCGCAAAATCGCAGATCGCGATCGCCGGCGGGCTGACCGAAGAGCCCCTGACGCCTTTCCGTATTACACCGGAAGAGGTGGACATGGTGGATGTCGGCTCTGCGGAAACCCACACCCATCGTCAGATCTTCCACATCCTCGGCCAGCGCCAGGCGGGACGCGTCGGACGGCTGCTGGTCAGCGAACTCTATGCCGATCCCGGCTGCTGGTCCGGCTATCCGCCGCACAAACACGATACCGAGAACGGCAATCTAGAGACCGACCATGAGGAGCTCTACCACTACCGCTTCTGGCCGGAAAAAGGCTTCGGCGCGCAAGGCATCTACAATGCCGGCGAGACTCCGCAGAACCTGGTGACGCAGAACGGCGATACTTTTCTTCTTGATAAGGGATACCACCCGACATCAACCTCGCCGGGCCATCGCGGCTATATCTTCACCATCCTGGTCGGCCGCCATCGGCGGGGCCTCATCCAAAGCTTCGATCCCCACCACGATTATCTGATGGATGCCTTTCCCGGCATCCAGGCAATGCGTGACAAGTTCCGGTGAAGCCGATGCATTCCCTTTTCGATCTCAGCGGCAGACACGCTCTTTTAACCGGCGCCAGCCGCGGCCTCGGCCTTGCAATGGCGAGGGGGCTGGCCAGCGCCGGCGCACACGTGACGATCAATGGCCGTGACGAAGCCGCGCTTGCAAAGGCTGTCGAGGGTCTGCGCGCTGAAGGCTATCGGGCCGACGGTGTGGTCTGCGACATCACCAGAGCGGTCGATGTCGAGGCCAAGCTCAGTGCGATTACGCCCATCGATATCCTCGTCAACAATGCCGGCATCCAGATCAGGGCGCCCTTTGTCGAACACAGCGTCGAGACCTGGCAGCTTATGTTCGAGACCCATGTGATGGGGGCGGTACTACCCTCTCGCATTGTCATCCCCGGCATGATCAGTCGCGGCGGTGGCAAGATCATCAACATCTGCTCGCTGATGAGCGAAGTCGGCCGCAAGACTATCGTTCCCTACACAACGATGAAGGGGGCGCTGAAGATGCTGACACGCGGCTTGGCGACGGAACTCGGCCAGCACAATATTCAAGTCAACGGCATCGGTCCCGGCTATTTCGCCACGGAAATGAACAGCGCCCTGCTCAACGATCCGCAATTCGATGCCTTTGTGAAAAACCGCACGCCGGCCGCCCGCTGGGCGCAACCGGACGAACTCGCCGGCGCAGCCATTTTTCTCGCCTCCCAGGCTTCCAACTTTGTCAACGGCCAGGTGCTCTATGTCGATGGCGGCATTCTGGCCTCGCTTTGAGGATACTACCCGATGACAAGCATCACGATCGATCCCAGCCGTTCCGCAGGACGTTTCAATCATTTCTGGCGCGCAAGCGGGTTCTCCCCAGGCCAATTGCTGCTGGAGCCGGAGATGCGCGCGACGCTCGCCCTCGTTGGCGCCACCCCTGGCCACGGGGTCGAGTTTTTGCGCCCTCATTATATGCTCGAATTGGTGCGTGCCACTCGCACCGGCCACAGCCTTTCCTATGATTGGTCGCTGCTGGATCGCGCTGTCGACACCATGGTTGAATTCGGCTTTCGGCCCTTCTTCGAACTGATGGGCAACCCTTCCGGCGTCTTTGCCGGTTTCACCGAACGCAACGACATCCTCGTCTGGCGCGATTTCGTCGCCGAACTGGTCCGCCGTTTCGTCGAACGCTATGGCGCCGAAGAGGTTAGCAAATGGTATTTCGAAACCTGGAATGAGCCCGATCTCGCTTGGTGGAAACACGGCGAAGACGGGTTTGCCAACTACTACGATGCCTGCGTTGCCGGCATGGATGCCGTTGATCCAACGCTTCGCATCGGTGGTCCGGGCACTGCAAGAACGCTTTCGAACATGTTCAAGGCATTCTTAGCCCATTGCGACAGCGGCACGAGCTGCCTGACCAAGGACGGTCCGCCGCGTGTCGACTTCATCTCGATCCATGAGAAGGGCGTGCGCATGCATCTGGAAGACCTGACGCCTGACACGGTCGGGATCTGCCGGCGTGAAATGTTGGCGGTCGACTACATCCGCCAACACCATCCGCGTTTGCGCAACGTGCCGATCATCAACAATGAATGCGATCCGCAGGTTGGCTGGCACGATACTCACAGTTGGAACGCAACCTCCTACACACCGGCGTTGATGGCCAAAATCATCGACCAGCATCAACGCCTGATGATTGATGAGGAAAAGGTACCTTACGACCTTCTCGCCAATGACAATGGTTTTCTCGGCACGTGGGGCCACCGCACCCAGCTCACCTATTTCGGGCCGAAATCCTACACCAAGGCGCAGTCCGAGTGGATCACCGACCTGTCCGGCCTGGACGCCGCGCAGAATGTGCCGCTTGCCTTCGTCAAAAAGCCGTCACTGGCGATCATGGAACTGTTGGGTCTGCTCGGTCAGGAACGGCTTGCCGTCAACGCCGATCCGATCCTGGCGCCCGACGATAACGGGCTCGGCGTCATTGCCACGCGCCATGACGATGGCCGACTAGCCGTGCTGATCTATAACAGCGTCGACGCCATCCGCCGTTCGGGAGAAACGCCGATAAAGCTGAGCCTCGGAAAGGCTGGCGGTCAATATGACTACACGGTCTACCAGCTTGCCGGCGATGCCGCCTTTGCGGTCTGGGAACGCCTCGGTGCACCGGCGAGTCCCACGGACGAACAACTGGCGCAGATGCGCGCAGCAGCGGAGCCGGTGGCTATCCAGTCGGGAGTATTGGAAAGCGATTTGCAGCTCGACCTTTCCATCCCGCTGCCTTCGGCAAATCTCGTACTGATTGAAAAACGCCAACAGAAGGCACCGGACGCTCCCGTCATTCTGTCCAGTGAACGATACACCACGCCTGCAGGTGGCACGGAAATGCTGTTGCGCTGGTCGTCACCGGCATCAGCAACGGCTTTTGCAATTTCGGTTTCCGAGAAGCGGGAAGGTCCGTTCCAGCCGCTCTATGAAACATTGCTTGCCAAGGCGGCCATCGTTCCCGTGGACACGAAGATCAAATTTGCTACGGTCACGGCGCTGACATTATCGGGCCAGGCCAGCGAGCCGGCTCTTGTCGAACTCTGAGAACGACTACCCCACTAATAAAGGAGTTTGAGACCATGCTGGAAAGTTGGCGTTGGTTCGGACCAGAAGACCCGGTTACCCTTTCTCATGCCCGCCAGGCGGGCGCGCTCGGCGTCGTCACGGCGCTTCATCATATCTATGACGGACGAGCCTGGACGCCGGACGATGTCGCCGAACGCATGGCGATCGTTAAGAAGGCGGGCATGGTCTGGTCCGTTTGCGAATCAATCCCCGTTACCTCGGCAATCAAACTGCGAAATGCGAGTTGGCGGCGTTATGTCGATGCATGGAAGATCAGCCTTGCCAATCTCGGCAAGGGCGGCGTCCCCGTCGTCTGCTACAATTTCATGCCGGTTGTCGACTGGACGCGCACCGAACTGCGCTACCTGACCGAAGCCGGCGGCCTTGCTCTGCGTTTCGACATGATCGACTTCATCGCATATGATGTGTTCGTGCTGAAACGGCACGCAGCCGAGACAAACTATCCGGCCGCAGCCGTCGAGACGGCGCAAAAGCGTCTCGCCGCCATGAACGATGAGCAGATTGCGTCGCTGGAAAGGAACATCATCGCCGGTCTTCCGGGCGGTGAAGGCATCCATACGCGCGAAACGATCCGCAGCGAGATCGCCGCTTTCAGCGACATCTCCAGCGATGACATGCGCGCCAATCTGACTGAATTCCTGAAGGAAATCGTGCCCGTTGCAGCGGAAAACAACGTGCGCCTGGCGATCCATCCCGACGATCCGCCGTTTTCACTTTTCGGCCTGCCGCGTGTCGTCTCGACGCCCTCCGATATTGAAGCGATTCTTCGCGCAGTTGACGACGAAGCCAACGGCATCACGCTTTGCGCTGGTTCCTACGGCTCCCGCCCCGACAATGATGTCGTCGAGATGGCCAAACGCTTTGCCACCCGTATCCATTTCACCCATCTTCGCAATGTCAGCAAGGAACCAGACGGTTCGTTCATCGAGTCAGAGCACCTGGCGGGCGACGTCAACATGGTGTCGCTGATCAGTGTGCTACGAGCCGAAGAGCGTCGGCGTCTGGCCGCCGGCAGGGCCGACAGCGTCATTCCGATGCGACCAGATCATGGGCATCTTCTGATCGACGACCAGCAAAAAAAGGTCAATCCCGGTTACTCCTGCATCGGCCGGCTAAAAGGATTGGCCGAACTGCGCGGCGTGATCGCTGCCGTCGACCAATTGACTGGCAACACCCTTTGAGGTGGAGAAGAAGGGGACATCATCGATCCATTTGCCGCGTGAAGGAGGGCGTATCCCCAACCTTTTTTGCGCGGCACAGACGATCCTCACTCCCCCAGGGAAAAATAAGGACGGCGGCGCTTGAGGCCCAGGGCCGGGCGAGGTGCCGCCGTGTTCGCTTGATCAACATCAAGAAGACGTAATCTGCTTCTAATAAAGCGTTAGGGGCGCTGATGTCTCTCGCAGCGCTGCGGTGGAGGCAGCCGACCATGTCTATACACACGGCAGCCGCTCTCGACGTCGGGAACAGGTTCCCGACCGAAATGCAATCCATTTCATTTTGGGATATCTCCACAATCGCCGTCATCCTTCTGGCGTTCGTGCTCATTCGAATATTCATCAACTTTGCACAACAGCTGCATCGCAAATGGAGTCGATTCGAGCTTCGCTAGCCAACGTCCTGCGGGTCGACAAGAATATTGGCGTGGTGGAGGACTCACCCGTCAACGCTCATGGCGCTGCTTTTGAACCATTGGGGATCGGCGCCAACGCTTCGCATGATTCTGTATTCGACGTGACCGGAAACCTTGCAATAAGAACTACTTGAATGAAGAATTTAACGCCGATTCTGAAGATCATCCCGCCGTCTTCACGGCGATAACACCTTGATGCAGATAGCCATCGATTTCTTCGTCGCTGTAGTCGAATTCCCGCAGTATCTCCCTGGTATGTTCTCCGATAAGCGGTGGCGGCCGATCGACCGAGGCCGGCGTTTCCGATAGTTTTGTCGCCGGCGCAACCACCTTCACCGTCCCGCCTACCGGATGGTCATAGCTCGTGATCATATTCATGTGCCTGACCTGCGGATCGTCCGCTGCCTGCAGATGGGTCTTGACCTCGCCGCACCAGATATCAACCGCCAGCAGCGCTTCGAGCAGATCGTGCGTCGTCCATTTGCGCGTAAGCGCAGATAATTTTTCCCAGATTTCATCGCGCTGATCGAACAGGCTCTTCGGATTGTCGTAGACGAGGAGGCTGTCATCACCCAGCACGGAGACGAGTTTCTTGTAAGGGCTCATAGCGATCGTGACCCAACCGTCCGACGTGGGATAGACGCCGAAAGGCGCGTCCATGCCGGGATGCCCTATGCCTGAATTGGGGCGTTTGAAATCCTCGTTGAAATTCATCGCCGTCAGCATTTCCTGTCCTTGATGAGCCAGCATACCCGACAGAAGATCGACCTTCACCTCCTGGCCTCTGCCTGAGCGCTCGCGCCAGTATAAGGCTGTCAAAATGCCGTACACCATATTCATCGCTCCGATTTGATCGGAAAAGCCGGAGCCGACGGGCACCGGAGGACCATCCCCTCTTCCCGTAGCTGCCGCAATTCCGGTCAGTCCCTGGATGAGCATGTCCTGCCCCGGCCGGCTGAGATAAGGCCCGCTGTCGCCATAGCCGGAGCCGGAGCAATAGATGATCCGCGGATTGATGCGCTTGAAATCCTCATAGCCGAAACCGAGCTTGGCCAGCACACCAGGGCGGAAATTCTGCACGACGACGTCGGCCTTCTCAGCAATTTTATAGAGGATACCTTTGGCGTCCGGTGCCTTGAGATCGAGTGCCAGCGAACGCTTGTTGCGGTTCCAGGCGAGGAAATTAGGACTCTCGCTGCCGCCGACCCACTTGTTGTTGAAGGTGAGCGTGCGGAAGAGGTCCCCCTGGCCGGGTCGTTCGACCTTGATGACGTTCGCACCCATGTCAGCAAGAAGCTGCGTGCAGAACGGCCCTTGCAGGAGGTGGCTGAAATCGAGGATGGTCACGTCGGAGAGTGCTTTTTCGGTCATGGTAGCTGTCCTTGAATCAAGATGAAATCGCGCTGCGCCCCGTCGAGGGCGCACTGCCAGAGAGTGCGAAGACGCTTCAGCGTATCGGTCGCGGGGTCGTCGTTCAGGAGCGCGTCGCGGATCGTTGCAGACGCCCTGTTCTGAAAGGCGATATACCCATCGAAACGCGGCCTGACCCATGCCCTCATGGCGGTTTCAAAGGTGGCGGCGTAGAATTCGCCACTTGCGATGTTGACGGACGGATCGCGCCAGGCGCTGAGCGCCGACGGTTGTCCAGCATGGGCGGGGATGAAGCCAGTCTGCGTCTCCTCCAGCATCAGCCATCGCAGATGGTCCAGCAGTGCAAGGCTTGGCTCCGTTCGCCGCACTAGGGCGATACCCGTTCCACCGAGGACGCTTCCCCGGCGTCCGCCGGGCGCAATGCGAGGCGCTTCAGAAAACCCGACGACGCCACGTGAGGATGGCGCCGCATAGTTCACGTAGCCGAACACCAGCGGTACGAAAGCAATGCCGGATCGGTTCGCGATCGTCTCGAGCAGCGCGATCGGATTGAGCGTCTCGCTTCCCCTTGGAGCGTTTGCCGTCAGGGCCCGCATCATGTCGAGCGCGGCAAGAGCCACGAGATCACCCACCAGTTCAACGGAACCCGGCTCCTCGCCGAGCGCGAGGCAGATCGAATAGAAGGTGAGGAGCGCATGTGGGCCCGCCAAAGAAAGCGCCGCCGGGATTCTATGAGAGAGCCGCAATACCTCGTCCCAGGTATCGGGAGCTGAGGCCACAAGATCTGGATCCCGGGCTGCGACCTGCATGGCCACGTCCAGCGGAAAAGCATAGTGACGTCCGTCCCATCGGTAGCTGCGGAGTGCAGCTCCGATCGATTGCCTGCCCCATTGTTCGATTTCCTCGGGGGAAAAAATCTCTTCGAGAGGACGGATGCAATCCTCCTTTGCGATTTCGCCGACATGCGGATGATCAATCACCAGCAGGTCATAACGAGCCGCAAGATCCGCAACGGGATGGCTTTCGAAACCCTCCAACGGCTGGCGCGACCAATCGAGTAATTCGGGAACCCGTCGCGCGGCGGCTTCCAGAGCGCGATAGCCCCGCGGATGATCCCATGTCAGCCCCTTGAAACGCCTGCTCTCCATCATCGGCCTCGCCACAATGCGGGAGCCAAAGTATCGGTCTCGCCGAAGGTCCCATCGAAATTACAGATAGCCCGCGACATGGGCAGGACCGGGGACGGCGAGGTGGCAAAGCGGTAGTTCGTCACGGCCGCCGCTCCATAATGCTATTGTGATGCTGTGTATCGAAGGCGTGCAGCTTGCCGCGGTCGAGACCGATGGAAATTGGCTCGCCGATCTGCCGCCCATTGCGCGGCCCGACTTTCACATTGATGAGATCGGTGCCGGCCGTGACGCCCAGCAGCACTGAATCGCCAAGCAGTTCGGAAGAGAATACCGTGCCCGTGATGTCCGCCGCACCCGGTTCGCTGAGCTTGATATCTTCCGGGCGAACGCCAAGGATGATTGGTCCATCCGGCAGGCCTGAGACCGGAACCGATCCGGCAGCATGTACGAACTTGCCATCGGCGATGGTGCCATTGATGAGGTTCATTGGCGGCGAACCGATGAAGCTGGCGACGAAGGCGTTGCCTGGCTTTTCGTATATTTCCGCCGGCGATCCGGACTGCTGGATACGGCCGTCGCGCATGATGACGATCCGATCGGCCAGCGTCATTGCCTCCGTCTGGTCGTGCGTGACATAGATGGTCGTAATAGCGAGGTCCCTCTGAAGATGCTTCAGTTGCGCGCGCATCAGATTGCGAAGCTTCGCATCGAGGTTGGAAAGCGGTTCGTCCATGAGAAACAGCCGGGGCGTACGCACGATTGCCCGCGCCAATGCCACGCGCTGGCGTTGACCACCGGAGAGCTCTCCCGGTTTGCGCTCGAGAAGGTTCGAAAGTTCCACGCGCGCGGCGGCCGCCTTTATCCGCTCTAGCCGCTCCGGGCGGGCCATGCCACGCACCTTCAAAGGATATCCGATGTTGTCGGCCACGGTCATGTGGGGGTAAAGACCATAGTTCTGGAAGACCATCGCCAGGTCACGATCCCGCGCAGGCTTGTCGTTGACGCGCTCGCCATCGATGCGGATGTCGCCGGTTGTCGGATCCTCAAGGCCTGCGATCATCCGCATGGTCGTTGTCTTTCCGCAGCCCGACGGACCGAGCAGAACCAGGAATTCGCGGTCCTCGATGTCGAGCGAAAGGTCGTGAAGTGCGGTGAAGGCGCCGAAGCTCTTCGTGATACGGTCGAGCGATACGGTCGCCATTTCAGTTTTCTCCGAACAGGAATGCGGCGTCGAAAGGAAGAGAGATGGCCGCGCCGGCCTTCGGCGCGACGATGATGAAATCGCCGTCGATGGACATGCTGGCGACGTCGGTCAGCCAATTCGGGACAGGGATCGCTCCGATCACGTGGTTGATCGCGATGCTGCCTTCGGGATCGAGCCGTATCGCGGTCGGCACGCCAATTTGCGTGAGAGGATTGGGTTCGATGGAAGCCCTGTGCCCCGCGATGGAATAGATGCAGCCGTCCTCGACACCGAGGACGGCCCTGTGACGGCCGCTCCAGGGTGCATAGGAACGCCCGCCATTCGAGAACCACAGAACGGTGGCAGGCAACAGACGAGGGTCCTTCAGCATGAGGGCAAGATCGCCCTCCTGCGGCCGCAGCACCGCCGACCATCCGAGCTTCGATTCCCCAGCTTCCACGAGCATCGCCAGGTCTTCATGATCCGTGCCGACAGGATAACGCGTCAGGTCCGCGGTTTCGCCGTCCGCCAATGGCAGTTGATGAAGATCGACCGCCTGTGCCGGGTACTGGAAAATCGAGTGCCCTTTCCGCGGATCCGGCTCCAGAGGATCGGACGGCGTCTCCGCCCAGCGCTTGGGCGAAAAGAACATGCGTCCGCCGGACGGCAAGCGCACCATCGCGTGGTTCGCGACCGGAATCGCGCCCGCACCGCCTTCGAAAATGTGCCGTTGATAAAGAAACGGATGCCCGTCGCGAACGCTCAGTTCCTTGGTGAGGCGCGCGCCCATGATCCGTCGGGTCAATTCAAAGCGCGCGCAAATCCCTCCTTCAACGGCATGGGAGCCGATCGGCGTCCATGGCGCATTGGCGGACCAGCCGTGGGCCGGCGCCGGTTCCACGTCGGAGGCGGCAAAGGGCGCGCAGAAGAAATCGCCGGAGAGATGCGCCAGATGCGGCGCATCCTCGGTACCGGCTACCGGGCGCGCATCATCGGCCCAGGGCGCGCGGTGGAAAGGCGCGGTGCGACGTCCGTCGCGTTCGATCTCCATGTACGCCAGGTGCCCGACGTCCAGATCGATGCCGACGCGGATACCTTTCGCTTCGAGCCCGTAGGTCGCGACCATCCCTATTCTCCCCGCACGACGAGACCGCCGTCGACGCGGAGGATCTCGCCGGTGATAAACGAGGCGCGCGCGCTCGCCAGGAACACCACCGCCTCGGCCACTTCCGATGCCTCTCCGAAACGGCCGATCGGATGCGCCTTGTTCCAGGTGTCGATCAGCGCCTGCGGATCGTCGACGGTGTCGAAGATGCGTTGATTGAGCGGCGTCATGATCGTGCCCGGGGCAACAGCGTTCACTCTGATGCCGAAGGGGGCGAGATCGATCGCCGCTTGCTGCGTCAGGGCGTTGATCCCCCCTTTTGCAGAGGCGTAGGCGGCCCAGCCCTTAAAACCGGTCAACGACTGCACGGAGGACATGTTCACGACGGCGCCTCCGCCCCGCTTGATCATTTCCGGAACAGCAATTTTCATGCCGCGCCAGACGCTTGTCAGGTTGGTGTTGATGACAGTGTTCCAGTCGCTTTCGTCGATCTGGTCGACCCGGCCGCCGAGCGCGCGGGCAGCGTTGTTGACGAGAATATCGATACCGCCGTAGAGGGCGACCGTTTCCGCCGCCAGCCGTTCCATGTCGGCCATTACGGAAACGTCGGTTCGCTTGAAGACCGCCGAGCCGCCGGCCGAGGATAACTCCTCCGCTGCCCTGGCGCCGGCATCCTGATCGACATCGGCGATGACGACGGACGCCCCGCCGCTACAGAAGAGCTCTGCGCAGGCCCTGCCGATGCCCATGGCAGCGCCCGTGACGATGACGACCTTGTTTTCAAATTCACGCGCAAACATCTTCACCTCCCCTTGAATTCCGGCTGACGTTTGTCAAGGAAGGCTGCAATGCCCTCCTGACCGTCCTGCGTCGAATAGAGACGAAGCAGAACTTCCTGCTCGAAGGATTGAGCAACCGGTAGCGGTGCGTCAAAGCCCTGGCGTATCAGACGTTTCATTTCGGCCTGGGCGAGAGGCGCGACCTTCAACATTGCCTGTGCCCGGACGATCGCCGTCTCCATCAGTGCCTCGTCAGAAGGCAGTTCGATCGAGAGGCCTATTTGGTAGGCGCGCTCCCCGGTTATGCGACGCGCCGCAAGCATGATGTCGGAAGCCATCGCCCGGCCGACGGCCCTCGTCAGACGCTGCGTGCCGCCACCGCCCGGCGAAAGGCCGAGCAGGCCCTCGGGCAATCCGAAACGCGACGATTGCGCACCGACGATCAGATCGCAGCAGAGCGCAAGCTCGAATCCGCCACCCAGCGCATAGCCGCGCACCGCAGCAATCGTCGGCTGGCGCAGAGCCTCGAGCTTGTCGAAGACGCGTCGGCTTTCGAATTGATACGCGGCGAAGGCCTCTGCCCTGTTGCCACGATATTCGCCGATATCAGCGCCAGCTACAAAGGCACGATCGCCGGCGCCCGTGAGGATGACAACCCGTACGCCACTGTCGCGCGCAATCGAATCCAGCTGCTCTTCCAGCGCCTGGATCATCGGCGTCGACAGGGCATTCAGCTTTTCCGGCCGGTTGAACGTCAGGCAAACGATGCCGGGTTCGATAACGTCTCTCAGAAGCAGATTGTTGGTCATGATCAGCCTTTCACCGCGCCGGCCGTGAGCCCGGCGACGAACTGCCGTTGCAGGAGGAAGAAAACGAGGACGACGGGCAGAGATATCAGTACCGAGCTTGCCATCAGCTCGCCGTAGCGAATGCCGTACTGGCCGATATAGTCGTTGACGCCGACTGGCAGGGTGCGCATCTCTTTGGTCGAAGTGAAAGACAGTGCGAAGAGGAATTCCTGCCACGTCACGATCAGCACGAAGACCGCCGTCGCAACGATGCCTGGACGACAAAGCGGCAGGATAATCTCGAAGAAGGTTCTAAGCGGCCCCGCCCCGTCGATCGCGGCAGCTTCTTCGAGTGTGAGCGGAAGATTGGCCATGAATCCCCGCATCATCCAGATCGCAACCGGCAGCGTGACGGTGACATAGGCGAGGATCAGCGATGTGTAGGTGTTGAGCAAATTTGCGGCCTTCATCATCTTGTAGATCGGAATGATGATCGCGCTCGCAGGAAACATCTGGGAGACGATGACGAGCGTCATCGCAATCGAAATCAATCTGAACTGGGCACGCGTGAAGGCGTAGGCCGCAAAGAGGGCAAGCGTGACTGTGATGATCAGTGTCGCGGCCGACACAATGATGGAATTCACGAAATAGATGCGGAATTCCGGCCGGAACGCCGTCACGTAATTGTCGAATGTCGGATGCTCCGGCCAAAGCCGCGCAGGGATGGCAAAGGGTTCCGCGGCCGGCTTGAGCGAAACCGACACCATCCAGAAGAACGGCATCAGGATGATCGCTGCCAGCACGAGATTGAGGCAGAACAACAGGATACGCCGGTTCTTCGGTTGTCGCACGCTCATGCCGGCTTCCTCCCTTGGCCGCGGGCCTGCACGATGAAATAGAGCGTAATCATCAGGGCGAGAACGATGATCGAGAACACGCCGTAGACCGCGGCGTCGCCAAAACGGAACTGGCCGAAGCCGAGCTCGTAGATCTTTGTCGGGAAGATATGCGTCGCGTTCTGCGGCCCGCCGCGAGTGAGTACCCAGATCATGTCGAAATAATTGAAGGTCAGGATCGTCGTCAGGATGAGGTTAATGGTGATGACATCCTTCATTCCCGGCAACACGACATCGACCAGACGACGGACGCTGCCGGCGCCATCGATCGTTGCAGCTTCGATCTGCTCCTGGTCGACGGTCTGCAGCGCGGCGAGATAGACGATGCAGGAGAACGGAAAACCTTTCCACACCGCCGCAACGATGGAAGAAGCCATGGCGATCGAGGGCTGCGCTAGCCATGCGATGCCATGATCGATGACGCCGAGGCTTATCAATGCCGAGTTGATAAGGCCGAGCTGCGGGTCATACATGAAGCGCCAGAGTATCGCCGCAACGACGCCCGGCAGCACCCAGGGCAGCAACACAAGGGAACGCATGACTCCCTGGCCCGGAAGGTTCTGATTGAGCAGGAGCGCTGCCGCAAAGCCGATGACGTTCTGCAATATGACAACGCCCATCGTCCAGACGAAAGAATTCCAGACGACAGAACTGAAATTCACATCCGCCAATATCCTGCCGTAGGCCTCGAAGCCGATGAATTTCGGGGCCGGGTTGATGAAGGACGTGGAATAGAAACTCTCGATGACGGTGCCAACCATCGGATAATACATCAGCACGGCGATCAGCAGCACAACTGGCGCTATGAAGACCAGATTAAGCCGGCGTTCGTGACGAAACATATCTTATGTCCACTGGAGGAGGGTTGGCCGGGCGCGAAAGCCCGGCCGCCATGTCAGTTCAAGGCATCGATTGCCGCACAGGCCTTTTGCGCAGCCGCCTTGGGATCACCGCCGGAATAAACATCCTGAGCAAGGCTCACCTGAATATCCGAGACCTCAAGGTAGCGTGCCGAGAGTGGGCGCGGCGCCGCATTCTCCAGATGCGCCATGATCCTGTCCGCACCCTTCCGGTTTGCCTCAAGGAAGCTCTTGGCCGCTTTGACGTTGGCGGGGATAAGATCGACGACCGCGCCGTTCACATCTTCTCGCGTCAAGAACTGCACGAATTTCCAGGCAGCATCCTTGTGCTGGGACGATTCATAGATGGCGAGGTTCCAACCGCCATAGGTGCCGATCGGCTTCTTGCCGTCAGGAGCGTGACCGACCACGAAATCCCAGTCGAGCTTCGACTTCTGCAAGGTTGGCTGTTCAAGAGCTGGCCAGAATTCGACAGCGAGCGACCCGTTTAGGAAGAGTTCGCGCATATCGCCGGACGAGGCGTTCAGGATGCCTTGCGGCGCATAAGGCACGAGCGACTGGAGATAGGCCAGCGCTTCGACAGATTGCGGACTGGTGAGTGCGCATTTTCCGTTGTCGTCGAGCACTTTGCCGCCGTTCGAGAAAATGAAGCTGTCCATGACGACGACCGTATCTTCGCCTTTGTGACCAAACAGGCCGATGCCATATCGTCCCTTGCTGGTATCCGTCAGCTTCTGCGCCGCCGCCTTCAATCCCTCGAAAGTCACCATGGACGCAGGGTCAACACCCGCCTCCTTCAGCAGCGCATTGTTGGTGAAGGAGAAGGACCAGACGTCCACGTTGAACGGAATACCCCAGAGCTTACCATCGTAGTTGGCAGACTCCCACGCTCCTTTGAAGAATTTGTCGGGCGTGACACCGGCCTCGCCGGCCTCCTTGTCGAGCGGCATGATGGCGCCGGCCTTGGCGAAGGCTGCAATCCAGATCTGATCGAGCGTCGAGACATCGGGCGCATTGCCGCCCTGGACGGCCGTTAGCAGGCGCTGCTGATATTCAGGATAAGGAACGGTGGTGACCTCCACCTTGATATTGGGATTTTCCGCCTCGAACCGTTTGACCGCCTCCTGCTGATATTGGCTAAGACCGGACTCGGTCTGCTGATTGTCCCAGAACTTGAGCGTGATGGTGTCTTGAGCCATCACCGGAAAAGCAGCGCCGGCAAAGGCGGCTGCGGTCAGCATCGTAATCAGTTTCATCCTAGTTTCCTCCCGTTGGATGATCTTGATGTTAAGCCACCGCCGCACGTGGCGGTGGATGTCTGCCTTTCGCCGGCGGTGTTCCGGCTCGCTCCTCTCCAGAATCCGAAAGCGTCACCACCGTGCCGGCCGCGGCCAATGCCAGCCGGTCGACAGGCAGGGTGCCGCCATCGGTAATGACTTCCACAATGGATCGCAGCGGCGCGATCCGGTTGTTGGCGTCGACGCCGACGATCGAATGATCGGCCAGAACAAAGGCCTGCCGCGAACCTTCGATGAAGCGTCGAGCCGCAAGTGCAAGCCGCTCGTCGGCTGCCGATGGCCCGAAATGCGTGCTTACACCGTCCACCGACAGGAATGCCTTATTCGCCTTGAGCGTCTCGAACAGCGCGCCGAGGCTCGGCCCCACGAGACAACGATATTTCGAATAATATTCGCCGCTGGTCATGATCACCTTGATGCCCGCCACACCATCCAGACGCTCCATGATCTCCAGCGCATTGGTGACCACCGTGATGTCGCGAAGCTTTGACAGTTCGTCGGCAAGCATCAGTCCGATCTCGCCGGCGTTGACCGCGACGATATCGCCGGGCTCCACTTTGGCGGCAGCCGCGCGGGCGATAAGCTCGCGAAGTGCCTTTATTTCCCGTGCTATACCCGCCTGGGGGGCCGCGACGCGTAGCTCATAGCCGAGTGCATCGGTACGCTGCCGCATGGCGCGGATCATGTTGCGATACCAATCATGGGCTGGATAATGAGGCACGAACCCGATGATCTTGCGTGGGCCGGCGGATTTGGCCGCCGCAGGCTCGCTCGCGAGCCTTGCTTCCGTTTCAGCTTTCAGCGTCCACTGTTCTTCCTTGTGATCATAGAATTCCGCAAGGTTCTCGGGGGTCAGTATGGCGTGCGGGGTAAGAATCTCTTTGGGCAGCGCCTGCCCGTTGAGTGCCCTTGCCAAAGCGTCGACGGCAAGCGTGCCGACGATTTCGGGAAACAGCGCGGCACAGGCACGAAGTTTGTGCCCGGACTGCAGCAAATCGAAAAGCGCGCCGCCCTCCCCTCCGACGCAGAAACCGTAGACCTCCTCAATGCCTAGCCTGTTGGATGCTTCGAGCGCAGCCAGGACGGAATGGTCATTGACACCGAACACGATATTGATCGTCGGATGCGCGGAGAATGCATCGACGCTGAAATTGAGCGCATCCCGAAAGCGCCCTCGACCGTCGATCCTCCAGCTTTCCGTCGGTCCTTTGAACGTTTCGGCGAAACCCTTTGCAAAACCGTCACAGCGGCTGCGTGTGTTTGGCAATCTCTCCAATGAGACGAGCAGCAAGCGCGCGGTGGCGATTTTGCCGTTCAAGCTACGACCGGCGCGGTTTCCAAGCTCGCGCCCAACCGCAAAATTATCCGGACCGACATAGACCCCGCCCTCCTGTTCCGACGATTCGGCAAGGAACGGGATCCCGCGGCGGCGCGCCATGCTGCGCAGGGTATCGGCACCGCCGCCTTCGATCGGCGGTAGGATCAGTGCATCCACATCGCCGATCTGATCATCGATGGAAGCGCCCGTTGTTTCGGTCGCGGCGGCAGTGGCGCCGAGCCGAGCGACGGCACCATGGCGCCGCTGGATCATGCCCTTTGCCACCAGTTCGGAAAGATCCCGCCGCACCGTGACCACCGATATGCGCCCAAGTCTGCGCGCCAGTTCGTGCACCGAGAGCTCATCGCATTCATCCAGAATGGAGATGATCTTTGATTGCCGAATAAACTTGAGCGAATTGATCATACTGCCTGCCTTTCTCATGTAAGGAAGACGAAGAGCGCAATTTTGGTCAAGACAAAAGCCCTATTGCGCCGCATATTGATCATATTGATCGAAATGAAACAAAAATGATCGTTTCGGCAGCAACGGACCCTCTGCGCAAATTGACGGCAGCCGGTCGATGCTGCCAGACTTCACCTGGACGAATTGGATGACCATCGATCTACCGGCTCCGATCGGACCAAGCCGAGATCGTGGCATCATTCGAAGCTGAGTGTGTGCGGTAAAGGAATCGTTTCCGGACAGACTGACGAAGGAACCGGGTTTTGATCGTCCGCCGTCGTGCAACGGCGATCGGTGACTTAGGACTAGGAGCTCCCGCCCTAAGTGCAGCGTCAGCGGCGCCCTCGGCTGACAGGCATCATCTGCGACCCCGCCAGTCAGCCGCAGCCGACGATTGCCGCTCTCAGCCTGCCAGCATTTGCTGATTTCCAGGTCATGCCTTGACCTTCGATAGATCTTCAGCCGCATAGACCCGCGTCAGCAGACGGCCATCCTCGGAAAATGTAAGCGGAAAAAAATCGCTCGTCCGCTCGGCCTTGCCGTCCGCAAGGGCCGTGTCAAGCAGGCTCCCCGAGATGAGGATCTCCTGCAAGTGCAGGGTGGAGCGGATGAGGCAAAAGCGGGTTTCAAGATCCGTGGGTGACCAGCTCGTCGAGACCGTCGCTCTCAGTGCATCGAAGTCGTTCTGCAGCACGATGGGAATGCGGGATTTCTCGACAAGCGTCGATGTCAGCGAGTTCATGTAGATCTGTTGGAGATCGATACCGTTGACCACGTCGATGGTCGTGAAATCGGCAAGCCCGATGCCGAGGCCGTTGCCACCGGTCGCCTCCGACAGGCCAAGGACCGCGACGCGCGAGGCGAAGGGTTCGGGCGGATTGGGAACTGTTCGCAGATCCGCGCGGCCCATCACCGCATAGTCCATGCCCGCCCCGCTGATGTCCTTGCCAATTTGCTCGACGACCAGCGCATCCATCGTGCCGAACGGAAGCCGGGCGATGAAGGACTTGGCCACCTTCAGAAGCCTCACGTCGCTGTCGAAGAAATCCTCCGGCGCAACACCTTCGAGCGCGACGAGATCCTTTTGAGCATTCTCGACGATGGCGATGCCGAGTGCGATCGGCGAATGCTGAAGCGCGATTTTGGCAAGAGCCGGCAGCGTCTCGATGAGAGCCGGCGGACCTGTCCGATGCACGGAGCGGGCGCCCTCCGCCTTTCCGAGTCCGACGGCCACCATCTTGACCAGACCGCTTTCAATGGTCCGGTCGAAGGTCGTATGGGACTTGACGCGGTTGACCACGACAATCGCGTCGGCGCCGGCGGCATTTTTGTCGAACTTGCAGCGTGCTCCGTCAGCAGTGACCCCGTAATCGACGACGTCCATGCTGGAGCGGATCGGCGCGCCGAGTGCTTCTTCCGAAAGGCCGAGCTTCTTCAGAACATCGACCTGCCCCTCGGCCGTGCCGCCGCCATGGCTTCCCATCGCCGGCACGATGAAGGGGTGATGCCCCATCAGTTTCAACTCGTCGATCACTGCCTTGGCGATCAAGGGAATCTTGGCAATCCCACGGCTGCCGAGCGCCACCGCGACACTGCCGCCCTTTGCGAGAGCCTGAAGCCGCACGCTACTGCGAACCGCGGCCCTTGCCGTCGCCTCGACGTCCTTCACCGGGTCGCCACGCCGATGGTGGAGCCGCACGCGACACACGTCCGGAAGCTGCACCGCGTCGAGATGTTTGAAAGAGATGGCCGGAAAGCTTGCCGAAACCATGGCGTTCCTCGTTTCTCAAAGAGACTTCTCGTTCAGCGGATAATTGCGGAGAAAATCGAAATCGCAACCATATTCTGTTCCGAGCACCTGCTAAAAATAGAGCCGTCTGTAGCCGTGATCGAGATCGGAAGGGCAATTGCCCGGTGGCGCCAAGCCAACCGTCAGCCTCCATCGCCAAGCCACATAGTGTTTGCCACGAAATATGGGACACGCGAGCAGCGATCGGCCGTATTGCTCGCGGCGACTTTCGGCGTTCCTCGTCGCCGGTTTCATCGGCTCGCCTGCAATGAACTTCATCGACGGCAAAATCGAAGAAGGCGTATTCCGCAGCGACAAAGGCCTTATCCTGCCTCTGCCGGAGGGACTGCCCATCTCGCAATATGGCGGGCGCCCGCTGGTCTACGGTATCCGCCCCGAACATATCCGCGCGGCAAGCGGCGGCATCTCGGGACGAGTCGAGATTGTCGAGGGGACGGGCTCGGAGATTTACGCCAAGCTCGATTGCGGCGGAGAGCAGGTATCCTGCCTCTTCCGCGAACGGCTCGCCATCCGCTTTGGCGATAAGGTCGTTATCGCGATCGATGCGGACAGTGTGCATCTGTTCGACAAGGCAAGTGGCAAGCGGCTTTAGCGCTCTTCTTGCTTTCGATCCGCCCGCAGGCGTACCAAAGACGTCCTGTGCGTTGGCGCGGCGCCGAAAGCTTGAATAAGCTGCTGCGGTGGGCCAGTGCCGCAAAGTATGAAGTCATGGCCGTCGTATAACGCGGCGGTTACTCCGGATCGCCGAACCTAAAATTGCGGCGAGGCACGCATCGATGCCTATTTTTCAATGCGCCATGACCCGTCCCAGTCCGCGGAGGGTGGGTTTGCCTTGAGGCTTTCGATGCGAACCAGCAGACCCAGCGACGGTCCGTCACCAGGCATGACATCTAGCAACCCCTTGAGCGCGCGAAGCGCATCATCCCATCGACGTTCGCGGTATGCCACAAGCCCTTCCTGATACAAGTCCCGTGATGCCAAGAGTTCGGGCGTCAGTTCGCCATTGCGTCCAAGCACCTCAAAAACGACCTCCGGACGGGTTTGGCCCGCGACTATGATCCGATCGACTTCCCGAAACTCGAGTGCGGTACCCGCCGCGGCGACTGTTCTCTCGCTTACCAGATTGCGGGTGCCGTAAATCCTGTTTGCGCCTTCCAAGCGGGAGGCGAGATTGACCGCGTCGCCCATCACCGTATAACTCATCATGAGATCAGAGCCGATACTTCCGACCAAGGCCTCACCCGTCGCGACGCCTATCCGCAAATCGCATTTCTCCATCGGCGTACCCCGGACCCCCAGCAAGTCGGGGATTTCCCGACGCAACGTCTCAATGCGCTCGATCATTTCCAGGGTGGCCAGACATGCAAGTCGCTCGTGATCTGCCTCGTCGACGAACGGAGGGCCCCAATAGGCCATGATGCCATCGCCGATATATTTGTCGATGATCCCGCGATTGGTTCGGATAGGCTCGGACATAAGTGAAAAGTAGCGGTTCATGATCTTGACCAGACCTTGGGGCACCAAGCCTTCGCTCAGGGTCGTAAATCCCTTCAGATCGCAGAACAGCACCGTCATCAAACGACGCTGACCTTCGGCTGCGGTCAAATTTGGACGATCGATAAGACCTTCCACGACGCGAGGATCAATGTATTTGCCAAAGGTTTCCCTGACGCGTTGGTTGTCGCGCAACTGCACGACCATCCGGTTGAACGCGGCGGCCAGTTCTCCAATTTCGTCGCGCGTCGTTATGTCGATGGGTTGATCGAGATGGCCGGCCTCGACCGCGCGTGTCCCCTCCAGCAGTTGCCGGACCGAGCGAATGATGCCACCGCTTACAAGGTTGGCGAATATTAACCCGATGACTGCGGCAAGCAGTGTAGCGATCGCGGAGATTAGCACCGCCCGAGACTGCTCCATCCTAATCGTTGCGATGGCACCATGGCTCACTTTCAGCATTTCCTGACGAAGAGCATCGATCTTTTGATTGAGTTCGTCACGCAGCGCGTCGACGCGCGAAAGGCGATCTCTCGCGCCGGCAAAATCCCGCGCATCAAGGAATGAAAGCAGCTCCCCAGTCTCCTGAAGCAGAAGGCTGCGACCGTCACTCATCAGACTATCGATCCGGCTCTCGATGCGTGCCAGCGCCGCATTGTCCGAGGGCGTGTTCGTATCTGCAATGATCGCATTGATGAGTTCGCGCGCAGCCTGCACCTCGTGCTCGGCTTCGGCGCCTTTGGCATCGTATTGCTGCTTGCGAGCCTTATATCCCATCTCATCGGGTGGCTCCTGCATCTTTGCAATCACCATGCGACGCAGTGTGAGAGCTCTTTCAAGCGAGAGGATATGAACCCGGGTCAAATGCTCGTTGGCCGGATTGTACCTTGCCGTCAGCTCATCGAGTAGATGGCCCAGCCGTCCAACCATCATCATCGACAGTACAGAAGTCGCCATCATGAGGATGATCAAGCCGGCAGCGATCGCGACGATCCGCCTTCGGATCGAGTGCTTGATCATCGAGCCGGAAAATTTCCTTAAGTTCTGGAAGAGTGAGAGCATTTGAAATGTCTATTCCCCCGCGTACGTACACCTCAATCCTGCCTGGATTGTCGTAACACAAAGCTGCTTATGGTTGAAGGCGACCGATGATCCCGATTGGGCCGAGGCGATTTCTCCTCGGCCTACGCAATTTCACAGGCGTCCCGCAGCGTCAGGCTACCGCGGATGAGATGGTGGCAACAGCATACCCCCCTAATCCAATCGAGCCCACGAAACGCCCCTCCTCCCGGTAGACGCACTCTTCACGGCGAGGCGATGACGCCGTAGGATAGTCGAACGCGTAGATCCGACCATCCCGTCCGGAGGCACCCTATGGCCGAGGTCCTACTGTTTCATCACGCACAGGGGCTTACCCCCGGTGTCTGCGCTTTCGCCGACGACCTGCGCCGCGCCGGGCACACGATACACGCGCCGGACCTGTTCGGCGGACGCACGTTCCAAAGCATCGATGAGGGGCTGGCCTATATCGGCGAGATTGGGTTCGACGAGATGCGGGAGCGCGGTGTTCGCGTCGCCGACGAACTGCCCTTCGAACTCGTTTACGCCGGGTTCTCGTTCGGCGTGCTGCCGGCGCAGAAGCTCGCACAAACACGGCCCCGAGCCCGCGGAGCACTGTTCTTCTACTCCTGCCTCCCGATCAGCGGCGCGTGGTCGTTTGGACCATGGCCGGACGGTGTGCCGGCCCAGATCCATGGCATGGACAAGGACCCAGTATTCGTCGGCGAGGGCGACATCGATGCCGCCCGCGAGATCGTGGCGAAGGTCGAGGATGCGGAGCTTTTCTTGTACCCCGGCGATCAGCACTACTTTGCTGACAGCTCGCTCCCGTCTTACGACGCCGACGCGACTGCACTGCTCACCCGACGGGTACTTGCGTTCCTGGACCGCGTCTGACCGATGGCTGCCTTGAGTTCGAGCGGGACGCGGACCCAACAGCCGCATCGATGCACGATAAAGGTCGCGCCTACACGCGTCGTAGTGAAAAAACGAACAGAGCAGGTTATCCCCCCAATCCAGTGGGAGCATTCATCCGGTTGTTATGGTAAGACTTTACCTTCGCTGAAAAGGTGTGTTGTTCTTTCGTCGTCGTTCGCATGAGAGTTGATGCGCAGTCCGAACCAGGCAAGCAGATCGACCCTCCGACCATTCGATGAATGAAGCCAGTTTGGGGAGGGTGAGACATGCGGGTCACGGCAGCCAGTGGGGTTTTGCGCGCGCGGGCGATTGCGGGAACATATGTGGTCGTCCTCGCTTGGGATTTCCTTCCCGGACAAGACGCCAAGAAAACGGGGCTGATGGGTTTTGCCATTCAGCGCGAGGAACTTAAGGACGGTGTCGTCGTCGAGCGTTACTGGATGACGGGCATCAAGCGTTTCAAGGACAAGGATCGAGGTCTCGCGCCGGGCACTCCGGTCAGCACGGCGGATCATCCGGTACAAAGCTTCCAATGGGCCGACTATACGGCGGAAACCGATCACACCTACCGCTACCAGATCGTCCCGGTCTACGGCACGGTCAAGATGCTGCAGCCCGACACTGCTTCCGCGGTTACCGTCGAAATCGCAACCGAGCTCGAATACCTGCTGCATCCCGACAAGAAAAACGACGAGGCGCGCCACGATGTTTATTTCAATCGCGGCGTGATCGGCTCACAGGCCTATGCGCGCCGTTTCGGCAATCGCATGCCGGATGCCGAAAATCCCATGGCCGAGGAAATGGTCTGGCTGTCGCGCGGCCTCTTCGAAGCGCTCATCAAATTCATCGGCCTCGCCAAGGATCACCGCTTCGGGCTGCGGGCGGCGCTTTATGAATTCCACTATCAGCCTGTCGCGAACGCATTTGCCAAGGCTGTGGAAGCCGGAGCCGATGTGAAGATCGTCTTCGACGACGAGAAGACCTACAAGGCCGCGAACGAAGCGGCTATCCACAATGCCCGCCTCGACGAAATGAAGGTGGTCATCCCGCGTACGGTGACGGAGGGCATCCGGCACAACAAGTTCATCATCCTGCTTAAGGACGAGAAGCCGGTCGCGGTCTGGACGGGCTCGACGAACATTTCGGATGGCGGCATCTTCGGTCACTCGAATGTCGGCCACATCGTCTGGAGCCCGGAAATTGCCAAGACCTATCTCCAATATTGGACGCTTCTGTCGGAGAATCTCACGCCGACCAAGTTGAGGCCAAAAAATCGCGAGCTGACGCCACTGCCCCCTGCCCGCCCCACACCGAATAGCGTCACACCGGTCTTCAGCGCTCGCGACGAGAAGGACAGCAGCGAATCCTTGCAATGGTATGCCGACCGGATGGCCGAGGCACAGGAGATCTCCTGCATCACGCTGGCTTTCAACCTGGACAAGGTTTTCAGCAAGGTAATCGCGCAGGACAACGACGTGCTGCGCTACATCGTAAAGGACGATGATCTGGGAGATGGCGAGATCATCGGGCGCGACCGCGATGTTCTCTTTGCTGCCGGCGGCCATTTGGAAAACGGTGCCTTGGCGAACTTCCTGTCGGAGCGTGACAATCCTCTCAACACCAACGACTACATCCACGACAAGTTCATGCTGGTCGACCCGTTGAGCGACGACCCGCTGATCGTCAGCGGCTCGGCGAATTTCAGCCAGCCTTCGCAGCGCATAAATGACGAGAACATGATCGTCATTCGTGGTGATACGCGTGTCGCCGACATTTATTTCGGCGAGTTCATGCGTATTTTCGACCATCATTACGCGCGCTATATCGTCAAGAAGCTCGCCAATTCCGACCGGCAGGATCCAGATGCGGGGTACCTCAAGGCGAACCCTGAAGATTGGCTTCGCGGCCAGTTCGACGAACGAAGCTACAAAGCCAAGCGCCGGAGATATTTCGTCGGACCGTGAGAATTGCGACCATTCTGCACTTTCCGCAAAGGCCGAATCCGGCATAGGTTGGGTTGACTCAACTTCAGACAAGGCTGACGCTTCATGGCAACCCATCGTTTCACTCCGACGGCCTATCACAACGTCATCGGTTCACTTCCTCCGGCATTGCACATTGCCGACGGCGACACGGTCATCACCGAGACGATCGATGCCGCCGGTTACGACAAGGAAGGCATTCAGCGGGCCGCAGGCCCTAATCCGATGAACGGTCCGATTTTTGTCGAAGGCGCGGAGCGGGGCGATTCATTGAAGGTCGAAATCCTCGGCATGGTCCCGACGCGCGACACAGGCTTCACCCGGAGCGTCGTTGCCGGCAATGTCGTTGACCCGGAAGACGTGCGGACGCTGCCGCCGGGCGACAAGGCGATCTGGCAGATCGATCGCACGGCATTGACGGCCCGACTTTCCGAGCCGGTCGCCGGTCTGGAATCGTTCGTGCTGCCGCTGTCACCTATGATCGGCTGTTTCGGCGTCGCCCCGTCGCTCGGCCAGGCCATATCCACCGCCACCAGCGGCGAATTCGGCGGCAACATGGACTACCGCCTTTTGGGACCAGGCACGACGATCTGGTTTCCGGTGTCGGCGCCGGGCGCCCTCTTCTTCCTCGGCGATTGCCACGCCGTACAAGGTGACGGCGAGATCGTCGGGACCGGCATCGAGACCACCTTCGAAGTGACGGTGCGGCTCAGCGTCGAAAAAAAGAAGACGATCGTCTGGCCGCGTGGCGAAAGCGCCGACGACATTTTCACGGTCGGCAATGCCCGGCCGCTCGACCAGGCGCTGCAGCATGCGACCAGCGAAATGCTTCGCTGGCTGACCTCCGACTACGGACTCGACAAGACCGCCGCCAGCCATCTGCTTGGCCAAGTCGTGCGTTATGACGTCGGGAATGTTTTCGATCCGGCCTACACCATGGCCTGCCGCGTGTCCAAGGCCTGGCTTGCGCGGCGATAACGCCGCCGTGCAGCCCTTTGGAACCGCCTCGGACGGGTCAACTCGCGTCCAGCGATTGGTCCCGCCTTTGGCGCGACACGTTCATCTCCCGCCGCTCCTGTGCCATGCTGCTGACGGCGGCGCGCAGCCGCGGGTGACGGGACATGAACAGGTTGAAGTCGCGGCGTTCCAGGACCAGGAATTGACAGAAATCGACCGCCACGACGTCCGCTGTGCGGCGCGCGCCCGTCAATAGTGCCATTTCGCCGAAGAAGGAGCCGGCGCCGAGCGGAATCTCGTCATCCTCGAGCTGCACTTCGACCGCACCGGACGCAATGAAATACATGCTGTCACCCCGGTCGCCGGTGCGGATGACCCGATCACCCGGCGACGCCGATCTCGGCCGGAAGAGCAGAAGCAGTTCCTCCTGCGCGTTCTCGTCGACCTCGTCGAACATCGGAAACGTCTCGATTAGTTGCTCGATCTCCAGATGATGCTGCCGGTCCCGTTCCTCGCGCTGTGCGCCGATGACAGCCAGTTCACGACACAGGCGATCGTGCCTTGCCGCACCATACCCGGCTACCAGTACCGGCCACCGGGAAAAGGCCAGTTTTTCCAGCCGCTCGATGCCAACGAAAACCAGCGGGTTGAGCGTGATCGACAAAATGGCACCGGCAAGGATCAGGTCCTGCCCTTCGCGCGGCAGGAGACCCAGCGAGACGCCGAGGCCAGCCAGGATGAAGGAAAACTCGCCGATCTGCGCAAGCCCGGCGGCGACGGCAAAACCCATGCTCGCAGGATAACGCAGCAGCACGACGACGCAGAAAGCGACCAGCGATTTACCGACGATGATGAGGGCGAGCACGCCCATGATCATCAGCGGTTCGCGCACCAGTACCGACGGATCAAAGAGCATGCCGACGGAAACGAAGAACAATACGGAAAAGGCATTCTGCAACGGCAGGGAATCGGCCGCAGCCCGATGGCTGAGGTGGGATTCACTCATGATGAGGCCGGCGAAGAACGCGCCGAGCGCAAAAGAAACGCCGAATATCTGCGCGGCTCCAAAGGCAATGCCGAGCGCGATGGCCAGAACCGACAGAGTAAAGAGCTCGCGTGATCCGGTCCTTGCAACAGAGATAAGCAGCCAAGGAACGATCTTCGGGCCGATGAAAATCGCGACGGCGGCAAAGGCCGCTACCTTGACGATGGTAATGCCGATGGTTAGCTCGATCGGCCCGGAGCTTGCGTGCGTGCCCACTCCGGCATGGCCGCCAAGAACCCCGGCAAAGGCCGGCAGCAAAACGAGCGCCAGCACCATCGCCAGATCCTCGACGATCAGCCAGCCTACGGTGACGCGGCCATTGGCCGAACTCACCAGGTTGCGCTCCTCCAACGCCTTCAACAGCACCACGGTGCTGGCAACGGCAAGGCTCAAACCGAAGACAAGACCCGCGCCGATGCCCCAGCCCCATAGAGACGTCAGGCCAACACCCAAGAGTGCGGCAATGGCGATTTGACCGATGGCGCCGGGAATTGCGACCCCGCGCACCGCCAGCAGATCGGCTGCCGAAAAGTGCAGGCCAACACCGAACATCAAGAGAATGACGCCGATCTCGGCCAATTGCGACGCAAGAGCGGTATCGGCGACAAAACCGGGCGTCGAGGAGCCGATCAGCACACCAGCAACGAGGTATCCGACCAGCGGTGGCAGATGCAGCCGGTCGGCGAGATAGCCGAAAATGGCCGCAAACACGAAACCGGCGGCGATTAGTGCTATCAATGCGACGTCGTGCGGCACAGCGGTCCTTCCAATTTTTCCGGCGTTGCCGCCTTGTTCCTTCTATTTGACACTACGCTAGCATCGCTTTTGCAGCGACGTCTACGGGTTCGGGCCCGATCTCGACAAGCGGACAGTGTTTTCGGACAGGATCAGGCAAAGTTAAAAAAACAAACCGCCGCGCCATTTACATGACGCGGCTGTGAGAGCAACGCCTACTGATCCAGAACAATCTGCAGCTTTACATCACTCGGCCGCGCTTCCACCGCACGATCGAAGGCTTCGATCGATTGCTCGAATTTGAAGGTTTCGGAGATCAGTGGCTTCAGATCGACACGGCCGGACGCGATCAGGGCGATGGAGCGCTCATATTGATGCGCGTAGCGGAAGACGGTCTCGATGCTGATTTCCTTCGTCGACGCCGTCGAGACATCGAAACCGACCGGGGCGACCGGCAGGCCGACAGCCACGATAGCCCCGCCCGGACGCGGCAGTTCCATTACTGTTTCCCATGCCTTCGGCGAGCCGGAGCACTCGAACACGACATCGGCGCCCCAGTCATCCGTCAGACGCTTGACCTCTTCGATCAAGTTCTTCTCGCGGATATTGACCGGAATCACGCCCTGATATTGAGCGGCGATATCGAGCTTCGGCTGGGCAAGGTCGGCAACGATGGCACGGGCGCAGCCGCCGGCGAGGGCGGCGATGGCGACCATGGTGCCGATCGGTCCGGCCCCGAGCACGACGGCGGTGTCGCCGGGTGTGATCTTCGCCTTGGTGGCCGCCTGCATGCCGACCGCGAACGGCTCAACCATTGCGCCCTCGGCAAAGCTGACATTGTCAGGCAGCTTGAAGGTATAATTGGCCGGATGCACGACGAACGGCGTCAGCACGCCATGGATCGGCGGCGTCGCCCAGAAGGTGACGGCGGGATCGATATTGTACATGCCAAGGCGGCTGGCCTTGGAATTGGGGTCGGGAATACCGGGCTCCATGCAGACGCGGTCGCCGATCTTTAAATGCGTGACACCCACGCCCACTTCGACGATCGTGCCGGCCGCCTCATGGCCAAGCACCATCGGCGCATTGACGACGAATGGGCCGATGCGGCCGTGCGTATAATAATGCACGTCCGATCCGCAGACGCCGACTGTATGGATCTTGATTTTCACCTCACCCGGCCCGACCTCCTGCGGCAGGTCGATATCGCGCAGCGCCAGCTCATGCTGACGCTCCAGTACCAGGGCACGCATCTTGCTCATCACGTCTTTCCTCTGTTCGGAAGCAAACTCCCATCCCTGCACAGCCGCAAGGACATCCTCCACCGTTATATAGCCATGACCGTCGTCACAAAACGATCTTTCTGCGAAACCAGGGGCAAATTGAGGCGGCTCCAGTCAGAACGAACCACTCGCCAATCCAATGCATTAGGCGGCACTTGTTAAAGGTCATTCTATTATTAGTATTGACTAGAGCTTGATTTTATTGCCCTTTAGCACGCACGGAACGGGGAGACATGTAAAATGGTATATGACTGGACCGGTCAGCGCACGCGGCGCTTAAGAATGTTGCGTGCGGCGAGCATTGCAGTGCTTCTTCTCCTTTTGATCACAGTGCCTGCCCTTCTCTTGCGCTACAACCTTATCCACTATCACTATTGAGCTGCCGATCGGGAGATCGGTCCGGCTGTCCGCTCCTGCCAAGGCGACCGTTCAGGCCGCCTTTTTCGCGCTTGGTTTCGGCTTGCGCGAGACATTGTCGCCCGCCTTCGGATCGAGCGGCAGGCAATCCAGAACGGCAAGCAGCGCGATGATCCCGAGCATGACGAAAGCCAGGCGGAATTCTATGGCGGTGATCCCGTTTATGCCGAGCGGCGCGCTGATCGCCTGGCCAATGCGGATGCCGATGGCACCGACGGCAATTCCCATCCCCATCGTCAATTGAAAGGCCGTGCTGAACAGCGTGTTCGCGCCTGTCATCTGCTGCGGCGGGATGTCGGCAAAGGCAATGGTGTTCAGCGCCGTGAAGTGCATCGATCGGCACATGCCGCCGATGAACAGCACCGGGATGATGAACCAGAGCGATGTGTCGGGCGAAAACAATGCGCAGGCAGCGATAAAAATCGCATTGAGGATGCCGTTGACCACCAACACCGGCTTGAAGCCGAAGCGCCTCAGGATCGGCGTCGTGCCCGGCTTCATTGCAAGGTTGCCGGCAAAGACCGCCAAGGTCAGCATGCCGGCGTGAAAGGCGCTAAGCCCGAAGCCAACCTGGAACATCAGCGGTAGCAGGAACGGCACCGCGCCAATAGCGATGCGAAAGAGCGAGCCACCGGAGATGGTGATGGCGAAGGTCGGCCGCGCCAGCCCCACAAGTTCGATCAGCGGATGGTCGGTTCGGCGGAAGTGGAACACGGCAAAGGCAAGAAAAACAAAACCGGCAATGACATAGGACCAGGCCTCGAGCCAGACCGGATCGGGACGGCCAATCAGCTCCAAACCATACATCAGGCTCGCCAGCCCGAAGCCGCTGATGACGAAGCCAATCCAATCGAACGGCGGCCGCGTCGCGCTCTTGGTCTCCGGGATCAGCATAAGAGCGAAGATGAACGCCAATACGCCAAGCGGCAGGTTGAGGAAGAAGATCCAGCGCCAGCTCGCGTGATCAGTGATGAAACCGCCGAGCGGCGGCCCCAGAATCGGTGCCACGAGCGCCGGCCACGTGATCGTCGCGATTGCCGAGATCAACTGGTCCTTCGGCGTATTGTTGAGAACCACAAGGCGACCGACCGGCACCATCATCGCACCGCCAATGCCCTGGAGGATGCGCATGGCGACAAACGAGCCGACACCATTGGCAAAGCCGCAGAGAACGGATGCCAAGGTAAAGACGACGACGGCAGTGGTGAAAACCAGGCGGGCGCCGAAACGATCGCTGATCCAGCCGCTGATCGGAATGAAGACGCCGAGCGTCAGCAGATAGGCGCTCATGCCGATATTGAGATCGACCGGTCGGGCACCGAAGGATACGGCCATCTGCGGCAGTGCGGTGGCGATGACGGTGCCGTCCAGGTTCTCCATGAAGAAGGCGCCGGCCACGAGCAGCGCGATCAACAGCGGGCGCGAACTGGAAGCTTGCGCTACCTCCCCCCGCTTGCGCGTGGATATATCACTCATTCAAAAATTGCTCCGAATCCGCCTCACATCCCCTGCCCTTTTAAACGGTTCGGAACCGTTTCCGATAGACGGAAATCGTCCCATCAATCGACGGGACGATCACGTTTCGCTTAGCGGTCGGATCAGAATTTGATCACGATCTTGCGCTTTTCCAGTTCGACCGCATCGAATTGGACACCAAGCCCGGGTGCCGTCGGCAGTTCGAAGCGGCCATTGTTCGGCTCGGATGGGTTGACGAAGACAGGGGAGCCCCGCTCCCAATTGTCGGCCAGCTCCACCGGCTTGGCGAGGTGCATGATCGTGCTGAGCACATGGATATTGGCGAGATGGCCGACGGTTGGCTGTGTCTGGTGCGGCACCAGCTCGACACCGTGGGCATGAGCCACCGCGGCACATTTCATCATGCCGGTGATGCCGCCCATTTTTACGATATCCGGCTGCACCATGCGCACACCGGCATCGATCAGTTCGCGGAGCCCTTGCAGCGTATAGGTCTGCTCGCCTGCCGAAACCGTGATGTCGAGCCGTTGTGCCACCTCACCCATGGCGCGGACGTTATAGTGCTGCACCGGCTCTTCGAACCACATGTAGCCGAGTTCTTCCAGCGCACGGCCGACGCGGATGGCACCGCCGACCGAGTAGCCGTTATTCGCGTCGAAGCCGATGACGAAATCATCGCCCAACAGCTTGCGCACGGCCTTGGCCTTGGCAATATCGCCCGCAAGATCGACGTCCTGTTTTGTACGGTCGCCATCCCAGCGGATCTTCACCGCCGCCGGCTTTTCCTTGGCGACACGGCGCTCGACGACGCGGAGAACTTCATCCACCGTTCGGCCGGAATTGTTGCCGATCGAGGTGTAGCACGGCAGGCTCGTCGTCCAGGCGCCGCCGAGCAGCTTATGGACCGGCTGGCCCAGAAGCTTGCCCTTCAGGTCCCAAAGGGCGATGTCGAGAGCGGCAAGAGCGGCAGTCGTTGCTCCCTCCGGGCCGAGTTTCACGCATCTATGGAACAGCGTGTCGAGCAGGATGGCATGGTCGAGCACATCCTTGCCGACGAGATAGGGCGCCATGTCTCTGGCGATGATGCCAAGCGAGGCGACACCGCCTTGCATCGGCGAAGCCTCGCCGAGGCCGAACTGGCCGTCCTCGGTTTCGATGCGAACGAACGCACAACGCGGTGCCCCCGCCTCTCCACTGCCCATCGGCAACTGAAAGGCTTCTACAGATTTGATTTTCAAGGCGATCTCTCCCTAACTCACTCTGACTTCGCACAATCTTGTCCCAAGACCACTCGGCACTTTCGGGACTGTGCTGCCACCGTCACCACGTGACGGCGATGTATTTGGTTTCGCAGAATTCCAGAATGCCGTGATGGGCCCCTTCACGGCCAAGACCGCTCTGCTTGGTCCCGCCGAACGGGGCAGCGGGATCGGAAACGAGGCCGCGATTCAAACCGACCATACCGCTTTCCATCCGTTCCGACACACGTAGGCCGCGGCTGAGATCGCGGGTATAGACGTAGGAGATCAGGCCGAATTCGGTGTCGTTAGCAACACGAATAGCCTCTTCCTCGGTCTCAAACGTCGTGATCGCGGCGATCGGGCCGAAAATCTCGGCAGCACTAATGTTCGCATCGGCGGCGACGTCCTTAAGCACCGTCGGCGGGAAATAATAGCCCTCCTGATCCAGCGGCTTGCCGCCGGTCAGAACTTTCGCGCCCCGTGCGGTCGCATCATCGACAAGGCCGGCAATGCGGTCGAGCGCGGTCTTGTTGATGACAGGCCCGCATTGCGTCGCCTTGTCGTAGCCGACGCCGACCGTCATGGCGCTCATGCGCTCGGCAAGGCGCTTGGAAAACTCGTCGACGATGCCCTTCTGTACATAGAAGCGGTTCGCCGCCGTGCAGGCTTCGCCGCCATTGCGCATCTTGGCGACCATGGCGCCTTCAATCGCCGCATCGAGATCGGCGTCGTCGAAGACGATGAAGGGCGCATTCCCGCCAAGCTCCATCGAGCAGGAAATGACGGTATCGGCAGCCTCATGCAGCAGCTTGCGGCCGACCGGCGTCGAGCCGGTGAAGGAGAGCTTGCGCACGCGCGGATCGTGCAGCATGGCGCTGACGACCGGGCTGGCCTGCGATGTCGTAATGACGTTGACGACGCCATCCGGCACACCGGCCTCGGCATAGATCTCGGCCAGTGCGAAGGCGGTCAATGGCGTTTCCGTCGCCGGTTTCAATACGCAGGTGCAGCCGGCGGCCAGCGCGGGCGCAATCTTGCGCGTCGCCATTGCCGCCGGGAAATTCCAGGGCGTAACGAGCACGGCGACGCCGATCGGCTGATGCTGGACGATGATCTTATTGGCGCCCGAGGGGGCGGAATAGATATCGCCGTTCAGCCGCACGGCCTCCTCGGAAAACCAGCGGAAGAATTCGGCGGCGTAGGCGACCTCACCATGCGCATCGTTCAGCGCCTTGCCGTTTTCAAGGCTGATCAGCTTGGCCAGCATATCCTTGCGCTCGATCATTAGCTCGAAGCAGCGGCGCAGTATCTCGGAGCGCTTGCGCGGAGCGGTTGCAGCCCAGCCCGCGGCAGCGGCATGGGCGGCAGCAACCGCTTCCATGGCCTCATCAACAGAGCAGTCGGCGATCGACGCGATCGTGACGCCGGTCGAGGGATCGAGGACATCGGCGCGCTTGCCCGTCTTAGCAGGTCGCCATTTACCGCCGATATAGAGATCGGTCGGAATGGAGGTGATATCGAAGCTGATGGCAGCGGAGATTTTCTGGATGGCGTTCATGGTTAGTTTGCCTTTCGGTGGGATGCCATGGCGCGAAGACGGCTGCGGTCGCCGCTGAATGCGGCTTCGACCAGCACTTCCATTGTCGCCATGTCGAGCGGACGGGGATTGTTCTTGATCAGTCGGGCGCTGCCCATCGCCTGTTCGGCGACAACAGGCAATCGGCCGGCGACGACTCCGAGGTCGGCGATGGTCTTGGGAATTCCAATCGAGGCGAAGAGGCTATCAACCGCATCGATGGTCGCAGAAGCACGATCGAAGGCGGATGCGCCGGCAAGATCGAGGCCCATGGCAACGCCAATCTCGCCAAGTTCGGCCTCGCAATGATTGCGATTAAACTCCATGACGTAGGGCATCATGACGGCCACACCCATGCCGTGCGGCGTGTGAGTCATGGCTCCGACCGGGTATTGCACGGCATGGGCCGCAGCCGTGCCCGCCGTACCGAAAGCGAGGCCGGCGGCGGTCGCCCCCAGCATCAGCCTTTCACGCGCCATGCGATCATTGCCGTTGTCACAAGCTGACTTCAGGCTGGCGGAAATATGGGAGATCGCCATCAGCGCGTAATTGTCGCTCAGCGCATTCTTGCCGAGGAAAACATGTTCGTGGACGATCATTCCGGTCGGCTCGCGACGGACGGTCGTATAGGCCTCAATCGCATGGGTCAGCGCGTCGGCGCCGGACACCGCAGTTAAGGAAGGCGGGCAGGAATAGGTCAATTCCGGATCGCAGATCGCGGTGTGCGAAATCAGATGCGGGCTGGCGATGCCAACCTTCACCGCGCGGTCTGGATCGGTGATGACGGCGACCGGTGTCACCTCGGAACCGGTGCCCGATGTCGTTGGCAATGCGATCAGCGGCAGGACCGGTCCCGGCACTTTGAACTCACCGTAATAGTCCTGAGCCTTGCCGGCATGCGCCAGCAGCAGCGCAATCACCTTGGCGGCATCGATACAACTGCCGCCGCCGATGCCGATGACGAGATCGGCGCCGAAAGCCTTGCCCAACGCGATAGCGCGGGCAATGCATTCCAGTGGCAATTCGGCAATGGTTCCATCAAATATCTTTGTCTTTACATTAGCTTGGGAGAGAGTAGCGATAAGCTGCTTGAACTCACTGTCGTCCGCCAACCGTTCGTCCGTGACGATCAGCGCCCGTTTTCCGAGGCCGGTCGCATAGGATGCGAGCGCACGTCGCTGGCCAACGCCAAAGACCAGATTACGCGGTGTGCGCAGTGTACCGAACAATGACAATGCCATTTCTCCTTTAGCGGCTTATCAGGCCGCAATTTTCGTTCCGGCCAAAATCTGCAGCCGTTCCCAAACTTCGTCGGCGATCGGCACGCCGTCACGCAGCCGCTGCTCGCGGCAGACCCGGCCGCGCTCGCCGGGGATCAACACGCGATCAAAGCCCGCGGCCGGCTCCAGCGCACGAATTTCATCGAGATAGGCCATAAGGCCATAATGCGGGCCGTCGATGACGATGAAGACGTCGCCCTTGTTGGAAATCTCCGTGTCGTCGAGTGTCCCGCGGACATCGGTCCCAATCGCGGCGCCCGCAAGACTGCTGACCAACAGCTCGAAGGCAAGGCCGAGCGCATAGCCTTTGGCCTGGCCGAAGGGTGCTATCGCGCCCTTCTTGGCCGCCTCGGCATCCGTGGTCGGATTGCCGGCCGCATCCAGCGCCCAATGCTGCGGGATCGGCGCCTTGCGATGGGCATGATCATGGATCTCGCCCATCGATACGACACCGGTGGCGGTGTCCATCATGAAGGAGCCATCCTCGGTCGGGATGCCGATCGCGATCGGATTGGTGCCAAGCATGGCGCGACGGGCGCCCCAGGGATGCACCAAGGCTTCGCTGGTCGACAGCGCAATGATGGTGAAGCCTTCGGCGGCAACCCGCTCGGCGTACCAGCCAAGCATGCCGATATGGTTGGAATTGCGGATTGCGGCAACGGCGATTCCAGTCTCCCGTGCCCTCATCGTCAGCGCTTCCAGAGCCGCATTGGCGACCACAGGACCGAGCCCACGCTGGCCGTCGACGCTCAGGAAGGCATGCTTGCGCCATTCATGCAGACCGCGCACATTAGGATCAGCAACGCCATTGGCGATGCGGCGCGTGATTCGGTCGAGACGGAGAAAACCGTGGGACGGGATGCCGCGAAGTTCGGCTTCGAATAGGAGATTAAGCTGCTGATCGGCATGATCCTGTGGAATACCGGCACGTTTGAGTGCCTTGGCAGCCACATCTTGCAACAAATTCGCGTCAACGACGGTCACAACATAAAATCCGATCGGATATCTGATTGAAGCCAAGGCACTATGCTGCTAAGGAAAGATTGCGTCAAGGGAGTAATTTTCAATGGTAAAGGGCCTGATCGGGACAAGTGATACCGGCAGCAGTTTCGTGCGCCGCCCTCCCCGCCTCGGTGACGAGGTCTACAACGCGATCTACGCGCAGTTGATGTCGCTGAAGATCCCGCCGGGCGGCCGTATCTCGGTCGATAGCCTCGTGCGCGAGCTCGGCGTCTCGCAGACTCCGATCCGAGAAGCGCTGTCTCGGCTGGAAGCGCTCGGCCTCGTCGTCAAGACCCATCTCATCGGCTACAGCGCTGCGCCGCAGCTCGACAAGGACCGGTTGCAGCAACTCTATGAATTGCGTCTTTTGCTAGAGCCCTTCGCCGCGGGCCGCGCCGCCGTCAATATGACGGACGAGGCTATCGAGGCGCTGGAGAAGGTCGACAAGGACATGCGCTCGGCCCGCAATGACGATCCGCGTCTTGCCTATGGCGAATTCGCCCAGAGCGACAGCGCCTTCCACGACCTCATCGCTGTCGGCAGCGGCAATCTGCTGATCCACGAGACGCTGGCACGGCTGCACACGCATGTGCATCTCTTCCGCCTGTTCTTTCACGCCCGCGCCACGACGGATGCCAACGACGAACACGAGCGCATCATTACCGCGATCAGGCAGAAGGATTCGGCGGCCGCCGAAGCGGCGATGCGCGACCATGTCGAACGGTCGCGCAAGCGGTTCATGGTGATCTTCGGCGGCGAATAGGCTTGCGGGGCGACCCGCCAACGCACGCAATCGCTTCACTGTGCCTGGGGACCTTAAACGAGAGGCATCGAAACGGCTCCCAGCACGCCGAAATCGGCGCTGACGGTTTCGCCGGGACGGCCGACAGGGGCATTTACGCGCGAACCGGTAATGATGACCTGTCCGGTTTTGAAGCCGCCGTAGCCGCGGGCACGGCCATTGGCGAGCCAAGTCAATGCTTCGAGCATATAGGTAACAGAGGGTCCGTTATCGACAGTCGACACCGCAGTCCCAATTCTCAGCGTGATGACGAGACGCGACAGGTCGATCTCCTGCCAGTTCTCCTTTGCTGCGCCGACGGCGACACCGGAATTGTTTTGCAGGTCGGCAATAACGGTCAGCCGCGGCACCTCCAGCTTGGGATTGAAACGCGTTCCCAGGATTTCGAGGGAAGGATGCAGCGATGCGATCGCCGCCTGAACCTCCTGCCGGCTATAAGGTGTGTCGCGCGGCGGCAGGTCCTTGCCGAAACGGACGCCGACTTCAGCCTCGACGATGGTCGCCATGGAGCCCGCAATGTTCAGGACATCGCCGCCGCTGCGGTAAACACCGGCGAGAATGGGCGAGCAAAGCGGCTGCGGGCCGGTCCCGGCTGCGATCTTCCAACCGCCGATCGCCTCTTCGCTGACTTCGACCAGCTTATCTTGAACCGCATAGGCAGCCTCGACACTTTCGGGAACAAAATCGTCTGCCAACCCCTCAAGGTAGAAGCCGCTGCGCCGAGCGCTCAACAAATTCCTCGCCGCCGCGACAACACACTTCTCTATCAAGGTCTTCTCCTGCTCTATTGTCTGGAATTCCGGAAAGCCAGGGCCGAGCGCCTCAGCATAAAATCGGATCGGATATGTGATTTTGGCAATATCAATTGCTGAAGCGATCCCGTCAAGCCGCGAAGTCGCACTTGCTGTCAAGAATAAGCGTTACTAGATGACGTCAATAACCCTTGTCGCGCAAGACGATGCCATGCATGCGTTGGAGATCACCCGCGCGATAGGCGGCGATGTTTCCCAGCAGAATTTCCTCGGCCCGTGCCTCCGTCGATGAGCCGGTCGAGGAGATGTGTGCAGTTAGGTGTACATTGGGATGGGTGTAGAGCCAGTGGCCCGCCGGTGGCGGCTCCGGATTGGTAACGTCGAGGCTTGCCATGGCGACGATGCCGCCATCCAAGGCGCGACGCAGCGCATTGGTATCAACGACCGCCCCTCGCCCGACATTGACGAGATGCACCCCACGTTTCATCAGGCCGAAAGCACGGTCATCGAACAGGTTCCTGGTTTCCTCGGTCAGTGGCGTACTAATCAGGAGATGGTCGCTCGTCCGCAACACCTCTTCCAATGACGCCGCCTCGACGCCGTCCATGCCGCTTGGGCCGGCCGTGCGTCTGGAGCCGAGCACACGCAGGTCGAAGGCCAGGGCGCGGCGAGCGACCGCGCCGCCGATATGGCCGAAACCGACGATGCCGAGCGTACGGCCGGCGAGACCGCCAATATCGCGTCCGCCCCAATCCTCGCGACTGCCGACCCAGAGCGCCGGCAGCCGCTTTTCGAAGGCGAGCATGGCCGTCAGCACATATTCGGCGATCGCGACCGCTTGCGCACCGCGCGAAACGGTGACCAGCGGCACTTCGAAGAACCATACCGGAAAGCGGTCGATACCGGTCGAGCGCATATGCACCCAACGCAGATTGCCAGGCCAGCCTTGCGGCCGTGGAGAGGATGGCGACAGCTTTCCGGCAATACCAGGATCGACCAACAACACCTCGGCATCCGCTGGTGGCGTCCATGGCGCATCTGCAGCAACCGGCACGAGGCGAACCTCATTGTCGAGTGCGGCACTGACGCGGTTCGTGAAGGCTTCGGAATATTGATGCGCAATGATCATGGATTGGTCCGATCTGGAAGCTAGTCGATCCGCAATCCTGTTTCTGCATCGAAGACATGCACGCGTGCAAGGTCGGGAAGCAGGCGAATGGTCTACTCGGCCTTGAAGCTCACGCGATCGTGAAACGGGATCGCGACCGACGTCGTTCCAAGGCAGGCATTAATTTCGATTATGCGCCGCGCCTCACTCCATCCGTTTTGTCGAACAAACTGGTCGATGTGGCGCTAGTAGGCATGCGCACACAAGACATGGTAGAGTCTTCCGTCGAGATATGGCGCAACGAGAACGACCGAATCGACTTCGAGCAACTATGGAACCGTTACGAGCAACCGAAAATATCAGCATAAGGCCCTCAAGAGCCCATCATAAGCTGAAGATCTCACTCGTATTGGCTCTTCAACCAGGAATGAGAGTCCGGGATAATGAAATACGGCATTGATGCAACAACTGCCTCTCGGGTGAGCCCGGAAACGAAACTGATCGTGACGCAGTCGCCATTCGATGCCTACGTGCGCAAATATGGCACGATCCCGCGGCGCGGCGTCTTCGGCTATTTCGTACATGAACTCGGCCGCCGCATCGTCGGCGGTGATTATCCGGTTGGCACGACGCTTCCGAACGAACCGGATCTGGTGGAGCAATACGGCATCAGCCGCACCGTGATCCGTGAAGCGATGAAATGTTTAGCCGGCAAGGGGCTGGTGGAAATCAAGACCCGTGTCGGCACGCGCGTCAAGGAGCGCTCCAACTGGCATCATCTCGATACCGACGTCATGGTCTGGTACTACGAGACCGGACCGTCGGTGGAGATCATGCGTTCGATCAAGGATCTCCGGCGTGTGCTGGAGCCGGAGGCGACCGCACGAGCCGCCGCGCGCGGCACCGCGGAGGACCTTGCCGCCATCGCCTCTGCTTACGAGGACATGGTTTCCACCATCGGCGACGTCAACACCAATGCCGATGCCGACCTGCGCTTTCATAGCGCAATCTTCGCCGCCACCCGCAACATGGTCTATGCGCAGCTCATCGATTTGATTGCGGTCGCGATCTATGCCAACCGCGCGATTTCGAGCCATGACGAAGTGGCGGAAGGCCAAAAGCGCTCCCTGCCCTATCACAAGGACGTCCTCGACGCGATCGTCGCCCGCGACCCCGATGCAGCGCTCAAGGCCTCGCACCGTCTGCTCGATTCCTGGCGCATCAACCGCTACGATTTCTGAGGCGGCAAGGAGCAGCACCAAAAGCTGCGCACCGGCGAACGCACTTCCCGCTTCGCCCTCACCTGACATAGCGCTGCATGAATAAGTCACGCGGTCCGTGAGAAGCGCGTGACTTTCAACAATAAAACAACAGGTTACGCCCCGATCTTCAAGACGATCTTGCCACCGGGATGCGGGCGCGCACCTTCCAGAATCTCATGCGCCAGTCTGGCGTCGGCAAAAGGCAGAACGGTGCAGACATTGGTGACGAGTTCGCCGGCATCGATCATCGCTGCAATCTCAGTCAAGGCGGCGGTCGTCACGTCGACAAGAAAGAAGGCTGCTTCCACCCCGCGGCGCGTCGCCTCCTGCTGATCGGGCTGCGAAACGGCCGAGATCAGCTTGCCGCCGGCACGCAGCACTTGGAAGGACCGGTTTTGCGTGTCGCCGCCGACGAGATCGATGACGGCATCGACATCGTGCACCTGCTCTTCAAACGCCTGGCTGCGGTCGATCACGCGGTCCGCGCCGAGTTCTTTGACGCGCTCGTTATCGTGGGCGCTCGCGGTGGCGATGACTTCCAGGCCGGCGCGGCGGGCGAATTGCACGGCATAGGCGCCGACGTTGCCGGCAGCGCCATGGACGAGCACGGACTGGCCGCGCACGAGCTTTGCCTGATCGAACAACGCCTGCCATGCCGTCACGGCAATCACGGGAAGCGAAGCCGCCTCAACATCGCCGAGCCAGACCGGCTTCTTGGCAATCATGCCGGCGGAGGCTAGCGCGTAGTCGGCGTAGGCGCCGATGAAGCGGGGATTGGTGACGCCGAAGACGGCGTCGCCGACCGCAAATTCGCTCACCCCGGGGCCGACGGCCTCGATGATGCCGGCAAGGTCCGAGCCGAGCGTCAGGGGCAGAGGTTGCGGCAGCGCGCTCTTGCCGGCGCGGATCCAGCCGTCCCATGGGCCGACCCCGGCCGCGCCGACGCGGATGAGCACTTCGCCATTGCCCGGCTGCGGGCGGGCCATCTCCTCGATGATGATCGCCTCGACCCCGCCGAATTGATGGACCCTGGCGGCCCGCATCATCGGCCCTGTGGCGATCTGTTGCGATGTTTCGGTGTTGGTGTGCGTGTTCATGAGCTGCATTCCTTCGTGTTGAACCAAGGCCATCGAGCGGCCTTTCATGACGGAGAAACTGCTGCAATCCGGCGGACTTAATAATTGCACTTGTGCCGGAAGGATCATCAAGCAAGAGCGGATAATCGCAAAATGAACCCGGCGGAGTACATCGTATCTCGCCGGGTTTGTCCAATATCCAGGAAATGGGCGGAACTCAGTGCGTCATCGCTTCCTGCGCATCCGTCTTCGATACTTGCCGGCGTCCGGCATCGTGGGCCACGGGAATGAGCCAGGTGGTCGCAAAGGTCAGGATAGCGACGGCGACGACGCCCCAGAAGCTCCAGTGCAGAGCAGCATCGAAAACGCCGCGGATCGCTGGATCGCCGGCGAGATCGGATAGGCCCGTCGGCTGGTTCAGCACGTCGTGCAGTTTGGCGGCCAAATCGCCGCTGCCGAAATGGGCAATGCCAATATTGAGCACGGCGCCCAAGGCGGTTGCACCGAGCGTATTGCCGAGGCTGCGCGAAAAGATGATCGACGCCGTGGCACTGCCGCGCATCGACCATTCCACACTCTCCTGTACGAGCACGATGCTGGTGAGGCTGATGAGACCCATGCCGAAACCCATCAGGAAAGAGCCGATACCGGCCAGGACCGGGCTGCTTTCCGGTGTCAGGAACAGCAGGAAGGCGGAGCCGAAGGGGAACATGAAACTGCCGACACGCAGCGTCCTGCGAATGCCGAAAGTGCGGTAGAAGCGGCTCGATAACATCACAGCCAAAGGCCAGCCGACGATCAGCATCGTCAGCGTGAAGCCGGCCACCAGCGGCGAGCGGCCGAGCACGCCCTGCACATAGATCGGCAGGATGGTGGTCAGCCCGATCAGCGCCATGCCGGCCAGAAGCGTGGCTGCATTGCTGGTCGCCACCAGCCGCCGGCCCCAGAGCTCGATCGAGATGATCGGCTCTGGCGCGCGCCGCTCTTGCCAGAGGAACAGAGCGCCGGTGACGACGAAGACGATCGCGAGCGGGCCGAGGATGCTGAGGCCGGAATCGGTTTCGGTGAGGATTACCAGCAGCGAGATGATCGATATCGAGAACAGGATCGTGCCGAGGTAATCGATCTTTGCCTCGCGCGGCGTGATCTGCTCATGCAGGAAGAAGGTGAAGCCGATGATGGTCAGCACGCCGACCGGCAGGTTGATCCAGAAGATCCAGGCCCAGGAGAGGTTGTCGACGATGATGCCGCCGGCAAGCGGACCGATAACAGCCGACACTGCCCAGACGCTGGCGAGCACGCCCTGCACCTTGGCGCGTTCCTCCAGCTTGTAGAGATCGCCGACCACGGTCATCGTCACCGGTTGGATCGCACCGGCACCAAGGCCCTGCAGCAGCCGGAAGGCGATCAGCGAGGCCATCGACCAGGCAAAGCCCGCCAGTGCCGAACCGACGAGGAAGATCAGGATGCCGCCGATCAGGATCGGCTTGCGGCCGAAAATATCCGACAACTTGCCGTAGATCACCGTCGTCGTGGACTGCGCCAACAGGAAGGCGGAGAAAACCCAACTATAATAGGTGAAGCCGCCGAGCTGACCGACGATGCGGGGCATGGCGGTGGCGACGATCGTCGCCTCGACTGCAACCATGAAGGTCGCGAGCATGATCGAGACAATGACCAACGGACGTCTCGAACGATCGGCCGTACTGGACATGACATTCCTTTCTGACTGTTCCGCCCGGCCGCAAACGCGTGCAGGCCGTCGACACGGCCATGGACGGAATAATAGGTATTTGAGATCAACGTCGGCGGGTTAAGCAACAATAGGGGCGTTGGCCTGCTGAATCGTTATAGCAGGCATTGCATACTTGCGCCCGCAGATGTCAACCATTTAACGAAGCCACGTCTCGCTCAACCGCTTCACGTTTTTATGAAAAATTGAACCGGACGGCGAAATCCCTGGCTCACCATACGCCGTCATGCAGGACCGCCGCCTCTTCGCAGAGCATCGGTCCAATGACCTCGACCTTACGCTGGCCCGCTTCGAAAACCACGCGACAAGGCAGATCAAGCGTCGGATTTTCGGGATGATTGCCGGTAATCGCCTTCAATTGGCTTTCGCTGAGGCCGTAGACGACACGCCCGACGCCAGCCCAGTAGATGGCGCCGGCACACATGGCACATGGCTCCGCAGAGGTATACATCGTGCATTGCACGAGGAAACCCGGTGAATATTGCTGCGAAGCCCGCGTCATCAGTACACGCTCCGCATGGCCGGTCATATCCTGCGTCGGGTTATAGGCGTTTTCCTGCTCCATCAGCACTGTGCCGTCAGGTCCGACGAGAATGGCCCCGAAAGGATGATTGCCGTTCACCAGCGCTCGCGACGCCACCTCGAACGAACGGCGTAAAAAGGCTTCGTCATCGAGCGGTGCGGTCATTGGGTCCAAGCCTCACAATGAACAGGATATCAGCAGCTTGCGTGATGCAGACCCTGCTGACAAGTCGCTATTTGGAGGCAGGAGCAGGAGATCAACTACTCATGCGGCTGTAATCACGCTCTTCGGCTCCAGATAGGCCTCCAACCCAAAGACGCCGTATTCACGCCCGATACCGGATTGCTTGAAACCACCGAAGGGCGCCATGGGCTCGTTGTGGAAACCATTGATCAGCACGCGCCCGGCCATAATGCGCGAGGCGACCGCGCGGGCGCGCTCCGGATTGGAAGAGATCACATAGGCCTGCAGGCCGTAGACGGTATCGTTGGCGATCGCGATCGCCTCCTCTTCGCTTGCGTAGGTGAGAACACAGAGGACGGGGCCGAAGATTTCCTCGCGGGCGATTGTCATATCGTTGGTGACATCATTGAAAACGGTCGGTTTGACGAAATAACCGCTCTCCAGACCATCCGGCCGCCCCTCGCCGCCGACAAGGACGGTCGCCCCTTCCTGGATCCCAAGATGGATGTAGCGCTGCACGCGATCATATTGCTTTTGGCTCACCATCGGACCGATCGCGGTTGCGGGATCACGGGGGTCACCGACATTGATGCCGGCGACCGCAGCCTTGAGCATGGCGTTGAAATCCGCTACGCGCGATTCCGGCACAAGCACGCGCGTGCCCGCAATGCAAGCCTGACCACTATTGGCGAATCCGGCGGCGATCACATGCGGGATGGCCTCAGCAAAATCGGCATCATCGAGAACCAGCGTCGGTGACTTGCCACCCAGTTCCAGCGTCACCCGCTTCATGGTTTCAGCGCCTGTGCGCAGGATGGCCTTGCCGACGGCGGTCGAGCCGGTAAAGGAGATCTTGGCGACATCGGGATGACTGCTCAGTTCGGCGCCGACCACATCGCCGCGACCGTTGACGATGTTGAACACGCCGGCGGGCAGACCCGCATCGTGCAGGCACTGCGTCAGGATCTGTGTCTGCAAAGCGCTCATCTCACTCGGCTTAATAACGGCGGTGCAGCCGGCGGCAATCGCGGTCGCGAGCTTGTTGCAGATGAAACCGTAGTCATTGTTCCAGGGCGTGATGAGGCCGACGACGCCGAGGGGCTCCATAATCACCTGTGCCGATCCGATCTGCCGACTAAACTCATATTGCTCGAGCGTTTTCGCGGCGTTCAGAAAACAATCGGCCGCATATTGTGTTGCCCAGGCGGCACGGGAAACCGGCCCGCCGTATTCCTCGATCGTAGCCTCCGTCAGGGCGTCCGCCTTTGCGAGAACGGCATCGTGCAGACGATACAACAAGACGATGCGTTCCTGCTTGCTCGTGTGTGAGAAGAACGGAAAGGCCCGTTTGGCGGCCGCGATGGCGCGGCGTGCATCTTGGGCATCACCGAGCCTGACCTTGCCGATAACTTCGCCCTTTGCCGGATTGAAGAGATCGAAAAGCTCTTCTCCGTGCGGCGTGACGAAGCTGCCGTCGATATAAATCCTGTCAATGATCCGCATGATGGTCTCCTTGCCGGGCTGATCCCGGTGTCTCTGGCCATTTCCGATATAAGCCGATAGGTTTGCATCAATAAGCGGGACAAAACGTCATGAAGCAGTGCAGAAATCGGGATAATGCATAAGTCCGGAATGATCGAACTCGAAGCCGTCATCGCCGTCGCCCGGCGCGGCAGTTTCCGGGCGGCGGCGGTGGAGCTCGGTATGTCATCGACGGCGCTGAGCCATGCCGTCGCCGGATTGGAAGCCCGGCTCGGTGTGCGTCTGTTCAACCGGACGACCCGCAGCGTGTCGCTTTCGGCCGCCGGCGAGCAGTTCGTCGCCACGGTCGCGCCCGCGCTTTCGGACATCCACGGCGCCATGGAAGCGGTCAACAGCCACCGCGACACGCCGGCCGGCTTGTTGCGTATCAACAGTTCAGTAGGCGCCGCGCGCCAGATCCTGACGCCGATCGTTCTCGAATACGTCAGACGCTATCCGGACATGCGGGTCGACCTCGTAACCGAGGGCCGGATGATCGATATTATCGTTGATGGCTTCGATGCCGGCATCCGCACGGTGGATACCGTTCCGAAAGACATGATTGCCGTGCCGTTCGGCCCGCCACTTCGCTATGCCGTCGTCGGAGCTCCCGGCTATTTTGAAACACATCCACGGCCCAGCGTGCCACAGGATCTGGTGCAACATCGTTGCATCCGTGCACGGTTGCCGAGCGGCGCGCTTTATCGCTGGGAATTCGAAAGGAGTGGCGAGGTGGTGACCCTCGATGTTCCCGGTTCCCTGACACTCGATGAGCCGACACTGATCCTGGAAGCGGCTCGTGAAGGCGCTGGCCTGGCGCATCTTTCGGAATGGTCGGCCGACGCCGATATCGCAGCGGGGCGATTGCTGCGCGTGCTGGAGGACTGGACCCCGTCCTTGCCCGGCCTCTGCCTTTATTATCCAAGCCGCCGGCTCCTGCCAGCCGGGCTACGGGCGTTCGTCGATCTGATCCACGAAGTCGGCCGGCATTTTTGATTGCCGAAACACGTAAAACTTTGTTGCTAGCGACGCGGGTCGAGCATATCCCGCAGGCCGTCGCCGAGAATGTTGAATCCGAGCACGGTGACCATGATGGCGAGACCGGGAAACAGCGACATATAGATGTTGAGGCCGAGATAGTTGCGGCCGTCACTCATCATCGCGCCCCATTCCGGTAGCGGCGGCTGTGCGCCGAGACCGAGGAAGGAAAGGCTGGCGGCCGAGAGGATCACCGTTCCAGCCGTGAGCGTCGATTGCACGATGATCGGGCCGATGGCGTTGCGCAGAATGTAGTGCGTCATGATCCGCCAGCGCGAAATGCCGAGCGAGGTCGCCGCCTCGACATATTCCATCTGCTTCAGCCCCAGCGTCAGGTTGCGGCTGAGGCGCGCATAGACCGGCACCGAGAAGATCGCGATGGCAATCATCATGTTGACGAGGCTGGTGCCGAGGACGCTGACGATCAGGATCGCGAGCACGACGCCCGGAAAGGCAAACAGCACGTCCATGATCCACATGACAGCATGGTCGACATAGCGGCCGGTCATCCCGGAAACGATGCCGAGCGGTACGCCGACAACGGTCGCAAGTCCGACGCTGAGGATCACTTCCAGCAGCGAAATGCGGGCGCCGTAGATGACGCGCGCGAAGATATCGCGGCCGTTGTCGTCGGTGCCGAACAAATGGTCGAAGCTTGGCGGCAGCATCGTGTTGATCAGGTCCTGCGCGTAGGGATCGGCCGATGTGATCAGCGGCGCAAAGACGGCGACGAGCACGATGATACCGATCAATAGGCCGCCGACGAGAATGCCGCGATGGGTGGTGACGCGGCGCCACGCGGTGCGGTAGCGTCCGCGCGCCGGTGCCGTTCCACCCTCTGTCTCAAGCAGCGCCATCAATCGAACCTTATTCTCGGGTTCAAGGCGGCAATCAGCATTTCCGCCAGAAAGTTCATCACCACGACGCCGGTCACCGCAACCAGCGTGACGCCCTGGATGACGGGATAGTCGCGGTAACGGACGGAATCGACCAGCAGCCGGCCGATGCCCGGCCAGTTGAACACCGATTCCGTCACCACCGCGCCGCCGATGAGGCTTCCGAAATTCAGGCCGACGATGGTGATGATCGGGAGCAGCGCGTTGCGGAGCGCATGGCTCCAATAGATGGTCGCGGCCGGCACGCCCTTGGCGCGCGCCGTGCGGATGTAGTCCTGCGACAGCACCTCGATCATGCTGGAGCGAGTCATGCGGGCGATGACGGCCATCGGCAGAACGGCAAGCGAGACGGAGGGCAGGATATAACTTTTCCAAGACGTTGCGCCGAGCAGCGGCAGCCAGCCGAGTGAGACCGAAAACGTGTTCATCGCCATCAACGCCAGCCAGAAATTCGCGATCGAGGCGCCGGCGATGGCAAGCAGCATGACGATCTGGTCCGGCCAGCGGCGGCGGAAAATCGCACCTGCCATGCCGGCCGGCACGCCGACGAGGATGGCGAGCAGATAGGATGTGATTGCGAGCGCGATCGTATAGGGCAGACGCTCGCCGATCTCGGAGACAACGGGTAGCTTCGACTTGATCGACATGCCGAGATCGCCCCTCACCGCGCCGTAGGCGAAATCGGCATATTGCGCCGGCAGGCTGCGGTCGAGCCCGAGGCGGGCGCGCATATCGTCGACCGCGGCCTGTGTCGCTTCCGGCCCGGCCATAAGGCGGGCGGGATCGCCGGGCAGCGCGCGAATGGCGAGAAAAACCAGCAGTGAGACGCCGATCAGGATCAGCGGCAGCGCGAGCAGCTTTCTGGCGATGTAGGCTTTCATCAGACGGTCATTTCCGGAGGGTGCGGACGGAGACTAGGGCATCTCGCATTCAAATGTCATCAAATGAATGGCGGATAAGATGCATGGCTGTGGCAGCCTCCGTCCAGCAAATCATCAGTCCTTAGCCGCGTCCTTGACCTCGATCTGGCCACCGGGCACGACCCAGACGCCCTTGACGTTGGCACGGGTCGCATAGAGATCCTGCGTCGTGTAGAGCAGCACATGCGGAGCCTCGTCATTGACGATTTTCTGCGCCTCGACATAGAGCGCATTGCGGGCGCTTTCGTCCAGGGTGGATGCCGCCTTGTCGAGCACCTCGTCCAGCTTCGGCTCGTTGAAGAAACCGAGATTGGCGCCTGCGGGCGCGGCACTCGCCGAATAATAAAGCGGGCGGAACTGCAAGTCGGCGCCATTGACGCCCGAGGACCACGAGGCGAGGACGGACCCGGTGCCATCGGTCTGCTTGCCGGCCGGATCGGCGAAGGCGGCCTTCGCCCAGACGCCGCTTTCCATGCGGCGGACATCGAGCTTCACGCCGGCTTTCGCCCACATGGCTTGCAGCACCTCACCAAGACGAGCGTCAGGTTCCTGCACGATGATCGAGGTTGCGAAGCCGTTGGGATAGCCGGCATCGGCGAGCAGCTTCTTCGCCTTGTCGACATCATAGGTATAGGGTGCAAGCGTCTTATCGTACCCAGGCGTGACCGGCGCGAGTGGCGAGTTGGCCGGCGTCGCATAGCCCTGCATGATCGCCTTGACGAGCCCGTCGCGGTCGGTCGCGTAGTTCAACGCTTGGCGCACGCGGACATCATCCAGCGGCTTCAGCTTGGTGTTGAGCGCCACCCAGAAGACGGCAGAGCCGTCGCTCTTGTTAAGCTTCATGTCCGGATTGGCTTCGATCTGCTTGGCGAAGGCCGGCGGCAGCGGGCTGACGACATCGGCATCGCCTGTCTGCAGTGCCATGTTCATGACCGACGGCTCGGACGTCCAGGTCCACTTGATCTCGTCTACCCCTTTGGGCGCGCCGCCCCAATAGGTCGGGTTTTTCTCTTCCAACACATATTCGCCGGATTTATACTCGGCGAGCTTGTAGGGGCCGGTGCCAACTGCCTTGCTGCCGATCGTGCCGGCCGCGTCCGCAGTCGGGCTCACCATCAAACACGCGCCGGTGGTCAAAAGCGCCAGGAAGGCTGGGTAAGGATGCTTCAGCTTGAACTGCACCGTCATGGGATCGACGGCGGTAACGCTATCGATGAAGGTGCGCAGGCGGCCGCTGGCGGCAAGTCCGCGCTTCGTATCGAGATGGCGGGCAAAATTCTTGACGACGGCATCGGCATTGAACGGCGTGCCGTCATGGAAGGTCACGCCTTCGCGCAGCTTGAAGGTCCAAACGAGACCGGCATCGTCGCTCTTCCATTCGGTGGCGAGCGCTGGCTTCAGCGTAAGATCGGAACTGCGGGCGAGAAGGCCCTCATACATCGGGTCCAGGAGGGCGGCCGTATAGGTTGCAGTCTGATCACCTGGGTCCATCGAGCGCGGCGCTTCGGTCTGCATGACGTTCAGCGTCGAGGCCATGGCTGCGATCGGCGAAAACAGCGCGCCGGCGATCACGCAGATTGCGAGCAAGCTGCTGCTTTTCATGAGTTTTTTTCTGAAAATCGTCATCTCGTTCACCCTTTTTGAAGGTCTCTCATCCATCGACCGGGCGGTGGACTTAAGTCACTTTTGTAATTTATTACGGTTGATTTGTTCATTTGCTGAACTTATTGTCAAGCCAAAATAATAGGCAAATACCCAGGCGGAACATCGAATTGCTCACCTCCTCGCAGCGACAGCTCCTGCGCGTCATCAGCGAATCCGGCCCACTCAGCCGGACGGTTCTTGCCGCGTCGATGGGGCTCAGCAAGGCGGCGATGAGCGGCATCGCCCGTGATCTGATTACTCTGGGCGTCCTGCACGAGACCGAGACGGTCTACGGCCAGGGCCGGCCGTCGATATTGCTCGACCTGCATCCCGAGGGCGCATTCTTCGTCGGCATTTCGCTGCTCGAAGATCCGGCGCCGATGGTCCTCAGCGATCTCAACGGCAAGATCATCGCCCGCGAGAACATGCCGCTGTCGCGCGATCCGGAGATTATAGCGGGACTGATCGCCGACGCGCTTCCGAAGCTGCTCGACGGGCGACCGGATGTGGCGAACAAATTGTCGGGCCTCGGCGTAGCACTTTCCGGTTTCGTCGACGAGAAGCAGGCCAATTGCGTGCAATCCACGCTGCTCGGCTGGCAGGACGTTCCGCTTGCCAAGATCATCCGGCAGAAAACCGGCATCGAGACCTTCATCGAGAATGATGCCAAGGCGGTCGCCGTCAGTGAAAAGCTATTCGGCAGTGCCCGCGACATCCAGAATTTCAGTGTCGTCTCCTTGGGCGACGGCGTCGGCTGCGCCCATTTTATCGGCGGCAAGCTCTATCGCGGCAATCATGGCGGCGCCGGCGAGATCGCCCATTGTACCATCGAGCCCAACGGCTCGCCCTGCCGCTGCGGCAAGCGAGGCTGCCTCGATACGGTAGCCTCGATAAAAGCGATCAAGGAAATGTCGAAGGCGGAAGGCCTCGCCTGCACCTCGCTCACCGAGCTGGAGGAAGAGGCATCGGTCGGCAACACCGTCGCTATCCGCATTCTGCATCGGGCCGCCGGTGCTCTTGGCCTGGCAATCGCCCACCTGATCCAGTTCAATGATCCCGGCATGATCCTGATCACCCACGTCGAAGGCAATTTCGATGGGTTGTTCGGCACGGTGGTTCAGCAGTCCATCGAAGCCAATGTGCTGCCGCGCTACGCCGGCCAGACACCGATCCGCACGCAGCGCGTCGACAGCGACATCTGGGCGCGGGGTGCTGCCAGTATCGCCGCCCATAATTTCCTGATTGGTCCCAACCCGAATTGAGGTTTCCCATGCGCATCGCCGTCGGTGGCATTCATATCGAATGCAGCACGTACAATCCGGTCCTGAACGAAGAGAAGGATTTCCGCGTCGTACGCGGCGAGGAGCTGACGGCTGCGCCCTATTTCGCGTTTCTCAAAGACTATGACGCCGAATTCCTGCCGACGATTCATGCCAAGGCCATCGCCGGCGGGCCGGTTGCCCGCCACACCTATGAAGCCTTCAAGACGGAATTCCTGGAGCGGCTAAAGCCGCTCTTGCCGCTCGACGGTCTTTACCTCGCCATGCATGGGGCGATGTATGTCGAAGGCATGGAGGATGCCGAGGGCGATTGGATCAGCGCTGCCCGCGAGGTCGTCGGAGACGACTGCACGCTTTCGGCCAGCTACGATCTGCATGGCAACGTCACGCAGCGCATCATCGATGCGCTGGACATGTATTCCACCTATCGCACCGCACCACATATCGACGTCGAGGAAACCATGCGCCGCGCGGTGACGATGCTCACCGAGAGCCTGAAGACCGGCGTGAAGCCGATCCTGCTCTGGGCGCCGATCCCGGTCGTGCTGCCCGGCGAGCGTACCAGCACTGTCGATGAGCCCGCAAAAAGCCTCTACGACCTGCTGCCCGGCATCGATGCCATCGACGGTGTCTGGGATGGCTCCCTGATGGTCGGCTATGTTTGGGCCGACGAACCGCGCGCCACCGCGGCCGCCATCCTGACCGGCACGGATCGCGCCGTTCTCGAGCGCGAAGCGAAACGGCTGGCGCAGGCCTATTGGGATGTCCGCGAGGATTTCGTCTTCGGCTGCGAGACCGGCTCGATCGAGGAGTGTGTCACCAAGTCGATCGCCAGCCCGACAACCCCTGTGGTGCTTGCGGAATCCGGTGATAACCCGACCGGAGGCGGTGTCGGCGACCGCGCCGATGTCCTGGCGGAACTGATCGCCAAGGGTGCGACCGGCGTCGTCTTCGCCGGGATCGCCGACAAAGCGGCAACGGAAGCCTGCTATGCTGCCGGCGTTGGTGCGAGACTCGATCTCTCTGTCGGCGCATCGCTGGATACCAAGGGTAGCAAACCGGTGACCGCTGCGTTCACCGTCAAATTCCTGTTGGAAACAGACGACGCCACGGACCGCCAGGCGGTCGTCTCCATCGGCGGCATCGATCTGGTGCTGTCGGCAAAACGCCGCCCCTATCACAATATCGCCGATTTCACGCGTCTCGGCCTCGATCCACGTCAAGCCAGGATCGTCGTCGTGAAGTCCGGCTATCTTTCTCCGGAACTGGCTCCGATTGCCAATCCGAACCTGATGGCGCTCTCGCCCGGCGTCGTCGACCAGTTCGTCGAACGCCTGCCACGGCTGCGCAAGCAGAAGCTGACCTACCCCTTCGACAAGGATTTTGCCTTCACGCCCGAGGTAACGCTTTCTGCCCGTTCAGCAGGCCGCCTCTGATCATCGCGAGGGCACGGCGCTCCGCTTTTCGCTGTAATATTGGGTGCACCGCACAATTATTGTGCATCACAGTATATTGCATAAAAAAGAGCTTGACGCTGCGTGTGAGTTGAATTTGTATTGAACCAATCGATAATTGGTACGAACCATTTAACACCATGGCAGCTAGCAGTCTTCCAGAAAATTCGACTTACGCCCTGGAGAAGCTCCGGGGCCTGTTGGGCTCGGACAACCTGGAACCGGACGGCAAGCTGCCGACCGAGCGGGCGCTTTCAGACATGTTTGGCGTCAGCCGTCGCGCCATCCGGCGGGCGTTGGAAGTGCTGGAAGCCGAGGGCCGTATCTGGCGGCGCCAGGGGTCGGGCACCTATGCGGGCCAGCGCCCGGATGACTGGAGCCAGCACGTCGGTTCGCTGATTGCCGGCACCAATCTCATGGAAATCATGGAGGTGCGCCTGCGCATCGAGCCGCAGCTCGCCCAGCTTGCCGCGATGCGCGCCAAACCCGATGATATCGACCGCATGTACGAGCTGACGAAAAAGATCTTCGCCAGCGGCGATGCCGACAGCCGCGAACTCTGGGACGGTGCGTTGCATCGCCTGATCGCGCAGAGCGCCGGGAATCAGTTCTTTCTGACGATCTTCGATGTCATCAACCACGTCCGCCAGGACGAGGCATGGCAAACCATTCGCGAATTGGCCCGCAATATCAACAGGACACGCCCGGTATCCTACGCGCAGCACGTGGCAATCATCGACGCGATAGCAGCCCGCGATCCGATGAAAGCCGCCGAAGCTATGCGTCAGCATCTGCTGATGCTTCAGGAGAGCCTAATCCGTGTGACCTCGCTCGATGCCCAGGGTTCGCCGAAGGAACTGGCCGAAGAGTTGGACTGACAGCATGGGTGCTTCGGCGCCGAAACAGACGACCGGAGGGGAAACCGGCCGGGAATGCATTTTAAAGCAAAAAATATAACCAGGAGAACATGATGAAGATCGCCAAATTCCTGACATCGCTAGCCGCCGGCGCGTTGATCGCGCTGCCGGCCTTCGCTGTCGAACTCAAGATCGGCCTTCAGGACGATGCGGATGCGCTGGACCCTGCACAGTCGCGCACGTTCGTCGGCCGCATCGTCTACACCGCACTCTGCGACAAGCTTGTCGACGTGACGCCAGATCTCAAATTCGTGCCGCAGCTTGCCACTTCCTGGAAATGGTCGGCGGACGGTAAGCAGCTCGTTATGGAGCTGCGCCAAGGCGTGAAATTCCAGGACGAAACGCCTTTGAACGCCGAGGCAGTCGTCTACACGATCCAGCGCAATATGACGATGCCGGAATCGCGCCGCAAGAGTGAGCTTTCCTCCGTCGACAAGGTGGAAGCAACGGGCGAATACGAGGTGACGTTCACGCTGAAGGCCCCTGATGTCACCCTGCTTGCCCAGCTCTCCGACCGCGCCGGCATGATCGTTTCGCCGACCGCCGCCAAGGCCGCGGGTGCCAAGTTCGGCGACCATCCAGTCTGCGCCGGTCCCTTCAAGTTCGTCGAGCGCGTGCAGCAGGACCGCATCGTGCTGGAGAAGTTCCAGGACTACTGGAACAAGGACAATATCTTTATCGACAAGGTCACCTACCTGCCGATCCCGGATACAACGGTTCGTCTGGCAAACCTGCGTTCGGGTGACCTCGACATGATCGAGCGCGTCGCCGCCTCGGACATCGGCACCGTCAAGAGCGACTCCAACCTCGCCTATTCCGACGCCGTCTCCACCGGCTGGTTGGGGATCTATGCGAACATCGGCAATGGCCCTCGCGCCGACAATCCCATGGGCAAGGACAAGCGCCTGCGTCAGGCCTTCTCGCTGGCGATCGACCGCGAAGCTGCCATGCAGATCGTCTTCGACGGCACTGCCGTTGCCGGTAACCAGCCCTTCTCGCCGCAGAGCCCGTGGTACGACAAGGACATTCCGGTTCCCGCCCGCGACGTCGACAAGGCGAAGGCGCTGATCAAGGCTGCCGGCTATGATCGCATACCGGTAGAAATCGCCGTCACCAACGATCCGGTCACCATGCAGACGATGCAGATAATTCAGTCGATGGTCGCGGAAGCCGGCTTCGACGTAACGCTGAAGCCAACGGAATTCGCGACGCTTCTCGACGCGCAGACCGGCGGCAACTATCAGTTCAGCCGTTCCGATTGGTCCGGCCGTCCTGATCCCGATGGCGTGATCCAGCAGTTCGTCACCACCGGCGCCGGGCTGAACGACTCCAAATACAGCAACCCGCAAGTCGACAAATTGCTGCTCGAAGCCCGTCAGTCTCAGGACAATGCGGTTCGCAAACAGAAATACGACGCCGCCGAAGTCATCATGAACGACGAGCTTCCGATCATCTATCTCGGGCATCAGGCCTGGATCTGGGCCTACAACAAGTCTGTAACCGGCTTTGTTCCATCACCGGACGGCATGATCCGCCTCGCCGGCGTGAAGAAGAGCAGCTAACCAAAACACCATCATGCGGGGTGCCGGACGCGCCCCGCATGCCCCTTCCCCATGGTCGATGACGAGATCGGGATCTGCCTCATGTATACCTACATCGGAAAAAGGCTGCTGGTCGCCATACCGACGCTGCTGATCATCTCCATCTTCGTCTTTTCTCTGCAAAAGCTGCTGCCGGGCGATCCGATCCTGGCGATGGCGGGCGAAGAGCGTGATCCGAAAGTCATCGAGTTTCTCCGGGAGAAATACCGGTTGAACGATCCGGTGGTCTATCAGTACGGCTATTGGCTGAAGGGCGCTCTCACGGGTGACCTCGGCATTTCCTTGCGCACCAATCAGCCGGTGCTGACACTGGTTGCCGAGAAGCTGCCGGTGACGATCCAGCTCGCCGTCATGTCGATGATCTTCGCTTTCGTCATCGGCATCCCCATGGGCATATTGGCGGCGGTGAAGAAGAATACCGTCATCGACTTCCTCGCCAATATCGTCGCCTTATGCGGACTATCCGTGCCGAATTTCTGGCTCGGGATCATGCTGATTCTGCTGATATCGGTGAAACTTCACTGGCTTCCGGCCTCTGGCTATCAACCGTTCTTCGATGATCCCCTGCGCTCGATCGAGACCATGCTGATGCCGTCCTTCGTGCTCGGCAATGCCCTCGCCGCCACGCTGATGCGCCACACCCGCTCTTCGATGCTGAGCGTACTCAGTGCCGATTACATTCGCACGGCCCGCGCCAAGGGCCTTTCGGAAGCGGCCGTCGTTCTCAGTCACTCTTTCCGCAACGCCATCCTGCCCGTCGTTACCGTCAGCGCGCTGCTCTTCGGCGAACTGCTGGCCGGCGCCGTACTGACCGAGCAGATCTTTACCATTCCCGGTTTCGGCAAGCTCATCGTCGATGCGGTGTTCAACCGCGACTATGCCGTCGTCCAGGGTGTCGTGCTCTGCACAGCCGTCGGTTTCATCGGAATGAATCTCATCGCCGATGTTCTTTATGTCCTCCTCAACCCACGCCTGAGGGCTGCCCTATGACCGCAATCGTGCAGACGTCAGTAGCCGCCGCTCCAGCCAAGCGCGCACCGAACCGCGCCTGGCGCAAATTGAAGGCCAACAAGGGGGCGCTCGTCGGCCTCGCCATTATCCTTTTCTTTGCGGCGCTTGCCATTCTCGCACCGGTATTGCCGCTGCCCGACCCGGTTGCAACGAGCTGGTCGGCGATCCGCAAGGCCCCGTCGGCTGCGCACTGGCTCGGCACCGACGATATCGGTCGCGACATTCTCTCGCGTATGATCTGGGGGGCGCAGGCATCGTTGATGGCAGGCATCTTTTCTGTCGCCATCGCGGTGGCGATCGGCGTACCCTTCGGTCTTATCTCCGGCTATTACGGCGGCTGGATCGACCAGATCGTCTCGCGCATCACCGAAGCTTTCCTGGCGATGCCTTTTCTCATCACCGCGATCGCGCTCGCCGCCTTTCTTGGGCCGAGCCTGACCAATGCGATGATCGCCATCGGACTTTCGGCGACGCCGGTCTTCGTACGCCTGACGCGCGGCCAGGTGCTGGCGGTGAAGACAGAGGAATATGTCGAGGGCGCGCGCTCGATCGGCCTGCACCATTTCAGCATCATCATCCGTTACATCCTGCCGAACGTTTTCGCGCCGATTCTGGTGCAGGGAACACTCACCATCGCAACGGCAATCATCGCCGAGGCCAGCCTCTCCTTCCTTGGCCTCGGCCAGCAACCGCCGGCGCCTAGCTGGGGGTCGATGCTCAACGTCGCCAAGAACTATCTGGAGCAGGCGCCCTGGATGGCGATGTGGCCGGGCGCTGCCATCTTTCTCGTCGTCATCGGTTTCAATCTCCTCGGCGATGGCCTGCGCGATGCGCTCGACCCGCGCGAAGCATGAATAATCTGAAAGGACTTTTGCAATGACTGCATTTACGACCCGCCCGGAAATCCTCGGCACCTTCGGCGTCGTCACCTCGACACACTGGATCGCATCCGCGGTCGGTATGAGTATTCTCGAAAAGGGTGGCAACGCGTTCGATGCGGCCGTCGCGACCGGCTTCGTTCTGCAGATCGTCGAGCCGCATCTCTGCGGGCCGGGCGGCGACATGCCGGCGGTCATCTATTCGAAAAAGAAGGATAAGGTCGAAGTCATCTGTGCCCAGGGGACTGCTCCCGCCGGCGCCACTCTGGAACACTATACAAGCGAGGGCCTGTCGCTGATCCCCGGCGACGGCCTGCTTGCAACGGTCGTCCCCGGCTCCTTCGGCGGCTGGATGCTGATGCTGCGCGACTACGGCAAGCTCACTGTCCGCGACGTCCTCGAACCGGCAATCTACTATGCCGAACACGGCCATCCGGTGTTGCCGCGCGTCTCCGCGACCATTGCCGGCCTCGCCGAATTCTATCGCAAGGAATGGCCGACCTCTTACGAGACCTGGCTGCCCGGTGGCTCCGCTCCCGAACCCTGGTCGAACTTGAAGAACCCGGTTCTTGCCGAAACCTGGAAGCGGGTTGTCTCGGAAGCGGAAAGCAAGAGCGGCCGCGAGGCACAGATCGAAGCAGCCCGCGATGCCTATTATCGCGGCTTCGTTGCCGAGGCGATCGATACCTTCGTCCGCAAGGCCGAGGTCATGGATGCGAGCGGCCAACGCCACAAGGGCGTGCTGACGGCCGACGACATGGCCAATTGGTCGGCGACGATCGAAGAGCCGCTGACCTATGATTACCATGGCTGGACGATCGCCAAGATCGGCCCCTGGGGTCAGGGGCCGGCCTTCCTGCAGACGTTGTCGCTGTTGAAAGACTTCGATCTTTCGGCCATGGACCCGGCCGGCGCGGATTTCGTCCATACCATCACGGAAGCCATGAAGCTCGCGTTTGCCGACCGCGAGGTCTATTACGGCGATCCGAACTTCTGCAAGGTGCCGCTCGATATCCTGCTGTCGGACGCCTATGCAGCAGAGCGCCGCAAGCTGATCAGCTCGGAAGCCTCCCATACGCTGCGTCCCGGCAAGCTACCCGGCTTCGAAAGTCAGTACGATCTGACCATGGATATGCTGGAAACGCCGGAAGCCAAGGCTGGCGCAGTCTACGAGCCGACCATGTCGCACCTGACGGAAAAGCGCGGCGACACCGTGCATATCGACGTCATCGACCGCGAAGGCAATATGGTCTCGGTGACGCCCTCCGGCGGCTGGCTGCAATCCTCGCCAATCGTCCCCGGCCTCGGCTTCTGCCTCAATTCGCGCGCGCAGATGTTCTGGCTGAAGCCTGGCCTGCCCTCCTCCCTCGCTCCAGGCAAGCGCCCGCGTACCACACTCACCCCATCGCTCGGTCTCTATGAGGGTCGCCCGACACTTGCTTTTGGTACGCCCGGCGGCGACCAGCAGGAACAATGGCAGCTCTCCTTCTTCCTGCGCTATGCCCATCACCGCATGAACCTACAGGAGGCGATCGATCAGCCGCTGTTCCATACCTCGCATTTCCCGAGCTCCTTCTATCCCCGCACCCGCGAGCCCGGCAGCATCACGGCAGAGGCCAATTTCAGCGCCGAGGTGCTCGATGCACTGCGCAAGAAGGGCCACAAGCTGACGGTCGCGCCGGAATGGACGGTCGGCCGGCTGACCGCCGCGCGGCGCGATGCCAGCGGCCTGCTGCGCGCGGCCGCCACGCCGCGTCTGATGCAGGCCTATGCGGTTGGGAGATAAGCGCTCATGACCTGGTCAATCGTCACTCGCGAGCCTGAAACGGGCCATCTCGCCATCGCCGTTGCCACCCGCTTCTTTGCGGTTGGCAGCATCGTGCCCAATATTCGTGGCGGCGTCGGCGCCGTCGCCACGCAGGCGTTCAGCAGCCCGCTCTATGGCATCGATGGTCTGGCGATGCTTGCCGCCGGCCAAGCGCCGGAGGAAATCATCAAGACCTTGACTGCCCGCGACGAAGGTCGCGAGCAGCGCCAGTTTCACATGATCGACAGCAAGGGCAACAATGCTGCCTTCACCGGCGCAAAATGCATCGACTGGGCCGGTCATCTGATCGATGAGAATGTCTCGGTCGCCGGCAACATGCTGGCGGGACCGCAGGTGATCGCCGAAACGCTGTCGACCTTCAAGAAAAACAAGGGCAAGCCGCTCGCCGAGCGGCTGCTGGAAGCCATGCGCGCCGGTGAGGATGCCGGCGGCGACAAGCGCGGCAAGCAATCCGCCGCTCTAGTGATCTATCGCGACCAGGACTATGCGTGGCTGAATATTCGCGTCGACGACAGTGCCGACCCGCTGACCGAGCTCGAACGGCTCTATGCCGTCGCACATGAACGTTATCTGCACGTCGCTGAAACCACGCCGACGCGGCAGAACCCGAGCGGTATGACCGATCGTCGCGAGATCGACGAAAAGATCGCTGCCCTGGAGGCTGCAAGGATCGCCGAAGGCCGCCCGTCAGCCTCGTTCGCCACGTCGCCGAAGCCATCATGAGCGGAATCGAACAATGCCTGATACGATGCGCCAGATCATAAAGGTGAGCCCATGACGACCATAGCCGCGCAGCAGACGAACCCAGACGTAAAGCCTGTCCTCTCGGTCTCCAACCTGACGACATCCTTCCTTGCCGACGGCGAATGGCGCACGGTGGTGAAGGACATCTCCTTTAACGTCATGCCGGGCGAGACGGTGGCAATCGTCGGTGAGTCCGGCTCCGGCAAGAGCGTCACCTCGCTCTCGATCATGCGTCTGCTCGCCAAGGGCAGCAGCCGCATCGAAGGTTCGATCAAGCTCAACGGTCGCGACATCCTCTCGCTCTCGGACAGTGAGATGCGCCGGGTACGTGGCAAGGATGTCGCCATGATCTTCCAGGAGCCGATGACCAGCCTCAATCCTATCTTCACCATCGGTCGGCAGATTTCCGAGGCGCTCACCTGCCATGGCGATATCTCCAAGGCCGAAGCCAAAGCCGAGACCATCCGCCTGCTCGAGAAAGTGCGCATCCCCAATGCTTCGTCGCGCTTCGACGAATATCCGCACCAGTTTTCCGGCGGCATGCGCCAGCGCGTGATGATTGCCATGGCGTTGGCGTCGCGCCCGAAGCTGTTGATCGCCGACGAACCGACGACGGCGCTCGATGTCACCATCCAGGGTCAGATCCTCGATCTCATCAAGGTGCTGCAGGAAGAGGAAGGCATGTCCGTCCTCTTCATCACCCACGATATGGGCGTGGTCGCCGAGATTTCCGACCGTACCATCGTCATGTATCGCGGCGAGGCGGTGGAGACGGGCAATACCGACGACATCTTCCATCGCGGACAACATCCCTATACGCGCGCTTTGCTCTCGGCCGTGCCGCGCCTGGGATCGATGAAGGACCAGGCCCAGCCATTGCGCTTTCCCATCGTCGACGCCCGTACCGGCGAGCGCAGCGATCCCGTTGCGCTTGCTGATACAGTTGACCATGGCAAGACGCCGATCCTGGAGGTGAAGAACCTCGTCACGCGCTTCGCCACTCGAGGCGGGCTCCTCGGCCGCGTTACCGGCGCCATCCATGCCGTGGAAAACGTCTCGTTCGACCTGGCGCAGGGAGAAACTCTCTCGCTGGTTGGCGAATCCGGCTGCGGCAAATCGACCACCGGCCGCTCGATCATGCGTCTCATCGATCCCAATGCCGGAGAAGTGCGTCTCGACGGCTACGACGTGATGAAGCTCGATGCGCTCAATCTGCGCCGCATGCGCCGCAGCATCCAGATGATTTTCCAGGACCCCTTTGCCAGCCTCAATCCGCGCATGACCATCGGCGCCGCCGTTGCCGAACCCTTCACCGAACACGGACTCGGCACCCGCGCCCAGGCGCGCGAGAAAGCCGCCGACCTTTTGGAGCGTGTCGGGCTGAAGGCGGATATGATGTCGCGCTACCCGCATGAATTCTCCGGCGGCCAGCGTCAGCGCATTTGCATTGCCCGCGCGCTCGCCCTCGACCCGAAGGTCATCGTCGCCGACGAGAGCGTCTCGGCTCTCGATGTCTCGATCAAGGCGCAGGTCTGCAATCTGTTGATGGACCTGCAGCAGAGCCTCAATCTCGCCTATCTCTTCATTTCGCACGATATGGCCGTCGTCGAACGCGTCAGCCATCGCGTCGCAGTGATGTATCTCGGCGAGATCGTCGAGATCGGACCCCGCGCCTCTGTGTTCGAGAACCCGCAGCATCCCTATACGAAGAAGCTGATGGCAGCCGTTCCGGTGCCCGATCCGTCCCGGCGTGGCATCAAGCGCAATCTCGCCGTCGATGAGCTGAAGAGCCCGGTGCGCCCGGTCGGCTACAATCCGCCGGCGCGTCAATATCGTGAGGTCGCGAATGGCCACCTGGTGCGACTGGACGAGGCAGCGTAACGCAATCGTGTCGTTGACTTCGACAGGTTCCGGAGTTGATATCTGCGCCCTGTTTTTAAGATGATTTGGAGTGATTGTGATGACTGATACCGTGCTCGATATTCCGGTTAAGAGGATCGACGGCAGCGAGACGACGCTCGCCGACTATCGCGGCAAGGTCATTATGGTCGTCAATGTCGCCTCCAAATGCGGGCTGACGGTGCAATATGAAGGTCTGGAAAAGCTCTACGAAGACAAGCGCGACGACGGCCTCGTCATCGCCGGCTTTCCTGCCAATGATTTCAAGGGCCAGGAGCCTGGCACGAATGACGAAATTCTGAGCTTCTGCACCCTCACCTATGACGTGCAGTTTCCGATGTTCTCCAAGATCGCGGTGACCGGCGTGGATCGGCACCCGCTTTACAACAGGCTGATCGCCTCCGGCGTCGAGACGACGGGTGACGGGCCGATGCGGGAACGCCTCGCAAAAAACGGCCTCGAAACCGGGCAGGACGGCGGGATCGTCTGGAACTTCGAAAAATTCCTGATCGGCCGGGACGGCAAGGTTGCCGCTCGCTTCGCACCTGACGTCACGGCAGATGATCCGCGCTTGCTCGTCGCTTTGGAAAAAGAGCTGGCTCGCGCCGGCTGAGTCACCTCGCGCGTTTCCAAAATAGGCGTTACCTTAATAGGTTACGCCTCTTCCAGGGCAGCAGCGCGAAGCATGCTTAGCCCGGTCGTATCATTGCCTCCCCTCCCACCCGGGAGTATGTTCCGTTTTCCGAATATATCGGGACGGAACGCTGCATCAATTCTGATGGGAGGAAGATGTCATGCGCGAACCTGACATGCAGAAACTCGATGCCCTAGTCGGGCGCCTGGTCGGCGATCTCGGCGCGGCCATGTCCGGCGCCCTGGTGGTGCTCGGCGACCATGTCGGCCTATTCAAGGCGATGGCGGACGGAACACCGTTCACGCCGACGGAACTCGCCAACAAAACAGGTTTGAAGGAACGCTATGTGCGTGAATGGCTGTCAGCACAGGCGGCTGCCGACTACGTTACCTATGACGAAAAGATCGATCGTTTCAGCCTTTCGCCGGAACAGGCAATGGTATTCGCGGAAGAAAACAGTCCTGCCTTCTTCACTGGCGCCTTCGATGTCGTGCAATCCATGTGGCTCGACGAGCCGAAGATCGCCAATGCTTTCAAGACCGGCAGCGGCGTCGGCTGGCATGAACACAGCGCCTGCCTGTTCCGCGGCACGGAGCGCTTCTTCCGGCCGGGCTACAACAGCCATCTCGTTTCGGAATGGATACCGGCGCTGAAGGGTATGCAGGAAAAGCTTCAAGCCGGAGCCGCCGTCGCCGATGTCGGCTGTGGCCATGGCGCCTCGACCATCCTGATGGCGCAGGCCTATCCGAACTCCACCTTCTTCGGCTTCGATTACCATCTCCCCTCTATCGAGCGAGCGAAAGCTGCGGCGAAGGAGGCGGGTGTCGACGGGCGCATCACCTTCGAGCAGGCGACTGCCAAGGATTTCCCGGCTGCCGGCTATGATCTGGTAGCGATGTTCGATTGCCTGCACGACATGGGCGATCCTGTCGGCGCCGGCAAACATGTTAGGGAAGGCCTCGCCGATGACGGCACCTGGATGATCGTCGAGCCCTTTGCGCATGATTGTCTCAAGGACAATCTCAACCCGGTCGGCCGCGTCTACTACGGCGCATCGACGATGATCTGCACACCGGCCTCGCTGTCGCAGGAAGTCGGGCTGGGTTTGGGCGCGCAAGCTGGCGAAATGAAACTGCGCAAGGTCGCCATGGATGCGGGCTACTCACATTTCCGCAAGGCGACCGAAACGCCGTTCAACATGGTCTTCGAAGTCAGGGCATGAAAACTGCGCCGCGCGCTCCACCGAACGCACGGCGCAATTTGATCTTTTATAGACGCTGACCGTCCTCGCCGAACAACGACGCGAGCGCCGGCTGGAAATAGACCGGTTGCTCGCTCTCCAGCGCCACCTCCTCATCGGCATCGATACGCACCGACATTGTCTCATTGCCGATCTGACCCCAGACCAGATTGTCCGAGCCCATGGGCTCGACGATGCTGAAGGTTGCCGGCAGGTTCGACATGCGGTCGCTTGCCGGATTGAACTGCATCTGCTCTGGCCGGACCCCGAGCGTCGCCGTGCGGCCCTCACCCGGCGTGCCGGAGAATTGATAGCCGTTGAGATCGATCGTGCGGCCGTCGGTCAGGATGAAGGCTGGCGTACCGCCGTTGCTCGTCACTCGCCCCGACAGGAAGTTCATTGACGGTGAACCGACGAATCCAGCGACGAAGCGGTTGACCGGCCGACGGTAGATTTCCTTCGGCGAGGCAAACTGCTGGATGACACCGCCGCTCATCACCGCAATGCGATCGGCGAGCGTCAGCGCCTCGATCTGGTCGTGCGTGACATAGATCATTGTCGAGCCGAGTCCGGCATGCAGGCGCTTCAACTCGACACGCAGCTCGGTTCGCAGCTTGGCGTCGAGGTTCGAGAGCGGCTCATCGAACAGGAAGACGTCGACGTCGCGCACCAGGGCACGGCCGATAGCGACGCGCTGCCTCTGACCGCCCGAAAGTTCGCCCGGCCGCCGCTTGCGCAGTGGATCAATTTGCAAGATCTGCACGGCGCGATCGACGCGCTTGGTGATCTCTTCCTTGGCCATGCCGGCGATGCGCAGCCCGAAGGAAAGATTTCCTTCGACCGTCATCGTCGGATAAAGCGCATAGGACTGGAACACCATGCCGATGCCGCGGTCTTTCGGTTCCTCCCAGGTGACGTTCCGGTCCCCGATCCAGATCTGGCCGCTGGTGATGTCGGTGAGACCGGCGATGGCATTGAGCAAAGTCGACTTGCCGCAGCCGGAGGGCCCGAGAAGGACGATGAACTCGCCCGACTGGATTTCAATATTCAACGATTTCAGAACGCTGACGCTGCCGAAATCGATTGCAAGTTCGCGAATGGAAACGTTGGCCATGAATTATCCCTTGACTGCGCCCGCGGTGATGCCGCGCACGAACCAGCGACCCGAACCGAAATAGACTATCAGCGGAACCAGAGCCGTGAGGATGGTCGCCGCCATGTTGACGTTGTAGAGCTTCTCGCCTTGGGTGGAGTTGACGATGTTGTTGAGCTGAACCGTCATCGGAAAATTCTCCCGTCCGGCGAAGACGACGCCGAAGAGGAAGTCGTTCCAGATGCCGGTGACCTGCAGGATTCCCGCCACCACCAGGATCGGGATCGACATGGGGATCATCAGTCGGAAGAAGATCTGCCACAGTCCCGCACCATCGACACGGGCTGCCTTGAACAACTCCATTGGCAGGCTGGAATAATAATTGCGGAACAGCAGCGTCAGCACCGGCAACCCGAAGACCGTGTGGGTGATTATGATGCAGGGCAGCGTCGAATAGATGCCGACGCCGCGGTAGATGAGCACCAGCGGATAGATGAACACCTGATAGGGAATGAAGGCGCCAAGCAGCAGGATGGCGAAAAGAACATTCGCTCCCTTCACCCGCCAGAAGGACAGCGCATAGCCGGTCAGCGAGGAAATGAAGATCGACAGTATCATGCTCGGTATCAGGATCTTCACCGAGTTCCAGAAGCCGACGCTGATGCCGCCGCACTCAAGGCCGGTGCAGGCCGTGCTCCACGCCTGCACCCAGGCGTCGCCTGTCCAGACCTGCGGAAAGGCGAAGATATTGCCTTGCCGGATTTCCGGCATGGATTTCAGCGAGGTGACGATCATCACATAGAGCGGCAGCAGGAAGAACAGAGCCGCGATGACGAGAAAGGCGTAAAGGCCGATGCGCGCCGGGGACAGATGCTGCGGCTTACGCCCGGAAGGGCCTTCCATGACCGGTGCGACGGAAGATGGCATAGTCATCAGTTCCCCCTCGGTTTTTCGCGGAAATATTCATAGTAGAGCCATGGCGTGACCAGGATGACCACGGTGACGAACATGACGGTCGAGGCCCCAGTCGCAAGGCCGATGTTGCCGCGGCCGAAGAGGTAATCCATGATGAATTTCCCCGGCACCTCGGTCGATATCCCCGGGCCGCCACCGGTGGTCGCCAGCACCAGTTCGTAAACCCTGACCACGGCGATCGCCAGAAGCACGCTGGCGGTGATAATGGTCGGCCTCAGGATCGGAATGACGATGTGGAGATAGACCCGCCATGTCGGTATGCCGTCGATGCGCGTCGCCTTCCAGAGTTCACGATCGACGCCGCGCAATCCCGCCAGCATGATCGCCATCACCAATCCGGACGATTGCCAGACGCCGGCGAGTACGATGACGTAGAGTGCCAGGTTGCTTTGGACGATCCAGTCGAAGCGGAACCAGGTGAACCCAATCCCGTCGGCGACCTTTTGCAGGCCGAGCGTCGGGTTCATGATCCATTGCCAGACAAGCCCGGTAACGATGAAGGACATCGCAAAGGGGTAGAGGAAGATCGTCCGGAACGTGTTTTCGAACCGGACTTTCTGATCGAGCGCCACGGCAAGAAGAAATCCAAGGATCAAGCAGCCAGCGATGAAGAGGATGCCAAACAGGACGACATTTTGCAGCGATATTATCCACCGCGCCGTCGTGAACAGTCGTTCGTACTGCTTGGTGCCGACAAAGATGTTGACTGGTAGCACCTTGCTGTCTGTAAACGATATCCAGATGTTCCAGACAACCGTCACGACGTAGGCGAGCAACACAATGATAAAGGCAGGGAACAGGGCAACATAGGCGGAAAGATGTCTCTTCCTCCTAGTGGCAGTCGTCCCGGCGACGGTCCCAGCGATGGTTCCGGCAGCAGTTTGGGGGGTACTCATGGATACAGCTCCTCCTGCGCATTCATGGGAACCGGCGGCAGGTAGACCCTGCCGCCGCATGGATGTCGGATGAGGCTTACTTCGCCTGCTCGATGACCTGTGCGAACTGATCGGCGAACTGGTCGGCCGTCATGCTCGGCGTCGTCCAATACTGGGCGATCAGGTCCTGTTCGGTCTGAACGATGTCCTGAGCCGTAAGCACGTCCGGCGCCAGGATCTGACGGCTCGGATCCTTGAGAGCGGTCAGGCCCTTCTGGGCGCAGGCGTCGAGCTTGGAGGTGTCGACGTCGAGACGGACCGGCACGGAGCCCTTCTTGGAGTTGAAGGCGAGCTGGCCTTCTTTCGACATGATGACCGTTGCAAGCAGGGTCTGGGCATCGACAGCCGTCTTGTCCTTCAGGACCGGGAAGACGAAGATGTCGCCGCCCATCATGAAGTTGGATTCGCCCGGTCCGAGAATGCAACCGAAATCCTTGTCGGCGACCATGTTGGCATGGATGAACTCGCCCTTGGCCCAGTCGCCCATGAACTGGATGCCGGCCTTGCCGTCGATCAGCATGCCGGTCGCCACGTTCCAGTCACGGTTCGGGCTGCCTGGGTCCTGGTAGTCGCGCAGCTTGGCGAAGACTTCCGCCACGTGCTTGAACTTGTCGGACTTGACGGCATCAGTGTCGAGATCCTTCCAGACCTTGCTGTAGAGATCCTTACCACCTTCGCCGAGCAGAATGGCGTTGAACATCGACTGAAGCTGCCAGGGCTGGCCGCCGACGGCAACAGGAATCAGGCCAGCAGCCTTGATCTTGTCGAGGGCGGCAAACATCTCATCCCAGGTTTTCGGCTCTTCGGTCACGCCTGCCTTGGCAAAGACAGCCTTGGAATAGAAGATCCAGTTCTGGCCATGGTCGTTGATCGGTGCGCCGTAGATATGACCCTGAAATTGGATGGCATCATAGAAGGCTGGCGTCAGCGCCGATTTCCAATCCTGTTCCTTGGCTAGATCGTCGAGTGGACGCAGCAGGCCTTGCTGTGCCAAGTCGTTCATCTGCGTGCCGGTGTTGAACTGCATCGCCGTCGGCGGGTTACCGCCGATGATGCGGTTGATGCCAATCGGACGTGCGGTCGAGCCGGACCCGGCGATTGCGGTGTCTACCCATTGGCCACCGGCCGCATTGAATGCATTGGCCAGTTCCCGCACGGCGGCGGCTTCGCCACCAGACGTCCACCAGTGCAGAACCTCGGCTCTTTTTCCTTCAGCCTGAGCGCCGGTGACACCCACTGCGATCAGCGCCGTGGCGCCAACCAATGCCATTAACAATCCACGCATATGCTCCTCCTCCTTTGATGGCGTTCTTCTAAACGCCTGTATTTCAGCCGCCGCCGTCTCAAGACCATCGGGTGCCGAATGCTGTCGTCCTCCAGAACCGTGCCGCCGGGCCTCCATTCCCCGCGGCGAACGGGCAATGCTTCCTCGGCATCGACCGTTCGTCAAGCATGCAGTCTGGGAGGACTGCCAATTTCTCCTAACTCTTAACTCTCTATAACCCAGCCTATACGAAACGTCCCTCTTTAATTGCACGCGGAATCGGATCCGGCCGGCCGCAACTGCTGTGGATTGCAACCACCTTGCGCGACTGAGCGGACCGCTCGAACGCCGTCATCACTTCCAACGCGTGGAAGGCGAGTTCCGACGATACGCGATGCTGACGCCCCGCGCGAAGAGAATCTACCATTTCGGCCGCGCCCAAACCACGCAGTCCGAGATGGCCCGGCACACCTTCCGTGTAGGCATGGTCAACGGGGATCTCCTCCCAGGCCTCGCCGCCGTCGCGGAATATCTCAACCTTACCGGTAAAGTTGTTCGGGTCCGGTGTTACCATGCTTCCTTCGGAGCCGTAAATCTCGATTTGATTGTGCTTATGCTTGATGACATCGAAACTTGTGGCAATGGTGATCGTCGCACCGCTATGGAACTCCATAACACCGGTCAGATGCGTCGGTACCAGCACCTTGATCGTCTCTCCGCGGCGCGGATCGGTCTTGACCGTGCGCTCGATGCGGGTGATCTTGGCAGCGCCGAAGACTTCGCGTACCGGACCGAGCAAGGCGATCAGATTGGTGACATAATAGGGGCCGACATCGAGCATCGGCCCACCGCCGCGACCGTAGAAGAAGGCCGGATTCGGATGCCAGTGCTCATGGCCGGGCAGAAGCAGCATGGCGGTGGCCGACACCGCCTTGCCGATGCAGCCTTCGTCGAGCAGCCGGCGCGTTAACTGGTGACCGCCGCCAAGGAAGGTGTCGGGCGCGCAGCCGAGGCGCAGGTCGCCGGCGCGCGCGATCGACATCAGCTCTTCGGCTTCCGCCATGCTGATACCAAGCGGCTTTTCCGAATAGACGTGCTTGCCAGCGAGAAGCGCCTTCTTGCTGATCGAGTGATGCGAAACCGGCGTCGTCAGGTTGATGATCAGGCCGATCTCAGGGTCGGCGAGCATGGCGTCGAGCGAGACGGCCTGGATGCCGAATTGGGTAGCAAGCTTTTTTGCCGGCTCCTCATAAAGGTCGTATATCGACTTGACGCGGATGAAATCGAACATGTGCAGGGTTGCGACATAGGTCGCGCTGATGTTGCCGGCGCCGACGATGCCAACTTTCATGGGTGCAGTGCTCATGGATATAGCCTTTAAGAAATGGTGATGTTGAGTTCGGCGGCGGCGTCACGCAGATAGCTCATGCCGCGGCGCATCTCCTGATCGAACTCTGGCGTCGCTTCGCGGAAATGTGTCCAGTGCGACGCACCAGGCGCATCCTCCAGCTCTAGAGTGATAGGCCCGGAATAGCCGATCGCCTGCAGAGCGGCGAAAATCGCTTTCCAGTCGATTTTGCCGCGCCCCGGGCGCCAATGAGCATTGGTATGGCCTTCATTGTCCGAGAAATGCGTGTTGAAGATGCGATCGCCGAGCGCCAGCACGACATAGTGCGGCATGTCACCGGCCGGGAAAAGATGGCTCGGATCGAAGTTCAGGCCGAGGTTTGAAGCCCCGGTGCGCTCGATCAGCCGCAACATGCCCTGCCCGGAGCTGACCCAGCGATAGGGATGCGGCTCGATGGCGACGCGCAGGCCGGCTGAGCCCGCGATTTCGCAGGCCTTGGCGAAACCGTCGACCACAGCATTGTATTCGGCCGTCCAGTCCCATTGCGGTTCGACGGCGGCCGTCCACTCCTGCGAGATCGGTCGCTGCAGGATCGGCTTGACGTCGGACTGAAAGGGATAGGGCGTCATACTGGTCATGATCGGCGCGCCGATCTCGGCCACGACATCGACGCCGCGCTTGTAGCCGTCGAGATCGACGGTGGAGAAGGCAGCACCCGCCTGACGGCTGAAGGGTAGGTTGAAGAAGAAATTGGTGAGCGTCAGACCCTCACCTTCAGCGATCTCCTTCAGACTGCGGATCGTCGCCGGCGTGTAATAGCCCAGCATATCGACCGACCAGGCGGTGAGCTCGAAACCCTTGCAGCCGGTGCGAGCGAGCCGCTTAAGCGGCGCCTCATAGGGCGGGTTCCAGTTGAACGTCCAAATTGGTGATCCGAAAAAAAGCGAGCCTGCGCCCACGATATCCTCCCATGGAATGCGGTCGCCTGCGAGATGCGAGCTCCCGTCCTCTTGCCGACATACCCTTGCCGATTGGAACCTCTTACCCCTCCAATCGGCAATTCGTAACGTTACGAATGATGGATAACTGAAACCCTGTCAAGCAGCCTTTTGGCGATGCTGGCTTGGAAGTTCCAAATCGCGGGCTTGAAAGTTCGAAGACGAGAATTTGGCCGGTGAGCAGCTCTGACGAAGTAAGGTTGACCGTGTTTGATAGGCAAGCCAAGCCCCAAGGACCCTCGTCTCTGATATCGACCGCTCGCGGCGCGCGGCCGTCGAGAACATGGCCGATGGCCGCGACCTGAAGTTCGGCGGATGCGTGCTGAACTTCTCCGGCCCGGCGCGATTGCTCCAGCAGATCACAGAACAGCCGAGCCGCTTTGAACAGTTCAGGTGGAAGCTTGAAGCCTGACAAAGATCTCCTGTCCGTGACGGGACTTTCAAGCGAACCGGACTGCCGTTCTCGCGCGCGCCTTTGCCGCATACTCCTCGCGATCGCGAGGAGGTTGAGAAGTCTCCAGAGAATCGAGCAGCTCGCGGGCGCATGCCGCGATCGAACTGACCGCGCGCTCGAACGCGACCTCATTGCGCTTCGACGGTTTGGTCGTCCCGCTCACCTTGCGTACGAACTGGAGCGCGGCATCATGGATCTCCTCGTCCGTCGCTGGCGGATCGAAATTGAACAGGGGTTTTATATTTCGGCACATGACTTGCTCCCGGTCATCTTCTCTCTGTTACTGAAAGGAGGGGTGGGCCGGCACAGAAGGTAGTCCAGTGCGCGTTAATTGCAACCGTTCCAATGACGGAACGCTGCGCGACACAAGACAGGGTGCAGCCTCTTCAGTTCGGCTTGTTGTTGTCGGCTTCAATGTTGAAAACACTCTGGTAGCTGATCTCGACTTTGCCCAAGAAGTTGGCGACGGCGCGAGCCGAAAGTCTTGAAGCGAAATATGACCGAAATTACCTCCGTTCGCATAGGAGATTGTCGATAGGCGAAAGGAGGAAAACCACGATGACCGGACGGTTTGTCAGCAAGCACGATGAGCCACTAACCTCGAATGATCTCGATATTTGCCAACGGGCCTTGGATGAAATTTTAGCGAGACTAAAGGTTGGAAAGGACACTGAGGAGGCGCATCGAGTGGCGGCGATCATCATAGAGCTTTACCGACAAGGCGTGCACAAAGATACGCAACTGCTAGAACTGGCGGCGGGAGTGCGAGGAATTAGCGATCCGGATTGATTGCCAATGGTTCTCTAGCGATAGGCTGGCGATCTTGATTTTATAGTGAGTGGCGCTCAAATCTCCTCACACGCTCACTTCGCTCCGTCATTCCGGCGGGGTTCTTTTTTGGAATATCTGTTTGTGCCTATTGGCTAACAAGCTAGGGTTGTTTGCATCAAAACTGCGTAGCTTCAGCCAACGCCCCCGTTGAGGTGGGGCTTTTTTTGTGACGTATCCTCCTCGGTAGTTCCGGCAACCGATATCTCGAAGCTTTCCTGCGTGATGGACGACTGTTTTACGAATCCGGTCTTTCTTGGAAAAGAAAATCTATAAAACCGATAAACATTGTGGAAACTTCGTTCCATCCTTACCGCGTTGGTTGACGGATGAACTGAGAGGGTAAAAACCATGCGCATCAAGACAATTCTCGGAGCCTTCGGTCTGATCGCTTCGCTACTTTCTTCCGCTCACGCGGAGGACGGCAACAAAGTCGTCATCGCTTACCAAACGGGCGCGGTTCCGTATCTCGTCGGCATTGCCAATGGTGAGCTTGCTAAAGAGACTGGTTGGAACATTGAATTCCGACGATTCAACTCCGGTGCAGACATCTTCGCAGCAATTGCGTCGGGCGACGTCCAGCTCGGAGATGTCGGTTCCAGTCCGTATGCCGCCTCGGTTAGCAAGGACCTCGATGTGAAGGGCATATATGTCACGGCGGGCGCGGGTGACAGCGAAGCCCTCGTCGTGCGGCCGGAAATCAAATCCGCAGCGGACCTCAAGGGGAAGAAATTTGCTGCGGCTCCGGTCTCCACCGATCACTACCAATTGCTGGCTTACCTGAAGCAGGAAGGTCTTTCAGAGAAAGACACGCAGGTCATCGCTATGCCCCAGCCGCAGATCGTGGCTGCATGGAAGCGCGGAGATATTGATGGCGCATTTGTATGGGATCCGGCGCTCACTGAACTGAAGAAAGACGGCAAGGTCCTGATCACATCGGGTGAGGTGTCCAAACGCGGCGCTCCGGTCTTCAGCGCACTTGTCGTAACCGGCGACTTCGCGAAGAAGAATCCCGAATTCCTTTCGAAATACGTTGGTCTCATCGACAAATATTATGTCGATTTCGCAAAACACCCCGACGCGTGGGGGCCGACCTCCGACAACATAAAGCTGATCGCCAAATTGCAAGGCGGGACCCCAGAGGAGAATGCTGGCTGGCTTAAGACCACCGTCGTCGTTCCCCTTCAGGAACAGGTGACCGAGGCTTGGCTCGGCGGAGGTGACAAGGGTGGTCTAGCTAAGACGCTCAAGGACACGGCGCAGTTCCTCAAGGAGCAAAAAAAGATCACTGCTGTGAAGGACAGCTACGCCGACTTTGTTGATCCGAAATTTGCGGCCGGCGCCCTTGCTTCGAACTAACAGTCTCTGGACCCTCTCGGCGGCCCGACCACTGGCCGCCGTTTAAATCACTGGAACTCAACCATGCTTTCCATTCGAAACGCCACTGTGAAATTCCGGGCCGCTGACGGAACCGAAGTTCACGCTCTGGATAGTGTTTCCTTTGACATTCCGCCGGATTCCATTGTCGTGGCGCTTGGCGCGTCCGGATGCGGAAAGTCCACACTGCTAAACGCCATTGCGGGATTCCAACCCTTGACTGAAGGGACGATTTCTATCGACGGCCAGGCGGTCAATGGGCCGGGCGGAGATCGCGGTGTGGTCTTCCAAAAAGATACGTTGCTTCCCTGGTCAAGCGTCTTAGACAATGTGGCACTTGGCCTGCGGTATCGCGGTGTGCCGAGGCCGGAACGGCATCGTCAAGCCAGGGACCTTCTGAAGCTCGTTGACCTGTCTGATTTCGAAACGAAACCACCCTATGAACTATCAGGCGGGATGCGCCAGAGAGTTGGTATCGCACGCGCACTTGCAACCGATCCAAAGATATTGCTGATGGATGAACCGTTCGGTGCACTCGACAGCCTGACACGGGAAAACATGCAGCAACTTCTGGCAGCCATTTGGGCCAGGACAGGGAAGCAAATCTTCTTCATCACGCATTCGATCGAAGAGGCGCTTACGCTTGGCACGCATATCCTGGTGATGTCCCCAAGGCCGGGGCGGATCGTAGCCCGCTATGAAGCTGATTTCGTCCGGCGGTTCGCTTTGTCCGGCGACATTGGACCGGTCCTCGCGGATCCTCGGTTCGTGTCGCTACGACAGGAAATACGCTCCATCATCCACAAGCCCGCACGTGGCAACGAGCGCCAGGCTGCGTAAAAAGCAGCGTCGATCAGAGATTTGAGGAACATGAGATGAGTGCAGTAATCGATTCCGCATCGGTTGTCTCCGACGGCGAGACAAAGCGTGCGTCCAGACCACTCTCTCTCCGAAAGGCCGGGGGCACCCTGGCTATAAGTTCTGCCACACTCATCGGTTTGCTGGTTCTTTGGGTGCTCGCAACGAAGTACCGTCTCGCGTCTCCGCTGTTTCTTCCATCGCCAATGGACGTCGCTACCCAGGCGCTGGCCGTGGCATCGGAAGGTTATGCAAACGGCACGCTCCTCGATCACATCCTTGCGAGCCTCGGGCGTATCGGCGCGGCACTCGCATTCGGTATCGGCTTGGGTGTTCCCGTCGGACTTCTGATGGGCGTCAATCGGTGGGCAAAGGGAATTCTCAGCGTGCCGATCGACATATACTGGGGCCTCCCTCCCCTGGCTTATCTGCCGCTACTGATCATCTGGCTGGGTATTGGCGAAGCATCGAAGATCCTTCTTCTTAGCCTGGCTGCGTTCGCTCCGATCTGTTTTGCCGCCCAGGCCGGGGTTCGCTCCGTGCCGCAGGAGCGCATCAACGCAGCGCGATCACTCGGCGCAAATTCATATCAGGTATTTTCGACGATAGTTCTTCCATCAGCGCTTCCAGAGATTCTCACAGGCGTTCGCATTGCAATAGGAGCCACTCTTTCCACCCTGGTGGCCGCCGAGCTGATCGCCGCTCAATCCGGCGTGGGCTACATGATTATGTCGGCAGCAAACTTCCTCGCAACCGATGTCGTCTTCGTGGGTCTAATCGTTATCGCAATCTTCGCCTTCATCTTTGCGATCGGTATGCGCTTCCTGGAACAGCGGCTCGTACCCTGGAAGGGAAAGCTCTGATTTAGGAGCGGGCCATAAGCTTATTTCGGGCCACCACGTCCTGTTTGGCTCTTTTCGAAGGCCGCCGCACCTCCTCCCGCGGCAGCCTTGTTCGTTTTCGGAGTGAGCGTGATCAGACCTCGAGGCTACTGGCCGACGTGTTGCTGGCGAAGTCCCCAAAAGGTGGCGGTAGCACTTCGGGTCATGACACTTGCACTCGCCTAAATTTTCGTCAAAATCTCATCGCAACGCGCAGGCTCCCGACAGCAGCGCGGCCGGCGTCGGGAAATATTCATTCATAAACCAAATATGATTGCAGATTGATGGCAGCGTGGTGCCGGCCATCGGCCCGCCGAGACTGAACAATTCAAATTTTCAGACCTATCTTCACGGCGAGGATGCGACATGACTTTCGACGCATCGCAAGGGGACAGAAAATATCGGACCAGCGAGCGAGTGGGCGGCCTTGTTGAATGCTCATCGCTGCAGGTGGAGCTCCGGCGTTTCGATCCGGGCTGGCAGGTCGACCTGACACTCGAATGCACGGAAATAGCCGTTCTGCTCTCGGGTCAGTCGAAGATCAGGTGGACCGGTGACGGTCACCGGCAAGAAGCTATAGCTCGCCCCGGCGTGGCATGGGTATGTCCCGCGGGCGTCCATGAGAGTGGAGTAGAAATCCTCGGCACGATGCCCGAGTCCCTGCACATCTTCCTGCCGCCTTCCCTCGTCGGGGAGAGCGCGCTTTCGAACTTTGACATCGATCCGGCCCGGGTGCAGCTCGCCTATGCGGGTGGCGTTCCCGATCCTATGGTGCTGCAGATCGGTCAGCTCTTGCGCGGTTTGTTGAACCGACAACTGGAAGCGACGGATCGGCTGTTCCTCGATGGGATTCAGGTGGCACTGGCGGCGCACTTGCTGGGCACCTATTCGTCCGCTCGCTGGCGCCCTCCCGCGCGGGCACCGACCATCGATCCGAAAAGGCTAAAGCGCGTCCTCGATTTCATCGAGGCTCGCATCGCAGCGGAGATCTCGCTGGATGACCTCGCCGCCGAGGCCTGCCTCAGCCCCTTTCATTTTTCCCGTATGTTTCGCGCAGCAACCGGGCTCTCCCCGCATCGTTACGTCACCGAGCGACGAATCGAGGCAGCCAAGGAGAAACTGCGGCTCGCACAATCCTCGCTCGTGGACATAGCGCTCGACACCGGCTTCGGCTCGCAGTCGAATTTCATCCGCGTCTTCCGCAAGATGACCGGCGTGACGCCCGGCCAGTACCGCGCACTCGTTACCTCTCAGCAATATCCGCCTGCCTGAAGTATTCGCCGGTTTCATGTGCGTACCCGCCGGAGCGCAAGATCTGCGCATAGCACAGCAAGAGATGGAAATACCGTAACGCGTCTTCCGCCTAAACCTTTTTCATCGAACGGGACCACCAACTCCGGAGCGAAACAGAGGAGGCAGGAAGATGATAACTATTGAGGAAGCCCGCAGGATCATTGCCGCCGGCGAGGTGCGGGCTGGCGAAATCGGCGTTCCGGTCAATATCGCAGTCCTCGATGCCGGCGCCCACCTGAAGGCCTTCGTCCGCATGGACAACGCCCTGCTGGGCTCCATCGACATCGCCGTCAACAAGGCCCGGACGGCCGCGCTGTTTTCCATGCGCACCGAAGCGATCGGCGAATTCTGCAAACCGGGCGCCACCTCGTTCGGCTTGGAGCAGACCAACGGCGGCCTCGTCGTCTTCGCCGGCGGAATTCCCCTGACCGATGCAAGCAACATCCTGGTTGGTGCCGTCGGCGTCTCCGGTGGAGCCGTCTCCCAGGACCTCGAAATTGCACAGGCCGCGGCGGCCGCTATTGCCGTTTAAGCCGTTCTTTCAAGCACATCGAAAGGAAGATATCATGTCCAAGACCATTCTTATCACCGGCGCAGGCTCCGGCTTTGGCCGAAGTGCTGCCATCGGCATGGCCAAGAACGGCCATAACATCATCGCAACCACGCAGGTTTCCTCGCAGGTCACGCCACTGCGCGAGGAAGTCGCCGCCCTCGGCCTGAAGGACTTCCGCGTCGAGCGTCTCGACCTTACCGACCCCTATGACATCAAACAGGCGCAGGGTTGGGACTTCGACATTCTCTGGAACAATGCCGGCATGGGCGAAGCCGGCCCGGTCTGGGAAATTCCGATTGAGCTCGTCCGCAGAAACTACGAAGTCAATGTCTTTCTACCGCTGACACTAACCCAGGGCATCGTCCAACGCTGGATTCGCGAAGGCAAGAACCAGGGCAAGAAAGTTGTCTTCACCTCGTCCATGGGCGGCCTCTTCACACCGGCCAACTGGGGTACTTACGTTTCGACCAAGCATGCACTGGAATCGATCGCCGAGGCACTACAGCAGGAACTCGGCCCCTATGGCATCAAGATCCAGACGATCAACCCGGGCGCCTACTATACCGGCTACAACGAAACCATGGCTGACAATCCGTTCCGCTGGCTCGACGACAGCAAGAACTTCACCAAGCGGGCCGATCTGCGCAAGGGCTTCGACGACTTCTTCGCCACTCCCGAAGGCAAGATGGATCCGAAGGAAATGATCGACCGCATGATTGAGGTCGTTCCCGCCGATACCGGCAAGTTCCGCAACGTGGTTCCAAAAGTCATCGAGGACATGCTGAAGGCCCATCAGCTCAAGGCCTGGGAAAATCAGATCTAAGCGGGTCCTCCGGCGCCGAGCGCCGCAAGCGGCACCCGGCCACGGGTGTCGCGTCACCGACCCAATCTTTGGAGGAAGCCATGTCCACCAGCGCAAGCGCAACCGTCCGCAGCCTGGAGTCTCCTGTCCGCCGCATCTTCAACGCAACCCTTGGCATCGCCGCCATCATCCTGGCAGTTTGCGGACTGGAAGCCCGCGCTGCACCGCAATCGGCGACCGAAACAGAACGCCGTAACAAGACGACCGTCGAGGCTGGCTTCGAGGCGTGGGCAGCCGGCACAGGCAGCCCCTATGACCTCCTTGCCGATGACGTCCGCTGGACGATCGAGGGCTATTCGCTGGCATCGAAGACCTATCCGAACCGCGAGGCATTCCTTCGAGAGGTGATCCGCCCGTTTAATGCCCGCATGAGGACGCCGCTGAAGCCTGCAATCCGCAACGTTTATGCCGACGGCAACACCGTGATCGTCTTTTTCGACGCACGCGGCATCGCCCGCGATGGGCAGCCCTATGCCAACACCTATGCCTGGTTCCTCGACATGCGCGACGGCCGTATCGTCCGCGCCTCGGCCTTCTTCGATTCGGTCGTATTCAACGAGTTCTGGACCCGGGTGACGCCGTCCGAATAGGTCAGAACCCACTTGCGTTCCAGAGTGGCGCAGCGGACATCCTGCACGATAGTTGCCACCAAGATGCTCGCTGTTGGTATCGTCAAATTAACGGACGTCGATGTGGGTTTGCGATCGAGCCGCGTGACAAAATCTGTCTGTGATCCTCTCTGTCGCCCCCGGGGGCAAGGTCAGCGCCACCGATCCAAAAGGTCAGCTGATATCGCCGAACTAGCTAGCAGACGCCACTAGATTTCACCCTTAGAATTGTTGCTCCTGATTGCGGCAGTGGAGTGTGCATGCATGGCCTCGGTCGTCGAAGACCTGAATGGCAGATTGCTGACCTGGATGCCGGGCGTTGCCTGAAGTCCGAGCGGCCAACCATTAGGAGCAAAATCAATGAATTCACTTCAACGCAATGGAGTGAACCTCTCGCTCGAATTTAGCGAAGTGGGCGATCCCACTCTTGTATTTATCCACGGATGGTGCTGCGACCATAGCTATTTCAGTCCCCAGATCAGGCGATTTCAGTCCCTCGATTACCGCGTGATGGCTGTGGATTTGCGCGGGCATGGACGAAGCGGACAACCGCGACAGAGCTACTCCATGGGGATTTTCGCAGACGATGTCGCCTGGCTTTGCGATGAATTGGGGATGGCAAAGGCGTACTTCATCGGCCATAGCATGGGAGGTAATGTCGCCTACGAACTAGGCCGCCGGCGGCCCGACTTGGCCGCAGGGGTTGTCATGATCGACAGCGCCGTTACGCGGCCTGCCGCGTCTCGCGCTGCGATGGAACCATTCCTCCGCAAACTCGAAGGTTCCGACTATCGTGAGGCCCTCACGTCCTACGTGTCACAGGTACTTGCGATCCCAACGGACGACAGGGGCCGACTTGCCAATATCCTGTCGGGTATGACGTCCGTGCCACAACATGTCATGATCTCCGCATTTGAAGGATTGCGCGACCACAACCCCACATCCGAAGGATTGAGGCTTGCTTGCGCTGCCCTCTATATCGCGGCAAACGAGCCGCAGCCGAGGTCGGATATGGAGCGTCTCCGGGAACTGGTGCCCGGTCTGGCCTACGGGCAAACCGTTGGATCCGGTCATTTTTGCCAGTTGGAAGTCCCCGATCAGGTCAACGCCATGATTGAGCGATTCCTGACACTGCAGTCGCTTGGCACATGAACGGGCCTGGATCCGCTTTGTGTGGTAGCAAACCTAGTTCAGCGATATCAAGCGTGCTCTCAGGAGTTCTGGCCAGCTCTGCCATACATCCCATCTTTGGTCGCTTTCAGGCGGTTGACCTGACATTCCGCCTGGCGGCCGGCAACAGCCATGGCAATCGTCGACGCCGGCTCCGGTCTCGCCGGCCGTGGTCCCGCCGATCGTTGCAGTCGCTACCCGGCGCAACTGTGTGGATGGTAGAGGATGCCCGACGGCGACCTGCCGAATAAAGAACCTTTGTTCTCGAATCCCACAACACATCGACGTCAAAAACTCATTAGCTTCGATCCTCGTCGACATGCTGCCGACACGCTGCGCCTGGAAACGCCTAGCCGCCAGAGCTTTCCAAGCCGCTGTCGGAATGGACAACGCAAACGTCGAGCGGCGGTAGATAACCGTTCGGATTTACCGGCGCAGGTTATTGTGAATTTATTCTCTGAAGGAGACCATATGTCCAAAGTAATTTTGATCACTGGCGCCAGCAGCGGCTTTGGCCGCGATACCGCAGAAACCCTGTTTCGCGAGGGGCACACCGTCTACGCGTCCATGCGGGGAATGGAAGGCAAGAACCAGCAAGCGGCTGCGGCTTTACGCAAACTTGGGATAAAGACCGTGGAACTGGACGTCAACAACGACGCCTCAGTTGAAGCTGGCGTCAAAAAGGTGTTGGCGGAGGCTGGCAAGATCGACGTGCTGGTGAACAATGCCGGCATTGCATCGGCGGGCGTGACGGAAGCCTTCACGGCCGAGCAGGCGAAGGCGATCTTCGACACGAATGTCATTGGACTGCTCCGCGTCACCCAGGCCGTGCTTCCCTCCATGCGCGAGAAGCGCGACGGCCTGGTCATCAATATCGGGTCGATCCTTGGCCGCGTGACATTTCCGTTCTTCGGCATCTACGGTGCGAGCAAGATGGCGGTCGAGGCTCTGACCGACAGTTTGCGCTACGAAGTCTCGCAACTTGGCATCGAGGTCGTGGAGGTGCAACCGAGCGCGTACCCGACCAATATGTATGCGAACATTCAGACGCCAGCAGGAGCGGATATCGCAACCTCCTACGGCGCGGTCGGCGAGATCCCTGGTGCGATGTTCAAGACCTTCATGTCGATGTTCCAGGGTGCAAACGCTCCCAATCCCCATGACATCGCGGAGGCCGTTGTTGAACTCGTCGGTCAGTCCAAGGGCACACGCCCTGCCCGCACTGTCGTGGGAACGGCATTCGGCGCCGACAAGATCAACGGCGATGTCGGGCCGGTTCAGTCGAAAGTGATCGAGGGCCTTGGCCTCAGCCATCTCGAGAAGATCGCCTGACATTTGCTTCCGGGTCGGCCTATCGGTCCGACCCGGTCCGATCTCTAGTACGGAGCTCCGAAGATGACTTCGCCTGTTGATACGATTCAGCGCTTCTACGACGCACTCGAACGTGGCGATGTCCCGGGTGTGCTCGCTACGCTGAACGAAAAGATAGAATGGACCGAGGCTGAGCGCTTCCCATACTACACCGGCACCTGGCTCGGGCCTCGGGCAGTGTTCGATAATCTTCCGGCGCAGGTCGCCAATGATTGGGATGGCTTTGCAGCCACCCCTTCCGATTACATTGTCGATAGCGATCGCGTTGTTGCTCTTGGGATCTATACCGGTACCTACAGGAAAACCGGCCGCGACATTTCTGTCCTTACGCGCATGTCTGGACAGTAAGCGGCGACAAGCTTTTGAAGTTCGTTCAATACACAGACACAGCCAAGGTACTCGAAGCACTTCGCTGAGCGACTATCGTCACTCATACCTCGGCGCATCAATTAGCCATTCGAAGAAGGATACGACTGTGCTTTATCGCGGAATGGATCGTGCCGCACTGGATGCAGCCTACAACAACACAAAAGCGGTCTCCGATTTCCAAAGCGTTTTTGCAGGCTTCCAATCGCGCAGCGCGCATTTTTACGAAACAACGCAATGTGACCGGGACATACGTTACGGTGATCATCCCTGCGAGCGGTTCGACTTGGTTCGTGGGTGCAAAGAAGGTGCACCAACCGTGGTCTATGTCCATGGTGGATACTGGCAGACGCTCAGCAAAGAAGACTTTGCTTTCGTAGCCCAGGGGCCGCTTGAACTTGGATACAACGTTGTTCTCGCGGAATACACCCTCGCACCGCAGTCATCAATGACGCAAATTGTGCAAGAGGTTGGTAGACTTTTGGATCATTTGGCGGTCAACCGTGACGAGCTCAAAATCGGACGCGGCCCTGTCTGTCTGGTAGGGCATTCAGCGGGCGGCCACCTCAGCCTAGTTCATCGTTCTCATCCGTTGCTCGCCCACACAATGGCCGTCAGTCCGCTGGTCGATCTTGAGCCCATCAGCCTGTCCTGGTTAAACGCGAAATTGAACCTAACCCCGAGTGAAATCGACCTATACAGCCCTCTGCGGCACATCGGTAAAGGCAGGCCCATGACCGTGGCAGTGGGCACGGCTGAGTTACCGGAACTGGTACGCCATGCGAGCGAATATGCGGCATCAGCCGCGAGCTTAGGCGAAATAGTTGAATATGTCGCAATCGACAACCGCAACCACTTCACCGTATTGGAAGATTTGGCATGCGCGTCGGGCGTGCTAACGAAGAGGTTGGCACGTACCTTGTTGCAGTGACTTTCCCATCTCCCGCGCGAATGGGCCGGGGCGATAATCACCCCGACCCGCCTCGCCTTCAGGCCGCGTCACTTGCCTTGACGACAGGGAAGTCAATCTCGGTCTTCGCGACTTCATTCAAAAAGTTGGTAAACGTGTTTTCCGCGACGACCGCGACGATTTCGACGATCTGCGCATCACTGAAACCAGCATTGCGAACGGCAGTTATGTCGGCGTCCGCCACGTGCCCTCGCTCCCGGACCACCTTCGCTGCAAATTGCACGGCCGCGTTCGCCTTCTGGTCCCCCGATCCGCCTTTTCGGTTCAGCGCGATTTCTTCCGGGCTGATTTTCGCCAAATTGAGGCCAAGATAGGTGTGTGCTGAGAGGCAGTAGTCGCAGCCGTTCACCTGAGCGACCGCAAGCGCAATACGTTCGCGGGTCTTCACGTCCAAGGTCTTGCCGAGTGCGCCACTGAAGCCGACGTAACCGCTCAATACATTTGGGCTATTGGCGATCAGGCGGAATAAGTTCGGCACGACGCCGAGCGATTTGTGAACCGCGTCGAGGGCTGGCTTGGCAGCCTCAGGGGCGTTCTCGAGTGATGGGACGGCGATGCGGGACATGGATATCTCCTTAAGTTGTGCGAGCCGGTGTTTAGCTCGTGAGGGAGTTATCGCTCGTTTCAAAAGGTGAGATAATGTTCTAAAATTGGGAATCATCTCACCAAAAATTGGAAAGCCCATGGATCGCTTTGAGGCCATGTCGATACTGCTGAAAGTTGTCGAACAGGGAAGCCTGTCGGCCGCCAGTCGGGCTCTTAACATTCCTTTGGCGACGCTCAGCCGAAAAATCTCCGACCTCGAAACTCTGCTTGCGACACGCCTTCTCATCCGCACCACGCGCAGGCTCACGTTAACGGATACAGGAGTGACGTATGTTAAGGCGGCGCGTCGCATCCTGGAGCTGGTCGAAGAGGCCGAACACGAGGCGGCAGGGGAATTCACAGCGCCCAGGGGCGATCTTGTCCTGACGGCGCCGGTCATGTTTGGACGCCTGTACGTGCTTCCCGTGGTTACTGACTTCCTGGCACTCTTTCCTGAGATAAACGTTCGGCTACTTTTGGGAGACAGGAACGTACATCTGGTCGACGACCAAATCGACATGGCGGTCCGCATCGGCAGCCTGCCCGACAGCTCATTAAGCGCAACCCGCGTCGGATCCATGAGAACAGTGGTCTGCGCGAGCCCGACGTTGCTCGCATCACATGGAACGCCCCAATCGCCCGACGATCTGGCACGCACTCCCTGCGTGACTGTAGACATACCCGTGCCCGCACTGGCATGGCGGTTTCAAGTCCGGGAATCGTCGGTGCCCGTGGAGATCCCCATCAGGCCCCGGCTTTCCGTTACATCCACCGAAGCCGCCGCCGTCGCGGCTATCCGAGGGGCCGGAGCAGTGCGTTTGATGCTCTACCAGGTCGCCGATGCTGTCCAGGCAAAGACCTTGCAGATCGTCCTTCGCTCCTATGAGCCGGAGCCGGTCCCCATCCATCTCGTGCATGTCTCGCGCGGCCAAATGCCAGTGAAACTGCGGACGTTTATCGACTTTGCTCGACCTCGTCTCAAAACGGCATTGGAGGAGCTAACCGCGCGGACCAAAAAAGAGGGATAGAGGTTCGGATCGAGGATCGCCGAATCCGTGTCGAACATCGCGGCGGCCATTGCCTTCGGTGCGCCGCGTCGATCGAACCGAGAAAGATCCCTGCGTGCAAACGCGACCTAGTAACCGCAGTCGTGACGCCGGAAGTGAAATGTCTCCAGGAACATAGTACATGGCGTTCATGCGTACTGTGCTGGCCATTTGCGCACAGGACGGTAATCTCGCGCGTCGATAGGCGATCATCCAATGTGCTGGGCGTAACCGTATGAGTGCATCCTTCAGAAATTTTGACCTCAATCTTTTGCGCGTGTTTGAGGCGTTGATGGACGAGCGAAGCGTACTCCGGGCCAGTCAAAAGCTTAATCTGACCCAGTCGGCGGTAAGCCACGCGCTGGCGCGTCTGCGTGACATGATTGGTGACGAAATCTTTGTTCGCGTCGGTCCCGGCATGCAGCCGACGGATAGAGCTCTTCAGCTTGCGCCGACCGTTCGCAATGCGCTCTCATCGTTGGAGAGCGCGATCGAGGCACCTGCCTTCGACCCCAGGACCTCTCGCAAGACATTCACGATCGCCGCAAATGATTTCACAACCATGGTGTTGTTTCCCAATCTGCTGCAAATCTTTGAGAACGAGGCTCCTTCTATCGATATCGTTAACAAACCGGTGACCCGAATTGATCTTGCTGAGCAGATCGACCTAGGGCGGATCGATGTTGCAATAGGAACATTTTCAACCTCGGCGATACGCTTCAAATCGAAAAGATTGTTTCGTTATGACGATATTTTGATCACGCAGGCCGGTTCACGTTTCACAGCAATGACATTGGAGATGCTTGAGGAAATGACGCTCTGTGTTGTCTCGTTCGGTGCTGACCAGGAAGGTGCGATTGCCGGATACCTGTTGGAACGTGGTCTCGCACGCCGGTCCGAGATGTATGATAGAGAGGCCCTCGAAAGCGCTTACGCTGAACGCTGCTCAAGCCCCAGGGTTGGCGTAATCCTCCCCCACTTTCTTGCTCTTCCTTCCTTGCTGAACGCCAATAAGCTCGCAGCCATCGTTCCTCGTCCGCTAGGTAAAGCTCTGCAACGGAGTAAGCAGGTGGAGGCATATGAACTGCCTTACCGCACCACTGCCCTCGACGTGTGCCTGCTTTGGCATGAACGACAGCATAAGGATCCCGCCCATGTCTGGCTGCGAGATATCCTTGGCCGAGCGAGTGCGTATCTTGAAGCTGACGCAATAGGAGCAAGCTGACACTATTGCCTAAAGGCATGCCTCAAATCGGCAGCGGCGACCTCAATTGCGTATTTCGCTCCGGGAACAAGCTTGTTCATGCCAAAAGACTCATGGCCGCCCCCGTTCGGTCCACCAAGGCCGCATCCGCCAGCGATCTGTCAACAATGGCACTTGAACTGGCGCGAGTGGGACCACAGTTGGCGTTTGAGCCTTGCCAGCCAGGAAGATCGTTTCGAACTTGCTGATATCGCGTCGCGGCGGCTCGCCTCGAGCCCTAACGCTTACGGTCTGTCAGATTTTCCTCGGCGATCTGAATAAAGGTGTTTTGTGGAAGGAGCCCGGCAATGAGCTTTCCGCCGACCAGCCATGCTGGAGTGCCACGAACGCCCGCTTGCCGACCGAGCATTTCCGTCTCGTTCACTAGCAGGTAAGCGGATTCGTCAGCCAATGCCCGGTCCATCTCATCGACGTTCACGCCGGCTGCACGCGCGCGCTCACGCACGACATCCTGACTGCCGATATCCACCCCGTCGGCGAAATGAGCAGCGAAGAGCGATCTAGCGAATTCGCGGAACGCGTCCGGCCGGTTCCGCCTGACCCATTCCGCCGAAGCCAGCGCCATGCGGCTATTGGGCAGGCGCTCTGGCCAGTGCAACGGTAGACCCGCGTCATCGGCTTCTTCCTGAAGCCTGTCGTACATCTCTCCGCTCCGAGGACCGACGAATTTGCCGCCAGGCGGGATCTCCGGATGTATTTCAAACGCGAGATCGGAAATTTCGAATCCGCGGTCCTCGAAAATCGCGTCGCGACTTTGCCCGATGTAGCAGAAAGGGCAGATGAAATCGTACCAATGAAGTACCGTCAGCTGAGTGATTGGGCGGCCGATGGCCGCGGTGACTCTCTCAGGAGCCTGTAAAGATCCTTGTTCGTTCATAGCTTGATCTCACGCTTCATTTCAGATGTTCGAAAACTTGCCCGGCACAGAATAGCTTGTATCGGTGACGGTTCCCGTCTCCATGATCTGTTTCAGCCTACGCAAATTTGCTCCTACTTCTTTGGATGGGAATTTTCCTATCACGGCAAGTGCCACGCGCCCCAGTATTCCCAAAGGCGCTTTCATCACCTCGCGAACCTCAGTGTCGCCGGCATCAGACGCAGCGGCGAAATGAATTTCCCAGTAAGTTCTCAGTTTGGCTGGGCTGACTGTTTCGTACCGGATCAATTCGTTTGTGAGCAGCTCGGTCATTCGCACAGTCCAATTTGCCCGAACACCCAGGGGACCTAGTATTGTCCATCGGTAAGTTGCCGGACCGATCTGTTCAATCGCCTCCACGTCGCCCAGGAAATCAGGAAGATTCGTAAAATCCCGATAAAAGCCAAAAACCACATCGACCGGACGATGAATGGTTACGCTCGCTTCAATCTCATTTTCGTTCGGCGGCAGCGATGAAGCCTTTTGCATAATGTCTCTCCGTCGATCCTCTCGTTTTCGGAGCTACCTGGCGGGCGAGCTTCCATAGTGATCAACCGACACGTCCTCTACGACAAGTTACTGAACAGCCTCAGCCTCGAATCTACGACCTGTTGAACCGACTCGACGACAGCTGGCAGTATTTTGTAGGGGACCACCTCCGACTTCCGTTTCTCCAGTCCGTCCTCTAGTCCCCGTCGCCACGCTAGGCGCAGTTCCGTGTTGATATGCACTATGTTGATGCCTGCCTCAATTGAATGCTTCAGATCGGCGTCCGCCGTGCCCGATCCCCCATGTAGAGTCAAAAAGACGTTGGTCGCCGCCTTGATTTCCCGAATTCTCTCAATCTGAAGATGTTTCTTCGTTGCACCGTCCACCATACTCTGCACCATGCCATGGGCATTCCCCACAGCCGGAGCGAGAATATCGATCCCGGTGGATTCGACAAAATGCCGTGCCTCCGAAGCGGTTGTCAGAATTTGGTCAGAAGTCTTTATGTCCTGATGAATTTCCGAACCGGTTCCAATATCGCCGATCTCGCCCTCGACCAGAATTGACGGGTTTATGGACTTGAGCGCTCCGATGGCTTCCTTGGTCTGTCTGATGTTCTCTTCAAATGGCAGGGCGGATAAATCGAAAACCACGGAATCAAAGCCGGCTTTCACCGCCTCGAGAGCGCTTGGCAACGAATGCGTATGGTCGGCGTTCAAGAAAATCGGCCAATCGAATTCGTCCCTGAAGCTCTTCACCAGAGCGGCGAGTTGTCTTGTTCCGAAAAATTTTCGCTCTCCCTCGGACGCGCCGACCACAACTGGAACCCGCAGCTCATGAGCCGCATTGAAAACAGCCTTTATCAACGTGAAATCAGCGACATTGAAATGGCCGATCGCCACGCCGTCCGACTCAGCCTTTTGGAGGATTTCGCGAAAGGTTTTCATTGGATGACTCCATATTCGTCTCGATGGTCCATAGCCGTCATTCGTGCGGCCAATATTGGGCGAGCCATCATTAAATGGACCATAGTGCGAATGATAGTCGCTGGAAGTGAAACCTCTTCAGAAACATAATGCATGGCGTTCAACGAGCGCGGCCCTGGCCGTTTGCGCGCCGGACCGAGCGGATGGCGAGAAGCGAATTGAAATTACGCTGAGAGCGCCTGGCTATTGTGATCCACGAATTCAGCAAGGACGAGTTCGCGCAGATCGCCCGGATCATCGCCACCGAGCGCACGATACAACAGCGAAGCCAGGCGCTCGCCGATGATATAGTTCGAATAATAAAAGGCGCTGAGCGGCGGATTGAAGAAATCGTGCAATCTTGTGCCGCCATAGGTAATTAACGCGAAATCCTTGCCCGCATGCCGGCCGACCATACGCAAACCCGCGAGGAAACCGAGTGCTGCCTCTTCGCTGGCAACGAAGGCGCCGGTCGCCTCCGGATGCCAGGCGACGATATTCTTCGCGAGCTCCTGACCGCTGTCCGGCGTCGTCGCCGCAAAATGAATAAGGTCGTCGGGAACGGTGAGATTGCGTGCCGTAAAGGTTTTGCTCCAACCCTTGACGAATTGCAGGCTGTAGGTGAATTGGCTGGAGGGCGCGATCAGCAGCGGCCGGCGATGGCCGGCATCCAAGAGCAACCGCGCAGCTTCGGCACCAATGGCCTCGTGGTCGAGATCGACATTCGGATGGGCGCTTAGGAGCTCGGTGCGCCCGAAAGTGACGAAAGGCGTGCCGACCTCAAGCAGATATTTGACACGGTCGTCCTGCGGTCGCGTATGGGTAATGATGATACCGTCGACAGAGCCCTCTTCCACGAGATCGCGAACCGTCGCCAGGGGATCGTCCGCCTGTAACTGCGGCACGACTGTAGTCCGATAGCCATAGCTTTTCATATGGCGCGATACGCCTTCCACCAGCGAGGCGACGACGATGTTCATCTCGCCTTCGCGTTCGAAGGGCAATACGATGCCGATTGCATGGGTCTTGCCGGTCCTGAGATTAAGGCCGCCGAGATTTGGGCGGTAACCGAGTTCGCCGGCTACTCGCTTCACCAGTTCGATTGTCTCGCGGTTGACTTCGGGGCCTTCCTTCAGCGCGCGGCTGACGGTCGTAATCGACAGGCCGAGCGTGGTCGCAACCGTGCGCAGCGTCACACGCTGACCCGGATCCCGCCGCAAGCCACGCCCCGTTCCCGTTCCCTGCACTTTCGACAATTCCCTTTGCTCCACCTCACCTGCATGACAATGCCCGCTGTCGAATGCGCGTGCAAGCACCACTCTTGGGTGGTTTGGGGTGTGGCGATCTGCATCAATGGTCTGACAACCAAATAGCTACCGTTTGAATCGATCTATGCAAGTCTCCTCTGCGCACTACTATTGAGTGACCCGCAACTCTTCCTGTCATCCTCAGATCGGTTTTCCCATGACCCAGTATCCCGTCGCTACCTTGATTGCGCCACATGCGAAACTCATTCCGGTGCTGCATGTAGAAAACCCCGATCATGCCGAGCCGCTTTTGGAAGCGCTGGTCAGCGCTGGCATCAACATTCTGGAAGTGACGCTGCGCAGCGCCTGTGGGCCGCAGGTGATCAAGCGGATGCGGGCTTTGGGCACGGATGCCGTGGTCGGCGCAGGCACCATCACCAAGCCGGATCAACTTGCCGCTGTGATAGATGCCGGCGCCGAATTCGGCGTCAGCCCCGCGCTGACGCCGGCGCTGGCGGAAGGCGCGCGCCTCTCCGGCCTGCCCTTTCTGCCCGGCGTATGCACGCCGAGCGAATCATTGTTTGCCCGTGAATTCGGTTTCTTCGAGCAGAAGTTCTTTCCTGCCGATCTGATGGGTGGCATGGGCTGGATCAAGCATGTCGACCCGCTTTTCCCTGATGTCAAATTCTGTCCGACCGGCGGCATCTCGGACGACAATTCCAGCCAATATCTGGCGCTACGCAACATTATTGCTGTCGGCGGTGCTTTCCTCGCGCCCCGCGAACTGATCGAAGCGGCCGATTGGAAGTCGATCCATGAACGCGGCAAGGTGTCGGTCGCAGCAGCGGCGCGCTGACGTCGTAAGTGCCAAAAATATCGAGCGTGGCGCTGTGCTGCTGCTAGGGTTGCGCTATCTAATTTTTCCTACCGGTCAGTATGAAAGGCGAGTCCCATGTCGCAGGCTGTGGTTTTCAAACTTCTTGGCAGGCGGGTGCGGCTCGGCCTGATCGGTGGCGCACAAGGCTCGCTCATCGGTCCGGTGCATCGGACGGCGGCCCGCCTCGACGATTGTTTCGATCTCGCCGCCGGCGTCTTTTCCTCCGATCCCGAACGATCGCTGAACTCTGCCCATGCCTTCGGTATCAAGCGCGGCTATACCGATGTCCAAGCCATGATCGAAGCCGAAACCGTCCGGGCTGACGGCATCGACGCGGTCGCCATCATGACGCCGAACGACAGCCACTACGAATACGCCGCAGCCGCTCTCGACGCCGGTCTTGACGTCATCTGCGACAAGCCGCTGACCAACGATTACGACAGCGCGCTGGCGCTCGCCCACAAGGCGCATGACCGCGGCCTTATCCTGTCACTCACGCATAACTACTCCGGCTATCCCATGGTGCGCGAGGCGCGGGCCACCGTCACCGGCGGCGAGATTGGCGCTCTCCGTCTCGTCAATGTCCGCTATGTACAAGGCTCGCTCAGCCGACCCGTCGAGGCAGAGCCGGACAAGATGGCGCCACGCGTCAAATGGCGGCTCGATACGACCAAGGGCGGCAAAAGCCATGTGCTCGGCGATATCGGCGTGCATGCGCATCAATTGATGAGCTTTGTTTGTGGCCGCCGCGTCACTGCAGTGCTTGCCGATGTCGGCCCGTCGCTGCCCGGCCGCACGGCACACGATACGGCGCAAGTGATCCTGAAATTCGATGACGGCACCCGGGGCCAGATGCTGGTAAGCAAGGTGGCGACCGGCGCGCAGAATGTTGTCAGCATAGAGGCCTATGGTGAAGACGGCGGCATCTCCTGGAATCAAGCCGAGGCCAACGATCTGCGAGTCATGCGGCTGAACCGTGCCGATGAGGTGCGCACACGCGGCCTGCCAAGCCTGCATCCGCACGCCCAGCGCGCCACCCGCCTGCCCGTCGGCCACCCCGAAGCCTTCTTTGAAGCTTTCGCCAATATCTATACTGATTTCGCCGAGCTGGTTGCCGCCCGCATCGCCGGCGCGGAGCCCGATCCGCTGGCGCAACTGACGCCGAATGCCTGGACCGGCGTCGATGGGCTAGCCTTCGTCGATGCGTGTCTGGAGTCGACGGCAACCGGAACTTGGGCGCAGGTGAAGACGGCGGAATGAGTTTCTGAGAATTGCTTTCTTCGCCATCCCATTCCAAATACGGGCATTGACTTATATTAAATCAACTTTAAAGTGCGCCCCATTATTTCCGTCACTTGGGGGATATTATGGACAAATATACGAAAACCGTTTTGACAGTCATCGCTTTTGCGCTCGTCATTATCGCCGCTCAAAACACGATCACACCAGCAAAAGCGCGCGGCGACAACTGCGGGTCCTATATGGAGCCGTGCTTCGTCAAACTGGTGAACTGAGCAGCTTCGCCTAAGGCTAGCTCAATTCCTCAGGCCCAAAATCGCCGCTACGTCCTTCATCCAGTGCCTTCTCATCGGTGTATTGAAGGCGTTCTAACGGCTCATCCACATAGCCCATCAAGCCGCCGAAAGCTCGGAGCCGCTGTTGACGCGCGATGAACAGTGCGGGGCACGGATGACGCGCGTCACTTGGCTTCAATTCCGAGGCTATGTCAGGATGAAGCAATTTCCCGTGCTGCAACAATGGCGGCGCGAGCGCCTGCACGAAGCTGTGCGGTTTCCGCGCCGGCAATGACGAGATCGAGGCCGAGCTTCAGGAATTGCCCGGCGCGTTCGCCGTCGCTACCGAAGGCGCAGATCAGCTTGCCATGCGCGCGGCAGCGCGCCACAGCATGCGCCATCGCCTGGTCGATCGCAGCGCTGTCGGGTGCCAGACGCGCGCCATTCGAGAGCGCGATGGAGAGGTCGGACGGGCCGACGAAAATGCCATCGATACCATCAACGGCAAGAATTTCGTCGATCGCGTCGAGCGCCATGCGCGTCTCGACCATAGCGATGGTGACGGTCAAGCTGTTGGCCCGCTGCAGATACTCGTCAGCGGCAATGCCGAGGTGATTGAGGGCAAGCGAGGGACCCCAACTGCGTTCACCGAGCGGCGGATATTTTGTCGCCTTGACCAGGGCGCGGGCATCATCGGCGGAATTGATCATCGGCGCGATGATACCGGAAGCACCGGCATCCAGGAGCCGCGAGGCGGAGGCGAAATCAGCAACAGGAATACGTGCTATCGCCGGCTTACCGGTTAGTCGCACTTGGGCGACACCATTGGCGGCGGAGGCCATGTCCCACATGCCGTGCTGCATATCTAGCACGACGGCGTCGAAGGCCTCCTGCGACAGGTGGTTGACCAGCAACGGGTCGGGTGTGCCGATCCAGGCTGCGATCATGCCACCATTTTCGCGGCGCTTCAGTCGCGCGGCGAAACCGTCAATATCAGTCGTCATAATGATTTTCCTCAACCACCAAGCCCGCCAAGGGCAAGATATTTCATTTCAAGATATTCTTCGATGCCGTATTTCGAGTCTCGCGGCCGATGCCGGATTGCTTGACGCCGCCGAATGGGGGCGACAGCTGAGGAAATAAGGCCTTCGTAGATCCCGACAATACCGAATTCCAGCGCCTCGGCTACCCGAAAGATACGGCCGACATCAGAACAACCGCCGTTACGAGGGGCCAACACATCCGGCATTTCGAGACTGGCACCAGGAGGCGCGGATACTGCCCGCGAAAAACCTCTCCGCCCGGCTCTCCTCAGACCGTTCCGCCGTTCACCAGAAGTACTTGCTTGGTGATCATCTTGCTGTCGTCAGCGGCGAGGAACAAGCAGGCGCGTGCGACGTCGCTCTCCTCGACCGGATCGGGGATGCATTGCATCTGGCGGCCGGCGTCGATCTTACTTTCATCCTGATACCAGAGCGCGCGTTGCCTGTCGGTGATGATCATGCCCGGCGCCAGCGCATTGACGCGGATGCGGTCCGGCCCGACCTGGCGGGCAAGCGAATTGGTGAAGCCGACGATCGCCGCCTTGGCGGTGCAGTAGGCCTGCATGTCCGGCGCACCACGAATCCAGGCACCCGAAGTCATGTTGATGATCGAGCCGTGGCCGAGCTGGCGCATATCCGGCACGACGGCCTGTGCGGCGAAGAAGACGTGGCGCAGATTGACGGACATCATCCAGTCGAACTCTTCGGCGGAAACATTAAGAAAATCCTGCCGCCGGTCGTTGGCGGCGTTGTTGACGAGGACGGCGACCGGCCCGATCTCGCTCCTGATCTTGGCGAAAGCAGCCCTCAATGCCTCGATATCGGTGAGATCGCAGCGATAAAAATCGACTTTCGCCTGCCCGCTCGTAAGCTCCGATGCCAGCCGGCTTCCGGCTTCTTGCTGAATATCGAGGACAGCGATGCGAGCGCCATTGGCAGCAAAGGCGCGAACAATCGCCTCGCCGATGCCCGAGGCCCCGCCGGTGACGACAACCGTCCGGTTACGAAGGCTCGGATATTGAGTGATCTCCATTGATAAAGCCGCTCCTATCGGCCGGTCATGTCATGCCCGGCCCGCCATCAGGCGAAGCCGGTTTGTCTGTCGTATCAAAGCTGTTCTATGGCTTTCAGAATCTCGCCGCTGGCCGCGTAGTGTCAGTTTTCTTCCGCTTTTACACCACGGTTGACGACATCGACAGCCGATTTGTTGCATGACTCGGCGGCTGCCAAACGATTGCCATTGCGCAGGATCCCCGTATCTGCAGGGCGGGTCGTGCATCTGATTGATACTGCAGGTGCACGAGGTGCTGTCGTTGGCGCGCCGGACCTGTCGACAACGGGAATTGCGATGCCGGCCCCGTCCAGCCCAGGCGAACGTAGCTTCGGACTCCCACACGCGGTCAAAAAGCTAGTTCCGTGACAAGCTCGTTCGCTCGTCCCGATAGGTGCGCAAGATAGCGTCGGAGACGATGGAGGCCTGGTGGCAATCAGTCTGATAGTTGCAGACGGAAATCCGCATGACCTGCCTTCCTCGCCACGTCGCTCCGCCGACGAAAATGGTCCCGTCGCGCTGCAGCGCGGCAATGATCTGACTTGTCAGAATGTCGCCGCGCTCAGCTCCAAGGTCGTCACCGAACCGGACGATGGCCTGATTGAGCACGATGTCATTGATGACGGCGATGCCTGGTTCGACGGCCAAACGAGCCGCGATTGCAACGGCCGCGTCACAAGCGCCATCGACGAGAGCTTGAATGCCCTCTCGTCCCAGATGCTTGATCATCGCCCAGGTGGCAAAGCCACGGGCTCTCCGCGATAGTTCGGGGACGTAGTGCGACGGATCGCGCTCACCTTCGACTGCCAGGGGCAGATAGCTTGCCGCAATGGTCATTGCCTGGCGGTGTGCAATTTCGTTCCTGACAATCGCATATCCGCTGTCGTAGGGGGTCTGAAGCCACTTGTGTCCATCCGTCGCCCAGCTATCTGCCTGCTCGACGCCGAAACTCAGATGACGCCTTCTCGAAGATGCCTGCGCCCAAAGACCAAATGCGCCGTCCACATGCACCCATGCTTTCCTGCTCTTTGCCATGGGAATGATCCCCGCAAAATCGTCGAAGGCACCCGTATTGATTTGCCCCGCCTGCAAGATCACGATGCAAGGACCCGCGACCGCCGCGATCGCTTCGGAGAACGCCGACTTGGGTACGCTTCCCTGGTCGTCAGTTCTCATCCTGACTACCCGGTCGTGGCCCAGCCCCAAAAATTGAAGAACGGAAAACACCGTCGTATGGGCATCGTCTCCGATTAGAACCGTGATCGGTGGCGCTCCAAAGAGCCCATCAGCGTCGGCGTCCCAGCCTGCAGCTCGAAGAACTTGGCCACGTGCTGCGGCAAGGCATGTGAAATTGGCCACTGTCGCGCCAGTGACAAAACCCACCGAACATTCCGACGGAAGATGGAGCAATTCGAGCAGCCATCCGGCCGTCACTTTCTCCGCCGCAGCCGCCGAGGGGGTCGCTATGTGATTGCCCGCGTTTTGCCCCCACGCACTGGTGAGGAAGTCCGCCGCTACACCTACGGGATGCGAGCCGCCGATCACCCATCCCATGAAGCGAGGACCGGTCATCAAATGGAGGCCTGGCTCTGCCGTCTCCACCAGATGCTCGAGGACATCGGGCGCCGGCGAAGGTTTTTCGGGAAGATCCTCCGAAAACTCGGCGACCGATGCCGCATAGTCTCGCAATGGATGATGAGCGCGATTGCCGGTTGCTTGCCGGAAATGCGCGGCATGCCGCGCCGCGTCCATAAACAGCTTCCTCGTATCCATGGTTTCCCCCGAAGCAAACGCGCGGTCGTCGGAACCGGGCGAGATGTCCCCCACTCAGCTACATCCGCTGAACGTTCCTATAAGAACATTCTTATAATATGTTGTCGCCTCGACAATGTCGCGGTCGCGGCGACATTCAGTATAACGTTCTGGGCAAGGTGCGGACGTCCTCTGCTTGCACCGAATGAATGTCTTGAATCCTTGAAGGCAAGCGGGCCTATATTTACGGTCCCGCGGATCTATCTGAAAAGAGCTATCAACAGTGAATTGGTACCGGTTGGTTTATGATCGTATTCCTTGATTTTGAGGCCTCCTCTCTCGGCAAGAAAAGCTTTCCTATTGAGGTCGCGTGGGTGTTTGAGGATGGCCGTTCGCGTTCCTCCTTGATCAGACCTGTTGCCGATTGGACAGATTGGTCATGCGAAGCCGAAGCGATCCATGGCATCTCACGAGAGCTCCTCGAAACTGAAGGCGCGCCAGCAGAGCAGATAGCCAGAGAGATGATTGATGTCTTGTCCGGTCGCGAACTTTACGCCAGCGCCCCTAGTTGGGATGGGAAGTGGCTGAGTGTCTTGCTGCGCGCGGCAGGGATGTCACGGCATGCCCTCAGGCTCAACAAGTCCGATGATGCGTTTCTTGCCGTGGCCCGAGAATCCATGGGAACGAAGTACTCCGAGTTGGAGATATCGGGCCTCGTCGACCAGATCATCAAGGAGAGCGAACCCACGAGCTCGCCGGCCCATCGCGCGCTGCCTGACGCACTACTCGAGCTCGATCGGTGGAACATGGTTCGCGAGGCAGCGGCAAAACGTGTGGCCTCGAGATGACCCTCTAGTATTGCTTAACCGAGCGCTTGGCGATCTTTCGGCCTTGGTGCAGGGATGCGGTCGATATCGAACAGGTGACGCCGGGCGCGCCGCGTCCCTTTCATGTCGAGCTTTCCCAATGAGCGGTAGCGAAATCGTCGCACACTCAGCTCAGCAACCTACCAACGGGCTTGGTGTACCTTCCGCCGAAGGCGACAGGCGACAGGCGACAGGCGACGAGTGTGCCAACCATTGGAACTCAACGCTACAGAAATGGTTATATTCCCTAGCAAACACGAGGGGATCTTCAATGGACAGCTCAATATCATGCGCTGCAAGTGCAATTCTCGTTTTGGGTATTGTCGCCGCGACTGCCTCTCCTGCCTCAGCAATCTCGCGCATTAGTTCCACCAGTCGAACCTGTGCGGCGTTGCGACAGATTATCAACAGTCAGGGGGCTGTCATTCTGACGCATCCCGGAACGCGCGCGTCCGGGACATTATATGACCGCTATGTTCGCGATAGCAGCTATTGCAACCCGGGCGACGTGGCCACTGACGATTGGGTGCCGGCAAAAGACAAAAACTGCCGCCTCTACAATTGTCAGACCTACGAGCCGCCCTTTTGACAATTGAGAAATTCGCCGGTTACCTTGAAGAGATTCGAACCGACCACGCGTTATTAGACGATAGGTCGATCGTGTAACCCCGATTTATGGGCGTGAGCCGACGCTATCGAACAGCCTGCGACCGGGTGTCAGCCTTGTCCGTCGCCGCATTCTGTTGGCGCAACCGGATGATTGCTGATGCCTCGCGCGGATCGGGTGGCAGAACTGCATTCTTCAGCGCGATCGAATAGGCCTGCTCGGGATTTTCCAGTACCTCTCTGGCATTCCCGCTTTCCACGACCACGCCCTTGCGCATGATGATCACACGGTCGGAAATGTAGTAGGCGGTTGCAAGATCATGGGTGATGTAGACGATCGAGACATTGAGAGCATCGCGCAGGTCGCGGAAGAGATTGACGATCGACATGCGAAGCGATGCGTCGACCATCGATACCGGTTCGTCGGCGACGATCAGCTTCGGCTCGGGTATCAGAGCGCGCGCGACCGCAACGCGCTGGAGCTGGCCGCCGGAAAGTTCGTGGGAGAACCGTCCCTTTATCTCCGCCATGGAAAGACCAACGCGCTGGAGCGCGACGTCGGCGAGCGCCTCCTTTTCGGCCCGGCTTTTCGCACCCTTAAAGCGATAGGCAGTGGCCAATAGGTACTCATCGATCCGGGTCAGCGGATTGAAGGCTTCGAACGGATTTTGAAAGACCGGCTGGACCTTCGCCATGAAAGCCTCGCGATCGTTGCGCGAGCGCACATCCTTCACATCGGCACCGTCGAAGTGAACGCACCCCCGGTCGGCCTTCTCGCTGCCAAGGATCATTTTCGCCAGAGTGGATTTGCCGGAACCGGATTCGCCGACGATCGTGAATATTTCCGGCTTGTCGGCGCTGAGGGCAAAACTGACATCGTCGACCGCCTTCATCGTCTCGCGCGAGAAGAACCCGCCGATCGGAAAGAGCTTGGTGACATGGTCGAGTTCAAGCAAAGCCTGGCTGCTCATTGGATCTTGTACTCCCCGGCCCGGAAGCATGCGACACGGCCGCCCGTGGCGCTCGGGAGCATCGCCGGCACTTCGCGCGCGCATCTGTCGATTGCGATTGGACACCGTGGATGGAAACGGCATCCCGAAGGTGGATTTGAAAGGGCCGGCGGCTTGCCCTTGAGACTTCTTCGCGTCGAGAGGTCGCCGATGCGCGGCAGGCTGCTGATCAGGTGGACGGTATAGGGGTGCTGGGGATTGTCGAAGATCGCCTGCGTCGGCCCCTCCTCCGCGAGCCGCCCCGCATACATGATGGCGAGCCGATCGGTGATGGCGGCGTGCACGGACATATCGTGGGTGACGAAAACGACGGAGGACTGGAGACGCGTCTGCACTTCCTTGATCAGTGCCAGCACATCCTGCTGGACGAGCACGTCAAGCGCCGTTGTCGGTTCGTCGGCGATAATGAATTCCGGCTCACAGACGGTAGCGAGCGCGATCGTCAGGCGCTGGCGCATACCGCCTGAAAGCTGGTGCGGAAAGGCTTCGAGCACGCTGGGATCGAGATGCAGGCGCGCAAGATGCGCCTCGGTTCGCTGGCGAAAGGCTGCGGGATCGAGATGCATGTGGCGGAAGGCAAAATCCCCGAAAGAATGCTTTATCCGCCGCACCGGATTCAGCACATTCATCGAGCCCTGCATGATGTAGGAAAGATGGCGCCAGCGCGCCGCCTTCATCTTGCTTGGCTCTGCATACACATCGATGGTTTCGCCCGCGAAATTGAACTTCACCGACCCGCCGATGACGCGCATCGGAGGGCGGATGGCGCCGGCAAGCGTCTTGATCAGCGACGTCTTGCCGCTCGAGGATTCGCCGGCAATGCCGTAGATCTCGTTTTTGCGGATGGTCAGGCTGATGTCGTCGACCGCACGGATTTCTCGCCGCACTCCGAAATAGTCGTTGACGTAATAGCATTTCAGCCCGTCGATCGTCAGCGCGTCCAAGGAGTTTTCGGCGAGGGTCAAAGGCTGCGTCCTCATCGGGTTCTGCATCTCCTCAGGCTCCCATGCGTGCGAGACGCGAGCGAGGGTCGATATACTCGTTCACCGACATGGCAAGCATGAACAGGCCGAGGAATAGGATCACAACGAAGAGCATCGGGAAAGCGACCCACCACCAGACGCCCGATACCATCGCGGAATGGGCGTTCGCCCAGTAGATCATCCCGCCGATCGTCGGCCGGTTGATATCGGAAAACCCGAGCACAGAGAGCGTCACCTCGAGGCCGATCGCCCAGATCAGGTTGTTCATCGTCGTGAAGAAGACGATCGGCATGACATAGGGCAGATGTTCGCGGATGAGGATCTGAGGCGTGCGCATGCCGGAGAAAACGGCGTGCCGGGTGAATTCGCGTTGGCGAAGCGACAAGGCCACGGAGCGGATCAAGCGGCTGTCATGCGTCCATCCGAGAAGTGCTGCCGTGATCGCCAGCATGAACCACGTCATCTGATCGCGGAGCACGAAAACCAGAAGCAGCAGGATCGGAATGTTCGGCAAGGCGCCGAGCGTATCGTTAACCGCCATGATGATCTGGTCGGTTCGGCCGCCGACATAGCCGGAAATCAGCCCGACCGCGATCGCGATGATGCGGCTGACGAAGGCGACGATGATGCCGAAGAACAGCGTGTTGCGCATGGAGGCAGCGATCTGCCAAAAAACCTCCTGACCGCGCGACGTGGTGCCGAGCCAGAACTCGGCCGAGGGCGGCATGTCGGGCGAGACGACATAGATGGCGTTTTCGTCGTAGGGCGAGAAGAAGGACGCCACGATCAACGCGAGAATGATAGAGATCAGGATGGTTCCGAGAAGGAATTCCTTGTTGTAGCGCAGCAGGTCTCTGAGAATTTTCAACATCGCGATTATCCCAGTTTCACGCGAGGATCGATCAGCGGATAGAGGATGTCGATCACGAAGACCGCGGAAGCGACGGCAATGATGGCGATGGTCGTAACGCCGAGCACCAGGCTGTAGTCGCCGGAATAGATTCCGGAGATCAGCAACTTGCCGATCCCGGGATAATTGAAGACGAATTCAACGATGACCGCGCCGCCAAAGACGTTGCCGAGACTGAGGGCAAGGCCCGTCACCTGCGGCAGCATGGCGTTGCGCGCGACATACTGTGAAAATACGCTGCGCGAGCGCACGCCAGCGAGCTCGGCATAGACGACGTGATCATCGGTCACGATGTTGGAAACAAGCGAGCGCATCGAGATGAACCAGCCACCGACGCCGACGAGCACCAAAGTGAGAGCGGGCAGGATGCCGTGTTCGATCACCGAGCTGATAAAGGCCCAGCTGAAGGCGGGAGCGAGATTGACCTGTGCGCCGTCGCTGATCGGCAGGATCGGCCAGATGAAGCCGAAGAGGATCACGAGGCTGAGACCGATAATGTAGGTCGGGATCGGCTGCAACGCCATGATGACGACGCCTGCGATCTTCAGCAGCTTGTTGCTGCGGAAATAACCTGCAAGCGCGCCGAGCGTGTTGCCGATGATCCAGGAGATGATCGTCGCAAGCGTCAGGAGCCCGACCGTCCAGGGCAGCGCCCGGCCGATGACCGTCATGACGGGGGTCGGGAAGGATGAGAGGGACGGGCCGAAATCTCCGGTCAGGACGCGGCCCCAGAAAGTGAAATACTGTTCCAGTAGCGGTCCGCCGGTTCCGTAGAGCTCACGTAGCGATTGTCTCAAAATTTCGACCGCCTGAGGATCGGTCGAACCGAAGCTCGTTAGTAGCGATACCGTCTGCTCGATCGGATCGACCGGCGAGAAATGCGCAATCAGGAAGGCAAGTGTGATGCCGGTAAACACGACAAAGAGAAACTGCAGGAAGCGTTTCGCCACGTAGATGAGAAAGCCGTTCATGACGTCGACCCTTCAATAGCGGAACGGGAACAGCCGGCGACCGCCTGCTCCCTCGACATTGCCCCGATTAAGTTTTCGGCGCGTCCGGATTCGCCTTCAGGCCGACAACCATGTAGCGAATGTTCGACCAGTTGGGGCCTGAGGCCGAATACGGGTTATCCGCGCTGGGAAAGTTCGTCCAATAGGTCGTGTCGAACGGCGCGAACTTGTTGTAGGCCATCAGCGGGATCATCGGCATCTCTTCCACCGCAAGCTTCAGGAAGTCCTGGCCGACCTTGGTGACCTCCGGGGAATCGAAGGCGATAGAGCGGTTGCGCTCAATCAACTGGTCGAGGCGCGGATCTTGCCAACGCTGCAGGTTTCGCGGCGGCTGGATCTGGCCGACGGGCTTGATGAATTCCGAATGGTAGCTGTCCAGAAAGAAGGAGAGATCCGGGTGGCCACCCCAAGTCTCGATGCTCCAATAGATCGCCGTCTCGAAATCGCCGGTGCTGAGACGCTGCCCGTTCGTCGGGCCGGCGACATCGACCTTCGTGGCAATGCCGTTCTGCGTCCATTGCTGGGCGATGACGGTACCGGCGCGGGCAAGCGTCGGGATGGCATCGCCTTCCACCTGCAGGCGGATCGTAAAGGGCGTGCCATCAGGCTTCATCCACTGACGGCCACTCTTCTTGAAGCCCGCCTTTTGCAGCAATTCGGTTGCAGCCTGAACGTCCTGTTTCCACCAACCGAAGCCGAATGTGCGCTTCAATTTGGCAGGATCGGTCGGGATCTGATCGCCCCATTGGCCGCGTACCATATTGGCGATCTGGCCTGAGATATTCGGATCGTAGGGCTTGATCTTGCGGGAACCGGTATCCAGCTCGAAATTCGTCAGCCAGTCCTGCATCGGCGCGTAATAGTCGTCCGGGGCGGAACCCGTCGGCGGCGTGGCAAGAGCTGCAAGATTGGCCGCGCCGCGATAGGAGCCGAGCGCCACTTCTCGGATATCGATCAGAAGGGCCAAAGCCCAGCGAACATCCTTATTGTCGAAGGGTGCCTTCTTGGTGTTGAAAAGCACCGAGGGCAAGGTCGGATCGGGATGCGCGAAGGGGAAGCCCTTCAGCCAGGCGGCGACACTCTTGCTGTCGCGCATCATGGAGAACATGCCCTCAGGCGCCATGTCGTTGATGACGTCGAGATTGTGATTGCGCTGCTCGATGACGCGCGCCTCGGGATTTCCGGCGGCACGATAGACGACATACTTCACCTGCGGCGGCTCCTTGGCGGCCATGCCGATCGAGGTGCGCTGCCAGTCGTCGCGCAGTTTCCAGATGGTCCAGTTGCCGCCCTTGTCATAACTTTGCAGCACATAGGCGCTGAGCGAGACCGGCGGATTGTACTTAAATGATAGCGGATCGCCTGCCTTCTCGAAAACGTGCTTCGGCATGATCCAGGCGGCGTTCCAGCGCACGGTAAAGAGCGTATGGAAGCGCGAATTCGGCTTTTTCAGATGGAAGATCACCGTCTGCGGATCGGGGTTCTCCATGCTGGCGACATTGACGGTGAAAGGCGCGCTCCAGGCCATGCCGGGATGGTCGATTTGCGTCTGCACGGTATAGACGACATCGTCGCTGGTGAATTCGACGCCATCGCTCCAGTAGATGCCCTTGCGCAGCTTCACGGTCATCTGCGTGAAATCGGCATTATAGGCGGGAGGTTCGCTGGCCAGTGCGTTCTGCCAGGCATTCGGGCCGCCTTCCGGGTTGATGAACCACAGCGTGTCGGTCGTCAGCTGCTGCAGGCCGTTAAGATTGGCTGCAGCACCGCCGCCCGGTGCCCAGACATTGAACCAGTCGGCATTCTGCTGCGGCGTGCCCTGGATGATGAGGGTCTCGTTGCGCGGTATGCCCGCAATGAAATCCTGCGCGAAAGCAGGGAGAGCGACGAGAGACAATAAGGCAACCACTGCAAATCTAGGGAACTTCATCGGACGCTCCTCCTCCTCGGCCCACCAAGGCGGGCGCTTCCCATAATCCGTTACCGATCGCGTTGCGGCAAAAGTGACTGCATAGGGGCGCAGAGGCCCATATGACTCCTCCAGACACTCAGCTTCGCCGCAGCAGTTATCGACAATTTTTCACAGAACGGCAACAGGTAATTTTCAGAATGCCACAAACTATCGGAATTTCCGGCGTTTTTTAATCGTCGTACAAGTGTGGCTTTTTATATTATTGACAAAATGGTCATTTCGCTTAGCTTTTGCGGCGAGCGCGGCGCCCTCCCAAGACGGCCGCGTTTCGTCACAAATTTGGTCGGTCGGCCTTCGGGAGGAGGCTGAGGCATGACCGTTCAAGAGGAAAAGATGATGACGAGTTCCTATGACGTGACCATCAACGTTCACGCCGGCAGGTCGACGGGGCCATACAGGCCGCTGTGGAACTGGTTCGGTTATGATGAGCCAAACTACACATATTCCCCGCACGGCAAGAAGCTCTTGAAGGAGTTAACCGAGCTCACCCCCGTCGCACCGCGCATTCGCGCGCATAATCTGCTGACGAGCGGCGACGGTAAACCGGCCCTGAAATGGGGCTCGACCAACGCTTATACGGAGGATGCCAACGGCAATCCCGTCTACGACTGGACGATCATCGACCAGATCTTCGACGCCTATGTCGAAGCCGGCAACGTGCCGCTGATCCAGATCGGCTTCACGCCGGAAGCGCTTTCCGATTTCGACGGCCCCTACAAGCATCATTGGGAGCCGGCGGATAAATATGCGACAATCACCACCGGGTGGACCGCACCGCCGAAGGACCTGAAGAAGTGGGCCGACCTGATCGAGGCATGGGCGCGCCACCTTGCCGACCGCTATGGCGAAGACGTGGTGTCGTCCTGGCCCTGGGAAGTCTGGAACGAGCCCGACGGCCATTACTGGACCGGCACGATCCCGGAATTCTGCGCCATGTACGACGCCAGCGCCCGCGCCGTGAAGCGCGCCCTGCCGAAGGCCCGGGTCGGCGGCCCGCACACCTGCGGCGCCTTTGCCAATGAGAAGGCTCAGACCTTCCTGCGTGCGTTCCTGCGCCACGTCGTCGAAAAAAAGCCGCCGATCGATTTCCTCGCCTTCCATGCCAAGGGAAATCCCGTCATCTATGATGGCCATGTGCGCATGGGCCTGCACAAGCAGCTGCGCGACATCGAGACCAATCTCGCCATTATCAACGAATTCCCCGAGCTCCGGCACCTGCCCGTCGTCATCGGCGAATCGGATCCTGAGGGCTGCGCGGCCTGCTCGGCCCGCGTTCACCCGCAGAACGGCTATCGCAACGGCCCGCTCTACGGTGTCTATGTCGTCGAAAGCATGATCCGCACCTATGAATTGTCGCGACGCGCCAACATCGAGATCGAGGGTGCAGTCACCTGGGCCTTCCTCTTCGACGACCAGCCCTATTTCGACGGCTTCCGGGATCTGGCCACCAACGGCATCGACAAGGCGGTGCTGAACGGCTTTCGCATGCTGGGCAAGCTCGGCGGCGAATGGCTGGAATCGGAAAGCGACTATCGCCGCGATATCGAGGACATCATGAGCCACGGCGTTCGCGACAAGCCCGACGTCAACGTCGTGGCGACCCGCGACGACAAGGGCGTCTCGGTTCTCGTCTGGCACTATCATGACGACGATACGGCCGGTCCCGCCGCCGAGGTCAGCCTCTCCGTCGACGGCTGGGGTAACAGGCCGGCCTCGCTGAAGCACTTCCGGATGGACGAGGAGCATTCCAACTCCTTCCGCCTCTGGAAGGCTATGGGCAAACCAGAGGATCCCCAGGGCGCCGATTACACCGAGCTCGAGGCCTCCGGAAAACTCGCGGAGATCGACAGCAAGGCATCGGTGTCCGTCAAGGAAGGCAAAATCGATCTGCGCTTCTCCCTGCCGCGTCAGGGCGTGTCTCTCCTGCGCCTGGACTGGTGAGACGGCAGGGCAAAGGGAGCGCAATCCTTCAAATTGCGCTCCCTGCCTCTTTTCGGGGCGGCCTTAGTTTTCGCTTACATAAGCGAGATAGCGCTTCTTGCTCGGCTGCAGGTGGTCGACGCAGAGCTGCGCGAGGACCCAGTTATCCCTGCCCTTCAGCATCTCGATCATCAGCCGGTGATGTTCGTGCGAGATCTGCAGCGATTCCTTGCTCGACATGGAATTCGCTCGCACCGGCAGGCTGAGGCGCATGTAGAGCTCTATCGACTGCACGAGATGGGAATTGCCGCAGGCGCCGAAGAGCGTCAGGTGGAACCTGTCGTTCGTCTCGTGCACGCCACGCAGATAGCCGGATTCGACGTTCCGGCCGTGCTCTTCGTGCAGGGCGGTCAATTCCGTGATCAACGCGTCTGGCGCCGGCAGGGGAATCCAGAGTGCGGCCTGCCTCTGCAGCAGTTCGCGCACGTCATAAATCTCCTGCACCTGTCGCGACGTCAGCGATCGGACGGTAGCGCCTTTGTTGCGCTCACGCACCACGATACCCATCGTCTCCAGCTGAACGAGCGCCTGACGGGCGAAGTGGCGGGTCACGTGGAAGCGAGCAAGCAGCGTATCTTCGGTCAGGCGGGTGCCGGGCGCCAGCCGTCCGAAGATGATGTCCTCCTCGAGCGCACGCACGATGCTCAAATCGTCATGTTCGAAATCGTCTTCACGGCTTTCTTCGAGCGTCTGCATGTCATATCCTCTGGCTGCGCGCCATCCTATCGTGGTTTGCATTCGGGGTCGAACCGGCTCAGCCGGTAGATGTCCTCGACCAGCGCCAGCGTCTTCAGATTATCGTCCGGCACCGTCTCCATCGCCACACGGCCGTCCAACCCGTCGAGAAAATGCGCGATCGTCGCATCATAGGCGCCCTGATAGACCGCATCTGGTTCGAACTCCTCCACGCGCTGGACGTGGCCTTTCGCCGAAAGACGGCTTCCGTCCAACTCCAGCGTTGCATGCGTGCCGAAGATCCGCAGATGGTCATGCGGCGCCGGCGGCTCGCCGTGCACCGCGAGATTGGCATTTACCGTCACGATCACCCCGTCGTCCAGACGGCGCAAAACGACAGCGGCGACATCCTCGGCAACGATCTCGTCATTGCTGCGTTCGAGCCGCGCGGCAATTACCTCCATCTCGCCGAGCAGGTAGCGAAGTGTGTCCAGATGATGGATCATAACTTCCATGACCAGCAGACGCTGCTGCCTGCGGAAAAACGGCTGGCGGATGAGAGCCGGCCTGTTTCCTTGCGCATCGGCGATCATGCCGCTTGAAAAAAATTCGAATTGCACCTGCCTGATATCGCCTGCTATGCCTTCCTCCAGCCACGCCTTCAGCCTGCGATAATAGGCGCGAAACCGCCAGTTTTCGTGCACCATCAGCTGAATGGAGGATGGCAGCCCGGCAACAAGGCCGACAGCCTGATCGTAATCCGTCGCCAGCGGTTTCTGGCAGAGAATATCGATGCCCTTCTCCGCGGCCAACCGGACGAGAGCCATATGCACCTCCCGCGGAGCGCAGATGTCGACGGCGTCGAGCGTTTCCGCCGCCAGCATGGCCTCCGCGCTCTCGTAGCTGCGAGAAATGCCGAAAGCGTTGCTCTTGGCCGCGCGGGCATCCCTTGAGGGATCGGCAATGGCGACGACTTCCGCGCGCGCTGACTGTTTCATCCATGCCGGCAAGTGATAGTCGGCGACCCAGCCTGCACCGATAACCCCTATCCGCCTTCGCTTTGCTTCCGCCACGAACCCACTCCCATCCTATTTTATCGATAATTTAGCCACTCTCTTTCCGAAAGCCAATCTGCGTCTCGAGGAAAAAATCAAAAATATCTCGAATTATCTTGGGTTTTTGATAAAATGGAAAGGCCAGCATAGTTGTGTATGGCCATTGGTTCATATCTTCTTTATTGACAATCTTGCATATCCCACTAGGCTTGGCGTTGATCAATGGACCAGGGAGGAACAATTTTGTCGAACGGTCTTCGTCGCAAGCTGACGAGTTACGGCGATCAGGGTTTCTCCCTTTTCCTGCGAAAAGCCTTCATCAAGGCAATGGGCTATTCGGACGATGCCTTGGATCGCCCCATCGTGGGGATCGCCAATACCTACAGCGATTTCAATCCCTGCCACGGGAACGTCCCACAACTCATCGAAGCCGCCAAGCGCGGCGTGATGCTCGCGGGCGCCATGCCGATGGTCTTTCCGACCATCTCCATCCATGAAAGCTTCGCTTCGCCAACCTCGATGTACCTGCGCAATCTGATGGCGATGGAAACCGAGGAGATGATCCGCGCCCAGCCAATGGATGCCGTCATTCTCATCGGCGGCTGCGACAAGACCTTGCCGGCGCAGATCATGGCCGCGGCCAGCAGTGAGATTCCGGCGATCTTCCTGCCGACCGGGCCGATGGCCGTCGGCCATCACAAGGGCGAACGGCTCGGCGCCTGCACCGATTGCCGCCGCTTCTGGGGGCGCTTTCGCGCCGGCGAAATCGACGAAGCCGAGATCACCGACGTCAACAACAAGCTTGCGAGTTCGGTCGGCACCTGCACGGTGATGGGAACGGCAAGCACCATGGCGAACCTGACCGAAGTGATGGGTCTTTGCGTGCCGCGGGCGGGATCGGCGCCCGCCGCTGAATCCGAGCGGGTCCGGCTAGCCGAAGAGACTGGCCGCATTGCCGCCGGACTTGCGGCAAACCCGGATGCGCCGACGGTGAGTGATATCCTGACGCGGGAGGCATTGCGCAACGGCCTCGTCGCGCTGCAGGCGATGGGGGGCTCGACCAATGCGGTCGTGCATCTTGCAGCCATCGCCGGACGGCTCGGCATGCGTCTCGACATGGCCGAACTCGACAGGCTCGGTCGGATCATCCCGCTGCTAGTCGATCTTCAGCCCTCCGGCCAGCACTACATGGAGCAGTTCCATGAAGCCGGCGGCGTACAGACGCTGCTCAAGGCCGTGCGCCACGAGATCGATGGCAACCAGCGCACCGTCTATGGCAAGACGATTGGCGAGGTGATGGATAGCGCGCCCGTCGAGCCGGGTCAGACCATCATTCGCACGGTCGAAAAACCGCTGAAACCTGTGGGCACGATTGCCGTCCTTTACGGCAACCTTGCCCCCCGCGGCGCCGTCATCAAGCAATCGGCCGCCTCCAAAAACCTTCTGCAACACGAAGGGCGCGCGGTGGTCTTCGATTCCGTCGAGGACGTGACGTTGCGCATCGACCGTGACGACCTCGATGTGAACGCCGACGACATTCTTGTCCTGCGCAACGCAGGGCCAAAAGGCGCGCCCGGCATGCCGGAAGCCGGTTATCTGCCGATTCCACGCAAGCTCGCCCGGCAGGGCATCAAAGACATGGTGCGCATCTCCGATGCCCGCATGAGCGGCACTGCCTTCGGCACCATCGTGCTGCACATCGCGCCGGAGGCCGCCGCCGGCGGACCGTTGGCAATCGTCCGGACAGGTGACCGCATCCGTCTTGACGTCGCTGAACGCAGAATAGACCTCGCAATCGATCAGTCCGAGTTCGATCGGCGTATGGCAGAACTTGATAGCGCCTCCATGGCCGAACCGCCGCGCGGCTATGCAAAACTCTATCACACCCGCGTGCTGCAGGCTGACGAAGGCCTCGATTTCGACTTCCTTCAGCATGAGGAACTGGAGCCGAAATGAATACCTTAGATCGCGAGGCTCCGCTTTGCCTGCCGCGTCGACCATTGACGCGCCTTCCGGCGAACGCGCTGCCGCTGGGTGCGATCGACACCCATTTTCATATCTTCCGAGCTGGGGCACCGCTTAATACGCCGCGCAGCTATACGCCCGATATTGCGACGCTCGCCGACTGGACCGTCTTTGCCGACCGGTTGAACATCGGCCGGGGCATTCTGGTCCAGCCAAGCGTCTACGGTCTCGACAATCAGGTTCTGATCGAGGCCCTTGTCTCCTTTCCGGACCGCCTGCGGGGCATCGTCGTTATCGACCCTCAAACAAATCGCGAGGAGATCGCACGCCTCGACCGGCTCGGCGTGCGCGGCATACGCATCAATACCCGCAACAAGGGTGGCCTGCCGCTTTCAGCCGCCGAAACGCTCGCAACAAGCTTGCGCGACTTCGGCTGGTCGCTGCAGCTGCAGATCAGCCCGGAGCAAATCCCCGAGCTTGCCGGACGTCTGCCGCGTCTCGGCATCCCCTTCGTTGTTGATCATCTCGGCTTCATACCGCTCGCAGACGGCGCATGGCGACAGCATGTCCCGGCGCTGCAGCGGCTGGCTGATATTCCGGGCGGTTACATCAAGCTGACAGCACCCTATCGCCTGACTCGCGACCGCAGCCATGCGGGTTTTGCCGAGCTGGTAAAGGCGCTTGTGCATAGCCATCCGGAAAAGCTGCTCTGGGGCAGCGACTGGCCCCATACGGAGCTTTGGAGCGACATGCCTGACGATGCCGACCTGATCGACGAAATGCAGGATGCCGTTGCGGGGATCGCGCCTGCCCGAAGAATCCTTATCGAAAACGCCGAGACGCTGTTCTTCAGCCGCTGAACTGGGAGAGCCTTTACCATGACCAGACTGACGGAAGACGCCAAGGGCGTCTATGTGATTGCCGTAACACCGTTTGGCGATGACGGTGCGCTCGACTTTGCCAGCATCGACAGCATGGTGGATTTTTATGAAAGTGTCGGTGTGACCGGGCTGACGGTGCTCGGCCAGCTCGGCGAGGCGCCGAAGCTGACGGCGGAGGAATCGCGCACCGTCGTCGAGCGCGTGTTGAAACGGCTTAATGGCCGTCTGCCGGTCGTCGTCGGCGTGTCCGCGCCGGGGCTTGCGCCGATGCAGGAACTGGCCGCGGCGGTGATGGACCAGGGCGCGGCCGGCGTGATGGTTGCGCCGCCCTGGACGATCAAGACCGACGACCAGGCCTTTGCCTTCTATCAATCGGTCGGCGAAACGCTGGGTAATACACCCTTCGTGCTGCAGGACTATCCGCTGACGACCAATGTCACCATCGCACCCAAGGTCATCGACCGGATCATCAAGGAGGTGCCGAACTGCGTCATGCTCAAGCATGAGGATTGGCCGGGCCTGTCGAAGATCACCGCCTTGCGCGCCTTGAGCGACAAGGGTGAAACGCGGCGCATCTCCATTCTCTGCGGCAATGGCGGGCTGTTCCTGCCCGAAGAGATGGGTCGCGGCGCCGATGGCGCCATGACCGGCTTCTGCTATCCGGAAATGATGGTCGGCGTCGTAAAGGCCTATCAAGCCGGGAATGTCGACCGAGCGCACGAAATCTTCGACGCCTACCTGCCCTTGGCGCGTTACGAGCAGCAACAGGGCATCGGGCTTGCGGCCCGCAAATATGTTCTCGCCAAACGCGGCGTCATCAAGTCCGCCGCCCTGCGCAAGCCCGGCGCCAAACTTTCGCCGCTCGATGTGAAGGACGTCGAGCGCCTGCTTGCCCGGCAAGCCCGCCGTCTCCAGGAGATCGGCGCATGAAGCTTGGGCTGGAGGGCAAGAAGGCGCTGGTGCTCGGCGCCAGCAAGGGATTGGGTGCGGCGATCGCCATGGCATTGGCCAACGAAGGCACAGACGTCATCGGCGCGGCGCGCGGCAGCGACTTGATCGAAGCGCTGAGGGCCAAGCTGGAGCCTGGGACCACCGGCAAGATCCGCTCCATGCAGGTCGATCTGAACGACCGTGCCAGCGTTTCCACGCTCGCGCAATCCATCCTGGCCGAGGGCGGCGTCGATATTCTGATCAATAATTCCGGCGGGCCGGCGCCCGGTGAAGCGCAGACGGTTGCACCCGACGTCTGGATCTCCGCCTTCGAGGGCATGGTCGCCAACCTGATCGGGCTTACGCAGCAACTCCTGCCCAAGATGATCGAGCGCCAATGGGGGCGCATCATCACCCTCACCTCTTCCGGCGTCGAAGTGCCGATACCGCGGCTGGCGATTTCCAACGGGCTGCGGCAGGCGGTTGTCGGCTGGTCGAAGACCCTGGCCGGTGAAGTCGCCTCGGCAGGCGTCACCGTCAACGTCATCGTCCAGGGCCGCATTCATACCGATCGCGTCGACCAGCTCGACGCGGCTGCGGCCGAGCGGCAGAACATCACACTCGATCAGGTCCGCGCCGCGTCGATCGCCACCATCCCGACTGGCCGCTACGGCCGGCCGGAGGAGCTTGCCGATGTCGTTGCCTTCCTCGCCAGCGAGCGGGCATCCTATATCACAGGCGCCCGCATCAGGGTCGACGGCGGTTTGATCCGATCGGTCTAGGCACATTTTTGGAAAGCGTCAGGCAAAACCGCAGTAGCCTCGGTATCCTCGTCAACTTTTGGCACGGTTAGGTAGGGAGGCCCCGCCTGTCAGGGCAAACCAAATGGTCATTCCGGGCTCCAGACCCTGGTCACCGTTGGTGGGGATCAAAGCACAGCCAGAAGCTGTTGAAATCGTGATCGCCGACCGGTCCACGGATGTTTTCGGGGTTAGATGGCAAACGCGCCCAGCACAGGGGCAGCATTTGGCCGGTATTGTCGCAAAACTCGACGGATTAGATGCCCATTAGGCTGTTTCGGCCTCTTTGCGGTGAGAGTTACCGGACATCTGCCCAGCGCCTCATTCGCTGCTCCACACAGACTTCCCCAAGGTGCAATAGCAATGCAGGCCGAACTCCATCAAACTAGGATGGGGATACCGTCCAGGAGCCTCCTTGGCCAAGTCTCCTTAATATCCCAGTTAGACACGGAGCTTCGCAAACGCACAGTTTGCCGGATCACTCCGTTGGACAACGCGACGCAAAGGAAAGGAAGCAGCAATGTTCCGCCATGCGAAACTCGCAGCCGCATTCCTCGTTGGAAGCCTCGTTATAGCTTCTTCCCCAACAACTTCCCACGCTGATGAGAACTCGACAACGGCAATCGACATCGCACTCGAGCCTGACGCAACAATGCTCCAGCGAGCGAAGGCCGCCAATACCCGCCTCCTTGGCACATTCCCGAAGGGCTTCGCGCTCGATGAGTCGCACCACCCCCACGTCACCATCCTGCAGCAATTCGTCAGCACCGCCGATCTCGACAAGGTCTACGCTGCGGTTGACAAGGTTATGAGCGATGAAAAGCCCGCTGACTGGAAACTAACAGCCAATAAATACTACTATATTCCCGACGCCGAATTTGGCCTTGCGGGCATCGTCGTGGAACCGACGCCAGACTTGATCAGGCTACAGCGCGAGGTGATCGACGCAGTTGCGCCTTTCACTGAGAAAACCGGGACCGCTGCGGCTTTCATGTCCACCGAACAAGGCCGAGACATCCAATCATCTTTGATCGACTATGTGTCCAACTTTGAGTCGATTGCCGCCGGAGAGAAATTCAATCCCCACGTCACAATCGGGGTAGCCACGCAAGCCTATCTTAAGGGAATGCTGGCAGAACCTTTCGAGGCGTTCACCTTCTCCCCAACGGGGGCATCTGTATACCAGCTTGGAACGTTCGGCACAGCGAGGAAGAAGCTCAAGGACCTGCATTTTGGCCCCTGATACAACGTGTCGGCCCGATCCTGTTCAATCCGCCCGCGAAAGTAGCGGTGGCTGCAGTTGGCGCATTGGCGGAGCTAGCCCCTGAAGGCAGCGGTTCGAGAGGTAACGCGTCCTGACCAGTTATATAGACGTCGTTGACTTTTTGGGGCGACGTCGGGTTGGGCGTAAGACACAGCCCGCAACTCGCTTTGCGGGCCATGCCCTACCTATCCGTTCGCCAAATTTGGCGATACGGGTCTAGCCGCGCCCGTGGCCACGGCCATGGTCGTGGTCGTGGTCATGTTCGCCATGGTGGTGCTCCGGATGAGAGGGAGCCTCCACACCAACGTCGCCTGGTTCAAAGGGGTACAAGGAGGAAGGGATAGAGGCAAGGACCGTGGAGGCCTCATTTAGGTCGCCCAGGCATCGTCTCTCCTGCCAGTTGTAGTGCGCATTGATCGCCGAGGAATAGAGCCCCATGGCTTCACTCTTTTGTTGACCGCTCGGGGTGTCGCGCAGCTCCGTTCCGGTGAGCCGCAGGTCTCCCACGCAAGTGGGTGCAGCAAAGCCAGGAACAGATGAAGCCGTAAGAGCCGCAAAACTCGTTCCCAAGAGGACGAACACGACGGTCGGTTTGGGCATTCTGAACATCTCAATCTCCATTAGGAGCTGTTGCCGGTTTCTTGAACGGGCATGGTTTCAAGTTTCCGAAGTGCGCTGGTTTGTGGAAACTTGCGCACGCTCCAGTCATGGGCTGTTCCGCGTGGCCTCGATATGATCTCAATTAATAAATTGGAACTTTTCCGCCGCGCGCGACATCGATGCACAGCAGCACCCTGGGGCAGCCAATCACGTCAGCTTCACTAGGAAGTGCGGGATCGGTGAAGCACGGCAGAAGGAGCTTGTATGTTGCTAACGCTTTGCGAATATTGAAGAATCTTCGCGATTTGACACGCGACGATCCTTCGTTTCCCTACCATTTGTTAATCTGGCTTGAGCTTGTGGGTGGCGTATTCCGGTACGATATCTGCCGTAGGGGGTTGTATATCGATCTCGAACCTTGAAGGCACTTTCATGCCACATGATCTATCCCTGCTCGGGACCAAAACGAGACCTCTTCCGCTCCCGAGACGCACCGTCGCGCGTAAGCCTGACACGCATATCGCCTTCCTGCCTGAAGACAAGACGGTTTTGGACTCGCTCGAAATCCGCAAGCGCGTCTTCACGAAAGGATGCGACATCATTCACGAGGGACAACAGCTCAAAAATGCATACATCCTCTGCGCAGGTTGGCTGTGCTCCTATAAGCTTATGCGCAATGGAACGCGGCAGGTGATCAATTTCTACGTTCCGGGTGACCTCATTGGCATTCGGAGACTTCTGCTCGCCAATTCCGATGATAACCTTTGCGCCATAACACGCGTTGAGGTCGGAGAGATAAACGCCGAAAAACTGCTTGAAGCGTTTGATGGCGATGGCCGCCTTGCCATGTCGATACTCTGGTCGACATTGAGGGACGAGGCTATTGTCGTCCAGCATCTGGTTGACGTCGGTCGACGCCGACCCATCGATAGGGTGGCCCATTTCTTCCTTGAGCTGGGCTCGCGTTTGAGTCTGGTCGGTCTAGGGACGAAGACGGCATATCAATGTCCCTTAACCCAGTTGCTGATCGCCGATGCGCTGGGTTTGACCGCAGTCCATTTCAATCGCGTTCTCAGGCAGTTGCGCGAGTTGAATGCAATGACGTTTCATGAAGGATGGGTGGAGCTCCTCGATTCCAAAAGACTGGAGCGCCTGGCTGATTTTGATTCATCGTACCTGCAATAGCCGATACCCGCGAGCGCTGGTCGTGACCGATGGGCCCATCGCGCAGGTCGATGAACAATGTCTTCCCGAGATGTGCCAACGTCCTTCGCTACAGCCTATTCTCCTCTCAGCGTTTCGGTCTGATCGTCATCTTCGGGACCTCAGGGATGGATGCCTCCGCGCGCCGCATCGCAGCATACTCGCGTGCGATCCGGTCGAAGTGTGGCATCCTTGCCTGCTTCAATTCGGAAATTTGACGATCAATGATCCGAGCGTGCTCTGACCGTTCATAGGCGAGTTCTCCGGAACGTTCTTCGGGGGGCATCTGGAAGCGCCTCGCGGTCAACTCCTCGAGACGGTCTATGTCGACATCCCTCAATCCCGGATGTGCCCCCTTCAGGAGACGGCGGAATTCTGGAGAAAGCGGATCCACGGCAGGCTCCTATCGAAAGACCTTGGCTGAGAGCCGGTCGGTCAGCCACTGATGGGTGATCCGATCGAGACGGCAGCGTCGGGGATTATCGGCAAAATTGTAGTTGTCCATGAGGTTGGGTCTCGCATTGTCGATCAGCTCGCAATGATAGGAGACCCACGTCGTGGGGTAACCGATTCCGTCCCGGTTCTGGTCCGAATTGCGTGAAGTGCCGTTATAGTTTCCGAAGGTGGCCGGAATCGGGTTGGTGGAGGCCGTCCTGAACTTCTTGTTGACGTTCAGCCCCGGTCGCTGCGAATCGACGTAGAGATCATCGACAATGCCATTGTTGAAGTCGGATGAGGCGTGCCCGAATTCGTGCAGCGGCGTCATGCTGCCGAGGCTAGTGCTGAGCGCGATGGTTCCCGGGATGCTGGCGAAGCGCCCGTGGCTATGGTTAGTCCCGTCATAGGTGAAGTTTACCGACGTGCCGCTGGTGTCATCAGTCGAAAACCATGCTGACGATCTGGTGTGCGTCGCAGATTCGCAGAGGGCGAAGCTGACGTCCGAGTAAACGGAGTAACCATCGGTAAAGCCCCGGAACAGGGTGCGACGCGGCCCTATGATGTTGGTATTGTCCTCCTGCACAAGGGCGGCGGCGTCTGCGATGGCGCGGGTGGCATCGAAGATGCACGCGAACTGTATGTGCCGGTCGAGACCGCCCGCTCGCAGCACGTCCTCCGTTGACCGGAGCATATTGTCGATCGAGCGCCACACCGTCCTGTGGAACGAGGGCCTGTTTGTAGTCAGCGGATCCGCGATCAGGGCTCCTGAAAACCTGCGGATCACCGGGTTGCCGATGAATGTGATGGTATACGGGCGATCCTTAGGCGCTCCCGTGTAGAGACGCCTGACGAACTCCAACGGGCCGGAAGATACGTCCACGGGCACCGCGTTGCTCGTCCAGCCGGTTGACGGCGAACGCAGCCGGACGTCATGTCGGACGGCGGGGATCGCAGGCGGCAATTGCGCCACCAGAACCCAATCGGGCCGGACGACATCGGGGGTGACGGTCACGACGTTGACGGGTCCGTCGAAGTCCACCACAACATCGTCCGGGAGATTGGCGCTGGACACGGTGAAGAAGTCGTTGGTGACGGCACGCGACGGACAGATGTCGAAGCCGTTGAACTGTATGCTCGCGATGAGAGCGTCGGCGTCGCCGTGGGTGGCTGTCACCGCGTAGCCAGCATGCTTCGCACGCACGAGAGCCTTCACGATGGAGCGCTTCAAGAGGAGCACGTCGGACGGGTCGTCGGAGTTGAACTGGACGATCAACAGCTCCGCCGCCCCGGGCGCTCCGATTTGGGAGCAAACCAGATTGCCCACCCAGGTCAAGGAAATCACAAAGCCGGAAGTGGTTGCCATGGCCCCACCTGCTCAGCCGGGACCCAGGGTCAGTCCGGTGATATTGGAGTCCGTGTCACCGTGCTGGGCCTGTACCTGCTGCCGCGTGGTCATCGCCGCCGTCAGTGCGTCGATCATACTTGTCTTGAAGGCCAGCTGGGCAAGCGTGTCCTCAGGGTTGCCCTGTATGATGAGAATGGCCGTGTTGGTGGGCGCCGGACCGATGAAGGCGCATGCCAAGCTCGGCTGGAGCACCGTGAGCCTCTGAACGAAGCCGATCGTCGTCGCCATGGCTCACCCTCCCACGAAGAACGGCTCTCGGATGAACCCCAGCTCATGAGCGACTTCACTCAGGTATTGGAGATCGCCCCGAACGCGGATGCCACCTCGGTAGAACTGTGCGACACCCTCCCTGCTTCCGTCGAGAACTGCCCGGATCTGCGCGGCATCGCCGATGATCTCGACCAAGGGCGGCGCAAGCTCAGCCTCCCGCGACAGTTTGCAGCCGGTGGCATGCGAGTGGACGTAGAAATCGCCGCCCTCCTCCCCTATGAACCGTATTAGAATAGACCCGAGGCGCCGCGTTCTGGCACCTTCAAATTTCCGCATGGCCTCGCCAAGAACGTTGTCCGGTGATTTCCTGGGAGTACTCACCTTTTTCTTCAGAGCCATTGAGCCTTTCCTTCCGTTTTCTACGGAGCACGGCTTCAACGCAATCACACGACTCGATTACGTCGATGATGAGGGTCGCGTGATCACGGCAGGTAATTAAGTATATCATAACCTATACTTTCCTTTGTGGAAAGGCTCCCGGTTTAATTGCAAACTGTGGAGGATCGCGCATGCGGTCGGAGCGGACTATCGACCCTCTAGCTCTCATCTAAAAATCAGAGAAATCAGATCTCCATGTCGACTTCGTCGGCCTTTTTTTGTGCTATCGATAGGCGCGGCCGGCATTTGGAAGACGCAAGCCTGCAAATCGGAACAATCAAAGGCGCAAGAGAACCAAGCGTTATATTTCAATGGCTTACAACAGCGATTTTGGACGATTCAAGGCAGCATCATCACTCGCGGACGTCCGGCTGTGGGTGCGGATTTGTCACGAATATTGGGTGCGGTAGTTCCGATCGTAACCACCGCAATCAAATGGATTTTTATCTAGCCTGTACGGGAGTTGTACATGGAACCTGTCAAGATTGGCATCATCGGCGCCGGCAATATCAGCGACTCATATCTGAAGGGTGCGGTGCGATCGAAGCTCATCAAAGTCCAAGCGATAGCGGACATCCGCATGGAGGCGGCGCAAGCCAAGGCGCAAGCGTTTGGGGTTGAGGCTGTCACCGTTGATCGGTTGCTCTCCGATCCGGAGATCGAGCTCATGGTCAATCTCACGCTGCCAATGGTACACGCAGAAGTCAGCCACCAGATCATATCGGCCGGCAAGCATGTTTACTCGGAAAAGCCGCTGACGGCGACCTTCGCCGAGGCGGCTCCGGTGATGCAGGCGGCGCGCGCCAAGGGCCTGCGGGTCGGCGGCGCGCCCGACACATTCCTCGGCGCCGCGCATCAGGCCGCCCGTGGACTGGTCGATGCCGGCAGCATCGGCAAGCCGGTTGGTGGTGCGGTCACCTTCATGACCCGTAGCTCAGCGCATCGCTATGCCAATCCTTCCTTCTTCATCTTCAAACAGGGTGGCGGACCGATGCTCGACATGGGCGCTTATTACCTGACGCAACTCATCAATCTGCTAGGTCCGATCAAGCGCGTTTCAGCGATCTCCACCAACGGGATTCCACGACGCGAAGTCGTGGAGGGGCCGCTGACTGGCACTGTGATCGACGTAGAAGTCCCGACCTTCTACAACGGCTCACTGGAATTCCTGAGCGGCGCGAATGTTGCGATCTCGATGTCCTGGGAAGTGCACAAGCATCGTCGCTCGCACACGGAGATCTACGGCACGGAAGGCGGCCTTGTCATTCCAGATCCCAACTTCTTCGGCGGCACGCCGCAGGTCGCCAAGGCCGGCGGCGACTGGGAAAATGTCGATATCTCCGCCTATCCCTTCGGTAGGCCGAACCGTGTGATGGACGATGGTCGCTCGGAAGCGGATTATCGCATGATCGGCGTTGTCGACATGGCCATGGCCATCCGCCACAACCGCCCGCACCGCGCCAACGGCGACATGGCCATGCATGTGCTCGAAGTTCTGGAAGGCTTCGAGCGCTCTTCAGTCGAAGGCCGGCACATCGCCATCACTACGCCTTGCGATCGCCCGGCGGCCGTACCGCAAGGTGCAGATGAGGAGGTTTTCGACGCCTAATGGGATGTTCGCCCGGCGGTCTTCACAGCCGGTAGAGAATGGCTTTACGCCGATCAACAGCGCAGCAGAGCACCCTTGTCCAATCGTGCGGCGCCATGCCTCATTGGCAAGCCCAACCGTGGCGACATCCTATGGCATCCCCAGATGATCCAGTGATCAACAATCCTCGGCCAGCCAGCCGCCGGCGCAGGCTCGAGCCCTAGACCTCTCGATCCAACGGCTACATCCAAACTCAAAAGGAACAGCTTTCATGTCTGATCTATCGCCCCGAGTATCCGCGGACGGCTACCGGATCGCCATCAATCCTATTCAGTGGCTGGCATCCGATGACGGCTTCCTGGACCGCAGCAAGGCGCCGCCGCTTGATGACTTCTTGGCGCAAATCAAACAGGCAGGCTTTCCCGCCGCCGTCATCGCGATCCCGATCGGCACTTCGCTGGAAGACTACAAGGCCACTTTCGAACGTGCCCGCATCCTGCCAGGCCCGAGCTATTTCGGCATCCCGAGCCCCGAGGCGGAGGTGCCGCTCGAAAAAACCCTGGAGGAGGCAAAACTTGCTGGCGGCCGGCAGGCCGCCTTGGGGGTCAAGGACGTCTTCATCGCCGTTCACATGCCGCCGAAGCTGCGTGCGCGCGTCGACAAGCCGGCAATCGGTACGATGTTTGACCAAGCGCGGCTCGATTTCATCATCGACCAGCTCGGCAAGGCCGCCGAGGCGCTGAAAGCCGAAGGCGTGATGCCGGCCTTGCATCCGCATGTCGGCACCTGGATCGAGACCGAAAACGAGACGCGCCGGACGCTTGACGCCATCGGTCCGCGCACGCTGAATTTCGGCCCGGACAGCGGCCATCTTTCCTGGGCTGGCGCCGATGTGCTGGGCCTGTTCCGGTCTTATAAGGACCGCATCAGCATTATGCACGTCAAGGACATCAGGCTCGACATCCGCGACGCGGCGATCGCAGCCGGCAAAAGCTACCCACAGACGGCGCTGGACGGCCTGTGGGTTGAACCGGGGATGGGCAATCTCGACATCAAGGCCATGCTCGCCGAACTTGGTGCTGGTTTCGATGGTTGGATCGTCGCCGAAGTCGACCGGCCGACCATGCCGCCGTTGGAGAGTGCCATCGTCTGCGCCAAATACCTGCGGGCATTGCGGAGGCCCGCGGTTTAACCGCTGAAACGTTCGTCAAACGTGGTTTGAGAAAGAGATCAGCAGAAAAAATCGCGGCAAGCCGGTGGAGCTTGTCGCGATCCAAGTTATGCTTTCAAGAGAAACCGGTGGTCGGGCCTGTTTAATGTGCGCCGGCTCCGCCACCTTGCGCCTTGCGAGCAAAGAGCACCGCGACTGCCGCGATCGCCAGCAATACGCCGATGACTGCAAAGGTATCGCTGAAACCCATGATCAGCGCCTGCCGCTTGACGATATTGCCAAGCGCGACGATTGCCTTCTGCTTAGCTAGAGCCTGGTCCGAGACGCCATGCGCTAGAAAATAATTGGTCATCTGCGTCAGCCGATCTCTCACCTCTTCCCGCGACAGCGTCACCGACTGGCCGATGATGTTGGAATGAAACTGCTCGCGTTTGGTAAGCACCGTTCCCAGCGTCGCCGTGCCGACCGCGCCGCCAAGATTTCTCAGCATGTTCGTCAGGCCCGATGCGGCGGCGGCGTCCTTCGGCGCGATGAGGCCCGTGGTGATCGCCGTGACCGGGGTGATGACCATGGCCTGGCCGATGGCCCGCACGATGTTCGGAATCCAGAACTGATCGCCGGCGGTGTCCCCGGACAGCGTGACATTCATGAAGCAGCTAATCGCGAAGATGCTGATGCCGAGGAAGGCGATATAGCGGACGTCGAAGCGCTTCATCATCATCGGCACGAGCGGGATGAGTATCAGCTGCGGCAGGCCGGTCCAGGCAAGCACGTTGCCGATCTGCTCAGCATTGTAGCGCTGCACCTGGCCAAGATATTGCGGCAGGATGTAGACCGAACCGAACAATGCGAAACCGACCAGGACATTGGACAGGACGCCGAGGCCAAAATTACGCTGCTTCAACAGCCGCAGTTGCACGAGCGGCTTCTTGACCGTCAGCTCAATCCAGATGAAGGCGCTGAGAAACACGGCGGCGATGATGGCAAGGCGCAGGATGAAGGGGGACGAAAACCAATCGTCTTTGTTGCCTTCTTCCAACACCGTCTGGAAGGCGGCGAGCCCGATTGCCATGGTGATAATGCCGGCCCAGTCGCCCTCTTTCAGCAGGCTCAGCCGCATCGGCTGTTTTTCCAACGTCGCGGCGAGCGCCACGACCATGATGGCGCTTGGAAACGCATTGATGAAGAAAATCGTCTGCCAGCCGTAATTCTCCGTCAGGTAACCGCCAATGGTCGGACCGATGGCCGGAGCGAAGGTGACGGAAAGCGCGAAGATGGCAAGCCCCGTCGGCTGCTGGAATTTCGGTAGCTTGGTCAGAACCATGGTGAAGGCCATCGGGATCAAAATGCCGCCGGCAAAACCCTGCAGCCCGCGCATGACGATCATCGACCCGAGATCATGCGTGAAGGCGCAAGCGATCGAGAACAGCGGAAACAGCACCGCGTTCACCAGCATATAGCGGCGAAACGAAAAGACAGTACTGAAATAGGCGGTTAGCGGGATGACCACGATCTCGCCGATCAGATAGGAGGTCGATATCCAGGCGCCGTTATCGACGCCGGTGCCGATGCCGCCCTCGATGTCGAGCAGCGAGGCGTTGGTGATCTGGATATTCAGGATCGCCATGAAGGCGCCGATCATGCCGGCTAGGACGGCGATCCAATCTCTGACGCTTGCGCCGGCTGGTTGGGGAACGGCGGTGGCGGAGGTGGCTGCGATGGTGGACATGGCTTAGTACTCCTCATCTCTCACCGTTCACGCGCCGTGGCCCTGGTCGGCCGTCTTGATGTCGATGCTCGGCTGCACGGACATGCCGGGGCGCAGGTCGCCGGACGTGGCGCTGTCGCCATCGAGCACGATCTTGACCGGGATGCGCTGCACGACTTTGGTGAAATTGCCAGTGGCATTATCCGGCGGCAGCAGTGCGAATTCCTGGCCGCTGGCAGGCGCCAGGCTGTCGACGTGGCCGTGATAGACCCGGCCGGGGAACATATCGACTTCGATGTCGACTGGCTGGCCGGCATGCACGTCGGTCAATTGGGTTTCCTTGTAATTGGCTACGATATAGGCCGCCGACGTCGGCACCACGGACATCAATTGCGTGCCGGCCTGCACATATTGGCCGACGCGGAGCGTGCGGTTGCCGACGACGCCGTCGAGCGGTGCGGTGATCGTCGTGTAGGAGAGATTGAGGTCGGCCTGGTTTTGGACGGCCTGGTCATGGGCGAGTATCGCTTTGGCCTGCGCCAGTTGGGCCTTCAACAGATCGACCTGCTTAGTCGTTGCCGCGAGCGACGCCGTATCACGATCGATTGCGGCGCGGGCGGCGGCGATCTGAGAGGCGGCCTGTTGTGCGGTTTGAACCGGCGCATACCCGTTGACCGAGAGGCTCGCATAGCGCTTGTCATTCTGCTCGGCGAAGGTCTCGTTGGCCTTGTCGACATCGACGGTCGCCTGGGCAGCCGAAATCAACGACTGCTGCATGTCGAGGGAAGCCTGCTTGGCCTCAACATCGGCTTGAGCGGCGGCAACATCGGCCTTGGCTTGATCGAGCGCCGTCTTGAAGTCGCGGTCATCGATGCGGGCGAGCACCTGCCCTGCCTTGACGCTCTGATTGTCGTTGACGACGACATCGGTGATATAGCCGGAAATCTTCGGCGCAATGGCGCTGTTGTCGGCCTGCACATAGGCATCGTCGGTCGATACCTGGAAGCGGCCGACCGTCCAATAGTTATGACCGTAATATGCGGCAGCGGCGATGACGACGAGCGCCGTGGCGCCGAGCAGGAACGATTTCCCCCGCTTCTTGGCGGCCGGCTTTTCCTCGGCGACGATACGCGCCAGTTCGACCGACAGATCCGGCTTGCCGGCGTCCATGGTCGGGGCCTCGGCGACCGGTGCCTGCTTATTGGCATTCAATACATGAACCTTGTTTTCCACTGTTGTCTCTCCTGATGGGCCGATCGTCTTAGGAGGGCGGATGGCCCGCAAAAATTCCCGGTTGGGTAATTAGGAAACTTGATATTTTCCAAAATATGCTCTATAAAATGGAAGTCAACAGGAATTTGGAAAATCATCATGGTCGAAATTCAATTAATTGAGAAGCGCCCACGCGGCAGACCTCAACTTCGCTGCGACGATGATACGAGAAGCTTGATCATCGAGGCTGCGGACCTACAATTCCGTGAAAACGGCTACGCGGCCGCAAGCATCAATGCGATCGCCCAGTCCGCCGGCGTCTCGACCAAGACGCTTTACCGGCTGTTTCCGACCAAGGCGGATCTGTTCTCAAGCATTGTTTCCGACCGCATAGGCCGGTTTTTCCTGGCGCTCGACCAGTCGATGCTGGCGACGATGGATTTGCGGCAGGGTTTGGAGCGACTGCTGACGGCCTACGGCATGCTCACAATGTCGGACGACACCGTCGACATGATGCGCCTTGTCATCGCGGAATCGGACCGCTTTCCGGAAATCGCCACATCCTTCTATGAGACGGCGATTGTCGCCTCGAACGCTGTCATGGAAAAATGGCTGACGACACAATGCGAACGCGGGCTCATCCGCCTGGAAGACCCGCACTTGGCCTCCGGCATGCTGCGTGGAATGATGATCATGGAGCCGCAGCGCGCCGCGATCCTGCGCCAGCTCCCCCCTCCGAACATTGCGGAGATCAGCCGGCGGGCGCGAATCTGCACGGAGGTGTTCCTGAAAGGCTGCCAGGTTTGAAATCAATCCTGGCGCGGATCGAGCGCGTCATTGAGGCCGTCGCCAAGCAGGTTGAAGCCCATGACCAGTACGATGATCGCCACGCCCGGCCAGATCGGCATCCACGGCGCCTGCTGCAGGAATTGCCGCGCCGTATCGAGCATCGAACCCCAGGATGGGTCCGGTGGGCGCTGACCGAGGCCGAGGAAGGCAAGGCTCGCTTCGGCGAGCACCGCCGTCGCCATGGTGATCGTCGCCTGCACGACGACGGGCGCCAGGATATTCGGCATCACATAGACGCCCATGATCTTGAGATTGGGCACCCCCAGCAGCCGCGCCGCGGCTATATAGTCCTCGGTCTTGACGGTCAGCACTTGCCCACGCGTCAGACGGACAAAGATCGGCATCGCCGATATGCCGATGGCGATCATCGCGTTTTCAAGACTTGGATTGAGGAAGGTTGCAAAGGCGATCGCCAATACCAGGAACGGGCAGGACAACAGCGCGTCGGTGCAGCGGGAAATCACGACATCGACGAGACCACCAAAATAGCCGGAAATCAGGCCGAGCGGCACGCCGATGACGATCGCGATCACCACCGAGACAAGACCGACGAGCAGCGAAGCACGAGCGCCGAAGATGACGCGAGATAGGATATCGCGGCCGAGATCGTCGGTGCCGAACCAATGCAGCGCCGAAGGCGCCTGTCGGACGGTAAGCCAGTTCGATACGTTCGGCGGAAATGGTGCGATGACAGGCGCGAGGATCGCGACAAGCACAAAGAAAAGGACGATCAGGCCACCGATGATGGCGCTGGGCTGACTGAGGCAGCGCCGCAGTGCCGATTTACGATTGCCGGAGGCGGCGGGAATGGCGAGCGTGGCTTCGGTCGTGTTCATCCGCGCAACCTCGGGCTCAGAATGACATAGGCGATATCGGCGAAGAGATTGAGCAGCAGGAACATCGCCGACGAGCAGAGAACGACGGCCTGGACGACGGCGTAGTCACGGCCGAAAACACCGTCGACCACCATCTTGCCGAAGCCGGGAATGCCGAAGACCTGTTCGGTCAATACCGCGCCAGATAGAAGCTCGCCGAAATGCAGCGAACTGACGGTGACCACGGGGATCAAGCCATTGCGCAGCACGTGCCGGATGACGACGATGCGCTCCTTCAGGCCCTTGGCACGGGCTGTGCGCACATAATCCTGCCGGAGCGTCTGCAGCATGGAGCTGCGGGTATGACGCATGACGATGGCCGACGCCGCGGTCCCCAGGACGATGCTTGGCATCAGCATGTAGCGCAGATTGTCGAGCGGGGAATCGAACAGACCGACATAGCCGCCGGAAGGCAGCCAGCCGAGCCGCACCGCAAAGGCCAGGATCAGCATGATGCCGAGCCAGAAACTCGGAACCGAAAGACCAGCCAATCCGAGAATGCTGACACCATAGTCGACCGGCGTGCCGCGCTTCAGCGCCGCGATGACACCGGCAGGAATGCCGATAACCAGCGCGAGGATCATCGCCATGACAGAAAGCTGGATAGTGACCGGCAATTTCTCGAGGATCATCTCGCCGATCGGCAGCTTCGTGCGGATCGACAGGCCGAAATCGCCTTGCAGGATGCCCCAGAGCCAATGGACATATTGGGTGTAAAGTGGCTGATCCAGCATGTACTTATGCCGCAGGAAGTCGATGACGGCAGGATCGCGCTCTTCACCCGCCAGCGCAATCGCCGGATCGCCAGGCAGAAGCTTCAGCAGACCGAAGACTAGGATCGATACCAGCAACAAGGTTGGAATGGCGATCGCCAGGCGGCGCAAAATAAAAAGAAACATGGCTTTTCTCTTGCTGCATGATCCCGAAAGCTGCGATGCGGTCTTGGGACGAAATCATGCAAAACCGGAAAAAGGATAGCGCGGCGGCCCCGCGCCATCCTCAGCGGATGATCGCTTATTTGGCAGGCTTGACGCCCTGCAGGCGCAGGATGCCGTCCGGATAGATGGTGATGCCCGTCACATCGGCCCTCGATGCATAGAACCAGTTCGGGTGATAGAGCGGAATAGTCGGCAGGTCGGTCAAATAGATGTCCGTCGCCTTCTCGTAGAGCTGCTTGCGCGTTGCTTCATCCGATGCCTGGCGGGCGGAGACCAGCGTCTTGTCCATCTCCGGGTTCTTGTATTTATTGACGTTCTGGCTGCCGTCGGAACCGAAGAAGGAATAGAGCGTCGGGTCCGGATCGGCACGGCCGCTCCAGTTGCCGATATAGGCCTGGAAGTCACCGGCGAGATAGCGCTGCACGGCCGAGGCTGTCTCGAGCGGCAGCAGTTGCACGTCGAAGCCGGCTTCGCCCGCGAGAGACTGAATGATCTGTGCCACGCGCCCGTCGGTCAGCGAGTTTTCATAGGTGATTTCCAGCTTCGGTGCGGGACCGCCGACCTCCGCGATCAGCGCCTTCGCCTTGTCGACATCGCGCGCCGGGATCGCGTGCGACTTGCTGTAGAAAGCGCTCGACGGCGGGATCATCTGATTGTCGGGGATGAATTCGCCATTAAAAGCAACCTGGTTGATGACGTTGCGATCGAGCGACAATTCCAGAGCCTTGCGCAGGCGGGGATCGGTGCCGAGTGGCGTCTTGGCCTTGTCGCCATTGCCGACATTGATCATCAGATGCGAGACGGCAAGACCCGGCGAGGAATGCAGCGCCAGTTTGTTGTCCGAACGCACGGTGGCGAGGTCGGTTGGCGCGATACGCTCGGCGACTTCGAGATCGCCGGCCTGCAGGCGCGACAGACGGACGGTCGAATCCGGAATATAGAGATATTGGATCTCGTCATAGCCGATGGCGCCGGCATTCCAGTAGCCAGCATATTTGTCGAGGGTGATGGAGTCGCGCTGCTTGCGCGCCTTCAGCATGTAAGGGCCGGAGCAGACCGGGTTGGTTGCGAACTCACCGCCCTTCTGAACGGCGGTCGGCGACACCATCATGCCGGCGCGGTCGCTGAGCACGGAGAGCAGCGGCGCGAACGGCGCCTTCAAATGAAAGATTACATGGGTCGGATCGACCACCTCGACGGTGTCAATCGGCGCCAGCTCGGCTTTGCGGTTCGATTCCTTCAGCGTCTTCATGCGTTCGATGTTGAACTTCACGGCGGCGGCATCGAACGGTGTGCCATCCTGGAAGGTGACGCCGCTGCGCAGGGTGAAGGTAATGTCCGTACCCTTGTCGTTCCACGCCCAGGCGGTCGCGAGTTGCGGCACGATGTCGAGATTAGCGTTGATATCGACCAGCTTGTCACACATGGCGGCAAAAACGATACGGCCTGCATAGGTGCCGCTCGTTGCCGGATCGAGCGCATCCGGATCATCCTGCATCCCGACGCGCAATGTTGCGGCATGCGCGGATCCAATCGTCATGGCGATGGCCGACGCCATCATAAATGCCTTGATGGAAGTTCCCATAAATTATCTCCTTGTGGCGTACCCCTATGAGACCGGCCCGCCTGCCCAGATTTTATACAGCCACAAGTGATGCATGGTTTTTCGCGATTGTAAAGTATCCTGACTAAAGATTTGATCAAACAATGGGCGGCGATTAAAAATCCACCATTTATACCGAAAATTCTGCTTGACGCCTCTCTTCCGTTCGGTAGTTTGTTCTCAAAACTGACAAAAAATTAGGCCATGACAGATATTTCAACATCCGTTCCCCTCACCCGGCAGATCACATCGCGCACCGTGCTGCGCGCTGTCTTCGAAAATGCCCCCGTGTCGCGTGCTGAACTGGCGCGCCTGACGGGGCTGTCGAAGCAAAGCATGTCCGAGATCGTGCGCGATCTGGAGGATGAGGGCTGGCTGCGCGTAACCGGCCGAACTCAGGGCGCGGTCGGGCGAAGCGCGGTGACCTATGAGCTCGAGCCGCGCAAGGCCTTCGTCTTCGGTGTCGATATCGGTGGCACCAAGATCCATGCCGCACTGGCCGATCTTACTGGCGCAATCGCCGGCGAGATCATAGAGAGTACGGATTCGCGCGGCGGAGAGCGCGTTGTCGACCAGATCGTGCGCATGCATGACGCTCTGTTGGAAAAGACCGGCATTGCCAAGAAGGCCGTGAAGATGGGCGCGATCGGCATCCCCGGTGCAGTCCATCCAAAGAGCCGGCAGCTCACCATGGTGCCGAATATCCCAGGTCTTACGGACTTGGCCTTTGAAGACGTTCTCCGCGACAGGCTGGGCTACGACATTCTCATCGAGAACGATGTCAACATGGCCGCCAAGGGCGAACAATGGCTAGGTAACGGCCGCAGCATCGACAATTTCGTTTTCGTGGCGCTCGGTACAGGTATCGGCATGGGCATCGTCAACGAGGGCCGCATCGTCCGCGGCGCCCGCGGAGCAGCCGGCGAAATCGCCACCCTGCCGATCGGCGCCGATCCCTTCGATTCCCGTACCTTCATGGCCGGCGCGCTGGAATCGGCAATCGGCAGCATCGCCATCCGCGGCCGCTACGAAGCGCTCGGTGGCACGCCGGGCCTGACTGTGCGCGAACTGTTCGAGCGTAAGGATGATCCGGCAGCGGGCATGGTGATCGACGAAGTAGCGCGCGTCGTCGCGACCTCGCTCGTTGCCATCTCCGCGGTCGTCGATCCGGAAGTGGTGATTTTCGGCGGCAGCGTCGGGGCAAGGCCTGAACTGGTAGAGCGGATCAGCTTCTATCTGTCGCGTTGCGTGCCGGTACCGCTGTCCTGCACCATCAGCCCGCTCGGCAGCCAGGCCGGCCTTTTCGGCGCCATTGCCATCGCGCTTGAGCAGTTCCGCGAGACGCTGTTCGAGATTCCAGGGCGCGCCGATCTGGGCATGGCTTTCATGGCGGAGAAAACATCGTAAAAGATAGTGAGGCCTCGCATCAGATGCGAGCAGCAACAGGCAGATAAAGGACATTGAAGACATGCAGCAGCGGGATTTTTTCAAGCCGGGCCGTTCGGTCGCAATTTCCGACAGAGGCATGGCGGCGACCTCGCATCCGCAGGCAACATTGGCGGCGGTCGATATCTTGCGCGCTGGCGGCAGCGCGGTTGACGCGGCAGTCGCGGCGGTCGCACTGCAGTCGGTCATCGATCCGCACATGACCGGCATCGGCGGCGATTGTTTCGCTCTTTACAGCCCTGCCGGCGGCACGCCAATAGCACTTAATGGCTCGGGCCGCGCACCGCAAAAGGCAAAGCTTGACTACTTCCTGGAGAAGGGCTTCACCGCCATTCCCGACGACAGCCCGCATGCGGTCACCGTTCCCGGCGCCGTCGATGCCTGGTGCCGGCTGATCGGCTCCTATGGCCGTTTCGATATGGGCCGAGTGCTTGCGCCGGCAATCGCAGCCGCCGAAGACGGTTATTGCATCACACCGCGCGTCGAACTCGACTGGCGCCGCTATAGCGACCGTGTCGCCAAATACCCGGCTTCTGCCGCCTATTTCCTGCCGCATGGCCGCGCACCGCGCACCGGCGAACGCATGGCCAATCCTGCTCTTGCCGCCACGCTGAAGGCAATCGCCAAGGACGGTCGCGATGCCTTTTATCGCGGCAAGGTGGCCGAGGAAATTACCCAGGTTTTGCAATCGTTTGGCGGATTGCATGAAGAAAGTGATTTCGCCAATTACAAAGCTTTCGAGACCTCGCCCATCTCCAGCAAATATCGCGGCCGCGACCTCTTGGAATGCCCCCCGAACGGTCAGGGTCTGGCCGCCCTGCTGATCACCCGCATTCTCGACGGTTTCGATCTTCGCGATCCCAAGTTGACCGAAGCGGACCGCATCCATCTGCTGGCAGAGGCGACAAAGGCGGGTTATGCCAAGCGCGACCAGCTCATCAGCGATCCGGATCACCTGACCTTCGACATCGATGAACTGCTGTCGGATCGTTCGGTTGCCGCCATGCGCTCGCAGATCAGCCTCGAGCATGCCGCCGACCCATCTATCTGGGATGGTCCGACACATAAGGACACGGTCTTTGTTTCGGTGGTCGACCGCGACGGTAACGCGATTTCGCTGATTAACTCGATCTTCTTTGCTTTCGGCAGTGGCATCTACGCGCCACGCGCCGGCGTTCTGCTGCAGAACCGCGGCGCAGGTTTCGTCGTCAAGCAGGGACATCCAAATGCAATCGGCCCCGGCAAGCTGCCTTTCCACACCATTATCCCCGCCATGTTGATGGAAGACGGCAAGACGCGCATGAGCTTCGGCGTCATGGGTGGGCAATATCAGGCTGCCGGTCATGCCCATATGCTGAGCCAGATCCTTGACCGCGATCTCGATCCGCAGCAAGCGAGCGACCAGCCGCGCAGCTTCTGCTTCGGCGGCAAACTCACTCTCGAACCGACGATTTCGGAAGAGATCAAACTGGATCTCGAACGCCGCGGCCACGTCACCGAATGGGCCAGTGAGCCAATCGGCGGCGCGCAGGCGATCATGATCGATCATGAACGCGGCGTCCTGCTCGGCGCATCCGACCACCGCAAGGACGGCATCGCCCTCGGCTATTGAGTTTGGGATATTGAAACCATGACGTCTGCTTCCGTTCTCTCCGTCCGCGACTTGACCCTTACGCTTCCCGAGGGCGGAGACCGGAAATATGCGCTGCAAGGCCTGAGCTTCGATCTGGCGGAGCGAGAAATTCTCTGCATCGTCGGTGAGTCCGGATCGGGGAAATCGCTCTGCGCCCAGACCATCATGGGCCTGCTGCCCAAGGCGATCGGCATCGAGAAAGGCGAAATCCTGCTGGAGGGAGCGGATATCATCAGCGCTCCGCCGCTCGTACTGCGTGATCTGCGCGGCAAGCGCGTCTCTATGATCTTCCAGGAGCCAATGACGGCGCTGAACCCCTCGATGCGCATCGGCGACCAGATTGCCGAAGTCTTCGAAGCGCATGGATTGCTGACCGAGAAGGAACGCGCAGAGCGCGCCGTGACGCTCGCAACCGAAGTCGGTCTGCCCAATCCCGAGCGTATCGTCCGCTCTTTCCCGCACCAGCTTTCCGGTGGCCAGCGCCAACGGGCGATGATCGCCATGGCCCTGGCGCTGGAGCCGAAAGTGTTGATCGCCGACGAGCCGACGACGGCGCTCGATGTCACCACGCAGGCGCAGATCCTGCGGCTGATCCGCGACATCCAGCAGCGGCGCGGCATGTCGGTCGTTTTCATCACCCATGATTTCGGCGTGGTCGCCGATATCGCCGACAAGGTACTGGTGTTGCAGAAGGGCCTGATGGTCGAACAGGGCACGGCCAAAAGCGTGCTGAAACACCCGATACAGGATTACACCAAGGCATTGCTCGCCGCCGTACCTTCGGCGATTCCGCCAGAACGCGCCTCGACCGACGCGCGACCGATCGCGTTTTCCGTCGACAAGCTCTGCAAGACCTACGTCTCCGGTGGTGGCTTCCTGCAGCCGAAGCGCCGGACGCAGGCGGTCAACAATGTCAGCTTCGAAATCCGGCGCGGCGAGACGCTTGGACTGATCGGCGAATCCGGATCAGGCAAATCCACGGTCGCCCGGCTGGTGACGCGGCTGATCGATCCCGACAGCGGCCAGGTCATGCTCGCCAACGACGACTTCACCAAGCTCAAGGGTGCGAAGCTGCGACAGGCGCGCAAGCGCATCCAGATGGTCTTCCAGGATCCTTTCGCCTCGCTCAACCCGCGCCGCAAGATCGGCCTCAGCATCGCGGATGGTCCGCTGGCGCACGGCGTCAGTCATGCGGAGGCCATGCAAGAAGCCCGCCAGCTCCTGACCCTCGTGGGCCTTGATCCGCGCGCTATCGATCGTCTGCCACATGAATTCTCCGGCGGCCAGCGTCAGCGTATCGGCCTTGCCCGTGCGCTCGCCTTGAAACCCGACGTCCTTGTCGCCGACGAATCCGTTTCGGCGCTCGACGTCACTGTGCAGGCGCAGGTGTTGAAACTGTTGGAAGAGCTGAAAGGCCGCCTCGATCTCGCGATGCTATTCATCACCCACGACCTGCATGTCGCCGCTCAGGTCTGCGACCGCATCGCCGTCATGCGCCGTGGCGAAATCGTAGAACTGAGGCCGGCGGCAGAGCTTATCAACGATCCGCAGCATCCCTATACGCGGGAATTGCTGTCGGCGATTCCAGGGCAGACCCTGACGACGCATTGACGAAACCTCAGGTTAAACGCATCCTATAACTGTATCTGCCAAGGGGTGACCCGATGAAAACGATTGAGATCGGCGACGCGGGGAGTGTTCTTTCGACTTTGGCCGATGATGCGCTCAACGGAAACGTCTCCGTCATCACGCGTCAAGGCGAACGCGCCGCAGTAATCTCCTACTACGAATATCGAAGGCTGAAGCAGATGGTGCCTTCCCTCGGTTGGCTGCTCGCCAACGCCCCGCTTGAGGACGAGGATCTTCCGGTGAGAAAACCGGCGCGCTGCCGGCTTCTCGAATTTTGATCTCTCAAATGATCCCGCCACCGCCTGCCGCGGAAACCGGACGCTCGCCAGCAACTTTTTTGCGATAACCGCTTGCCCGATAAGCCGCCACCGGATCGATGGCGCCGCCGGTGCGGCGGCGGGCTTCGGCAAGAATCGGTTCGACATCGGCACGGTAAGCGCGTTTCAGAGTTTCGGAGGCCATCAGGGCGTCGTTGGCGTACTGATAGTCCGCCAGTGCCTTGCGGTCGACGATCAATGCCTGCGCATAGGCGCGACGGATTTCGTTGGCGCTGGAAATCAGGCTTTCGATCGGGTCGGTGACATTGTGTGATTGGTCGATCATATGGGCTGGATGGAAACCCTTCGCGCCACGATGCTCCGCGTCGACCAATTCGTTGAAGACGAGGAACAGGCGATAGGGGTCGATCGCGCCGGCATCGAGATCGTCGTCGCCATATTTCGAATCGTTGAAGTGGAAGCCGCCGAGCTTGCCGAACTGGATAAGGCGGGCGACGATCATCTCGATATTGGTGTTCGGCGCATGGTGGCCGAGATCGACGAGGCAGAAAGCCTTTGGCCCGAGGGTCTGGGCGATCAGATAGTTTGTACCCCAATCCTGCACGACGGTCGAATAGAAGGCCGGCTCGTACATCTTGTGCTCGGAAAAAAGCCGCCAGTCTTCCGGTAGCGCCTTGTAGATTTCCGCCATCGCAGCGAGGTAGCGTTCGAATGCCTTGGTAAAGTGGCTTTGACCGGGGAAGTTTGAACCATCGCCGATCCAAACCGTCAGTGCCTTAGAACCGATCGCCTTGCCAATCTCGATGCATCCGATGTTGTGTTCGACAGCCTGCGCGCGCGTCGCCGCATCGACATGGCTGAGCGAGCCGTATTTATAGGAATGTGCCTGGCCGGGTGCGTCGGAGAAGGTGTTGGAATTCATGGCATCGAAGCCGAGGCCGAGCGCATCGCCTTTTGCCTTCAATTCCTTCGCATCCGCCTTGTCCCAGGGAATGTGCAGCGAGACCGTCGGCGTCGCCCGCGTCAACTGTTGGATGACGGCGCAATCGTCGAGTTTGTCGAAAATGCCGCGTGGTTCGCCGCTGCCCGGAAAGCGGGCAAAGCGCGTGCCGCCGGTGCCGACACCCCAGGAGGGCACGGCGACGAAGAATTCTGAGACCTTTTTCGTCACCGCCTCGATATCGACGCCTCGGCGATCAAGTGTGGCGCCCAGCGCCTCATAGTCGGAATTCAGCGCAGCGGCGCGCTTATCGTTTTCCGCAGCGACCAGATCCGGCGCAATTCTGAACTCGGCCATTTTTCCTCCCGAAAATCTGAGGCCCGCACCGGCGTTTGTCCCGGCCGGCGCAAGCCGAATAGAACTAGCGCGTGAAGCTCTGCGCGTTGCCGGCATCGACATTGATAATGTTACCGGTCGACTTCGCGGAAAGGTCGGAGGCGAGGAAATAGATAGCCTCTGCAATATCTTCCGGGAAAACGTTGAGCTTCAACATCGAGCGCTTGCGGTAATGTTCCTCCAACTCGTCCACCTCGATCTTCGAAGAGGCGGCGCGCTGTTCGCGCCATTCGCCGTTCCAGATCTTGGAGCCGCGCAGGACGGCGTCGGGATTGACAGTGTTGACGCGAATGCCCGCATCCGCACCCTCGAGCGCCAGGCAACGTGCCAGATGGATTTCGGCGGCCTTTGCCGTGCAGTAGGCGGCGGCATTCGGCGACGAGGCAAGACCGTTCTTGGAGGCGACAAAGACGACGTTGCCGCCGAGATTCTGACGGCGGAAGAGCCGGAAAGCTTCGCGCGAGACCAGGAAATAGCCGGTCGCGAGAATGTCGATGTTGCGATTCCACATCGAAAGCTCGGTGGTTTCGATCGGCGCGGACGAAGCAATGCCGGCATTCGAGACAAGAATATCGATGCCGCCGAACTCAACGCAGGCTTCGGCGAACGACGAAATGACGGCGTCTTCTTTGGTCACGTCGAGCTTGACGCTGCGCACCGCATCTGCACCGAATTTCTTGACAAAGTCTTCCTGCGTGCTCTCAAGCGCCGCCTGATCGATATCGGCCAGCACCACGCAGGCGCCCTCACCCACCAGACGCGCCGCGGTGGCGCGGCCGATGCCACCCGCACCGCCGGTAACGAAAGCAACGCGGCCGGCAAGGCTCTTCGGCTTCGGCATGCGCTGCAGCTTTGCCTCTTCCAGCAGCCAATATTCGATATCGAAGGCTTCCTGCTCCGGCAGGCCCTGATATTCGGAGACCGTTGACGCGCCACGCATGACATTGATGGCGTTGACATAAAATTCGCTCGCGATGCGGGCAGTTGCCTTATCGCGGGCAAAGGACAGCATGCCGACCCCGGGAACCAGGAAAATCACGGGATTCGCATCGCGCATGGCTGGTGAATTGTCGTGCTTGCAGTCGTTGTAATAGCGCGCATAGTCGGCGCGATAATCTTCCAGCGCCTTGTCGAGTCCGGCAACAATTGCCTCCACGTCAGGTTTCGCCGGATCGAAGTCGACGATCAGCGGCCGGATTTTGGTGCGCAGGAAGTGGTCCGGGCAGCTGGTGCCCAATGCGCCGAGCGGACGCAGATCCTTTGAATTGACGAATTCGAGCACCGCGGCCTGATCGTCGAAATGACCGAGCTTACGCTCCGCCTTGCCGATACGGCCACGAATTTCCGGCATCAGCTTGGCGGCGATCGCCCGGCGCTCCGCTGGCGGAAGGCTCTCGACGACAGCGCCGCCGAAAATGGTCTTGCCTTCGGTCTTCGCCGCAAACCACTGGATCGCCTTGTTGATGATCGCGAGGGACAATTCGTAGCAGGCCTTAGCGTCGTTGGCCCAGGTGAACAGACCATGGCTTTCGAGTACGACGCCCTTGGCATTCGGATGCGCCTTGACGAAGGCTTCGAGATCCAGGCCAAGCTGAAAACCGGGGCGACGCCAGGGCAGCCAGCCAATATCGTCGCCGAAAATCTCGCGCGTCAGCTCCCGGGAATTCTTCGACGCGGCAATAGCGATGATCGCATCGGGATGCATGTGGTCGACATGGGTAAAGGGCACGAAACCATGTAGCGGCGTGTCGATCGAAGCGGCGCGTGCGTTGAGGTTGAAGGTGCAGTGGGGGAGGAAACCCACCATGCGGTCTTCATCGGCCACACCCTTATAGATACTCTTCAAACTGTCGAGCTTCTCCTGATAGAGCGTGGCGAAACCGTCGAGCTTGATGGTGCCGACATCGCCGCCGGAGCCCTTTACCCACAAGACCTTGACCTTCCCGCCGGTCAGCGGATCGGTTTCCATGACCTTGGCAGACGTATTGCCGCCGCCATAGTTGGTGATACGCTTATCGGCGCCGAGCAAATTGGAGCGGTAGAGCAGCTTGCCCGGCTCATCAAGGCGGGCCGCATATGCATCATCCCAACGGTTTTCCAGAAGCTGAACCTCAGCGGCCATATCATCCTCCCATAAGATCATGTCTTGCAGGCGGGACCGAAACATGTTCGCGCCGCCCTTTGCAATCACGATATCGCTCACGCATAGTCGATTTGTCAATCGAAAACGATCATAATTGATAATGGTGCGATGCAATATGAAAGTTTTTGAGCGTTTGTGATTGACACTTTGTCACATTTGCGAAATAACCCAACAAGGAGGAGCCGATGCACGAACGTGAACGCCATCGCATCATTTTGAGCGCCGTACAGGAAAAACCTGTGGTGACGATTCAGGATATTTCCGAATTGACCGAGGCCTCGGAAGCGACGATCCGCCGTGATATCGCGGCCCTGCATGTGCAGGGAAAGATCCGGCGTGTGCGCGGCGGTGCGGAATCGATCCACCCTCCGCAACTCGGCAATCTCGCTGGCCGCCCCTTCCGCGTTTCGGAAGGCGTCAATATCGATAAGAAACGCGCAATTGCGCGCAAGGCCGCTGAACTATGCGGCCAGGGCGACGCCATCATCATCAATGGCGGCACGACGACATTCCAGCTCGTGCATTATATTTCGGCCTACCGGATGCAGGTGATGACCAATTCCTTCGCCATTGCCGAACATCTGGTTAAGCACTCGAAAAACACGGTGACGGTTCCGGGCGGCGCGATCTATCGCGAGCAGAGCCTGATCTTGTCGCCCTTCGACAATGACACGACCCGAAACTTCTATGCCCGGCGCATGTTCATCGGCGCGCAGGGCGTTGGCCCGCTCGGCATCATGGAGGCCGATGCCCTGGTGATCCAGAGCGAGCAGAAGCTGATGCGCCAGGCCGACGAACTGGTCGTGATGGTCGATTCCAGCAAGTTTCATCAGCGCTCCAGCCTGATCCTGTGTCCGCTCGAACAAGTGACGACCATCATCACCGACGACGGCATTTCGGCGGAGACTGTACGGATGATTGAGGATGCGGGCGTATCCCTGATCACAACAAGCGTCGAGGCGCAGGCCGAGAGGGAGGATTCCCCGTCAGTCGCATAAGATATGCGGCTGTGGCGGGGTGAGCATAGCCTACAACTTTGGGAGGAAGAGACATGAATATTGCAAAGAAATTGGCGATCGGCGTAGCGCTGGCCGTCGCAATGATGGCTGGCACGGCAAGTGCAAAAGACGTCAAGATCGGCCTCGTGGTGAAGTCGCTCGGTAACGGCTTCTTCGAAGCGGCCAACAAGGGCGCTCAGGAAGCTGCAAAGGAACTCGGCGGCGTCCAGGTGATCTACACCGGCCCGACGCAGCCGACCGCTGAAGCCCAGATCGAAGTGATCAACTCGCTGATCGCACAGGGCGTCGACGCCATTGCTATCTCCGCCAACGACAAGGATGCTGTGGTGCCTGCCTTGAAGAAAGCTACACAGCGTGGCATCAAGGTGATCTCCTGGGACTCCGGCGTGGCTCCGGCCGGCCGCATCCTGCAGCTCAATCCGTCTTCGAACGAGCTGATCGGCAAGATGTGCCTGACGCTCGCCAAGGATCATCTTGACGGCGGCAAGGGCGATTTCGCCATCCTGTCGGCGACTTCCACCGCCACAAACCAGAACATCTGGATTGGCGAGATGAAGAAGCAGCTCAAGGATTTCCCGGGCCTCAACCTGGTAACGACGGTTTACGGCGACGACCTTTCGGATAAGAGCTACCGCGAAGCCCAGGGCCTCCTGACATCGCATCCGGAAGTCAAGGTCATCGTCGCTCCGACCACAGTCGGCGTGCTCGCTGCTTCGCAGGCCGTCAAGGATGCCGGCAAGATCGGCCAGGTCTACGTGACCGGTCTCGGGCTGCCGTCCGAAATGGCCGGCGCCATCAAGTCGGGCGCCACGAAGGAATTCGCGATCTGGAACCCGATCGATCTTGGCTACTCTGCAACGCAGATCGCCTACCGCCTCGTCAAGGGTGAAACCGACGGCAAGCCGGGCAGCGAAATCAATGCCGGCCGCATGGGCAAGATCAAGGTCGGAGAAAACGGCGAAGCCGCTATGGCAGATCCCTTCGTCTACAACGCTTCGAATATCGATCAGTTCTCCAAGGTCTTCTGATCGTCCGATCCATTCGCAGCTTTCCGGCGGCTTCGGCCGCCGGACTTGGTTCACTTATCCGGTACATTGCTGATGACCACAGTCCTTCAACGACCCGCCGCAGGCATGCCAACCTTAGGCAATACGGCCATTCTGGAAATGCGCGGCATTTCACAGATCTTTCCGGGCGTAAAGGCGCTTGATGGCGTCAGCATCTCGCTTTATCCCGGCAAGGTTACGGCCCTGATCGGCGAAAACGGTGCCGGCAAATCGACGCTTGTCAAGATTCTGACCGGTATCTACCGTCCGAACGAGGGGGATATCCTCGTCGACGGCAAGCCGACCGCGTTCCACAGCGCCCAGGCCGCGATTGACGCAGGCGTCACCGCCATTCATCAGGAGACCGTGCTCTTCGATGAGCTGACCGTCGCCGAAAACATCTTTCTCGGCCATGCGCCGCGCACGACATTTCGCACCATCGACTGGAAGACGATGAACAGCCGGGCGAGAATCCTGCTGGAGTCGCTGGAAAGCACCATCGATCCGTCGATCCGCCTGAAGGACCTCTCCATCGCGCAACGCCATCTCGTGGCGATTGCCCGCGCCCTGTCGATCGATGCCCGCATTGTCATCATGGACGAACCGACGGCCGCACTTTCCCGCAAGGAGATCGATGATCTCTTCCGTATCGTCGAGAGCCTGAAGGCCAAGGGAAAGGCCATATTGTTCATCAGCCACAAGTTCGACGAACTCTACGAAATCGCCGATAATTTCGTTGTTTTCCGCGACGGTCGCGCCGTTGGACACGGCCGGCTGAAGGAGACGCCGCAGGACGAGATCGTCCGGATGATGGTCGGCCGCGACGTCAAGGATGCCTTTCCAAAAGTGGCGGTCATGATCGGCGACACCGTGCTCGAGGTCGAAAACTACTGCCACCGCACCGAATTCCGCGACATCTCCTTCAAGCTCCGGCGCGGCGAAATCCTCGGCGTCTACGGCCTCATCGGCGCCGGCCGTTCCGAACTTTGTCAATCGCTGTTCGGCATCACTAGGCCGCTCTCCGGCCGGCTGACGCTGAACGGCCAGGAAATCCACATTCATTCGCCGCATGACGCGATCCGCGCAGGGATCGTCTATGTGCCGGAGGAACGCGGTCGTCACGGGCTGGCGCTGCCGATGCCGATCTACCAGAACATGTCGCTGCCTTCGCTCGGGCGCACCTCGCGCAAGGGTTTCCTCAAGGCAGCCGACGAGTTCGCACTCGCCCGCAAATATGCCGAGCGACTGGACCTGCGCGCCGCCGCCCTTTCCGTGCCCGTCGGCACGCTCTCGGGCGGCAACCAGCAGAAGGTTGTGATCGGCAAATGGCTGGCAACACAGCCGAAGATCATCATCCTCGACGAGCCGACCAAAGGTATCGACATTGGGTCGAAGGCTGCCGTGCACGGCTTCATCAGCGAGCTGGCGACAGAAGGTCTCAGCATCATCATGATCTCCTCCGAACTGCCTGAAATCCTTGGCATGTCGGACCGGGTGCTGGTGATGAAAGAGGGACTTTCGGCCGGATTGTTCGATCGCGAGGGGCTGACGCCGGAAACGCTGGTGCGCGCCGCAACAGGCAATGCATAGGGAGGGTCGGATGCCACGCATCCTCAAAAAACGCGAGACGCTGCTCTTCGTCATCATCATCGTGATGATCGCCGGTTTCGCGACGCGTGCGGCCGGCTTTGCCGAGCCCGCCAATCTCGCCAATATCCTCAACGATACGTCGATCCTGATCATCCTGGCGCTGGCGCAGATGACGGTCATCCTGACGAAATCGATCGATCTTTCCGTCGCCGCCAATCTCGCCTTCACCGGCATGGCCATCGCCATGTTGAATGCTGCCTATCCCGATCTGCCGCTGATCGTTCTCGTGATCACCGCTGTCGTCATGGGCGCAGTGCTTGGCGCCATCAACGGCTATCTCGTCTGGGCTCTGGAAATCCCGCCGATCGTCGTCACCCTCGGCACGCTCACCATCTATCGCGGCATGGCCTTTGTGCTGTCCGGCGGTGCATGGGTCAATGCCCACCAGTTCACCCCGACCTTCCTCAGCGTACCCCGTACGCCGCTGCTCGGCCTGCCGGTCCTCTCCTGGATCGCCATCGCCATCGTGCTGATGATGTATTTCCTGCTGCGCTACACGCGCTTCGGACGCTCGACCTATGCCAGCGGCGGCAATCCGGTTGCGGCCGTTTATGCGGGTATCGATGTCGGCTGGACGCGCTTCCTCGCCTTCGTGCTGTCGGGCGCCCTCGCGGGCCTCAGCAGCTATCTCTGGGTATCGCGCTATGCCGTCGCCTATGTCGACATCGCCAACGGTTTCGAACTGGACAGCGTCGCGGCCTGCGTCATCGGCGGTATCTCGATTGCCGGCGGTGTCGGCTCGGTTGCCGGCACCGTGCTCGGCGCGCTGTTTCTCGGCGTCATCAAGAATGCCCTGCCAGTCATCGGCATCTCACCGTTCACGCAGATGGCGATCTCGGGCACCGTCATTGTCCTCGCCGTCGTCTTCAACGCCCGGCGCGAGCGCAATCGCGGCCGCATCATCCTTAGGGATCAGGCGGCGAAGGAAACCTCGAGCAAGGAGGTAACCGCATGAGCACCGTATCCGAAACCACACGGGAGAAGCGCAGCATTCCCGACCGCCTGGGTACGCCCTTCAAGCGCGTGATGGCGAGCTGGGAAGTCCTGCTGCTCGGTGTCGCGATTGCCATTTTCATTTTTAATTCCCTGGCCTCGCCCTATTTCCTCGACCCTTACAATCTCTCGGATGCGACGTTCAATTTCACCGAAAAGGCGATGATCGCCTTTGCCATGGCATTGCTGGTCATTGCCGGCGAAATCGATCTTTCCGTCGCCGCTATCATCGCTCTTGCCTCGACTGCCATGGGCGCTGCGGCACAGGTGGGTGTCGACACGGTGGGACTGGTGGCAATCGGGCTAGGTGTCGGGCTCGTCTGCGGCCTTTTCAACGGCTTTCTCGTCTCAGTGCTGAAACTGCCGTCGATCGTCGTCACCATCGGCACGATGAGCCTGTTCCGCGGTATTTCCTATATCGTCCTCGGCGACCAGGCCTATGGCAATTATCCCGACGCCTTTGCCTATTTCGGCCAGGGCTATGTTTTCTGGGTCTTCTCCTTCGAATTCGTTCTCTTCATCGTGCTGGCGATCGCCTTCGCCATCCTGTTGCATGCGACGAATTTTGGCCGGCAGGTCTATACGATCGGCAACAATGATTTTGCGGCGCGCTTTTCCGGCATCCCGGTCGAACGGGTCAAATTCATCCTGTTCCTCCTGACCGGCATCATGAGCGGCATCGCCGCCGTCTGCCTGACCTCCCGTCTTGGCTCTACCCGCCCGTCGATCGCCCTCGGTTGGGAGCTGGAAGTCGTGACCATGGTTGTGCTTGGTGGTGTCTCGATCCTTGGCGGCTCCGGCACGATCGGCGGCGTCGTCATCGCCGCCTTCGTCATGGGTCTGGTGACCTTCGGTCTCGGCCTTCTCAACGTGCCCGGCATCGTCATGTCGATCTTCATCGGCCTGCTCCTGATCATCACCATCGCGCTGCCGATCGTTGCACGGCGCCTCAAAGCCATGAGCTCGAAATGACCTCCTCCCTCGAACGCCACGCTTTCAAGATGACGCTCAATCCCGGCATGGAGGCCGAGTATAGAAAACGTCATAACGAGATCTGGCCGGAACTGATCGAGCTGCTGCACCAGGCCGGCGTCAGCGACTATTCCATCCATCTCGACCGCGAGACGAACACGCTGTTCGGCGTTCTGACGCGGCCGAAGGATCACACGATGGTCAGCCTTCCCGATCATCCCGTCATGAAGAAATGGTGGGCGCACATGGCCGATATCATGGCAACCAATCCTGACAATTCGCCCGTTCAGAGCGATCTCGCGACGGTCTTCCATCTGCCATGATCGCTACGTCGACCTATCGCCGCATCGCCGTCCTCGATATCGGCAAGACCAATGCCAAGGTCGTGGTGCTCGACGCACAGACCGGTGCAGAGATTGCCGTCGTACGGACGTCCAATACCACGCTGAAGACCGGCCCCTACCCGCATTACGACATCGTGCGGTTATGGGATTTCGTCATCGGCGCGCTAAAGGACTTTGCCGCCACGCCCGGCTTCGACGCGATATCGATTACCACGCATGGCGCCTCCGCCGTCCTTCTTGCTGCCGATGGCAGCCTTGCCCTACCTATGCTCGATTACGAGCATCACTATCCGGAAGCCGTGCAAGAAGCTTATGAGCGCCTGCGCCCGCCGTTCAGCGAGACCTTTTCGCCGAGACTTTCCGGCGGCCTGAATGTCGGCGCGCAGATCCATTATCAGAAAAGAGTATTTCCCGGCGATTTCGCCCGCGTCAGCACGATCCTGACATATCCGCAATATTGGGCCTTTCGGCTGACCGGCGTCGCCGCCAACGAGGTGACTTCGCTCGGTTGCCATACCGATCTCTGGAACCCGACTGCCGGCGCTTATTCCTCGCTGGTCGATACGCTCGGCATTCGCCCCCTGATGGCCCCCATCCGCTCCGCCTTCGATGTACTCGGGTCTCTGTTGCCGGCGATAGCCGAAAAGATCGGTCTCGATGCTCCGGTTCCGATCTATTGCGGTATCCATGATTCCAACGCCTCGCTGCTGCCGCATCTGGTGGAGAACGAAGCGCCCTTCGCCGTCGTCTCGACCGGGACCTGGGTGATCAATTTCGCCGTTGGCGGCGACCTTGACCATCTCGACCCGGCGCGTGATACGCTCGCCAATGTCGATGCCTATGGCCGCGCCGTGCCTTCCTCGCGTTTCATGGGCGGGCGGGAATTCGAGATCCTGGCGGCCGAGATCGAAGCTGTATCGCCGGAGGCAGCGGAAACGGCCCTCGAAACCGTGATTGAAAAAGGCATCATGCTGCTGCCGAATGTGGTCGAGGGGTCCGGCCCCTTCCCCGGCAAGAAGATGCGTTGGATCGGGCAAGCCCAAGCCAACCCGGCCGAACGCCTCGCGGCCGCCAGCCTCTATCTGGCGCTGATGACCGAAGCCTGCCTGGGCCTGATCGGCGCCAAAGGTCCCATCTTCGTCGAAGGCCCCTTCGCGCTCAATCGGACTTATCTTGCCGTTCTGTCTTCGCTGACCGGCTCAGACGTCGTCGCCCTGCCCGGCTCGACCGGCACCAGCCAGGGTGCCGCGCTGCTGACCGGCATCAAGCCCACGACTCCACCAGAAAATCCGCCTATCCGGATCGATCTGATGGGTCTGCGAGAATACCGCCAAGCCTGGCATCAGGCATTGGCAGAATAAACGCCTCCTTTGTCCGAATTCCACGCATCGCTTCAATTGCGATGGACGGCACCTTTCACGATCATCTCCGCATCCGCTGATTGGCACGATAAGGAGATTTGACCATGTCCCAGGGAAGCGAAATCATTGCCGGAATCAGGATACCGAACAGCCAGATGGCAAAGGCAGCGACGGAGTTGGTGCGCGACACCGAGACCGACCTGCTCTACCATCATTCCCGCCGCGTCTTCCTGTTCGGCGCACTGACAGGCGAGCGCAAGAAGCTCAACTACGATCCGGAACTGCTCTATATCGGCACCATGTTTCACGATATGGGCCTGTTCGATTCCCACGCCAGCGAGACCGAGCGTTTCGAGGTAGACGGTGCCAACGCCGCCCGTGACTTTCTGAAGGCCTATGACGTCTCCGAACGCGATGTCGACGATGTCTGGGATTCGATCGCGCTGCACACGACGCCCGGCATTCCGCAGCACAAGCGCCCGACGGTTGCCCTCGTCACCGCCGGCGTCGAGATGGACGTGCTCGGCATTGCCTATCATGATTTCACCAAGGAGCAGCGCCATGAGGTCTGCACCTGCCATCCGCGCGGTCTGAAATTCAAGCACGGCATTCTCTCGGCCTTTTGCTACGGCACGATCAAGAAGCCGAACACCACATTCGGCAACGTCAAGGCCGACGTGCTGGAGCGCATGGATCCTACCTACAAGCGGGTGAATTTCGCCGAAATGATCATGGATTCGGCGTGGGATAGCTGATCCCTCGATCCTATCCGGAGGCCTGCAGGACATAGTGTCGGCGGGCCTCTTTTTGCAAGCTTAACTCCGCCTGAAGCTTGCCCGATATTGGTTCGGCGTGACGCCCAGGCGTTTCGCAAAGACCAGCCGCATCCGCTGAACGTTGCCGAAGCCGCATTCGAAGGCGACGGCCTTCAGTGCCAGATCGCTTCCTTCCAGAAGATTGCGCGCCGCATCAATGCGCGCCTGTTCGACGAACTCCGCCGGCGTCGCCTGAACCTGCTGCACAAAGGCACGGGCGAAACTCCGCGGGCTCATGCCAGCCCGTTCTGCGAGATCGGCAACGGAGAGGCGATCGCGCAGATGCGCCATGACATGCTGATAGACCTTGGCGATCGGTGAGCCCTCTTCCGCCGGCGCCGCAATGTAAGGGCTGAACTGCGACTGGCCGCCCAGACGCTGCGCAACGACGACAAGGCGTTTGGCAACGGCGAGCGCAACAGGCGCGCCGTGATCCTCATTGATGATTGCAAGGGCAAGATCGATGCCCGCGGTGACGCCCGCCGAGGTCAGAAGCGCGCCATCGCGGATATAGATGCGATCGAAATCGACATTCGCCTGAGGAAACATCCGCGCCAGCACCGGCGCATTCTGCCAGTGGGTCGTTACCAGCCGGCCGTCAAGAAGTCCTGCGTGACCAAGCGCGAAGGCGCCGGTACAGACCGAGCCGTAACGTGCGGCCGCGCCGACGATGGTGTGTAGACAGGCGATCAACCGTGGGTCGGGTGCGGCTTCTGGAAGCCCCGGCCCTCCCGCTACCAGCACCATATCGAAGCCGGGCTCAGCTTCCTCATAGATGACATCCGGCACCAGGAGCATGCCGTTCGAGGCGCGGAACGGTTGCCGCTCCGGGCCGATCAAGGTCACGCTATATCCGTCGCCATCGGCGATGAACGCATTCGCCTCGGCGAATACGTCCAACGGGCCGGAGACGTCGAGGGCCTGTACCCCCGGAAAAATGATCATCGCGACCGACCGCATCGAAACCGCACTCCGTCCAATCAAATAGACAACGGAATGCGGTATAATCGAAATTGGCTATCGGCGTATAGAAAGCGCAATTGCCATGCAGCTATTTGCTTTTCGACGCGGCAAGCTGCCGCCGGTAGTCTTCGACCGGCAGGCCTCCCACACCCCAGCTATCCATCTCCACCTCATTGATGACGACGAAGGTGGTGTTTTGCGGCTTGCCGAGAACATCGAAGAGAAGGTTGCTGACGCCCTTGATCAGGGCGGCCTTCTGTTCGGCGGTGGTTTGAGTCGCGCCCGGTGCGGTGCCTTCGCGGGTTACCTGGATGTTTACATAGGGCATGATTGGGCTCCTCGTTGGAGCGGCGGCATCACGGGGCGCCGCTCGTTGTTCAGATGGTCTACCAGCGACCGGCATGCTGGCCGCCGTCGACATGCAGCGTCTCGCCGGTGACAAAGCCGGCCTTTTCGAGATAGAGAACGGCATCGACAATGTCGGCAATATCACCCATGTGGCCGACCGGGTGCAAGGCAGCCAGGAATTCATGTGTCTCCGGCGCATGCATCGGCGTCTTGATGATGCCGGGCGCAACTGCATTCACGCGGATGCCGCTCTTGGCATATTCGATAGCGAGGGCCCGTGTAACAGCGTCGAGCCCACCCTTGGTCAGTGAGGCAAGTGCGGCCGAAACGCCGGCAATCGGCTGGTCGACCAGCGTGGTGGTGATCTGGACGATGTGACCACTGTTGCGCTTCAGCATTTCGGTAGCGGCCAGTTGCGAGATGTGGAAGAAGCCTTCAACGTTGACGGCGAAAGCGTTTCTGAAATCCTCAACTGTGTACTCGGTAAACGGCTTGGCGATGAAGATGCCAGCGTTGTTGACCAGCGTGTCGATGCGGCCGAACCGCTCCAATGCCGTCTGAACGATGCGCTCAGCAACCTTGCGATCACCGACATTGCCGTCGACAGCGACCACGGAGGGATCCGAGGATGGCTTGATCGAACGCGAATTGGCAACAACGGCATAGCCGTTTTTGCGATAGGCGGCGACAAGGGCCGCGCCGATGCCCTGCGACGCGCCAGTGATGATTGCGACCTTTTGTTCGTTGCTCATTGTCTTCTCTCCTTAAGAGGGGCCGAGGCCCGCTCACAGGGCGCAGGGGACCGCGCCGTGGCGGTTCGCTCCGCTCGCCTTGAACTTCGTTTCGATGTTACGGATGCCCTTAAGAGGCCGGCGAGGCACCCTGGCCTCGCTGGCAAACAACATAGTATCTTGCAAAGATCGCCGGAATAATCGCCCATCGGAAGTCAGTATTGCAGTCTGAGGAAGAATATGGATCGCATCGAGGCCATGAAGGTGTTCGTCACGACATTGGACGAAGGAAGCCTGGCGGCGGCCGGCCGCAAGCTCGGGCGTTCCGCTGCCGCGATCACCCGCGCCATCACAGCGTTGGAACACCATGTCGGTGTCCAGCTCCTGCACCGGACCACCCGGACAATTCGGCTGAGTGAAGCCGGCGAGCGCTATGCCGCCGCCTGCCGGCGCGTATTGTTGGATATGGAGGAGGCGGATCTTTTGGCTGCGGGCGAAACCAAAGCGCCGCGCGGCTTGCTGACGATAACCGCGCCGCTTATCGCCGGCGTGGCGATCGTGCAGCCGATCCTCGACGCGTTTCTAGACCGCAATCCCGAGGTCAAGGCGAAGCTATTGCTGCTCGATCGCCCGGTCAGTCTGGTGGATGAAGGTATCGACGTCGGCCTACGGATCGCGCATCTCGCCGACTCCAGTATGGTGGCAATCAGGATCGGCGAAGTGCGACGCGTGATCTGCGCGGCCCCATCCTACCTCGATGCCCATCCCCCGATCACGGAGCCCGCCGATCTCGCCAATCATCAATGCGTGGCGCTCGCCCAATTCGGCGAAACGAGCTGGAGCTTCCCCGCCACTTCACCGAATGGCGCCCAACGGCTCGTGCATATTTCACCACGGCTTATCGTCAATGGTATAGCCACAGTGATTGCCTCTACCGCCGAAGGCCATGGCGTCACCCGCGTTTTCTCCTATCATATTGCGGAGAAAGTCAGCCGTGGCGAATTGAAGATCATCCTGGCAAAAGACGAAGCCGCGCCGCTGCCGGTTCATGTTGTGGTGCCTGAGGGGCGCCTCTCCGTTCCCAAAGTCCGAGCCTTTGTCGACGATGCCGTTCCGCGGCTGCGAGCGGAATTCAGCCGCTTCGCCCGGTTGTGCCAGGAAACCTGAAACGGCCCAAGGAATGGCCAGCCGCTAACGGATTGTCGGCCCCGTCCGCAGTTGCTCCACCGCGAAATCGACAAAGGCGCGCGTCTTTGCGGAGACATGCCGGCCTTCGGCATGCACCACATGGATCGGCAACGGTTCCTCCTCGAATTCCTCCAGAATGATGCGCAATCGGCCGTCGGCGATCGGCTTTGCAACCTGATAGGAGAGCGTGCGTGCCAGACCCCAGCCGCTCAATGCCGCCGAGATCGAGGCCTCGACGGTGTTGCAGAACAGACGCGGATGGAGGGCGGGGGACGATTTGGCTTCAGGGCCGAAACGCCACTCGAGCGGCGCCGATGATCCCGTGTTCGCAACGATCGTATGGCTAGCGAGATCGACCGGCGTCTGCGGCACGCCATGGCGCTCGAAATAGGACGGCGCACCGCAGACGACGCGACGCACAGTGCCGACCCTGGTGGCGTTGTAACTGGAATCCGGCAGGTGGCCGATACGGACGCCGACATCGATCCCCTCCTCCACCAGATTGACGATGCGATCGAACAGCAGCACGCGACCGGTGACCGCCGGATGCAGCGCCAGGAACTCGGTGACGATGGGCATGACGTAATATTGTCCGAAGAGCACCGGCGCGGTGACGGTCAATACGCCGGACGGCGTCGCGTAGGAGCCGCCGGCGGAGGCCTCGGCCTCATCGATATCGCTGAGAACGCGGCGGCAATCCTCGACATAGTGGTGGCCCTGTGCCGTCAGCTTCACCGAACGCGTCGAACGCAGAAACAAACGCGCACCGGTGACCTCCTCCAGGAAGGCCACTGCGCGTGTGACGGCCGGCGGGCTCATGTGCAACTGCCGCGCCGCATCGGCGAAACTGCCGGTATCGGCCACTTTCACCAGCACCTTCATGCATTGCAGCTTGTCCAACCGATTCTCCTGTCATGCTTAGGATTATTCCATCAAACGAAATAGTTTCTTGTTCATTATCGCACTTCTGTTTTCTGGAGAAACAATCATTCTTGGGACGAACAATTATCAATCCGGAGACCAAAATCATGAAGCTCTACATCCATCCAATGTCCGGCCATTCCCATCGCGCCCGCCTATTCGTGTCGCTGATCGATGTCGATGCCGATATCGTCGAAGTCGACCTCACCCGAGCCGAGCACAAAACGCCGGCGTTCCTCGCGCTCAACCCATTCGGACAGGTTCCGGTGCTGGACGACAATGGCACTGTCATTGCCGACTCCACGGCGATCCTGGTCTATCTTGCCAAGAAATACGCGGAAAAGAGCTGGTTGCCGGAAGATGCCGTGGGAGCCGCTGCCGTGCAGCGCTGGCTTTCGGTCGCGTCCGGCGAAATCGCCTACGGTCCCTGTGCCGCACGTCTCGTTACCGTCTTCGGCGCCAAGTTCAATGCGGATGAGGTGATCGCTCGCGCCCATGTCATCTTGAAGCTGATCGACAATGAACTCGCGACGCGCCAATGGATTGCCGCCGATCATCCGACGATTGCCGATGTGGCGCTTTACAGCTACATCGCCCGCGCACCGGAAGGCAATGTCGACCGCTTCCGATATCATAATGTCAGCGCCTGGCTTGCTCGCGTCGAATCGCTTCCAGGCTTTTACGCCTTCCAGAAAACGCCGATCGGCATCGCCGACGTGGCCTGACAACCCTCCCAGAAGCATCACCGCTCCCCCTTCTTTCGAAAGGCTAGGTCATGTTGACCATGAACAGAACCGAAAATGCCGCTCCCTGGCATGCCGGGGAAATAACCCTGCAGAAAAAGGCCGGGGTGGCGGAGCGGATGAGCGAAATCGGCCAGCGCGTGCTGCGCGATCATTTGATCGATCAGCACCGCGACTTCTACCCGCAGCTTCCCTTTATCGTGCTTGGCACCGTCGATACCAGAGGCGATGCCTGGGCAACGCTGCGCGCCGCCCATCCGGGCTTTCTGCATAGCCCCGACATCCATACGCTGAGTGTCAATCTCGGCCGCGATCCGGCCGATCCCGCCGACGCGGGCATGAACGATGGCGACGCCATCGGCATGCTCGGCATCGAGCTCCATACCCGCCGCCGCAACCGTCTGAACGGTATGATCCACCGGCAAGGGAATGACGGTTTCGATGTTGCGGTCGGCCAGTCCTACGGCAATTGTCCGCAATATATCCAGTTACGGGATTTCGAAATCGTCCGTGATCCGTCCGAACGAACGGATCAGCCAGCGCTGCATCTCGCTGAACTCGACGGCAGGGCAAAGGACATGATCACGAACGCCGATACCTTCTTCGTCGCCTCCTATGTCGACCGCGAGAATGGGCAGAGGCAAGTGGACGTGTCGCATCGTGGCGGCAAGGCCGGCTTCGTGCGCATCGGCAGCGACGGCGTGCTGACCGTTCCGGATTTCGCGGGCAATCTCTTCTTTAACACGCTCGGCAATTTCCTCGTCAATCCGAAGGCCGGACTGGTCTTTGCCGATTTCGACAGCGGCGAATTGCTGCAGCTCACCGGCGAGGCGGAGGTTATTTTGGAGTCGCCGGAGATATCAGCCTTTCAGGGCGCCGAGCGGCTGTGGCGCTTCACCCCGCGCCAGATCGTCCGCCGTCCGGGCGCGTTGCCGTTGCGCTGGAAGTTCCGCGAACGCGGCTGGTCGCCCAATTCGCTCATCACCGGCAGCTGGGACGACGCCGCGAGCCGGTTGAAGGCAGCGGAACTGGCGACGGCTTGGCGGCCGTTCCGTATCGCCAAGATTATCGACGAGAGCGCTGCCATCCGCTCGTTTCATTTGGAGCCCGCCGATGGCAACGGGCTGATCCCGCATTTGCCCGGCCAGCATCTACCGATCCGACTAACGCCAAAGGGCGCAGACAAACCGGCCATTCGAACCTATACGCTTTCAACGGCGCCATCGGATGGTCTCTACCGCATCAGCGTCAAGCGCGAAGGTCTGGTGTCTCGGCACCTGCACCACACCATCCGCGAAGGCGACATTATCGAAGCCCGGGCGCCAGCCGGTCTCTTCACCATCGATGCCACGGAGAAACGCCCGGCCGTGTTGCTCGCAGCCGGCATTGGCATTACGCCGCTCATCGCCATGCTGCGCCACATTGTCTATGAAGGATTTCGAAAGAGATATATCCGTCCGACGTGGCTGTTCTATTCCGCACACAGCAAGGCCGACCGGGCCTTCGATCGCGAGATCGAGGACCTCGTTGCGGCAGCACAAGGCATGATCCGTCTTGTCCGCGTCCTCAGCAATTCGGTGGGTTCAACAGCCGGCGAAGACTATGAGAGGATCGGGCATATCGACATGCCGCTCCTGACCTCGGCCCTGCCCTTTAATGACTACGACTTCTATCTCTGCGGACCGCCGACGTTTATGCAGTCAATCTATGATGGCCTCACAGGCCTGAACGTCACGGACGCCCGAATCCACGCCGAGGCCTTCGGCCCTGCCTCTTTGGTCCGGAAATCCGACGCATCGAAAGCGGTCCTCCTCGGTACCCCAGCGCAGACTTCCGTACCGGTGCAGTTCATGCGCTCGGCCAAGGAAGCCCGCTGGGAGCCCGGCTCCGCCACCTTGCTGGAACTTGCCGAAGCACGCGGTCTGTCGCCGGAATTCAGTTGCCGTCTCGGCAATTGCGGCAGTTGCCGGACAAAGATCATCGCCGGCAAAGTCGCCTATATCACAACGCCGACCGCGCCTGTTGGCGAGGACGAAGCACTGATCTGCTGTTCCGTCCCGGCAGCGACAGAGGGCGACGAGGGCCAACCACTGCAACTGGATTTGTAGTTGCGCTGACGTCTGCTTGCGCAGGCTTGTCTGACGAGGCATCAACTCGCAACGGCTTCGGCGGCATCCATGACGCGGGCCGAATAGACCAGAGCGGCACCGGCATTGACGGAGATGGCGACGCCGAAAGCCTCGGCGATCTCTTCCTTGGTGGCGCCGAGCTTCTTTGCTTCGGTAGTGTGGACGACAATACAACCGTCGCAACGCAGGGTGACGGCGACGGCCAGGGCGATCAGCTCGCGCTGCTTGGCATCGAGATAGTTGGTGGACTTGCCGGCGGCCGACAGCGTCTGGTAACCCTTGATTGTTTCCGGCGCGACCTTGGCGATCTCGCCGATGCGACCGAACAGCTGCGAGCGATATTCCTTCCAATTCAACATGACGATCTCCTTTTGCGATCTCAGCGGCGGCGTAATTGCCTCGGCTGTTGGAAAGGACTATGCCTTCAATAATCGATACGTTGAATGTTCCAAACGCTCATCTCACAGCGCAATCGTCTCATCTCATGGACACACTGAGCCGCCTTGTCGAACTCTCCCGTCTGCAGCCGACACTCGATATTCGCTGCCGGCTCGAGGGCGTATTTCATATTGATCACGAGCCGGCGCGGGAAGGTGTGCTCCCCTTTCATCTCGTCCTCGACGGAAGCTGCACCATTCAGTTGCGCTCCGGGCGACAGATCGTGTTGAAAGCCGGCGATTTCCTACTGCTTCCGCACGGCAGCGCACATATCCTCAAAAATCTTGGCGACGCCGACGAGCCAGCTGCGCCGCTCATACTATCCTATGACGGCATGCTGCCGCTGAGGCAAAACGGCGGGGCGGTCGATGTCGACCTGCTCTGCGGCCACTTCAAATGCGCACCGGAATCGTCTGCCTTACTCCTCGACTCCCTGCCGGATCCGTTCCAAGCATCGCTGGCAAGCGTCCAAAGTGGCGATATGCTCAAGACTTTCGTCCACCTGCTGCGTCAGGAAACGATGCTCGGGCTACCAGGGGCCTTGGTGATCGTCACAGGCATGTGCCTTTCCTTGCTCATCCTGGCGCTGCGGACACGCAACACAGCGCCCGACCGAACACCGGGTCTCCTCGCGCTGCTCGCCGATCCCCGCTTGAGCAAATCCATAAGAGCCGTGATGACAGCGCCCGGAAACCGCTGGACGATCGAGGGGCTGGCTAACCTCTCGGCAATGTCGCGCGCGACCTACGCACGACAATTCACGGCCTGTGCCGGAATGACGGTCGGTGATTTCCTGACTTCCGTTAGGATGTCGGTTGCAGGCGAACTGCTACGAGGAACCAGGCGCGGCATCGCCGACATAGCCGCTGAAATCGGCTATGAATCCGAAGCAGCCTTCGGCAAGACATTCAAAGCCAAAAACGGGCTCACGCCCGCCAAGTTCCGGCAGCGCTCTACCGCTGGAAATTTCTGAAAAATCGTCAAAATTGTCCTCGCGACGGTTATTTTCTTGCGGAATCGCAGTAATATTCATACAGAAACTGCCCTTATGAGCGCTTTTGAGGTCAAAAATGTCCGGAAGCGATCATCAGCCTCGATGTCACTTCCTGTCCCCATTTTCAGGCGCCTTACGGCAGTTCGCGCGTCACGACAGGCCATTGCGGCGGGTTCAAAGGGCGCTGCCGCGCCCATCCAAGGAGAGAGAAGATGAGTCTGAAGACATTGACGGCCGCGACGTTCGTCGCCTCGCTGGCCTTCGCGCCACTCGCGCATGCGGATATCGTGATCGGCCTGATCGCGCCGCTAACCGGCCCCGTCGCCGCTTACGGCGACCAGGTCAAGAATGGCGCACAGACGGCCATCGACGAAATCAACAAGAGCGGTGGCATTCTCGGTCAGAAAGTAGTCCTGAAGCTTGGGGACGACGCCGGTGATCCGAAGCAAGGCGTCTCCGTCGCCAACGATTTCGTCGGCCAGAGCATTCATTTCGTCGTTGGTCCGGTAACCTCGGGTGTCGCCATCCCGGTTTCGGATGCGCTCGCCGAAAACGGCATCCTGATGGTAACGCCGACCGCGACTGCGCCGGACCTCACCAAGCGCGGCCTGACCAATATTCTACGCACCTGCGGCCGTGACGACCAGCAGGCCGACGTTGCAGCGCAATACGTTCTGAAGAACTTCAAGGACAAGAAGATCGCCATTCTCAACGACAAGGCGGCCTACGGCAAAGGTCTAGCTGACGCATTCAAGGCGACGCTCAATGCCGGCGGCGTCACTGAAGTGCTCGACGATTCCCTGACCCCTGGCGAAAAGGATTACAGCGCGCTGACGGCGAAGCTCAAGTCGGCCGGCGTCGATGTCGTCTATTTCGGCGGCTATCATCCGGAAGGCGGTCTTCTCGCCCGTCAGTTGCACGACATCTCCGTCAAGGCGCAGCTCATCGGCGGCGACGGCCTGTCGAACACCGAATATTGGGCAATCGGCAATGAAGCCGCCGCAGGCACGATCTTTACCAACGCTTCCGATGCGCTGAAGAACACGGATTCGCAGAGCGCCGCCAAGGCGCTGCAGGAGCGCAACATCCCGGCGGAAGCCTTCACGCTGAACGCCTACGCTGCCGTGCAGGTACTGAAGGCCGGCATCGAAAAGGTCGGCAGTGCCGACGACGCCGAAGCCGTCGCAACCGCGCTGAAGAGCGGCGAACCGATCCAAACCGCCATCGGCAAGGTCACCTATGGCGAAACCGGCGACCTCACCTCGCAGAGCTTCTCGCTCTACAAGTGGGATGCCGGCAAGATCGTCCCGGTCGAATAAACCGCTTGACCCAAGTCTTCAAACTTCGCCGGGCCATTTGTGGCCCGGCATTTTTATAGTTGCCTGATCAGCCTTGCGGCGCCGTTCAACAAACGGTGCGGAAGCGTTCGACGCAGGTGGACAGGACCTCCTCGCCCGGCCTTTTCCACCAATTCGCTTCCGAAAAGATCTCCACTTCCTGCGGACCGAAAAAGCCGGCTTTTTCGACAGCCGAGCGAATACGCTTCAGGTCGATAACGCCGTCTCCCATCATGCCCCGATCGAGCAGCAGGTCTTTGGTTGGTACCAGCCAATCGCAGATATGGTGTGCCAGAATTTGGCCGTTGGCGCCGGCCCGCGCGATCTGATCGTAAAGCTTCGGATCCCACCAGACGTGGTAGACATCGACAGCGACGCCGACACCTTCGCCAAGCAGGTCACAGATATCGAGCGCCTGTTCCAGTGTGTTTACGCAGGCGCGGTCAGCGGCATACATCGGGTGTAACGGCTCGATCGCCAGCGGAATGCCAGCACTGCGCGCATGCGGCAGGATCGCCGCAATGCCGTCCGACACCATTTCGCGAGCGTGAGCGATATCCTTCGAACTCTTGGGCAAGCCGCCAACAACGAGCACGAGGCAATCGGCATTTAGCGCCGCCGCTTCATCGATCGCCCGCCTGTTGTCATCGATCGCTGCTTTCAGGCCCTCGGGGTCGGCCGCCGGGAACATGCCGCCACGGCAAAGGCCGGTGACCTTCAGCCTGTTATCAGCAACGATCCTCGCTGCTTCCGCCAAGCCGATCGCGTGTACCTGGTCGCGCCAGGGAGCGATCGCGACAATATCCTGCTTCAGGCAGGCTTCGACCGCCTGGCGCATGTCAAATTGCTGGCGCACGGTCGCAAGATTGATGGAAAGGCCCGATATAGCCATTCTGATGATCCTCCCAGATCCTGCTTTCGATTAGGCGACACCGACCGTGGCAAGGATCGTCTTCATCCGCTGCACAGCGAGATCGGGGTCTCTCAGAACACGCGCCGCATCGGCGAGTCGAAACAGCTCCGACAAGTGTACAATGGAGCGCGTGCTCTGCTGGCCGCCCAGCATCTGGAAGTGGTCCTGGAAGCCGTTGAGATAAGCGAGGAAGACCACACCGGTCTTGTAGAAGCGCGTCGGCGCCTTGAAGATATGCCGCGACAGCGGAACGGTCGGCGCCAGCATCTGGTGGAAGGCGTCGAGATCGTTCTCGGCAAGCTTCAAAAGAGCGGCGCTCGCCGCCGGCGCAATCGCGTCGAAGATGCCAAGCAGCGCATGCGAATATCCCTGTTTATCCCCCGCGATCAGTTCGGCATAATTGAAATCATCGCCGGTATACATTTTGACCGCTGGATCGAGACGACGGCGCATGACGATCTCTTTTTCCGCCGACAACAGCGAGATCTTGACCCCATCCACCTTGGCGGCGTTGTCGTTGATGATCGCGATCGCCGTATCCATCGCGTGCATATCGTCGGACGAGCCCCAATAGCCTGCCAGCGCCGGATCGAACATCGAGCCGAGCCAGTGGATGATCACCGGTTGTTGGACCTGCCCGAGGATGCGGTTATAAACGCGGACGTAGTCGTCCGGGCTTTTTGCGGCTGCGGCAAGCGCGCGGCTCGCCATCAGGATGATGCGCCCGCCCTGGCCTTCGACGAAGGCGACCTGCTCCTCATAAGCGCGAATGACGTCATCGATGGTGACGTCGGGACCGGGTGCCAGATGATCGGTGCCGGCGCCATAGGCGATCAACGAATCCGAGCGATTGCGGGCTGCCGATTGCGCGTGCGTGATCAACTCCTTGGCGCCGGTCCAGTCGAGGCCCATGCCGCGCTGTGCCGTGTCCATGGCTTCCGCCACCCCGAAACCGAGATCCCAGAGATATTCGCGAAAAGCGATCGTCCGCTCCCAATCGATGTTACGGTCGAGCCAAGGATCATTGTCGGCCAAGGGATCGACAACGACATGGGCGGCCGCATAGGCGACGCGGTTGAAACGATGGCCGCCCGCCGGGCGCTCCGGAGGACTAAGCGGCGTATTTGCGACGGTGAATTCGGCGAGCTTGCCATCAGTCCCGGGCAAACGTAGTGTTTTCGTCATTGTCTTAAACCTCCTAGAGCAATTCCAGGAAAAGTGCGAAGCGGTTTTCCGTCCGGAATTGCGTAAAACAAAGGGATAGAGCGGGAGAGCGTTTCCGTGAACGCTGAACCGCTCTAGTGACCGGAAAGCAAGGGAACGTCGACCCAGCGGCGCTCGGCCCAGCTCTTTTGCGCGAGTTCGGCGAGTTGAACGCCCTTGGCGCCCTCACGCAAGGTGAATGTCCACGGTGCATCCTCGACGACATGCCGCAGGAAATCCTCCCATTGCACCTTGAAGCCATTGTCGAAGGTCTGCGTGTCCGGCACCTCGTCCCAGGTATCGAAGAAATTGATCGGCTGCGGCTGATCCGGATTCCAGACCGGCTTCGGCGTGTTGACGCGATGCTGCGTCCAGCAGCGCATCAGCCCGCAGACTGCCGAACCATGCGTGCCGTCTACCTGGAAAGTGACGAGATCGTCGCGGCGCACGCGCACGGCCCAGGAGGAATTGATCTGTGCGACCACGCCGCCTTCAAGCTCAAACGTGGCATAAGCGGCATCGTCGGCATCGGCGACATAGGTCTTGCCGTTTTCATCGACGCGGCTCGGAATATGCGTCGCGCCGTAACAGCTGACAGCTTTGATCTCGCCGAAAAGATTGTCGAGCACATAGCGCCAATGCGGCAACATATCGAGGATCATCCCGCCGCCATCGGCCTTGCGGTAGTTCCAAGAGGGACGCTGCGCCTTCACACCCCAATCGCCTTCGAAAACCCAATAGCCGAACTCGCCGCGCACGGAGAGAATCTTGCCGAAGAAACCGCTGTCGCGCAGCATGGCGATCTTGCGCAGGCCCGGCAGATAAAGCTTGTCCTGCACGACGCCGTTCTTGACGCCACGACGCTCGGCCGAGCTTGCGACGGACAACGCTTCATCCAGCGTCTCGGAAATCGGCTTCTCGCAATAGACATGTTTGCCGGCCGCGATGGCTCTCTCCAGCAGGGAGACGCGCATCTGCGTCGAGCCGGCATCGAAGAAGATCGTGTTGTTGGGATCGGCGAGAGCGCTGTCGAGATCGGTAGTTGTCTTGGCGACGCCATGCTTGCGTGCGATTTCCTCGATCTTCTCGGCGTTGCGACCGACCAGGATCGGGTCCGGCATCAATCGGTCGCCACTGGCGAGCAACACCCCGCCTTGGTCGCGGATTGCCAGGATCGAACGCACGAGATGCTGATTATAACCCATGCGGCCGGTGATGCCATGCATGATGATGCCGATCGGCTTCGTCACCATATCTCCCTCCTCCCGTAAATAACTATATAGTTACATAACTGACACGGCGACGCAGTCCTGTCAACGGCCATCATCGAAGGACGTAGCGGCGACTGCGCGGATTCGGTGGGATTTGGAGGAGTTCTGTGCTTAAGGACGCAAATAGGCGAAGATGACGTCGACGATATGCTCGCCCCAGGCGTCGATCTCCGACTTGTCGGAGAGGTTCCGCCGGAAGATCGTCGACAGCGTCCAGCGGTTCGTCAGGAAGAAAGACCCAAGGGCAGCGATGCTCATGTAGATCTTGACCGGATCGCAACCCGGACGAAAGTCACCGACCGCAGCGCCGCGGTCCAGCAAACCGGAAATCTCGGCGACCAAGGGCGAATGCAGCTCGAAAATTCGGGCCGACCGCTTCAAAAAGCGGGCTTTATGCAGGTTTTCGGTGCTGAGAATGCCGAGGAACTCCGGATGGTCCAGGAAATATTTCCATGTGAAAACAACAAGCTCCCGCATGCCCTCGGTGGGGGTGCGGTGCGAGAGATCGAGCCTTGCCTCCGCTGAACGAATGGCGACGTAGCTGCCCTCGAGGACAGCGACATAAAGTGCGTCCTTGCCGCCGAAATAGTGATAGAGCATGCGCTTGTTGATCTTGGCACGTTCGGCGATAGCGTCGACGCGGGCACCACCGTAACCGCGCTCGGCAAATTCCTTGGTCGCCGCAGCTAGGATCGCCTTGCTTGTGCGCTCCGCATCCCTGAGGCGCGGTCGCTCGGCGGGTGCACCCGATACCGCTTGATCGGCGGTCTCGGCCTCCGTTTCAACCTCTGGGCTCTTCGATCGGCTCTTTGTGACTTTGGCTTCGGTCATCGCGACTCCCGGCTGCACTTGGCAAGGCCGATGCGGCCTCCTACTGCCGACAAGTAACCGATCGTGGCACAAGTTGACAGGCCCTCAAAAATCGAGGGGCGTAGTAACTATATGGTTATATAAAACTTGGCGATTGGCAATAGGAGTTCAGCGCAAGCTCGAAGCGCCGCATTGGTGACGGATCATGCTTTCGTGCAGGGTGGGCGAGCGAAGCGGGTGATTTTCAACGGCTTCGCAGGCCCGCCCCTACTTACAGCGGCAGTTCCTCGCCGGCTTGTTCTCGAACCATGTATTCGGCGTACCAGTCCGGCCAGTTTTCATCGCGTTGGCCCCCGGTTCGCTTCTCGTGTTCGCCATGCGCCTCCGCCGCCCGCCGGAGCGCGGCCGCAAGCTCGGTCGACGAGGTGAATGACGTGACATTCGCGTCCACGCGGCCGGGTAACCGGGCTGTAACTTCCTGAAGCAGCCAGACGTTGCCATCGGGGTCGCTGAATGAGGCGTGCGAGGCGTAACTCCGGCGCTCGGGATCCGGACCGCTCACACGGCCCGGCCCCTCGCCGCGGTGGAATATCTCGCTGACCTCGACGCCGCGCTTGGCGAGCTCAGCATGGGCCATTTCGATATCGGATACGACGAGAAAGAGGCTCGAGGTTTCCCCCAAATGGATCGAGCATGGCGAGCCAGGAGGGGTGAACTGGACGGCGCGAGATCCGTCCTTTCGAACAAAGTCTGCATCTAGCCGCCAGCCGAGGTCTCCGTAAAAACGCTTGGCGCGGCCGACGTCTGCAACGGGGAGGACGGCGACCTCAAGCTTCAGCGCGACCGTTGGTGTTGTCGAGGTGTCGCTCGCCGTTGTGCTTTGTACCTGAATGTTGCTCATGCGGGGCTCCCTACGTTTAGAGGTTCAAGACAAGGTTGGAGATTATGAAACTGCACGAGTACCGATGACGCAGCACGATGGTTCGGCCGACCGCATCGTTGGCCAAGTATTGATTTAGGCGACATGGCGGCCTTGGCCAGAGAGGCCGCTACCCCATAGTTGACGATCGGACACTCGTCGCCAAGGTACCTTGCTTTCAACGCCGGCTCAGCCCAAGAGAACAAGAACAATTCAACACCGGGCGGCTTCATGGCACGAAAACAGATCGCGATCATCGGTGGCGGCCCTGCAGGCCTGATGGCAGGCGAAGCGCTGTCGCTCTCCGGCCATCAGGTCACCGTCTACGACAGCATGCCAACGGTCGCCCGCAAATTCCTGCTGGCGGGAAAATCCGGGCTCAACATTACCCATTCCGAGGAATACGCCCGTTTCGCCAATCGCTTCGGCCCGGCCTCCGAACGCCTGCGTCCTGCCCTCGACGCCTTCACGCCCAACGATATCAGAGCCTGGGCGGCGGGGCTTGGCACGGAGACATTCACCGGCTCCTCGGGCCGCGTCTTTCCAAGGGTCATGAAGGCCTCGCCGCTGCTGCGCGCTTGGCTCGGCAGGCTGGAGGCGCAAGGCGTCAAGGTTTTGACGCGGCATCGCTGGTCTGGTTTTGCTGAAGGCGGCTTCGCCTTCAAGACGCCTGAGGGGCGGACGATCATTCGATGCGATGCAGCCCTGCTTGCGCTCGGCGGAGCAAGTTATCCCCGGCTCGGTTCGGATGCCGGTTGGATCACCTGGCTTCGGGATGGAGGGGTCGACATCAGCGACTTCCAGCCCGCCAATTGTGGATTCGATGTCGCTTGGAGCGCAGTTTTCGCGGAGCGTTTCGCCGGCGTGCCGCTAAAGGCGGTGACGGCGACGTCGGACGCCGGCACCTTCCCCGGGGAATTCGTCATTTCCCGACACGGTATCGAGGGCAGCCTCGTCTATGCTCATGCCGCCAGCCTGCGTGACCGGCTTGCAAACGACGGGAATGCCGCACTTGTAGTCGATCTCGCACCCGGGAGGACAGCGGAACGGCTGTCGCGCGATCTGGCGCGGCAGGACATGAAAGCCAGCCTCTCCAATCGCCTCCGCAAAGGTGCCGGAATTGAAGGCGTCAAGACGGCTCTGCTGCGAGAACTCGTTCCGCCCGCGACTCTGACAGACCCGGAAGGGCTATCGTGGCTGATCAAAGCCCTGCCGATCCCGCTCGTGAGGCCGCGGCCCATCACTGAAGCCATATCATCAGCCGGCGGCATCCGCTGGAGTGGTGTCGACGACGGATATATGCTGAAGGCCCTGCCCGGCGTGTTCGTCGCCGGAGAGATGATAGATTGGGAAGCCCCGACCGGCGGCTATCTTCTCACGGCCTGTTTCGCCACCGGACGCGCTGCAGCGAAAGGAATAGAGGCCTGGCTGCAGCGGTGAAGGGTTCCTACCTCCCCCTCACCCAATCCGCCCGTTCGCCATCAACCACGCCACGGACTCCTGCACGGCCTGCAGCGACGTGTAGCGCGGCGCATAGCCGAGAAGCCGCTCGGCCTTGGCGATCGAGCAATTCGGGCTGCGGGCGACATGTTCCCACGTTGCCTTGGCGTCCTCCGGCGTTTCGCCCTCGGCCCATTTGTCATAGGGAAGAAATTCCAGCTTCGGCTCATGACCGAACCAGCGCGACATCGCCTCGGCATAGCCTCTAAGCGTCAGTGCACCGCCCGATACAGCATGGAAGCTCTCGCCGGTCGAGGCGCGCCAATTGGCGATCGCGCCCATGAACATCTGGGCGACATCGTCGGCATGAACATGATGGACCGTCTCCAGGCCGAAATTCGGCAGCACGAGCGTTTCACCCCGCGCAAGCGTCGAAAACGCCGCGAGGTTGAAATGGCCCGCCGGATTGAGCGGCGCCCAACCGGGGCCGACGATATGACCGGGATGGATCAGCGTCGCCGGAAAAGCCTTGGTGCGCGCCTCTGCTAACAAATAGCTTTCTATCGCGGCTTTCTGCGTTCCGTATTCACCGAACGGCCGCTTCGGCGTTTCCTCGAGCGTCGGCACGACGGTGGAAAAACCGTGCGTCCAGATCGTGCCTGTATGGAGAAAATGGCCGACATGGCCGGAGAGAGCTTCAGTGAGATGCTTGGCGCTCTCCAGGGTGAAGCAAATCATATCGATGACGATATCGGCTTTCAGCGCCCGGATCGCCAGCCCGAAACTGCCGTCCTTTTCCATCGCCGCGCGATCCATCGTCAATTGCTCGACGGCATCCCATGCCCGGTTCGGCGAATAGGGCTTTGCCTGGCCGCGGCTGACCGTCACTACCTCATGCCCAGCCTCTACCAACCGTGGCACAAGATAAGTGCCGACGTGGCCCGTCGCTCCTATGACCAATACGCGCGTCATGATGTCCTCCCAGGGATATTTTCAAAATCGGATGATGCCGGAATCCGGAGTGAAGAGAATAATCTCCTAAGAATAGTTGCATAGGCCGCCTTGTCATCCCCAATCGGAAAAGGACAGGATTTTTTTTGAAGCTAGACGCTCCTGCGCAACTTTGATGGCTCACGCTCGCCGTCCTCGTCCTCGGACCTGATATAGACCTGCAGCGTATAGCCGATATGCTCGGTCATCAGCGCCCTTGCCCGCTCGATATCGCGATCGAGCGCCGCCTCCATCAGCGCCGTATGGTGCTCGATCGCCATCGCATCGCGCAAGGCGGCAACGGCTTTTTCATAACCGCTCTTCAGCCCGGCGGCGGCCCGCTGCGTCGGAGCCAGACCGAGAAAACGATGATGACGGCGAAGTTGGTCGGAAATCGTGCCCTGAAAGCGCAGGAGCCAGCTAGATGTCGCAGCGCTCAAGAGAGCGGCATGAAATGCCGCATGCTTTTCATCCCACTCGTCGGCCATTTCCTCGGAAGCGGCGTCGGGTACGATTTTGCAGCGCGAGAGGCGATAATGCGCTGTCACCACAGCGGATTCCCAGACCGGCCCGCCCTTTTCGATCGATTCCAGCAGCAGCGGCAGTTCGACAACCATCCGCGCCCGCATCAGGTCTTCCAGCTCCGTACGGGAAACCGGAGCAACCGCAAAACCGCGATTGCTGATAGCCGTGACCAGCTTTTCGGCCTCCAGCCGCGACAAGGCTTCGCGTAGCGGAGTCCAGCCAACGCCATAGGCATCCCGCAAGGCACTGAGCTTCAACGATGCGCCCGGCCGGAGCCTCGTGTTGAGAATATCTCGCCGCAACAGCCAATAGGCTGCTTCCGTCTTCGTCAAAGGTTCCTTGTCCTGCATAGCGTCGTTCCCAGGTCGCCGAAGCTTGAGATTATATATAAATCCAGCCTTTGGCGAAATTATATATCAAACAGGTTGATGGGGCACATCATATATAGCAAATTGACAGGGACGCCGTAGCCGCTATGATCCCTGGCAACAAAGCTGAGAGGGCAAGGCTCTCTATAAAATCCGGGAGGAAATCATGAAAAAATCCACATCCAGATGGTTGTCGGGACTAGTTCTCGCCGGCGCGTTCATGGCGAGCGTCGCCACGGCAGCAGCCGAGCCGATCAAGATCGCGATCGCCAATTTCGGCGAACATCCGCAGCTCAACGCCTCGATCGCCGGCTTCAAGAAGGCGCTGGCCGACAATGGCTTCGTTGAAGGCAAGGATGTGGTCTATACCGAGAGCAACACCAGCTTCGACGCCTCGCTGGTGCCGCAGATGATCGCCAAGCTGCAGTCGGACCATCCGAAGCTGATGTACACCATCACGACGCCGGTCTCGCAGATCGCCAAGAAGGCGCTTGCCGGCTCCGGCATTCCGATTGTCTTCTCGGCCGTGACCGATCCGGTCGCCGCCAAGCTTGTCCCCTCCTGGGACGCCGGCGATGAGGGCATTACCGGCGCGAGCGACCTACAGGATATCGCCGCCATCTTGACCTTCACGAAGAAGCTGTTCCCGAATGCAAAGCGCATCGGCGTGCCCTACAATCCGGGCGAGGCCAACGACGCCGCCCTGATCGAAAAGGTCAAGCAGGCCGCCCCGGCCGCAGGCTTCGAACTGGTCCCCGTCGGTGTCGACAATGTCAACGATATCCAGCAGCGCATCGCGTCGCTCGCCGGCAAGGCAGACGTGATCTACACGCCGGCCTCCAACCTGTTGCAGCCGGCGATCACCGCCGTTGCCGCAGCCGCCCGCCAGGCCCAGATCCCGATCGTCAACTCCGACGATGCCGCAGTACGCAGCGGTGTCGTCCCGGCAAGCTTCGCCGTCAACTACGAGCAGGTCGGTGAAAATGCCGGCAGGATTGCCGCAAAGATCCTCAAGGGTGGCGATCCCAAGACGATCGCGCCATCGCGTCCTGCCTACGAGGACCATGCGCCGCTGATCAACAAGACCGTTTTGAAGGCTTTCGGCGCCGACGTTCCGGCTTCGCTTGCCGATTGCAATTGCTTCACGAAGTGATAGGCGGCATCTTCTAGGGATCAATCCGATCCATGGCGGCGTCAAGGACGCCGCCATTTCATAACCCTATACTGCAGGGGAGGCACGGATGCTGGATATCAAATCCGCGCGCAAGGTTTTCTACAGAGGCCAGCCCGACGAAAAGGTCGCGCTCAACGGCCTGACACTCTCCCTCAAGACCGGCGAATTCGGCGTCGTCATTGGCTCGAACGGTGCTGGCAAGAGCAGCATGCTGAACGCGATTTCCGGTGCTCTCAGCCTCGATTCCGGCCAGATCCTGATCAACGGCAACGACGTCACGAACATGCCGGTCCACAAGCGCGCCGCCCGCCTGGCCCGCGTGTTTCAGGATCCGATGAAAGGAACCGCCGCCAGCATGACTGTCGGCGAGAACATGCTTCTGGCGGAGCTGCGCGGCCAGAAGCGCGGATTTCGCCCCGGCTTGAATGCCGCACGTCTCGCCGCCTACAAGGAACGCCTCGCCGTCCTCGGGCTGGGTCTCGAGAACCGCCTGGACACCAAGGTGGAGCTTCTTTCGGGCGGCCAGCGTCAATCGCTGTCCCTCATCATGGCAGTGGGCGGTTCGCCCGACGTATTGCTGCTCGACGAACACACTGCCGCCCTCGATCCGCGCACGGCCGACATCGTCATGCAGGCGACGGTGCGAACCGTCGAAGCGCTGAAGCTCACGACCCTGATGGTGACGCACAACATGCAGCACGCCGTCGATTTCGGCGACAGCATCATCATGCTGGACACCGGTCACGTCCATCTCGAAATCACCGGCGAGGGAAAACGAAGGATCACGGTTCCCGAGCTGATCGGCCATTTCGCCGTCAAGACCGACCGCATGCTGCTGGTGAGCTGAGATCATGGTGGATTTTATTCAGGGAACCGTTTCGAGTTTCATTTCGCTAATCCCGGTCACGCTTGCGCAGAGCTTCATCCTGAGCTTCGTCGTGCTGGGGATCATGATCCCTTTCCGCATGCTGAGCTTCCCGGATCTCACCAGCGAAGGCGCCTTTCCGCTCGGCGGCTGCGTCTGCGGCATCCTGCTGGCCGCGGGCGTCGTACCGCCGCTGGCAATCATCGCGGCTTTTGTCGTCGGTCTTGCCGCCGGCTGCTGCACGGCCTTCATTCACCTGCGCTTCCGCATCCATACGTTGCTTGCCGGCATCCTGATGTCGACCATGCTCTACAGCATCAATCTCGGCATTATGGGCAAGTCGAATCTCTCGGTCTTCGGCTCGCCGACCGTGTTCGATTGGGTGCCGCTGACCCAGCCGGGCTTTCCGGCAAGCAAGATCGTTATCGCCGGCTTGATCGCCTTAGTCGTCCTCGTCGCCCTCAACCTCTATTTCAAGACGGAAAAGGGCACGGCCATGCGCGCCGTAGGCTCCAACCCGGACATGGCCGAAGCGCAAGGCATCAATGTCTGGGCCGCGACGATCGGCGGTGTCGGCCTTGCCAGCGCCTTTTCCGCCTCCAGCGGTGCCCTGATGGTGCAATCGCAAGGCTTTGCCGACGTCAATATGGGCATCGGCATCCTGATCAACGGTCTGGCGGCGCTGATGATCGGCGAGGCGTTCACCGGCAAACAGACCGTGTTGCGGCAGCTGCTCGCGCCCTTCGTCGGCTCGATCATCTACTACCAGCTCGTCTCGCTCTGCCTGGCCGCAGGCATGCCGCCGCCGAACCTGAAGCTCGCCACCGGCCTGTTCGTCCTGCTCATGCTGGCCCTGCCGAGTATCAAGCGCAGCCGTGGCGGCGCCCCCGCCCGGGAAACCATTCGCGAATAAGTGAGACCCGACACCATGACCAGTCTTCCCGATCTCGCCGCTGTCGAGGCCATGGACGCGGCCGATCCGCTGCGTTCCTTCCGCAGCCGCTTCGCCTTGCCCGAGCGTGTCATCTACCTTGATGGCAATTCGCTCGGCGCGGCCTCGCATGACGTTTTCTCCGAATTGCAGCAGGCCGCGACGGAGGAATGGGGCAACGGCCTGATCCGTAGCTGGAACAGCGCCGGCTGGTTCCACCTGCCGCTCGAGCTCGGCGACCGCATCTGCCGGCTGATCGGCGCGGCACCGGGCCAGACCGTGGTCACCGACTCGACCTCGATCAACATCTACAAGGCGCTGCATGCCGCGCTTGCGATGCGTCCCGGCCGCAGCGTCATCGTTGCCGAGGGCGACAGCTTTCCGACCGATCTCTACATGGCCGAAGGCGTCGCCTCGACACGGCCCGGCGTTACCCTTCGCCTGGAAGGCAGGGATGCGGACAATATCGAAGATTTGATCGACGACCAGGTTGCCGTCGTGCTGGTCAACCACGTCAACTACAAGAGCGCCGAGCTGCGCGACATGGCGGCGCTGACGCGCAGGATCCAGCAGGCCGGCGCGCTGGTGATCTGGGATCTCTGCCATAGCGCCGGCGCGTTGCCCGTCGACCTCGACGGCGCCAATGCCGATTTCGCTGTTGGCTGCACCTATAAATATCTGAACGGCGGTCCCGGCTCGCCGGCTTTTATCTATGCTGCCCATCGTCACCATGACGCGATCACCCAGCCGCTCAGTGGCTGGTGGGGGCACGCAAGGCCTTTTGCCTTCGAGCAGAATTTTGCCGGCGGCGAGGGTATCAAGCGCTTCCTCTGCGGCACGCAGCCCATTCTTTCGCTCAGAGCGTTGAAGGGCGTGCTCGGTGTTTGGGACGAGGTCGACATGAACGCGTTGCGCAGGAAGAGTGTTGCACTGTCAGATCTCTTCATCCAGTTGGTCGAGGCGAAATGCGGCCAATATGGCGTCGTATTGGAAACCACGCGCGATAGCGAACGGCGCGGCAGTCAGGTCTCCTTCGCTCACAGCAACAGTTATGAAGTGATGCAAGCCTTGATCGAACGCGGCGTCATCGGCGATTTCCGCGCCCCCGCCACCCTGCGTTTCGGCTTCACGCCGCTTTATGTCGGCTACCGCGATGTCTGGCAAGCGGCGGAGGTGCTGGAAGAAATTCTCAGCAGCGGATCGTGGAAGGAAGCGCGCTTTGCCGTGCGGTCGACCGTGACGTGATATCGGATTGACGCCGGCAACGCAGGGGGATCGGGCGATGAGCTATTTCAGGATTACCGACTGGGAAAGTGCCTACACCAGCGATGCCTATGTGGTCGGCGGTGACCGCTGGCCGGCAGCCTGGGTAGAACCGGCGCAAGCCTTCCGCGATAGCCTCGCCACCACCGGGCGCGCCAACCTCGACCTCGCCTACGGGCATGGCGCGCGCAATCGTTTTGACCTCTTTCTGCCCGATGAGAGACCGAGGGGATTGGTGGTCTTCATCCATGGCGGCTACTGGCTGGAGCTCGACAAGAGCTATTGGTCGCATTTCGCCGCTGGCCCCGTCGCCAACGGCTACGCTGTTGCCATCCCTTCCTACTCGCTTTGTCCTGACATCCGCCTCGCCGGCATCACCAAGGAGGTTGCGGCAGCAATCGGCAAAGCCGCCGATATGGTCGATGGCCCTGTGATGCTGGTCGGACATTCGGCCGGCGGCCAGCTTGCGACCCGCGTGGTCACGGCCACGTCGCCGCTAGCAGCGCCAGTCCAGGCCCGCATCCGCCATGTGGTCTCCATCTCAGGACTTCACGACCTGCGCCCGATCATGAAGAGGACTCTGAACGAGCACCTGCACATCGATGCAGCCGAAGCCATGGCCGAAAGCCCGGCGCTTCTGGAACCTGTAGAAAATGTCCGCCTCACCTGCTGGGTCGGCGGTGCGGAACGCGCCGAATTCATCCGCCAGAATGCTCTGCTCGCCAATATCTGGACCGGTCTTGGCGCGGCAACCAACGCCGTCGTTGAACCCGACCAAAATCATTTTACGGTATTGGACGGACTTGCCGATCCTGCGCATCCGCTGACGCGGGCATTGCTTTCCGAATAGTGCGTCCAGAGAATTTCGAAGCGCTGCGCGTGGCTGGCACCTTTGACCGGCCGGCATAACAATGCGCTTGCCGAATTCCATCAGTGAACGCATTCTCTCCACGGACCTTCCAGGCAGGGTCAGCCGCCAGGCGCGACCCATCATATTCAGCCAAAGTCATTTTACGGCTTCATGCTGGCCGGCCGCCGGCGGAGAGACCGTCAGAACACAATGAAAGGGAATAACCATGGGCGGATCGCAGGATAGCGGCGAAAGAAAAAGCGATATCGGATTTTTGAGCGTGGGGGAGCTGGGCAGCCGTTATCGCAACGGCTCGCTGTCGCCTGTCGATGTTGTCGCGGCGGCGTTGGAACGTATTGAAGCGCTCGAACCAAGCCTGAATGCGGTTGCCCATGTCATGCGAAGCGCCGCCTTGGAACAGGCGACGCGTGCATCGGCCGACCTCCGGTCCGGGCGCGATCTCGGGCCGCTGCATGGCATTCTGGTTGCCATCAAGGATTTGATTGAAGTCCGCGACGTACCGACCGGCTTTGGCAGCCGCGTTCGCTCGCCGGTAGCGGCGGCTGATGACGCGGAGCTGGTAACGCGGTTGCGGGAGGCAGGTGCCATCATCCTCTGCAAGACCAATCTGCTCGAATATGCCTACGGCATCGCCCATCCAGATGTCGGCCAGACCAACAATCCCCATGATACCGGCCGGACATCGGGCGGCTCCAGCGGCGGCTCTGCAGCCGTCGTCGCGGCAGGCATCGTACCCCTCGCAGTTGGCACGGATACCGGCGGATCGATCCGTATCCCGGCTTCCTATTGCGGCATCGTTGGTTTGAAGCCGACCGCCGGACTGGTTTCGGTCGATGGTGTTTTCCCTCTGTCGCAAACGCTGGATCATGCCGGGCCGCTTGCACGCACCGTCGCGGACGCTGCAATCTTGCTGGAATATCTCTCCGGAAAACCGTTCCGCCTGTCGTCGCCGTCGCTCGAAGGCGTCACAATTGGTGTTCTCTCCTACCACGCCGACAGCCGGGAGCTGACCGCGGCGGTGGCGGAAAACCTCAGGCAAACGATTACGACGCTAAAGGCACACGGAGCCATCATCAAAACGGTCGATATCCCGTTGTTAGCCTCCGCCAACTCGGAACTACGAAAGATCATCAAGCCGGAGGCATCCCTGATCCACAGAGAGCTCTACGGCGAAAATCCAGCGGGCTATGCGCCGAGAACCCGGTCGCAAGTCGAGGCCGGCTTCGACGTGAGTGCGGTGGATTACCTGCAAGCTCAGGATTTTCGCCTGCAGCTTCGCGAAGCGGTGGAGGCCCAATTCGCTGATGTCGATGTGCTGCTGAGTCCCAGCGTTCCCTTTCCCGCCCCCATCGAGGATCCGGAATTTACCGAGGATGGCGAGGAAGGTGAAATGCTGTCGAGTGGCTTCGCCAACATGACCGGGCAACCGTCCATCAGCCTGCCCTGCGGCATGGATGGACATCTGCCGCTTGGCCTGCAACTCACCGCTGGATTCGGCGATGACGGCAAGCTGTTGCAAATCGCACTTGGCGTCGAAGCGGCTCTCGCCGCCTATAGAAGACCGGCTATCTAAACGCACCATCCAATCTGTTATAGATCTATATAACAGATCGATGACATCTGGGCGATGCCGGCACTCGAACTTCCTCGAGAGGCAGAGTTTTCACCAATTGCGCGCCCTTCACAAAAGAGAAATCTAATATAATTAAAAATAACCTCAGCCTATTTTTTAATCCCTGCACTATATTGTGCAGATGCGTTATATCGTGCTAGCACAGTCCCATCCGTAAAAACTGTCTAGGACGCGCAGACGGCGTGTTCTCAGTCGAAAAGGATGCTAACGATGACTTCACTGACAAGCAGGGCCGGCCTCTATATGCGCTCGGCATTTCTGGCTCTGACACTGCTTTCCTCATCCGCCATGGCCGCCGATCTTCGTGTCGGTTTGCGTGCCGATCCTGATGTCCTCGACCCCGCGCAGGGCACTTCGGTTGCCGGTCGTGTCGTTTTTGCAGCCCTCTGCGACAAGCTGATCGACATCACCGCCGACGGCAAATACCAGCCGCAGCTCGCCACCGCGTGGTCGTGGTCAGCGGACAATCTGACCCTGACCTTGAAGCTGCGAGAGCATGTCTTATTCCAAGACGGCCAGCCCTTCGACGCCGCCGCCGTCAAGGTCAACCTCGACCGTTATCGCACCGATCCGCTTTCGAAGCGCAAAACCGAATTGAAGCCGGTCGCCAGTGTCGAAGTCGTCGATCCCCTGACCGTCAACATCAAGTTGAACCAGGCCTATGCGCCGCTTGTCAGCGTATTGTCCGACCGCGCCGGCATGATGATGTCGCCGGCAGCGCTCAGCAAGGAAGGCGCCAAGGTCGGCGATCATCCGGTCTGCGCCGGGCCATTCCAATTCGTCGAGCGTGTTTCGCAGGATCACATTCTGCTGAAGCGTTTCGATCAATATTGGAACAAGGATGCGATCCTGGTCGACTCTGTGAATTATCGGATGATCCCGGATGACAGCGTGCGGCTTCTCAGCCTGCGCTCCGGTGACATCGACCTGATCGAGCGCCTGTCGCCAAGCGATATTCCGACCGTCAAGAGCGATGCGAACCTGAAAGTGATCGACGGCCCGTCCACCGCTTTCGACCTTATTTCCATCAACACCAATCATGGTGACGACGCCAACAATCCGCTCGGCAAAAGCGCCAAGGTCCGTCAGGCTTTCGAACTGTCGCTCGACCGCAACGCCATCAACCAGGTGGCCTATGAGGGCTTTTTCGTTCCGGGCAATCAACCGGAGCCGGTCGGCACGCAGTTCTACGATGCGGCCCATCCGGTACCGGAGCGCGATGTCGCCAAGGCGAAGGCACTGCTGGCCGAGGCAGGCACGCCCAATCCCTCCTTCACGCTCGCCGTCGCCAACAGCCCGATCCTGGCGCAGGTCTCGCAGATGATCCAGTCGATGGCCGCCGAGGCCGGGTTCGACGTCAAGATCCAGACACTGGAATCCTCGACGTTGGCTGCCAATTCCGATGCCGGCAAGTATCAGGCGTCCATGGCTATCTGGAGCGGACGCCCCGATCCGGACGGTAATATCAGCCCATGGATTGCCAGCGACGGCTTCTTGAACTGGGGCCACTATGGCAACAAGGATCTCGACAAGATCCTGATGCAGGCGCGACAGACGACGAACGATGCTGAGCGCAAGAAGCTCTATGCCGCCGCCATCGATCTCTATGTCGCCGACATGCCGTTCATTGTCCTCTATCACTACAAGTCCCTCTGGGCGGCCCACAGCAATATCGACGGCTTCGTTCCCTACCCTGACGGACTTATTCGGCTGCAGGGTGTGAAGAAGAGCGTGGCCGGCTAACGCCCTTGCCATGACGTTGCGCTGAGATGACCCGGGTTCGAGCTCTTCGAACCCGGGTCCTTTTTGCAGAGTTTATTTCTTGACGGACGCGCTCATCCCCCAGGTGACGCCGAATGGATCGCGCAGCTGGCCCCAGCGGTCGCCCCAGAACATCACCTCAATTGGCATGACGACCTCGGCGCCGGCCTCCACGGCACGTTTCCACCAGGCATCGAGGTCGTCGACAAACAATTGCAGGGTAAAAGCCTGCGGCTTTTCCAGCGCATGACCATGTTCGGGATAGGCGTCGCCGAGCATCAACGAACTGCCATTGATATAAAGATGGATATGCATCGTTCGGCCCTGCTCGTCAGGCGGAAACAGGAAGGCCTGTTCGGCGCCAAAGGCGCGCTTGTAGAACTCGGCGGCCTTCACGGCCCCGTCCACCGTCAAGCCAGGCACCAGGCCGCGAAGCACCGGCACGTTGGGTTGCGGCGATTGCGTTTGTTCTGTTGCATCAGTCATGATGATATCCTCGGAACGGAATTGTGGGTTGTGCCCATAGGACGGGCTGCTCCAAGGACGTCAGTCGATCCGATTTTCCGACAAGTGAGATGAGGATTTTTCGACGTGATCATTTTGTGCCAAATGCATCTTGCATTCCCATACTTGGCTAGAGGCACATGAACCGGTGGCGCATACTGTTTCTGTCCCTGCCAATGCTTGCGGGGGCGGCTCCAAATTGCTCGGCATCCGGCGTCACCTATCATGGCATAGAGGACGACAGGACGAACGGCGTGAAACACGGCCTCTTCGAGATAAGGGAAGAGGCGAGACACTTCATCGCCAGTGAAAACGTGTCTCGTGGCACCCATTGGGAGACGCTCGACCCGAATCTGAAGCTTCAGGTGCCCAGATGCGCCGTTGCGTTGACGGTCAAATGGGCTCCCAAAACCTATGGCTTGTCCGCACCGAATGTCGCAGTGACCTGCAGCAGGACGATCGATGGCAGTTGGGAAAGGCGCTGGGAGGTCTTTGTTCCCGTCAGGTTAAAGCGATGACACCCGCTTCACCTTCGCGGCATGGGGTTGCCGAGCAGGAAACCCTGTACTTCGCTATAGCCTTCGGCCCGCAATTTTCCCAGTTGGTCTTCCGTTTGGATCGTCGTCGTCACCCGTGAAGCGATGAGGGCTGGACACGAGCACCATCTCGATCGTTCGATTTCGATTAGTCGACCGCGCGCAGTCTCAGGGATGCGACACCAACGGCGACATTCACTCCGACATCGCCTTCTAAGGACACGGGTTGCAAGGAGACGCTGCTCTGGCTTCCGCCGACCAGCACTTTCGCGCCGCCACCAAGGCCAAGGCTGGCATCGGCCTCGACTCCGCGATAGGTGCCTTGAAGACCAGTCAATGGCTGACCGTTGATACTGTAGACGAGCCAGACCATACGGCCCTTCTGGACTTCGCCGATATCGAGACCGAACTCATCAATCGAACCCTGGTATGACTTCTGCGGGCCGGGCGCGGAAGGCGTGAACATGCAGGAGACGGCCTGCTTCGAGCCGATGATCACGCCGATACCGGCCGATACGTCGCAATCTAGCTTTCCGACCTCGGTTTGTGCCGCACTGGCTGCGGCCGGCGCTAGAAGCGCCGCGCAAGCCAAGCAAGCTAAAAGGTTCTTCAACATTGTCTCTTCCCTTCTCTCAATAAGCACGGGTCCTTCCGCGCGGGTTGACGCCATCTCGTGAAACGGCGGATCCTATGGCTGACCAGTTTGCGATCAACGCAGCGAAGCAGAAATGAACAAGTCGCCGCCCGATAGATTGGGCTTCTTCGCTGAGCGTCGGTTTCGATGACGCGCGGCGGAGCGGATGGTGATCATTCAAACCTCCGACAACAACATGATCATAGGATTGGCAGGCCCTCCTGCGTTGACGACACTGACGTCAAAGCAGGAGGTTTTCCGGTCCTACTGCCACTGTCCGTTGGGCAGGCGTCCGTGGTAGGGCGTGTTCCTGCAATGGCCCCACGGATCCAGCCAGTATCCGGGAGGGCATACAGGTTCGGCAACGGGCGGGTAGTAGACGGGGCCGTAGTACGGCGGAGCCGGATAGACGGGTCGCGCTGCGGCAGAGCCTAGGACAGCGCCAGTCGCAAGGCCCATGCCGTACCAGCCGACATTGTTCCAGCCGCGCCAATGGTCGATGAACACGGCGGCAGGCCCGGTCGCGGTCGAAAGGTTGCCCTCCAGAACCGTCACATCGAAGGTCAGCGTCGTCCCATCAAGCTTCGGAGACTTGAGCGTGACCACGGCATCCCTAACATCGGAACCGCCATTGAGAACCGACACCGTCGCATTGGGCGGATCGTCGTTGAAATTGTCCGGTCCCTCGCCCCATTGTTTGACGAGTTCATCGGTCAAGATGTGTCCGGCGGCCCGCACCGGTCGGTCGGCGAAGACGATCGAGTTCGCTGAGACGCCGGTGAGCGTCAGCTTGTCGCCCTCAAGTTTGGCGCCATCCGCATTTACCACTAGAAGCGATGCGGTCGGCCCCTGCCGCGTTACCTGTCCGATTGTCTTTTCAAGCGGAACATGGGGCTTGTTCGCGGTGTCCTGAGCCACGACGGCCCCAGCCACCAGAAATCCGACCGTTCCTACCAATGCAAGGAAAATCATATGTTTGCGTTTCATTGCTACATTCCTTGATCAATTTGTTTTCTCGCGTTGACGCGACATCAATGGGTATCAGCGAAATCGATCCTTGCCTGGACTTCCCCCGTGCTCCATGTTGCCCTGGTCGGCTCGATGTCAGAGCGGCAACGACTGGTGCAACAGCGCGCAGATCATTATTCTGAGCATTGCAACCTCATCAAATTTTATACGTGCGAAGTCCCGGCGGCTCGGCCGTACGCGCGGAGCCAAATGCTGCTACGGATGCTTCGAGCACATCCGCCTATTAGATGTTTCTTTCATTAGACATGGCGCATGTATGCATGTCAATGATATATCAGAGCCACCGGATGCGATGCACTCCGTCGTACACGGGATATTGTCGAATTTTCTCCAGCTTCCGTGCCTGCAACTCTCCGTCGCAGCCATCGCGTGTGAGATGCCGGCCGTTTTGATAGGCTATCTGGGTATGTACGAGAGGTGCCGCCAACCTAAGAAGCCTCGCTCTCGCAGAGGCGTCTCCTTGAATAGGTTTACATTCACAGCAGCTCGCGATCCGTGAAAATACGATCGGATATCTTGACAAGAATGGTCTCTTTGCGCCAAAGCTGACGCTCCATTCCTTTCTGGCAATCATCAACGCGCCCTCTACATCCTCTTCCGTGCCCAACGGAGGGGACAGGCAGCGGCATGATGCGGCCAAGCGTTCCGGAAGGCCTTTCGGAACTATCTCTTACCGCCGACCCCATCCGCACGATTGTTTCAAAGCGAAACTTGGAGGAAAGACCATGAAAATCGTAAGACTTGGCAAGACCGGACTTGAAGTCAGCCGCATTTGCTTCGGCTGCATGTCCTTCGGCAAACAGACCGAGGAGCGCCCCTGGGTGCTGGGCCTCGACGAGGCGCGGCCGCTATACAAGCGCGCCTGGGACGCCGGCATCAATTTCTTCGATACGGCGAACGTCTATGCGCAGGGCACGAGTGAGGAAATCACCGGCGTACTGCTGAAGGAACTGGCGCCGCGCCAGGAAATCGTCCTTGCGACGAAGGTCTTCGGCCGTATGCGTCCCGGTCCGAATGGCCAGGGCCTGTCGCGCGCCGCCATCCTCGGCGAAATCGACAACAGCCTGCGCCGCCTCGGCACAGACTATGTCGATCTCTACCAGATCCACCGCTTCGATCCCTTCACGCCGGTGGAAGAAACGATGGAAGCGCTGAACGACGTCGTTCGCGCCGGTAAGGCGCGCTATATCGGCGCCTCCTCCATGTGGGCCTGGCAATTCGCCAAGCTGCAGCATGCCGCCGAGCTCAACGGCTGGACCAAGTTTGTGTCGATGCAAAACCAGGTCAGCCTCGTCTACCGCGAGGAAGAGCGCGAGATGCTGCCGCTCTGTAGGGACCAGGGCATCGCCACCCTGCCGTGGAGCCCACTCGGCGGCGGTAAGCTGACCCGCCCCTGGGGTACGGAAACCAAGCGTGCCACGACCGATCGCTACAATAAGACGATGTATGAAAAGGCGGGCGATCAGGAAATAGTGGCCGCCGTCGAAGCCGTCGCTAAGGCCCGCGGCACGAGCATGGCGCAAATTGCCATGGCGTGGGTGCTGCAGAAGCCTGAAGTGACTTCGCCCATCGTCGGCGTCAGCAAGATGAGCCATCTGGAGGATGCGATCGCCTCGGACGAGCTTGTCCTCAGCGCCGATGAAATCAAGGCACTGGAGGCCCCTTACAAGCCACAGCACGTCGCCGGCTTCTGATTGAACAATACGAAGAGAGAAACAAGATAATGAGTACCGAACCAGTGGTCGCCGGTATCCCGCAGATGGGCTACGGCACATGGAACCGCCCCTCCGAAGAGGCCTATCAGGGCGTCATCTGGGCGCTTGAGGCCGGTTGCCGACATATCGATACGGCCCAGGGCTACAACAACGAACAGGATGTCGCCCGCGCAATCAAGGCTTCAGGCATTCCGCGCTCTGAAATCTTCATCACCACCAAAGTGAAACCCGAGAATTTCGGACCTGGGCAGGTCGGCCCGTCGATCAAGGAAAGCCTGGAGAAGCTGCAAACCGATCAGGTCGACCTGTTGCTGCTCCATTGGCCGTCGCCGCAGAACAAATACCCGTTGGAAGACTATGTCGGCCAGTTTCTCGCTGCTTTCGATGCCGGCGTCGCCAAGCGCATCGGCGTATCCAACTTCACCAAGGCGCTGATCGACGAAAGCGTCAAGCTGTTCGGCAATCGCACCATCACCACCAACCAGGTCGAGTGCCACGTCTACATGCAGAACCGGCCGATCGTCGATCATTGCGAAAAGCTCGACATCCCGATCACCGCCTATTCGCCGCTCGCTCGCGGCGCTGTCGTCGGCGATCCCGTGCTGGAGGAGATCGGCAAGGCGCATGGCGCGACCGGTGAGCAGATTGCGCTCGCCTTCCTGATGGCCAAAGGCGCAATCGTCATTCCGTCCTCGGGCAAAAAGGAACGCATCATCTCCAACTTCGAAGCCCGCAAGATCGCCCTGACACCAGCGGAGATCAAGCGCATCGAAGGTCTGGAGAAGGGCATGCGGCTGGTCAACGGCTCCTGGTGCCCGGTCTGGGACGTCTAAATCCGAATGCAACCGGCGGAGACGGCATCAACCGTCTTCGCCTAGCGAGACATAGTCGAGTTCGATAAAGGCTTCGACTTCCGGTAGCCAACGCTCCTGCACGAAGGCGACGTGGACGGGATGGCTATTATATCCGTCATAGGCAGCCTGGTCGGCAAAGCGCATGGAAAAGCCGAAATCGAAATCGGCCTTGGTACCGACTTGATGCATCCGCTGGAAATCCTGGACACCGGGGATATCGGCCAGGGCCAGTGCGTCTTTCAGGAAAGCGATTTCGGCGGGCGACGCTTTGGGATGCTTGAGGCGAAACGCGACCGTATGGGTTATCATCAATCTTCCAATCTCAAAAAGCTCTTCCAATATCGCGAGAAGGCCCCAGTTTTGCCGATGGGTGGATAACGCCATGCAGCTCCGCCAAGCCTTTCAATCGCCCGATCAGCGAATAACCCGGCTTGGTCGGCTTGTCGACACCATCGCCGTTCGGCGGGCGCGCTTCTTCCGCGCATTCCGCCCAAGCTTGACATCTCTTATTGACCAACAATACCCTCTTCGCAGTTGGAGGACGCATGGCAATGGAGACCGCTCAGATCGAGGACGAGGGATCGGCGGTAGACCATGTGCGCGGCCACCAGCTCCGGCTCTGCCGTAAGGCCCGAGGTCGGATTGATGGGGTATTCGCTGGTCTCATGATCGTGAATGTGGGGGTCGGCAAGCATTCCCCTGCGGCTGTCGAAAGCTCCTGCGACGAACATTGCGACATCATCGCCGCGTTGAAAAAGCGGGCTCGCATCGCCCATGCTTTTCATAAGAACCGTCATCTTCATGCCGCGCCGCAGTTCATTCAGCCTTCCAAAGAGCCACGGCAGATTTGACACAATCCATTTCATGACGGACCAACAATCATGCAGAAACTGGTATTAAACACCGGCTGGACCGTTTCCCGCCTTCACGCGCCTTCCACCGCCCCCTCGCTACCGGTGACGATCCCAGCGACCGTGCCGGGGAATGTGCATCTCGATCTGCTATCGGCCCGGCTGATCACCGACCCCTATCTCGATGTCAATGAGATCTCCCATGACTGGATCGGCCGCTCGACCTGGCGTTACCGCCTGGTCTTCGACTGGGACGACCAGGAGGCGGAACGGATTGATCTCTCCTGCCTCGGACTCGATACGGCGGCACGGCTGGAGCTGAATGGCGTATTGCTCGGGGAAACGCGCAACATGCATCGCAGCTATCGTTTCGACATTCGCGAGCAGCTCAAGGAAGGCCGGAACGAGCTGATCGTCGACTTCGAATCCGCCTACGCCCATGGCGAGGCGGTCCGCGGTGCACTCGGTTCGGCCGCAGACATCCCGGCAAACTATCCCGGCCCCGGCCACCTCATCCGCAAAATGGCCTGCAATTTCGGCTGGGACTGGGGTCCCACCGTCGTCACAGCAGGCATATGGAAACCGATCGCCATCGAGAGCTGGTCGAAGGCCCGTCTCGGCGCCATTCGCCCTGAAATCACCCTGCAGGGCGGTGACGGCGTCGCGCGTCTGCACATCGAAATGGAATGGGCTGCCGAGGGCACGGATAGCGCAGCTCTGGTGATATCGATCGCCGGCAAGCGCTCCGAAGTGCGGATTGCGCAGGGCGAGACGCATGCCCTGGTGGAATGCCGCATCGACAATCCGCAAGTGTGGTGGCCGCGTGGGCTCGGCGACCAACCGCTCTACGATCTCGATCTTCATCTGCTGGGTTCTGATGGTGCAACTCTCGACCGCTGGCAACGCCGCGTCGGCTTCCGTTCCGTGCGGCTCGACACGACGCCCGATGAGATCGGCTCCGCCTTTACTCTCGTCGTCAACGACGTGCCGGTCTTTGCCCGCGGCGCCAACTGGATTCCGGACGATTGCTTCCTGCCGCGCGTGACACGGGAACGCTATCGCGAGCGGATCGCCCAGGCGCGGGACGCCAACATGAACATCCTCCGCGTCTGGGGCGGCGGCATTTACGAGACCGATACTTTCTACGAGGCATGCGACGCCGCCGGCATCATGGTCTGGCAGGATTTCCTGTTCGCCTGCGCAGCCTATCCCGAGGAGGAGCCGGTCTATAGCGAGATCGAGGCGGAGGCGCGCGAGGCGATCACGCGGCTGATGCCGCACCCCTCGCTGGTGCTGTGGAACGGCAACAACGAAAACATCTGGGGCTATTTCGACTGGGGTTGGCAGGATGTGCTCGCCAATCGTCCCTGGGGCGCCGGGTATTATCTCGACCTCTTGCCCAAATTGGTCGCCGTGATCGATCCGACGCGGCCGTATTGGCCCGGGAGCCCCTATTCCGGCTCGATGGATATTCCGCCGAACGCCGATGAGCACGGCTGCAAGCACATTTGGGACGTCTGGAACGAGGTCGGATACGAGACCTACCGCAACTATATTCCGCGTTTCTGCTCCGAATTCGGCTGGCAGGCGCCACCGACCTACGCCACGCTTGTCGAATCCGTGCGGGAGAAAAATCGCGCACCTGCCTCCCCCGGCGTCCTGCATCACCAGAAGGCAACCAGCGGCAACGACAAGCTGATCAAGGGATTGGAAGACTGGTTTCCAGCTCCGGAAAGCTTCGACGACTGGCTCTTCGTCACACAGCTCAACCAGGCACGCGCCATCAGCTTCGGCGTCGATCACATGCGCTCGCACCGCCCCACCTGCATGGGCGCGATCGTCTGGCAGCTGAACGATTGCTGGCCGGTGACCTCCTGGGCGGCGGTCGATGGCGCGGGCCGAAAGAAGCCGCTCTGGTATGCCCTGCGCAACAGCTATGCGCCGCATCTCCTGACCATCCAGCCGCGTGGCGACGGTCTCTCCGCCGTCGCCGTCAACGATACCACCCTGTTCTGGCGCGTGCCCTTCACCGTCGAGCGCTTCGATTTCAACGGCACGCTTCTCGCCAGCCACTCTGTCTGGCGCATTCTCTGCGACCGCTTCGAAAATGCCGAGATCGCGATCCCGAAGGATGTGGCGACACCGGGCGATCCCAAGCGCGAGTTCCTGCGCGCCCGCCTCGGCGATGCCGAGGCCTGGTGGTTCTTCGAAAAGGATATCAAGCTTCAATATCCGGAGCCGCGCTTTGACGTTCAGACAGCGCAAATCTCCGAAGGTGCCGCGGTGACGATCAGGGCGCAATCCTTCCTGCGCGATCTCTGCCTGTTTGCAGACCGGCTCGCCCCGGATGCCGAGGTCGACGACATGCTGGTCAATCTGATGCCAGGCGAAAGCAAGACGTTTCGTATCAAGGGGCCGTCGAAAGAGGCTTGGGATGATGCCGATCTTTCCTCCATCGTGCGCACGGCCAATCAGGTCGCAAGCGCATTCCAGTGAGACAGAACAGGGTTAGAAAATTGGTTCCGACATCAGCCAATCGCACGCTCGTCAAGCCTCGACACCTGAAGGCCGGCGATCGGATCGCCGCTGTCTCGCCCTCCTGGGGCGGCCCGGGCACGGTGCCGGACCGCTATCTCGCCGGCAAGCGCCAGCTCGAAGATATTTTCAACGTCGCTGTCGTTGAGATGCCGCATACGCTGGCACCGGCCGATTGGGTTGCCAGCAACCCGGCAGCGCGGGCTCGGGACCTGATGGACGCATTTGCCGACCCGTCGATCGCCGGCATCATCGCCACGATTGGCGGTAGTGACTCGATACGGCTCATCCAACATCTGGACCTCGATGTCATCCGCCAAAATCCGAAGGTGTTTCTCGGATATTCCGATACCACCAGCCTGCATCTGGCCTGTCACGCCGCCGGTCTCACCTCCTTCTATGGGCCGAGCATCATGTCGGGTTTCGCCGAAAATGGCGGCATGCACCGCTTCACCATCGACGGCGTCCGCAAGGCCCTGTTCGACGTGGAACCGATTGGGCTCATCGCCCCGAACACCGAGGGCTGGACTGCCGAGCAGACCGACTGGGGCGATCCTGTCCAGCAGCGGAAACCCCGCACCTTGCAACCCGCCGATCCGCCCCGGATATTGCAAGGACAGGGGATCGCGTCCGGACATGTGTTGGGCGGTTGCGCTGAGGTGTTGGAGATGGCGAAGGCAACAGCATGGTGGCCCTCCCTCGACATGTGGAATGGGGCCATCCTGTTCTATGAAACTTCCGAAGAGGCGCCGCCGGCCAAGCTCATAGAGTATTGGCTGCGCAACTTCGCAGCCCAAGGTGTATTGCAGCGGCTGAGTGGCATTCTGATCGCCAGACCCGATCCTGCCGGTAGTGAGACCTATCGGGCTGAGCTCGAGACTACCGTCGTCAAAGCGTTGGCGGAAGCTGGCCTGCCCGACCTTCCCGTCTTGTCTGGCCTCGATTTCGGCCACACCCAGCCAATGCTGACACTGCCCTACGGCGTGAAAGCTTCGATCAACTGTGCGGCGGCGACGCTGACGCTATTGGAGTCCGGCGTCTGTTGATTTCGCCAGCAGCATCGCCACAGCCGATCACAGGCCGAAGCCGCTCTTGCAAGACATTGCGACCGGAAACGGCAAATTGCCTCCTATGATCGCACGGCGGCTTGTGATCTAGTGAGCTTATCCGACCCATGAATCAGCGAGACACCGGCTATGTCCTCGGAATCCAATCGTAACTTTCAGACGCCACGGCGCGAAGAACTCGGTCTTTCCACACTTACAAATGGCGCCGGCCTGTCGGTATCGGCGCTGCCGAACGGCACGCTATTTGCCATCGACTTCGCCGACCAGCAGGGAAGCGTCATGATCAACCAGGTGCTGGGATCGCCTGTTTACGGCGGGATCGGGCGCCTCTATCTGCGCACCGGCGGTTCGCAGCCTGAAGTCGCCGAAATCGTCGGTCCAAAGGCTGCAGTGCGTTTCGGTCATGACATGACGAGTTTTTGCTGGAGCGGTGAGACTGCCGGTATCAGGCATACGGTCCGGCTGCAACTCCACGCCAGCGACACGGCCTGGTTCTGGCAGGTCTCTCTTGAAAATACGACCAATGTGGCGCTTCCGGCCGATCTCGTGCTGATCCAGGACGTCGGCCTTGGCGATCGCGGTTTCCTGATGAACAGCGAAGCCTATGCTTCGCAGTATATCGACCATCATATTGCCGATCATTCCGCCTTTGGCAAAGTCGTGATGAACCGGCAAAATCTCAAGCAGGGCGGTGGACGCAATCCGTGGCTGGCGCAAGGCTGCCTCAATGGAGCGGCGGCCTATGCCACGGACGCGATCCAATTGGTGGTGCCGGCCCGCAGCGGCGATGCGCAGATGGTCCCGGGCTTCGGCGAAAGCCTGCCGAGCACGCGCCGGCAGCACGAGGTAGCCTGCCCGGCGCTCCAATCGAAGCCGCTTACGCTTGCACCAAATACTATCGCGACCACAACATTCTTTGGTCTGTTCGTTGCCGATCACCCGGCAGCCTCCAGCGATGCCGACCTTGCACGCCTTGATGCCCTACCGAAGGCGCTTGGCGAACTGACGGCGGCGGATATCGTCGGCGACCTGCCGGTTCGCAGCCTGGTGCAGGATGCCCCCCTGTTCGTAACCGAGCCTTTGGACGATGCGACGATCGATCGGCTTTATCCCAAGCGGATGCTGGAAGAACGTATCGATGGCCAGCTCTATTCCTTCTTCGTGCCGGACGGCTCACTTAACCGCCATGTCGTGCTGCGTGAAAAAGAACGCGCCGTGGCCCGCCGTCACGGCGCCATCGTTCGCAGCGGCCAGAACATGCTGCTGGACGAGCAGACACTGGCCGCAACCTGCTGGATGCAGGGCATCTTCGCCGCGCAGTTGACGATCGGCAATACGTCTTTCCACAAGCTCTTCTCGGTCTCCCGCGACCCCTACAATCTGACGCGGGCTAGCGGCCTGCGCATCCTCGTAGATCTCGGCGAAGGCTGGCATCTGCTTGGCGTCCCCGCCGCCTTTGATATCGGATTGAGCGATGTCCGTTGGCTCTACAGGCTTGCCGGCCGCACCATTACCGTGACGGCTATCGCCTCCGGCGACGACCCCTCCATGCAGTGGGACGTCGCGGTCGAAGGCGCAGCCTGCCGCTTCTTAGTGTTCGGCCATATCGTGCTCGGCGAACGTGACTACGAAGCCGTCGCAAACATCGAGATTGACGCTGCGGCCAAGCAGATATCGTTCCGCCCTCAGCCTTCCTGGCTTTGGGATCGCTATCCGCATGCCGCCTACCATCTCGTCACCTCGACGCCGGATGTTTTCGAGGTAGTCGGCGGCGACGAGCTTCTCTACAGCGACGGCACGTCTCACAACGGCCCCTTCATCGCGCTCAAGTCGCACTCGACTCAAGGCTTCAGCTTTGCGATCACCGGATCGATGACCGACGCAGCGGCGGGCGAACATCTCGCTGCGCGCTACAAGGCGGGCATCAGCAGCGAGGAGATGCTTGCTGCCGCCCAACGCTTCTGGAACCATGTGACGCGCAGCCTGCGCATCGAGGGCGACGGACCCGATGTCGCTGCGCAGGCTGTGATGCTGCCCTGGCTTGCGCATGATGCGATCGTGCACTTGAGCGTGCCGCACGGCCTCGAGCAATATACCGGCGCTGCCTGGGGGACGCGCGACGTCTGCCAGGGACCGGTGGAATTCCTGCTCGCCTATGAGCACGATGCCGAAGTGAAGGAGGTTCTGAGCACCGTCTTTTCCGAGCAATACCGGGATCGGGGCGACTGGCCGCAGTGGTTCATGCTGGAGCCCTATGCCAATATCCGTGCCGGCGAGAGTCATGGCGATATCGTCGTCTGGCCGCTGAAGGCGCTGTGCGACTATATCGAGGCCACGGGTGATTGCGCCTTCCTGGCCGAAACCGTGCCATGGCGCGCCGACGACACCATGCAACGGACTGAAGAGACAGCGACGATCTCTGCGCATGTCGACAAGCTGCTCGACACTGTCCGCAGCCGCTTCGTGCCCGGCACCAGCCTGATCCGCTATGGCGAAGGCGATTGGAACGACAGCCTGCAGCCGGCCGATCCACACTTGCGCGACTGGATGGTCAGCAGTTGGACCGTCTCGCTGCTCTACGAGCAACTGGTGCGCTACGCCGCGATCCTGACGCTGGTCAGCCGGGCCGACGAGGCGGAAACGCTCAAGGAAACCGCCACTGCCATGCGTAGCGATTTCAACCGCCTCCTGATGCGCGACGGCGTCGTCGCCGGCTACGGCGTGTTCGATCCGAGCCATGATGGCGTCGAACTGTTGCTGCATCCGCAGGATACCCGCACCGGCCTGCACTATTCGCTGATCGCGATGACACAGCCGATGCTGGGCGGTGTCTTCACGCCGGAGCAGCGACACGAGCATATGAAGCTGATCAAGGACAATCTGCTATTCCCGGACGGCGTCAGGCTGATGGAAAAGCCGGCCACCTATGCCGGCGGACCCGAAACCTTGTTCCGCCGTGCCGAATCCTCATCCTTCTTTGGGCGCGAGATCGGGCTGATGTATGTGCATGCGCATCTGCGCTACTGCGAGGCGTTGGCCCTGGATAGTGACGCCGAAGGCGTCTGGAACGCACTGGCGCTCGCCAACCCGATCTCGGTCAGCGGTCGGCTCGAACATGCGTCACTGCGCCAGCGCAACACCTATTTCAGCAGCAGCGATGCCGCCTTCGATGATCGTTACCATGCGTCTGATGATTGGGATCGCGTCAAGGCGGGCGATATTGCCGTCGACGGCGGATGGCGCATCTATTCGAGCGGCCCTGGCCTCTACACGAAGAGCCTGATCAATAATGTCTTTGGCTTCAAGCGGCACTTCGGCAAGCGTGTCCGCGAGCCGCTGTTGCCGGCTGCCGTTTCCGAAGTCGAACTAAACTTCGAAGCGTAAACACGAAGGGAGCCGCAACAAGCGGCTCCCTTCCAATTTTGCACAATTGTGCAGCAACCTTCACCAGTCCGCTCTGCCCGGACTGAGCGGGCGGTTTGCGCCCAACGGTGGATGTTGATGGGTCGCGCTAAAGCGTAAACATTTGGCGCTCGCGCAACGTCGAAACCGAATTGCTCGTGCCCCCGATCTCACCCAATGTCACTTCACGGGCATGACAACCGGAGCGCCCTTGTTCTTGAGCAGCACAACGATAAATTTTGCCGGCTTAGTCTTGCTTGCGTTGCGGCTGACCAAGTGAATGTCGGAAGGACCTTCGTAGAAGGTCTCTCCTGGGGACAAAGTGACTTCTTTTTCTCCCTTGACCTGCATCACGATCGAGCCTTCCAGAACATAGACAAATGCATTGGCGTCATGTTTGTGAATGGGATCGGAACCTCCTGGCCCATACTCGACCGATATCATCAGCCCCTCCTTGCCAGGATAATTTGGAAGATCCTTTTTCATAAGCGATGTGACGTGTGCAGTGTTTTCCGCGGCGACCGACAAAGTGCCAAAGAGGCAAACTGCAGCCGACACAAATAGCCTTAGCAAAACTGAATTCATCGTCGTAATCCCCTTGGTTGTTGAATCGTAGATGTGCGCTTGCAGAATTTCGTTTCAACTTCGAATGCTTCGGGCAGAAGCCTTCGCAGAGTGACGGCACCGTTTCATACATCCAGCAACAAATCGTCGCGCGCAGTTTGCGCCAATCGCTGCGAAGTCGAGTCGACGAACGTGACGGTCTCATTGAGCGGCGCCCGGCCCGTGCGCATGTAAGGCTCTCTGACATCCTCGTACCCGATCGACATGCCACAGAAGAGAATGAGCCCCTTGGGCGGGTTCAGGATCTCCGCGACAGTCTTGCGGTACACTGACCACGCCATTTGGGTGCAACTGTGCAACCCCTCGCCGCGCAGCAGCAGCATGACGGTCTGAAGATACATGGCGACGTCGGCCCATTGAGGCACACCCAGGTCGCGATCGATGTAGCAGAACAGGGCGGCGGGCGCGCCGAAACAATCCCAATTCGCAGAAGCAGCTCTCTGAGCTGCCTCCCAGTCGCCGTCTGCAATGCCGAGTGCGCTGTAGCGCTCATGGCCGAAGGCGGATCGGCGCTCGCGGTACGGAGACTTCAGTTCGGGCGGATACATTTCGTATTCCCGCTCGTCCCAGGGGCCGTGCGCGGCCACGCGTTTCCCGGCGCGCTTCTTGAGCTCGGCCAGCGCCGCGCCGGTCACCACGTAGGTGTTCCACGGCTGGAGGTTCGATCCGGACGGCGACCACGCCGCGGCGAGCAGCACGCGCTCCAGCACCTCCTTCGGGATATCCCTATCGGTGAACCTGCGCACCGCCCGTCGGCTCTTGACCGCCTCATACACGTCCATAATCGCTCACCTTGCAGTTGCTAACTCCTCAGCAACCAAAAGGTATCAATTCGAGATGAGCCGGCCAATTATGCGCAGTGTTTGTCCGCCCACTATAATTGGTTAGACGAAGCCATACCGATGGTTAGGTGAAAAGTCATACCGAGGCCGCGGCTACTTCGTCCTCAGTGGCTGGGCTCGGGCGTGCGCGTCTGGATCGCGAGTCGCCCGGCACTCGCAGCGCCAGGCGGCGTCACAAAGGCTGAGCGGCGGTCGAGCGCGCCACTCCAGAGGGTGAGGACGAGGGCAGCGGCGACCAGGATCGCGCCGATCCAGGGCGTTGCGCCCAGACCGAGCGCGGATTCCACCACCAGGCCGCCGATCCAGGCGCCAGCGGCAATGCCGAGGTTGAAGGCGGCGATATTTAGCGCCGAGGCGACATCGACCGCGGCCGGGCGAACTTCGCGAGCAAGCTGAACCACATAGAGCTGCAAGCCCGGCACATTGGCGAAGGACAGGAAGCCGAGAGCCGCCAGCGTTGGAATTGCCAGCCAAGGGGAAACGGCGGTGAAGCTGAAGAGCACGAGCACGATCGCCTGGGCAATGAAAAGTCCCGTCAGGGCCTTAACCGGATTGCCGTTGGCAAGACGCCCGCCGACGACATTGCCGATGGCGATAGCAACGCCGTAGAGAACCAGGATCAGGCTGACGGCGGAGGCCGCAAAGCCGGTCACTTCCTGCAGGATCGAGGCCAGGAAGGTAAAGGCGACGAAGGTGCCGCCGTAACCCAGCGCCGTCATCGCGAAGACGATCAGCAGCCGACCGCTTCCGAGGACGCGGACCTGCTCGCCGATGCCTGCCGGCGGCGCCTTCTTCAGATTTGACGGCAGCAACAAGGCGATGCCGGCAAAGGCGATGACACCGAGGACGGCGACAGCAGCGAAGGTGGCACGCCAGCCGAAGGTCTGGCCGATGAACGTGCCGAGCGGCACGCCGGTGACGATCGCCACTGTCAGCCCCATGAACATCATGGCGATCGCCGAGGCGCGGCGGTTTTCCGGCACCAGATCAGCCGCAATAGTCGATCCGACGGAGAAGAACACGCCATGGGCGAAGGCGGACAGCACACGAGCGACAAGCAACGGCCCGTAACCGGGGCTTAAAGCCGCCATGCCATTACCGACTATGAAGAGTGCCATCAGGCCGAGCAGCAGCGACTTGCGCTCGATGCGGCCGGTGAGTGCCGTGAGGATCGGTGCGCCGAAGGTAACGCCAAGCGCATAAACGCTGACGATGAGGCCGGCGAGCGGCAGGGTGATATGAAGATCGGTCGCGACGGTCGGCAGCAGACCGACAATGACGAATTCGGTGGTGCCGATCGCATAAGCCGCGATCGTCAAGGCAAAGAGAGCTGATGGCATGAGATGACCCGATCGAAAAGGCATCCGGAAGCGACCGGCTGCGCTGTTGTTGTTCGAGCGGAATATGGGCTAGCGACATTTGTTCGATAATCGGCTACATCAACCGAACACATGTGAATTGAGTTCATAGATGAGAGCTGATGCCCGACAACCGCGCCGGTGAAATGGACGTCTTTTCCCTCGTGGCCGAGTTTCGCAGCTTCTCAGCGGCGGGGCGCAAACTGCAGCTCTCGCCGTCGGCCGTCAGCAAGCTCGTCACCCGCCTGGAGGACCGGCTCGGCACACGCCTCCTCGTGCGCACCACGCGTTCACTGCAATTGACGCCGGAGGGCGAGGTCTATCTCGAACGGGCACAACGCATTCTCGCTGAAATCGAGGAGACCGAACGCATGTTTGCCGCCGGCGGCGCAGCCATTCCCCGCGGTCGGTTGCGTGTCAGCGCTTCCGTCGCGTTTGGTGTCGGTTTCGTCGTTCCCTTGATCCCGGATTTCCTGACGACTTACCCCGAAATCGAACTCGACGTCTCGCTCACCGACAGCGTGATCGACATCGTCGGCGAACGCGCCGATATCGCTATCCGCGCGGGTACGCTACGCGACAGCTCGCTGAAGGCGCGCAAGCTGCTGGAAAGCCGCCGTGTCATCGTTGCCTCGCCCAACTATCTTGTCCGGCAGGGCCTCCCCCTGACACCCGACGATCTCGACCGCCACAATTGCCTGACCTTCAATTTCCGCCCGACCGCCGAGGGCTGGCCGTTTCGCGATCCGGCCAGCGGTTCCCATTTCGTCAGGATCGTCTATGGCAATCTGCTCGCCAATAACGGCCCAACGGTGCGCGAGCTCTGTATTGCCGGTCTGGGCCTTGCTCGCATCGGTCAATATCATGTGCAATCGGACCTCGATGCAGGGCGGCTGATAGCAGTGCTCGAGGACTACAATCCCGAGGACATCGAGCCGATCCACGCCGTCTATGCCGGCCACGACCATCTTGCTGCCCGCATCCGCGCCTTTATCGACTTTCTGGCATCGCGAATCACGTAAAATAGCGCTGACCATCAGATAAGCAGAGGGCAGGATTTGGAGACGGCACTTTATCTTCCGATCAAGAATTTCCTGGAAGCAGCCGGCTACGCGGTAAAGGGCGAAATCGGCAGCTGCGATGTTGTGGGACTGAGTGGCGACGAACCGACTGTCGTCGTCATCTGCGAATTGAAGCTGACCTTCAATCTGGAACTCGTGCTGCAGGCGGTCGATCGGGCGACTGCAAGCGACGAGGTCTGGATTGCCGCCCGCGTCTCGGCGAAGGGCAAGGGGCGAGAGGGCGATCGCCGTTTTCGCGATCTCTGCCGCCGTCTCGGCTTCGGCATGCTGGCCGTTTCCGACAGCGGCACAGTTGATGTCATCGTCAGTCCGGTCGCGCCGATGCCACGTAAGAATATTCGCCGGCGATCACGTCTCGTTGAGGAACATCGGCGGCGGAAGGGCGATCCCGCGCTTGGCGGCAGCACGCGCGCACCAATCATGACCGCCTATCGCCAACAGGCACTCGCCTGTGCAGTGGCCATTCAGAACGGCCAGCAGCGCCCCAAAGATATTCGCCCCAACGCCCCTGAAGCCGCCAAAATCCTGCGGCACAACGTCTACGGCTGGTTCGAACGGGTCGACCGCGGCATTTACGCCCTGACAAAACTTGGTTCGGAAGCGCTGAAGCGCTGGCCGCCGGCAGATGGCGCTTAAACAATAAACGTGAAGAAATTCGGGCAATGCAACATTAAATTCCAGTAATGTCTTACCAAATTGCAATATAAACATGATCAATATTTAATTTGTAAAAGTCACCAGGCGGATCATATAAATCATCAGCGCCATTTCTTCTTTCTACTACAAATTCCGCAGTAACTTCGAATAACCGTAGTTCTCCAGAAGGAATAGAAGCGGCACTCCGTTCGACGCCTGGTCCTTGATGTGGACCCAAGACGCCATATCGCCAACGATCTCGTAAGGGACATTTGCCATGACATCTCTTCTTCGCAAACATCGCGCCGCAGCCATCGTCGGAGCGGCCATCATCGTCGGCGCAGGCGCCCTGCCCTTCGCCTTCAATACCACCGCTGCCGTTGCCGCGACCGCCGAACCTGGCGGCATCATCGCCCCCGGCGGCTCCTTCGCGCCGATCGTCGACAGCGACAAACCGGCAGTCGTCACCGTTACCACCACGATGAAGGCCACCGATACCAGCTCGGATATGGGCGACTCCCCGATGGACGAGCAGTTCCGCCAGTTCTTCGAGAACCAGGGCATCCCCGTCCCGCAGGAGCAAGCACCGCAGCATCGTCCGGCCCAGCGTGCGATGGCGCTCGGCTCCGGCTTCATCATCAGCCCGGATGGCGTCATCGTCACCAACAATCACGTCATTGAGAATGCCACCGACATCAAGGTGACGCTTGATGACGGCACCGAACTGCCGGCCAAGCTTTTGGGCGCTGACGCCAAATCCGACCTCGCCGTGCTGAAAATCCAGGCGCCGAAGCAGCTTGCAACCGTCGCCTGGGGCGACTCAGACAAGCTGAAGCTCGGCGACCAGATTCTGGCGATCGGCAATCCCTTCGGCATCGGCACGACCGTCACTGCCGGCATCGTTTCGGCCCGTGGCCGCGACCTGCACAGCGGCCCCTATGACGACTTCATCCAGATCGACGCTCCGATCAACCACGGCAATTCCGGCGGTCCGCTGGTCGATCGCGACGGCAATGTCGTCGGCATCAATACCGCCATTTATTCGCCGAATGGCGGCAGTGTCGGCGTCGGTTTCGCCATCCCTTCGAATGAAGCCAAGGCGATCGTTGCAAAGCTTGAAAAGAACGGCTCCATCGATCACGGCTATCTCGGCGTTGCCATTCAGCCGGTCACGGCCGATGTCGCCGATGCCGTAGGCCTCTCACAGCCACAGGGCGCTCTGGTCGCCAGTGTCAACGACGGAACGCCCGCTGCTGATGCCGGTATCAAGAGCGGCGACATTGTCACAGCCGTCGGTAACGAAACCGTCAAGACGCCCAAGGATCTGTCCCGCCTGGTCGCCGATCTTTCTCCGGGCGACAAGCGGTCGCTCACTGTCTGGCGCAATGGCAAGAGCGTTGATGTGAACGTCACCGTCGGCGGCAACGACGACAGCAAGCAGGCAGCCAATGACAAGGGCGACGGCAAGGTGCAGCCGTCCAATCAGCCGAGCATCGGCGTCGGGCTCGCCAACCTGACACCCGATCTAAGGCAACAACTGAACCTGCCGCACAATGTCGAAGGCGCCGTTGTTGCCAGCGTCAATCCGGACAAGCCGGCGGCTGCCGCCGGCATCCAGACGGGCGATATCATCGTCTCGGTCAACGACCAGCCGGTCCACGACGCCCACGATGTTCAGAGCGCGGTCGCACAAGCCGGCAAGGCAGGCCGCAAGTCGGTCCTGCTGCTGATCGAACGCGGCGGCGACAAGACTTTCGTGGCTGTGCCGTTCTCAGCCGCTTAAGCATCCTCTGAAAGGCGATAGCGCCTCGTCTCCTTCACGGGAGGCGGGGCGCAGGCGTATTTGGTCACAGCAATTGCGCCGGCAATTTCCGAACATCGCGTCCCAGCCGACGGCGCGGCAAGGTGCAAGCCAACCACCCTGCGTCAGGGCACTTTCGCCCGAAAGAAATCCGGGATCTCCCAGCAACCTCCATTCGCTAGGTTTCGCGCCTTGCTTCCCGAGGGCTGTCACTGGACCTATAGCCAGCGTGCCAGTTGCTCCTTGAGACAATGCACCGTACGATACCACAGCAGGCAGGCACCTTCTGCGCGGCTCTGACCTCCAGCGAACCGGAGGCATACGATTTGCAGCAGAGCAGCCCAGTGCCACCGGTTCCCTTATCGGAAATGAGAGATTCATGCCCGCAATATCATTTCCACTATTCGAAACGAGGTATGCGATGCCGCTGTCTTAGACAGGGGGAATTTTCAACGGGAGCATCATTGTCAACTACTGGTTTACGATGTCGCCAGAGAAGGCTGACACGTCACACTCCCGCCACGGGCCTTTCACTGATACATAACGGTTTGCTCACACTGTGGCAAAACGTGAATGACGAGGGGAAACATGCGCAAGGCAGCAGTTGGAGAACAGGTTGCTGGGGCGATATCGGTGGATGCCGAGGAACTGATCGCCCGCCCGCGCTTGGCGGAGGAGCTTCCGCAGTCCCACGAGCCCAGCCTCGCCGAACGCTACGACTGGCTCGAGGCCATGATCAACCATGTGCCCGACTACATCTACGCAAAGGATCTGGAGGGCCGTTTCTTATTCGCCAACAAGGCCATCGTCTTGAACAATGGACTTGAGCGCGTGGAAGACATGGTTGGACTGACTGATTATGACCTTCACCCTTCGGCGGCGGCTGAGAGCATAGCCGCCATCGAACGACGCGTCATGGAAAGCGGTGAACCCGATCTTGGCTTCGAGGAACGCCGTCTGAGAGGCAGCGGCTGGCTGATGATGTCGCGCGTTCCGCTCAGGGACAAAGCTGGAAAGGTGATCGGTGTCGTTGGGGCGTCGCGGGACATCTCGGCCCGCAAACGTGGGGAAAGCCTGATGAAGGCTCAGGCCCAGCTTCTCAAGGCGGTTGCCAAGGGAGTACGCCTTGAGCCGTTCCTCAGTGACGCCGCCAATCTACTCGAAGAGGTCATCCCTGGTACCGCGGCCGCAGTGCTACTGCACGACGAAGGTGCCCAGGAACTTTATATCGCCGCGGCGTCGCCATCCGCAGGCGCGGCTTCGATTTCGCCAGTAGACATCCTCGACAACCCGGCATGGACCTGCCTCGCAATCTCGTCGGGGGACGGCGCGCAGCACGGCGTGCTCGCCATTCGAGGATCGACTGACCATGAAGCGAGCGTGTGGGAGTTCCTGACGGGTGTCGCACAAACGATCGGTATCGCGATCGACCGCCACTACGACGCTGAACGCATCACCTTCCTTGCCGAGCACGATGCCCTCACCGGATTGCCGAACCGTACGCTGCTCGACCGAAAGCTCGATGGTATGCTGCGGCGTGCTGACAAAACATCGAGGAAAGTCGCGGTCGTCTTCCTAGACGTCGACAACTTCAAGCTCGTGAACGACAGCCTCGGTCACGCGGCCGGTGACGAGCTGCTCAAGATCGTCGCGAACCGGATCTCAGAGGAGATTGGACAGGACAATCTGATATCGCGCATCGGTGGCGATGAGTTCATTCTGGCGCTCCAGCAGGCCGACGAAGATTTCGTCTCGCAGCTGGCGCGCATTCGCGAGGCCATCGCACGGCCGCTCACTCTGGCCGGGATGGACCTGCAACTCACCTGCAGTATGGGAATAGCCTGCTTTGCCATGCACGGTAAAACGGCCACGGAATTGTTCGCCAACGCAGATATGGCGATGTATCGCGTCAAAGAGAACGGACGAAACGGTATACAGATGTTCGACCCAGCAATGGCGGAGAACGCACGGCGGAAACTTGGACGCTCAGAGGAACTTAGACGTGCCGTCGAGAGGGACGAGTTCGTCCTGCACTTCCAGCCGCAAAAAGACATGAACTCCGGCGAGATCATCGGCGTGGAGGCGCTCGTGCGCTGGAACCATCCGACCGACGGCGTTATTTTCCCCGGGGACTTCATTCCGCTTGCCGAGGAGTCAGGCCTCATCGTTCCGATCGGAGAGGCTGTCCTGCGCAAGGCCTGCGGCCAGGCGAAGGAATGGCAGGAACAGGGGCTGCCTCCCGTGAAGATCGGCGTCAACATGTCGGCGCGGCAGTTCCAGGAACATGGCATGATCCGGCAGGTGGCCGCGGCCCTCGCCGAGAGTGGTCTTGAACCGCGGTGGCTCGAGATCGAGGTCACTGAGAGCCTTCTGATGCGCGACGTTCAGGGGGCAATTATGAAGATGCACGAACTGAACGCTTTGGGCGTCAGCCTTGCGATTGACGATTTCGGCACGGGCTATTCGAGCCTGAGTACTCTGAAACGCTTCCCGCTGTCTCGCCTCAAGATCGACCGGTCCTTCATCACCGATATTCCGGACGATGCTGACGACATGGCGATCACGTCCGCAATCGTCTCGCTTGCGCGAATGCTGGAGCTGGATGTGATCGCAGAAGGCGTGGAGACGGAAGAGCAGGCCCGCTTCCTGTCACAGGCCGGATGCCATGCCATCCAGGGGTACCTATTCAGCAGGCCCATCCCCGCCGAGGAGATGACGCGTGTGATGAGGGGACAGTCTTAAGGCATTTATCACGCCTTCAGCCGCCGAACGAGATTGGACAGAATAGCCGATGATCCCTTAAGAGGTTCGGAGACTGTGGACGAGGTGGATGAGCTTCGCCATAAAGAAGGCGGCCTTCGCAGTCGAGTAGATGGTTACGCGGTCGCGTGGGACAGCACTTGCAGGCCCGCCGATATAAAGGCCAACCACAGGGCTTCGCTCCAGTGATTGAAGGCGTGAGCCGAATAGCGCTGCCGCGTCAAAGCCGCGATCAGCGCCATCAACAGTGCATAAAGCTCAAAACAGCGCGCTGCCGACAGAAGGTAGTTCGACCGGGCGAACAGCGATATCAGGACCGCCACGACGCATTTTATGGCGAACCGGTTGACGGTAGCGCGCGATGTCTGGTCCAGTTCAATGGCCATGCGGCAAGAGCTCTTTGGGGATCAATGGATCAATTGCACAACGCTGGCTGCGCCGACCGAGAAGACGGCGATGACACAGGCAAGCCTCAGGAAAATTCGGACATCATGGGAATGATGTGCGGCTTCGTCGATCTCCGTTACGTCATCGTTTCTCCGCGAGGCCCGAAGCTCCTGTTCCAACTGCAAATGCTGAGCGAGATATTGAATGCCATAACGAGCGTACATCTCTTTGATCCTTGTCCTGACGACGGATGTCGCGAACGGCAACCGTTGAAATCAGGCTAGAAGGACCGGCATAGTTTTTCGATTGCGGGAAACACGGCATAAAATAAAAATCTCCTAAAGAAGTGCGGCTTTCAACAGAACGGACGTTTCTACGTTGCGCCATGACAGTTTTTGTCCAAACTCTGCCGTGGTGATGATAGAGAAGAAGCAGGGACGGATACGAACCGTCCGTCGGCGAACCCCGCGTTCTGCCGAAACTATCACGGCATAAGAGCTTCAGGACTTTGGACGGGGCTGAGTGGCAGCAGGAGTTGGAGTGACCGATCCATACGAGATTCTCGGCATCGGACGCGATGCGAGCGAAGAGCAGATCAAGACGGCCTATCGCAAGCGGGCGAAGACGGCGCATCCGGATTCCGGTGGCGACGTCGATGCTTTTGGACAGCTGCAAAAGGCCTACGAGCTGCTTCTGGACCCCGTGCGCCGCAAGGTGTTCGACGATACCGGCTACGACGTCGAACTGACCGACGCTGTCGATCTGCAGGCGCTGGTCGCCATCGAGAAGCTCATTACCGACATGGTTCTGGACGAACGCGAACCCGGAACCTTCGATCCGGTCGCCCATATGCGCGCCAGTCTTGTGGACGAAATCCGCAAGGCAAACTTCAGCAAGAGCGAGCTGGAGCGTCATTCTGACCGTATCCGCCTTCATCTGGATCGCTTGGGAAAACGCCCTGGCAAGGATGTCGTAGGCCACATGCTGCGCGCCCGCATCAAGGCCATCGCCACGGCGATCAGCGAAACGGAGGCAAAGATCGACGCCACGGAGCGCGCTTGCGATATGCTCGATGGCTATCTCTACGTCATGGACACACCGATGCTCGAAGAAGAGGAGCCGGCATCGGATATCGAATGGGACGAAGCGACCGAGGCCCGCTCCGCCGCTCAGTGATCCCCGCCGGTCAAATGCCTCCGCAAATACTGGAACTTTCGACCGGCAACCGGGTTTTTCCTCCGTGTTATTGTCGAAATCCAGTGGCGCCATACGACGAGAGCATCGCACTTTCCGGTGGCATCGCCTGCAAGCGGATAAGATGCTCTAGATTGAAAAGATTAGAGCGACCTTTGTGCGTTCAAATGAACGCACGGCGCTCCAATATTCGGCCAATGGATCGCACAGGGAGGACATCATGATCAGCGAAGACGGATATACGCCTGCAACGGAATTGGCACAGAGAAACGGTGTCAGGTTTCCGAACGAGAGCAGCGAATACCGGCAGGCGCGAAACGCGCTGCTGGCCGAGGAGATTGAACTTCGGCGACATATAGAACGCGTCGCGGCGCAACGGCGAGCACTGCCACCGGGCGGTTTGGTGAAAAAGCATTATCAGTTCATCAGCCCCGACGGCCCGATCGAATTCGACGATTTGTTCGACGACAAGGAAACCCTGCTGATCTACAGCTATATGTTCGGACCGGAACGGGCACGGCCATGCCCGATGTGCACCTCGTTCCTTTCGGCACTGGAAGGCGAAGTGCTCGACATCGAACAGCGAATGGCGATCGCCGTCGTGGCGCGGTCACCCATCGAAAGACTGCTCGATTTCAAAAGGGAACGCCGCTGGCAGAATTTGCCGCTCTATTCCGACCAGACAGGCGAATATAGCCGCGATTATCGAGCGCTCGGCAGCAATGGCAGCGACGATGCGGCCGTCAATGTTTTTACCCGCAGGGACGGGACGATCCGGCATTTCTGGGGTGAGGAAATGGGGCCCGTGACCGCTGACCCCGGCCAGGATCCACGCGGCGCCCCCGACCTCATGCCGCTCTGGACAATCCTCGACATGACGCCCGAGGGACGGGCAAGGGATTGGTACCCGAAGCTCATCTACGGACATGCGTGACCGCGAAGACCTTGCCTCGGAGAGGTCTATCTCCCGCCGGCAGCAGTCGTAATGCTGGCGATGGGAGCCTTCGCCGCGGCTTTGGCGATCACCGAGGCAAGTTGGCTTTGGTTGAATGGTTTCGGCAAGCGGAGCAGATCGCTGTTACTGCCCGGCGGCAGCTCGGCATAGCCGGTGGCAAGGATGACCGGCAAGTCGGGCTGGCGCTCGGCGATCGCCGTGGCGAGTTGGGAGCCCGTCATCCTCGGCATCGCGTGATCGGTGATGACGAGATGAACGTCATTGTGATCCTCGAGCAGCTTGAGCGCCTCTTCCCCTGAATGGGCCTGCAGGACGGTATGGCCGAGATCCTCCAGCATGAATGCCGTGTTCATCAGGACCAGTACATCGTCGTCCACGGCCAGAATATTGAATGAACCGACGCCTGCGGACACTGCTTCCTTTGCCGGCTCGTCCTTCCTCTTCTTCGTCTCCGCTGCGACAGGAAGCCAAAGCTCGGCCGTAGTTCCTTCGCCCCTGCACGATTTCAGGATCAGCTTGCCTCCCGACTGCGCCATCAATCCCTGAACCATGGGCAATCCGAGACCAGTTCCTTTGCCGACACCCTTGGTCGTGAAGAATGGTGTAATTGCATTGGCAAGCGTCTCCTCGTCCATCCCCTCTCCCTCATCCCTGACGGCGAGGCAGACATAGGACCCCGCTTTCAGACCACCCGATTCATGCTTGGTAATCTCACGAAGTTTGGCGGCAATGACGAGCGATCCACCATTCGGCATCGCGTCGCGCGCATTCACGGCAAGATTCAAAAGAGCATTCTCAAGCTGATTCGCATCGGATTTCACCATCGGAAGACTGAGGGGGAAGTGGGTCTCGATCATCATCGACGGCCCCATCGAGCGCTGCAGCAGGTCAGTCATATTGCGAACCAGCTCGATCACGTCGAGTGGCTCGAAATTGAGCTCCTGACGCCGCGAGAAAGCAAGCATACGCTGAGTCAGCGCCGCGCCGCGTTGTGCGCCCTGAATGGCATTGTCGATCAGTGGGGTGATGTTGGGATTGTCAGCGATACGCTTGCGCATGATTTCCAGGCTCCCCAGAACGGCCATCAGCAAATTGTTGAAATCGTGGGCCATGCCGCCGGTAAGCTGGCCAACGGCTTCCATCTTTTGCGCCTGAAACAACTCTTCCCGCGCTTGTTCGAGCGTGCGCTGCGTTTCCCTCTTTTCGGTAATATCGCGAGTGACCTTCGCGAACCCTAAAAGTGAGCCGTCACTCTCGCGTATGGCATCGATGACGACGCTGGCCCAAAATCTGGATCCATCCTTTCGCACCCTCCAGCCCTCATTTTCGAACCGCCCGACTTTGGCGGCAATATCGAGCGCCTTGCGCGGAAGCCCTACCGCACGATCTTCCTCCGTATAAAAGCGGGAAAAGTGCTGGCCGAGTATATCTTGCTGCGTATAACCTTTGATGCGTTGCGCACCCAGGTTCCAACTGGAGACATAACCTTGGGGATCGAGCATGTAGATTGCATAGTCAGCGACACCCTGAACGAGGATGCGAAACTGCTCTTCACTCCGTTTTAGCTCGGCTTCCGCTTTTTTCCGCTCGGAAAGATCGCGCGTAATCTTTGCAAATCCCAGCAAATCGCCCTCCGCGTTTCTGATCGCATCGATGGCCACATGAGCCCAATATTGCGAACCATTCTTTCGCAGATGCCATCCTTCGCCTTCGAACCGCCCCGTTTCAGCAGCCATTTTCAGCACCCTTTGGGGCAGACCCGCCTCACGATCTTCGGGAATGTAAAACCGCGAGAAATGTTCGCCGATGATTTCGGCTTCCGTGTACCCCTTGGACCGCTGAGCACCGATGTTCCAGCTTATGACAAGGCCATGCGGATCAAGCATGTAAATGGCGTAATCTGTAATGGCGTCGACGAGGAGTCTGTAGCGCCCCTCTATCGTGGACGACTTTGCGGCGCTGACGGTGGCGGTCATGCTGTCCTCTGACGTTTTCCAATGGCAGTAAACTACGGAAACGCCGTTTGGTTCCCGAAGGGCACGGACCCTTATCAAGAGTTGCAGGCCCGAATACGTTTTAGGTGCAGCCCAAAGGCCTGTCGCCGCGATACGCATTCAAAGCTGAAAAGCTTGCGCGCCCCATGTTGGCCGTCGATTACGAAAAAGGCTCGGTCGGCCCCTTGGCGGGTTTGGTGAACCAATGCGGGCCTTCTGGCGTCATGTGGATATGATCCTCCAGTCGAATACCGAACTTGTCGGGAAAGACGATCATAGGTTCGTTGGAAAAGCACATGCCGGCGGCGAGCGGCGTGGCATTGCCGCGGACGATATAGGGCTCCTCGTGGATCTGTAGACCGAGGCCGTGGCCTGCGCGGTGGGGCAGCCCGGGGAGGCGGTAATCGGGACCGAGGGCATGTTTTGAAAGCACCAGACGTGCCGCATGGTCGAGGCTCGAGCAGAGTGCGCCGAGCTTGGCGGCATCGAAGACCGCCTGCTGCGCCTCCCGTTCGATCGCCCAGGCCGCTTCGAATTCGCGGTTGCCACTTTCGAGTACATAGGTCCGGGTGAGGTCGGAATGATAGCCGTCGATCTGGCAGCCGGAATCGACAAGCACGACGTCGCCTGCTGCAAGCGTCTGATCGCCGTCGGCGCCGTGCGGCAACGAAGTCGCTGTTCCGAAGGAAACGATACAAAAGGTCGAGCCGCCGTCGGCGCCGGCCTGTCGATGCCGGCGGTCGATGAAGTCGACGACTTCCGAAGCCCTGATACCGGGTTTCATCAGCGCATGCGCTTGCTTCTGCACATCGAGCGTCAAGTCCATGGCATATTGAATGAGGGCAATCTCGGCCGGAGATTTGAGACGGCGCAGGCCTCGGATGATCTGCCCGCCATCCTTCAGTCTTTCGGCGCCGAATTCCGCAGCGAGCGCGTGATAAAAGAAGAGCGGCAGGCTGTCGTCGAGCGCAAGCGAGCCGGCTTGACCCAACAGGCGTGACACGAGCCCGGCACTGTTCTCCTCCTCTTCCCACACCAGAATCTCGCCCGGCAGGTGCGGCAACGTTTCCACGCGACTGCGCTCGAAACCCGGAACGATGTAGTAAAGTGCGGCCGGTGTGACGAGCGCGCCGAGGAATCGTTCGCTCGGATGCCAGACGAGGCCGGTGAAAAAGCGCAGGCTCTCCGTCGGGCCGAGTAGCATACCGGCAAACCCCTCCACCTCAAGCGACTGTCTCAGCTTCGCCAGCCGGAGCTGCCTTTCGTCATCGGTGATACGGGAGACGGGATGGGACCATGTCATCTTGTTTTCCAGTTCCTGTTGCGCGCGGTTTTCGTGCGGCTGGCACCGCCTCTTGCAGCGACATTAATGCGACTGTAGGCAATATGTCGACAAGAAAACGAGCAAAGCGGAGGGGCGATGCGTCGTTAATAAGAGATCCTCGGCATGCTCATACGCGGCCACATGGTCGAAGCAGGCAACCTGCCCTGAAGAAGGGGACACCTGCCTCACGGGATCTCGATCGTAAGCGGACGCTCGAGATCGCGGGCGATATATTCCTGGATCTGGCGCACGATCTGCGCTGCATGGTCGATCGCCAACCGGTCCGCACGGTCGATATCGCCGGCCTCGATTGCGGCGATCATTTCCTCGTGCTCGTCCACATATTGACGCGGCAAGCGATCGTCGAAAGTCGAATAGTAGAGACGCAGGATGCGCCGGCCCTCATCGAGCAGCCGTGCGAAGAACGTGGTGTAGTAGGGATTGCCGGCAAGTTCGGCGATGGCAACGTGAAATTCGCGGTTCGCCTCGATCATCCCGAAGGCATCATGGGCAGTCACGGCATCGGCGAATTCCCTTTGCCGGTCGCGCACGCGTCGCATGATCTCGGCGTCTCTCCGCACCGCCGCCCCGCGCGTCGTCACACGATACATCAGTGTCAGCGCCTCGAAATAGGTGGGCAGGCTGGCGAAATCGATCGTCGCGACAATCGTGTTGCGGTTCGGAAGCGTCGTCACCAGCCCCTCGCCGGCAAGCCGAAGTAACGCCTCACGGATTGGCGTCCTCGACATCTTGAAGCGTTCAGAAAGCCGGACCTCGTCGAGCGGGCTTCCCGGCTCGAGCGCCATCGACAGGATTTCCCGGCGCAGAGCGGCATAGACGCTCTGTGTTCCCGAACCCCGTACCCGTACATTCTCCGTCTCGTTCCGCATCCGATATCCTTCTTCGCAACAAGCACGTTACTATTTCGTTTTGGCAGCTTTCAGCAATAGCGGGCGATCACCGCTTATTTGCCGTTTAACCATCCTTGAACTTTGTCGACAATTTGTATATAACGCAACGACTTTCGATTGAGGACCCAAAATGACGACTGGATGGAAGGGCGTATTCCCCGCCGTAACGACACAATTCAACGAGGATCTTTCCGTAGATCTGGCCGCGACGCAACGCGTCCAAGACGCGCTCGTCAATGACGGCGTCAACGGTCTGATCGTCATGGGAACCTGCGGCGAGAACAATTCGCTGGATCCCGATGAGAAGCGCACGATCCTGAAGGCCGCCGTCGAGGTGGTGAATGGCCGCGTTCCGGTTGTCACCGGCGTTTCCGAATTCGATACTCGCCGCGCCGCCGCCTATGCACGTGACGCCGAAAAGCTTGGCGCTGATGGTCTCATGGTCCTGCCGGCCATGGTCTATGTTCCGAAACCGGAGGAGCTGATCGCGCATTTCCGCGCCGTGGCGGAAGCGACTTCGCTGCCGATCATGCTCTACAACAATCCGCCGGCCTATCGCGTCAATATCGGCGCCGACGTGCTGCAAGCCCTCGCCGAAGTGCCGAACATCAAGGCCGTCAAGGAAAGTGCGCCGGATCCGCGCCGTTTCACCGACCTCATCAATGCTTTCGGTGATCGCTTCGACATCTTCGCAGGCCTTGACGACGTTGCGCTCGAAGGCCTGATGCTCGGTGCCAAGGGTTGGGTTTCCGGCCTCACCAGCGCCTTCCCGCAGGAATCGGTGCAGCTCGTCGCCGCTGCCGAACGCGGCGACTGGGAAGAGGCTCGCCGTATCTATCGCTGGTTCATGCCGCTCCTGCATCTCGATGCCGAGCATGATCTCGTCCAGTCCATTAAGCTTGCCGAGCAGATCATGGGCCGTGGTTCAGAGCGCGTCCGCATGCCGCGCCTGCCGCTGTCCGGCGCTCGCCGCGCCGAAGTCACCGCCATGGTCGAGAAGGCCGCCGCCACGCGTCCTTCGAAGGCCCACTAGGCCACTTGATCCCGAATATGCGGAGGCCGGCGATCGCAGAAATGCGATAGCCGGCCTTTTTCGTGTCTGGAGTATCTCAGATCAGCGTCAGCACAATTGCTCTGTTGCCTCGTGGTGCACCAGTCTTGCGGGCAGGGACCGAGGGTCCCCAGAAGCCGGACACGTGTCGCATTAGCGATTTTGGTTTTCGAAGCTTCTGCAGAATCCTAGTCGACGTCTTCGGGCAACGCCTGGATATAACGCACGACACCATAGAAAATGCCGAAGAGAACAATCACGAAGACCGCATGACGGATGTCATGCAGCGCCGTGTGGTGATGTCTCACCAGGAGGGAAATCATGTTGTACACGGTTATGGCGAGCGCAGTCATGACTGTGGCCAGTAAAAGCGCCATGTTCCGATGAATAAATTTAACCATCGCGCACCTCTTTTCGCTTCGGCAAATAGAAGATAAATTGAGGAGGAATTAGGACGGATCGGACGTCCGCAAAAAATCCTATTCCGATCCACTCTCCCGCTCCTGTTGGACCCGCGACACACGCATGGGGATTACAAATTGTTCATGTCGGGAAAAAGCCACAATTTCTGAACTTTCCTGACGCAATTGCCTGCGAGCCTGTTCGAAATCGGTGACGCGGTGACAAGCGATGAGCCTTTCGTTTCAAACCATGGCAGCACTGCGGTTCGGCTACGGCTTCCGCCCCGGTGAAACCCCGCCGGCCGACAGGGATGCGTTGCTCGACCCGATGCGAGTGGGCAACGGCAACTGTCTCTTTCCAGTCGGCGGCATCGATGCGCGCCGCCAGGCGATCGGCAATGTCGCCGACCGTCTTCGCGACATCCGTTCCAGCGACATTGACGACGACGCCAAGCGCAATGAACAGAAAGCAGTCTTCAAGGAACTTCAGCAAAGCTACCGGCGCGATGCCGATGCGCGCATCGCGCAGGCGGTCTTCTCGCCGAACGGCTTCTACGAGCGGCTTGCCGGCTTCTGGACAAATCATTTCTCAGTGAGTGTCGACAAGACCCAGCCGATGAAACTCATCGTCCCCTTGTTCGAGGCCGAGGCGATCCGGCCCCATATCGGCGGGACGTTTCCGGATCTGCTGCGCAGCGCGACCCAACATCCGGCGATGCTGATCTATCTCGATCAGACGCAGTCGCTCGGCCCCGATTCTCCCGCCGGCATCAAACGCAACATGGGACTCAACGAGAACCTCGCCCGCGAACTGCTGGAGTTGCATACGCTCGGTGCTGGCAGCGGCTATACACAGGACGATGTGCGCTCCGCCGCCATGGTACTGACGGGCATCACGGTCGATCGGCAGGCGGTCGAGGCCGATTTCCGCAAGGCTGCTGCTGAACCGGGCAGCCATCAGGTGCTGGGCGTCAGCTACGGCCGAACGCACCGAACCGAGCGCGATTATCTGCAGCTGCTGGACGATCTGGCACTAAACCCGAAAACAGCGGCGCACATCAGCCGCAAGCTCGCGGTCCACTTCATCTCCGATACGCCGCCGCAAGCGATGATCGATGCCATGGCCCAGGCATGGCGGAAGACGGACGGCGACCTGATGGCGGTTTATGGCGCGATGCTTGATCATCCAGCTGCCTGGACGAACGAGGGAGCCAAGGCCCGGCAGCCTTTCGACTTCGTCGTGGCCGGCCTGCGGGCGCTCGATCTTTCCAAGAACACGGCCGCAGGCGCAATTGTCGATCCGCTGGCCGATGACGAGGGCGGCGGGCAGGCAATGGCCGACGATAGTCCATCCGTCCCAGTCAACAGCTCCGCTACGCCTGACAAGACAACCGATCCGCCGGATCCGCAGGAGGCAAGACGCCGGCAGACTGCGATCGACGCAACCTTCTACGTGCCGCGTGGCCTCGGTCTCTACGCGTTGCAGCGCATGGGACAGCCGGTCTGGAGGCCGCCGAGTCCGGCCGGCTTTCCCGAGGGTTTCGACGCTTGGATCAATGCCGGCGAGCTTTCCGAGCGGATTTCCTGGGCGCGGCGCGCGATCGGTCGTTACGGCAAGCAGAAAGATCCACGGCAATTCCTCAAGGAGACGCTCGCGGATGCGGCCCGCGACGACACGATCCGGGTCGTGTCGCAGGCGCCGAACAAGATGACGGGCCTGACACTCGTGCTTGCTGCGCCCGAATTCAATCGTCGCTAGCGCGAGGAGCATCCCTATGGCAGATGATAAGGCCTTCTCGCTTTCCCGCCGCGGTTTCCTCGCTTCCGCCTGCTGTCTTGCGGCTGCGCCGATTTTTACGCCGGTGACCTTTGCGGCCATGCCCGGAGACAACCGCTTCGTGACCATCGTGCTGCGCGGCGCCATGGACGGGCTCGATCTGGTGCAGCCTTACGGCGAGGCATCCTTCGCCGGCTCGCGGCCGGACATCGCCCTTGCTCCCGACAAGGGGCTCGTCGATCTCGACGGCTTCTTCGGCCTGCATCCGGCCGCCGCGGACCTGCTTCCGCTATGGAAGGCTAAGGAGCTCGCCTTCGTTCATGCCGTCTCGACGCCCTATCGAGACGCCCGCAGCCATTTCGACGGCCAGGACATGCTGGAATCAGGCGGCGATCACGTCGCCGAGGAAAAGACCGGCTGGCTGAACCGCGCACTCGCGACCATTCCGCGCTCGACGGCGCACAAAGCGATCGACATCAGCACCTCGACCGAATTGATCCTCTCCGGTCCCAATGTCGTCGACGTATGGGCCTCGGATTCCAATTTCGGCATGGCTGCGGACGAGATGCAATTTTTGACACGTCTTTATGCCAACGATCCCGCTTTCGCCAAGGCGATGGATGAGGCGACGCGCGCCGACCAGTCGGCGAAGATGGGTGAGGCGCCGGGCGCCAAACGCGGTGAGCAGATAGCCGATGTCGCAGCGCTTGCGGCCAAGATGCTATTGCGTGAATACCGTATCGCCAGCTTTTCCATCAACGGCTGGGATACTCATGTGCAGCAAGCGGCCCAGTTCCGGAAAGCGGCTGGTGACCTGACGCAAGCGGTGCTGACATTGAAGAACACGCTCGGCCCGGATGCATGGAAGACGACCGTGGTTCTGGCGATGACTGAATTCGGCCGCACCGTCCGCCAGAACGGCTCCGGTGGTACGGATCACGGTACAGGCGGCTGTTGCCTGCTGGCGGGCGGTGCCATCAATGGCGGCCGCGTGCTCGGTAAATGGCCGGGAATTAAAGACGAACAGCTCTTCGAGGACCGCGACCTGATGCCCACTGCAGACGTGCGTGAGATCGCAGCCGCAATGGTTTACCGCCTATTCAATGTTGGCGCCGACGACCTGACCTCGAAGATCTTTCCTGGCCTGAGCTTCGATAGGTCTTCGCAATTCCTGAAGGTGTAATTCCTCGACGCGCTCATGCTGGCTCTCCCCGACCGTCAGGTTGACATCGCGGACCGCCTATAAGCCAGGAAGACGCGGCCGTTCTGGAACGTCTTGGATCGCGACAAGGTCCACATTGGTTTGCCGCTCGCACCCGCAAACTGGCTTTTGCCCGAACCCAGCACCACCGGGCAAATCAATAGCTGCACTTCGTCGATTAACCCGGCTGCCGTCAACTGCGCCACGATGCTGCCGGAACCTAGCACGGTCAGGTCCGGCCCCGGCGTCTGCTTGATCCGCGCCATCTCTGTTGCGGGATCGCCCGCCAGCAAAGTGGTGTTGGACCAGCCCACCGTGTCGAGAGTGCGAGGGAAGACATATTTGGGTGCCTCGTTCATGCCCTTGGCCACTTCGGGCATGGCCTTGGCCGCCGCCGGCGTAGGCCCACCAGTCCACCATCATCTGATAGCTGACGCGGCCGAATACCAGAGCATTCGTGCCCTGTGCGTTGCCTTTCGTGAACTCTATCAATTCCGGATCGCCGGCGCCTGCTTGGGCCCAGGTGTAATCATTGTTTGCGTTGGTATAGTAGCCGTCCAGCGATACATTGTTGAATACACGTATCTTTCGCATCATGGCTCTGTCCCTCTAAAGTTATCGGGCCGATCGCCGCAACCAACCGTCACGCCCGCATGATCATCCAGCTTCTGACCTCGAAGGGCAGGATATCCGGACCGGCATCGCGCGCGGCCGGCTCCTCCATCAAATTGACAGCCTCGCTGATCGTCCAACCCTCTGCCGGGGTGACGGCAAGTCCGCCGCGCCGGCCCGCCGGTTCGTAGACGCGCAGCACGAGCCCGCCGCCATCTTCGGCCGGCTTGATGGCTGAAAGAGCCACCGGTGTGCCTGTCACGGCGATCGGGGTGAGAGTCGTCTCTGCGAGATTGACAGCGGCCGTGACGACCAGCGGCTGGTTGAGATCGTCGGCCTCCTCGCGCACGCCGCCTGAATGCCATTCGCCGGTATGCGGCAGCAATGCATAGGTGAAACGCTGCTCGCCCTCATCCGCTGTCGGATCGGGATAGATGGGACCACGCACTAGGCTGATGCCGAGCACATTGCCGCGGGCGCTATGGCCGTATTTTGCGTCGTTTAGCAAGGCGACACCAAAATCCGGCTCGCTGAGATCGATGAAGCGATGGGCGACCGCCTCGAACATCGCGGCATCCCAGCTCGTGTTGGTGTGCGTCGGGCGGCTGACGACACCGTAAGCACATTCGAATGTGGCGGTGCGGGCGCGCGTCGCGACCGGACTCAGCGAGCGCAGCAGCGTGCGGCGATCATGCCAGTCGATATGGGTCTCGATATCCAGCCGCTTGGCGTTGGCGGTCAGGACATAGTGTTGCACGATGGTGGAATCGCGATAGCGATGGACAACCTTGATGGCGGCCCTATGGGGACTGTTCTCGACAAGCTCGATGCTTTCTGGCTTGTCCAAACGGATTCCCTTTTCAGCATAGTCGGCGTCGATGTCCCAGGCGTCCCAATTGCGCGGCTTGTCGACGGGATAGATCCAAAGCTGATTGGCGGCTTCCGCCAGTGCCTCACGGCCGGTCGCCTTATGCACAAGGCTCTGCACAGTGCCATCCGCGCCGATGATAGCGGCGAGATGCTGGTTTTCGAGCCGGCTCGCTTCGGCACGCAATCCGCCGGCCGGCTTCAATGCAGCTCGGTCGAACACACGGATGGAAAGCGGCGAAACGATATCGCCGGTGGAAAGGATCGTGCCGTCGGCCAGAACCGCGCGTAACGGCCGGGCATCGAGAGACGGATTGACGACGACGAGAGCGTCCATAATGCCGCCTTTCGGGAGGGCCGAAGCAATCGCGTCCATGGCATCCTTCTGAAGTGCCTTGGCGTGATCGATAACGCCGGAAAGCTCGCGCTCGGCGTCCTGATAGACCTCGTTGATGCTCGATCCGGGCAGGATATCGTGGAACTCGTTTTTCAACGTTATCCGCCAGTCAGCTTCCAGGCTCTGCGGCGCGGCGCCACCGATCATGTGGGTGATCGACGCCAGGGTTTCGGCCGTGATCAACGCCCGTTCCGCCCTGCGGTGTTGCCGCTTGACACCGCTCTGGCTGGTCAGCGTCGCACGATGCAGTTCGAGATAGATTTCGCCGGACCAGGCGGGAAGACGCTTTTCCTTGGCCGTACGATGGGCACTCGTAAAGAAATCGGCGACCTTGCCCCAACGGGCCTTCGGAATGGCGGGGAAATCGCGCAGCTGCACTTCACGCTCGACCATCTCCGGCGTCACGCCGCCACCGCCGTCGCCATAGCCGACCGCCAGGAGCGAGGTGTCGTGCATGGTTTTCGCCCGGAAGTTCTTCCAAGTCGGCATGAAGCAATCCGGCTGCACAAAGCCGTTATAGCCCTGCATCGGATTGTCGAAAGTATGCGCCAGCACCCGGCTGCCATCCAGACCTTCCCACCAGAAGAGATCGTAGGGGAACCGGTTGGTCTCGCTCCAATTGACTTTGATGGTGAAGAAACTGTCGATGCCGCCCTGGCGCAGCAGTTGCGGCAAGGCGCCGGAGAAACCGAAGCAATCCGGCAGCCAGCAGATCGTGTGACGGGCGCCGAAGGTCTTTTCGAAATAGCGCTGGCCGTAGAGGATCTGTCGCACCAGGCTTTCGCCCGTCGGCATGTTCGTGTCCGGCTCGACCCACATGCCGCCGATCACTTCCCACGAGCCTTCAACCACCTTTTCCTTGATGCGCGCGAAAAGCTGCGGATCGTCAGTTTCCATCTGCGCATAATAATGGGCGGTCGACTGGTTAAAACGGAAATCGGGCGAGCGGTCCATCAGCGACAGCGCCGTGTGGAAGGTCCGGCGCATCTTGCGGCGGGTTTCGTCATAGGGCCACAGCCAGGCAAGATCGATGTGAGCATGTCCGGTCAGCAGCAATTCGCCGTTTTGTGGATAACGTTCCTGCAGAGATTTCAGACGGGCAAGCAGGCCGTCATAGGCAGCAACGACGGTCGCGCGCTCATCCTCGGACAGACCCGGCGGGTTCTCGACCAGCTCGGGCAATTCCCAGATCTTTTGCTGCCATTCGGCGTTCGCCGTGCGGGAAATATAAGAAGCCGTGGCGGAAGGCCAGTCCAGGCTGCGCAGCGCCGTCTCCGCGGCATCGAGCAGATGCGGCACCACATCGTGATCATCAAGCGCTTCGATCGCCTCAGCTACCTGCCGCAGTAAAACATTCAGCCGATGCACGGGAATGTCCAACCAGGCGAGCCGCGCTCGGTTTAACTTCGGCTGGCGGTTCGGTTCGCCGAAGGGGAAGCGGGCAACGCTGTCCGTTGTGATCGAGAAATTGCGGTCCTTGAGCGGGAACTCCTGGTGGTAGGGATCAAGGCCGAAGCGCTCGCTCTTCCTTCCTCCATAAGCGAGCGTGATCAGGCTCTCACCGCCGAGATCGAGCTGCAGGCGCGTTTCCTCCAGCGGCCAGTCGGCAGGCACGTTCGCTTGCGAGGCGAAATGCACTATGCCTTTGCGATGCGGCCAGGCCTGACCGATGGCTATATCCTCGCCTTCGAACGTCCAGTTATCGATCGCGAGTACGGCGCGCTCGCGCCAATGACTGAGCTCTGCAATGCGTACCTTCAGGCGGTCTAGGCGCTGCGCGATGGTGAGCTGCATGGCATATCCTATATGGTTGACGTCAAGCGGGCACCGCGCCGGCGGCCGTGGCGTCGAGAATGAAACATTGCAAGGCAAGAAAAGTGATGACGGGCCGGCCCTACCAGGCTCAGGCGGGACCAATCGGCAAAGCCAAATAGCTGCCGGAGATGCATCCCTTCACGGGGACTTTGATAGTGGCGCTCATTCGACAGTCTCCTCCTCCTGCATGACGCAGGCATAGATTATGGCGAAGAGCAGGCGGATGACCAGTCCCAAAATGGAAGCGAAATTTCGGACTTGGCTTTCCGCACTGAGCGGCCAGACGACGCTGTTCCGATGGACCCCAGTGTACGTCAGAGATCGCCAGGCCGTCATTCCCGACGATTGCAGTCCCACGGATGCAGCCGGAACGCGGATTGACCGATCGCTCCGGCCGGCAAGCTGCGTCGACGCGACGCATGACGGAAACAGCGCACGGTAAGACATTCGGCGGGGCGGCAAAGCCCCGCCTCTTCCGTCAATGCCTCGGTATGCGCGGCAAAAAGATCGTGAACAGACCGAGCAACGGCAGATAAGAGCAGACCGTGTAGACGAAGGAAATCCCATGCGTATCGGCGAAATCGCCGAGAAAGGCCGCACCAAGTCCCCCTGCCCCGAAGGCGAAGCCGAAGAAGATGCCACCGATCAGCCCGACGCGTCCGGGGATCAGCTCCTGCGCGAAGACCACGATGGCCGGGAAGGCCGAAGCAAACACCAACCCGATCACCACCGTCAGGACGCAGGTCCAGAACAGGTTCGCATAGGGCATCATCAGCGCGAAAGGAATGACGCCGAGGATCGAGAACCAGATGACGAAGCGCGCTCCGAGACGGTCTCCGACCGGGCCGCCCATGATCGTTCCGACCGCGACCGAACCGAGAAAAAGGAACAGCATCAATTGCGCATCGCGAACGTCAAGATGGAACTTGTCGATGACGTAGAAGGTGAAATAGCTCGATATGCTCGCCATGTAGACGTTTTTCGTCGCCGTCAGCAGGATCAGGATCGCAAGAGCCCAAATGGCCTTGTTGCGCGCGATCGGCAGGGCGCGGCTGGGAGCCGGGCGCGCGGCATGCTGGCGGCGATGGCTGATGTACCAGGTGCCGACCCAGCTCAGGACGATGAAGCCGATCACCGCCAGAACCGAAAGCCAGGCGACGCTCGACTGGCCGTGCTGGAGCACGAAGAAGGCGGCAATCAACGGCCCGATGGCAGAGCCGGCATTGCCGCCGAGCTGGAAGAGCGACTGCGCCAAGCCATGGCGTCCGCCGGATGCCAGCCGCGCGACGCGCGATGCTTCAGGATGGAACACCGCGGATCCAAAACCGATGAGGCTGGCAGCAATTAGCAATGTTTGGAAGCTGCCGGCATAACCGAGCAGGACTAGCCCCAGAAAGGTACTGACCATGCCGACCGGCAGGGAATACGGCATGGGCCACTTGTCGGTGACGATGCCGACGACTGGCTGCAGCAGCGACGCCGTAATCTGAAACGTCATCGTCAGCAGCCCGATCTGAACGAAATCGAGCGCGTAATTCTCGCGGAACAACGGGTAGAGCGACGTCAGCAGCGATTGCATGATGTCGTTCAGAAGATGGCAGACACTGACCGCCACCACGATTGAAATTGTCGTCTTCTCAAATCGGGCCTGCGTGCCCGAAAATGCCGCAACCATTGAGGATTCCTTCCTACGCCGACCGATTCCTTTCAGCCATGCTATTTGATCAGCCTTTTACACGGCTTGCGGGTGACCTTCTTTCGTGTTTTGGTCCAGTTCTTTCGCGATCGGGCCAAAATGGAAAAGCTCACTCAACAGTTGCTGGCGACACTCGAAAAGGACCACGAGCAGAATATGCTCTGGATGGAGGAATCAAATGCCGGCGTACTCGTCCACAGCTCGGAGCCGCCGCAGGGCTACACGGTTCCCTGGCATCATCATCGCCGCACACAGTTGCTTTGCGTTTTCGCCGGCGTCGTCTTGATCCTGACGACCCGCGGCCGATGGATGGTGCCGCCCGGCCATGCCTTGTTCATTCCCGCTGGCCTGGAACACTCCGTCGAAATGTTGAGCGATGTCAGCATGAAATCGGTCTACGTGACGCCGCGCGATCCAATCCCGCCGGACGAGGCGCCCCGCGTCGTCGAAGTGACGGATCTTGCGCGCAGTCTGCTGCTTGAAGCCATCCGGCTTCGGGAAGCTCCGCTCGGAAATCGCAAGGCCGAACTTGTCCTTTCCCTCCTGATCGAGGAGATTTCGACGCTCGATGAACGCCCGCTCGGCCTGCCCTTCCCGTCCGACCGGCGGCTGGCAGCGCTTTGCCGCGACTATCTGGCAAACCCGACGCCGAATGCCCGGCTGGACGATTGGGCCGAGAAGTTGGCAATGAGCCGCCGGACCTTTACCCGGCAATTCCGCAAGGAAACCGGCATCAGCTTTACCACCTGGCGTCAGCAAGCGAGCGTCTTCGCTTGCCTGCCGCAACTTGCAGAGGGACAGCCGGTGACCAACGTCGCGCTGGAGGCCGGTTATGAAAGCGTCGCCGCCTTCACCACCATGTTCCGACGCATGCTCGGAACCTCGCCGCGTACCTACATGGTGAACCGCTGGTCTTTCGACCGGCAGTAAAATTCGCGCAAATTATTGGGCACGTGTGCAGCCAAAGACATCATTCTCCGGGCATGATCAAAAAAATTTGAGAAAAGCTTTTCTCTCCTTGACTCTTGAGGTGAGAAAAGCTTTTCTCACGGCAAATGAGGTCGGGAGAGGACATCTGGAAAATCAGCGTGTTAGAAGCGGTCGGGTAACGATTCACGATGTTGCCGCTGCCGCAGGTGTCAGCATTTCGACCGCATCGAAAGCGTTGAACAATACTGGGCGGATGGGCGACGATACTCGCGAACGGGTTAAGCGGATCGCGACCGAAATTGGTTTTCGGCCGAATGCCTTGGCCAAGGGTCTGCTCAGCAATCGGAGTTTCACCATCGGTCTTTTGACCAACGATACCTACGGCCGTTTCACTCTCCCTGTGATGGCCGGCATTACCGAAGCGCTCGTCGATCACGGGGTTTCGGTGTTTCTCTGCACGATCGAAGACGATCCTGCGCTCGGAAAGGTTCATGTGGACGCCATGCTGGACAAGAGCGTCGATGGCATCATCGCTTCGGGAAAGAGGATCGACCGCCGGCTGCCGGTGGATCTGTCCAACCTGCCCGTGCCCGTCGTCTACGCGTTCACGGAAGGGACGCCCGGTAGTGTCGCCTTTTGCGCCGACGATTTCCAGGGTGCCGCCCTTGCGGTCGAATGGCTAATGGGTCTCGGCCGCCGCCGGATCGCCCATGTCACCGGCCCGGAAAGCTTCTTTTCCGTGCGCGAGCGCGCCAGAGCCTATCGCAGCCTCGCCGGTGATGTGCTGCCGGTGATGTACGGTACCTGGTCCGAGGCCTGGGGGCATGAGGCCGTTGCCAAAATATGGGATGCGCCCGGATCAAAGCCGGACGGCATTTTCTGCGGCAACGATCAGATCGCCCGCGCCGTGGTTGATGCCTTGCGTGAGCGCGGCGTGCGCGTGCCGCAGGACGTCTCTGTGGTCGGCTTCGACAATTGGGAGATCGTCGCGGCCCAAACGCGACCGCCGCTGACGACGGTCGATATGAATCTCAAGGCGCTCGGGCGGGAGGCCGGGCTGACGGTTCTGGCGCTGGCGGAAGGCCGCGCCGTCGAACCGGGGATCAGGACATTGCCGTGCGAATTGGTCGTGCGGCAGTCGTGTGGGGGAAACCCCGATCATTAGTTGAGGAAAAGGGGCAGATGGAAATGCCCCATGGGAGGAGAAACATGATGAAGCGACTTCTGGCCGCGACTGGCCTCATATCTCTGTGCCTAATGTCCGGCGCTTCTGCCGCCGAAAATATCACGATGTGGGTGCGCTCCGGCATCGGCGATTCCTTCAAGAAGGTCGTCGAAGCCTATAATGCGAGCCATGACGACAAGGTCACCATGACGGAGGTGCCCTTTTCCGAACTCGTGCAGAAATACGCAACCGCGATTGCGGGCGGCCAGGCGCCGGACGCGCTGTCGATGGACCTCATCTATACGCCAGCCTTTGCTGCTGCCGGCCAGTTGGAAGACCTGACCGACTGGGCCAAGAGCCTGCCCTATTTCAATTCGCTCTCACCGTCGCACGTGAAGCTCGGCACTTATCAGGATCATATTTACGGCCTGCCGCTCTCGGTCGAGACCTCCGTCTTTGCCTGGAACAAGGACCTCTACAAGAAGGCCGGTCTCGATCCGGAGAAAGCGCCGACGACCTGGGACGAAATCGAGAGCAATGCCGAAAAAATCCGCGCGCTCGGCGGCGACACCTACGGCTTCTACTTCTCCGGCGGCGGCTGCGGTGGCTGCATGATCTTCACCTTTACCCCGCTGACGTGGGGCGCCGGAGCCGATATCCTTTCGGCCGACGGCAAGACGGCAACACTCGATACGCCGCAGATGCGCAAGGCGGTCGATATCTACCGCACCATGGTCAAGAAGGATCTGGTACCGGCGGGCGCGGCCAGCGACACCGGCGCCAACTTCCTCAGCATCAGCAACGGCAAGATCGGCCAACAGAGCATCGGCGCCTTCTCGATCGGCACGCTGATCACGCAATATCCCGATATCCATTTCGGCGTGACGCTGATCCCCGGCGTCGACGGCAAGCCGTCCTCCTTTGCCGGCGGCGATAACTTCGTCATCACCAAGGGTACGAAGAAGCTCGCGGCGGTCGAGAAATTCCTCGAATATACCTATTCGCTGGAAGGCCAGAAGATCATGGCGAAATATGGCAGCCTGCCGACACGCGGCGATATTGCCGACCAGGTGCTTCAAGGCCTCGATCCACGCATGCAGGTGGGCCTGAAAGCCATCTCTATCGCCAAGACGCCCTATACGCTGCAATTCAACGACCTGATCAACAGCGCCAACGGCCCCTGGGCCGGCTTCACCAACGCCGCAATCTTTGGAGACGACGTCGACTCGGCCTTCTCCAATGCGCAATCGGAAATGCAGTCGATCATCGACAACGCGCAGCAGCAATAAGCCACATCAGACCGGGAGGCTTAAGGTTTCCCGGTCCTCCCCACCAAAACATCAGGAGCATTCCATGGCCGGTCCCGGAGCTGTTGGAGCACTGCGGCGCCGCAAGCGGCGGCGCCGTGCCGGTTGGCACGGATTTCTCTACATCGCGCCGGCCATGGCGCTGGTTATCGTCTTCTTCGTGTTGCCCGTCCTCTTTACCGGATGGATGAGCCTGCACAACTGGCCGCTGCTCGGCAATCCGCGCTGGATCGGCTTTGGCAACTATACAAGGATGGTGTCGGACGTCCGCTTCATGGCCGCGCTGCGCTTCACCGCTTATTATACCGTGATCGTCACCATCGCCATTTTCGCGGTCGCCTTTCCCCTGGCGTTTTACGTAGAAAAACAGCGGCCTCTCGTCGGCTTCTACCGCACCATCATCTTCCTGCCCGTCGTCGTCGGGCTGGCGACGGCCTCACTGCTCTGGGTCTGGCTCGCCAATGTCGACAGCGGCTTTTTCGTTCCCGCGGCGTTGGCACTCGGACTGGTCGACAAGAAGCCGAACCTGCTCGCCGATTTCGATATGGCCTTTGCGACGATTATCGTGATGGTGGTCTGGAAGATCGCCGGCTTCACCATGATCATTCTGCTCACCGGTCTGCAGGCGATCCCTTCCGAGCTAACGGAGGCGGCCCGTATCGACGGCGCCAGGCGTTGGCAGCGCTTCCGCTTTCTGACCTTGCCGCTGATGCGCCGCACGATTGCGCTTGCCCTAATCATCTCGATCACCGGCTCTGTCCTCGCCTTCGACCAGTTCTACATCATGACCAGCGGCGGACCTCAGAACCGGATGATCTCGGTGGTCTATTATATCTTCAACCAGTCCTTCGTGTCCTTCAATCTCGGCTATGGCGCGGCACTATCGATCGCCCTTCTCGTCATTCTCGTATTGATCAGCATCGTCCAGCTCTGGCTGCTGCGCGTCGGGGAGGATCGCCCGTGAGCATCACGAACTTGAGCACCACGAACGTGACAACCGCCAAAGAGCGTCGCGCCCGGCGGAAATTGTGGAGTGCTGTCAGCTATCACGGCGTCGGCGTCATTATCGTCATCTTCTTCTTTGCGCCCTTTGCCATCGCGCTGCTGTCATCGTTCCGGCACGGCTCGGAGGCAAGCCTGCCGCCTCTGCCCCCCTGGCCGACATCAGGCTTCAGCTTCGACGCCTATCGCGCCCTCGACGGTTTCGGCGCCGGTGTCGTGCAGCACACGCTGAACTCGCTCTTCGTTTCGGTGACGACGGTGGTCCTGACGGTCATGGTCAGCCTACTCGCCGGCTACGGTTTCTCGCGCTACCAGTTCCCGTTCAAGGGTGCCTTCTTCATCCTGATCATCGCAACGCTGATGATCCCGTTCCAGTCGATCCTGACGCCGCTCTTCATCATTCTGGCGAGGCTCGGCCTCAACAATTCGCTGCTCGGCCTGACGCTGGTCTATGTCACCCTCCAGCTACCCTTCTCGGTCTTCATGATGCGCAACGCCTTCGACGCCGTGCCGAAGGAGATCGAGGAAGCAGCCCGTATCGATGGCGCACGCGACCTGAAGCTTTTGTTCCGCGTGTTGCTGCCATTGGTGCTGCCGGGTGTGGCAACCGTTGCGATTTTCGCCTTTCTCAATGCTTGGAACGAATTCCTGGCAGCACTGGTGCTGCTCTCCAGCAATGAGAAATTCACGCTGCCGGTGCTGATGATCGCGGTCAGGACCGGGCGGCTCGGCGCGGTCAATTGGGGCGCGGTCCAGGCCGGCATCGCCGTCATGACCATCCCCTGCGTCATCGTCTTCCTGCTTCTGCAACGCTATTACATGCGCGGTCTGATGGCCGGCGCGGTGAAATGAACCTCAAACGAAACGGATGAATGCCATGTCAGCCAAGCAAAATCGCCAATTCCGCCCCCTGCCCGTTCCGAATGTCGAACTTCACGGCCTTTTTGGTGCCCGTCAGGACGCGATCTGCAACTCCACGGCCGCCACCCTTCTCGACCGCTGCGTCGAGGCCGGCATGGTCAAGGCAATCGACGTCGGCCAGCCGAGCCCCGGCATTGTCCTTCCGCTGCAGACCTGGTCGGGCTCGACGCAGATGTTCTGGGATAGCGATCTCGGCAAGTCGATCGAGACCATCGCCTATTCGCTCTACCGCCGCTCGAACCCGGAGCTTGAGGCACGCGCCGATGCGATCATCGACATGTATGAAAAGCTGCAGCAGGAGGACGGTTACTTGAACGCCTGGTTCCAGCGCGTCCAGCCTGGCCGCCGCTGGACCAACCTGCGCGACCACCACGAACTTTATTGCGCCGGGCATCTGATCGAAGCCGCCGTCGCCTATTACCAGGCGACGGGAAAGCGCAAGCTGCTCGACGTCATGAGCCGCTTTGCCGACTACATGATCACTGTTTTCGGCCATGGCGAAGGTCAGCTTCGGGGCTATTGCGGCCACGAGGAGGTCGAGCTGGCGCTGGTCAAGCTCGCCCGTGTCACTGGCGAAAGGAAGTATCTCGATCTCGCCAAATATTTCATCGACGAACGTGGCCAGCAACCGCATTTCTTCACCGAAGAGGCGCTGCGCGACGGCCGCGATCCGGCGAAGTTCGTGCAGAAGACCTATGAATACAATCAGGCGCATCAGCCGGTGCGCGAACAAACCAAAGTCGTAGGTCATGCGGTGCGCGCCATGTATCTCTATTCCGGCATGGCAGACATTGCCACGGAATATAATGACGACAGCCTGACCTCGGCGCTGGAGACGCTGTGGGACGATCTGACCACCAAGCAGATGTATGTCACCGGCGGCATCGGGCCAGCGGCTTCCAACGAAGGCTTCACCGACTACTACGACCTTCCGAACGAAAGCGCCTATGCCGAAACCTGTGCCTCGGTCGGCCTGGTCTTCTGGGCGAACCGCATGTTGGGGCGCGGACCGAACCGGCGTTACGCCGACATCATGGAACAGGCGCTCTATAACGGTGCAATGGCCGGGCTGTCGCTCGACGGAAAGACCTTCTTCTACGAAAACCCGCTGGAAAGCGCTGGCAAGCATCACCGCTGGACCTGGCATAACTGCCCCTGCTGCCCGCCGAACATCGCCCGCCTGCTCGCTTCGATTGGTTCCTACATGTACGCAGCTGCCGATAATGAAATCGCCGTGCATCTCTATGGCGAGAGCAAGGCCCGCGTTCCGCTCGCAAGCGGCGTCACGGTCGAACTGGCACAGGAGACGAATTACCCTTGGGACGGCGCCATCCGTTTCGCGGTCAATCCGGACAGCCGCGCCCGCTTTGCGCTTTCGCTGCGCATTCCCGAATGGGCGGACGGCGCGACGCTTGCCATCAACGGAGCTTCCGTCGATCTCTCCTCCGTCACGGTCGACGGCTATGCACGTATCGAGCGGGAGTGGCAGAGCGGCGACAAGGTCGATCTCAACATTCCGCTGATCCCACGCACCCTGTTCGCCAATCCCAGGGTGCGCCAGGATGCGGGACGCGCAGCGCTGATGCGCGGACCGCTGGTCTATTGCGTCGAAACCACCGACAATGGCCGGGATCTCAACGGCATTTCGCTTGCCGGCGATCCGGTATCGGCGCAGACGGCAGAAATTGTCGCGCTGGAGGGCGCCATTGCGCTCGACATTCCGGTCAAACGCGATGAGGCTGACTGGGGATCGGACCTCTATCGAACCACGCCGCCGAAGAGCCGCTCCGCCACCGCGCGTTTCGTTCCGTATCATCTATGGGACAACCGCGAACCGGGTGAAATGCTGGTCTGGATCCGCGCGGACCAGACGCAACACGGAGCCTGACATGGCGAAAAACAGCATGAGGTTGACCGGCGTCCGCAAGAGTTACGGCGGGCTGGAGGTCATTCACGGTATCGATCTCGAGGTGCAGGAGGGTGCATTCGTCGTCTTCGTCGGCCCGTCCGGCTGCGGCAAGTCGACCCTGTTGCGAATGATTGCCGGGTTGGAAGAAGTGACCGATGGCGAGATTGCCATCAAGGGCCGGGATGTCACCGATCTCGACCCATCGGACCGCGGCATCGCCATGGTCTTCCAATCCTATGCGCTCTATCCGCATATGAGCGTGCGAGAAAATCTCGGTTTCGGGCTGAAAATGGCCCGGACCGATGCCACCGAGATCGAGGGACGCGTCAAGGCCGCCTCCGCCATCCTCAAGATCGACCATCTGCTGGACCGCCGCCCGGGCCAACTGTCCGGCGGCCAACGGCAACGTGTCGCCATCGGCCGAGCGATCGTGCGCAAGCCGGATGTCTTCCTGTTCGACGAGCCCTTGTCAAACCTTGACGCGGAACTGCGAGTCTCCATGCGCATCGAAATCGCCCGGCTGCACCGCGAGCTTGGCAATACGATGATCTACGTGACGCACGACCAGACCGAAGCGATGACGCTCGCCGACAAGATCGTCGTGCTCAGGGACGGCAACATCGAGCAGGTCGGTAGCCCGCGCGAGGTCTATGAAGATCCGGCCAATATCTTCGTCGCCGGCTTCATCGGTTCGCCGCGCATGAATATGATCGAAGCCGAATGGGCCTCCGATGGCTCCGCTAAGGTCCCTGGTGGTTCGATCAAGACCGATATACGTCAGGCAAGCCTGGCGCCGGGCGACAAGCTGATGCTGGGCATGCGCCCGGAACATCTTGTCGTGGCGTCTGATGGCGATGATGCGGTCCGCGTGACTGTCGATTTCGACGAATATCTCGGCGGCACACGCTATCTCTATTGCCAGACGGAGGACGGCCAGAACCTGATCGCTGAATATCGCGAGGGTCCCGATGTTCAGCGCGGCGATACGCTCTATCTGCGCTGCACGCCAGAAAGACGCCGCTATTTCGACGGACAGGGAAATCGCCTCCGCTGAAGCACATCGATGTCAAAGTGACGCTGCCTAATCGTTTGACGAACAACGAAAATTGTGACGATGTTTGCCGGGAGAGCCGGACCATGTGTTGCGGCCTACGAATTTGGAGGCGGCTAAATGACCAGACTGACGGAAGACGCCAAGGGCGTCTATGTGATTGCCGTAACACCGTTTGGCGATGACGGTGCGCTCGACTTTGCCAGCATCGACAGCATGGTGGATTTTTATGAAAGTGTCGGTGTGACCGGGCTGACGGTGCTCGGCCAGCTCGGCGAGGCGCCGAAGCTGACGGCGGAGGAATCGCGCACCGTCGTCGAGCGCGTGTTGAAACGGCTTAATGGCCGTCTGCCGGTCGTCGTCGGCGTGTCCGCGCCGGGGCTTGCGCCGATGCAGGAACTGGCCGCGGCGGTGATGGACCAGGGCGCGGCCGGCGTGATGGTTGCGCCGCCCTGGACGATCAAGACCGACGACCAGGCCTTTGCCTTCTATCAATCGGTCGGCGAAACGCTGGGTAATACACCCTTCGTGCTGCAGGACTATCCGCTGACGACCAATGTCACCATCGCACCCAAGGTCATCGACCGGATCATCAAGGAGGTGCCGAACTGCGTCATGCTCAAGCATGAGGATTGGCCGGGCCTGTCGAAGATCACCGCCTTGCGCGCCTTGAGCGACAAGGGTGAAACGCGGCGCATCTCCATTCTCTGCGGCAATGGCGGGCTGTTCCTGCCCGAAGAGATGGGTCGCGGCGCCGATGGCGCCATGACCGGCTTCTGCTATCCGGAAATGATGGTCGGCGTCGTAAAGGCCTATCAAGCCGGGAATGTCGACCGAGCGCACGAAATCTTCGACGCCTACCTGCCCTTGGCGCGTTACGAGCAGCAACAGGGCATCGGGCTTGCGGCCCGCAAATATGTTCTCGCCAAACGCGGCGTCATCAAGTCCGCCGCCCTGCGCAAGCCCGGCGCCAAACTTTCGCCGCTCGATGTGAAGGACGTCGAGCGCCTGCTTGCCCGGCAAGCCCGCCGTCTCCAGGAGATCGGCGCATGAAGCTTGGGCTGGAGGGCAAGAAGGCGCTGGTGCTCGGCGCCAGCAAGGGATTGGGTGCGGCGATCGCCATGGCATTGGCCAACGAAGGCACAGACGTCATCGGCGCGGCGCGCGGCAGCGACTTGATCGAAGCGCTGAGGGCCAAGCTGGAGCCTGGGACCACCGGCAAGATCCGCTCCATGCAGGTCGATCTGAACGACCGTGCCAGCGTTTCCACGCTCGCGCAATCCATCCTGGCCGAGGGCGGCGTCGATATTCTGATCAATAATTCCGGCGGGCCGGCGCCCGGTGAAGCGCAGACGGTTGCACCCGACGTCTGGATCTCCGCCTTCGAGGGCATGGTCGCCAACCTGATCGGGCTTACGCAGCAACTCCTGCCCAAGATGATCGAGCGCCAATGGGGGCGCATCATCACCCTCACCTCTTCCGGCGTCGAAGTGCCGATACCGCGGCTGGCGATTTCCAACGGGCTGCGGCAGGCGGTTGTCGGCTGGTCGAAGACCCTGGCCGGTGAAGTCGCCTCGGCAGGCGTCACCGTCAACGTCATCGTCCAGGGCCGCATTCATACCGATCGCGTCGACCAGCTCGACGCGGCTGCGGCCGAGCGGCAGAACATCACACTCGATCAGGTCCGCGCCGCGTCGATCGCCACCATCCCGACTGGCCGCTACGGCCGGCCGGAGGAGCTTGCCGATGTCGTTGCCTTCCTCGCCAGCGAGCGGGCATCCTATATCACAGGCGCCCGCATCAGGGTCGACGGCGGTTTGATCCGAACAATTTAAGACAGTGAATATCGGCCGAGGGGGAGCTTTGGTGGCGAAGACCTATGATTTCATTATTGCGGGCGGCGGCTCCGCGGCTTGTGTCGCCGCCATGCGGCTGGTGCGGGATTTCGGCTTTTCCGTGCTCGTCATCGAACGCGGGCCGCGCAAGACCGCGAAGCTGATGGCCTTTCCCGCCGGTTACATGAAATACCTCGCCCGCGACGAGTTCCTCGAAATGCATCATACGGTTCCGCAGCCGCAGCTTGGCGGCCGCGGACCGATCGTTCCGGTCGCCAAGGCGCTTGGTGGCGGCAGCGCCGTCAATGCCATGGTCTATATGCGTGGCCAGAAAGAGGATTACGACGGTTGGGCCGCCTATCTCGGCCAGGGGATCGAATGGTCCTATGCCAACATGCTGCCGCACTTCAAAGGGATCGAAGCCAATACGCGCTTCAACAACAGATATCACGGCATATCCGGCAATCTGCGCATCTCCGAGCCGGGACACATCTCCGATACGACGGAGGATTTCCTGCTGGCGGCACAGGGGCTTGGCCATCCCTATAATCCCGACTTCAATGGCGTCAGGCAAAACGGCGTCGGCATTATGCAGCACACCTACGGCCAGTGGAACGGCAAGATGGAGCGCTCCGACGCCAAGAAGGCATTCCTCGATCCGCTTGCCGGCGACGACAGGCTCGAGATCATCACCGATGCCCGAGTCGACCGCATCCTCATCGAAAACGGCCGCGCGACCGGTGTGACCTATACACGGAACGGAGAGAGCCACACGATCCACGCCGAAAGAGAAATCCTGGTCGCTGCCGGCACCTATAACAGCGCCAAACTGATGATGCTGTCCGGCATCGGCCCGGCCGATCATCTGCGCGAACATGATATCGCCGTTACTCTCGATGTCCCCGGCGTCGGCGCCAATCTTCAGGATCATCATGAAGTCCCTGTGATCGCCACTACCAAGGGCAAGTCCGGCTATTTTGGCGAGGACAAGGGCTGGCCGATGCTTCGCAACGGGCTGCAATACCTGCTCTTCAACTCCGGTCCGGTCACGACCACCGGCATCGAATCCTGCCTGTTCTACGACCCGGACGGCAGCGAGCGACCGTCGATCCAGCTCTATTGCGCCCCGATCGTCTATCTCGACCGTGACGTCTCCTCCGCCAAGCCGACCTACGGCGTTACCTTCACCTCCTGCCTGTTACGCCCGAAGGCGCGCGGCAGCGTCAAGCTTCGCTCGGCCAATCCTGCCGACCAGCCCCTGGTCGACTGCAACTTCTTCGGCGATCCCGACGATCTGCGCCTGACGCTCGCCTCACTGAAGGTCGCCCGACAACTGCTGGAAACGGAACCTTTCAAATCGAAGATCGCGGACGAAATCCTTCCGGGCCGGGCGCTACAGGACGACGAGACCCTGGCCAAATTCGCCGGCCAAACCGTCAAGACGAACTACCACCCTTCCGGCAGCCTGCGCATGGGCCCGGACGATGATGCAATGTCGGTGGTCGACGGAAAGCTGCGCGTGCGCGGCATCGACGGCCTGAGGGTCATCGACTGCTCGATCATCCCCTTCATCCCTTCGGGTAATACCAATGCGCCGGCAATGGCGATCGGCTCCAAGGCGGCGGAGATGATCGGGAAGAGTTATTGATGTTAGCCGCGCCACTAGAACTCCCAGGGAGACACCAGTTCGAGCCCCGCTGTCCGAAAGTCGGGTAAATTGCGGGTCGCAAGGCGGCCGCCGTTCACGCGGGTTATGGCAGCGATCATGCCGTCCGCAGTCGACATTGGCTGCCCTTGTCGCTTCGCGATCCCCATGATCTCGCCGTAAGCCATTGCGGCCTCCTCGGTGAGGCCGAAAATCCGATCGGCAAACCGGCGCCGCCAGTCGGACAATCGTTGCTCCAACCGCACCGCACGTTGATCGGGCACGATCTTCTGAATACCGAAAGCAATTTCGGCAATCGCAACGGTGGACAAGGCAATCTCAGCGTCGTGCCGGTCAAGCCAAGCGATAACAGCAGGATCGGGGAGCTTTCGAAGCGTCTCCGATATAACATTGGTGTCGAGAAATATCACAGATCAATTCCGTGATTAACTTGCCTTCCCTGGCGAATAACAGCCTCCAAATCTATATCCTCGTCGTCACTCATGGCCATTCGGGCATAAAAGGACGCCGCAGGCTCGCGGCCTGCCTCGCGAACTTCATAGGATTCTAGCGCACGTTCAACGATATCGGCAATTGTGCGGTTCTCGCGTCGAGCAAGCCGATGAGCGAGATCCCGTGCCTTTGCGCTGCGGACGGACAGTTGCGGTTCAGCCATTTTGATCTCCTCTGAAAGTAATATAAGCCTCGATCGCTTAGCCATCAAGATGGCAAATGATGGCTGGATGGCAGCAGTTAGTGAAATTTCAGCGTTGCCTTTCCGGCAATCAGCGCATCGAAAATCGGCGCTTTTTCGCAACGCTGTGCTTTGTCATACTCGCCTCAAGCCGAGATTGAGGTGCCGCCGGATGGCCTATGTCATTACCGATCCCTGTATCGACGTTAAGGATGGTGATTGCACGGTCGCCTGTCCCGTCGACTGCATCTACGAGGGCGGACGGATGTTTTACATTCATCCCGGCGAATGCATCAATTGCGGGCTCTGTCTCTCGGTCTGTCCCGTCGATGCGATTTCCTGGGACGAGGAAATCCCGCAGGACCGGGTGCAGTTCAAAGCCGTCAATCAGGACTTCTTCGGCCCCGAGGTGACCAACTGGGGCTCACCGGGCGGCTGGGACAAGAATTATACGACCAATCGCGACCATCCGCTCGTCGCCGCCTATGAAAGAGCCTGATCAAGACAGGCGTCACGACCCGAAATGGATTTCGACATGACAGCAGCAAAGATCGGCGGCGTCATCGCAGCCGTACCCACTCCACTCACCGCAAGCGGAACCGTCGATACGGACGCTTTCTTGGAGCATGCTCGCTGGTGTCTGGCGGAAGGATGCGATCTTCTCAATGTGCTGGGAACCACGGGCGAAGCGAACTCGCTCTCCTTCTCGCAGAGAAGCACACTCATGGCCGCCGCTGCAAAGAGCCTCGACGGTGACATGATGATGGTCGGCACAGGTACGCCCGATCTCGAAACAACAATCACGCTGACACGGCTGGCTTATGAGCTGGGCTATGCCGCAGCCCTCGTCCTGCCGCCTTACTACTACAAGCCGGTTCAGGACGAAGGGCTTTTTGCCTGGTTCGCCAACGTCATTGAAGAAACGGCTGAAACACCTATCCCGGTGTATCTCTATAACTTCCCGCAGCTAACGGGCATAGAGTTCTCCCCTGCCCTGGCGGCAAAACTCATCCAAATGTTTCCAGAGCGCGTTCGCGGGGCGAAGGATAGTTCGGGCAATCTGGATTACGCCCGCAAGCTCGCACAGATTTCTGACTTTGCGGTCTTTCCGAGCAACGAGGCGGCACTTGCTAGCGCGGACAAGGACAATTTCGCCGGCTGCATTTCCGCGACTGTCAATATCGATCCGCAATCCTCGGCACGGCTCTGGAAGAACCAGAGTGACGCGGCGACACCCGACAAGGTCAGACATCTCAGGCAGGCGATCGCCGCTCATCCGCTCATTCCGGCGGTCAAATATCTCGTCGGAAAGCGGACGGGGAGCGCTGTTTGGAGCAATGTCTTGCCCCCGAACCTGAAGATCACGGAGAGGGCGCGCCTGGACATGTTAGATGCGATTGCTGCTGAGTTGACGGGCACAAGCTAGATGGCCGGCCCTCCTCACCACTCAGAATAATAGCGGCGGATTGCAGCAGACAGGCTTCCGGCGAGCTGCCGTTCGCGCCTAAGGCGGGGGAGATCACCCCTTGCCTGCTCGCGCAGTTCCCGCCGCGCTCCCTCAAAATCGACGGTGATCAGGCGACCGTCCCGCATGATCTCGCGCCCGCCCACGAAAAGACCTCTGGCATAGGCAGATGTCATGCGGGTCAGCAGCACCTCCGCCTCGTCGATATCGTCGAACAGGCAATCCGCCGTCAGCGCATCATAGTCGATCACCACGAAATCCTGGGCTGCCGGTGCGTTGATCACCTTCGCGCCGATATGAATGGCAGCATCGAAAATTTGACCCGCGCTGAACCGGCGCGCCAGTTCGCGTCCGCCATGCAGGAGATGGATGAGCCGCATCTCCCGCCAAAGGTCCTGATCGTCGTCAAAGCCGGAGCCGTCGAGACCGATGGCGAAGGCCGGGCCTTTTTCCGCCACCAGCGGAATCGGCGCAATGCCGGAGCGCAGGCGCAGATTGGCCGAGGGATTGCTGACGAGTTGCACACCTCTCTCCGCCAAAAGCTCGCATTCCGCCGGCAGCAACTGTACGCCATGGGCAACCGCCAGCCGCGGCGACAGGAAGCCGATTTCATCGAGGTAGCCAACGACGCCCTGCGGGAAGCGGCGATCCAGCCATTGTCGCTGCCGCGGACTTTCCAGAAGATGCATGTGGATGCGCCGGTTATTGACCGCGGACGCCTCGGCGATCGCCTCCAGCATGGCGTTCGAACACCATTGCGGACCGATCGGCCCATACTGAACATCGACCGTCGGATTGGAGTTTGCCGCCGCCACCGCCTCGACGGCGGCGATCTGTTCTGCGATCGGCGCGTAGGCCGGGATGCTCGGCAACAGAGCCTGCCAGTCGTCCTCGCTCAGCAACGGCTTCAATTTCTCCGGCCCGCCGCCATAGGCCCAGGGATCGAAGTCAAGCAACGGACAGGACAATCCCAGACGAATGCCGACGTTCCCTGCGGCGCGGATGACGGCGGCAGCTTCGTCGCCGAGCCGATTGATATTCAGTGAGTTGTGGCAATGCATCGTCGCGCCCACACCCGCTTGCGCCAGGCGCGCGAATGCCACCAGCGCCTCAAGATAGGCATGGGTTCGCGGTCGCAGACGCATGCCGGGAATCCAAACCTCAAGGGCATCGTCGACGGCGCCGAAATCGAGCGTACGGATGCCATATCCATGGTCATGGGCGTTGACGGGTGACGGCATCGCCAGATTGCCCGGGCTAAGGGCCAACGATCCGTCCCCGTCCATGGGGAGCGATGTCGTGCTATCAAAACGCTCCGCGACCTCATGACCGGGGCGGAGCAGCAACCGGGCGGATGTCGTCATCTTCTTTACCTCTGGATCACAGCATGGATCTTGTCGCTGAACTTCTTCAGCTCGCCGCTCATCGACTCGATCACCACTTCGGTTGCATGTGTAAGCTGCCGCTGACGCGGCACGACAATGCCGACCTGCAGATTGTGCAATTGCGAACCGGCAATATGCAAAGCAACAACCTCTCCGGCCTCGAGCTCTTCGAGGAGACCAAGCGGCGTGAAGAAGGCGACGCCCTCGCCCGACAAAATCAACGGCTTGAGCATCATCTGATTGTTCGTTGCGACCAGCGTACGTCCAACCCGGTTGAGCGCACCGAGCTCGACGGCGATCATCGAGCTCATGACTTCATTATCGAGCTGCAAAAGCAGCTTGAACTGCGCGCATTCCTGCAGCGTGGCCGATTTCTGCCGCGCCAGTGGATGATTGCGCGACACGATCGCCATCAGCGGCATCGGAACGCCGTAAACCAGCTTGATATCATGGGGCCGGGCGAGATCGAAGGTGACGCCGATATCGACGTCGCCTTCCGCTATGAAGCGGAAAATACTGGTGTAATTGTCGTTGCGGATGCGGAAATCCACCGCCGGATGCCGTTTGTGAAAACCCATGACGAATTCCGGCAGGAACTGGACGGCGAGACTGTCGAGGGAGGCGATATGGACCCGACCGGCGCACTTGCCCTGGAGATCGCCGAGATCGGATTTCATGATCTCATATTTCAGCAGCGTATCCTTGGCATGCTTCAGGACGATCTCGCCGGCCGCAGTCAAGCGCAGGCCGTCTGAGAAACGCTCGAACAGAGGCGTTCCGAGCTCGTCCTCCAGCTTCTTGATCTGCCGGCTGACGGCCGAAGTTGCGACATGCAGCTCATCCGACGCCTTACGGATCGAACCTGAGCGCGCGACTTCAGCGAAATATTTCAGGATACTAGCGTGCATGGAAGCCTCTCGATATGCCGGAAGCTATACCACGCTCATCGTCCTCGCCAAACGGGCGCCCGTTTTTGCTGGAACGCGGCAACGCCCTCCAGCGCGTCCTCGCTCTGCAGCGCTTTGACGAGCGCCGGCGTGCGCAGGGCTTGCGCCTCTGCAGGACTAAGATGACCGGTCCGGTTCACGGTCTGCTTGATCGCGCGCAGCGACAGCGGCGCGCAGGCAACGATATCGGCAACCCAGCGATCGACGGCCGCATCGAGCTCGCCCGCAGGAACCACCTCGTTGACGACCCCGAACCCTGCCATCTCGGAGGCGCTGAACTGCCTGCCCGTCAGCATGACTGCCATCGCCCGGTTGAAGGCGATCTTTCGTTGCAAAAGCACCATGCCGCCATCGAGCGGCATGCGCCCGACGCGGGCTTCCGGCAGGCCGAAGCGCGCCGTCTCCGCCGCTATCACAATGTCGCAGCCGAGCACCATCTCAAAGCCGCCACCAAGCGCGAAGCCATTGACGCGGGCGATGATAGGCACATCGAGAGACCGGCGAAACGCCAGCCCGCCAAAGCCGTTCACCCGGCTCGCCGCCCAATAATCGAGGCCGGAACTGCCGCTCCCGCCCTTCAAATCGGCGCCAGCGCAAAAGGCTCTTTCGCCGGCTCCGGTCAAGACGACGCAACTGATGTCGTCGCGCGCTTCGATCTCGCGCCAGATCGTCTCCAGCTCCTGCTCCGTCGCGGCATCAACCGCATTCATGCGGTCCGGACGATCCAGAGTGACGCGGGCGACACGATCTTCGACGGAAAAACCGACGCTCATGCCGCATCTCCCTGCAGTCTGCCGAGCGAGCCGAGGATTTCGTCATTATGCTGGCCGAGCTGAGGCGGCGGAATACGCACCGCTACATGGGCTGCAGACATATCGATCGGCGAACCGATCAGACGGATTGGACCGGCCGGCGTTTCGCCAGCCTCCAGGATCATCTTGTTGATGATCGTCTGCTCGTCCTTCAGCGCTTCTGGGAGCGAACGCACCGGCGCGCAGAGAATGTCTACGCCCTCCAGCCGCTCCAGCCAATGAGCGGTGGTGTTTTTCGCGAAATTGTCGCGAAAGATCGCCTGCAGCTCCGGCCGCCGCGCCATCTGGGCGTCGAAATCCTTGTAGTGCGGATATTGCGACAGGTCTTCGATTTCCAGCGCGTTGCAAATATCCTGCAACGGATTCTGCTTGAAGGCGCCGACCATGACGATGGCTCCGTCGGTGGTTTCAAACACACCGGTCAGCGGGAAGGCGCCCCAGTTGAGGTCTCGCTGACGCATCAAATGCGTCGTCCCCTCCTGCATCTGCATGGCGAGCATGGAATTATACAGGCTGACGGCGACCTGCTGGCCTTCGCCGGTCTTGTCGCGCTGCAGGAGCGCGAGAAGAATGCCCTGGACGAGATGCATGCCGGCCGAATAATCGGCAAGCGGCGTGGCATAGATCGAGGTCGGATGGCTGCTGTCCGACTTGCGGCGCATGACGCCGGAGACGGCCTGAGCCAACACATCTTGGCCGCCCTTGTGCTGATACGGTCCAGTGAGGCCGAAGCCGGTACCGACAGCATAGATCAACCGCTTATTGATCTTCTTCAGATCCTCGAAGCCGAAGCCCATGCGCTCCATCACGCCCGGACGGAAGTTATTGACGACGACATCGGCTGTTTCGAGCAGCGTGAGCACGGTATCACGTGCCTCCGGCCGCTTGAGGTCGAGTGCCAAGCTCTTCTTGTTGCGGTTCAGCGAGCAGAAGACCGGGTTGTTCAGACCATCCGGATCGGAGCCGAGCGACCAGCGGGAGAGATCGCCGATACGCTCCTTTTCCACCTTGATGACTTCGGCGCCGTAGTCGGCCAGCACCTGGGTACACGAAGGTCCGAGCATGACCTGGGTGAAATCGATGACACGAATGCCGTCGAGGGGAAGAGTGGTCATTCTGCGGCCTCCAGATAGGTAGCGTTTTCGGACGGTACGTCGCCGGGATCAGCCCCTTGCGCCCGCATTTGTTTTTGAATTGCCTTGACGTCGGCCTTGCGGACGGTCGTGCCGGCATTGAGCGCGACAACGGCGGCAACGCCCGCGGCCTCGCCCATAGCCATGCAGGGCGGAATTTCGCGGCTGGATTTCTGCGCCTGCGGCGTCGCCGAATAGTGACGGCCGGCGACGATCAACTGGTCTATCTCCTTCGGCAACATTGCCCGGTAAGGCGTGTAGTAGTCGCGGCCACGGCAGACCGTGTCGGCGAAATGCCGCCGGCTCATAACGTCGTCCTTCGTCACGACATAGTCGCCTTCCAGCTGCCGTGTCTGGCGCACGCCGGTCTGCGGCGCGAAATCGACGACATAGGCATTTTCGAAGCCCGGCATTTTCTCTCGCGCGAAGTCCAGCAGTCGAGCGATGCGCGCGCGGCCTTCCAATTCTGCCTGCGTCAAGTCCTCGATCTTGAGGCCGCTCAGCTTCGGCATATGCGGGCAGTTGAGCCAGACGACGCCCGGCAGTGGCGTCTTCAGCCACCAGAAAGACCAGCAACCGCCGATGAGGCGCTTGGCTTCGTGATCCACCAGCTTGAAGGCTTCCGGATCTTCGCGCTCGAACCGTTCGGCCGCATCCGTGTCGATACCGCCCCAACGCGAAACCGTCGTCAGGATAAAATTGGATTCGATATGCGAGGCACCGGCACTGGCGGCGACGTCAAGATCGCCCGTGGTATCGATGACCACATCACCGAGAATCGCCTCCATGCCCGCCTTGGTCTGGCAGATCACACCCTTGATCGTCCTGTCCTCAACAATCGCGGAGGAGAACCAGCTATGGGTTCTGAGCTTGACGCCGGCAAGAGCGAGAATGTCGTAGGAAGCACGCTTGAAGGCGTCGGGATCGAAAGCGGCGGAAAAGCAGATCGGATGCGGCATGGACGGCGTATGGAAATCGAACAGCCCCCAGCGCGCCCAGCGCTGCCATGCTTCTGGGGTATCGCGGAATTCGATCAGGCGATCGCGGTCAGTCGGCGTGACGCACAGGCCCCAGACCTTCATGCGTTCGATCATTTCCATGCAGATGCCGCGCACGGTGATTTCGAGTTCGTTGATCATGTCGTCGAGCACCAGCACCATGCCGCCGGCAGCGAGACCGCCGACATAGGGATAGCGCTCCAGCAAGGTCACGCTCGCACCATTGCGGGCCGCCGACACTGCTGCCGAGATCCCGGCTGGGCCGCCACCGACCACGACGACATCGGAGCGATCGACCACTTTGATGTCGCGCGCAGGCTGATGGATTGTCTCAATCATTGTCGTTTCCTCCTAGTTGCGCGTGCTCAATGCGATCCAGCGGGCTTCCAGCGCACCACCTTCGCCTCGACCGCCGAGACCAGGGCAAATAGGATCACCGCTAGAAGCGCTGCGATCACAACGGTTGCGTAGAGAAGCGGCGAGCGGAAATTATAGGTAGCCTCGATGATCAGTGCGCCGAGACCGAAACTCGAACCGATCCATTCGGCGACGATCGCCCCCATGACGCTGCTGGTCGCGGCGATCTTCAGCGCCGCGAACAGGAAGGGCAGCGAACTTGGAAAGCGGACTTTCCAGAGGATCTCGGAATTAGTCGCCGACAGAACCCGCATCAGATCGAGCATGGCGGGACTAGCGGCGCGCAATCCTTGGACCATGTTGACCAGCGTCGGGAAGAAGCAGATCAGGCCGGCGATGATGATCTTCGGAGCCAGCCCATTGCCGAAGATCAGCACGAGGATCGGCGCAAGCGCAATGATCGGGATCGCCTTGATGAAGACGGCGATCGGGTAAAATGCCTTCTCCGCCGTCGTGCTATGCACGAACCACACTGCCAGCAGGATGGCGACAAGGTTGCCGAACAGGAAGCCCAAGGCTGCCTCCAAAAGGGTCGGCAGGAAATTCCGCCAGAGCGTCGCGGCATTGTCGCGAAAGGCGAACACGACATCGGCGGGGCTCGGCGCCATGAAGGTCGGGATTTTGAACATCCAGATCACCAGTTGCCAGAGCACGACAAGGCCGAGACCGGCCAGAATCGCCGGAAGGTTTTTCGACAAGGTGCCAACCGTGGCGTCGAGGATCGCCACCTTGCGCGGCGTGGATGCGGGCGCGGAACGCGTTCCGGAAGAGACCACATTGCTCATAGGCATTCCTCCAGCAAGGCGCGCAAATGCGCCGTCACCTGAATGAATTCCACCGTGTCTCGCATGGCGAGCGAACGCGGATAGGGAAGATCGACCTTCATGAATTCCTTGACGCGACCAGGATGTGCCTGAAGCATCAGGACGTGCTGGCCGAGGAAGGCCGCCTCTGGAATGGAGTGCGTGACGAAGACGATGGTCGTGCCGGTCTCCTGCCAGAGCTTCAGCAATTCCTCGTTCAGCTTGTCGCGCGTGATCTCGTCGAGTGCGCCGAAGGGCTCGTCCATCAGCAGGATGCGCGGCCGAGTGACCAATGCCCGGGCGATGGCGACTCGCTGGCGCATGCCGCCGGAGAGCTCATGCGGCAACGCATTTTCACGCCCCTTGAGACCGACCATCGCCAACAGCTCTGCCGGATCGGCAAAGTCGCCGGCCGCATGCTTACCGACTTCGATCGGCAGGCGGACATTGTCGATGACACTGCGCCAGGGCAATAGAGTGGCATCCTGGAACACGAAGGCGAAATCGCGGCCTTCGCGAGCCTCGCGCGGCGAGCGACCGAGCACCGAGATCGAACCGCCGCTGATATGCACGAGATCGGCAATACAGCGCAGCAGCGTCGATTTTCCGCAGCCCGAAGGGCCGAGCATCGTTACGAACGCCCCTTCGGGAATATTCACCGACACGTTGGAAAGAGCGGTGATTTCGTTGTCTTTGTCGCCAAAGCGGATGTCCAGATTGGCAACGGATACGGCGAGCGGCGATCCGGCTGGTCGCGGATCGGGCCGTTTGATGATGGCGGCGGCAGTCATGGCCGTTCACCCGACCTGCTTGCGGATATCGGCCGTCGCATCGAGAATCGCGAAGCTCGCGACATCGTCGACGGTCGGAACTGTCCCAGTGAACTGCTTGAGGTCGGCATAGGCCTTGATCTGCGCCGCCCAATTGTCCCTGTTCATCGCGCCCCAACCGAATTGCTTGGTCGTGTCGCCAAAGGAGAATTTCGCGATCGGCCCGACGGCTTGGAGTTCGCTCGCCTTGTCGAGGTTCGGATAGGTCTCGACCAGCATGTCGACGGCTTCTTCCGGATGGTCGCGAACATAGCCCCAGCCCTTGGCCGCTGCCGTGGTAAAGCGGACCAGCACATCGGCATGTTTGTCGAGCTGTTCGTCTGTGGTGTAGTAGACGTTGGCGTAGAGCTGCAGCCCCGCGTCCCAGAGCATCATGTCGACGCGATCGTCACCCAGGACCGACAGGGCATTGGTGTTGGTGACCCAGCCGGTGACGGCATCGGCCTGACCGGTCAGGAGCTGGTTCATGTCGGAGCCCATATTGACCATCTTGACCTGATCCTCGGCGATGCCGTTCTTAGCAAGTAGCGCACGAAGAAGGATGAAGGCGGTCGGCTGTGTGGCGATCGTCTTGCCGATCATGTCTTTCGGTTCGCGGATCGGCGCCTTCTTCAGCGAAAAATAGGTGAAAGGATGTTTCTGGAAGCCGGCAAGAAAGGCTTTGACCGGAATGCCGGCAGACCGCGCCAGCATCACCGATGGGCTGGAAGAGATTTGTCCGAGCGTTGATTGCCCAGCAGCGACACCGGCCACACCATCGACATTCGGGCCGCCTGGAACGATCTCCAGCTCGACGCCCTGCTCCTTGAAGAAACCCTTCTTTTGAGCGGCGACTTCGCCGATCACGCCATTCGATACCAGCCAACCCAGTTGCATTTTCACCTGGGCAACGTCCTGAGCAAGGCCGGCACGTACACCGATCAAAGTCTGCGCTGCGGCAAGGCCGCCCACGGTTGCGACATTGGACATGAAGCGACGGCGGTTCATCATGAAATGAGACATAATAGTTCCCCTATTTGTTCCCGCGGCCCGACTTTATCGTCGTGTACCGCAGCTCATTTGCCGAATGCCCAGGAGGATGAGGAATTTTTGCGTTCTAATAAAGAACAATTATTCGCTAAATGAATTGCCAAAAAGGCAACACTGGCGATGAGTGCTTGTTCCTGGGAGTACGACAGCACTTGCCAGGGGAATACGAACGCCTCACCTGGCATCGTGTTGAAGGATAGCGGGGCGCCTGGCAATGACGCAAGGCACCAGCGGTGTCAGGCCGGCTCGAACAGCGGCGCGATTTCCATTTCCGGCACGAGCACCAGCCCTTTATCGGTGATGCGGATTTCCGGAATGACGGAGAGCGGGATCAAATTGAAACCCATGTAGGCGATGGTGCAGCCGGCCTTCTCCCATTCGACCTTCAGCGCTTTCACCTCCTCGGCGACCTCGTGCACGCGCTTGTCGGAGAGCAGGCCGGCAATCGGCAACGGCACCATGGCCGCCACCTTGCCGTCCATGACAACGCAGACGCCACCCTGCTTGGCTTCGATCGCGTCGAGCGCGATCTGCATATCCGCCTCATTGGTGCCGGCGACGATGATGTTGTGGCTGTCATGACCGACGGAGGAGGCCACAGCCCCCTTCTTCAATCCGAAGCTGTTCAAAAGACCATGCGCGACATTGCCGGCCGACTTGCCGTGGCGCTCGACCACCGTGACAAAGCAGAGGCCGTGACGATCGAAATGCGTCTGCCAGTCATTGGCCGGCTCGAGCTCGATGGTGACATGGCCGAGCGTGATGCCCGGCAGTTCCGTCTTGATCGTATGGGCGATGACAGGCCCGGTTGGCAATTCCGGCGTGAGCTTCAAATTCTTCGGCAGTTTCACCGTATGATAGGCGGCTTCGGGATACCGATAGGGCTTCGAAAGTGCGGCATCGAGAACCGGCGTGATCTTGCGATCCTCGACCACCAGTTCACCGCCATACCAGGTACTGACCGGCTTCAGATCGTCTGTCAGCAGCACGAGGTCGGCGCGGCGCCCACCACCGAGACCGCCGATTTCGTGTTCCATGCCGAAACGGGTCGCACCATGCAGAGAGCCCATTGCCCAGGCCTGTTCCGGCTTCATGCCGGCCTTGGCGGCTTCACGCGTCACCCAATCGAGACCGAAAAGCAGCAGGTCTTCGGCATCGCGGTCGTCGGTGCAGACGGCAATGCGCTTATGGGAGGCACCGAGCTCGGTGATGGTCTTGATCGCATGCGGCAGGCTGTGCCAGGGCGTCGTCGGCGGGCCGCCGCGCAGGAAGAGCCAGATGCCCGCTTCCAGCAGGTCGTCGGCGATGTCGCGATCGATCGCCTCATGCGTATCGGTCACGCCCGAAGCGGCGTAGGCGGCAACGAATTCCCGGCCATAGACATGGCCCGATACCGGTCGCCCACGCTCCAGTGCCGCCGCCAGGATCGCGTGGCTGCGCTCGTCGCCCATCGCCACCTGCACGAAGTCCATTTTCTCGCCAAGCGCCAGGGCTTCGGGCCACTTATCGAACAGCGCCGCGATCTTCTCCGGCGTCAGGTCGCCGCCGGCTGTCTCGAGTTTCGGCGACGTGGCCGGCACAGTGCTCGGTACGGTCAGGAAGATCGACAGGGGCGCATGACGGGCATCCTCCAGCATCGCTTCGACACCGGCGACATCCATGACATTGCCGATCTCGTGGCTATCGCAGAAGATCGTCGTCGTGCCGTTCAGAAGTGCCGCCTCAGCATAGGCGCAAGCGGTGACCATGCTGGATTCGATATGGATATGAGGGTCGACGAGACCCGGCGCAATGATACCGCCCTTGGCGTCATAGAGTTTAGCGCCGCTGCCCCTGTAGCTGCCGGCCGGTTTGACGGCCGCAATGCGGCCGTCGGAAATCCAGATTTCCTTGCCGGCTAGAATACGCTCGGAATAGGTCGAGAGCACGCGCGCGTCCTGAATCACCAGATCGGGCTCCCGGCGGGCAGAGGCGACGTCGGCGAGCGTCCGCGTCATGCTGGACAGTGGCTTAACGGAAAAGCGTGTGAGCGTCATCGGATATCCACTTCAAAATCAATGATAATCGGGAATGCCAGGCATGGTGCGAAAGCCGTCGATGGCGCGGAAACGGCGCTGCCATCGGCGCAAGGCCGGATAGTCGTCATGATCGATGCCATAATCACGGCTCAGCGCAAAGGACGGAAATAGCGTCAGGTCCGCGAGCGTCGGACCGTTGCCGACGAACCACTCGAAGCCATCGAAATGGCGAAGCGTCATGTGGTCGTCCATCACACGGAAAGCCTTACGAGCGCTGGCGCGCTGAGCAGCCTCATCGCCTGGCGTATCAAAGAGCGATTGCAGGCGCGCAGCGACAGCCGGCGCAAGTGCTGTCGCGGAAAAATGCAGCCACATCATCGTCAGACCGAAATTCGCCGCATCCTCCGGCAGCCAGCGTCGTGCCTGATCATAAGCCTTAGCAAGGTAGGCGAGGATCGCCTCGCTGCCGCGCAACACAAGGTCGCCGTCGGTCAGCACCGGCATAGTGCCCAAGGGATTGAGCGCCAGCATAGCCGGCTTGGTTTCCTCCTTACCCGGAAACATGTCGACGGCTGAGGTTCTATGCGCCAGCCCAAGCATGGAGAGCAGCAGGCGAACGCGATAGCTTCCTTCGTCCATTTCGTAATTGTAGAGTGTGATCTCCGCCATCAAGCGACCTCTGCCATCTGTTCGAGGTTGAAACGAAGACCTTCAGCCCATTGCGCGTAATGCTTCTGCTTGGCGCCCGCATTGATCGCCGGTGAGCCGAGAATGACGATATGAACGGCTGTTTTCTTGGGCGAAATGACCTGAACCGCGATCAGCAACCTGTCGTCCCCGGCCTGCAATATGCCGACAGTCCCGACGAGATCGCTTATGCCCATCTTCGCGAGCACGGTATGGACATCACCTGCCCCACGCTCGATGTAAAGGCTGCGAACCGGCGTAGTTCCCATCACGGCTTCGATATCAGGCAATGATGCTTCCGAAGCGGTCGTCGCCCAGATGATCCCGTATTTTTCCGTAGTTGAATAGGTCGGCACCTTGATCGTCTGCGGCACCTCCAGGGTCGGATGCGCGGGAATGTAGCGACATTGCCCCGCGGTATCGTACTGCCAGCCGTGATAGAGGCAGGCGATATGGTCGCCGCGAACAAAGCCGAAGCTCATGCGCATGCCGCGATGCGGACAACGATCCTCCCAGACATGCGCGTTGCCGCTATTGTCACGCCAGACGACGATCTCGCTGCCTTCGACCACTGCGCCCGCCGATGTCCCCGGCTCGATCGATGCCGACAGGGCGACAGGCACCCATCCCGCTTGCAATTTCATATGTCACTCCGCTCGATATCGAGGATAACGCAGTCATAGGGTCCGAGGCTGCAGGCCATTTCGAAGGCATCGACAAGATCGTTTTGACCCCTTACGGCAAGCGTCGCGGATCGCGCATCACAGGCCCCGACCTCGATGTCCAGATCCAGCCGGCGTGCACGGTGCTGGGCAAACTCGATGAAACTGTCGCACACCATCCGCCCCCGAAAGACAAAACGCGCCGCCTCGATCATGCCGCAGACATTCCGCTCGTTCTATCCCTGCCCAGCCTGCGCATCAAAAATGTCCACTTTGCATAAAAAATAAACATGCTTCACTTTTAGGCATTCTAGCCGCGCTGCCTTTTGAAATTCAAGAGGCTTTGCAGCGCGGATCGATATCGACCGACAGGCATCAGACAGGTCACGCATGGCAACTGGCATAATTGTTGCGTCGATTGCATTCGGGCGCTGTTGGCGCACCTAATCAAAAGAGGGGTTCCATGATCGACTTGCGTTCGCTTTCCCGTCGCGGATTTCTAAATATGAGCGCTGCTGGTGCGGCGTCTTTGATGCTGCCGGCAGGTCTTGCCAGCCGGGCGTACGCCGCAGCCTCTTTTCCGACGATCAAGGAAGAGGATGCAGTTGTTGGCTTCGGGCATGTCGGCCCGATCTCGGACGAGGGCTGGACTTGGGCGCATCATCAGGGCCTGCTTGCTGTGAAGGCCGCTTACCCGAAGCTGAAGAAGATCCTCGAAGTTGAAAATATCCCCTATTCGGCCGACGCGACGCGCACCTATCGCCAGTTCGTCAGCGAAGGCGCCAATATCATCTTCGACACGTCCTCGAACGGCGATTTCCTGCATGCCGTCGTCAAGCAGGCGCCGGACGTCGCTTTCCTGGAATGCGACGGCCGAGTCAACATGGACAATCTCGGCTGGTACTACCTGGCGCATTGGTATCCGACCTATGTCATCGGCGTTGCGGCCGGCCACCTGTCGAAGTCCGGAAAGCTCGGCTATGTCGCCTCCTTCCCGGTCGCATCGGTCTTTGCCTCGACCAACGCCTTCCTGATGGGCGCCCGCTCCGTCAACCCCAATGCGACGCTGCAGACGATCGCAATCAATTCCTGGTTCGATCCGCAGGCGGCGACGCAGGCAGGCACCGCGCTCATCGACAACGGCTGCGACTTCCTATTCGGCATCATGGACGAAGCCGGCTACCTGCAGGTCGCCGAAAAGCGCGGCGTCTGGGCCGCCATGTGGAACACAGATATCCGTCGCTACGGCCCGAATTCCTATGTCTCCTCCGTCCTCATCGACTTCAACAAATTCTACGTTGATCAAGTCGGCAAGCGCCTCTCCGGCACCTGGACGCCGAGCGATACTCTGTTTGCCATGGGCTCCGGCGTCGACCGTGACAAATGGGGCGAGAAGGTTCCAGCCGACGTCGCAGCCGCCGCCGATGCGGTGCGCGACAAGATCATTGGCGGCTGGTCGCCGTTTGCCGGCGAAATCAAGGATTCGACGGGCAAGGTTCGTGTCGCCGCCGGCCAGACGATGACGGACAACGACCTCTACAATTGGGATTGGTCGGTCGAGGGCGTCACCGGCCTGAGCGCCTGAGCGATACCGTCGCCAAACAGGAACCTGGCCGACACGTCCGGCCGGGTTCGTTCTTCATGACATCCTGGTGCCCTTTTGATGACCGAAACCGCGACTTCCTTTTCCGCCCCGCCGGGCACGCCGCCGCTGGTGCAGCTAAAGGGCATCGCCAAATATTTCCCGGGCGTCATCGCCAACGAAGATGTCGACCTCGATGTTCTGCCGGGTGAAATCCACGCACTGCTCGGAGAGAACGGCGCGGGCAAATCGACGCTGATGAATATCCTCACCGGCATCTATCAGCCCGATGCCGGCGAGATCATCATCGACGGCTACGCCCAGCAATTCGCAACACCTCTTCAGGCGATCGCCGCCGGCATCGGCATGGTGCATCAGCATTTCAAACTGGTGCAGGCCTTCACCGTGGCCGAAAACATTCATCTCGGCTGGTCGGAAACACCGCGCCGTGCATCGGCCCAAGTGCTGGAGGCGCGCACGGCGGCGTTGGCGACCAAGTTCAATCTGCGGACACGGCCCGGCGCCCGCATCAGCGATCTTTCCACCGGCGAACAACAACGCGTCGAAATCCTGCGTGTACTGGCAAGGCAGGCGCGTGTCCTTATCCTGGACGAACCGACGGCGGTGCTGACGCCGGTCGAAGCCCGTGAACTGTTCAAGGCGCTGCGCGATTTCGTGGCGGAAGGCAATGCCGTCATCTTCATCAGTCACAAGCTCGATGAAGTGCTGGAGATATCCGATCGCATCAGCATTCTGCGCGGCGGCCGCAAGATCGCCACGGAAAAGACCGCCGACTGCAATCCACGCATGCTCGCAAAACTCATGGTTGGCCGCGATATTGTACTCGCCGACATGCGGCAGCGGGCAGCCGGCGCGGCTCCTGTCTCGCCCGAACCGGTGCTGGGCCTCAACGAAGTCTCCGCACTCAACGATGCCGGTGACGAGGCGTTGCATAGCGTATCGCTGCAGGTCCATGCCGGCGAAATTCTCGGCATCGCCGGCGTTGCGGGTAACGGCCAGCGCGAACTCAGCCAGGTGCTGGCGGGCATGCGACCGGTCAGCGGCGGACGCATCTTTATCGAGGGAACGCCGATCGAGCGCAGTAACGCTGCAGATTTTGCCCAACGCGGCATCGGCCATATTCCGGAAGACCGGCTGCATAGTGGCCTCGCACCGGCGCTGAGCATCACCATCAACGCCGTCATGCGCGAATACAAAGAGCCCTCCGTTTCTTCGGGCGGTGCCTACCGCCCGGGCGCGGCAACGGCGCTCGCAAAGGAGATCGCCGCGGCGGCTGATGTCGCAATTCCGGATTTCGGCATGCCTATTCGCAACCTCTCGGGCGGAAACCAGCAACGCCTCGTCGCGCGGCGCGAGATGCGTATCGCAAACAAGGTGCTGATAGCCGCATATCCGAGCCGCGGCCTCGACGTCGGCGCCATCAACACCATGCTGCGCTACATCGTGGAGCTGCGTGATGCCGGCGCCGGCATCGTACTGATTTCCGAGGAGCTGGAGGAGCTGCTGAATCTCTCGGACCGTATCGCCGTGCTCTATGAAGGCAGGATCATGGGGATCGTCGACAACGACAAGGCCGACATCGACCAGATCGGCCTGCTGATGGGCGGCCGCGCCCATATGCGCGAGGTTGCCTGACATGGCCGCATCCTGGCGTCTTCAGCGCCTGCCCTCCGCTTCGCCTGCCATTGCCTTTGGAGCGCGCCTCGCGGCCATTCTGCTGGCATTGGTCTTTGCGGGCGTCGTGCTGGCCATCACCGGCGCAAATCCGCTCGAACTCGCCTCCGAGGTGATCGACTCGAGCTTTGGCTCGAGCTTCGGCCTTCAAGATCTCGGCGTCTTGCTGATACCACTGATATTGACCGGCCTCTCCGTTGCTGTCGGTCAGCAGATCGGCGTCTGGAACATCGGCGCAGAGGGACAATTCTATGCAGGCGCGTTTGCGGCGGCTGCGGTCGGTCTTTTCGTGCCGGGACCGCCGGTCGTGATCCTGCCGCTGATGTTTTTTGCCGGCCTCGTCGGCGGTGCGGTCTGGATCCTCATCCCGACGCTTGCCCGCGCCTATGCCAACGTCAACGAGCTGATCACGACGCTGCTGCTGAACTTCGTCGCCATCCTGCTGGTCTTTTACGTCTCGACCAGCGCCTGGCGCGACCGGACGGCGAATTCGGCGACGGCAAGATTGTCGGCTGAGATCCCCGAACTATGGGGTTCGGTGCATTGGGGCTTTCCGGTTGCCATTCTCGCCGCCATCCTCATCGCCGGCATCCTTGCCTTTTCGCGCTGGGGTTATGAGGTCCGACTGGTGGGCTCCAACCCGTCCGCGGCGCAATATGCCGGCATGCCAGCCCGTCGCCATCTGATCACGGTCATGCTGCTGTCCGGTGCAATTGCCGGGCTTGCCGGCATGCTGGAAATCGCCGGCACGGTGCATCGACTGCAGGGCGGCATCTCCAACAACTACGGCTATCTCGGCATTATGGTCGCGGTTCTGGCGCGCAATTCCGCGATCGGCGTCATCTTCTCCGCCGCCTTGATGGCCTTCATCCTCAATTCCGGCATCATCCTGCAGACCCAGGGGCTGACGACGTCAGCCGTACTCGCGATTACCGGCCTCATCCTGTTCCTGACCGCGATCGGTGACGAACTCGCCCACTACCGCCTCGCCCGCGACAAGGCTTGAAAGGAGAATGAGACCATGGAGCTTCTGACCGGCCTCCTCACCACAGCCTTTCTCGCCGGCGGCGTCCTGGCGCTCGCCGCCCTCGGTGAAGTACTTGCCGAACGCGTCGGCGTCGTCAATCTCGGTGTCGAGGGCCTGATGGCGATGGGAGCGCTGACGGCGATTGCGGCGACGACCTCCTTTCCCTCACCGATTTTCGGCTTCCTCGCCGCGCTTCTGGTTGGCGCGGTCTTCGGCATGCTGTTTGCCGTCGCCACCGTTTTGCTGCGTGCCAACCAGGTGCTCTGCGGCCTAGCGCTGACGCTGATGGGCAACGGCATCGCCTCCAGCATCGGCCGGGCCTATTCCGGCATGCCGGCGCGCGCCACCTTTTCCGGCGTCGCAATCCCGCTGTTGAGCGATATTCCCATTCTCGGCAAAGCCTTCTTTTCGCAGAATATTCTCGTCTACCTCATCTACGTCATTCTGCCGGTGACATTGAGTTACATCATGTTCCGTACCCGCCATGGGCTGAACCTGCGCGCGGTCGGCGAAAATCCCGCCGCGGCCGATGCCGCCGGCATTCCGGTCAATCTCATCCGCTTCGCCTATGTCACGGCTGGTTCGGCGCTTGCAGCTGGGGCCGGTGCCTATCTGACGCTCGCCTTCGTGCCGTCCTGGTCCGACGGAGTCGTTGCCGGGCGGGGCTGGATCGCGGTGGCTCTCGTAATCTTTGCCGGCTACCGGCCGATCCCGGCCGTTCTTTCCGGCTTGCTCTTCGGCCTCATCACCGCGATCGGTTTCGTCGGCCAGGCGCGCGGCTGGCCGATCGCGCCGGCCTTCCTCTCCATGCTGCCCTATCTCGGTACCATGGCCTTCATCATCGTGCCGGTACTTGCCTGGCAGCGCATGCGCCGTATCATGGCCGCACCCGCCGCAATCGGCCTGCCCTATTATCGCGATGTCCGCTAGACTGGACCGAGAGACAAGGAAAGGGAGCGTTCATGAGCCAATGTTCTGACAAAGCAGCCCTCGACCAATGGTATCCGCTCGAAACCGAAAACGAGATTCCGTTCGGAACCTCCGCGAACCGCCTGCTCGGCACGGATCTCATCGTGATGCGAGATCTGGATGGCACGCTTGTCGTCAAGGCTGACGACCGGGACAAGCCGCTGCCGCTGATCAAGCGCTTCGGCCTCGTCTGGACCACGCTCGGCACGCCGCCTGGCGGTCTTTTCGAGCTTCCAGAAGCCGACGAACCGGACCGGCGTGTCGTCAATTGCGGCACGGTCGCAGTGCGCGCCTCCGGGCTCAGGATTGTCGAGAACTTCCTCGATCTGGCACATTTTCCCTTTGTCCACACTGATATTCTCGGCGCCGAGCCGCATACCGAGGTGACGCACTACAATGTCGAGATCCGCCGCGATGTTGACGAGGTCTGGGCGACCAATTGCCAATTCTTCCAGCCACAGGCGGCCCTTTCCGCCAGCGAAGGCATCATGACCGACTATATCTATCGCGTCATGACACCATTTACGACCCTGCTCTACAAGACCTGCCCGAATGCGGCGAACCGCTGGGACGTGATCTGCCTGTTCGTGCAGCCGCTCGATCCCGACCGCTGCCGCGCCCATCCGGTGATGTTCTTGATCGACGATACCTCGACAACGACGGAGCTCGTGCATTTCCAACAGTTGATCTTCCTGCAGGACCGCATCATCCTGGAAAACCAACGCCCCGTATTGCTGCCGATGGAAGCGCGCGCCGAGATCCCGACCCGCGCCGACGCCACCTCGATAGCCTATCGCCGCTGGCTGAAGGAGAAGGGTATCACCTACGGCACAACCATCATGGCCGCCTGAAAAGAGGCGCACTCATGGATCTGCGCAACAAGACACTCAGCGCATCAGGATTTCATTCGCCGGAGCGTGGCACCATCGACGTTCTGGACGATGTACTGATCGAGATCGATGCTCATGGCGCGATCACCGCCGTTCATCGTCACGGTGATCCGAATTACCGGACCATCCTGGACGCGCGCGACGCCTCCGGCGAACTCGTGACCCTGCCGGCTGGCACTTACATTCTGCCCGGCTTCGTCGATCTGCATGTGCACGCGCCGCAATATCCGCAACTCGGCGATGCGCTCGACGTGCCCTTGGAAGTCTGGCTGCAGAAATACACTTTCCCGCTGGAGGCGCGCTATCAGGACGCCACTTTTGCACGCCATATCTACGGTCTGCTGGTCGAGGACCTGCTTGCCAACGGCACGACGACGGCGCTTTATTTTGCCACCATCCACCAGGAAGCGACGCGGGCGCTGGTCGACATCTGCCTGGAAAAGGGTCAGCGCGCCCTGATCGGCAAAGTCGCGATGGACAATGCCGATGAATGTCCCGACTACTACCGCGATCTATCGGCGGACGAGGCGCTCGACGGCACGCGGGCGCTGATCGATTACGTGCGCGGCCATCCGGCCAATCACGAAGGGCGCGTTCTGCCCGTCGTCACGCCGCGCTTCATCCCCTCCTGTACCGACGCGACGCTCGAGGGCCTCGGTGCCATCGCCAGGGAATGCGGCTGCCACGTGCAGACCCATTGTTCGGAAAGCGACTGGGCGCATGGTTATGTTCTCGCTCGGCATGGCATGACGGACACTGACAGCCTCGATCGCTTCGGCCTGCTCAGCCGCAAGACGGTCCTGGCGCATGCGAACTTCCTGACGGCGAAGGATATGGAAACGGTCCGTGCGCGCCAAGCCGCTGTCGCGCATTGCCCGCTTTCGAACGCCTATTTCGCCAATGCCGTCTTTCCAATGCGTGCCGCACTGGACAAGGGGCTGCATGTTGGTCTCGGCACGGACATTTCCGGTGGCCCGAGCGCTTCGATGATCGAGAACGCCCGTGGCGCAATCCTGGCGTCGCGGATGCTGCAGAGTGGTGTCGACCCGAACCTGCCGCCATCAGCCCGCTCGACGTTCGGCCCGGCTCAGATCGATTTTCGGGATGCCTTCTATATCGCAACGACCGGCGGCGGCATTGCGCTCGATCTCCCCGTCGGGCAATTCACGCCCGGCTATCAGTTCGACGCCGTGCTCATCGATGCCGATGCCGAGAAGGGCACCGTGCGGCTGTTCGAAGACCGCGACAAGGGCGAGCGTATCCTGCAGAAAATCATCTATACCGCGTCAAGGCCAAACATCGCGGCCACCTGGGTCGGCGGCCGCAAGGTTTAAGAGCAGCGCTACGCCGCTTTGCTGATGCGAACCGGAACCGATTTATAAGACGGCGTGCCGCTTTCCTTGTCCTGATAGTCGATCGGGATCAGGCAGTTTGCCTCCGGATAATAGGCGGCGACTGAACCCGGCGCGATGTCGTAGGAAATGGCCGTCAGCTTCAGCAGCCGCTTGCCACCCGAAGGCAATGCCGTCTCGATCTCGACAAGATCACCATGCTCCAGCCCCTTCGCCGCCAGATCGCCGTCATTCATGAACAACACGTCGCGCCGGCCGAAAACGCCGCGATAGCGATCGTCGAGACCATAGATCGTCGTATTGTACTGATCGTGACTGCGGATCGTTGCAAGCTTCAGAATGCCGGCGTCGGCAAGAGCGATGTCCTCATTAAGCCCTTGGAACAGCAGGAATTCCGCCTTGGCGGAAGGAGTCTTCCAAACACGCTCGGTTGGCCCAAGAGGCAGGCGGAAACCGCCCGGTACACGGATGCGCTCATTGTAGCGCGCGAAATCGGGGAAGACGATTTCGATCTTGTCGCGGATGCGGTCATAGTCGGCAACCAGGTCCATCCAGGCGACCTTGCTGTCGGGCAAGGTGGCCTGCGCCATACCGGCAACGATCGCCGGTTCAGAGCGCAGTTGGTCCGAGGCAGGCTTCAGCTTGCCGCGCGAGGCATGCACCATGGACATCGAATCCTCGATCGTCACCGATTGCGGTCCGGAGGCCTGGATATCCTGCTCGGTGCGTCCAAGCACCGGCAGGATGATCGATTCCTTGCCGATCAGCAGATGCGAGCGGTTGAGCTTGGTATTCATGTGGACGGCAAGGTCGAGATTGCGCATGCCCTCGGCGCAGAGTTCTGGATCCGGCAACGCGATCGAAAAATTGCCACCGAGGCAGAGCAGCACCTTCGACCGCCCTTCCGCCATCGCCTGCATTGCCGCGACCGCATCGTGGCCGTGGTGCTCAGGCGATTTGAAGCCGAAAGCGCGCTCGATGCCGGCAAACATCGCGGGATTCGGCCTCTCGCTGATCCCGACTGTGCGATTGCCCTGCACGTTGGAATGGCCGCGTAGTGGGCAGATGCCGGCGCCGGGCTTGCCGAAATTGCCGCGCAGCAGCAACAGGTTGGCGATCTGCTGCACATTGGCCGTCCCCTTGGCGTGCTGGGTAATGCCCATGCCGTAGCTGACGATCGTGGCGTTCGATTTGACATAGGCTGCAGCGACCCGTTCCAAGTCTGCCTGCGCCAGGCCGGATGCCCTTTCGATATCGGTCCATGCCGTCTGCTTGAGATCGGCAACGAAGGCGTCGAAGCCGTTGGTGTGTTCGGCAATGAAGGCACGGTCGAGTGCGTCATCAGACGCTTCGGCCAACTCCAACACCGCCTTCATGATGCCTTTGAGCGCTGCCGCATCGCCGCCGATCTTGACCTGATAGTAGGAGGAGGCAATCCGCGTCGAGCCGAAAGTGCCCATCTCGATCGGGTTCTGCGGGTCGGCGAAGCGCTCGAGCGCCCGCTCTTTCAGTGGATTGAAGACGATGATCGGCACGCCGCGCCGGGAGCATTCATGCAGCGTGCCCATCATGCGCGGATGGTTGGTGCCGGGATTGTGGCCCATGGCGATGATAAGCTCGCAGCGGTCGAAATCCTCCAGCGATACCGTGCCCTTGCCGATGCCGATCGAATGCGGCAGCCCGACGCTGGTTGCCTCGTGGCACATGTTGGAGCAATCGGGAAAATTATTGGTGCCGTATTCGCGCGCAAAAATCTGGAAAAGGAAGGCAGCCTCGTTGGAGGCGCGGCCGGACGTGTAGAATTCCGCCATGTTGGGGTCCGGCAGGCTGCGCATGACATCGCCGATGCGGGCAAAGGCTGCATCCCATTCGATCGGCCGATAGGTATCGGTCGCGCGGTCATAGGCCATCGGGTGGGTCAGCCTGCCCTCATTTTCCAGCTCGTAATCGCTCCATTGCAGCAGCTCGGTCACGGTATGCCTAGCGAAGAAATCGGGCGTCACGCGCTTGTTCGTCGCTTCCCAGGTGACAGCCTTTGCACCGTTTTCGCAGAACTGGAAAGTCGATGTATGTTCCTTGTCAGGCCAGGCGCAGCCGGGGCAGTCGAAACCATCGGGCTTGTTGGTCCGCAGAAGAAGCAACGGCGCCTCGGTGACATCCATCTGCTCGCGCACGGCCTTGGCCGTCGCTCTCAATGCGCCCCAGCCGCCGGCAGGATTGCTGTAGGCACGAATTCCCGGAACTTCACGCTTCTGCGCCATCACACGCTCCTTTGGTTGCCTCCCAAGACTCCCTCAATGAAACTAGCCGATTGGCGAATATTTTCCACATATTAAGGAGAAACAAACAATGGATTCTTTGTGCACTGCATCAAGCGACCGCGTCCTTGACGCCGTTGCATCCTGGCGGGACCAACCCCTCAATTCTTGAAGACGAAACAAGCACCGCCTTTTTGGCGGACTTGAGCGCAAACCGCATCCGCCTCTGCGCGCGTCTCCCGGCCGATGCGCGCGGCGTATCGGATGCGAAAGCCGAAGTCGGCGTTGCGCTGGCGCACAATGAGCGGCTTTTCTTCATTCAGCGGTGACGGAAGCTTGCCGACATCATCGGAGAAAAGCCGCCGGACGGCATCGAGCTGGAAATGCTCCGCCAGTTGAGCGCCCCAGGGCGCCCAGGGCCGCTCCTGCTCCAAAGCGACTTGCTTCAGCCGACGGCTGCCGGCAAGCGCCATGCAGGCCTGCGTGAAAGGCTTGCCTTTGTCGAGTTCCGGAGCGACCGTATCAGGCGGGTCATCCTTCCATTGCTCGACCGTATGGGCTGTAATGGCGGTCACGTAGCTGCGCGTCTCATAGGGGAGACTGCCCGAGTTGAGAAAATTTGCGAGGCCGTTTTCGCCGGCATTATAGGCCGCCGTCGCCAGACCCAGATTGCCGAAACGGTTGCGCAATTCGTCCAGATAAGCTGCCGCCTTGCCCAGCGCCTCCAGCGTATCGTAGCTATCCTGAACACCGCGCAACCTTGCGGTTCCCGGCATGAATTGGGCAATGCCTTGCGCGCCTTTCGGGCTGACCGCGTCGGGGCGAAATGTGCTCTCGCGCCAGATGAGCCTGGCAAGATAATCCGGCGGCAGATGATTGGCCCGGGCGAAATAGTCGATCGCCTTGCAGAGGTCGCGATTATAACTTTCCTTGCGGATACAAAATGTTTCGCCGTTATCCATTATCAAAGGTCCGGAAATACAGGCTGGCGGCGCAACGCTCCATTCAGGCTGGGCCTTCACAGGGCAAACGGCGGCCAAAACCGCAACGCCGGACGCAATAACGAAATCTATGGTCTTGCCGACAAAGCTGGGCCGATGCTGTTTGCCTGCCATCCCTGCGAAACCTGCTGGAAACCGTCAAATCGCTAGATTGCCCCTCTTGATAGCATCGATGCACGATAACGAAAACCATGAAGGCTAAGGAAGGCTTCCCTTGTTTTCGCGATGCCACGCATGACGCCCGTCGTAATCAGGTCCTGCGGGCTAGTGTGCCGGCGAGCTCGCTCGTGCAGGTCTCTGCGCTCATCCGCCCGGAATTCCTGATCGAGATCGAGACTATCGGCCACATCGCGCGCTGATCGGCAGTGGGAACCGGAAGCGCCGGACAGGGATTTATCCCTGCACAGGAGGATGTTGCCATGATCCGCAAACTGAAATCTGGTGAATACCGTCTCTACTCCCGCAAGGTCGATCCGAAGACGAACAAGCGCAAGAATCTCGGCACCTTCAAGACCCGCGAGGCAGCCGAAAAGCACGAGCGTGAGGTACAATATTTCAAGCATCACTAGCCGGGTTTTGCGAAACCGGCAATGCGGCCGCTGGCACCACATTGGTCGGGCAGCCGTATTCAAATATTCAAATGCCTCGACTGAGTCGGGAGTACAATCACACGCCCCGTCACCACAGCTGTTTACGCGCGGAATGTTTTCCCGAGTTCAGTGTCAGACAAGTCGTAATAGTGACGAAAATTATAAACCAACGGAGACCACTTATTCGGATCGATATGGTCACTACCGTCTTTCAAGAACTCTTCGCAGGCATGTACGCGCAAAATCTCGACAACGGCAACGAGGCCGCCTCCGAGTTCCGCCAGTTTTGTTCCGCCCATTTCATGGAGTGATAAAGCGCGGGCTTCCATTTGAATTGGGCATTCTGCAGCCCGCATTGGGCGAACCAACTCACTGTCGAGCCTGGAAAATCCTGCTGCTGCAAATTTGTCTTTCTCTGTCTTGAATTGTTTGGACTTCAGTTCGGGTACAGGGTCTCTACCAGTTAGCGGCGCAAGCTTTTCGACCATCTGCCACATTGCGGGAGCAGGAAGGTTTACGACGCATTCCCCGTGCCGCGCGAGATTCTCCGCGAGCTTGGCATCATTCAACAGGCCAAGCGTCATCGTCCAGCCAAGCGCCCAAAATGATGAAATCGGCGACAGATTCGTCGAATTATCCTCATTCAAGCTACTGATCAGCGCGACGGGAGTCCCAAAATACAGAATTTTTGGCTCAACGGTTCTCATTTCATCCTCCTGAACAGCATAGGTCCCCATCACCAATAAAACGAATTTCAACCAGGATGTTTCGACTACGATCGAAGTGTGGTTTACGCCGGGAGCGGTTGTCCCGGGCACTGGGAAAAACGCGGATGCTCGATCGAAGCGTGAGCTTGCTTCCTGGCAACTCCTCGCCTCTATGCCGACCTGAGTGCCGGTATCGGGTTCGGTTTAGCGAGTTCGGGACGATCCGACGTCCATTCGCCCATAGTGGCCCCTTCTTACCTCCAGGCCCCAATAGCAATTTTCAAGATTCACGCAGACTGGTATACTTCGATCAACCGTTGGCCATCAGTTGTGGAGGGGACGGCCATGGAAGGTAGATGGAAGGTGATACCGTCGGCAGGACTGGCCCTGCTGGCATTTACTGCACTGGCCTCTGGCAGTCCGATGGACAAGCTCGTGGCCGCCGCCAAGACCGAAGGCCAGCTCACCGTTATCGCGCTTCCCCGTGACTGGTGCGGCTACGGCGGCATCATTGATGGTTTCAAGGCGAAATTCGGCCTGATGATCAATGAAGTTTTGCCCGATGCGGGATCTGCCACGGAAATTGACGCGATCAAAAAGGCGCGCGATACAGCCGACCCGCAAACGCCGGATGTGATTGACGTCGGTCTTTCGTTCGCTGCATCGGCAAAAAGGGACGGTCTGTTGCAGCCCTATAAAGTGGCCAAGTGGGCCACCATTCCGGACGCCGCCAAGGACGCGGACGGACATTGGTACGGTGCCTACTACGGGACGATCGCCTTCGAGGTCAATGCGGATGTCGTGGCGAAGATGCCGACGGATTGGGCAGACCTTGTGGGCCCGGACTACAAAAACAGGGTTGGCCTTGCCGGCGATCTCACATCAAATCAAGCCATTCTGGGCGTCTTCGCCTCGGGTCTGTCGGCCGCCAACGGCAATGTCGGCCAAGCGGCAGATCAGGGTCTGCAGTTCTTTGCAAATCTCAACCGCAAGGGCAATTTCGTTCCCATTATCGGCGATCTTGCCTCGCTTACGGACGGGCGTACGCCCATCCTCGTTCGCTGGGACTACCTTGCGAAGGCCGACCGCGAACAATTGAGGGGCAAAACCAATATTGAGATCATCAGGCCGAAGACCGGCGTCGTCGGGGGTATCTATGTCCAGGCGATCAGCGCCTTCGCTCCGCATCCGAATGCCGCCCGTTTGTGGATGGAACACCTGTACTCGGACGAGACGCAACTCGCCTTCCACAAAGGCCACTGCTATCCCATCCGCTTTACGGATTTGGTGCGCAGTGGAAAGATTCCGGCCGATCCGGGGGAAACGCTTGCGCACTTCCGAGGTTATGGTCGCGATATCGAGCCGTTTTTCCCGACCATTGAGGAGCAGGAAAAAGCAAGGGAAATCATCACCAAGGGATGGGATGGGATCGTTGGCACACAGATCCAATGCCTGGAAGACAATGGTGCGACCAATATCCCAATGGCTCTCAATGAGACCACCATTGGACAGTGCCCGATTCCGCAATAGCCGAAGTCATCTTATCCGCTTGCAGGTGATTCCACCTGCAAGCGGGATGCTATAGCCGACCTATTCGGCAAGGCGGCCGCCGCGCATCGGCGCTGGCACGCCCGTCGTGCCCGGGAAGCTGATCGGCAGGCCCCGCAATACACGCACGGCCAGAAAAGCAAAGCATTCGGCCTCGACGGCGTCACCGCGCCAGCCGAGCGTTTCCGCCGAGATCGGCTCGACTCCCGCGCGGGTCTTGAGCATCGACATGATCGTCGGATTGCGGCGCCCGCCACCGCTGACCACCAGCTTTTTCGGACGACGAGGCAAGAGGTCCAAAGCCTTGCCAACGGCGGACGCGGTAAAGGCGGAAAGCGTTGCCGCGCCGTCCTCGGGGCCGAGCCCGTCGGCCATGGAGGCGCCGAAGTCGAAACGATCCAGCGATTTCGGATAGGGGGCACTCAGATAGGGATGTTGCAGCAGCTTCGAGAGCCTGGCCTCATCCACCGTGCCCGCCTGACCGAGCGCACCGTCCCTGTCCATTTCGCCAAGGCCGTGGGATTTGACGAAATCGTTGAGCGGGGCATTCGCGGGGCCTGTGTCGAAGGCGACGAAATTACCCTCCCCGTCCGACCAGGTGATGTTGGCGACGCCGCCGAGATTGAGGATGGCTGTGTCGCCGCCAAGGCCGGCGCCGCGCAGCAGAGCGGTATGATAGGCGGCCGCAAGGGGCGCGCCCTGACCGCCTGCGCGCACATCGGCGGAACGGAAGTCATAGGCGACCTTGGCGCCGAGGATGGAACGCATCAACTCGCCATCGCCGAGCTGGCGTGTGTCCCCCAGGCGATCCTTCTGCGGCGCTCGATGCAGCACAGTCTGGCCATGGAAGCCGACCACGCCGATATCGGCCATGGTCAGGCCGTAGCCTTCGACAAGCTCCTTGACCGCGGCCGACTGGGCGCGCGTCAAAGCCTCCTCGGCTTGTCTGAAGATCTCCGGCTCCGGCCCGTTGAAGTTCCAGGCACGGGCCTCAGCCAACGTTTCTTCCAGCAATGACCTGATCCACTCCGGATAGGGCGCCAGCACATAGGGACCAAACTCTTCGATCCGCTCGCCATCCGTTTTGATCAAGGCGACATCGATATTGCCGTCGAGAACGGTTCCGGTCATCAGACCGACGGCCCAGATTGGTTCCATGATCAACTCCTAAGCTCTATTGACGAGATCCCCGACGGTCTGGCGAAGCACCGCGATGCCGCTGTCGAAATGGCGTGTCGGGTGAATACGGTTGGTTAGCAAGGTCCAGGCCCTGCCGTTTTCGAAATCGATCCAGAGGCCGGTGCCGGTAAAGCCGGTATGACCGATCGTGCCCGGTGAACATAACTCACCGCCGGACCAGCCATCGTAAGGCCGCTCCCATCCATGAGTGCGCGTCGCCGAGAGCGGCGTGCGCATCAATGTGATCGAGCGTTCGGCCGCACCGGTCCCAGCGAGCAACCCCTCGGCAAAATCGAGGATCGAGCCGGCCGTTCCAAACAAGCCGGCATGACCGGCGCCCTCAAGGGCGGAGCAATTGTCATCATGGACTTCGCCCGAAAGAACGCGATGACGCCAGGTGCAATCCTCTGTCGCAGCCGCCTGATCAGGTGCGGCGGAGAAGGCGAAGCCCGGACCGGCGTCCATGGCGCGGATCGTCTGTCCTGTCAGGCGCTCCAGCACAAAGCCGAGCAAAATGAAGTTGATGTCGGAATAAACAGGCGGACCCGCCCGCCACTCGCGTTGCAGAATGAAGGCGCGCAGCAGGTCGGGATCGCGGCCATAGGTATAAATCGGCTCGACGGCCGGGAACGGCGTCTGATGGCCGAGGCACTGACGAAAGGTCACCCTCCGTTCCCAGGCAGTCGCATCATATTGGCGCAGATCTGGCAGCAGCGAAATCAATGGCGCATCGAGATCGATCGTGCCTGCTTCCGCCAAGGCCAGAATGCGCGGTGTGGTGAAAATGACTTTGGTCAGCGAGGCCACATCAAACCATGTGTCGGAAAACATTGGCCGCATGACCGGAATCTTCTGCGCCGAGCCGACCGCACGGATCATCCGGTTGCCGTCGCGATCGATAATGCCGAGCACCCCACCGGGAATGCGCCCGGCCGCGACAGCGGCGCCAAGCGGCGCGAACGCCCGATCGAAACGCTGTGCGAACTCCGAATTCCCCACTGCCGTCATGCTCCCCTCCCCGCCGCGTCTTTATCAAGCTTCCGCCTGGGCCATGTGATCCGGAGCAAACCGGCGCCATTCCGGAGCAGCCGGCTCGAAACCGAGCGGGCGCACCAGCGAGGGGACCTGGCGCGTATCCAGCGCAAAATTCTCCCGCCGACGGTCGACCGTCGGAACGGCCGAGATCAGCCGTTTGGTATAGGAATGCTTCGGCTGCGACAACACCGACGCGGCATCGCCGATCTCGACGATCTGACCGGCGTAGATCACCGCGATCCGGTGCGCGATCCGCTCGACGACGGCCATGTCGTGCGAGATGAAAAGGTAGGCAAGGCGGTACTCGCGCTGCAATTCGATCAAAAGATCCAGGACCTGCGCCTGGACGGAGACATCCAGCGCCGAAACTGCCTCGTCCAGCACCAAGACCGAAGGATTCAACATCAGTGCCCGCGCGATACACAGTCTTTGGCGCTGCCCGCCCGAAAACTCATGCGGATAGCGTTCGAGGCTGTTTTCGGGCAGGCCGACGCGGTTCAGCAGCATAGCCATCCTGTTGCGCGTTTCCCCCGATGCACGGCCACCGGCGGCGATGACGGGTTCGGCCAGGATGCTATCGACCCGAAGTCGGGGGTTGAGCGAGGCATAGGGGTTTTGGAACACCATCTGCACGGCGCTCGTTCGATCCGCCGTCTTTCCCGCGGTCGGCGTGAAGGTGCCGCGTGTCGACTTCACCAATCCGAGGATTGCCCGCGCCGTGGTGGATTTGCCGGAGCCGCTTTCGCCGACGATCGCCAGCGTTTCGCCAGGCAACAGATCAAAACCGACGCCTTCAACCGCATGCACGGCGCCGGTCGGACGGTGAAAGAAACTGCCCGACACCGGAAAGCGAACCGTCAGCCCATCGACCTTTAACGCCGGTGCGGCTTTTGCGATGTCGTCACGGCTAAAATCCGATCGCGCTGCGCGGCCGGCCGAAAAGTGCGGTACGGAATGAAGAAGGTGCTGGGTGTAAGGATGGCTGGGTTTATCGAGGATCTGGTTCAGCTCACCCTGTTCGACTGCCTGGCCGGCCTGCATCACCATGACCTTGTCGGCGATGCCGGCCACGAGACCGATGTCGTGGGTAATGAAGATCATCGACATGCCCGTCTCGCGCTTCAGCTCAGCGAGAAGCGCCATGATCTGCGCCTGCACCGTCACGTCTAGCGCGGTGGTCGGCTCGTCGGCAATCAGCAGGCGCGGGTTGCAAGCAAGCGCGGTCGCGATCATCACGCGCTGCAGCATGCCGCCGGAGAGCTGGTTCGGGCAATATTTCAGTCGCCGCGCGGCATCCGGGATGCGGACACGATCCAGCGCATCCTTTGCGGCAGCGGCAGCTTGGCGGCCGGTCAGCCCGCGATGCAGGCGGAAAGACTCTTCGATCTGCGTTCCGATGGTCAGCACCGGATTGAGCGACGTCATCGGCTCCTGGAAGATCATGCCGATCTCAGCGCCACGGATCTTCGTCAGTACCGCTTCGGTCGCCGTCGTCAGGTCAAGAATGCTGTTGTTGGTCCGCTTCAGCTTGATCGAGCCGCCGACGATGCGACCGCCGCCAAAATCGACGAGACGGTTGATCGAGAGCGCGGTCACGGACTTTCCTGAGCCGCTCTCGCCGACGATCGCCAGCGTCTCGCCGGCGGTAAGATCGAAGCTGACGCCTCGAACGATCTTGTTAGCCTCCGGATTGCGCCCGAAACCCACTTCTAGATTGGAAACGGAAAGCAGAGGGCTCACGGACTGGACCTCCGCATTTTCGGATCGAGAATATCGCGCAAGGCATCGCCGAGCAGATTGAAGCCAAGGATGCTGATCATGATGGTGAGGCCGGGGAAGATCAGCAGCCAGGGTGCTGTTTCCATCAGGTTGCGGCTGTCGCTGAGCATCAATCCGAGCGAGGAGGCGGGCGGCTGCGTACCGAGGCCGAGGAAACTCAAACCGGCTTCGGTCAGGAGTGACCATGCCAGCGCCAGGGTGATCTGGACCGTCAACGGTGCGACGAGGTTCAAGAGCAGGTGCCGTGTCAGAATGTAGGGTTTGCTGCTGCCGAAGGTGCGGGCGGCATCGACGAAATCACGCGATTTCAGCGACAGCGCCGGCCCGCGCACGACGCGGGTAAAGATCGGCGTATAGACGATGGCGATGGCGGCGACACTGGTCCAGGTGCCGGGGCCGATGATGGCGATGATCAACAGCGCGAGAAGGATGGCCGGGAATGCCAGCAGCACGTCCATTGTGCGCATGATCAGCCCGTCCCACCGCTTGCCGAACCAGGCCGCGGTCAAGCCGAGCACGGTGCCGATCAGGCTTGCAAGCGCGACCGAGAGGAAGGCGACGGTGAAGGACTCGCCGATGCCGTTCATCAGCCTGCTTGCCACATCGCGGCCGAGCAGGTCCGTCCCCATCCAATAGGCGCCATTCGGGGCGTGCAACCGATCCAACGGGCTCCGCATCACCGGATCATAGGGAGTGAGCCCCAACGTGCCGAAAATGGCAAGGATGAGATAAATAAAGACGATGGCACCGCCAATGCGGCCGCTCGTGTGCCCAAAGATGGCTTTGACGATGCGCATCAGCCTTCTCCCAGGCGAACGCGCGGATCGAGCGCGACATAGGCGAGGTCGACAAGCAGATTGACGACCATGAAGTTGAAGGCAATGAACAGAACGCAGCCTTGGACAAGCGCATAATCACGTTGCTGGATCGCATCGAGCACCAGTCGCCCGAGGCCGGGCAGCGCGTAAATCTGCTCGACCAGGACGGCTCCGCCCAGAAGATAGCCGAACTCCACGCCGCTTAGCGTCACCACCGGAATGAGCGCATTGGGCAGCGCATGACGCCAGATGACGCCACGGGCCGGCACGCCACGGCTGCGGGCGGTGCGGACGTAGTCATCGCTCAGAACGTCGAGCATGGCCGAGCGCACCACTCGCGTGACCGAAGCCGCGAATGCAAAACCGAGGGTGAGCGCCGGCAGGATCATCTGGCCGAGATTGCCGATCGGATCCTGCCAGAGCGGCGTGAACGCGCCCATGGTCGGCAAGACGCCGAAGCCTGCCGAAAGCGCATAGATAATGAGAAGCCCGAGCACGAAATTAGGGGTGGACTGCCCAACCATGGCGACGATGCGCACAGCCAGATCGGACAGTCTTTCATTTCGTGTCGCAGCGAAGACGCCCGCCGGCAGGCCGATCAACAGCGCGATCGCCATGGAGAGCAGCGCAAGCTCGAGCGTTAGCGGAAACCGCTCGAGGATAATGTCGAGCACCGGTTTGCCGTAGGTGACGGAAATGCCGAGATTGCCCTGCAGCACGCCGAACAGCCAGCGCCAATATTGCACGAACCATGATTGGTCGATGCCGAAATAGGCCGCCAGGGCCTGCCGCTGCTCAGGCGTCAGCAGGCCGGCATTGGTTCCCAGCATCGCCGTGATCGCGTCGCCCGGCACCAGCCGGATGGCGACGAACACGAGGATGGACACTCCCAACATGATCAGCGGGAATGTCATCAGCCGGCGCGTCAGGTACCCCATGGAACGTCCTCTAGAACCCGGTATCCATCACTGGATGGATACCTTGCTGAGACCGAAGAGAGAGCCTGTCGGTGTCGGCACGAAGCCCTGAACGTTCTTCTGCTCGGCCGTGTAGCCGTAGGCCGTATAAAGCCAGATCCAGGGCGAGACTTCGGCAATATGTTTTTCGAAGTCGGCGAAGATAACCTTGCGCTTCGCCGGATCGGTTTCGACGCGGCCCTTCTGCATCTGGCTGTCCAACGTATCGTCGATATAGTTCGCGACCTTCTGCAGGTTGCCGGTCTTCGTCCAATAACGGTTATACATGGAATAGGGATCGGCGCTGCCGCCATTGAGCGCGACCGCCATGTCGAAATTGCCCTTCAGCCAGGCATCGACATAGACGTTGAGTTCCATCACCTTGATATCGAGCTTGATGCCGATTTCGGCGAGTTGCGACTGGATGACCTGGGCTTCGGCGGTGGCGGTCGGCGGCTCACCGGTGGCGGCGATCACGGTTGCGGAGAAGCCGTTTGCAAAGCCCGCGTCAGCCATCAGTTTCTTTGCCTTTTCGACGTCGCGCTTGTAGCAGAAGAGCTGGCTCGGATCGGTCGCATAGAGAGGCATGGTCAACGGGCCCGTCACCTTGCCTTCGCCGAGCGCTGCCGTATCCAGCACATCCTGCCGGTCGATCGCGCAGGAGATCGCCTGGCGCACGGCAAGCTGATCCATCGGCTTGTGCGAGGGGTTGAGCTGCAGGACGTTATAGGCGAGCACGGGCGTCCGGGACAGTTGCAGCTTCGGCTCCTTGGGAACCAGCGTCGCGACCAGCGGATCGTTCAGAAGCGCGAAATCGATCTGGCCCGTGCGAAGCGACGCCAGGATTGCGGTTTCATCCGGAAGGACGCTGATGTCGATGCCATCGATGCCGACCGTGCCGCCGGCCCAAGCCTTGTTGGCGCTCAGGACTTCCTTCGAATTCGGAACCCAGCTGTCGAGCTTGAAGGGACCGGAACCGATCGCCTTCGTGCCGATCGAGCCAGCAGTGATTTCGCTCGCCGGAACGATGGCGGCGTTGAGGCTGGTCATCGCCGTGAGGATCGGAACATCGGGCTGCGACAGGTGGAAGATGACGGTCGTTGCATCGGGCGTATCGATGCTGGCGATCGACAGGAAATTGGCGCGGGCGACGGCACCCGTTGCCTGATCGAGAATGCGCTGGAACGATGCCTTCACGTCGGCGGAAGTGACAGCGGCACCGTTCTGGAACTTCGCATTCGGATTGAGCTTGAAGGTCAGCTCCTTGCCGTCTGACGAAAACTGCCAGCTCTCTGCAATGGCGGGCACGATCTGCAGATTGCTGTCGAGCCGGACAAGCGGTTCATAGATCAGCTCGAGCAAGCGGATCGAGGAAAAGGCGGGCTGCTTGTGCGGATCAAGCCCTGTCGCATCCTGGGACCATGCCATGCGCAGCGTCGCCGCGTATGCCTCCGTCGAAACGGCCGCCATGCCGAGACTCGCCGCCACTGCGACGCAGGAAATCAGCTTCCTTGCAAAATGCCTTTTCATTCTCTTCACCCTCTGAGCTTGTTAAGCTTCCCCAGCCGATTTTGGCCACTTCATTAACGCTATCGCTGCCGCCACGTCAGTTCATGCGGTCTTCGCACTGATCGCCTTACGCAAAAATCCACCAGCGTTTTGCAATGCCACGCGGGCTTCTTCAATGCCCATCCCGGTAATTTCCATGAGAATGGCGAGTTTCACATCATTGCCTGTCTGGTCGAGCACGCGGCGTGCTTCCTCCGGCGTGCAGCCGGTCGCCTGCATGACGATCCTGGAGGCGCGAGCGACCAGTTTCTTGTTGCTCGCATTCACGTCGACCATCAAGTTCTGATAGCTCTTGCCGATCCGGATCATGCTCGCTGTCGTTAGCATGTTGAGTATGAGTTTCTGGGCCGTACCCGACTTCAGCCTGGTCGATCCCGTCAGGATTTCCGGACCGACGACGGGAGAAATCGCAAGATCGGCAATGCCGGCGATAACGGAATTGGGATTGCAGGATAGAGCGACGGTGACGGCGCCGACACTCTTTGCATAGTTTAGTCCACCGATGACGTAGGGTGTGCGACCGCTGACGGCGATCCCGACGACGACGTCCGCGGCCGTCAGATTGATGTCCTGCAAGGCTTGCCGGCCCTGGTCCGGATCGTCCTCTGCGCCTTCGATGGAACGCTGCAGCGCGTCGGGTCCGCCGGCGATAAGGCCGATCACCATGCTCGGTGGCACGCTGAAAGTGGGGGGGCATTCGGATGCATCGAGAACACCAAGCCGGCCGCTGGTGCCGGCGCCCATATAGATCAGCCTGCCACCTTTCTGGAAAGCCGCAACGATCTGGTTCACTGCGGCGGCGATCGCGGGAATGACCTTCTCGACCGCAATGGGGACGGTTTGATCCTCATAATTGATTTCACGCAGGATATCGAAGGTCGACAGCAGATCGATATGCATCGTGTTCGGATTGCGACCCTCGGAAACCAACTGCTCCAGTTCGGATATCAACCTTTGTTCTGTCATGTGCCTGCTCTCGAAAATAACGCTTCGATATCAATAGATCAGGGATGGCAAGCTCGATCGATAACGATCGGGCCAGCCGCAGCAGCTTTAAAATTTTCAACGCAACAGAAAGCTGGTCATCAACCCAAGCAGCGAGCCTTTGCGGCTTCGTTCGCTGCTGTTTTCCCTGTTTACCTTCGTTAACATTATGTCCATTTATTCCGTTCGTCAATCACAATAGGAATAAAATATTCCAGAATTGCCGTGAAAAACCGGCCATGCTCAGGGCTGCCATTTCAGCGCCTGCAGATCGATTTTTTAGCAAGAATGATGGCGCCCGAGACGGCATCACCGTCGATGGGTTTGAGGCGGCGGCGGACATCCGGCGCCAGCCAGGGCTCAAGCGGGCTGGAGAGGCCGCCGAGTAAGGAGACACGCGGAGCACCCTTATCGAAGAGGGTTCGGATCAAAGTGTCGATATGCTCGGCGGCACTTTGAACGATACGCCGGCCTGCGGCATCACCCTGATCCGCATGGCGCATCACCGTCGGCGCCAGAGCGGCATAGTCCGTGGCGGAGGCGCGGTCCATCCAGGCGACCGCTTCCATAGGATCATTTTGAAACCGCTGCATGATCTCTGCCAGCAACGCCGTCTTCTCGTGGCGGCCGTCATGCGCGCGCAGCGCAAGCTGCACGGACTTCAGCCCCAGGTCCGCGCCGCTGCCCTCATCGGAGATCGGAAAGCCATACCCGCCGACCCGCAAATGGCGTCCTTCGACAAAACCGAGACCAATCGATCCCGTTCCGGCGATGACGATTGCGCCGTCACGGCCCGAATGGGCACCAAGACAGGCGCCCTCGCCGTCGCTGACGAAATCGATGCTGGCAAAAGGATGCTTTATCGCCCGCAATGCTTCGAGCGCGCCCTTCCGCCCGATCCCGGCAAGCCCGACGCCGGCGTGAATCCTCGCGATCTCGGATGGACTGAGGCCCGCCTCTTCAATGGCAGCCCCTAAGGCTTTCGCAATGGAAGCCCAGGCCTCGTCTATGCCGAGCCGCGTCGTTGCTGGGCCGGACAGTCCCTGGCCCAAGACCGTGCCACTGGCATCCTCGATCCTTGCGCGGCAACCGGTACCTCCGCCGTCGACACCGAGAAAGTAGCGCGCGCTGTCTGCTTCGCCGCTCATGACGTCAGTCGCTCGATATCTGCGCCGCAAAGGCGGAGCTTGCGATCCAGTTGCTCATAGCCGCGGTCGAGATGATAGACGCGGTTGACGATGGTTTCGCCTTCCGACACCAGCGCCGCCAGCACAAGCGAGACCGAAGCGCGCAGATCGGTCGCCATGACCTGTGCGCCTCTAAGAGGGGCACCGCCGCGCACCAACGCCGTGGTGCCCTGCAGTTTGATGTTGGCGCCGAGACGCATCAATTCCGGCACATGCATGAAGCGATTTTCGAACACCGTCTCGCGGATCAGCGAGGCGCCTTCTGCGCAGCAGGCGAGCGCCATGAACTGCGCCTGCAGGTCAGTCGGAAAGCCCGGATAAGGTTCGGTTGTGATATCGGCGCCTTTGAGCGGACCATCCCTCGAAACGACCAGGCCGCGGTCGCTCGGCCAGACGCTGACGCCCATGGCCTCGAGCGCCTGCACGACGGACGCGAGATTCTCCAGCCGGGCATGGATCAATTCAAGCTGCCCGCCGGTGATGGCTGCTGCAACCGCATAGGTGCCGGCCTCGATCCGGTCGGATATGCCATGATGCTTGGCAGGCTGCCATTTCGTGCTGCCATCGATCAGGATACGATGCGTACCGGCACCCTCGATCCGGGCGCCCATCGCGCCGAGGCAAGCGGCGAGGTCAGCCACCTCCGGCTCACGCGCCGCATTCAATATCTCCGTCTCACCTTTGGCGGCGCATGCCGCCATCATCGCCGTCTCGGTCGCTCCGACTGATGGGGAACTGAGAACGATACGCGCCCCCTTCAGCCCGTTTCGGGCCGAAGCAACGATCAGGCCATTCTCGATCGCAATATCCGCTCCAAGCGTCGCCAGTGCCTTGATGTGCATGTCGACCGGCCGAGCGCCGATGGCGCAGCCGCCGGGCAGAGAGACGCGGGCATGCCCGAAGCGCGCGAGCAGGGGCGCAAGCACCAGCACCGTCGCGCGCATTCGCCTCACGGTATCATAGGAGGTTTCCTTCGAGACGATGGCGCTGGGATCGATAGTGGTGCCATGCGCAGAGCGGTTCACAACGGCTCCATGAAGCATGACGACGCCGAGCATGTTCTCGACATCCGTCACGGCCGGCAGGTTCGTCAGCTCCAGCGGATGGGGACTGAGCAGTGCCGCCGCAATCTGTGGCAAGGCGGCATTTTTGGCGCCGGAAATCGTCACAGCGCCCTGCAACCTGTTTCCGCCTGATATCCGCAGTCTGTCCATGATATGAAACCCGTCAACGAGAGGGGCGAAGGAACAGACGCCATCCCCTCTGCTTCCGGCTCAAGATTATTCGTTCATTCCGCCATGTCAATGTGGATTGGAATTTTTTATTCCAAGTTCTTTGTGATAACGTAGAGGGCTGACGGAACGAAAGCATGGTTGCCCACTCTCGGCCGGATGATATCTTGTGGCTCGATTGTGTCGACGCGTGAACCGGCCTCCACGGCCTGAAGGGGCGGATGTCTATCTTAAAGAAAATCAGCGCGAAGCTCGAAGGCATGGCGCCGGCCGATCGCCAGATCGGGCAATTCATCGTCGAAAATCCCGACCAGATGTTGCGGCTCTCATCCGCCGCCCTCGCCGCCGAGACCGGCCGCAGCCAGTCGAGCGTCGTCAAGTTCAGCCAGAAACTGGGCTACGCCGGCTATCAGGAGCTGAAACTAGCCGTCAGCGAGGCGAAGGCGCAGGAATGGCAGGCCCCGGCAGGCATGATCCACGGGACCATCGAAGTGGACGACGGCTACCTGACCATCCTGCAGAAACTGCTCGGCAGCAAGCTGCAGGCGATGCAGCAGACCATCGCCGTCAACAACGAACTGGATATCGGCAAGGCGCTGAAAGCACTCTACGAAGCCCGCCGCATTCATCTCGCCGGCGTCGGCGCCTCATCACTGGTCGCCCGCGACTTTTCCTACAAGCTGATGAAGCTCGGGCGCAATGTGCTGCACGATAGCGACAGCCATGTGCAGATGGCCAATGCATCGACCCTCGGCCCCGACGACCTCCTGTTCGCCCTCTCCTATTCCGGCACCAGCATCGAAACCCTGCGGATCGCCGAACTTGCCAGCCAGCGAAATGCCACCGTCATCGCCGTGACCGGCCTTCAGGACAATCCCCTGGCCCATGTCGCCGATATCCGCCTCTATACCGTCGGCGACGAAGACCGCGTCCGCTCTTCGGCCATCACGGCGCGCGACGCACAACTGATGCTGACCGACCTGCTGTTCATCCTGCTGGTGCAGAGACAGCCCGACGCCAACGACTACGTCCATAACAGCGAAGCGGCCGTCTCAGTGCTGAAGGCCAAGCAATTGTCGTAAAAAGCGCTCATCCAGCCGCACATGCCATTGGCGGAATCGATCCATTCATGCCTAGGTTGTATATTTTAAATATACAACTAGCCACTTAGCGTCCGTGACATTCCCGCAACATTGTTGACTGTTGCGCTCAATGATTGTCTTTTTACTGTATCCATCATTGTTGCAAAATCGAAAATCTGTATACTCCAGGACGCGGTTAGGGACCGCTACCCGAAAGGGTTTACGAAACGGGACCGGGGTGGGGACGTCGATTTTTCGGCGCGATAACCTGTGCCCAATCGAGAATAGATTGGACTCACTATGAACATAAGAACGCTTCTTCTCACCTCTGCGGCGGCACTCGCCGCTGCCTCTGGTGCGCATGCGGCTGATGCTATCGTCGCTGCCGAACCGGAGCCTCTTCAGTACGTTCGCATTTGCGACGCTTATGGCGTGGGATATTTCTTTATTCCGGGTACCGAAACTTGCCTGAAGATCGGCGGCCAAGTTCGCTCCGAAGGTGAATGGTATGACGCTTATAGCCCGACAAACAAAGTCGGCACGCTGTGGCATACCCGCGCGGAACTCAATCTCGATACCGCGACCGATACCGAATACGGTGCACTGAAGACCAATGTCGTCCTGCGTTGGGACTGGCAGGAAGGCGGCTCCACCGCTACGAAACTGCTGTTTGCCAATATCAGCCTCGGTGGCTTCACGGTCGGCAAGCTCGATTCGCAGTACAACCTCTATGCAGGCTATGCCGGCGACGTCATCAACGACGACGTGATCTATGACGGTCCGTACGAACTCAACCAGCTGACCTACAACTATGACGCCGGCAACGGCTTCACGGCGGTGATCTCGCTGGAAGACTCCAACTCGGCCAACGATAGCGATGCCTATGACGGCGCCTGGGTTACCTCGAAGGCCGACCATTATGCGCCGAATGTCGTTGCTGGTGCTGGCTACAAGTCCGGCATTTGGGGCGTCAAGGTCGTCGGTGGTTATGACTCCATCGTCGAAGAAGGTGCCATCAAGGCTCGCGTCGACGCCGACTTCGGCACTTTCTCTGCCTTCTTGATGGGAGGCTGGAACACGGACGGCGACAAGCTGAACCAGTATGCCGGCTCCAATCTGTCGGAAGATTCTTGCCCTCCGGGCCGTGGCGATCTTTGCGGCTGGGGTGACTGGGCTGCCTGGGGCGGTGTCGCAGTTCCCTTCAACGACAAGCTGAAGTGGAACCTGCAGGTCGCTTACACTGACTCCAAGATCTTCGCCGCGACTACGAACCTGAAGTTCAATCCGGTGAAGAACCTGCTGATCGAGCCTGAAGTGTCCTACACCAACTGGGATTCGATCAATCAGGACCAGTGGGCCGGTATCCTGCGCTTCCAGCGTAGTTTCTGATCAGATTGACCTCCGATCAGTAAATGGGGATTGGTCCGGTTTTTCCCTGCCGGACCTTTCCTTGCCGCAGATTTGGGGAAATTTCAGCTTTGCAGCGTTTCGAGGCTCTTGGCAGCTGCAGCCTGGGGACAGCCTGTCAGGTCGGCCGCTTGCAATTCCTGCTGCTCGATCTCTCTCAACTGACGAAGCACATCCGCGATCGTCAAACCGCTGAGCGCTCCCGTCACGGCGAATTCCGCCCGGCGCGCCACACATTCGAACAGTGCGGCAATATGCGTGCTCACAGGACAGCGGCACGGCACGTCGTCGCGTGCAGCCCAAAGCCTTTTGTCGAAAATGACCGAGCTATAGATGTCGTGAAGGGTAATTTCACTCGTCGACCGTCCAAGACGGATACCGCCATTCTTCCCGGCGGACGAAATCAATATTCCGCTTTGGCTGAGCGGCACGAGCAATTTCCGAACGAAACTGGGATTGGAGCCGAGACCGGCGGCCAGTTCAAAACTTGTGCACCGCAAACCGTCCCGGTTGTTTACGGCCACAGTCAACACCATCTGAAATGCCGTCGGAAACCGAGTGTCTATCATAAAATTTTTATAGCCTAGCCTCGCCCAACAATCCAGTCCCGCAGTTAAACGGCAAAATGGACCTCTGTAAAGTGGAGGCGGTGATCTTGCACAACGACAAATTACAGCCATCGTCGGCAGTCAGGATTACTGCATTGCACCTAAAAATAGGTGCAATGCACACAACAATACTTACAATCGGCGTCTAGGCCCGGAAATCGATTTCAATCTCCGGGGTTATACGCAAGACGATTTACACTTATGGTTTGATGCCGTTGAGATGGCTTTCGAGGAAATGCAGATTGTCCTGACCCCAATAGAGCTCGCCGTCATAAAGGAATGACGGAAAGCCGAAGACGCCGTTCTTGATGGCAAACTCACGGTCCGCCGTCCACTTGCCTTGCACATCCGCATCGCTCTCGCGCTTCGAGAGCGTATCGCCGTCGAAACCTGCGGCGCTAGCGATCGCCTTGCGTACCTCGGGATTGCCAATATCCTCGCCACGGCCCCAGAACGCTTCCTGCAGGATCTTCGTCAGGTCGAGCCACGGCTTGCCGTCGAGATAGGCGGCAATGACCATAAAGGCGGCAGGCGCCGGGTCAGCGAGCGGCGGGCGGTTTTCCAGAAGCAGCTTCTTGCCTCGAAAGCCGGCCCAGCGCTTGAGATCCCTCTGCCAATATTGGCGACGGGCCTCGGGCCGGTTGCGCGAGAAGATACCACCATTCTCTTCGACGACGGTGGTGAGATAGGGCCGGATTTCCGCGCCCGTCTTTTCAACGAGATCGAGAAATGGCTCCAGCCCGATATACGACCAGGGCGAGCCGATGGAAAAAACGTAATCTATGATCTTGGTCACTGTCTGCCGCATCCCATGCATGATATGAAAACTCGCGGATTTTGATCAGCAAGGTGGCAAGTGCGCAAGCGCCAACCGGATGCCGTGGCGCAATTTCCATAACGATATCGTTACCCGGCTCCGGAAGACGCGGGCTATACTCCGCGATCGTCAGGACGTAGCTTCCGGCTCCGATTGTAATCTGTCTGGAGAAATTCCCATGGACCTCGGTCTCGGCAATAAGGTCGTTCTGATTACCGGCGGCTCGAAGGGCATCGGTTATGCCTGCGCCCGCCTGTTCCTATCCGAGGGCGCGCGCGTCGGCATCTGCTCACGAGCGCAAGCCAACATCGACACCGCGCTCTCCCGGCTTCCCGGAGCCAGCGGCTATGCCGCCGACCTGACCTCCGAACGGCAGGCTTTGGCAGTCGTCGACAAGCTCGAGAACGATGTCGGTCCGATCGATATTCTCGTCAACAGCGCGGGTGCCGCCATGCGTACGCCGGTGCAGGACCTGACCCCGTCCGCCTGGCGGGCGGCGATGGAGGCGAAGTATTTTTCCTATATCAACGTTCTTGATCCGGTCATCAAGCGCATGGCCGCGCGCGGTTCGGGCACGATCGTCAACATCATCGGCAGTGGCGGCAAGGTCGCGTCTCCGACCCATCTTGCCGGCGGTGCCGCCAATGCCGCATTGATGCTCGCGAGCGTCGGTCTTGCCAATGCCTATGCCGGCCAGGGCGTCCGTGTTGTCGGCCTCAACCCCGGCCTCACCGAGACGGATCGCGTTGCCGAGGGTATAAAGGCCGAAGCCAAACTTGCCGGCGGAACCGAGGAAGATGCCCTGGCCACCGCCCTGCGCCGCATCCCCATCGGCCGCATGGCTGCCCCGGAAGACATCGCCAATGTCGTCGCCTTCCTCAGTTCGTCCAAGGCGAGCTATGTCACCGGCGTCGTGATCAGCATGGATGGAGCGCAGGTCCCGACTGTGGTTTGAGACGGCCGATATCGAGCCCCGCTTTATGCAGCCGCTTTCCAGTCGAGTCCGATATCGAGCGTCGGCGCGCTGTGCGTCACCCAGCCGACGGAGATCAGATCGACGCCGGACGCAGCAATTGCCGGAGCAGTTGACGGCGTAACACGGCCCGAGGCCTCGGTGATTGCCCGCCCCGCAACGATATTCACCGCTTCGCGCAATTGATCGGGCGTCATATTGTCGAGCAGCACAGCGTCGACACCCTCTGCCATCGCCTCGCGAAGCTGGTCGAGCGTATCCACTTCGACCTCGATCTTGACCATGTGGCCGACGCCGACTTTCGCGCGCCGGATCGCCTCGGCAACGCCACCGGCGATCGCGACATGATTGTCCTTGATCAGCACCGCATCATAGAGCGCGAAACGATGGTTCATTCCGCCACCGGCCCGGACCGCATATTTCTCCAGCGCCCGCAATCCCGGCGTCGTCTTGCGGGTGCAGACGATCGACGCTTTCGTGCCGCTGATCGCCTCGACGATACCGGCCGTCACCGTCGCGATACCGGAGAGATGACCGAGGAAATTCAGTGCAGTCCGCTCCGCCGTCAACAGACCGCGGGACGGACCTTCGATCGTTGCGATCACATCGCCGGCGCCGACCTTCGCGCCGTCGTTACGATGACGGGTCATGGCCGTCCTGGGATCGACAAGCTGGAAGGCGAGTTCCGAGGCATCTAGCCCGGCGACCACGCCCGGCTGACGAGCCACCATGGCAACAGTGGAGCGATGATCCTCCGGGATGACGGCGGCAGACGTGATATCGCCGGCAAGGCCGAGATCTTCCAGCAGGGCATTGCGTACCAGCGGCTCGACAACGACGCGCGGGAGGGGAACGAGGGTCATGTCAGGCGCTCCTGGCGAAGGAATAGGGAATGACGGATCGGGCAATGTCCAATGCATCGGACAGACGCATCGTCCGGCGCTTGGCCTGTGACAACTTCAGCGGAAAATCCGTGCGGGCGTGAGCACCGCGCGATTCCGCCCGCAGGCTGGCGAAGACGGCGATCAGCAGCGCCACGATGGCTGGATCGGCGGCCGGACCTTCGCTTTCGGCCAACGGCAGAAGCGCAGCGATCGCCCCATGAATGGCACCGGCATTGCGAAGCACGCCGAGATGACGCGAGACGATCGGCCGGACAGGCGAAGCATCCGGGGCTGGCGAGCGTACATATTCGGACGGCATATTGGCAGGCGTCGCAGCGCTATTGCCAATGTCCCGTGCCGCGCGCATGCCCATGACGGCGGCCTCCAGCAGCGAGTTGCTGGCGAGCCGATTGGCTCCGTGAAGGCCGGTGGACGCCGCCTCCCCTGCCACCCAGAGGCCAGAGACGGAGCTACGGCCGTTCGCATCCGTTGCCACACCGCCCATGTGATAGTGAACGGCGGGACGCACTGGGATGAGTTCGCTCGATGGATCAATGCCGGCCTCCCGGCAGAGCGCATCGATCACGGGGAACCGGGTGGAAAAGCGCCTGCCGAGTGCTTGGCGAGCATCGAGAAAGACGCGACCGCCGCGGGCGATTTCCGCACTGATCGCCCTTGCAACGACATCGCGCGGGGCCAATTCCGCGCCGGGAATCAGCGTCATGAAACGCTCGCCTTTCTCATTGACGAGTAAGGCACCTTCGCCGCGCACGGCTTCGCTGACCAGCGCCAGCGGCCGGCGACGGGAATCGAGAGCCGTCGGGTGAAACTGCACAAATTCCATGTCAGCCAGAAGCGCCCCTGCCCTCGCGGCAAGCGCGATTCCCTGGCCGAAATTGCCGATGGGGTTGGTCGTCGCATCGAAGAGACCACCAATACCGCCGGTCGCAAGCAGGACGTGGGAGGTGGGCAGAACGACCATTCCCTTCGGGGTTGCGCATAGGAGGCCGCTGATCCGCTCGCCATCCAGGAGCAACCGCCGCGCCTCATATCCTTCAAGCACAGTAATGGACGGCGTGTTGGCGACGGCCTGCACCAGCGCCCGGACGATCGCCGCGCCGGAGCCGTCGCCTTCGGCATGAACGATGCGGCGGCGCGAATGAGCGGCCTCGAGGCCGAGCGACAAGGTACCCGCGCCATTGCGGTCAAAGCGCACGCCGGCCCGCTCCAAAGCGGTGATTGCTGCAGGCGCTTCGCCAACGATGCTCGCGGCCACAGCTGGATCGCAGAGCCCATCGCCGGCGGCCAGCGTGTCGGCAAGATGCAGCTCTGCGCTATCATCCGCTCCCATGCTGGCGGCGATGCCGCCTTGAGCCCAGGCGCTCGATGTCTCAGCGCCGAGTGCCGCGCGAGTGAGAATGACGGCCGGTTGCGGCGCCAACGTCAGCGCCGCCATCAGCCCGGCAAGACCGCTGCCGACGATGACGACGCGGCCGGCGAGATCGTTAAGAACCTCGGTCATATCGCCAGCATCCTTTCCACGGCGCGACGCGCCGCAACGGCGATAGCCGGATCCACGGTCACTTCGTGCTGATTTTCCTCGAGTGCCTTGCGGATATTGCCGAGCGTGATCCGCTTCATGTGCGGGCAGAGATTGCAGGGCCGGATGAACTCGACATCAGGATGATGGACGGCGACGTTGTCGCTCATCGAACATTCGGTCAGAAGTACGACCCGCGCCGGGCGCTTCTTGCCAACATAGTCAGACATGACGGCGGTGGAGCCGGCGAAATCCGCTTGCCTGACGACATCAGGCGGGCACTCCGGATGAGCAAGCACCGTCACGCCCGGATAATTTTCGCGAAGCTGGCGTACATCGTCGGCGGTAAAGAGCTCATGCACCTCGCAATGCCCATGCCAGGCGATGATCTCGACATTGGTCTCGCGCGCCACGTTCTGCGCCAGATATTCGTCGGGGATCATCAGCACCTTGGGGACGCCGAGCGATTCCACCACCTGCTTGGCATTGCCCGAGGTGCAGCAAATATCGGATGCCGCCTTCACCGCGGCGGACGTATTGACATAGGTGACAATGGGAATACCGGGATGGGCCTGGCGCAACAATGCAATATCTTCCGGCGTGATCGATTCCGCGAGCGAACAACCGGCAGCCATGTCGGGGATCAGGACGGTCTTTTCCGGATTGAGCAGCTTGGCAGTCTCGGCCATGAAATGCACGCCGGCCAGCACGATGATGTCGGCGTCCACGTCGATCGCCTTGCGGGCAAGCGCCAAGCTATCGCCGACGATATCGGCGACGCCGTGGAAGATCTCCGGCGTCTGATAGTTATGCGCGAGGATGACGGCATTGCGGCTGCGTTTCAGTTCGAGAATCGCCTCGACATCATCCTGAAACATCATCCATTCGGCTTTGGGGATAACGCGGCTGACACGATCATAGAGGGAGGATGCGGATACGGGGTAGTTCATGACCGGCTCCTTATTATACTCAATTTGAGCATATGACGCGCAAATAGATATTCTCGTTGTGAGCATATGTCAATTGCGGGAGAGCGGTAATTTCGTTCCGGCGAGTTCACGTTCTTCGAGGACGGCGCGACGGAAGCGGAAGAGCTTCGCCGGGCGCCCCCCTGTCTCGCTTTCGGTTGCACCGGTTTCCTCCACCAGCTCCTGCTGCTCGATCAGCCGGCGGAAGTTCTGCTTGTGCAGCGTCAGGCCCGCCAGGGCCTCGACGGTGCGCTGCAGTTGAAGGAGCGTAAAACTTTCCGGCATCAGTTCGAAAACCACAGGCCGATATTTGATCTTCGCACGCAACCGCGCCATGCCGGTCGCAAGAATGCGGCGGTGATCGGCAAACATCGGTCGGCCGGAATTGCTCTGCTGCGCGCAACCCGCCTCCAAGACAAGCCCAGCCTCATAAAGAAGCTCATAGCGCTGCAGCACGAGATCTTCGTTCCAGGCGCTATCGTTCAAACCAAAGGCAAAGTCGGCGCGGCGTCGGCGTTGGTCGCGCCGGGCCGGATCGTTGGCGACCCAGCTATCCAACCGCCCGATAATATCGTCCAGGACAGATGGCCGGCCGCGACGATGGTCCTCCCAGGGGAGATATTCGTACCAACCATGCCAGCCCGGTCTGCCAGCGCCGGGGGCTGCCTGCTCGCGCACTAGCCCGAGATAGCTGATCGAGATCGTTCGGCCGCCGAGAATCTCGTTATTCCGGTCGCGGTCGGCAAATGTGTAAAGCTGCTCGAGATATCCGACCGGATGCGCCGTCTGTTCCCGCACCCATTCGCGAAGACCGCTCTGCAAGGTCCGGTGCCCGAGTTCGAACGGTCCCGATGGCAATGCATCGCCGGACCGCACCGTCATCACCCTGGGATCGTTACCGGTAACGGCCGTCAGAACCGCGATCAATTCGGCGTGCGCAAGTCCGATGGTCAAGGAGATTCCCTATCTTATTTGGAGCTTAACGTTTCTCGCACGAAGCGTCGCCGAAGCCAATGCAGCTGTTCGGCCACTCAACATTTCACGACATCGCAAACGCTTCAAAACACCGCTCATACCCGAACTCGTGTCCATCAAAACACATTGCAAGCGTGGTATTGATATATTGATGCATTAGTGCTTTAGTGCACGAATAATGAATGCCGGCCGTGCCGGATCTGGGAGGATATTATGAGCAATACTGGACTGCAGGAGCAGGCAAGCTCCGCCATGATGCGAAGGGTGGCGATCGCCTCCTGCATCGGCACCACTGTCGAGTGGTACGATTTCTTCATCTACGCCACCGCCTCGGCACTGGTTTTCAACAAGCTGTTTTTCCCGAGCTTCGATCCGCTCGTCGGCTCGCTTGTCGCGCTCGGCACCTATGCTGCGGGCTTTTTCGTGCGCCCGATCGGTGGCCTGTTGTTCGGTTATCTCGGCGATCGATACGGTCGCAAGAGTGCGCTGGTCACCACGCTTTTGATCGTCGGCGTCGCTACATTCGTCATCGGTTTGATGCCGACCTACGAGAGCATCGGCATCTCCGCTCCATTGATCCTGCTGTTCATCCGCATGCTTCATGGCTTTGGCATCGGCGGCGAACAGGGCAACGCGATTCTCATCATGTGCGAGCACGCGCCTGCCAGGCGGCGTGGCTATTTCGGCTCTTGGGTGCAGACGGGTGCGCCTGCCGGCTTCATCCTGCCGCTTGGTATCTTCGCTGTGTTGACGACCACCCTGTCGGACGAGGCCTTCCTGAGCTGGGGCTGGCGTATTCCCTTCCTCCTCAGCCTCGTACTGGTCGCCGTCGGCATGTATATCCGTCTGCAACTGACGGAATCGCCGCTGTTCCTGGAAATGCGCAAGCGCCGCGCGGAGGACCCGCATCCGCTGGTCGAGATCGTCAGGAAATATCCGCGTTATCTCGCCCTCGGCTGCGGCACCAAATTTGCCGAAAGCGTCGCCTTCACCAGCTTTGCCGTGCTGATTACCGCCTATGCGACGAGTCGCGGCGTGTCGCGGCCGGTGATGACGACGGCATCGCTCGTGGCAATCGTGCTGGAATTAATCAGCATGCCGTTTTGGGGCGCCCTTTCCGATCGCATCGGCCGCAAGCCCGTCTATACGCTGGGCGCGGCAACCGTGCTTCTGGCAAGCTTTCCTACCTTTGCCCTGGTCTACTATCGCGTCGACAGCTACATCTGGGTGGGGCTAACGTCGGCGCTGGCAATCGGTCATAGCGCAATGTACGGGCCACAGGCAGCCTATTTTGCCGAATTCTTCCCGACACGCATCCGCGCAAGCGGCGTCTCCTTCATCCAGCAGATCGGCGCGCTGATCGGGTCCGTCGGGACGCTTGCCGCCGGTTGGCTGCTGGCGCTTTTGAATGGCGCCCCCTGGGCGCTCGCCGGCTTCATCGCTCTCGGCTGTGTTATTACTATCGCCTGCACGGCGGCGTTGCCGGAAACGGCACCGCGCCTCGGACGATGGAAGGACTTGGTCGACGGTTTGACGCCGGGCGATCATTTAGAAGTTCGCGGTCAGCGCGCATAAATAAGAGACAAGATGATATCAGCATTCGAAGTGTTCTCCGACCGTTGGGGGTTTCTCGGCGAAAGCCCGGTCTGGTCGGAGGACGGCAATTGCCTCTGGTGGGTCGATACCGAAGGCTGCCGGCTGCTGCGGACGGACGCGGCATCAGGCAGAACCGAGGTCTGGGACGCACCGGAGGCTGTCGGCTGCATCACCATGCGACCGGATGGGATGCTGCTGGCAGGCCTCGCCAGCGGCATTTTTCTCTTCGATCCGGCAAATGGTCGTTTCGATCCGGCCTGCTCGCCAGAAAGCCGCAGGGATGTTCGCTTCAACGACGGCGCCCTCGATCCGGCGGGCCGCTTCTGGGCAAGCACCATGCACCTGGAGCTCACCGAACCCGCGGGAGCCGTTTTCTGCATCGAAGCCGATCTTACACACCGCCGTCTTTTCGATGGCCTGTGGACGCCGAACGGACTCGCCTTCGATCCGGTTCGTAGCCGCATGTATTTCTCGGATTCTCATCCCACCGTGCAAACCATCTGGGTTTGCGACTATGACGTGGTCACAGGAATGCCAAGCAATCGCCGCGTCTTTGCGACGACGCATGATTTCGCCGGCCGGCCGGACGGCGCGTTCATCGATGAGGATGGCATCTACTGGATCGCCGGCGTTGGTGGATCACAGCTTCTCCGCTTCGCGCCGTCAGGCGAAGCGCTGGAACCGATCCCTTTTCCGGTGACGCATCCAACCAAGATCGTCATGGACGGAGCCAATCCGCGCTCCGTTTTCGTGACGACCAGACGGACCGTCCCCGAAGAGGAAACGCACACCTGCGGGCATGTGCTGCGCGCGACGTTGTCGTAATCGCAATCGGTAGGCTGCCTATCGGCTGACGTAATCCGGATATTTCTCGCAGATGAGATCGATGATCGACAGCGTGCCGGAAAGATGCTTTCGAAGCGCTGCCACCGCCTGTTCCACGTCCCCTGACTGGACAGCATCGACGATGGCATGGTGATCGGTAATGACCTGCTGCTGTTTGCCCGGCATCGGCAGGTTCAGCATGCGAAGCCGATCGAGATGGACGCTCTGGCGCCGGACGGTCGCCCAGAGTCCCAGGATGCCGACCCTTTCGAAGAGAATACGGTGGAAATCCTTGTCGAGGCCATCGAATAGATCGTAGGTCTCCGGCGAAATGACATGCTCTTGCCGCACCAGAACATGCCGAAGTGCCGCTGCCGTTTCCTCGGGGAATTCGGTCGTCAGCCGCCGGATGGCCTCCAGTTCGATCGATAGACGCAGGAAATGCGCCTCGATGGCGTTGCCGATGTCGATTCTCGCGACGACGGTCGCATATTGCGGGTAGACCTCGACAAGCCCCTCCTCCTCCAGCCTGATCAAGGCGTCGCGAACCGGCGTCTGGCTGACGTTGAATTCGCTCTGAAGCGAGATACGCGACAGGACGGTGGTCGGCGGCAAACTCATTGAAAGAATACGCGATCGCAGGATTTCCAGGATCTGCGGCGCGACCTGGCGGGAGCGGTCCAAGGCAAATTCTTTCGGGTTTACTTTCACTGGCTACCTTCCCCATCGAGAGCGTCAGCCCATAAAGCACAATTTAGGGCTTGATGCACTGATACATTAGTGCTTTAGTTGATTTATGTAAACGCGATTTCATGAGTTTGCGCCTAATTTGGGAGGATGTAGTGAGAGGATTTCTTCGCGGCATGACCGCGGTCGCCATGATGCTGGCCGGCACTTTTTCGGCCGCTGCCGAAAAAACCGACATTTCGATCACCCGCAACCTTCTCGACATACCGTCGGTCTTCGCAGGCCTACTGACGGTCATCGTCATCGGCCTTATTGTCGAGAACCTGGTTTTCCAAACCATCGAGCGTCGAACCCTGCAGAAATGGGGCATGAAGGAATGATGCCCCGCGCGGAATCATCTCTTATGATAGTTGAATATAAGGTCCTAAAATAATGAATGCCAAAAGGAAATCGGCAGAGTTGCGCAGCGCCAAATGGTTTGCGCCCGACGACCTCAGAAGTTCGGGGCACCGTTCACGCACCATGCAGATGGGCTATGCCCCGGAAGAATGGACGGGCAAGCCCGTCATCGCCATCCTCAATACCTGGTCCGACGCCAATCCCTGCCACGCCCACTTTAAGCATCGCGTCGAAGACGTGAAGCGCGGCATCTTTCAGGCCGGCGGCTTCCCTCTCGAACTGCCGGCGCTGTCGCTGTCCGAAAGCTATGTCAAACCGACCACCATGCTCTACCGCAATATGCTGGCGATGGAAGCCGAAGAGCTTCTGCGCTCGCATCCGGTCGACGGTGCCGTCCTGATGGGCGGCTGCGACAAGACCACGCCTGGCCTCGTGATGGGCGCGCTCAGCATGGGCTTGCCTATGATCTACCTGCCCGCCGGCCCGATGCTGCGCGGCAATTATCGCGGCGAATATCTGGGGTCCGGGTCGGATGCCTGGAAGTTCTGGGATGAACGCCGCGCCGGCACGATTTCGGAGAAGGAATGGGTCGAGGTCGAAGCCGGCATTGCCCGGTCCTACGGGCACTGCATGACCATGGGCACGGCGAGCACCATGACGGCGATTGCCGAGGCGTTGGGCCTCACGTTGCCCGGAGCGAGTTCAATTCCGGCAGCCGACTCCAACCACATCCGCATGTCGTCAGCCGTCGGCCGCCGCATTGTCGAGATGGTCTGGGAAGACCTTGTTCCCGCGAAGATCGTGACTACGGCCGCCGTCAGCAATGCCGTCGCCGTGGCGATGGCAACAGGCTGTTCTACCAATGCGGTCGTGCATCTGATCGCGATGGCACGCCGCGCGGGCGTCGACCTTACGTTGGACGATCTCGATAAGGCCGGCCGTATGACCCCGGTGCTTGCCAATATCCGACCGACCGGCAAGGCCTATCTCATGGAGGACTTCTACTATGCCGGCGGCCTGCGCGCGCTGATGGCGAAGCTGTCTGCCAAGCTCGATCTCTCGGCGCTGACCGTTTCCGGTGTCACCCTCGGCGAAACGCTGGATGGCGCCAAGTGCTACAACGACGACGTCATCCGCTCGCTCGACAATCCCGTCTATCATGAAGGGTCGCTTGCGGTTCTGAAGGGCAATCTCGCGCCGACCGGCGCCGTCATCAAACCGGCCGCCTGCGATCCACGTTTTCACAAGCATCAAGGACCGGCGCTGGTATTCGACAGCTATCCGGAGATGAAGGTGGCAGTCGATGACGAAAATCTCGACATCACGCCCGACCACGTCATGGTGCTGCGCGGTGCCGGTCCGCAGGGCGGCCCGGGTATGCCGGAATGGGGCATGCTACCGATGCCGAAGGCGTTGCTAAAGACGGGCCATCGCGACATGCTGCGCCTCTCCGACGCCCGCATGAGCGGGACGAGCTACGGCGCCTGCATCCTGCATGTCTCGCCGGAATCGCACGTCGGCGGCCCGCTGGCGCTGTTGAAGAACGGAGACATCGTTCGCCTCGATCTCGAAGCCCGGCGGATCGACATGCTGGTGGACGAAGATGAATTGCAGCGGCGGCGTGAAGCCTGGGTCAAGCCGGCGGAAAAGTTCGGCCGCGGCTATGGCTGGATGTTCGCTCGCCATGTGGCGCAGGCCGACGCCGGCTGCGACTTCGATTTCCTGGAAACCGGTTTCGGCCCGACGCCGGGCGAACCCGACATTTATTGACCGCAAAGGACATATGTCATGAGCAATTACGTGCTGAGCAGCGAGACGCGCAACAAACTGATGGGCGTGGCCACGCCGACGATCGCCACGGCACTCTTCAAGCGGGGCTTTCGCAATCAATTCATCCAGGATGTCCGCCCGCTATCGCCGAAGAAGGCGAACATGGTCGGCCAGGCCTTCACACTGCGCTACATCCCCGCGCGCGAAGACCTGAATACGCTCGATGTCTTCCGCAACCCTGAACATCCGCAGCGCGCTGCCGTCGAAAAGTGCCCGCCCGGCGCGGTTCTTGTCATGGACAGTCGCAAGGATGCACGAGCGGCCTCGGCCGGCTCGATCCTGATATCGCGGCTGCAGGTGCGGGGCGTCGCCGGCGTTGTAACCGATGGCGGCTTCCGCGACAGCCCGGAAATCGCCAACCTCGATATCCCCACCTACCATCACCGTCCGTCCGCGCCGACGAACCTGACGCTGCACCAGGCGATCGAAATGAACGTGCCGATCGGCTGCGGCGACGTCGCGGTTTTCCCCGGCGACGTTCTCGTCGGCGACAATGAGGGCGTCATTGTCATCCCGGCCCACCTCGCCGACGAAATCGCCGACGAGACTGTTGAAATGACGGCCTACGAGGATTTCGTCACCGAGGAAGTCTTGAACGGCGCGACCATCATCGGGCTCTATCCGGCAACCAGCGACGCACCGAAGGTCAAGTTTGCGGAGTGGAGGAAGAAAAACGGACGTTGATCACCGCGATCAAGGCAAAACGCAAAGCCGCGACGGACAATTCGGCCTCGCGGGCCTGCAAATCGAAATCCCGTCATTGATCGCGACGGGATTTCGCATGTCTCGAAAGGCGAAATAAGCGGAGCTTATCCGGCCCAGTTCATCCGGTTCAGGAAGAAGCTTTCATTGGGAGTCGGCTGAAAATTCAGCGCCTTGGCCGCGCCGTAGATCGCATCCATCTGATAAAGCGGCACGGTGGGCACTTGGTCGACGATGAACTGGCCGATCTTTTCATAATCTGCCAGTCGTTTCTGTTCGTCCGGCGACGAGCCGGCCTCGTCTAGCAAGGCGTCGATTTCCGGTTTTGCGACGATCGTCCAGGTGCTGCCCGAGTGGAACAGATAATTCAGAACGCCATCGGCATCCTGGCAGGCACAGGAATTGGTGCTGATTGCCAAGGCCGGAGCGTCAGCCGGGCCCTTCTGGATGAGCTGCAGGAACGTCGGCGTGTCGACCTGCGAGATTTCGACGTCGAAGCCGACCTCCTGTAGTTCCTGCAAAATAGCTTCGGCGACGCGCTGATCGAAGAAGGCGCCGATGGTTAGCTGAAACTTGGCCGGCTTGCCGGCGCTGGCAATCAGAGCCTTTGCCTTGTCCGCATCGTAGGGCAGCCCGGCAATCTTGTCGCTCCAGCCGAAATGCGCCGGCGTCATCATCTGGCCGACCGGCTTGTCGAAGCCACCGAGAATGCCCTGCGTGATGCCTTCCTTGTCGATGGCATAAGCGAGCGCCTGGCGCAGTTGCAGATTGTCGAAGGGCGGCTTGTTCGGATTGATGCGGATGAAGGCCATTCTTTCGGTCAGCACCGGTACCGCCTTGACGGTTTGCGAGCCTTCCAACTGCGCCGCCTGATCGGACGTCAGGGCACGAGCGAAATCGGCAACGCCTGCCTGCAGGTCCGCAAGCCGGGTCGAAGCATCCGGCACGGCGCGGAACACTGCCTGTTCGAACGGGCCTTTGTTACCCCAATAACCGTCGTAACGAACGAGCGTAACGGAAACACCGCGATCCCACTTTACAAACTTATAGGGGCCGCTGCCGACCGGCGCCAGATTGAACGCCTGGTTACCGACTTTCTGGACCACATGCTCGGGAACGATGGAGAGTTTGGTCAACTGCGCCAGCAACGCCGGATAGGGGGTCTTGAGCGTCAGTGTGACCTCATGATCCCCGGAAACCTCGGCCTTGGCGATCTTGGCGAACTGGCTGAGCTGCGGGCTCGCCAGCTTTGGATCGACGATGCGATTGACGCTGAAAGCCACGTCTTCGGCAGTCAGCGGCGTGCCGTCGTGAAAGGTCACGTCGCTGCGCAGGCTGAAGGCGATCTTAGTGTCCGACAGGCTCTTCCAGGAGGTGGCAATCTCCGGAACGATCTTGCCGCTATTGTCGCGGGTCACGAGATTGTCGAAAATATTGCGATAGACGAAATAACTGTCCGGGTTCCATTGAATCTGCGGATCGAGCGTCGACGGCTCATTGACGAGATCCACGACGATCTGCTGCTTCTCGGCAGCCTGGGTGATTATTGCGGATGGCAAAAGGGCGAGCCCGAGAACCGCCGCGAAAACAAAAACTTTGCGTAGCATCATCATCTACTCCTCTAGGAATGTGGCGCTCTCACGTGGCATGCAGCGGAATGGCCGCCCTGCTGAAGCGCCTCAAGCTCGGGCGAAATCGTTCGGCAGATTGGCACGGCGATGGGGCATCGGGTCGAAAAGCGGCAACCTGCCGGCGGATTGGCAGGACTCGGCAGATCGCCTTGCAGGATGATGCGCTGCCGGTGGCGTTGCGCTTTGGGATCGGGCAACGGCACCGCGCTAAGCAGCGCTTCCGTATAGGGGTGAACCGGGTTCGCAAAAACCTCCGCCGTCGATCCGGTCTCAGCGATCCGGCCGAGATACATCACCGCAACGCGATCGGCGAAGTGGCGTACGACCGACAGGTCGTGCGAAATGAACAGATAGGAAAGACCGAGGCGTTGCTGCAATTCCAGCAGCAGGTTCAGGATTTGTGAGCGGATCGATACATCCAGCGCCGAAACCGGTTCGTCGAGAATGAGCAGCTTGGGCTGCAGCGCGATTGCCCGGGCAATGACGATACGTTGCCGCTGCCCGCCGGAAAAGGCGTTGGGCTTGCGGTCGGCGTGACCTGGATTGAGCCCGACGAGCTCCAGCAATTCCGCAACGCGTCGCCGGCGTTCTTCCCGCGTGCCGGTACCGTGAACGATCAGAGGTTCGGCAATGCTCTCGCCGATGGTGAGCTTGGGATTGAGCGCCGAAACCGGATCCTGGAACACGATCTGGATATCACGGGAAAGATCGGCGCGGCGCACGGAGGCGTCGCTCGTGACATCTTCCCCGTTGAAGATGATCCTGCCCGCCGTCGCACGCTGCATTCCGAGGATCGTGGCGCCGAGCGTCGACTTGCCGCAACCGGATTCACCGACCAGCGCCAGGCTTTCTCCCGGTGCGATATCGAGATCGACACCATCGACCGCCTTCAACCAACCGATCGGCCGGCCGAGAAAACCGCCACGGATTGGGAAATGAACGCGAAGATCGCGTACCGAAATGAGCGGCCCGGTCATGCAAGCCTCCCGGTCTGGTCCTGATGCCAGCAGGCCGCCCGGCGGTCGGTGCCGGCGGCGGCAAGCGGCGGCGTTTGGCGGCAGTCCTCGTCAGCCAACGGACAGCGCGTCGAAAACCGGCATCCCTCCGGCCAGGCGCCGATATCCGGCACGGTGCCGCTGATCGTCGGCAACAGCGTCTTTGCCTCGCCATCTAGCCTTGGAATGGTCGACAGCAGCATCCGCGTATAGGGGTGCCTCTGCTCGTCGAAGATTGCATCGACGGACGCCTCTTCCACGATCCGGCCGGCATACATTACCGCCACGCGGTCGGCGATATCGGCAACGACGCCCATATCGTGGGTAATCAATAGGATCGCCGTGCCGGTCTCGGCACGCAGCCGCTTCATCAGTTCCAGAATCTGCGCCTGGATCGTTACATCGAGCGCCGTCGTCGGCTCGTCGGCGATCAGGAGGCGCGGCCGGGTGATCAACGCCATGGCGATCATCGCCCTCTGGCACATACCACCGGACAATTCGAAGGGAAACTGATGGAAACGCATGGCCGGCTCGGGAATACCTACCTCGTCAAGCATGGCAATCGCTTGCCGCTGCGCCTCTCTGCCTCCAAGCTTGCGGTGGACGACCAGACTTTCGGCAATCTGTTTGCCGATCGGCATAAGCGGATTGAGCGAGGCGACGGGTTCCTGAAAGATCATCGCCATCTCGTCGCCGCGCAGGCGCTTCATCGCGGCGTTGTCGAGTTCGGTCAACTCCTTACCGTTCAGCCGGATCGATCCCTTTTTTCGCGCGGCAATGCGCGGCAACAAGCCCATGACCGAAAAAGCCGTCATCGATTTGCCGCAGCCGGATTCGCCGACCAGCGTAACGATTTCGCCTGCGGAAACCGAGAAGCCGACACCATCAACGACAGGCTTGCCGCCGATTGAGATATGCACGTCTTCCACGGTCAGAACCGGCGCCGTCATCTCGGGTTCGCCTCCCGAACGGCGGCCCATGGATTCTTCGGATGGACCATGCCGGTGTTCACACCATCCCGGCGCAGGACCGCCGAGGGGACGGCGAAATTGACGGGGTAAAGCGTATCCTCGATGATATCGACGTTAAACTCCGACGCCACCGCGGCAGCAACATCGGATGCCGCTGACTGGTTAACACGGATAGTCGTGCCGCTGGCATCGATACGCGGGCTGAGCAGCGCCTGCTCCAATGACGAGCCGTAGGCCGCGACATAGGCGAGGATCTGCGTCACGGCCGGAACGATCTGCCGACCGCCGGCAGCGCCGAGCGCCAGCTCCGGGACGCCATTGCGCGTTGCAACGATGGGGCACATGTTGGCGAGCGGCTTGCTTGCCGGCGCGATCGAATTGGGCTGGCCGGGACGCGGATCGAACCACATCACGCCATTGTTGAGCGCAAAACCTACCTCCGGCACAACCACCTTCGAGCCGAAGCGCGACAGCAGCGTATTGGTCAGTGCGACCATGGTGCCATCGCCGTCGACAACACTGATATGGCTGGTGCAGCTTTCGCCGGCGGCATGGCCGAGATGCTTGAGGCGGTATTCGCTGGCACTGCGGATCGCGCGGGCAAAGGCCAATGCTGCAGCCCCACCAAAGGGATCATCCTTCGGCAGGCTGGTCTCCAGTTCTGCCAGTGCCGCGCAAAGCGTCGGACCGCCCGACAGGCCGGGGACGGCATGGACGATGAGGCCCTTATAGTCCTGCGTCAACGGATCCAGCCAGCGCGGCGCATAGCCGGCAAAATCCTTTCTCGAAAGCACCGAACCACCGCTGGCGAGACCCGCGACCAGCAGCTCGGCGATTTCCCCCTCGTAAAAATCGCGTGGGCCGTCGACTGCCAATTTCTCCAGCGTCTTTGCCTTTGCCTTCATCGGCAGAAAGGCCTTTCGTCCACCCTCCGGCACGCGGGGCGCGCGGCCATTGTGCAGGAACAAGTCCGACGCCGCCGGGAACTGCGCCAAATTGGCGCCGTCGATCGCCAGTGCCAGCGCGGCATACCAATCGAGCTGCAGGCCGCGATGCGCCTGTTCGATGGCCGGAGCCAGGGCATCGGCCCAGGAGATGGTGCCGAAACGGGAAAGAGCTTCGGCAAAACCGGCCACCGCCCCCGGCACGCAGATCGACCCATAGCCAATCAGGTTGCGGTCACCCTCGACCGACGGCCAATCGAACCAGTCGCCGTCGCGGCCTGGGACGAGCGGATAATCGGCGGGATCAAGTGCTGCAGGCGAGATCACGTTAAAATCGAGAACGTCGACCGCGCCACTGCCGCCATGGGCTCGAACCATGAAACCACCACCACCGATACCGGATAGCCATGGCTCGACCACGCTCAGGACAAGCGCGGTGGTTACAGCCGCATCGACAGCATTGCCACCGGCCGAAAGCACGGCTGCTCCCGCCTCGGCCGCAAGCCAATTCTGACAGGCGACCATACCGTGTTTGCTGCGCGTCTCGCGCTTGCCGATCTGCCAAGTCTCGTTCATTTGCGTAATCCTGATCGATGGGGGCCGGATTGGGAGCCAAACCGCAAGGGGCCGACCGCAGTGGGAACGGCCGGCTCGACCGCGAACTGCCCCTTATTGCCTGACGCTATATGGTGGCGAGCGATATCGGCGGCCGTGGCGACCCAGCTCGACGGCTCGGCAGTGATCGCGTCGAGCAGCTTTTCGAGCATGGCGATGCGCTGTGCCCGGCCGGATATCCAGTCGTGAATTGTCAGTGTGAACAGGCCGCCGAAGCGATGCAGGGCGCGCCATTCCGTCAACCAATCGTCCACCACCTGAGCGCCGGCATAGGGCGCCCAACGTTCGTTGCCGCTGTTCTCGAACTTGAAGAAGATCGCGTCATCCAGCGCCCATTGCACGGGAATTTCGACCACCCCGTCGATTTCATAGGGATGGTCGAAGCCCATGAGAGATGAATCATAAGTAAGGCCGTTGCGGCGGATCTCGGCCAGCATATGCGGTGTCATTTCCCAGGCCGGCGAGCGGAAACCCACCGGCTTTTGCCCGGTCTGAGCAACGAAGAGCGCCAGGCTGGCATCAAGGGCAGCACTGAATTCCTCATCGCCGATGTCACCGACGAGCTCGTGGAAGTATCCATGCAATCCGATCTCATGGCCCGCCTCAGTCAGCGCCGGTAGGAGATCCGGATTGGATTCGGCAACGATCGCTGGCACATAGAAGCTTGCCTTCACATGGTAGCGGGCAAAAAGATCAAGAATGCGCGTCATGCCCGTGCGTAGGCCGAAACGGCGGATTTCCAATCGCGAAAGGCAATTGGACACACCGTCTCGCTGCTCCCAGAGAAAGGGAGAGGTCGCATCAACGTCGACGCTCAAGAGCACGGCGCTTTTCTTGCCGTCCGGCCATTCATAGGCGGGAAAGGGCGAAAAGCCGCCGCGAGGCTCGACCGCATCCTGTGTCATAAGGGCTTCCTTTCAGGACCTTACAGCGGCTTCTTCTTGGATTGATAGACGGCAAGCGAGCCGATCGAATTACCGCCATCGGCCGCCAGCGTCGCGCCGGTGATGTAGGCTGCGGCATCCGAGGCAAGAAAGAGCACAGCGTTCGCAGCATCGGTCGGCTGCGAGGGACGGCCGAGCGGGATATTGCCTAGCACGTTGTCGATGTGTTCCTGAGTGAGATGGCTGACCTCGCTGCCGGGTGCAAAACCAGGCTCGACAATGTTGACCCGGATGCCGAACTCCGCAAGTTCGATGGCAAGGCCCTTGTTCAGCCGGTCGAGCGCCGTCTTTGAAACGCAGTAGGGCACCACGCTGCGCCGCATCTTGCGCGATGCGCCGGAGGAGATGTTGACGATCGAGCCCTTGACGCCCTTATCGATCATCTGGCGCGCAACTCCCTGCGACAGCAGGAAAGGGGCACGCAGATTGATGCTGAAGATCGTGTCCCAGTCGTCGGCATTGATATCGAGGAGGAAGCCGGACGGATAAATGCCGGCATTGTTGACCAGAACGTCCGCCGCGCCCCAGTTCTCGGCGATATAGGCGAGCAGTGCCTTGATGTCGGCATCCGAGGTCAGATTTGCTGCAAATTGCAGATGTGCGCCTTCGCCGAGGTTTTCGGTGGCGGCAGCAAGCCGCGCTGGGTCCCTGTCGGTCAGCAGGACACGGGCGCCTGCATTTGCGAAGGCCTGGGCGATCCAACCGCCGAAAATGCCCGCCGCACCGGTGACGACAACACGCTTACCTTTGAAATCTTGTGAAAAATCAACCATATGACTCAATTGCTCCGTGGGTCGAGGCGATCACGTAAGTGGTCGCCGATGAAGTTGACGGACAGGACGAGAAGAAAGAGCGCAAAGCCGGGCATGACGGAGAGCCACCAAGCGGTCGCAACGTAATTGCGTCCCGTCGAAAGCATCGCGCCCCAGCTCGCCGTCGGCGGCTGCACACCGAGGCCGAGGAACGAAAGCCCGGCTTCGAACAGCACCATCAGCCCGAATTCAAGTGTGGCGACGACGATCAGCGCGCCGGCGATGTTGGGCAGCACATGCCGCCACAACACGCGAAACCACCCCGCACCCATGAACCGCGACAGGCGGAGATAGGGCATATTGGCGACCGTCAGCGTCTGTCCGTAGGCGACACGCGCATAGCGCGGCCAGCGCGTCAGCGCCAGAACCAGAACGACATTCAGAAGACCCGGCCCAAGCACGGCAACCGTGATGATCGCCAGCAAAATAGCGGGCACCGAGAGCACGATATCGACCAGACGCATGATGAAGGTCTCGGTCCAGCCCCGGTAGAAGGCCGCAAGCATGCCGATGACGCATCCCGAAATGCCTGAGAGCAGCACCGAAGCGACCGCGACGAACAACGAGACCCGTGCACCGTAGATCAGCCGGCTGAGCGTATCGCGTCCCAGTTCATCCGAACCGAAGAAATAGAGCGTGTTGCGCACTGTCGTGCCAGGCGGCTTCAATCGTCCGAGGAGGTTTTGCGCGTTCGGATCGTGCGGCGCGATCAGTGGAGCGAAGATCGCCATCAGCACAATCAAGACGAGGATGACGATAGAGACGACAACACCAGCGGGCGTGCTGCGCACCAGCCTTGCCGATCCGGCGAGAGACACCACACTCATGCCTGCCTCCCGGAAAGACGAATGCGCGGATCGACAACGCTGTAGAGAACATCGGCCAGGAGATTGAGCAGAATGGCAGCGGCCGCGCCGATCAGCACAACACCTTGGACGATCGGAAAATCCCGCGCGCTGATCGCCTGTATCGTCAACTGGCCAAGACCGGGCCACGCGAACACAGTCTCGATGATGATCGCTCCCGTCAGCAGATTGGCGATTTCGAGCGCCGATATCGTCACCAGCGGCACCGCCGCATTGCGCAACAAATGGCGCAGGACGATGCGCGTCATCGACAGGCCCTTTGCGTGGCCGGTACGCACATAGTCCTTTTCCAGCTCATCCAGAACAGAGGTGCGGGCGACACGAGCAAAGGTCGCCATCGACAGAAATCCGAGCGCGAAGGCGGGCATCAACAAGCTTGTTATGCCGCTTGCACCAGAGGTCGGTAGCCACCGCAGCAGTACGCCGAACAGCATGATGAGAAGAATTGACGTCCAGAAGGTCGGCATCGACTGGCCGACCAGCACGAAGCTCATCAGCCAGCGCGAGTCCCAGGAATGCCGGCGGACGGCGATGAGAACGCCGATCGGCACGCCAAGACCAAGCGCAACCACCAACGCCCCCGCCGCCAGCGACAATGTATAGGGCACACGGCTGCCGATGATATCCAGCACCGGAAGATGCTGGACATAGGACTGACCGAGATCGAACCGCAGCAAACCCGCCAGAAAATGCAGATATTGAAGATAGAGCGGCTGATCGAAGCCCAGTGCCGCCCGCATGGTGTCGATATCCGCCTTGCTCGCATCCGGTGGCACCAGCAGCAAAACAGGATCACCGGTCAAGCGCTGCAGGAAGAAGACGAGCGTCACCACACCGAACAGAGCGATCACGGCCTGCAGCAGACGTTTGGCGATAAATGCAGGCACGTCTTACTCCTGTCGGTTAGAACCATAGGAAACGGGAGAAACGAACTAACTCGTCCGCTTCGGATTGGCCTCGCTTTTGGATAAAACTGGTGCGGGGAACTTTGCCTCCACCAACGCCCTCGACTTCTTTGAAGCGACCTCGATGGCGGCAACGTCCGATTCCAAAAACCCGGCTTGGGCGAACCGCGCAAAGGCCTCGCAGACCTCAGTCAGGAATTCGCGCGCAGCCTCCGTCCGGCTCGACCGCTTGGCCTCGACAAATGCGCTCCAATCGGTGAGCGGGATCTTTTGAGTGCCGCTCATCTCGAGGAACCCTATATATCGATCCGCTTTGTCCCAGAGATTTTCGAGCCAGCCAGCGATCAGCGGCGCCTTGAGATGTGTCGCCAACAACTGCCTCAACTGCCGTTCATAACGCCGCGCCAGGACAATCTGTTCGTCCAGACCCGCGGTATGAGCCGCCGCCAAAGCCGCGTGCATATCGCATAACGTTTCCATGCGCATGAAGTCTTCCGGCGGAAGTTCGACATCGGCCAGCAAGGGCTCCAGTTGACGGCGGCCGAGGATGACTTCACGCAGGCCGACGGCAGTAATCGGCGCCACCTTCCAGCCGCTGCGCGGCTGTGAGGACACGAAGCCGGAATGGGCCAGCCGGACAAGTGCCGCCCGGACAATGCCGCGGCCCAACCCATAGTCCCGGCAAATCTCGATCTCAGATAGGCGCTCACCTGGCTCGAGCGCGCCGGAGATGATGGCATGCCTCAACTTATTTTCGGCAATTGAAACCGCGTCCGGCATGCCGGTCGGCAAAAAAGGGCTTTGAACATCGAACATAAAATACAAACTAACATCTCAGTTACATGAACTGAAGTGTCAGATTTGCGCAAACAAGTCATAATGCGCACTTTTTTATCGGGATCTACATCTCCAGGAGAAAAAATGATTGGGGCGTGCTTCAGGAGGGCAAGGAAGCCTCGTTCCCTTAGCTGATCCGGCTGCTCGCGGTAACCAGATGCTTACGCATCGCCAGCTCGGCCGCCTGCGGGTCGCGCGCCTCGATCGCCGAGATAATATCGCTATGCTGCTTCAGGAGCTTCTCGTTGAGCTCCTGTGAAAACACCCGGTCTCGGGCGCTGATCCAGCGCTGCTCGGCGCGGACGGAATTGACGAGATCAAAGACGCCCCAAAACAGAGTGTTGCGGACGCTTTCGGCGATCTTTGCATGGAACGCGCTGTCCCAGCGCTCATATTGTCGCGCCGAGGTCGCCTCGCCGGCCCGCCGAACAAACTGTTTCATCTGCTCAATATCGAGCAGGGTCGCACGATCGGCCGATAGCCTGGCGAGGATCGGCTCTATTTCCTGCCGCACCTCGATGATGTCCTGCGGGCTAGTTCTATTGGTGAGCGAAGGAATATTTGTCGACTTGGACTCGATGACTTTGATGAAGGTGCCCAGACCCTGCCGGCGAAACAGCATACCCTCGATTTCGAGGATCCTCAGCATATCGCGGATGGCGCGGCGGCCGACGCCGAACGTCTTCATCAGCTCCCGTTCCGGCAAGAGCTGACCGTCTTTTATCAAATCCCCCTCGCCGGCCTCGATGGCCAAGCGAAGCCGCTCGAGCAAACCATGCCTGTCTTCCGATGCCATCATATTGTCCAGCGCTATCGCCAACACAGCCTCCGAGGCAATCGCTGCCCGATCATGTGTCATTCCTTTGACATGGTGGTAGCGGGATTCTTCGCCAAAAACAACGCAATGGCAAAAATGGCGAACCATTACGAACCATTTGGCAGCAATATCTCGCAATTTATTTATGAACCAGCAACACGCCTATTTATCCGGCAGTTTCGCGATTTGCCTAGAAATGCGAATTTCTTATTGACTTCCTCGTGTGGGTTTGCGAGAAATTTGGCATCTGATATATCAGTTGCCGAACCCACAATAACAAAATATCACGAACCAATACATTGATGGTTCGGACACGGCAGCCTGTATGCAACGTGATGCGATTGCAGGATCCGCTCCTGCAGGAACGCAGGAACTAGGGGAACCGCAATGAATAGACGTGACTTCGTGAAACTGGCGGGATCGACCGCCATCGCATTGCCCATGGCGGGTTCCTTCCGCGCGGCCTTTGCGCAATCCAAACCGGATTCGATGGCCATGATGACCTGGGGCGGTCTTTGGGGCGACGGCATGGCCAAATATGTCAACGCACCCTTTACCGAAAAGACCGGCGTCAAGATCGTGCAGGACACAGGATCCAGCCCCGTCGAACGCATCACCAAGCTGAAGATCAGCCTCGACAACCAGATCTACGACCTCGTTCAGCTTCATGACGGCGTGGTGCCCCTGGCCGAGTCGCAGGGCGTTCTCGAGGAGCTGGATCCAGCCTCGCCGAACATGCCTTATCTTGCTGCCATACCGGATCGCTTCAAGCGCAAGGGCTGGGTCGCCATGATCTATTCCGCGCTCGGCATCGCCTACAATCCAAAGCTGGTGAAGAAGCCGCCGACCAGTTTTGCCGACCTCTGGAGCGAAGACTATCGCGGCCAGATCGTGCTTCCCGAGATCACCCACTCCATCGGCCCTTATATCATCCCGATCGGCGCTCTGGCTGCAGGCAAGGATCAGAAGGACGCCGATGCCGGCTTCGACATGCTGAAGAAGATGGCCGCGCTCGATCCGATCTGGGCGAAGGATACCGACACGATCATGAGTTCCCTCGTCAGCGAGGAGGCCGCCGTCGGCCTTCTCTACAAATCCCAGACCTATACCGTGCTGCAGCAGGGCGGTCATGTCGAATGGGTATTCCCGAAGGAAGGCGCGATTTCCTACCTCTCCGGCACCGGTATTGCCAAGAACTCCAAAAACAAGGCGTTGGCGGAGCAATACGTCAACATGACCATCGATCCGTCGCTGCAGGGCTGGGTCGCTCAGGTCTTCAATTATGGCGGAACGCATCCCGATACGCTGGCCAAGCTTCCTGTCGAACTACAGCAGCGCGTCCAGTTCTCCAAAGAGGAGACGGACCGGATCATCGACCTCGACCAGGAATATATGTCGGCCAATCGTGGTGACTGGACCGACAAGTGGAACCGCATCGTCTCCGGCGGTTGAAGGAATGGACAAGACAGCGGTCTGATTGGGCCGCTGTTTTCTCTGGCTGGCAGAGGATACGATTTGCATGACATGTCTAGAGCTGGGTGACCCCGGTGCATTCGCCGGCATTCCATTGGTTCTCGTCAACAGATGCCGCGCCCATGGCCTATCCGGTGCGGATACGGCGACCGGCTTTTCCCTCGACGCCCGCGCCGAAGTGGCGGCCGGGCGGCTCGGCCTTGCGACACGAAGCGGAGTTGGAGTACTAGGCGCCTTCGCCGCGCCCCGCGTTGCTATCTATTCCGGCAAGGCGATCGGATATCCCTATTGGGCCTATTATGCACACGCCCTTCTGAGCATCGGCCTAACCTTCGCACCCTTGTCGGCCACTGAGGTCGCATCCGGAAGCCTCGAGCGCTTCGATCTTCTGGTGATGCCGGGTGGATTTGCCACCTGGGGTCTCGACAGAGCCGAGGGACTGCAAGGGGTCGACGCCGCAATCCGCTCCTTTATCGAGCGCGGTGGCGCGATGATCGGATCGTGCGGCGGCGCCTTCTATGCTTCCGAAGGTCGCCCCGGCTGGCTCGGCGCCATCGACGCGACACCGAAATTCACCCAGGAATATCTGCTGACGGGAGCGGCGGTTCTAGGCATAAGTATAACTGATAGGTTATTGAACAAAGGCCTGCCCGAAGCGATCGAATTGCCCTATTACCATGGGCCGATCTATTCGAACGCGGATCGCACCGCCGCAACACTTGGTCATTTCCGCAATTATGTCGAGGAAAGCCGCCTTTTCATCGACAATCCTCTCGACCGCGGCCTGTTCGACCGAGAGATAAAACAAGCGCCGGCGATCCTTGTGGCTGGGGCCGGCAAGGGTAAGATCCTGGCCTTTTCCCCGCATCCAGAAATGGGTGAATTCCTTCGCAAGGGCATTACCTTCGAGACCTATGTGCGCCATTTCCTGCCGATCCGCGGCCATAAGGTCATGGACGAGACGCTGAAGTTCTTCATGAAAGAGGACTGTGCCGGCTTTCGCCTGATCTACAACGCCATCGCCTATCTCGGCTTATTCGATGCCAAGGCTACCTCATTGCCGGCAAATGGCCTGGAAACTGCCGATGCTGTCGAATTGCTGCAGGTACTTGCGAACGTCGACACTGCGATCCACGCCATGTTCGATCATCTCGAAAAGCAGGCGAAGGCCGAAACCGTCGAGATGCAGACCCTGCTTGCTGCGGAATTCGAAAGAACGCGCCGGGAGTGGAGCGACGTGCTGGGCGGACTTCGGGCCGAATGCGAAGGTGGTCCGCTCGACCGTGCGCTCGTCCACGGCCTGACGACAGCGCTCGCAGATGCTGCCAAATCGCTGCGATCGCCTTTGCGGCTTGCCGAAAACCTCGTTCTCACCGAATTGCCGATCCGCCTGTCGGCGGCGGCACTGCGTCTCATCCGATGCGACCGGGCGCTGGAGGCTTCCTTATGACAACCGAAAATCCAGCCCGCGACCATAAGACGTCCGACGTCCGCTTCGTCACAGTCGAGAAGAAGTTCGATACGGCCGTGGCGCTGCATTCACTCGACCTCGACATCGAACGCGGCACGCTTTTCGCCCTTCTAGGCCCGAGCGGATGCGGCAAGACGACCACCCTGCGGCTGATCGCCGGCTTTGAACAGCCGACCAGCGGTCATGTCTATATCCGTGGCAAGGATGTTACCGGCATTCCTGCCTACAAGCGCAATTTCGGCATGGTCTTCCAGAGCTTCGCCCTCTTCCCGCATCTGACGGTGGCCGAAAACGTGGCCTTCGGGCTGCAGATGCGCGGCGTCGCCAAGGACGAGATCAGGACCAAGGTTGCCGCCGTCCTCGATCTTGTCGCTCTCGGCAAGTTCGCCCAACGCTATCCGCGGCAACTCTCGGGCGGTCAGCAGCAGCGCGTGGCGCTGGCGCGCGCCGTCGTGTTCGAACCGGACGTGTTGTTGCTCGACGAGCCCTTGAGCGCGCTTGACAAGATGCTGCGCGAGCAGATGCAGGTGGAAATCCGCCAGTTGCAAAAACGGCTTGGCATGACCACCGTCTTCGTGACCCATGATCAGGAGGAGGCACTGACCATGTCGGACCGGGTGGCCGTCATGAAGGACGGCCGTATCCAGCAGGCGGGAGCACCGCGTGAGATCTACGATCGGCCACAGACGGAATTCGTGGCCACCTTCCTCGGCGCGAGCAACATCTTGCAGGCGTCGGTGCGCGGCCGCGAAGGTGACAACACCGTCATCGATCTTGCTGGCAACCTGCTGCATGTCCCCGGCATAGAGGCTGAGACGGGATCGGCGGTCCGTCTGGCCCTGCGGCCGGAAAAGATCACGTTGCGACCGGACAGTCCGATGAAGGCAACGGTCAAGGAAGTGATCTATCGTGGCGCCCAGACGCTTCTATATCTCGACATGAACGGCATGGCGATCAATGCCGTCCTGCCCAATTCGGATGTCCAACCCGCGAGCGTCGAGCCGGGTTCTCCCGTCGGCCTTCATTGGGAAAAGGCAAACATGGTCGCGTTGGATGGGCCGGCATGAGAAAGCTCGTTCCGACCTCTTCAATCTTCTTCGTGGTCGCGGCGCCGCCACTTATCATTCTGGCCATCTTCTTCGTCGTCCCGCTCTGCTATTTGCTGTTCGTCAGTTTCATGACCAATTCCAGCACAGCGCTGTTCGACCTGAAACCGACGCTCGACAACTACGCGGGCCTCTTTTCCGATTCCTTCTATCTCTTGATCATTCAGCGCACGCTCCTGTCGACTGCGACCGTATTGATCCTCTGCCTCGCCCTCGGCTACCCCGTCGCCTTCTATGCGGCGCGGCTGACGCCTCGCGGCCGCATGATCATGCTGATGGCGATGATGGTGCCGCTGATGGTCAGCAATGTCGTGCGCGCCTACGGCTGGATGGCCATCCTCGGCCGGCGCGGCGTTGTCAGCAGCACGCTGACAATGATCGGCATCGCCGACCGGCCCGGGCAATATCTCTATTCCTTCCAGGCCGTCACCCTTGGCCTGCTGACGATCCTCCTGCCCTTCATGATCGTTTCGCTGTCCAATTCGCTGGCGACGATCGACAAAAGCTATACGGAAGCCGCGCAGTCTCTTGGCGCCGGGCCATGGCGCAGCTTTCTGCGCGTCACGCTGCCGCTTTCAAGTCCCGGCATCACCTCCGGTCTGATGCTTGTTACCTTCCTGACGCTCAGCGCCTATGTAACCATCGCACTGCTCGGCGGCCCACGTTACAAGCTGCTGGTCAGCCTTGTCTTCGACAACGTCACGACTTTCCGCTGGCCCCGCGCCGCAGCCCTTTCCTTCGTCCTCCTTCTCATCGCTCTCATCATCGCGGTCGCCATTCAGATAGCCATTCGGCCGCAGAGAGTTCAGGGGAAAGGTTGATGACCATGGGTTCGTTCCTTCTTCGCCTGATCGTCGGCGTCACCGTCACCCTTATCATCGGCCCGATCCTCGTGGTGCTGATCGTGTCCTTCAGCTCCGGCGATGCGCTGGTCTTTCCGCCACCGGGACTGTCGCTGCGCTGGTTCGCGGAGTTCTTCGGCAATGCCGAGATGCGCAATGCCTTCATCCTCAGCATCATATTGGCGCTGGTTTCCGCCTGCGCCTCGGTGGCGCTGGGGCTGATGGGTGCGATCTACGTCGCTCGGCGGCGCAATGCGTTGTCGGCAATCATCCAGATGCTGGTCATGGCGCCGCTGGTCTTTCCGGCGCTGATCCTCGGCCTTGCTCTGCTATTGCTTTACAAAACCATCAACATGGCCATCCTGCCCGGCCTGTTCATCGCCCATGTCGTCGTCTGCCTTCCCTATGCGTTCCGGGCTGTGCTGACCTCGCTGCAGAGTTTCGATGCGACGCTGGAAGAAGCGGGACAGAGCCTTGGCGCCGGGCCGGTGCGCTCCTTCATGCTGATCACCCTGCCGATCATCTGGCCGGGCGTACTTTCCGGCTGGCTCTTCGCCTTCGTCGTCTCCTTCGGCGAGCTCAACACGGCGCTTTTCCTCACAGGCCCCGGCGTGGTCACCCTACCGATCGAAATCTTCAGTTATCTGCAGTTTCAGGGCAATCAGCTTGTGGTCGCCGCGGCGTCCTCCCTGCAGGTTCTCATCATCATCCTGGTGCTCGTCGTCGCCGAACGGCTCGTGGGCGCCAAGCAAATCGTTCAGAGATAGGCGCAAGATCATGGCTCCGTTCACCACCCGACCCGAACTCAGCGGTACGTTCGGCGCAGTCAGTTCCACCCATTGGCTGGGCACAGCCGTCGGCATGTCGGTTCTGGAGCGCGGCGGCAACGCCTTTGACGCCGCAGCCGCCTGTGGCTTTGCCCTGCAGATCGTCGAGCCGCATTTGAACGGCCCGGGCGGCGAAGTGCCGATCATCCTGAAAAGCGCCGGCGAAGACGAGCCGGTCGTCATCTGCGGTCAGGGCGTATCGCCGGGGCTAGCGACGACCGAGGCCTTTCACGGGCTCGGACTGAATATGGTCCCCGGCACCGGCCTGCTGCCTGCCGTCGTGCCCGGCGCCTTCGATGCCTGGATGTTGCTGCTCAGAGACTACGGCACGATGTCGCTCGAAGATATTCTCAGCTACGCGATCGGTTACGCCGAAAACGGCTTTCCGCTGCTGCCGCGCGCCGTCGCCTCGATCATCCCGGTGACGGATCTCTTCCGCGAGGACTGGAAGAGCTCCGCCGCGGTATGGCTGCCGAACGACATGCCCCCAAAACCGGGCATGCTCATGCATACGCCCGCCATCGCCGCAACCTATCGCCGCATCGTCGATGAAGCAAAAGCGGCCGGCAGCGATCGCGTTGCGCAGATCGAGGCGGCCCGCCAGGCCTTCTACAAGGGTTTCGTCGCCGAGGCGATCGACCACTTTTACAGCACGGCGGAACTTGCCGACACCACCGGCCGCCGCAATGGCGGCCTGTTGCGCGGCGACGATCTCGCCCGCTGGTCGGCCACCAAGGAGAAGACTGTCTCGCGCGAATTCCGCGGCCTGACCGTCCATAAAACGGATGCCTGGGGTCAGGGCCCGGTCTTCCTACAGCAATTGGCGCTGCTATCGCAATTCGATCTCGATGCGCTCGATCCGATGGGAGCCGACTTCATCCATACCGTTGTCGAATGCGCCAAGCTTGCCTATGCCGACCGTGAATCTTTCTACGGCGATCCGAAAGCGTCCGAGATCCCGCTCGATATTCTTCTGTCCGACGACTATGCCCGCGAACGAGCGAAGCTGGTCGGTTCCAGCGCCTCCTTGGAACTGCGCGCCAGCCACCTGGCGGGGGCAGCCGAGCGGTTGGCGACAATTGCAGCGCGCGCCGGCAGCGAAGTGCCCTATGGCCCTGGCGGCGGCGAAGTGACCTATGCGGCCGTACCGGAAATCGAAGGCGATACCGTCCATCTCGACGTGGTCGATCGCTTCGGCAACATGGTGTCGGCGACGCCAAGCGGCGGCTGGTTGCAAAGTTCACCCGTCGTACCCGGCCTCGGCTTCCCGATCTCCACCCGCGGCCAGATGTTTTGGCTGGACGAGGGCCTGCCATCGAGCCTCAAGCCGGGCATGAGGCCGCGCACGACGCTGACGCCGACGCTCGTTACCCGAGACGGCGACCCCTATCTCGCCATCGGCACGCCGGGTGGCGATCAACAGGATCAGTGGCCGCTCACCGTCTTTCTGCGCCATGTCATCCATCGCCACGGTCTGCAGCGCTCGATCGACGCGCCGATGTTTCACAGCAAGCATTGGCCGGGTTCGTTCTATCCGCGCGAATACGAGCTCGGTCGCCTGCTGGTCGAGGACCGCTTTGGGCCAGAGGTCATCCAGCAGCTTCGCGAGCGCGGCCATAAGGTGTCCATCCAGGACAGTTGGTCGCTCGGCCGCGTCTGCGCCGTGCAGCGCCGCAACAGCCAGCTTTACGCGGCATCCACGCCTCGCCACATGCAGAGTTACGCAATCGCCCGTTAGCCCCTTGGGCCAAGGGAGATTTGACGGAGAACAGCAATTTTCAGCCGAGCAAAAAGGGGAGCATAGGTATGAAATTACTGAATATCGCATTATTAGCCGGCATGGCGCTGACCGGCCTTTCAACATTGCCAGCAACAGCACAAGAAGCAAGCGTTCTCAATATCGTCCTGCAGGACGATCCGGACACGCTCGATCCCGCAACGAACTGGAGCTTTGTGGGCCGCCATGTTCTGCAGTCGCTTTGCGACAAGATCGTCGACATCGACGAGCAAGGCCAGATCGTGCCTATGCTGGCCGAAAGCTGGGAATGGTCGGCAGACGGCAAGGTGCTGACGCTGCATATCCGCCACGGCGCGACGTTCCACGACGGCGAACCTGTCAATGCCGAGGCGATCAAATACAATCTCGATCGCGATCTCACCCTCGATATCTCGCGACGGAAGGCTGAAATCAGCAGCATCGCCTCGGTCGACGTCATCGACGATTACACGGTGAAAATCAATCTGAAGCAGGCCTCCGTTCCCCTGCTCGCCGCTTTCACCGATCGCCCGGGCATGATCATCAGCCCGAAAGCCGGCAAGGAACTGGGCGACAACTTTACCAACAACCCGGTCTGCTCAGGTCCGTACAAATTCGTCAAGCGCGTTGTCCAGGACCACATCGAGCTGGAAAAATTCAAGAACTACTGGAATGCCGATAAGTATCATTTCGACAAACTGATCTATCGCGGTATTCCCGACAGCAACGTCCGGCTTCTCAACCTGCGCTCAGGTCAGGCGGATCTGATTGAGCGGCTTGCGACGTCTGATGTCGCCTCGGTACAGCAGGACGCAAAGCTCAAGACGGCCGAAGTCATCGGGCTTGGCTATTACGGCATCACCATCGATATCGGCGGCCCCGGCGCGAACTTGGATTTTGCCCAGAAACAGGCCGTGCGCGAAGCCTTCAGCCTGGCGATCGACCGTGACGCGATCAACCAGGTGGTGTTCCAGGGGCAATTCGCCGCAGGCAATCAGCCCTTCCCTCCCAATAGCCCCTACTACGACAAAAGCCTCCCCGTTGCCACTCGCGATGTCGATGCTGCCAAGGCCAAGATGAAGGAAGCGGGCCTAACGAGCGTCGACGTGGAACTGTCGGTTCCAACGGATGCCGAGCGCCAGCAGGTCGCGCAAGTCATCCAGTCAATGGTGAGCGAGGTCGGCATCAAGGTCAGCATCCGTGCGACGGAACTGACAAGCCTGCTCGATATCGCGCGGGCGGGCAACTTTCAGACCCATCTCATAGGCTGGAGTGGCCGCGTCGATCCCGATCTCAACATCACGCCGATGCTCGCATGCGGCGCTGCCGGCAATGACGCGCACTATTGCAACAAGGGTCTCGACGATATCCTGACCCAAGCCCGTGCTATCGGCGACACAGATGCACGCAAGGCGAAATACGCGCAGGCGGTTTCGATCCTGCTCAAGGACCTTCCGATCGTTTATCTCTATCATTCCAAATGGATATACGCCTTTAAGACCAATCTTCAGGGCTTCAGGACCTATCCTGACGGCATCATCCGGCTGACCGGCCTCAGCCGCAGTTGACGACGTCTTAGCATCGTTCATGACTCTCAGTCGGACCTCCCGCGCAGGTCCGACTATTCCAGAAAGGATGCCCATTCGTGAACACTTTACCAGCCTTCAAAACCGGACAACTGCGGATCGAATTCGGCCATGTCAAACCGATCGAGGATCTCGAAATCCCGTTCGGCATCATCGAAGGCCGCGAGGCCGGCCCGACCCTGCTGATCACCGCAGGCGTTCACGCCTCCGAATTCTGCTCGATCGAAGCCGCGGTTCGACTCATGCAGACGAAGCCGGAACAGATCAAGGGCACGCTCGTCATCCTGCCGATCCTTAATATCGAAGGATTCAGCAAGCGCAGCATCTACATCATGCCGCAGGATGGAAAGAACCTGAACCGCATGTTTCCCGGCAATCCCGACGGAACGACCGGGGAGCGGCTGGCGAACTGGTTGACGACGAGCGTCTTTCCGCAAGCCGATGCCTATATGGATCTTCACGGCGGGGACCTGGACGAGAGCCTAGCGCCGTTCACGATCTTTCCGGCCGGCTGCGAAAAGTCCAAGGCGCTGGCCGAAGCGTTCGGCCTGCCGATCGCCGTGGCGTCAAGTCGGCCCGGCAACAGCGTCAACGCAGCCCGGCAGGTCGGCATTCCCAGCATCCTACCAGAGATCGGCGGCAACGGCCTGTGGAATGAAACGACCGTCGGTATGATGGTCGACGGCATTCACCGTGTCATGCAGCATCTCGGCATGATCGCTGACGCGCCCACACCGGCCAAGCAGGAACCGATGAACGTCTTCACCATGTGGGTTCCGACCGCACCGGTCACCGGCTTGTGGTATGCGAAGAAGGAGCTTTCCGAGACCGTCGCCAAGGGTGAGGTCGTCGGCGAGATCCGCAATGTTTTCGGCAAGGTTCTCGCAACTGTCATCTCCGAGAACGACGGTTTCGTTCTCTACCGAATGTCGAGCCTGTCGGTTAATCAGGGTGAGGCTCTGTTGGGTGTTGGGGTGGCGACCTGAGCTGACACGAGGTTCGATCTGTTTGCCAATTGAGAAGAACCCTGCGTGTAATGCGAAGGCGCAACGCTATGCAATCGCGTCACAAAACATATATAAATGAGCTTGCGCCCTGCGGCATAGTAGGGCGGTTGTCTTAGTCAGTCCTTCCTATCCGGGTCGGATGATTGTCGTGCCTTGGGAGCTTTTGTGACGGTCGTGGCGCGGTCTGCGCGGCATCATCACGAGAAACGGCGCACAATCAATTGACGCTTACGAAGACATGTCCGGGGGAGGAAAATGCGTTTCGATCTTTTGTCGTTGAAGCTCTTCGTTGCCGTTTGTGAGCATCGCAATATTTCGCGCGCCGCCGATGCCGAGAACATTGCGGCGTCGGCTATCAGCAAGAGGATTTCGCTCCTCGAGGGCATGCTGAACACGTCGCTTTTCTTTCGCAGCAACAAGGGACTGGAACTGACGCCGGCGGCCTATGCGCTGCTGCATCATGCCCGTGTCATCCTGCGCGATCTTGATCAGATGGAGAGCGAACTCATCGACCACGCAGAAGGCTTGCGCGGACAGATCAGGTTGGCCGCGAGCCTGTCGACGATCGTGCAATATCTTGCAACCGACATTCGCGATTTCCTGACCATGCATCCGGGACTGCGGATCGATCTAGACGAGGGCTTGAGCCAGGAGGTGGTACGAGCCGTTTCCGAAAATGCAGCCGACATTGGTGTGTTCGGCGGCAACGCCCTCGTCGCCGGGCTGAAGGTCTTCCCCTATCACAGTGACCGGCTTGTGGTGATCATGCCGCCGGATCATGAACTCAGCCACGCCAAGACATTGAAATTCGCCGAGGTCGCGGAACATGACCTGGTCGGCCCACAGCCAGGCAGTTACCTGAACTCGCTTGTCCTGCGCGCAGCAGCCGATCTCAGCCACCCCCTACGGCTTCGCATCAGGGTGAACGGCTTCGAGCCTGCCCGCAGCATGGTCGAAGCAAAACTCGGGATCGCGCTCGTGCCTGAGCATCATGCCGCGCGATATGTGACCTCCGGCCCCCTCGTTTCCGTGCCACTCGACGAGGATTGGGCCGTGCGGCATTGGAAGATCTGCGTCAGAGATGCCGAATCCTTGCCCGCGCCGGTCCAGCTTCTGATCAACCACCTGAGTTCCCGACGAGAGCAATCAACCGAATAAAAGAAGGGATCGCTCGTCGGTTTGTCACGAATAGGCGAGCGGCAATCCAGGCTCCGGCCAATCCATCGATACAAGCTGGCCGGTACCCGACAGGGTGATATAGGCGGTCTTCATATCCGGTCCGCCGAAGCAGATATTGGTCACCATCGGATCAGGGAACATCACCTGACGAAGCACCTGTCCCTCCGGCGAGACGACAGTGACGCAGCCCGAGGCCAGCGTTGCGACGCAGATATTGCCATGGGCATCCACCGCCATGCTATCAAAGCGCTGGTAACCCGGCAGGCCGCAGATCAGCCGGCCACCATTCGGCGAAGGATGAGGATGTTTCCTGACACGTCCCGGTTCCTCGAGGTCGAAGGCCCACAGTCGGCCGGTTTCGGTTTCCGACACGTAGACGACGGAATCGTCGGGTGACAGGCCGACGCCGTTTGCTGTCGTCAGCGGATAAGCGACCTCGACAATGTGCGATCCATCGGCGAGCCCGTAATAGAGCCCGGCGTGATCGCGGTCCCGCTGGCGGTTCTTGCCCATATCCGTGAAGTAGAAGCCGCCCTTGTGATCGAAGACGATATCGTTCGGTCCGCACAGCATATGCTCGCCGCAACGATCGTAGAGGGTGCGGAGTTCGCCGGTCTTCAGATCGAAACGCTCGATCCGGCCACTGGTGTAATCCGGATGAACGCCCGAGCGCGTGCGGTTGAAGCCTGCAATCGTCTGGAAGAGAAAGCCGCCATTGTTGGCGACATAGACTGCGCCGTCCGGTCCCATGGCCAGACCGTTCGGGCCGCCGCCCAGCTTCGCAACGACCTCGACGGTCCCATCCGGCTTTACCCGCGTAATCGTCTCGCGCTGTATCTCGACCAGAAGAATGGAACCATCCTCCTGCACGACCGGCCCTTCTGGGAAAAGAAGCCCCTCCGCGACGACTTGAAAGTCCGGCATCAATATCCTCCTATAACCGCCTGTCTTGGCTCGCCGATCGGCCATTGGCGGCGACCGGCAAGCCTTGCGCCTTCATCAATATTTCGGAGCTTTCTGGGCAAAACTGTTGTCGTAGGTGGCGTCGAGGTCGATGCTGGCCGTGCCGATCGTAGGATCGAACGCTGCGAGAACGTTGCGGACGGTCTTCGCCGCCGTGTCCGACATCAGGCCATCGGTCGAGAGGCAGCGCTGCATGTTGGTATAGGCCTTGGTGAATACCGCCTTGTCGCTGACGAAATATTCCTTCGGGACGCTTTCGAACACTTCTTCGGGTTTCGCCTGCGCCAGCCATTGCTCCGCATGGACGACTGCATTGGTCAACGCCTGGACTGTCTTCGGATTCTGATCGACAAAATCCTTCGAGGCGTACACTGCCGCCTCGGTGTAGTCGCCGCCGAATGCGGCGCGGTTGCCTTCCAGCGTGCGCATTTCCGTGAGGGAGTAAAGGTCGCCGCTGTCCTGCAGAATGGTTGCGACGGGATCGTTGACCATGATTGCATCGACCTGGCCTTCGCGGACGGCGGCAACCGCCGTAGCAGAGGAGCCGACACCGATGATCGATACGTCATCCGGCTTCACGCCGGCTTGCGTCAGCAGGTAGTTGACGCCCATGTGAAAGCTCGAGCCTGGGGAACTGACGCCGATGCGCTTACCCTTCAGATCGGCGGCCGACTTGATCTTGTCCTTGTTGTCCTTGCTCACGCCAAAGACCCAGTCGGGACAATTGGCCTGCACAACGAAGGAAACGAGCTTCTGCCCCTTGGCGGCCATGGTAATGGTGTTGGAATAGGCTCCTGCGACGACATCGGCGCTGCCGCCAAGAAGAGCCTGAAGTGCCTTTGCACCACCCGCGTAGACGCCGATATCGACGTCAAGGCCCTCGTCTTTGAAAAAGCCGCGATGATCAGCGATAATAAAGGGCAGGTAGGGGAAACCCAGGCCCGCCGCCGCCAGATGGATCTGCTTCTTCTCCGGCACCACTGTCTGCGCCATCGCCGAATCCGAAAAGGCGAGCAGCAGCGCGAGCGACATCGACGTCGTCAAAAAACGTATCATGATATTGTTCCTCCTCATTATGTGACTCTCCCTCGGCCACAGATTTCCACCAGTCGAAAAACCAGTTGCTCATCTTTTGCCTCCACATATTCCTGCGACAAAGAATGGGGCGCACGGCGAGATCGCTCGGCCGTGCGCGTTGCGCGTCATCCCAGCACGACCACTTGGCGCTGCGTGCCGAGACCGGCGATCCCGAGCGTTACGATGTCGCCTTCCTTCAGATAGACCTGCGGATTCTGTCCCAATCCGACGCCCGGCGGCGTGCCTGTCGAAATGATGTCGCCAGGCTGCAGCGACATGAACTGCGACAGATAGGAAACGAGATATTTGACGCCATAGACCATGGTCGCCGTGCTGCCGTTCTGGTAGCGATGACCGCTGACTTCCAGCCACATGGCAAGCGCCTGCGGATCAGGAACCTCATCCGGCGTCACCAGCCAAGGTCCGGTCGGACCGAAGGTGTCGGCCGACTTGCCCTTGGTCCACTGACCCTGGCGTTCCGCCTGGAAAGCGCGTTCGGAGACATCGTTGATCACGCAATAGCCGGCAACATGATCCATAGCTTCGTCTTCGGAGACATATTTGGCCGTCTTGCCAATGACGACGCCGAGCTCGACTTCCCAATCGGTCTTCTTCGAACCGCGGGGAATCTCGATACTGTCGTTGGGGCCGACGATGGCTGAGGTAGCCTTCATGAAGATGATCGGTTCCGGCGGCACCGTCGCACCGGTTTCCGCGGCATGGTCGGAATAGTTCAAACCGATGCAGATGAATTTGCCGGTCCCTGCAACGCAGGCGCCGAGACGCGGATTGCCCTCGACCAATGGCAATGTCGAGGCATCGATAGCTTTCAGCCGCGCGATGCTGTCGGGCAGAAGCGTATTGCCACCAATATCGGCGACATGACCCGAAAGATCTCGAACACGGCCCTCGGCATCGAGCAGGCCTGGCTTTTCCTGGCCGTGAGGCCCGTAGCGAAGTAGTTTCATCTAAATTCTCCGAAGCATAACAATGATGTTCAAGGGAGATTGGCATCCCCTGACATGAAGGGGCGAGCCGGCCGGTGGGAAGGCCCGGCCGGCTCGTGGGCCGCTGGCGTCAATAAGTCGCGCGGCCGCCGGAAAGGTCGAACACAGCGCCTGTCGTGAAGGAGTTCTCCTCGCTGACGAGCCAGGCGATCATTGCAGCCGCTTCGTTCAGTTCCAGGAAGCGTCCGCGCGGAATGCGGCTCAGCATGTAGGCGATATGTTCGGGGGCTTGTTCCATGGCGCCGGGCGTGCGGGCGACGGCTGGTGTCACGCAGTTTACCGCGATATCCTGGCCGGCGACTTCCTTGCCGAGCGACTTCGTCATGGCGATCACGGCAGCCTTCGCGGCGCTGTAAGCGGCCGCGTTCGGATTGCCTTCCTTGCCGGCGATGGACGCGACGTTGACGATGCGGCCGTAGTTCTGTTCCATCATGACCGGCACGACGGCACGGCAGCAATGGAACGTGCCGTTCACATCGATATCGAGAACCTGGTGCCACTGATCGAGCGGATATTTGGCAAGCGTCGTGTTCGGTCCGACGATCGCGGCATTGTTGATGAGGATATCCAGCCGACCCACGGCGCGGAGCGTACCGGCAACCGCTGCCTCGACGCTGGCATAGTCGGCAATATTGACGCGTTCGGTATGCACGGCATCGGCGGCGCGTCCCTCGGAGAGTTCAGCCTTGGCCTTTTCGAGGCCCTCAGCGTTGATGTCCCAGATGACAAGCCGTGCGCCGGAGTCGAGCAGGCGCTTGCCGACCGTGTAACCGATACCTTGGGCTCCGCCGGTAACGACGGCGACACGGCCGGCCAGATTGATTGCATTCGTTTGCAAGATGGTCTTCCTTTTTATCCGATTGCGATGTCCGCCCGCGCGCTTTACGCGTGGGCGCCCACCGTCTGTCCGGCGACAGGCCGCCAGCGCATGAGATGATCTTCAAAGAGTGAAACCGCAGTATCGAGCACCAGCGCGAATACGGTCAGCAGCAGAATGCCGGCGATGACGGAATTGATGTCGAAGACACCCTCTGCCAAGAGGATCAGATAGCCGACACCTTTTTCAGAGCCGAGATATTCGCCGACGACGCTGCCCACGAAGGCGATGCCGACCGCATTGTGCAGGCTCGAAAACACCCAGCTCATCGCCGAAGGCATATACACGTGACGCATGAGCTGACGCGAATTCGCACCCAGCATGCGCGTGTTCGATAGAACAACGGGGCTCACTTCGCGCACGCCCTGGAAGACGTTGAAGAACACCACGAAGAACACGAGCGTGACACCGAGGGCGACCTTCGACCAGATGCCGAGGCCGAACCAAAGTGCGAAGATCGGCGCGAAGATCAGGCGCGGCATCGAGTTCAGCGCCTTGATGAAAGGGTCCGCTACGACGGCGAGGAACGGGTTGAGTGCAAGCCACAATCCGAAGCCCAGGCCCAGAATGGTCCCGATTCCGAAGGCGAGCAGCGTCTCGATCAGGGTCGTATAGAGATGAATGAAGATCGAGCCGGTCACGAACCAGGTGACGATGCGTTGCGCGACGCCGACGGGATCGCCGAAGAAAAACGGCGACAGCCATTTCATCGACGTACAGACCCACCAGAACGCGATAAAGCCGATGAGCAGGAGAAGGCGCGTGACGAGGACGAGGCCCCGGTTGCGCGGATCAAGAGCGAGTGCGTGCATAGCTTTTCAAAACCTCCCCTCTGAGCACTTCCCAAATCGCGGAATGCAGCTGCAGGAACCGCTGGGTCATGCGGATTTCAGACACCTCCCGCGGTCGTTCCAAATCGATCTCGAACTCCGCGATCGGATGCGTTCCGGGACCGGCCGACAGGACGACAACACGATCGGACAGCGAGATGGCTTCCTCCAGATCGTGGGTGACGAACACGACGGACTTGCGGTCTGCCGACCAGAGTTGGAGGAGTTCATCCTCCATCAGATGCCGTGTCTGGATGTCGAGCGCGCTGAAGGGCTCATCCATGAGCAGGATGCGCGGATTGAGCGCCAGCGCCTGCGCCATACTGGCGCGCTTGCGCATGCCGCCGGACATTTGATGTGGGTATTTCTTGCCATGCCCGTCCAGTCCGACGCGCACCAGCCATTCGCGAGCCGTTTCAAGGGCTTCTGCCTTCGGCTTGCCATGAAAAAGAAGGCCTGCGGCGACATTGTCCTCCGCGGTCTTCCAGGGCATCAGCGCGTCCGCCTGAAAGAGATAGGACGCGTCCTTGTTGAGACCCTGGCTCAGATTTTTTCCGAATACGCTCAGCGTCCCGACGGAGGGTCTGATCAGACCCGCCGCCACGTTGAGCAATGTCGACTTACCGCAGCCGGTGGGGCCGACGACGGAGAGAAACTCTCCGTCGCGGACCGTCAGGTTAACATCCCGAACAGCGGTGTAGGTTTGCCCTGCGCCCTCGTTGCTGGCGAACGTGCAGGTCACACCATCGAAACGCAGTGCCTGATGTGCCGTCACCTGGTTGGCCTGCACATCAAGATTGCGGGCGCTCATAGTCATTGAACCTCCTTCGCGGCCTTTTCGGCGAAGCTGTTGTCATAGGTCGACTTCAGGTCGATTTTGGCGGCAGCAATGGTCGGATCGAAGGCATTCAAAACGTCGCTGACCGTCTTGGCGCCTTCGTCGGAGATTTCGCCCGTCTGGGAGAGGCAACGACGGCTGTTTTCGAAGCCCTTGGCGAAAAGCTGCTTGTCGTCGACCATGTATTCAGGCGGAACATTGTCCACGACCTCCTGCGGCGTTGCCTTGGCGATCCAGTGCTCAGCCCGCACGATGGCGTTGGTCATTGCCTGCGTCGTCTTCGGGTATTTGCTGACGAAATCCTTGGTGGCGTAAATGCTCGCTTCCGGATAGTCGGCGCCGAAGACCTGCTTGTTGCCCGCCTCAGTACGCATTTCGGCGAGTGGCGCGAGGTCTCCGCCTTCGACGAGAATGGTCGCGACCGGATCGTTGACGATCAGCGCATCAATCTGGCCGGCACGGACGGCGGCGACCGCGCCAGCGGCCTGGCCGACGCCGATAATCGATACGTCATCGCCCTTCAGCCCTGCCTTGTGCAGGATGTAGTTGACGGCGAGATGCGTGCTTGAGCCGGGAGAGCTGACGCCGATGCGCATGCCCTTCAGATCGGCCGCTGTTTTCACCTTGTCCTTGTCCTGCTTGGCGACACCGAAGATCCAGGCTGGGCAGTTTACCATGGCAGCGATCGTGACAAGGTTCTGGCCCTTGGCGGCCATGGTCAGGGTGTTGGAATAGGCGCCCGCGGTCATGTCGGTGCTACCTCCGAGCATAGCCTCCAGCGCTTTGGCGCCGCCGGAGAAGCCGGCGATGGTAACGTCAATGCCTTCGTCGTTGAAGTAGCCGAGCTTCTTTGCAAGGAGCAGCGGCAGATAGGTCATGCCCACCGATGCGGCTCCGATATGGATTTCGGTTTTCTCAGGCGCGTCCTTGGCGAACGCCACAGTCGCGCCGTTGAAAACCATTGCGGCGCAGAGCGCCAATGCTAATTTCGATTTCATGCTTTCTTCCTCCCAGTTTGGTAGAGTTGCTAGTTCGATAATCTTCTCAATGCCTGGACGACGGCGTCTCCCATTTCCTCGGTGCCGACCCGGCGCATGCCTTCTTCATAGATGTCGCCGGTTCGGTAGCCGTCGGCGAGTACGGAACGGACCGCCTTTTCGACCAGCTGCGCCTTGTCTTCGAGGTCGAAGCTGTCGCGCAGCATCATCGCGAACGAAAGGATTGCGGCGAGCGGATTGGCGATATCCTTGCCGGCGATGTCCGGAGCGGAACCGTGAACCGGCTCATATAGCCCCTTGCGATCGACGCCGAGCGAGGCGGACGGCAGCATCCCGATGGACCCGGTCAGCATGGCGGCGGCGTCAGAAAGAATGTCGCCGAAGATGTTTCCGGTCACGATCACATCGAACTGCTTCGGCGCACGCATCAGCGTCATCGCAGCAGCATCGATAAAGAGGTGGCTGAGTTCGACGTCGGGATATTCGCGGCCGACGCGGGTGACGACTTCGCGCCACAGCTGCATCGTTTCCAGAACATTGGCCTTGTCGACCGAGCATACCTTCTTGCGGCGACGGCGAGCAGCACGGAAGGCCGCGTGCGCAACGCGCTCGATTTCGGATTCTGTATAACGCATGGTGTTGATGCCCACGCGTTCGCCGGACGGCAAGGTTTCGATGCCACGCGGTTGGCCGAAATAAACGTCACCGGTCAGCTCTCTGAGAATGACCAGGTCCAGGCCATCGACCACTTCGGGCTTCAACGTCGAGGCGCCAATCAATTCCGGAAACATGAAGGCCGGACGGAAATTGGCAAACAGGGTCAGTTCTTCGCGCAACTGCAGCAGGCCGGTGCCGGGCCGTTCGGCGCGCGGAATGCTCGCCTCGTCAGCGCCGCCGACCGAGCCGAACAGGATGGCATCCGAACGCCGGGCAAGCGCAAGCGTCTCGGGCGGCAGCGGCACGCCGCGGGCGACGATGCCGGCGAGGCCGATCGGTGCTTCTTCAGTTTCCGCCTGGGGCAGCACGTAGCGCAGGACCTTCAGCGCCTGGGCGACGACTTCCGGACCGATTCCATCTCCGGGCATAACTGCGATCTTCATCTAAATATTCTCCGTTTGGTATCATGAATTCTGGAGCGGTGTTGCAACATCTAGCCGCCGTGGGCTCCGCGTTCGAATGCATCGATCTGCGCTGATCGGGCGAGCGTGTAGTCAAGTTCGTCAATGCCGTTGACGAGACAGTCTTTCGCAAAAGCATTGACCTCGAAGCTGTAGGACGAGCCGCCCGGAAGCTTGACGGTCTGGGCCGGCAGATCCACCTCGATCTCGGCACCGGGATTTGCCTCCAATTCGTCCAGTAGCGGCGTCACCACGTCGCCGGGCAAGATGATCGGCAGCAGGCCATTCTTCAGACAGTTGTTGAAGAAGATGTCGCCGAAGCTCGGTGCAATCGCGACACGGATGCCGTAGTCGTAGAGCGCCCACACGGCATGTTCGCGCGAGGAGCCGCAGCCGAAATTGCGGTTGCCGACAACGATACGCGCCGATCGATAGGGCGCCCGGTTCAGGATGAAATTCTCTATTTCCGAGCCGTCCTCACGAAAGCGGAAGGCATTGAAAAGATAATGACCGAAATTGTCGGAGCGCGGCTTCTGCAGGTAGCGCGCCGGCAAGATCTGGTCCGTGTCGCAATTGATCGCGGTGATCGGCACTGCAACGGCTTCGATATGGTCAAGGCGATCCATCACAGACCTCCCGACATCAGACGGCGGACGTCTGTCAGATGTCCGGTGACAGCGGCGGCAGCAGCCATGGCCGGGCTCATCAGGTGGGTGCGGGCACCCGGACCCTGGCGGCCGACGAAATTGCGGTTTGATGTGGAGGCGCAACGCTGCCCTGGCGCGACCGTGTCGCCGTTGGTTGCAAGACACATCGAACAGCCCGCGAAGCGCCAATCGAAACCGGATGCCTTGAAGACCTGATCGAGACCTTCCGCCTCGGCTTGCGCCTTGATCTGCTGCGACCCAGGAACGACCCAGGCTTCCACGCCCTGTGCCACCTTGCGGCCCTTGGCCACGGCGGCAGCGGCGCGAAGATCCTCGATGCGACCGTTGGTGCAGGATCCGATGAAGACGCGATCGATACCGATTTCTTCTAGAGCCGTACCGGGAACAAGCCCCATGTATGCCAGCGCACGGGTCATTCCGTCCCGGCGATCTGGATCGGCGATCTCAGTGGGGTCGGGCACAAATCCGGTAATTGCCGTTGCATCTTCCGGCGTCGTCCCCCAGGTCACCATCGGCGCGATAGACTCGGCCTCGATGAAGACTTCCCGGTCGAATTCGGCATCGGGATCGGATCCCAGCTGACGCCATTTAGACACGGCGGCATCCCACTCGTCACCCTTCGGCGCATAGGGGCGGCTTGCCAGATAGGCAAAAGTCGTCTCGTCCGGCGCGATCATGCCAGCGCGCGCGCCGGCCTCAATCGACATGTTGCAGACCGTCAGTCGGCCCTCGATAGAGAGCGCCTTTATGGCCGTACCGGCATATTCGATAATGTGGCCGACAGCGCCGGCAACGCCGATACGGGCGATGATGGAAAGAATGATATCCTTGGCGGTGACGCCTTCCCCGAGCACACCGTCAATTGTGATGCGCATGCTGCGGGATTTGCGCTGCCACAGAGATTGCGTAGCAAGCACGTGACCGACTTCCGTCGCGCCGACGCCGAAGGCGAGCGCGCCCAGTGCGCCATGGGTAGAGGTGTGACTGTCGGCGCAGACGATCGTCATGCCGGGCAAGCTCAGCCCCTGCTCGGGTCCGACCACGTGCACGATGCCCTGGCGTGGATCATCGAGACCGAAGACAGTGATATTGGATTCCTTGGCGTCCCGCGTCAGTGCTTCGATCATCGTTCGACGCTCGGGATCGTTGATCGCGGACATCTCATGCGTATGCGTCGGCACATAATGATCAGCGGTGCCGAAAATGCGATCGGGAGACCGGGGCTTCAGCCCGCGGTCGCGGAGCACCTGAAAAGCCGGTGCGGTGACATCGTGAATAAAATGGCGATCGATAAAAAGAAGGTCCTGGCCGTCGTCGCGCGACATGATCCGATGGCTGTCCCAGATCTTGTCGTACATCGTCTTCGGCATGCCCATGGCATTGGATGGCATATATGCTGACTCCCATTCACTATCGACAAGCGCAGCAAAGCCCATGCCTTCAGGCACATCATTGCTCACATGATCAACGCTTGATCGATCTCATCCTCGCCAAGGATGATGCATCAGCTTTGCTCCCATGTGGCGTAGTTTTCGGGAAAGCCACCATCGCGAATGACGATGGCAGAAGGCGGGTCAGGATCGGTCAGCCTGGTTGACGTGAAAATGGAAGGCGATACGATCGCACCCGCAGTTCTCTGCGCCTCATCCCTCTCTGTCGAACATGCCGGCGAGATCCGTATCATTCGTCAGAGCGACGGAAGTCGCGCTTCTCGAGCTGCTTATCCGGTGGAATACCGGCATTGCGGAGGAAGTATTATGACCGACGAGACGATCGCCATTTCCTATGGGCGGGGGCATTTGCCATTGACACTGCCAGAAAAGGCGAAGGCAACGCTGATCCGCAAACGGGCACTGCCGAAACTCGCCGATCCGCATCAAGCGATTGCGACAGCCTTGAATGCGCCCGTGGCTTCCGCGCCGCTTTCCGAGCTCGCCAAAGGCCGCAACAGTGCCTGCATCCTGATCTGCGACATCACCCGTCCCGTCCCCAACCGGCTGTTCCTGCGGCCGATGATCGAAACGATGGTCGCCGCCGGGATCCCGCTTAAGGCAATCTCCGTGCTGGTCGCAACCGGTCTGCACCGGCCGAACCTTGGTGATGAACTCGCCGAACTCATCGGTGATCCCTGGGTGCTGGAAAATGTCCGCGTCGACAACCACTATGCCCGTAACGAGGCCGCCCATGTCGATCTCGGCCATACGCGTACGCGCAACACGCCGGTCAAGCTCGACCGCCTGTTCGTCGAAGCCGATCTCAGGATCGCCACCGGCCTGGTCGAGCCGCATTTCATGGCCGGCTGGTCGGGTGGCCGCAAGGTCATCGCGCCGGGGGTTGCCCATCACGAGACGATCCGCACCTTTCACTCCGCCCGCTTCATGGAAGATCCCCTCGCCGTCCAGTGCAATCTAATCGGCAATCCGCTACACGAGGAACAGCTCGAAATCGTCCGCATGCTCGGCGAAGTCTATGCGCTCAACACCGTGCTCGACGAGGATCGCGATCTCGTCTGCGTCACCTTCGGCGAGATCATCGCCAGCCATCAGGCGGCGGTCGATTTCGTCAGCGCGGCAACCCATGTGCCGCTGGCACAGAAATTTTCGACCGTCGTCACCTCGTCGGCCGGCTATCCGCTCGACAAGACCTATTACCAGACGATCAAGGGCATGGTGACGCCGCTCGACATCTTAAAGCCCGGCGGCACGCTGATCATCGCTTCGGAATGTTCCGAAGGCTTCGGCTCGGCGGAATTCCGCGAGGCGCAGGCAAGGCTGGTCGAGCTCGGCCCCGAGCGCTTCCTGGCGACGCTGACGGCCAAATCACTGGCCGAGGTCGACGAATGGCAGACCGAAATGCAACTGAAGCCGATGCGGCTCGGCAAGGTCGAGCTCTATACCACCGGACTTGCCGGCGACGACCGGAGCTTGACCGGCGTTACGATGATCGACGACATCAAGGCAGCAATCGACCGCAGCATCGCAGCAAGCGGCGATCCCACCGTCGCCATCATTCCGGAGGGACCCTATGTCGTTCCCCGTTTCGCCGCCTGAGCGAGCCATGATATCGAACCGTCTCGAACTGCATCTGGATCCTCTCGGCGGCATCGCGGGGGATATGTTTGCTGCCGCCCTGCTCGACCTGAGGCCAGATCTGGAGGCGGGATTGAAGCGGACGCTTGCGCTTTGCCCGCTGATCGAAGATGTGGAATTCGAATTTGCCGCTCACAATGACGGTGTGCTGACTGGTCACCGTTTCCTTGTGCGCCGCGATGGCGACAGGCGCATCGCGGAAGATCAACACCATCATCATCACCATTCGCATGAGCATCATGATCACGATGAACATGGTCATGTGCACGGCAGCCACCATCACACGCATTGGAGCTTGATCCGCGAAGCCCTGATCACATCCAAGCTCGACCGCGACACCGTAAAACACGCCGTCGGCATCTTCTCCCGGCTCGCAGAAGCGGAGGCGAAAGTACATGGTGTCGAGCCTGACGCCGTCAGCTTCCACGAGGTCGGCGCCTGGGATTCAATCGCTGACATCGTTGCTGCCGCGTGGCTGATATCGCAATTCGATACTATCAGTTGGACAGTCGGCCCCTTGCCGCTCGGCGGCGGTCGGGTGCGCACGGATCATGGTCTGCTTCCCGTTCCTGCCCCGGCCACGGCTCGCCTACTCGAAGGCTTTTCCACGATCGATGACGGCATCGGCGGCGAGCGCGTCACACCGACGGGAGCCGCCATTCTCGCCTATCTCTGTGACCGGACACCGGCGCCACCGAAGCCACGAACCCTGACGGGGTCCGGCTACGGTTTCGGCACGCGCCGGCTGCCGGGCATCAGCAACTGCCTGCGTATCCTGGCCTTCGAAAGCGCGGAATCCGACACCGACCTGAAAAACCAGGTCGCAGTCCTGGAATGTGAAATCGACGATCAGACCGGCGAAGACCTCGCACAGGCGGTCGAACGATTGCGTGCGCAGACAGGCGTTCTCGACGTTATCCAGGCGCCGGTTTTTGGCAAGAAGGGTCGGATGATGACGCATTTGCGCATTCTCGCAGAACCTGCCGCGCGGGACGATATCCTGGCAAGCATTTTCGACGAGACCACGACCATCGGTGTCCGTCATATGCTGGTGGAGCGCAGCACCCTGCCCCGGCAGGCGGCAACGACCGAAGCCGACGGCCGGACGCTGCGACTAAAGGTCGTCGAACGACCCACAGGCCGCACCGCCAAGGTCGAAGCCGACGATCTCGCCGATGTAGCTGGAAGTGCGGCCCGCAATAGGTTGCGCCACATCGCAGATACCGCCGTTCGGAAAGGTGAAGAGGAAGACTGATGCAAGCCGCCCTGGAAACCGTTCTCTCTTCACTCGGACCTTCCGCCGTCGCCGTCAGCGGCGGTGTCGATTCCATGACGCTTGCCGTCTTCGCCAACCGGCTTCTCGGCAAGGAGCGCATCACCATGATGCATGCGGTCTCCCCGGCCGTACCGCCGGAAGCAACCGAACGCGTCAAGGAATGGGCCGGACGCGAAGGCTGGACGCTGCGCATTCTCGATGCCGGCGAGTTCAGCGACGGCAATTATCTCAGCAATCCCGTCAACCGCTGCTTCTTCTGCAAGAGCAATCTTTACAGCGCGATTGCCGGCCTATCCGACCGGCTTATCCTCTCCGGCGCCAATACCGACGATCTCGGCGAATATCGCCCCGGCCTCGATGCCGCACGCGATCACGGCGTACGCCATCCCTATCTTGAGGCGGGCATCGACAAGCAGACGGTTCGCACGCTCGCCCGCGACCTCGGCCTCGGCGAACTTGCCGAGCTGCCGGCTTCTCCTTGCCTCTCCAGCCGAGTGGAAACGGCGATCGCCATCGATTCCGAGGTGTTGAAAGCGATCCATGGTGTGGAACGTCTCGTCAGCGAGAAGCTGGCGCCGCAGACGGTCCGTTGTCGCGTCCGTCGAAACGGCGTGGTCATCGAAATGGATGCAACGAGCCTCGCAAACGCCGATGACGAGCAACGCGACGCCCTGTCGCGTTCCATCGCCGGCTTGCTGCCGGCTTCCCTTTCGGGCAAGCCCATCGGCTTCGAGCCCTATCGCAATGGCAGCGCCTTCATCGGAGTAAAATCGTGACCAGCGAAGATGTCGTCTTCGATTTTGCCCGTGCCGGCCGTATCGGCCTCGACGAGTCGGTGTTCTGTGCCGGCAAAAGTGCCGGTCAGATCGCCGGCATCCTCGAAAGTGCGAGAGAGCGGAGCGTCGGGTTGCTGCTGACGCGATTGGACGCGGACAAACTGGCGCAACTGCCTGCCGAATTGCGGGAGGCGATCGACTATTGCACTCTATCCCGCACCGGTTTCTTCGGTCCGCTCCGGCCGGTCGCGATGTCAGGCAAGATTGCGATCGTCGCGGCCGGAACTTCGGATGCGCCGGTCGCTCGTGAAGCGGCGCGTACGCTGCGCCATGCAGGGATCGACGCGACCGTCGTCACGGATGTCGGTGTTGCGGGCCTCTGGCGGCTAATGGACCGGATCGAAGATATTCGCCGCCATCCCGTCGTCATTGCGGTTGCCGGCATGGATGCGGCCTTGGCAAGCGTGCTCGGGGGGCTTGTTTCCAGCGCGCTGATCGCTGTGCCGACCTCCGTCGGCTACGGTGCGGCGGAAAGTGGTCGCACCGCGCTCAACGCCATGCTCGCAAGCTGCGCGGCAGGCATCACGGTCTGCAATATCGACAATGGTTATGGCGCCGCCGCCGCCGCCATACGCATCCTCAACAGCTTTGCTGCTTTGACGGACAGATCCGTGCAGAGTTGAGGCTTAGTCTTCGATCTCTGTCGCGGTTTTGGCCAACATGCAAAGAAAGTCGACATCGTCGCCGATCAGGGCGTCGATGAGCCCATCCTTGATGCAGCTGCGGATCATCGGCAGCTTGTCACGCCCGCTTTGCCAGAATACGGCGAGCTTTTCCGGGAGAGGCAGGCTCAGGCGCACCGCAATCTCCGCTTCCCGAAGAGCTTCGGCATCGGCACAGTGAAAATGGTTGAGCTCCAGCGAGACGCCGTCGATGTTGCCGGCGCGCATCGAGTCGATGAGACCAAGCGGACGGTGATACACGATCGCTTCCGTCTGCAGGCGCGGTTCGATTTGCTTGACGCGCTGCAGATCGTGATGATCGAAGGAGGAAATGGCGACATGAGCGAAGGCGTCAGCGTCCTTGATCACCTCGATCATGATATCCGTCATTCGATCCGGGCGCGCACGTTCCTTCATCTCGACGGCAAGACGCGTGTCGGTCCGCTTAGCCCAGGCAACGACTTCGGCAAATGTCGGAACCCGTGTTCCGGCAAAACGCGAATCGAACTTCGCGCCTGCGTCGAGGGTCAGGATATCGTCCAGATCATGATCGGCAACCAGGCCCCAGCCGGAAGTGGTTCGATCCAAGGTGCGATCGTGCATGACGATAATCTTATCGTCGCGGGTCAGCATCAGATCGATCTCGCATTCATTGGCGCCGGCATCCACGCCTTTCTGATAGGCAAGCATCGTGTTCTCGGGAAAGTGCCGGCTGAAGCCGCGATGGGCGGCAATGCGGAGCGATCCTTGACGGGCGGCATGAAGAGGCAGAGGCACGGGAATTTCTCCTTGGGTTATGAGAAGGCTTTTTGAAGCTCAGTGCAGCGTCGGATCAAAAGCGTCGCGCAGGTAGTCGCCGATCAGGCTGATCGACAGTGACAGCAGGAAGATCGCGATCCCCGGCAACGTTGAGATCCACCACTCGGTCATCACGTAGTCGCGGCCGGCGCCTACCATGCTGCCGAGGCTGACCATGGGCGGCTGGATGCCGAGGCCGAGGAAGCTCAGCGCCGATTCCTGCATCAGGATGTCGGGTAGAACGACAGTCAAATTGACGAGAACGACCGAGAGGATGTTCGGCAGAACATGCATGACCGCGATGCGCGTTGTGCTCGCGCCGTTGCGTTTCAGCGCCGCGACATAGCCTCGTTCCAGCTCCAGACCGGTCATGGTGCGGACGAGCCGGGCATAGCGTTCCCAGCCGTAGAGGCCGAGCAGCGCCATGAAGAGCCAGAGATTGTCACCGAAGAAGGCAAGCACGGCGAGCGCGATAATGAGGAACGGCATCGATGCCTGGAAATCCACCGCGACGCGGATCAGCAAATCGGCAAACCCACGACGAAACGCCGCGAGAAGGCCCAGTGTCGTGCCGAGCAGCAGGCTAATCGCCGAGGCGCCGAGCGCGATCAAAAGGCTGGTGCGAACGCCGTAGAAGACCCGACTCAGAATATCGCGCCCGAGTTCATCGGTACCGAGAACATGCTTTAGAGTACCTCCGAATAAGAACGGCGGTGCCTTTCGAGCATGCAGATCGATCTGCGCAAAGCCGTAGGGCGCAAGCACATTGGCAAAGACCGCGAGCACGATGAAGGTGACGAGAACGACCAGGCAGATTACGGTCGTCAGGTCCAGCCGCGCGCCGCGCGACAATCTCTCGGCCTTCGTCTTCGCCGAACTGTCGATGTTGGTCACTACATTCGCCATGGTCATCCCTTTCGAAAATGCAGATCAGGCCGCCGCCCGATGCCGCAAACGCGGATCGGCGAGAATGTAGAGAAAGTCGATGAGCAGGTTGGCGCTCACCATGGTCGCGGTGATGAGGATGACGATAGTCTGCACGATGTTGAGGTCACGCTGCGCCACCGACGAGACGAGAAAACGGCCGACGCCCGGCCAGGCGTAGACGGTCTCGACAACAGCCGCACCGCCAATCATGCCGCCGACCAAGAAACCAAGCATGGTCAAAAGCGGCAGGGCCGCATTGGGCATCACATGCTGCAGCAACACGGCCCGCTCGCCGATCCGCTTGGCGCGAGCTGCCAGAATGTAGCGCTGTCCCAATACCTCCAACGCGCTGGAACGCACGAAGCGAGCGATGATGCCGGCATTGGCAAGGCCGATGACCATAACCGGCATGACGAGATGCGCCGGCGTCGACCCGCCGCCGCTCGGCAACAGACGCAGAGACACGGCGAAAAGCTGGATCAGCAAAATGGCGACCAGAAAATTCGGCAGGGAATGCGTCAGCACCGCCAACCCCATGACAAGGCGGTCGATCAGGCTGCCGCGGTTCTGCGCGGCCAGAATGCCGAGCGGCACGCCGGCGCCCAATGCCACCACCAGAGCGGCCCCCATCAGTTCGAGCGTTGCGGGAACCTTGGAAAGAACCAGCGCCAGCGCATTCTGCCCATTCTGCAGCGACGTGCCAAAATCGCCGCGCAGAAGATGGCCGAGATAGGAAAAATACTGGATGTAGAGCGGCTGATCGAGGCCCCATTGCTGACGCATCAGGGCCACCACCTCCGGCGGCGTCTCGACCGGCAGCAGCGAATGCAGGGGATCGCCGCTGACGCGCAGGATAATGAAGGTAAAAGTGATGGCGAGGAAAAGCGTGACGACGGCCCGCAGGAGGGCGCGCATGACAGCCTGGAACATGGCGGATCTCCTTCAGAGCGTTTCAAGGACGGTATTTGTCTGACGCAATTTCTGCCGCCGTCCGCGCGGGACAGCGGACAGAAGCTTCGCGGTGTAGGGATGGGTGGGATTCGAAAAGACCGCTTCCGTCGCGCCTGTCTCGACGATCTGTCCCGCCTCCATGATCGCCACGCGATGCGAAACATGACGAACGACCCGGACGTCATGGCTGATGAACAGCAATGACAAGCCGCGGGTACTCTGAAGTTCCAGCAGGAGATTGAGAACCTGGGCCTGCACCGACACGTCGAGCGCAGAGACCGGCTCATCGCACAGTAGGATTTGCGGTTCGACGATCAGGGCGCGGGCAATGGCAACGCGTTGGCGTTGGCCGCCGGAAAGCTGGTGCGGAAACTTCTGTAATGCCGAAACAGGAAGGCTGACGGCCTTGAACGTTTCGGCGGCGCGGTCGCGTCGGCTTGCCGGCTCGCCGATCGCATGGATCGCCAGCGTCTCCAGTATCTGATGTCCCACGGTGCGGCGCGGATCGAGCGCACCCAGGGTGTCCTGCGAGATCACCTGCAAGTGCTTCGCCAGCCCGCGCCGGTTCGGCTTCATCAGGCCGCTGAAGGACTTGCCGAAGAGTTCGATTTCACCCGACGTCGGAGCCCGGTCGCCGCAGAGAAGCGAGGCGAGCGTAGACTTGCCGCAGCCGGATTCTCCGACCAAGCCCAGCGTCTCGCCGGACTTCAGCTCAAGGCTGACATCCCTGATCGCATGAAAGCCTTTGGTTCGGCGGGGCCATATCGTAAAGCCGGGCGAATAGGAAAATTGCAGGTTGCGGGCGGCGAGAGCGATCTCCGTCCCGCTCCCATTCAGCGGTGATCTTTCCTCAGGCATCATGTGCGCTCCATGGATTGAAGCAGGCGAGCGAGGCCGCGCCCGTAATCAGGGGCGGAACCGCCGTCGCGCAATGTATTTCGGCACGCGGGCAACGTGGCGCGAAGGCGCAGGCGGAAGGCATGGCGTCGTGCAGTTTCAATTCGCCAGGAATATCCGCCAGCTTTTCCAGCGGCGTGCCGTGTCCGGGCATCGCTTCCAGCAACAGCCGCGTATAGGGATGGCGGGGACTGTCGTAGATGTCTTCGGTGCTGTTGATCTCGACCAGCGATCCCGCATACATCACCGCGATGCGATCGCAGACCTCGGAGACGAGATCGAGATCATGGCTGATGAAAATCATGGGGATGCCGCGTTCGCGCACCGCCTTGACCAGCAGCGCCACCACTTGCGCCTGCACCGTGACGTCGAGTGCCGTGGTGGGTTCGTCGGCAATGATCAACCGCGGCTGCATGGCAAGGGCGGTCGCGATCATCACACGCTGGCACATACCGCCGGAAAACTGGGCCGGATAGGCATTGTAGCGCGTCTCAGGCTGCGGGATAGCGACTTCCGCCAAAAGCCGGAGCGCCTCGGCCTTCGCCTCGGTCGCCGACAGGCCGGCGCTCATCGCGGCCTCGGCGATCTGCGAACCGATGGTGCGGACCGGATCGAGGCAGGAGACAGGCTCCTGGAAGATCAGACCGATGGAGGGGAGTTTGGAGCGCGCCATCGCCCCGAGCTCGCCGACATCATATATGGCATCTTCGAAGGAGATAAAGCCTGTCGCGCTCGCCGTCGGCCCGAGCAGACCCGCAAGAGCAAGGCATGTCACGCTCTTGCCTGAGCCGCTTTCCCCGACGATGCCGAGGATTTCACCCTCGGCAAGATCAAAGGAGACATTGTTGACCGGATGGGACCAGCCAGCCTTTGTCCGAAAGGTGACACTCAGGTTGTCGACCGAAAGGATCGGAGTAGCCATTGCGAACGGCTCAGCTCTTCTGCTCTTCGAAGGCAAGGCTGCCGGCGCCGAGATCCATCTGGAAGGCCGGCAAGGGCTGCCACTTGATGCCGTCGCGAATGCCGTAAAAGACGGCGTTCTGATGCAGCACCGTCTCGCCCGGATCGTTCCATTCGATCAGTTGCAGCATATCGCGGAATATCTTGGCACGTTCAGCGGGGTCGACGGCCTTTTCCATTTTCGCGCCAAGAGCGTCGAAATCCGCATTCTGCCAGATCTTGAACGAGTTCAAAGAGCCGGCCGAGCCGAACTGTGTGTAGAAGGAGATATAGGGATCCGGGATCTGCGCGGTGCTCGACCAGTTGCCGGTCGCGCGGCCAGGCGCATTCTCGAACAACTTGCCGCCCTCGACGAACTTCATTTTCGCATTGACGCCAATCGCCTGCCACATGGCGACCACGGCCTGAGTGACCGGATTTTCCGCCGTGTAGTAATTGTTCTGCGAGCGGACTTCGATTTCTTCGCCGTTATAACCGGCGTCCTTGAGAAGCTTGGCCGCCTGATCCGGGTCGTATTTATAGGCCGGATAGTCTTTGAGATAGACGGGGCCGTAAAGCTCGAACTGCAGGCCGTTCGGGACACGGGTGCGGCCGTCCCAGATCGAATCGACGATGGCTTGCCGGTCGATAGCGAGGATGAGGGCCTGGCGGACGCGCGGGTCCTTGAGCGCCGGATTGGTCTTGTCGAAATAGAGGATGCGATGATTCGGAACAGGGCCGCCGACGATCGAATGGCCAGGGCTGCCGGTGACAGCGGACAACTGATCCGGCGGCAGGTCGGTTGCGATGTCATAGTCGCCGGCAAGAAGACCGGCGATGCGTGAGGAGACTTCCGGCACGATGCGCAGGGTCACGCGCTTGGCGGCCGGCTTGCCGCGGAACGCCTGATCGTGGGAGGCGAGAACCACGTTTTCGTTCGTCGCGTAGCTCTCGACCTTGTACGGACCGGCGCCGATCGGCTTCTGGCGCCAGGTCGTCCAGTTTCCGCCATTCTTTAGCCAGGCATCCTTGCTGATGACGACGGCGGCATAGCATGCCAGCCGCTGCAGGAAGATCGGGTCCTGGAACTTGGTGATGAAACGCACCGTCAGCGGATCGACCACTTCGACGTGATCGAGGCTGGTGAAACTGGTGAGGTAGACCGGATAGCCCGGCGCATTCTTGTTAAGCAGTCGCTCAGGACCAAACGAGAAGGCTACGTCGTCCGCGGTCATCTCGCGGCCGTCATGGAAAATAACACCGGGACACAGCTTCATTTCCAGAATGGTCGGCGAAACCCAGGTCCAGGAGGTCCCGAGATTAGGCTTTACGGAAAAATCGCCCCGCATGTCGATGGCGAGAACCGTCTCATGGATCGAGTAGTTGTTGCGGAAGGCGACGTTGCTGGCAGCATCGACCGGCTCCTGCGAGGTCGGGTTCTGCTGAACGGCGATGCGAAGCTCAGGCCGGTTGTCGCCGGCATCGTCCGCGGCCGCGGGCAGCGCCGGCACAAAAGCGGAGAGGCCAGCCGCCGCTCCCATGAGTAAAGTCGTGCGGCGGGTGATGGCCGTATTGAGGCCGGTGAGCGTGTTTTCGGACATCAGCAGACTCTCCTGTTAGTGTTTGCACAAACGTTTGCGCAATAGAAACAGCATAACCTGCGGTGAAAAATTGCTTTTCAAACTACGCAGGAGGAATGTGCTGCAAGCTAGGGAAGTCCGATGACGCACGTATGACAAGTTCGGGCGGAATAAGACGCATCGGTCGCATGCTGGTCCGGGCATCCGCTGAAAGGTTTGTCAATTCCAGAAGCAGATCGAGCGAAGCTTCGCAAAGAGAATCCGTCGGTTGCGCCACCGTCGTCAGAGGGGGCGACCAATAGGCCGTATCAGGCACATTGTCATAGCCGACGACAGAAATATCATCTGGAATCTTCAGTCCTAGCTCCCGCAGCAGCGCCACGACCTCGATTGCGAGGCCGTCGCTTCCGCAGATCAACGCCGTCGGCCGCGTTGACGGGGCCGTTAGTATCCGCCGGAACACTTCACGGTCGATGTCCGCCCTTTCGAAGGAAAGAACATCCCCTTTGATTTCGCCTGCGCTTTCGCTGACCATTTGCCGGAAAATTGATCGGCGATCACTCAAGGCGAGCCGGCTTACGCGGTAGACATAATCAATACGGTGGTGTTTGAGCGCTATCAGATGATCGAGGAGCATGCGCATGCCGATCCAATCATCGGCCAGCACCGCCGGTTTCGGGCCCGTAAGACCGCCGCACAGGGTGACATGCGCCTTGCCCATCCGGTCGAGATGCTCGCACAGAGCTTCATGGCCGGGGAGATCGCTAACCATGATCACGCCGTCGAAAAAATCGTCCTGGAACAGATTCAACTGTCCAGCGACCTCGCCGGCATCGGCTTTTGCCTGTGCCACCAGCAGTTCCACCCCGCGCCTCTGCGCCACCGCCTGCAAGCGGCTGGTCAGATGCGGCTGATAGTGCCCAGAGAGGCTGCCGACGATCGCACCGAAGACGCCCGTTCGGTGGGTTCTGAGCGAAGTCGCCAGCCGGTTGACGACATAGCCGGCATCGCGCGCCGTCGCTTTGACGCGCTCTTGTGTTTCGATACTGATGCGGGCATCGGCACGACCGTTCAAGACGCGCGAAACCGTCCCAGCAGAGACACCTGCCAGCCGCGCGACTTCCAAAATTCCGATTCTCGCCCGCGTTTTCACATCGGCCCCGAAGCACTCTTTTGCCTTGCGGCGACAATGGCGAAAGGCGATCACAGGGGCAAGCCGTCAGCATGATATCAAGCGCACTGGTCCAGACCGGGCGACGTGGATAGGGCCTCCAACGCCATCAAGAGGAACAGGTAAATAGGTTTATGCCTTTCCGGAAAATCAGTTTCACCAGACTTCACGTGGACGACTTCGTTTCTCCACGTTGCCAATCAGGAGAATGCCGGTCTAGCTAGGAACCACCAGCGTGGCGCATGAGCAGGCGTCCGCCAAGATCTCCGTTGGCGCGGCCGCACGGCCTGTGTTCACCGTAAGAATTCGATATTGAGGAGTTACAAGCCCATGTCCGTTACGCGCGAAACCCTGATCCTGTCCCACGCCGGCGCAATCCAGGCTCTTGCGGCCGCGATTGCCCATGCCGAGAAGATCGGTATCCCGCAATGCGTCTTCATTGTCGACGCGAGCGGCGAAACCATCGCCAGCGTCCGGATGGATGGCGCGAAATATCTGAGCATGCACACGGCTCGCGCCAAGGCCCGCACAGCCGCCTCAAGCAATGCCCCGACGGGCGCCATGTCCTTCGAATTCGGAACCGCCGCCGGCATCGCCTCGCAGGGCGGCGTCACGCATCTGCCGGGCGGCCTGCCTATCCGTTTCGGCAGCCGGCTTGCCGGTGCGATCGGCGTAGGGTCAGGCACGGGCGATCAGGATTTCGAAGTCGCCCGCGCCGCACTTGCCGCCATTGGAGCCGATGCCGTTTAAGGCATGCCTCCCCGCTCAGTCGGGCCACTTGCGAATATTGCGTGTCGATTTCTGCGGCACCAGCATCGCGTCCGCTGGTCTTTCCTTGGCCGACAACAGCGAATGGAGTTCGCGGGCAACGGTCTCGGCCTCTCCCGGATGGAGATTGCAGGGATCAAGGAAGAAATGCCCGCGCTCGACCTCATGATTGCGGACGATGATCGGTATTTGCGCGCGGGCAAGGGCAGTAGCAAGTCCTGCTGCCGTAAAGCCGCTCTCCGGTAGAACGTTGATTTCCAGCCTGTCCAAGGGATTGTTGGTCGGATCGGGAACGATCACCGCCTCGATACCCGCGAGCCCCTCCAGCGTGCCTGTCCATAGATCCAGCGCCTCGCGCTCGCGGCGGCGAATGCCGTGGTGATCGCGTACCTCCCACGCCTCAAGCGCTGCCATGACTCCGGCAATGCTCTCCTTCCCAACCTTCATGCCGCGGCCGATCCCGCGGTTCTGAAGGAAAGTGGCTCGCACCAGATCCTTTCGCCCTGCCACAATGCCTGTCGTCGGGCCACCGAGGAACTTGTGCCCGCTATAGACGACGATGTCTGCACCCTGCTGCAGGAAGGTCCGCAAATCATATTCGGATGCGGCATCGACGATGACAGGGACATTTCTGGCGTGGCAGATGGCTGCGAATTCCGGCAAGGAGAGCATACCGTATTGCACCGTATGGTGCGAAACCACGTAGAGAGCTGCGGCTGTACGTTCATTGATCGCCTCGGCGACGTGATAGTCGTTGACGACGCTGACGGTCCCGGCTGCAATCACCTTGCCACCGGCCAGCCGGACCGCTTGATCGATATTGCCGCCGAAGCTGACCATATGGCCGATCTGCACGATGACCTCTGTTTTCAGTCCCTCGGTCCGGTCCGGAATGTTTTCGATCGCCAAGAGATTGTCGCCGGTGATCGCCGCAGCCAGTGACAGGCTGATGCCGCTCGCACAGGACGCGGTTACAAAACCGGCTTCCCCACCGGTGAGGCGCGCAATCACTTCGCTCGCGCGCCGATGCAGATCGTCCATCTCCACGAACTGCGAGGCGATTTCGCTCATCGCCTTGATCGCCTCCGGCACGATGATCGACGCACCCAAGGCGGTCATCGTGCCAGAGACGTTGATGATGGGCCGGAGATTGAGGCGTTCTCTGATCGGCTGTTCGGAGCCTTTTGTAGTCGCAACCATTGGATTGGGCCTTCTAACTCTGAATTTCGATAATTGCTTCGATTTCGACGGTGATATTGTTGGGCAGCGAACCAACGCCGATCGCCGATCTCGCATGCATGCCGATGTCGCCGAAGACATCGGCGAACAGATCCGAGCAACCGTTTATGACCTTGGGGTGATCGGTGAAATCCGGCGTAGCGTTCACGAACCCCAGCAGCTTCACGACCTGCTTGACCTGGCTGAGATCACCAATACTGGCCGACAAGGCCGATAGAACATTGAGCCCCGTCAACCGCGCATGCTGATAAGCTGTTTCCACATCCACGTCCTGCCCGACTTTGCCGGTGCGCAGCGTGCCATCGGCATCCACAGGCCCCTGCCCCGAAATGAACAGCAGCGAACCGCATCGAACGAAATTGCGAAAATTGCCGATTGGCGTGGGCGGCGTAAAGAGTTCCAGACCGAGAGCCTTCAACCGATCGTGAGGCGTCATTTCCATTCTCCCATTCAGTCTCAGACGGCCGCAGCCGCGTGGAAGCGGGAAAGAAAAGCCTTCAGCCGTTCATTCTCCGCCACAAGCGCCGGAAGGTCCTTCGGCGCGCCCTGGGCGGACACTTTTCCATCGGCCATGAAGACGATGCGGTGGCTGGCATCCCGGGCAAAGGCGATTTCATGCGTGACCATCAGCATCGTCATGCCCTCCTCGGCCAGCTGCCTGACAACATCGAGAACTTCGTTCACCAACTCGGGGTCGAGCGCCGAGGTGATTTCGTCGAGCAGCAGGATCTTTGGGTCCATCGCCACGGCGCGTGCGATACCGACGCGCTGCTGCTGACCGCCAGACAATTCCGACGGCAGGTTGTCGATCCGGTGCCCGAGACCTACGCGATTGAGCCAATGTTCGGCTATCTCCCGCGCCTCCTTCTTCGGCTTGCCCCGGACCTTTTGAAGGCCGAGCATCACATTTTCCGCAGCAGTCAGATGCGGAAAGAGATTGAAACTCTGAAACACCATGCCCGTTTCGGCACGCATGCGCGCCAGGTCCTTCTCGCCGCGGCGCTGCTGATTGGCGTCGTCCCGATAGCCGACTTCGACGCCGTCGATCTGGATCGATCCGCCATCGTAACTTTCAAGAAAGTTCACGCAGCGCAGAAGCGTGGTCTTGCCGCTGCCCGAAGGGCCGATGACCGAAACGACCTCGCCTTTGGCGACATCCATATCGATGGACTGCAGAACCTGGACGGGACCGAACGCCTTGGCGACATTGCGTATTCTGAGGAGCGGCGTGGCAGATTGCGTGTTGTTCATGGCGGTCAATCCCTGATGTAGGAGTAGCGGCGCTCCATTCTCCGGCTCAGGCTGGAGAGACTGTAGTTGATCGCGAAGTAGATGAAGGCTCCGAGAAGGTAGAGCGGCATGGCCTCATAGGTCCGGCCGATCACCTCGTTGATCGACTGCATGAGGTCGACGATGCCGAGCAGCGAGATCAGCGCGCTACCCTTGACGGCGTCGGTGACCCCATTGATCCAGGGCGGCAGAAAGCGGCGCGTCGCCTGCGGAAAGATGACATAGCGCAGGCGCTGCACGAATGTCAGGCCGATGGACATGCCGGCCTCCATCTGTCCCCTGGGGATGGAGAGGACGGCACCACGCACATATTCGATGACTTGAGCCGACTTGAAAAGCGTCAACGCAACCACGCCAGCCCAGAAGGCGACGATGTGGATGCCGAGCGCCGGAAATCCGTAATAGACGATGAAGATGAGAACAAGGATCGGAATGCCGCGGATACAGTCGCTGAAGAAGCGCACGAAAAGCTTGACCGGCCAAGGGCCGTAGATCAGCCCAACGCCCAAGATGATGCCGATGCAGAGCGAAAGCGCGACGACGATCGCGGAGACCCAGAGCGTGATCAGCAGGCCTTTCATGAGGAACGGCAGGGCATAGATGATCGCAGCCATACTAACGCTCCACCCTGAAATGGCCTTCCAGCCGCCGCAGGCCGAACAGGATGAGATAGCCAGTAACGAGATACATCAGGGTCGTGATGATGTAGACCTCGACGATGCGGAAGGTATTGAAATTGATCCATTGCGCCCCGTATGTGAGCTCTGGAACGGCAATGACCGAGGCGACCGACGTATCCTTGAACAGGGAGATGAATGTGTTGGATAGCGCAGGCAGGGTAATTCGCGTCATCGTCGGCAGACGGACGTAGAGAAGGCGCTGCAACGGCGTCAGCCCGATCGCCTTGCCCGCATCGATCTGGCCGCGCGGCACGGCCTCGAGGCCGGACCGGAATACCTCGACGAGATAGGCACCGGCATAAACCGAGAGGGTAATGACGAATGATGCCGTCGCGCTATAGGCAATGTTCACCGCGGTCGGAAGCCCGTAAAAGACGAGATAGACGAGCAAGATCAGCGGCACATTGCGGATGAATTCGACGTAAGCAGCGATGAAACTGCGGACAACCTTGCCAGCCGACACATACCAGATGGCGAGGACAAGCCCTATCAAGGCACCGATGGCGATGGAAATGACAGCAAGCTCGAGGCTGAGCAGAAGCCCGCTCCACAGCTTGTCGATGTTTCGCCAGATAAGATTGAAATTCAGGTGATAGCCCATGCCGGCCGCCGTCTCCCGGGATGCGATCGATGTCTGCTGAGGAGCCAGCGCCAGCCGAGGCTGCACTGGCTCCGTTCAGATCAGATGGCGGGGAAACCCGGCTTGCGGACCGGTGCGTCCAGGCCGAAATATTCCTTGAAGGCCGCATCGTAGAGTGCGGACTCATGGCCGAACATGGCAGTATTGAACGCAGTATTGACGAAATACAGCCAGTCGAGATCGCCTTGGCGGACGCCGGCGCCATAAAGCATGGCATTCCACTGCTTGCCGGCGTCGAAATAACGATCGGGCGTTCGTGATGCGAGCCAGCGTACCGTCGACAAATCGACTGCGGCCGCGTCGACGCGCTTGGCTTCCAATGCCTGAATGACATTTGCCTGCGTGTCGATCTGCATGACCTGCGCATCCGGCAGAACGAGGTGAACGGTCTTTTCCGCATCCACGTTCTGGAGAATAGAAATGCGCGTGCTGCTACCACCGGCCAAGAGCTTGTCAAAGGTCTTGTTGTCGGCGTCCGGACGCGTCAACAGGGCTACGCCTTCGACATAGTAGGGCCTGGAGAAGTTGATGAGCTGCGCGCGCTGCGCCGACATCGTCATGAACTGAATGGTGATGTCGACCTTGCCGGTGACGATGTTCGGAATGCGCTGCTGTGCATCCTGCTTGACGAACTCGACCTTGGTCTCATCGTCGAACAGGCCCTTGGCAAGGATACGACCCATGGTGATGTCCATACCGACCAGCTCACCGGCATCGTTCTCGAAATGCCAGGGGGCGTTGGTGCTGCCGGTGCCGACGATCAGGTGGCCGCGATCCAGCACCGTTCGCAACAGGCTGTCGCTTGCTGCCTGAGCCGCTGCCTCTTCGCTGCTGGCCATCAGGCCGACTGCTGTACCGACCGCCAGGCCACCCAGACCCAGCTTCAAAAAGTCACGACGCTGCGAAATATCGCTCATGTAAGCCTCCAAGTTTGAGATAAAGTTCCCGTTATCAAGCTTGTTTTCGCAAGCCTGTTGTCTTATATATAAGACACGCTTCTTATATTTAGGACGATATACCGATTTTGACGCTGGCGCAATGCCAGAGCGGCAGCAATGGAGCATTTCTGGCATGGTTTCGAACAACGAGGGTGCGCGAAAGACACGAGAAGCTCATGGCCCCCGTGAGCGTGGTATCGATAGGGTATTGAAATTGCTGGGCTATCTGAACAAGGCCGGGCAGCCGGTTCGGCTCGCCGACCTGCCGAAGGCGATAGATGCTCCGCGATCGACCATCTATGACCTCGTCGGCATCCTCTCGGACGCGGGCATTCTGGAGACCAACGGCAGCGACAACAGGGTCTATTTCGGCAAGCTGCTCTATCTTTACGGCACGCGTTACCTGCAGGAAAACGACATCATCATTCGCGGCAGGGAAGCAGTCGAGCGGCTATCGAAGCAGACGGGCGAGACGAGTGAGCTCTGCGTGCGCCACAGGAACAAGCAGGCGATCGTTCATGCCGCCCCAGGTTCCCGACCGCTCCGCATCAGCTCCGAAATCGGGTCCCAGGTACCAATCCCTTGGACGGCATCGGGAAGGTTACTGCTGTCACATTTGCCGAAGGAAGAAATCGGCAAATTGCTGGAGGAAGGCGACCTGACCCTTCCCGACGGACGTTCGGTCGACCTTGAGGATTTCGCTCGTGAATGCAGCGAAGCCAGAAGAAAGAAGCTGATCATCACCACAGGGCTGATCAACAGCTTCACCCAGTGCATGGCGGCCCCTATCTGGAATACCAACGGCATCGTCGAAGCGACTATCTGTTTCGTCTTGCCGATCGATGTTTCCGAGGACCATAAGACGGCTCTCGGCGCAGAGCTTGTCCGCACCGCTGAAGCTCTTTCGATCGGCAACAGCTATCTGGCCGCGGCGCAATAGGGCCGCCGGCGGGGGTCTACTGCTCCCTCACCAATCCCAGCACGAGTTGCTGCAGGTTACCGCCGTCGCTAAGTTCGGTTTTATCGAAATCCCGAGCCCTTTGCCGTTGCCTGTTGGAGATTTCCAATAGCCGCCGGGTCAGATCGGCCCTGATCTTGCGGCAACCGGGATCATTTGCGGCGGACAGGCCTATGCTTGCCGCCTCGATCTCTCTCACCATGTCCTTGATCATCTCGCCGTGGACACGTTCATGTTTGTGCACGCCGGCGACAAATGTATCCCAGCTTCTTCTGGTGGAAGCCGGGAGTTGGGCCGAAGGCTTAGGTAGCACGTAAGTGATTATCAGCTTCGGCTGTGCTGAAGCCAGAATGCAGGCATCACCCTGCGGTTCGTATTTCCGGGTCCATGTCAGCCTAAAGCTCGTATGCGCGATGGCGCGCGCCTTGCCACCAACCCCAGGCCCGCGCTCGCCGATCGACTCGTAAAGCTCCGCCCCGGACTTCCCGGCAATGGCGTAGGTTTGGACTTTTTCGACAGCCTGCCACTGTGCATGCGCAACTATTGGCGGAGCAAAACAGCCCGCCAGAAGAAAAAGTCTAATGCCTAATTTCACACAGATCCCCACAGAACGACGCCAATGGCGGCAAGACTAATGGGGTCGGAGGCCGCTTTCAATCAGGCGCGGATATTTGGAAAAATCGAGATCTGACTTCCGACGCCGGTCTCTCGCCCGCCTTCCCGATATAAGTAAACAGTTGATAGTGCCATTGCGGCACAGCGCATAATTGAAATTAACTGGACAAAACACAATTGATTTTGATTATCCATACAACCATATATTGATTATTATTATTGATATTCTGGGGAACCTATATGACAAAGTGGTTAAAACGGCTCGTTTCCGCAATTGCTGCTTTTGGTTTCGCGTTTCCGGCAATTGCTGAAAATGCCAACCAATGCGCCTATGCCTCAATGACCACCGTAAGATTTTCAAAGGTGGAAACAAACTTCAGAGAAAAATTCTGCGACAAGCCAACGTCGAAAAGCTGCGATGCCAGATACAAAAACATCAGCGACCTGGTGGCACGCCTTTCAAAAGACAGTCGGATCAATAACATAGCGACAGGCGCTTACATCCTCGCGACGGTGAGCCTGGAAACCGGAAGCCAGAGTTTCAGTCCGGCAACCACTGAGGCGATTGGCGCAGCTCAAAAGAAGCGCTCCTACTATCCGAACTTTATCGGAAGAGGCTGGGTCCAGCTGACCCACGAAGACAAATACAGACTGGCGGGGAGAAAGCTGAATATCGATCTCGTCAACCATCCGGAACTGGCACTCAAAACCGACAACTCCTACGAGATTCTGGTGCGCGCCATGACTGAAGGCTGGCTGGAAACATACCGCTCGTCCGCGAAGGGCGCCGGCGGCGGTACTCCAATTCTTCTCGCCGACTTCATCAACCATCAGAAAGTCGACTACGGTTCCGCGCGCGCGATCATCAACGCCAATTGCATGGCCGCCAAGCCATGTGATGACATTAGATACAATGAAAAAGGCTTTATTCCTGACCCAGCCAAGCTGGACAACGGCGAGCATGGCGCGCGCAATGCCCGCATTTTTGAGCAGCTTCTTTGCCGTGCACGCGAACAATGACAAATCGACCGAGGATTGCGCTCATGAAAGTCAGGTTCATTGCAACCGCGCTGGCTCTTCTGCTCGCACCTGTCGCCAGTGAGGCGGCCGCACAAGTCCGAGACGGATTGGACATCAAATGTGACTGCCTCAAGATGTCGGATGGTTCCAAGTGTCCCGACGATCTTGGGATGGAAGTTCACGGGAAGAAAGGATCAATGGAAACGCCATCGATCATTACAGACATGGACTTCGTTTATAAGAAGCGCAGCGGCATTCCATATGTGGTTGGAACCGTTGGCAAGGATTTTGAGGGACCTTCATACTATGCAATCCTCTATTTCCCCCATAAATTCTCCCGCGTCGAAATGTCGTCCGATATCAACGTCAACCGGCCGCTCACTTTCAAACCCGGTAGGCCGTCGACAGCATTCCTGACCTGTAAGGCGGTTCCACCGAGCAAATGAAACTGGCGAACTGTTTCACGGTGCGCTGGGCCGATTGCCATCGAACTGAGGCTAGCTTCAACGGCCTTGCAAAGAACGCCAGACTTGTCCTAAGTGCTCCCAACGACAGGGGTGCTCCTTATTGCCGGGGCTGAGATGGGGTCGCCATGGCCGCAAACTCTTGAGCTGATCTGGATAATACCAGCGGAGCGAGGCGAGCGATGTTTTCGGGCATGCAATTTTCCTTTTACCCTGCCCTCGGTGACAATGCCGGCAGCGAGATATCCTTGCTGCATGGCCCTCGGAGCGGCGTCTGATCATGCGCCGTCTTCACCTGAATGCGGTCATTTACGGCCTCGGGAGCCACGAAGCCGCATGGCGTTTGCCTGAAAGCGATCCGCGTGCGATCACCACTCTCGCCTACTGGGCCGATATCGCCAGAACGGCGGAAGCCGGCGGCTTCGACGCTTTGTTTCTTGGCGATGTGCTGGCGCTGCAGGAGGGAGCCGCACGGCACCTCTCCGATGCCATGGATCCCTTCATCATCCTCTCGGCGCTGGCGGCTGTCACCAGCCGCATCGGCCTGATCGGCACGGCGTCGACAAGCTTCGACCATCCGTTTCATCTCGCCCGGCGCTTTGCATCGCTCGACCATATCAGCAAAGGTCGCGCAGGCTGGAATATCGTCACGTCCTCCAATGCCCTTGAGGCCCACAATTTCGGCCTCGACGGCATGCCGGAGCACACCGAGCGATATGCGCGCGCCGACGATGTCGTCGAAGCGGTCAAGAAGCTTTGGGATAGTTGGGATGCAGATGCGCGGATCGCGGACCAGGCGAGTGGTCACTATCTCGATCCCGCCAAGGTGCGCGCCATCGATCACGTCGGCCCTTATGTTCGCAGCAAAGGGCCACTTAACGTTCCGCGACCGCCGCAGGGACGACCGATCCTTGCGCAAGCCGGTTCGTCGGCGGCCGGCCGCGATTTCGCCGCTCGCCATGCCGATATCGTCTTCACCGTTCAGTCCTCGATCGATGAGGCCAAGGCGTTTTACGCCGAGATGAAGACAAGAGCCGTCTTGGCCGGACGACCGCCTGACAGTCTGCAGATCGTGCCGGGTATTATTCCCGTCGTCGGCGAAACGCGTGGTGCAGCGGAAAGGAGGCTCGCGGACATGAACAGCTTCGCCGTGCCAGAACATCTGCTTGCCAAGATGTCATCGTTTCTTGGCGTCGATCTGAGCGGAGCAGATCTCGATTCTCCCCTCCCGGAGGATTTCGCCAGCGCGGATGCCAACCAGTCGAGCCAGAGCCGCGTGACGGTTCTGGTCAGCATTGCGAAGCGCGACGGCCTGACGCTGCGGCAATTGCTGTTGCGGCTCGCCAGCGGCCGCGGCCATCTGCTGGTCGTCGGTACGGGAGACGACATTGCCGACGTCATTCAGGAATGGTTTCAAGCAGGCGCGGCCGACGGCTTTAACGTCATGTGTTCCGTCATGCCCGGCGACCTGCAGGCATTCAACGATATGGTCATGCCGGAGCTCGTGAAGCGACAATTGCGCCAAGCCGATCTCAGTTCAGACACTTTGCGCCAGCGGTACCGGCTGACAGGCATTTGAACCCCGTTCGCCTCGCTCAAAAAACCGACGAGGAATGCAGGAGCTCTTCAGCCTCCTCGCGGTTCATATCGAAAATCATCTTACCGATCTCAAAGCCGAATCCGTTACGGGCGAATGCGGACATTTCCTTCGCTTTTCGCTTCTCGTCGAGTTCATTTCGCCGAAACGGGCCGAAGCCACGCTTGCGGGCAAAGACGACAGCCGCGAACAAGTCATTCGTAGCATCCAAAGCCGTCACCGCCCTATCGCCGTTTATGCCCTTTGAAGCGAGCTTGTAGGCGATGGCCTTCCTTGATTTGCCGGACCGAACCGCGGACCGTGTGCTGATCTCGGCATAGGCAACATCGTTAAGCGCATTCTGATCGTAGGCAAACTTGACGGCGAAATCAGCGACAGCCTTGATCTGCGCCTCGCTGATATCTTCGAACTTCTCTTTCGCTTTTCTCGTGATCGCATCGAACAACTGCTTCTCTGTCATCATCTTGCGTTCAAGACGATAGATCGTCGAATTGCGTGCCCAGGCCAGCATTCGGGTCGTAGGGGTTTGGTCCATGGGCGGATAGGTTCAGAGTAGCAAAACGGAGATTCGGGGGTGAGGTTCTTTACGTCACGCACCCCGTTTTCGCAATGAATCCATTCTCTTTGTATCCAAGGATGCTGGAGGGCCAAGACCATTTTTAGGATACGATCGACAAAGTGCCTCTTGTCTCAACGAAGGGATTTCAGGAGCGAATTCACCCGGTCTCTCCAGGCTCGGTTTGCCTGCAATTCCCTGGGGAAGAGCCCTGGAACGGCAAAGAAAGAGTCCGTCTCGTCGTCCGTCTGCACTACGTCCGCCGCGGCCTGCGACAGCTCCCCGGAACGTGGATCATTCAAGGTATCGGCCTGCTTGATAAAGGCTATCCAGACAGCCGTCGCGAAGGCGAATTCCGCCCCGTCGCTTCCAGCAGAAAGGGCGTCAACAGCGGGCTGAAAGAGGCGCTGCGGCAGTTTCTGCGAGCCGTCCATGGCGATCTGCAGCGTGCGATGGGCGATGGCAGGGTTGGCGAACCGCTCCACAAGCTGGTCCATATAGTGGGCGAGATCGATGCCGGGCACGGGATCGAGCGTGCGAACCGCCGCCTGCATGTGCTGCCGGACCAGCGCCACATTCTCCGGCACGCCCATGACGTCGCGGACGAATTCGAGCTTCTGCAATTGCCCGAGATAGGCGATCAGCGAGTGCGAACCGTTCAGCAGCCGCAGCTTCATTTTCTCGTAGGGCTCGACATCTTTGACAAAGAGGGCGCCGCCCGCTTCCCAAGCGGGGCGATCCGAAACGAAATCATCCTCGATCACCCATTGCGAGAAAGTCTCGGCTTCGATCGACAGTCTGTCCTCCACTCCCAGCAACCTTTCGGCACGGGCGCGGGTTTCCGCCGTCGCGGCCGGAACGATGCGATCCACCATGCTACACGGAAAGGACACTTTTTCCGCGATCCATGTCGCCAGACCGGGATCGCGTGCTGTTGCCATCTCCATCACAAGACGCCGAACGACGCGGCCATTGCTCGGCAGGTTGTCACAGCAAAGCACAGTGAACGGCGGCAAATCGGCATCCCGTCGCCGTGCGAGCCCCTCCGTCAGATAACCGATCACGCCGGTCGGGCGGGTCGGCGATTTCAGATCGCTGGCGATTGTGGGATGAGCATGATCGAGCCCGCCGCCGACGGGATCGATACCGTAAGCCTTTTCGCTGACGGTCAGCGTGACGACATGGACAGCCGGATCGGCGAGCCTCGCAAGGACAGCCTCCCCGTCCTCGCTGGCCGCAAGCGCCTCCACGATCGAGCCAACGACCTGGACGCTATCGCCGGAGCGGTCGCGTGCAACAACACTATAAAGGCAATCCTGCGCCTGCATATCGTGTGCGATCTCCGTCGACCGCAGGCTGACGCCGACAATGCCCCAATTTCCGAACGCATGAGCCAGAGCCGCATCCGTGTAAACCGCCTGGTGCGCACGGTGAAAGGCACCGAGACCGATGTGAACGATCCCCGGCTTCAGCGCCTGCCTATCATAAGCAGGAGAGTGGATCGAATCATGCAGTTGCGTGCGAGCGGTCAATCGTTCCATCAGCGGGCCAATCCATATTGGGGGTGTGACAAGGCACGCTCGATGCCACGCAGTTCTGCGAGGCCTTTCAACCGGCCGATAGCAGGATAGCCCGGCTGGGCACCCCTCGCCAAGTCATCCAGGATTTCCTGGCCGTGATCAGGCCGCATGAAGATCGTATGATCCGCACGCCCCTCGGCCTTCCGCCGCCGCTCCTCTGAAAGGATCGCGGCGATCACCGCGACCATATCCGCATTTCCCTCAAGATGTTCATCCTCGAAAAAGGAGCCCGGCTGCACCGTCGTCTCACGACGGACATTGCGCAGGTGGACGAAATGGATGCGCGAAGCCAGCCGCGAGACCATCGCCGGCAGGTCGTTGTCACCGCGCGCGCCGAGCGAACCCGTGCAGAAGGTGACACCGTTGGCGGGGCTGTCGACGGCCTTGAGGATGCGCGCATAATCCTCTTCGGTCGAAAGAATACGCGGCAGGCCGAGAAGCGGCCACGGCGGATCGTCTCCATGCGCGCAAAGCCGCATACCCAGTTCTTCCGCGACCGGCACGACCTCGGACAGGAAGTTGACCAGATGACCGCGAAGGCGCTCGGCATCGATCATGTTATAGCGTGCGAGTTCGGTGCGCAGTTCCCACAAGGTATGGGCCTCGGCCTGCCCCGGAAGTCCGGCGCCGACGCTGCGCGAAAGAACCAGGCGTCTTTCTTCCGGCATCTCGCCAAGGCGCTTTGCGGCAGCCTCTACCAATTCCGCGGAATAATCGGCGGCCGCATCCGGCCGCTGCAGGATATGCAGATCGAAGGCGACAAAGTCGACGAGATCGAAACGCATGGCCTTTGCACCACTGGGTGTCGTCCAGCGCAAGTCGGTACGGGTCCAATCGAGAACGGGCATGAAATTGTAGCAGACCGTGAAAATCCCCGCCTCGACCAGACGGCGCAGCGTCTCCGTCCACGCCTTCACATGCTCTTTCCAATCGCCCGACATGGTCTTGATGCCTTCGGAAACGGGAATACTCTCGACCAACTCCCACTCCAGTCCGCCCTGCCGGATCTCATCCTGCCGCTTGCGGATTTCCTCCAATGGCCAGGCGACACCGGTTGGAATGTGATGGAGGGAGCTGACGATACCGTCCGCGCCAGCCTGAACGGCATCCCTGACGCTGACCTTGTCGATAGGTCCAAACCATCTCCAGGTATGTCTCATCCTGACTTTTCCTTTGAAAACCGACGCCGTCAAACCAAGCAATATCCGCTCTCGATTCAAATACACTACCATGGTAATATGTCAATGAAGCGAGGAGGCGAGCGCAGCCATACGGTTGTGGTTGAGACGCTCCACCTCACACCGGAGAACGCCATTGGCCCTGACCGATAGACAGTCGACATCCCTGCTTGCGATCGATCCGAAGTTGCCCATGGCGCCGCAGATCTATGGCAATATTCGCCAGTCGATCCTCAATCTCCGTCTCGCGCCCAAGCAAGCCTTGAGCGAAAAGGAACTCGCCCTCATGCTGGGCGTCAGCCGCACGCCGGTTCGCGAAGCGCTGATCAAGCTCGCCGAGGACGGGTTGGTCGATATCTTTCCCCAGCGCGGCACATTCGTTGCGCCGATCCGTGTTTCGGAAGTCCTGGAAGCGCAATTCATTCGCGAGGCGCTCGAGGTCTCCGTGGTGGTACGGGTGGCCGAAATGTCCGATCCCACCGCGACCGCCCGCCTGCATGAGAGCCTGGCGCGGCAGAAGCGCGCGGTCGACAATGGCGATCTGGACGGTTTCTTGGCGGAGGATGAAAATTTCCATTTTATCCTGTCCGTATCCGTCAATCTGACACGGGCCTGGAAGGTCATTCAGAATGTAAAAGGCCAGCTCGACAGGGTTCGTGTTCTGAGCCTGCCCGAGCCTGGCCATTTGGCTGAGCTCTACGAGCAGCATCTGGCAATCGTGACCGCCATCGAATCCGGTAATTCTTCGGCTGCCAAAAAACACATGGCCAAACATCTTCAGCAGGTCTTCCGCACCATCGATCAGCTGTTGGCGCAAAGACCCGAGATTTTTGATTGATCCATCCCACCAAAATCAACGTAGCTTATTTTTCCGAACCCACTTGTAGCGGCGATTTGATTGGCTATGTTTCGTCACGGCCCCTGCGCTGAAGCGTGGAGCGCCGAACGTCATTCGATGGCCGGAGGCCATCTCAAGCACAACATCGCTATAGATCACGGGGCTCTCGCTCTGCCGACCGCTTTGCGGATCGGATGCAGGTGCCCCACCAGAGGAGGCAGGAATGGATTATCGCAAGCTCGGCCCCAGCGGGGCTGTCGTCACGGCATATTGCCTTGGTACCATGACCTTCGGCGCAGAAGCGGACGAAGCGGAATCTCACAGATTGCTGGACGATTATTTCGCCTGGGGCGGCAACTTCATTGACACCGCCGATGTCTACAGTGCCGGCAAATCGGAGGAGATCATCGGACGCTGGCTCAAGGCGCGGCCGAGCGAGGCGCGGCAGGCAGTCATCGCCACCAAGGGACGCTTCCCGATGGGCAACGGGCCGAACGATATCGGTCTGTCACGCCGGCATCTCAACCAGGCTCTGGATGACTCGCTGCAGCGCCTCGGCGTCGAACATATCGATCTCTATCAGATGCACGCTTGGGACGCGCTGACCCCGATCGAGGAGACGCTGCGCTTCCTCGATGATGCCGTCTCTGCCGGCAAGATCGGCTATTACGGCTTCTCTAACTATGTCGGCTGGCACATCGCCAAGGCCGTCGAAATCGCCAAGGCGCGCGGCTACACACGGCCGGTCACGCTTCAGCCGCAATACAACCTGCTCGTTCGCGATATCGAACTTGAAATCGTCGCGGCCTGCCAGGATGCTGGCATGGGCCTGTTGCCGTGGTCGCCACTTGGTGGCGGCTGGCTGACCGGCAAATACAAACGCGACCAGATGCCGACCGGGGCGACCCGCCTCGGTGAAAACCCCAATCGCGGCAGCGAATCCTATGCGGCGCGCAATGCGCAGGAACGGACCTGGGCGATCATCACCGCCGTTGAGGAGATCGCCAAGGCGCACGGCGTCAGCATGGCGCAGGTGGCACTCGCTTGGACGGCCGCACGGCCGGCCGTGACCTCCGTCATCCTCGGCGCCCGCACGCCCGGACAGCTCGCCGACAATCTCGGTGCGGCGGAACTGACGCTGTCGGAAGCGGAGATGGCCAGGCTCAACGAGGTCAGCGCACCTCAGCCGTCGGAGTACCCCTACGGCAAGGGCGGCACCAACCAGCGTCACCGCAAGATCGAAGGTGGTCGGTAAAATATGATGTGACGGCGGAGAAGAATTGCTTCTCCGCCAGTCATAGCTGAAACGGAGTGCGGTCGCCGTTCGCAGAGGGGCGGCCAGCAATATCGAACCTTGCCGATCGGGAAGTGCAGCACGTTGTCGAGCCAGAACATTCCGATCGGTAAGTTTTGAGACAGCTATACGCTAGGCCAGCGCATCGATTTTCGATCGGATAGCCTCGCCCATCTCACTCGTAGACGATCGGCCGCCGAGATCGGGGGTGACGAATTGTTTCTCTTCGATGATCGCGTCGACTGCTTCGCGTATGAGCGCCGCCGCCCTGGTCGCTTTCGGCTCCTGCTTCTTGCGGCCGAGCCAGTCGAAGAGCATGGCGCCAGACACGATCATGGCGAAGGGATTGGCGATACCCTTTCCGGCGATGTCAGGCGCAGACCCATGCGTCGCCTGCGCCATGGCAAGGTCCGGCCCGGCGCACAGGCCTGGCGCCATGCCGAGCCCACCGACAAGACCGGCTGCTTCGTCCGAGAGAATGTCGCCGAACATGTTGGTGGTGACGACGACGTCATATTGCTGTGGCTTCATCGCAAGACGCATGGCGAAGGTATCGACCATCGTCTCTTCATATTGGACGTCTGGAAAATCTTCGGCGACGCGACGGCATTCCTCGGCGAACATGCCGCAGCCGAGCTTGAACACCGTATCTTTGTGAACGGCGGTCAGCTTCTTGCGACGGCTTCGGGCCAATTCGAAAGCCGCACGGGCGACCTTGGAGGAGCCGTTGCGCGTGATGACACGTACCGAAATCGTCATGTCCTCGCTCGGGCGGAATTCACCCGACCCCGCGACGACATTGCGGTCCGGCTGAAAGCCCTCGTTATTCTCCCGCACGATTACGAGATCGACGCCTTGATGCACACAAGGAAGGCTCAAATAGGAACGTGCCGGCCTTATATTGGCGTAGAGATCGAAGTGCTTGCGCAGGATCGGATGCGGATTGATCGCCGATGGGCTCTTCGGATAGGCTTGGTGACCGATCGGTCCCAGCACCCAGCCATCAAGCTTCGATAGTCGCTCCAAGGTATCGGCCGGCATCGTCGTACCGAGTTCGTCATAGGCAGCGCGGCCGATCGGCAGCGCCGTCCAGGCAACCTCCAGATCGGTCACGGCTGCCGCTGTGCACATGGCTGCGATCGTCTCGGGGACGATTTCGTGACCGATATCGTCGCCATTCAATATCCCGATGCTGAGCATTAGACTGCCTCCGCCTTTCGTACCTTGCCGACATTCGCGCCGGCGCGAGCGATTTCGGAGGCATCGGGGAGTTCGCCGATCTTCCAGGCGAGTTCGAGAAGCGCTGCCGTGCCAGCCTCACCGAGCACCGGTTCCACCAGTCCGCGGAATTTCGCTTCGAGATCTGCGTGGCTCATCGGCCGCTTCAGGCTGCCGATCGCGTGGGCAACATGCTTGTCAAGAACGCGGCCATCGGTCGTCGTCAGCCGCACCTTCACCTCGTCCTCATGGATGCTCTGGCTCGCGGTGGCGTTCACCCGATCGCGCAATGCGATGACTTTGGGATCACGCACCACGTCGTCGTCATATTCGCCTTCGCCGGCCGCACCATAGATGATTGCGGCAGCGGCCGAGTGGTAGACACTGAACTTGCCTTCAAGGCCGGTGCGCGGCGTCTTCTTGCCGGTGAGTTCAAGCACCAGCGGATGCACTTCCAGTTCGATCGAGGCGACATCTTCGGCTTTCAGGCCGTGTTCATTGCGAAGCTGTACGCAACCGTCGATCGCCGGATGGATAACGATGCCGCAGGCGAACGGCTTATAGGTGTTGAGGCTGATCTCGAAATGCTCGCCCAAGCCCTGCGTAATCTCATCGAAGTTGCGGGCGGTCGACATGACATGCGCGAAACCGCGCGGCGCCTCCAGCACACGATCAGAGCTGGTGAAGTTCTGCTTGGCCAGCAACGCCGCCGTCATGCCGTTCTGTGCGGCGCGGCCTGGATGGAAGCTCTTGCACATCGTTCCGAACATTTCGCGGAAACCCGAAGATTGCGTGCCGGCGATGCCGAGCGCCCAAACCATCTGCTGCTCGTCGAGTTTCAGCAGCTTGCCCACAGCTGCCGCCGCGCCGAAAACGCCGGCCGTGCCGGTGATGTGCCAGCCGATATCATAGTGGGCGGGATAGACCGCATTGCCGATCCGGCATTCAGTTTCGACGCCGAGAATGAAGGCGTGCAGGAAATCGGCGCCGGAAACCGGGTGATGTTCGGCAAAGGCCAGAATGGCCGAGGCGATTGGACCGGCGGGATGGATGATCGTGCGCAGATGCGTATCGTCGAAATCGAAAACGTGGCTGGAAATACCGTTCAGAAGGGCGGCGTTGAGGATATCGGTCTTCTCGCCGCGGCCAAGCACGGTTGCCTGGCCTGCGCCCATGAACGGCCGCAGCGCCTCCGTCGCACGATCGAGGGTCTGATGGATGGAACCGCCGACCGCGCAGCCAAGCCAGTTCAGAAACGAGCGCACGGCCTCTTGTTTGACGGCCGCGGGCACATCTTCCGGCTTCGCCTGAACCAGATAGCGCGCAAGAATCCGGGTCACTTCAGTCATGGGTATTCCTTTTCAAAATCGACAATGTCTCGGGATGGGACGCATAGCTTTGAGAAAGCCGCAGTCGCCGTTTAAATCGCAGGACCGCCCTCGGCGCGATCGTGCAAACCTGAATTCATGGCAGGAACACCCCGCCATTCGCATGAATCGTCTGACCAGTTAGGTAGCGTGCGTTCGGGCCGGCGAGGAACTGCACCAGGGCGGCCACCTCTTCCGGCCGTCCGCGGCGACCGACCAGCGGCGTATGGCTGGCATGATGGCTGGGATTCTGTGCCGCGGAACGCCCCCGGGTGGTGCCGATCATGCCGGGCACGACGCAATTGACGGTGATACCCTGCGGCGCAAGGTCATGCGCCAGCCCGCGCGTCAGTCCGACGAGGCCGGCCTTGGCGGTCACCACATGCGCGCGGTTGGCCGCGCCCGTATGGGCGGACATGCCTCCGATGTTAATGATCGCCGCATTGTCGGAACGCGCAAGCGCCGGCTGCGCGGCCTTCGCCACCAGGAAGGCACCGTCGAGAATGATGCTCAGCACCTCGCGCCATTCTGCGAAGGTCAATTCGGCAAAGGGTGTCTCGCGTCGGACGGCGGCATTGTTAACGACGCAATCGAGCTTGCCGAAGGTGTCAAGCGCGCTTGCGACCAACCGGGTGGCCCCCTCCTCCGTCGCAACATCCGCCAGCGTTACGATCGCCTGGCCGCCGGCGAACTTAATCTCCGCCGCAACAGCTTCCGCTTCTGCCCGGGAACTGAGGGCATTGACCACAACAGCGGCGCCGGCAGATGCCAGGTCGAGCGCGATCTGACGGCCGATGTTGCGGGCAGCGCCCGTCACGATTGCGACCCGGCCCGCGAGGCTCTGTTCGCTCACAGCGCAAACTCCCTTACCCGCCCGAGATCGGCACCGTCGAAGATCGTTTGGGAAAGATCGAGGAAGGCGAGCGCCGTCTCGCGGCTCCAACCGCCATAGACGGCGTTGTCGACGAACTTAGTCTCGATCTCCTGGACCGTCAGCGGCGCATGCTTGCCGCCGCGCATATAGGGCTGACGGAATTCGAGTTGCGATCCGTCCGAAAGTGTCGCCAGCAGATGGCCGGTGAAGTTCTTGGGGTATTCGTCGTTCGGATCGATGCGATAGCGGACCTTCGCCGCAAGCGCTCTCACCGCCGGATCGGCGATGCGTCTTTCGGTGAATTGCGCGAGCCCCGCCTTGCGATCAAGGAAGCCGAAGGCCATGCAGATCGGCGTCGAGAACTTCGCGGCATAGGGCGTCTGCGGCGCATACTTGACGGCAAGCGGTTCCCATAGCCGGTGCACCGTACCTTCGCCGACATCGCAGACGATCTCGACGATCTGATCGGCGCTAACGCCCGTCTCGGCGAGCTGGATGGCGCAGTCGATGAACGGCTGCGTCATCGTCCCACAGGCATAGGGTTTGAAGGCGATGGTCTCCATGATCCAATCGTGACCGAGATCGCGGAGGAGGACGCCGAAATCAGGCGCGCGCGACGGTGCGAAAGCATGGAAGAAACCATGCGTACCTTCGATCACCGTGCGGGGACCGAGGAACCCGCCGCGTGCCATCAGGGCAGCCCGGATGCCGGACTGGGCTGCATTGCCGGCATGCATGCGCTTCGTCCAGGTACCTTCGGCCAGATATTCGATGATGCCCGCCGCCATGCTGCCGGCGATGCCGATCGCCGAAACCGTCTCGCTTTCGCTGAGATCGAGGCTTGCGGATACAGCAGCGGCCGCAGCGATCGTGCCGATCACGGCGGTTGGATGGAACCCGGCCGTATGGATCGCCTTCGGTGCAACCAAGCTCAGGCGGCAGAGAAGCTCCACACCGACAGCAACGCCTTTCAGCAGCCGGTCGCCGCTGAGCCCCTCACGCTCGCAAACAGCGAGCACGGCAGGCACGATGACGGCGCCGGAATGAACCGGGCCGCCCTCGAAGGTATCGTCGAAATCCTCGCCATGCGCGGCAGTGCCGTTGATCAGCGCTGCGCTGAAGGCATCAAAGCCGCCATGATGACCGATCGCGGTCGCGACACCCTTGTCGGTCGCGGCAATCGTCGCGGCGACATAGTCTTCTTTGCGAGCAGCGATCGCGAGGCCTGCCATATCGATGATCAACATACGGGAAATGTCGATCGCCTTTTGCGAAATCCCGTCACGGGAGAGGCCGACGATCCACCGGGCCAGGGTCTCGGCGATAGTGGTTGTGGCAAGAGGGCTATGTTGGTTCACGAGTGGCCTTTCACAATTTGGGACTCTTGCACAGGCTCGGAAGACTGCGCTGTCTTACTATTCTTGCGACGGCCCCGGACATGTCCGACGAACGAGCCGACAATGAAGAGAAGTGCGACGGCGAGCAGGCCGGCGGAAATCGGATCGGTGACGAAGGTAGAGTAATCACCGTCCGACAGGACTAGAGCCCGGCGGTAGTTGGATTCGATCAGGAAGCCGAGAACGACGCCCAGCACCATCGGCAGGAAGGGTAGCCGGAAGTAGCGCATGCCGTAGCCGAGCGCGCCGAAGCAGAGAGCGACGCCCACCTGGAACAGGCTGTATTCGATCGCGTAGACGCCGGAGACCAGCAGCGCGAAGATGAAGGCCATCAGGTAGGATTTCGGGCGGTTCACCAGCCAGATGCAGGGCGGCATGAAAGCATAGCCTGCGACCAGCAATGCGATAACGCTGACGCCGAGACCGACATAGAGGTCGAAAACGATATCGGCATGCTGCACGAACAGCATGGGGCCGGGAACGAGGTCCTGGATCAGGAAGCCGCCGAGGAGGACCGCCGTGGAGTTGGTGCCGGGAATGCCGAGGCTCAGCAACGGAATGAGAGCAGTTTTGGAAACCGTGGTATTTGCGGTTTCAGGTGCTGCGATGCCTTCCGGCGCGCCCTTGCCGAACTCGTCCTTGTGGCGCGACCAGCGACGGGCCTCGTTATAAGCAATGAAAGCTGCGACGGTGCCGCCGGCGCCGGGCGTCACGCCTTCGATCACACCGACAACCATGCCGATCAGCTGTGCCGGCCAGATGCGCTTCCAAATGGCTTTGCTGGGGAACCTGATGCGGGCCGAACCCGCGTCCGCTTTTTCCCATGCAGGTTCGCTGGCGGTCGTCATCAGCTCGCTGAGCGCATAGAGACCGACAAGAACGAGGATCGGCGGAATGCCGGAGAGAAGTTCCGGACTGCCGAAGGTGAAGCGATTGAGGCCTGTCACGGGATCGGTGCCGATGGCCGCGATCATCAATCCGAGAACGCCGGCCATCAGGCCCTTGATCAGATTTTCGCCGGCCAGCGAACCGATGACGCTAAGGCCGAGGATACCCAGCGCGAAATAAGAGGTCGGATGAAAGGCCAGCGCCAGTCGCGACAATGGTTCCGTGAGCAGTACTAGGACAACCAGCCCGAAAATGCCCCCGAGAATACCGGAATAGAGCGAAATCCCGAGAGCCTCGCCCGCACGTCCCTGCTGCTTCATCGCATAGCCGTCAAGAACGGTAGCTGCTGCCGCATTGGTCCCGGGCGTACGGATCAGGATGGCTGGGATGGAGCCGCCATATTCCGCACCGAAATAGGCCGACGCCAAAAGCACGATCGCCATCGACGATTGCATGCCGTAAGTGAAGGGCAATAGGAGCGCCATTGCGATCGATGCGGAGATGCCGGGCATCGAGCTGCCGACAACGCCCCAGGCGACGCCGGCAAAGGCTGCGAAGATGATGCCCGGAGTGGTCAGGACATCGAGCAGATGCATGAAAACAGCCATGCCGTCCTCCTTAGATCAGCGACGGCCACAGCCCGGCCGGCTGCGGAACTTGCAGGATTTCAACGAAGATCACCCAGAAAACCACACCGCCAGCGGCTGCGATCGGCAGCATCCATCGCGTCAGGCGACGCTCCAGGTACCAGGCGACAAAAAAGATGAGCAGGGCCAACGACAAGATATAGCCAAGCCAAGGCAGGACAGCGACATAGGCTGCACCCATGAGCACCATGCCGCAGGCACGCAATGCGGCGTAGCGGTCACTTCTACCAGCGTTCTTGCTGGCGCTGACAATGGCCTGAATGCCGCCGCCGCGCCCGAGAAGCGTATTGGCGATCAAAAGCAGCGAAAGGATGCCGAGCACGATAGCGTAGCTGATCGGCAGCCCCTGCGGGCCGACGGAGTCGGCAAGCATGCTGTGCGGGATGGCCGCTGCAACGCTGTAATAGGCTATGGCGAGCGCGAGCATCAGGATGCCGCAAACGAGATCGCGTTTCATGGGACGGAGCCTTTGAACTCGAAGGGAAAGCAGGCGGCGATAACGCCGCCGCCTGTTATTGGATAACGCCGGAAGCCTTCAGAAAGGCCTGCGTATCGCTGCCGAACTTATTCATGAAGCTGACGTACTCATCGTGCTTCATGAAACCCGGCTCAAGATCGTTTTCAGTATAGATCTTCTTGTATTTCGGGTCTTCGAGCAGCTTCGGGATCGCCGCTTCCCATGCCGCAATGACCGCCGGCGGCAGGTTCTTCGGGCCGGCGAGGCCGCGGAACTTGACCACCGATACGTCGATGCCCTGCTCCTTTGCCGTCTTCAGATCGGGAAAGAGGTTCAGACGGTGATCACCGACAACGGCCAGCATGCGCAGCTTGCCGGCGTCGAGCTGGGCGCGAATTTCGCCGATTTCGCCGACGCCGATATCCAGCGTGCCGTTCAGCACGTTGATCTGCATATCGCCGCCGCCTTCGAAGGTGATGATGGACGCGTTGACGCCGGTCTTCGCCTTGATCTGCTCGAGAACTTGCCGCTCGAGTGAGGCAGGGTTCGCAGCACCCCATTTGCCGCGGCCTTGCTTGGCGGCGGCAATGACATCCGGCAGCGTCTGGAACTTCGAATCCACCGAGGTGTAGATCACCTCCGGATCGTAGAAGACGTTCACCAGCGGCTCCATATCCTTGTAGGTCGCCTCCGGCGTGCTGAGCAGCGAAGTATAGATATAGGTCGGCGTCGTCGCATAGAACCAGCTACCGTCAGGCGTCGAGGAAGCTACCGTCGACATGGCCTTGGCGCCGCTGCCACCGGTGACGTTTTCGACGACCAGCTTCGGGCCCAGATAGGGCTGGAGATAGGGCAGCATTTCACGCAGAAACACGTCGCTGCCGCCGCCGGGGCTGGAATGCGTGACGAGCTTGACGATCGGCGCCGGATAGCTTTCCTGAGCAACAGCAGCGCCGACGGGTAAGGTTACGAGCGCGAGCACCAATGAAATTGCTTTAAGTTTAAAATTAATTCCCATGCGATTTTTCCTCCCATCGCAATTGGATGTTGAATGTCGCTCACAGCGCCATCCCAGCAAGAAGATGAATTAGGCAGTCTTGTCGGTTAGTTCCTTGGCCTTACCGGGATCTTCGACATGCAGCATTCGATCCTTACCCCGTTCAACGTGGTCGAAGGCGGCCTTGGACGACGCCTCTGGATCGCGCGCCTTGAGAGCATCGACGATTTGCCGGTGCTCCAAGTTCGAGCGCTTGAGACCGCCGCCATGCAGCAGGCCCCTCGCGCGGAAAAGATGCAGCTCCTTGATCAGCGCCGCATAGTCATCAACCAGCCGCTTGTTGCCCGACCCCTGCAAAATCGCCTGGTGGAACTTCAAATTGACCGCGTAATATTCGTCTAGCGACCCCTGCTCGGCAAACCTGTCCATCGTATCCAACAGCTCGTCCAGCTTGCCGACGTCGGCTTCGCTCATGCGGGTAGCCGAAAGTCTGGCGGCCAAGCCGAAAAGCGCGGCACGCACGTCGTAGACATCCAGAGCCTCCTCCTCGCTGACGCTGCGCACAAACACGCCGCGATTGGGGATGAGTTCGAGCAACCCGCTCTCGGCAAGCGCTCGGCATGCCTCACGGATCGGCCCGCGGCTCACTTGAAAGCGCGCCGCCAGTGCGTTCTCGTTCAGACGCTCTCCACTGGCGAAATGACCTGACAAAACAAGCTGTTCGATTTCGTGCTTAAGCACGCTAGTCATGGACTGGAAACGGAGGATATCGAGATCTGGTGTCTTCATGGTCAAAGTGGTAAATCGCAATTCGTAGATTGTCAACAATTTTCAATTTACGAAATTGTTGCACCTCCATCGCTTGCTAAAGGCCATGGTGGTCAATAATAACGATGGCGTCCGTACCTCCATTTGCAGATACCGCACACAGAAGGACGCGCTCATCATGCGGAACTCGCAAGACCAAAGCCCGACTGCTCTCGGACTGTTTCTGATCTTCGCCCGCATCGGCCTCACAAGTTTTGGCGGCGGATTAAGCGGATGGTTTCTGCGCGAGTTTGTTCAAGTGCGGAAATGGATGACGGAAGAAGAATTCTTCAATGGACTCGCCATTTCCCAGGCTTTGCCCGGGATTAACATCAAGAACCTGGCCATCTGGATCGGCTATCGCATGCTCGGTCGCAAGGGTGCTATCGCCGGCTTTCTCGGCATCATCGTGCCGCCCGGGATCGTCATTGTCCTTCTCGGCACCCTATTTGCCTCCCTGATGCGGTTCGATGTCACCCATCTGCTTCTCGAAGGGGCGGCCGCGGCGGCTGTGGGACTGTCGCTGTCGATGGGATTGACGGCGGCTTGGCGCGTTCCGCGCAAGGCCATACCGATTGCCCTCATGGTCGCCACCTTTATTGCGATCGGCATCTTCCATTGGCCGCTGATCTGGACGGTGCTGGGCGCTGGATCGGTCAGCGTCACCCTCTCCTATTTCAACGCCTGAGGACGTCGGGCCGATGTCAAATCCGCTCTGGGGGCTGCTAAGCGTCTTCGCGCCAATTTCCATCGTGACGATCGGCGGTGGGCAAAGCGCCATTGCCGACATCCACCGCCAGGTCGTCGATGTCCACCATTGGATGACGCAAGCCGAATTCGTCAACGCCTTCGCCATTTCGCGCATGACCCCAGGACCAGGCTCATTGTTGGCGACCTTGATCGGCTGGCAGGTCGCAGGCTTCTGGGGCGCGGTCATCGCAACGCTCGCCCTGTTCGGGCCTACCGCCTTTCTGATCTACGGCGTCGCGCATGTCTGGTCGCGTTTCCAGGGCGCGCGCTGGCAGATTGCCCTGGAGACCGGCCTGAGGCCGATTGCGGCCGGCATGATCCTGGCTGCGACCTACATTCTCTTTCAAGCGATGGACGGCGGGCGGCTGGCCGAAGGTATCGCGCTGGCATCGACTGCGGTTCTCATGTTGACCCGCATCAATCCCTTGCTTTTGTTGGCATGCGGCGCGGCCGTTTTTGTGGGCCTACATGGAATTGTGTGAGACGGCTTAACACGTTGCGCCCGCCTCCCGGCGGGCGCTCTGTTTTTCCGAGGATAGTTATGCCTTGAAGAAGGCAAGCAGGTCGGCATTGATGACGTCTGCATGCGTGGTGGCCATGCCGTGCGGGAAACCCTTATAGACCTTCAATGTCGCGTTCTTGAGCAGCTTGGAAGACAGAAGCGCCGAATCCGCGATCGGCACGATCTGGTCGTCGTCGCCGTGCATCACCAGCACGGGCACATCGATCTTCTTCAGATCCTCGGTGAAATCGGTTTCCGAGAAGGCCTTGATGCAGTCGTAGTGGGCCTTGGCGCCGCCCATCATGCCCTGACGCCACCAGTTGTCGATGATGCCTTGCGAGACTGTCGCATCTGGACGATTGAAGCCGTAGAATGGGCCAGCCGGAACATCATGGAAGAACTGAGCACGGTTAGCAGCAAGTGCTGCACGGAAGCCGTCGAATACTTCGATCGGCAAACCACCCGGATTTTTCTCGGACTTGACCATGATCGGCGGGACCGCACCGATCAACACCGCCTTGGAGACCCGGCCATTACCGCCATATTGGGCCACATAGCGGGCAACTTCACCACCGCCGGTCGAATGGCCGACGTGAATGGCGCCCTTCAGGTCGAGGTGGGCAGTCAGCGCCGCGACATCGGCAGCGTAGGTATCCATTTCATTGCCGGTCGCTGTCTGGCTCGAGCGGCCATGGCCGCGGCGGTCATGGGCGATGACGCGGAAGCCCTGGTTCAGAAAGAATAGCATCTGCGCGTCCCAGTCATCGGCACTCAGCGGCCAACCGTGATGAAAGACGATCGGCTGGCCTGTGCCCCAATCCTTGTAGAAGATCTGCGTTCCGTCCTTGGTCGTAATCGTGCTGCTGCTCATCATGTCCTTACCTTTCGAAGACTGTTTTGCGGAAGAGGCTTGTGCGGTTTGAGCGAAGGGCATGACAGCCGCCGTAGCGGCCAGGCCAAGTCCGGCCGTCATGACACCTCGGCGGGTAGCTTGATTGATCGACTGGCTCATTTCAATCTCCATTAATTGAATATCACACGATTTGTTATCGCGATATATACATGCTTAAGGCTGTTTCGAATTGTTGTCTATAAAAAAATTATCGCGATATCATTTTTCGTGATATGGAAAGAGGCGTGCCAATTGGAAGACATCCATGTCCGAACTCAAGCCCGTCCCCTTGGACAATCAGCTTTGTTTTTCCCTGTACGCGGCAAGCATAGCCATCAACCGCACATACAAGCCGATGCTGGATGCGATGGGCATCACCTATCCACAATATCTGGTTCTATGTACGTTAGGTGAGAAAGATGGGCTGACGGTCGGCGCGATCGCCGATCGGCTCGCACTGGAATCAAGCACAATCACACCGCCGGTGCAGCGTCTGGAACAAGCGGGCCATTTGGAACGCAGACGCAGCAAGGTCGACGAGCGCCAGGTCCATGTTTGGCTCACCGTGGCCGGCCGCGCCCTGTTCGCCCGGAGTAGCTGTCTTGGCGAGACCCTGATGGGGCGCTCGGGCATGACGCCTCAGCAGTTCGACGCGTTGAACCAGCAAGTCCGCGAGCTGCGCGAGGCGCTCGGCGGAGATCAATAGCCGGAGTCTATGAAGAGACCCAATCTGCTGTCACCATCGAGCGGTGTGCTCAACTCCCACTCAGGGACTGAGCGAGTTGCAGATGTTTCTGCAGTGTCGGTAAAGTTTTCGCCGCAAGTTCAGGGACCTGCCTGTTACCTTCGCCGGCCTTCTCCTTGAACTCGGAAATGACCTTCTCATGTTCCGCCGTCATGAAACCGACGAACTCCTTGTCGAACTCGGGGCCGGTCAAATGTTGCAATTTGTCGAGTTCTTGTTGCGCCTCCTTCGTGACGCCCTCGGAAATCTTCACCTCGAGACCTGCCGCGAGAGCGGCTGCTTCGTCCTTTGCTTTGCGATGATCGGTGACAAGGGTCTGCCCGAACGAGCGCACACCGTCGCTCCCACCCTTCTGAGCAGCCAATTGACCGAGTGTGATTTCCGCATTGTCGCCTTTGATCGCGTCGCTTAAGAATTGCTTGTCGCTTTTTGCCAATGCCGATGAGGCCATCAGGCATCCAATTATGATTGTTGCAGTCGCCAGTGTTAGTTTGGTTTGCATCGCCACACCCCTTGTTTGAACGATCCGGCACCATTCCACTTGAACCAATGTTGCTTTGCGCTTGATATATGCGGGGGCGATAGCCGCGAACCTTGTTCCCAAGACTCGTTGTTGTCGCGCCTGTCGTGGCCCGCGCCTGCTTCGGCGATAACCGTGCGGCAAAGGACATTGTTCCGGCGCTCTTCTTGGAATTATCCTCACACGAGGGACCGACGGAAGATAACGACAAACAGTCGAACATAAGCGGCGATACGTGGCGCCATCGAGCTCGACATTCCGGAACATTTGGCCGGCAATCCAGTTGAAATCCTGGATCATACGAGGGACAAAGTTGAAAACGGGACCGGATGAGCGGGACGGCAAGGCCCGGATGAGACGAAGACGAGGTAATCTGCTTCGATGATCAGTTGCGTGCTTTTGGATCTCGCAGGCGTCATCTACGATGGCGAAAACCTTATCGCGGGCGCAAGAGCCGCCGTTACCCGCTTGCATGAGGCAGGCCTTCCTATCCGCTTCGTGAGCAACACGACACGCTCACGCAAGCAGGCCATTCTGGACCGTCTTGATGGGTTCGGACTTTCCGTCACGAGCGACGAGCTCTTCACACCCGCGCAGGCGGCCCGCGCGTGGCTTGGCCGCCATGACCGATCGCCCTACCTTCTGGTCCATCCTGATCTGGCGCCGGACTTCCACGGTCTGACCGGCAGCCAAGGCAAGGCTCTCGTCGTTGGCGATGCCGGCGAGATTTTCGACTACCGGACGCTGAACACGGCATTTCGAGAATTGATCGAGGGCGCGGACTTTCTGGCACTCGCGCCGAATCGGACGTTCAAGGATGCGGATGGAAAGCTCAGTCTCGATGCAGGTGCATTCGTGGCGGCGCTGGAGTTCGCAAGCCAAAGGCGTGCTGTCGTCTTGGGGAAGCCTTCGCCCGAATTCTTCCTGTCCGCGCTCGCGAGCATGCATTGTTCGAAAGCGGAAGCCGTGATGGTGGGTGACGATGCGGAAACCGATATCGCAGGGGCCTTGCGGGCTGGACTTTCGCACGCTGTGCTGGTCCGCACGGGCAAGTACCGTCGCGGCGATGAAAAGCGTTTCAAACCTCAGCCAACGGCAACGGTGAACGATATTTCCGCCGCTGTCGATTGGATCATCGCCAATCGCGGCATGTAGCCAAGCTCGGATAATTGCGCGGCACGCGCCGAGCTGTTGCGAAACCTACATCGCCGGCACGAACTTCCAAAATACGCCCTCGTAGCGCTCCGGATAATATTTGAATTCGCATTCGAAGCGTCGGCCATAGGCCTCGGCATTCTCGAGGGCCATCTTGCTGACCGGGTTCATGCCGGTCCCCGGGGCAAACCAGTCTTCCAGTAGGTCCTCGGGCACATAGGCACCGATCCGAAGCGGAAGCTTCCTCAATACGTCGTTCATCTCTTCGGGAGGCATTGTCTTCTCCAACGTGTAATGTTGCAGATATCGGACATCGCGAACCGGAGACACTCCGTTCGTTGGGCGTCTGACGACGGGAATATCTATATCCGCCAGTAGGGAGCTCCGCCCTGGGGCGGAGCTGTTTGCTCAAATTGCGCTATAGCGTGACGTCCGCAAAGATCCCAAAGTTGGCTGCGGCCCCGCCTTGCGAGGCGCCATCACCGCCGGCATATCGGCCTCCAGGCACGCGGCCAGAAAAGACTCGCGCGCAATGACCGAGGGAATCGCACCATTCAATGCTCCGCGGCATGTCCTGACTGCGCGGTCATAGCGCTCTCCGTGCCGGAGGGGCCACTCGTTTTCGAGGAAATCCAGCGCATCGTAGGCGCCAGTGAAACTGCGTTCCAGACCGCATTGCAATCGAATGGTGACGGGCCGCGTCCATGGAACGTTGTTGATCAGCATTTTCTTCCTCCTGTCGAATGCCGTTCGAGTCGTTCTGGAATATGTCGTCATCAATTTCATGTTCAAGAGACGTCGGTGGCATTTGAGGGCCTGCCTCTTTCCCTTCCGACACGCGCCCGAAAATCTTGAAACATTGGCTTTGTTCGCGAAATCAATATTGCCGGTTGCCAGTTGGGATCGGCGTGTCGGGAAGCGACTATCGGCTTCCTCAGCGTCTGCCTCGGCCGCGTATTTTACCCCCTGCTCAGGGCGGCCAGCGAAAAGGCCCGGGATGGCAAATCATCCCGGGCCTCTTCATAGAACATGGCAGCCTGACTATCGTGCAGACCGCGGAGCTATGTTCCCCAGCAAGGGGCCCAGGCCTTCAGCGATCGTCAGATGGACGATAACGGCGTCGCGAAGCTTTGAGTAAGGCAGACCGGCCAGCATGGCGGTCTGGACCGCCGCCATAACCTCGCCGGCTTCCGAGCCGATCATCGTAAAGCCGAGAATGCGATCGTCCTCAGCGCTGACGAGCACCTTCATGAAGCCTTCGGTTTCCTCCGTCGCCTCCGTGCGCAGAACATTGCTCATCGGCAGCGTTGCTATGCGCACCGCAATGCCCTGACGCTGCGCCTCGCCCTCGCTCAATCCGACACGGGCAAGCGGTGGATCGGTGAACATGACATAGGGAACCAGCCGATCATCCGTCCTGCGGTTGCCGCCCGCCATATTGTCCCTGACGATCCGGAAATCGTCGACGGAGACATGGGTGAACTGCGGACTGCCGGCGCATTCGCCGATCGCCCAGACGCCGGAGGCGGCAGTCTCCAGCCTCTCGGTGACGCGAATGAAACCGCGACCGTTCAGCTCGATGCCGGCCTGTTCCAAGCCGATATCTGCCGTGTTGGGAATGCGTCCTACGGCAACGAGAAGATCGCTGCCGTCGATCCGCTGTTCACCTGCGGCCATACGCACAGTCACACTTACTTCGTCGCCCGAAAGGCCACGGACATTGATCGGTTCGACGCCGAGCAGCACCTCGATGCCTTCGCTCGTCAGAATGCGTAGCATTTCCTCGGCGATATCAGCGTCTTCCCGGCCCATCAGTCGCTGGCCAGGCTCGATGATCGTCACGCGGCTGCCAAAGCGACGAAAGGCCTGAGCCATCTCGATGCCGACATATCCGCCGCCGAGCACGAGCAGATGCGCGGGAAGGTAATCGAGTTCCAGCGCTTCGATATGTGTGAGCGCTCGGGCAGCCTCGATGCCGGGAATGTTCGGGATAGCCGCATGCGAGCCGACATTGACGACCACCTCGTTGCCGGTCAGCAAACGCGTACCGCCGTCATTCAGCGCCACCTCAATGGTTTTGGGGGCGACGAAACGTCCACTTCCCATGATCAGCTCGGCACCGCTGGTCTTATAAGCGTTCAGATGAAAGGCAATCTCGCGATCGACCATTTCCTGCTTACGTTGGCGTACCCTGGTCATGTCGATCTTGACGGCACCGGTGACCGTGCCGAACTGGGCGGCGTTCTGGACCACGTGCGCGACCCTGGCGCTCCAGATCTCGTTCTTGCTGGGCAGGCAGGCGACGGCGGGGCAGGAACCGCCGACCCAACGCCGTTCGACGACGGCAACCTTCTGACCTGAACGAGCCAGGTGCCAGGCAAGCAACTTACCACCCTGCCCGCTGCCGAGGATCAGGGTATCGAACTGTTCTGGGTTAGACATAGAGTTTCCTCCTTCAAGAATCATAGACGCTGATGCAATCAGATCGCAGCCATCGGCCCGATCGAGGTGAGGTGGCGTTGCTGCTGACCACCGAGAGGGTACCGATGGTCAGCTTATGGACCTGCGGGACTATTATGCTGCACGTCGGCTCGCCAGAAGGTCGAGGGTCGGCAGAAGTTCCGAAGGATTCGGCCGCTTGGTGTAGTCCGGATTGATTTCAGAATACGCTAAGACACGGTCGCGATCGATGATGTAACGGGCGGGCATAGGAAGGGTCCACGAACTATTGCCGTTGAAAGCCTCAAGGTCGGCGCCAAGGGTCTTGTGAACGCCGATCATCTCCTCGGAGAGCTTCCAACGAAGGCCGAACTTCGCCGCCAGCTCGCCGCCGGCATCGCTCAGCATGGGGAAAGTCAAATTGTGCTGACGGATCGACTTGCGGCTATGAGGGGCGGTCTGCGGAGAAATGGCAACCAGGCTAGCGCCACGGGCGACAATCTCGGGCACCGCGTCCTGCAAAGCCGAAAGTTCCAGGTTGCAATAGGGGCACCACGCGCCGCGGAAGAATGTCAGCACGGCGGGGCCTTTGGCGAGCAAGTCTAAGAGGCTGACCAGCGTGCCATCGGAGCCTCCGAGCGTAAAGTCCGGGGCGACGTCGCCAGCCCTCAGGGCTCGCTCCGCTTGGCCCGACGCAACCAGCGCCGCCGTCGAGCGATGGAAAGCGTCGATCATGGTGCGGGGAATGTTGTAGGGGGGATTCCCGGACTCGAAATCCTCTTTGAAAGCGTCGAGGCGATCTTGAAGGGACATTGCCATGATCCTCGGCTCGGCCGATCAGTCCATGCCGATCGCACACTCAAGAAATGACCCATTCCGCAAAAAGCGGGTATCCATTGATATCGGATATGATCTATACGCCTGACGTATGAGTGATCGGCTTCAGCAATTGACCTTGTTTGTCCGTGCCGTCGAAGCGGGCAGCTTTTCCAAGGCTGCGCGGGAGCTTGGTCTCTCCCAACCATCCGTGTCGCGCAATATCGCCGAGCTGGAGGAACGTATTGGCGTCAAGCTGTTGCTGCGAACCACCCGCAAGCTGATGCCCACGGATGCCGGCCGGGTTTTCTTCAAGCAGGCAAGGGACATTCTCAACGGGCTCGACGAGGCGGAGAGCGCCGCGCGAGGAGCCGACAGTCTCTCGGGCGTTCTGCGCCTCGCTTTGCCCGTCGCCTTCGGCACGCGGGAAATCACGCCCCTTCTCCGTCCATTCCTCGATCGACATCCGGCGCTGACGATCGATATGCTGATGGCGGATCGTTTCGAGGATCTGGTCGCCGAAGGCGTCGACATGGCATTGCGCCTCGGCCGGCAGCCGGACTCGAGCTTTGTTGCTCGTCGGCTGGCCAGCGCGCGGCGCCTCATTGTCGCCTCGCCCGACTATCTCGCTCGCCGCGGCACTCCGGCGACGCCGGCAGAGCTCGCCCAGCATGATTGCCTGAGAGGACCCTCTGACCCCTGGACCGAAGGCTGGTCGTTCAAGCACGGCGACACCGTGACCTCAATCGCCGTCGACGGGCGGATCCGGGTCAATGCCGCCAGCGGCCTGATCGCTTGCGCGGTCGAAGGCCTGGGACTGGCTCTCGCTTCGCTATGGATGTGCCGTGCCGAGCTAATCGCGGGAACTCTTGTGCCTGTTCTTAACGACTACACCCTGAATCCGGTCGATGCCTATGCGGTATTTCCGGGCGGTCGTCAGCCATCCCACAAGGCGCGCGCGCTCACCGAGTATTTGGCGAACGCGCTGCGATCCGAGCTTGAGTAGCACTCTATTATTGATCGACGACCGAGCCGTCCACATGAAGACGGGTGTGCATCTTTCGGGGGCGATACGGATATTTCTGTGCCGCATCCGGCCGCAGAGTGATGCCGATGCCCGGTTCGTCGCTGATCGTCAGAAAGCCCTTGCCGTCATGTTGCGGGGCACCCGCAAGGAAACTGTCGGTGTCCGGGCGCTTGTCCGTGACGTCCCATGTATCATTCGGGAATTCCTGCAGCACGAAGTTCGGCGCCGTCGCCGCAATCTGGAGGCACGCGGCCGTCGACACTGCGCTCAACGGATTGTGTGGCACGACACCGACATGCGACGCCTCGGCAAGGGCCGCGATCTTGCGGGCGCCGGAAATGCCGCCGACGATGCAGACATCGGGGCGAACCATCTGTACGGCATTGCGTGCCAGAAGCATCTGGAACTCCCACAGCGACGTCATACGCTCGCCGGTCGCGATCGGAATACCGATCTTGTCGGCGACATAGGCCATTTCATCGAGATTATCGGGCGTGACCGGATCTTCCATGAATAGCGGCAGGAACTCCTCGATACCCCTGCCAAGCTGAACAGCCTCGAAAGGAACCATTCGTCGATGGATCTCAATGCAGAGATCCATGTCACGACCGGCAATTCTGCGATATTCGCGCACCGTATCAATGGCGTCGCCGATCTTCTGTGCATGCGTCTGGAAAAAGGGTACCTCGCGGCGGGAATCAAGAAAGGGCGTCAGGTGACCGACGGCGGTAAAACCCATTTTTTTGGCATCCTCGATGCCAGTGAAAAGCTCCTCCTTGGTCTCTCCGAAGACATGATAATAGGCGCGCGCCTTGTCGCGCACCTTGCCACCGAGAAGAGCGTGTACCGGGGCTTCGAAGTGCTTGCCGGCGATGTCCCAAAGAGCGATATCGATGGCGCTGATTGCTGCCATGATCGCCGAGCCACGGAAATGGGCCCAGCGATACATATATTGCCAGTGATGTTCGATGCGCAGCGGGTCCTCGCCCAGGAGGTAATCCTTGAAGCGGGTCACCGCGCCGGCCGTCGCCTCGTGAAACCCCCAGGCGCCGCCCTCGCCCAGACCGACCAATCCGTTATCCGTGCGGATCTCGACGAAGAAATATTTGTCGATAAAAATGCTTTCGATGCTTTCGATGCGCATGTGCAAATCCTTTCGTGCCGTTTCGTCCGCAAAGGCATGCGGCTCAATATTCCGAGATGATGATGACGTCGTCGGGTTCGATCCGGATCCGGATGGTTTCGCCGATTGCGGGAGGCCGGCGCGCTGGCAGTTCGGCGCGCAGCGTCACTTCGCCCAGCCGCAAACTGCACGTGACGAGCGGGCCAAGGAAACCGAGGGATTCGACGCGCGCATCGAAGCAATTGGCGCCGGTCCCGTCGCCGGGGATGCGGCTAATGCTTTCGGCCCGGATGCAGGCAAGAACCGCACCTGACGCGCGGGCGTCTTGTCCGCGTGAAAAATGCCCTTCCACGGTTACGCCGCCGGGGAGTGCCACCTGCGCCGTGCGATCGCCGGCGGAGCGAACGACTTCGGCTTCAACGATGTTGGCATTACCGATGAATTCGGCAGCGAACCGGCTGGCCGGCCGCTCGTAAAGGTCGCGCGGCGTGCCCGACTGCATGATCCGTCCGTCCTTCATCAGGATGATGCGATCGCTCATCAGCATTGCTTCGGACTGATCATGGGTGACGTAAAGCGAAGTCTGGCCCAGCCGGCGCTGCAGTTCCACCAATTCGAAGCGCATGCGGTCACGCAGGCCGGCATCGAGATTGCTCAAGGGCTCATCGAACAACAACAGCCGCGGCGAGGTGACGACGGCGCGGGCAAGCGCCACGCGCTGCTGCTGCCCGCCGCTCAGCTCCGTTCCGTAGCGGTCGGCAAAGCCGTCAAGGCCGACAAGTTTGAGTGCCTCGCCGACCTTCCGCTCAATATCGGCAGCAGGCTCGCGACGGATGCGCAGCCCATAGGCGACGTTCTCGAAGACCGACATATGCGGCCAGACCGCATAAGACTGGAAGACCATGTTGATGCCCCGCTTGTCGGGCGGTACATCACGGCCGTCCGCTGCCATAGTCGCTTCGCCCAGGCGGATGGTTCCGCCGGAGGAACCTTCGAGACCGGCGATGCATCGCAACGTCGTCGTCTTGCCGCAACCACTCGGACCGAGCAGTGAGACGAATTCACCGTCCTCGACCGTGAAGGAAATATCGCGGACGGCAATCACTGCGCCATACGCCACAACAAGATCTTCGACCCTCAGCCTCGCCATGAGACTTCCTCCTCTTAGGTGGCCTGCGACAGCTTCACGCGCAGCACGAAACGTCCGATGAAAATGCCGGCGCCAAGTATCGCGGTTTGCAGGAGGCCGATGATGGTGGCGTTCTGGACATTGCCGAATTCGAGGTAATCCCAGGACATGACCGACAGCACCTTGTTGCTCGGTGATGCCAGAAGGATCGCTGCGCTGATCTCACGGATCGAGAAAATGAAGACCAGGATCCAGGCCGACAACACGCCCGGCTTGATCAACACGAAAGTGATCTTGCGCGCCGTGTGCCAATGCGACCCTCCGCAGACGGACGATGCCTCTTCCAGCGACTTGTCGATCTGGATCATCGACGTGTCGATCATCCGGTAGGCAAAGGGGATGTAGGACGCCACAAAAGCGATCACGAGGATCCAGATCGTTCCATAGGCCGGCGTCATCAGATAGGTCCAGAAGATGCCGGTGCCGAAGACGATGCCCGGCACGGCGATCGGAAACATCGCGATATAGTCGAGAATATCGCCGCCCCTCACCCGCAGGCGGCGAACCGCATAAGCCAAGACGATGCCGAGCGCGACACAAAACGTGGGAGACAGGATGCCGACCAGCAGCGTGTTCCAGATCGACTGCTGAACGGAAACCGATCCGAGAACCGCCCTGAAATTGGCAAGCGTGAAGTGGGCTTCGAGGATCGACGACGAGGTGAAGCTGGTGAAGGCGACATACAGCAACGCCAGGTAAGGCAGGATGATCGCAAGCACGACGTAGGCCAGGATAAAGAGCAGCGCGGCGAACTGCCAGCCGCGAAGCCGGACAAGCCTGGTACGATACCCCCTTGCGGTCACCGTGACGAAACGCGTCGCAACCCGCGAGGCAAAGCGATAGAAAGCCACGCCAATCAGCGATATCCAGAAAAGCAGCGTTCCGATCGCCGCCGCCCGCGAATAATCGAGCGGAAAAGTGGCGACGGCGCGGTAGATATCGACGGCGAGGAACGGCATGGCCTGGGTGCCGCCGAGCGCCGCCGGGATGGAAAAGGTGCCGCAGGTCAGCACGAAAACAAAGAAGAAGGCCGAGATGATGGCCGGGCGGACGATCGGAAGCGTGATTTTATAGGCCGTCGTAAACGTGCCGGCACCGTTCAGATAGGACGCTTCCTCCATCGAAGGATCCATGCCCTTCAGCGCCGAGGACACCGTCATATAGGCATAAGGCACATTGTAGAGGGCCATGATCAGAATGACGCCCGTGGCGCTGACGACATTGATCACGGCGCCCTGGATGCCGAGGAGGTCGCGAGCCATAACATTGAGCAAGCCCGCGTTCGGCGAGGCCAGGATCAGCCAGGCGAGAGCCCCGACGAAGGGCGATAGATAGAGCGGCGCAATCACGCATTGCTCCATGAAGCCGCGCGCCCGGATGTCTGTCCGCGACAGCAGCCAGGCAAGTGCGATCCCGACAAGGCAGGCGATCAGCGAAACGAGAAGCGACGCGCCGATGGTGACGGCAAGCGTCTTCAGATATGGCAGCGTCGTATAGACGGTCTGCAGACTCCTCAGGGAAAACTGTGCGCGCGGATCGACAAAGGTTCCCGTCCGCATCGCGCCGAGGAACATCAACAGGATCGGCAGTAGCACCAGTACGGTCAGAAAAATGCCGAGCGCCAGCGGCAGAGCCAGCCCGCGCCGGCTCCGCAAGCGCTCGGAGCGACCGGCCGGGATGACCTGCGCTTGTGTTTGCGATATCGACACGTCGCTACCTCACCGTCCGAAAATCTGGTTCCATTCGGCGATGATGGGTTTGGCCGGATCGACGTAACCGGGATCGTTCAGGTAATCGAGGTAGAGATCCGCGGGGTCGGCATACCAATCCTCCTTGTACCAGTCGCCCTTGTTCGCTTTGCGGCCGTCGACGGTATCTTCGCGCGCAGACGCAACGCCGGAGAGCTTGAACCACTCGGCCTGCCCCTCCTGACTTGCGGCCCACTCCTGAAAAAGCTTTGCCGCGTTGGAGTGTGGCGCATGGGCGGAAATCGCCTGAACGGTGAGATTGGCCGGCGTCGGCGACGGAAAAATCCAGCGGATCGGCGCGCCCTTGAGATAGAGATTGCCCATATCGCTCTGCGACGCCTGATCGACAATCGCATGTTCGCCAGCGCCGACCCGGTCATACATCGGCGACTTGCTTTCATAGATCTGCGGTTTCAAAGCAGCGATCTTGGCCTCATAAGCAGGACCGAACTGGTCGCGCTTGCCGCCTAGAAACATATAGACGAAGGAATAGCTGCTGCCCCCGGATGCCGGCGTCGAGGTGGCCATGCGACCTGTCCAACGCGGATCGGTCAGGGCCTGCCAGCCGCCTTCGCGGAGCAATTTGTCTTCTTCAGGCGTCACCTTTTGAGAATTCCAGGCAATCCCCATCGCGTTGACGAAGATGGTGTACCAGATGCCTTCCTTTTTCATCGACGGACGAATGCCTGCGCCCGAGGGAGGCGTATATTCGCCGATCAACCCCTCGTCATGGGCGGATTCGATGAGCACCGTATCCGTGATCTGGATGACATCGGCGATGTGCTGGCCGACGCGCTCCTCCGTCAGCCACCGATCGAAGAGCGGATAGCTCGGACCGCGGACATTCTGTGTCGTGATGCCATATTTCTTAGTGAAGGCCGACGTCCAGGTCGCCGTGATGTCGATCGCGGTCGTATGATAATAGGTTAGCGTTCCCTCGGCCTTGGCGGCGGCGATCAGATCGGCGTCCGGCGCTGCTTGGGCCAGAGCGCGGCCGGAAAAGGGCATCGCGGCGGCAGCAGCGCCTATTGCACCCAGTTGAAGCAAATGTCGCCGGGAAATCTCCCGACGGAATCCGGGCACGCCATTATTGTCGGTCGTCATTCGCATTCCTCCCTGACAAGGCGACAGGCTCCTCTCCTATCGCCACTTGCTATCCTATATTTGCGCAAATATAGGATGAGTCAACGCTCGATCGGAAGATTTGCGCAAATATAGGATTTCGTGCAAGAGCCCGACTATTCGTCTATGATCCAGCCTGTGATCAACAAAAGGAGTGATTGATGAGGGTGAGTTCCAAGAGTTTGGCCAGCATACCCCCGCTCAATGAACCGGTTTATCTGCGTGTCAAACGGGCGATCGTGGCCGATCTGGTCTCAGGAGAATTCTTGCCCGGCATGCATCTGACCATCGACACGCTGACAACGCGCTACGGCGTCAGCCATATGCCGATCCGGGAAGCGCTGCGTCAGTTGGAGGGTGAAGGCATCCTGATCTCGCTCGCCCATCGCGGCTTCAAGATCGAATCCGTGACCGAGGATTACATCCGCAATATCTACGACATCCGTGTCGGCATCGAATCTCTGCTCGCGCATCGGGCGGCGGAACTGGCGACCGATGAGGACATTCGCGACATCAGAGAGTTGCATGAGAACCTGTCCGCGTTGATCCGCAGCGGCGGCGGGGTGCCTGCTGCGCTTGAGAACGTCAAATTCCACAAGCGGATCTATGCCATCGCCCGCAATCCCGAAGCCGAGCTCATTCTCGAGGGACGAACGCGCGTTGTGCGCAGTGTTGGCGACGGCTTCGGCGGCTATACGCCCGACGTTTACGAAATTGTCATCGCCGAGCATGAAAAAATGGTCGTGGCCCTCGAACGAAAGGATCCGAAAGCCGCGGGCGACGCCGTGTTCGATCACGTCAGCGCGGCGCGCGACCGCCTTTTGGCGAAGATGGCGGAGACGCACAGGTTCACGTCTGACATCGCGCCGCAAAGCGGAACACAGCCATCCCACGGCATTCCGGGCCAAACCCTTTGACGACCTTATAAGAGCTCAAGAGGATTTCATGACCATCAAATCTGCCCGCGTCACCGCCTATGCCGCACCCTATGACGAACCAATCACCAACGGCCTTTATACCTACACCCATACGCAAATCGTGGTTGTCGAGCTGGAGACCAGATCCGGGATCGTAGGCCTCGGATGGACGCATGGTGGCAAGATCGTCTACGAGGCTCTGCGGGAAATAGCGCAGCTCGTCGTCGGTCAGCCGCTCAACACCGAGCGGATCTGGAAACTCATCTATCAGCCGAAGCTGTTCGGCCGTCGCGGCCTCGAAACCCGCGCCCAGAGCGCCGTCGATATCGCCGTCTGGGACGCTATCGGCAAGGAATGCGGCCGATCCGTTCATCAGATGCTGGGCGGCTATCGCGATACGGTGCCGGCCTATGTCGCGGGCGGCTACTACGGCAAGGGCAAAGGCCTCGACGGCCTGCAGAAGGAAGTTTCGGACAAGGCGGCAAAAGGCGCCAAGGCAATCAAGATGAAGATCGGCGCCGTGCCGCTGGATGAGGATTTCGCCCGGGTCGATGCGGTCATCGAAGCCGTCGGCCCCGGTGTTTCGGTCCTCACCGATGCCAACAATGCCTATAACCGCCTGGACGCCCTGAAGATGGCTCGTTTTCTCGAAGAACGCGGTTGTTTCTGGTTCGAGGAGCCGCTTTCGCCGGAAGACAATGCCGGCGCTGCCGACCTCGTTCGCCGTACGGATATCCCGATTGCGCTCGGCGAAAACGAATATACGATCACCGGTTTCCGCGACCTGATCACCGCGGGCGCCGCAGACGTGCTCAACGCCGACGCACAGATTCTCGGCGGCATCACGGAATGGCAAAAATGCGCCCACTACGCCGATGCCAACCATATCCCGGTTGCGCCGCATGGCGACCAGGAAATCCACGTCCATCTGGTTGCCGCCGTGCCAAATGGGCTGATCGTCGAATATTACGACAACAGCCTCAATCGACTGAAGGACGCGATGTTTCACCAGCAGCTCGAGGTGAACGCCGACGGCTCCATCAGCGCTCCGACGCGCCCCGGCCTCGGTTTCGACCTCAACCCCGCCGCATTGGAGAAATTCAAGGTCGACGGTTGAGGTGCCAATCTTCCGATGATGGCGTCAGTGACGACCTTAGGATTGGCGGATGTGACGTATCGTCAGGCGTTTCAGTTCTTCGATATCGCCGGCGTCAATGGCATCGATCATCAGATGGTGCTCCCGGCCGGACTGTTCGACGCGCGCACGGGTGCGCCATTGCGAGACCGGCGCGGAAGAGGTGCGCTGACGGATATCGGTGATCAGGTCGACCAGTTCCTTGTTACCGCCGAGCGTCAGCAGTTCGCGGTGGAAGGCAAGATTGGCTTCATAGAGTTCCAGCATGGTGCCGAGGAGAATCATCTCATCAAACCGCTTGGCCAGAGCGCGTAATTTCCGGATGCTGTCGGGCGAAGCGTTCTGGACAATTTCGCTGGCAATCGCAGTCTCCAATATCACGCGGATATCGCTGACTTCGGCGGCACGGCGGCCGTCCGGCTCATAGACATGATAGCCCCGGTTGGGCACGTGTTCGACAAGCCGCTTCTGCGCCAGCCGGTCCAGTGCGCGGCGCACTTCCGGCCGCGTACACCCGTAGCGCTTTTCAAGATCGATCTGCTTGAGCCAAGTTCCGGGAGGGAGCAATCCCCCGAGGATATCTTGGAGAATGAGATCGGTGACATCACGGGTTGCCTCGTCTTCGACAACCGTCTCGCCGCTCTTCAATCCGACATCACTCATCTCAATTCCCCTGCCACTCTAGTGCGATCGATATCACGTTGGCATGGACTTCTGTAGCCGGTCGTACACAACGCACCGAAAGCTCCCGCTGATGAAAAAATATCCATGCCGATATATTGCGCAAAAAATTTTTGTATCCTAAATTGGCGCCAATTTTGGTAACTCTATAATCCGAGCCTCATCGAAACGCCATGAAAAACTCATCAGAAATCTGGGATACGGTCGAAGAAAAACGCCAGGCTTTCTTTGATCTCAGCGATCGCATCTGGGGCATGCCGGAAACCAATTATGAGGAATTCCGCTCCTCGGCCGAGCACGCACTTCTCCTCGAGCAGGAAGGCTTCCGCATTCAGCGCAACGTTGCTGGCCTGCCAACGGCCGTTATGGGTGAAGCCGGCGAAGGCGGTCCTGTGATTGCGATCCTCGGCGAATTCGACGCCCTTCCCAGTCTCAGCCAGAAAGCCGGGATTGCCGAGGAGCAACCGCTCGTCGTTGGCGGCAATGGCCATGGCTGTGGTCACAATCTGCTCGGATCGGGTTCGATGCTGGCCGCCGCCGCGGTCAAGGATTTCCTGGCCGCAAACGGCCTGAAAGGACGGGTCCGCTATTATGGCTGCCCGGCGGAAGAAGGCGGCTCGTCCAAGGGTTTCATGGTGCGCGCCGGCGTGTTCGATGACGTCGACATCGCCATTTCCTGGCATCCGGCCGCCTTTGCCGGCGTCAACAATCCGATCTCGCTTGCCTGCAACGAGATCAATTTCCATTTTTCCGGCCGCGCATCGCATGCGGCAGCAACGCCGCATCTTGGCCGCAGCGCGCTTGACGCTGTGGAGCTGATGAACGTCGGCGTCAACTATATGCGCGAGCATATCCCGTCGACGGCACGTATTCACTACGCAATCACCGATGCCGGTGGCGCAGCACCCAACGTCGTACAGGCGCGAGCCACGGTGCGCTATCTGGTACGCGCTCGCACGCTCCCCGAACTGCTGAGCCTCGTCGCTCGGGTGAAAAAGGTCGCCGAAGGCGCCGCCCTGATGACGGAGACTACCGTGCGCAGCGAGATCACCAGCGGCGACGCCAACCTAGTCGGCAACACGCCGCTGGAAGAGCTGATGTTTGCCAATCTCGAAAGGCTCGGACCGCCGGCCTTCGATAACGCCGATGAAGAGACGGCACGCAAATTCCAGGAAACCTTCAGCGCGGAGGATATCTCCGCCTCCTACGGCCGCTTCGGCCTGAAGCCGAAGAAGAACAAGGGGCTTTGCGACATCGTCTTCCCGCTTGATGCCGGCGACGGCACCCTGGTCGGCTCGACGGATGTCGGAACGGTGAGCTGGGTGGTGCCCACGGTGCAGATGCGCGGCGCCACCTATGCCATCGGCACACCCGGCCATTCCTGGCAGCTTGTCGCGCAGGGAAAACTTCCTGCCGCCCATAAGGGCATGGAGCATGCAGCAAAGATCATGGCGAGCACCACCCTCGATCTTATCAGCAATCCAGCGCTTATCGAAGCGGCCAAGGCGGATCACAAGGCCCGTCTCGACGGCACCCCTTTCGTCAATCCGATCCCCGACGACGTCGAGCCGCCGCTGCCGGAGAAGAACAATGCCTGACACCGGACTGCAGCCCGATACCAACCGCCTGATGGCGCATATCCGCGAATTCTCCCGGCGCGTAAAGCTCTCGGGAACTGCCGAGGAACTGGAGAGCTTCCGCTATCTTCAGACTGAAATGGACGCTTACGGCTATCGCACGCGGCTGCTGTCTCACGATGCCTTCATCAGTCTGCCGGGCAAGGCCAGGGTAGAGATCGATGGCAAAGCTCTGCGCTGCATCACCCATTCCATGTCCATATCGACACCGGTCGGCGGTATCGATGCCGAACTGATCCGTGTTGGCGAAGGACATGAAGCTGATTTTTCCAGCCTGGATGTCCGCGGCAAGATCGTGCTTGTCGACGGCATCGCGACCGAGGAGGTGGCAGCACTTGCAAGTGCTGCCGGTGCCATCGGGCAGATCCATATCAGCCCCAACGAACATCTCTACGAAATGTGCGTCTCGCCCATCTGGGGAAGTCCCTCGCAGCATACGCGCAACAAGCTCCCGACGACGGCCATCTGCACGATCGCACTGGAAGATGGCGACCGTCTTCACAAACGGCTCGCCGGCGGCGAGACGATCCGCGCCTCGATCGAAACCGAAGTCGATACCGGCTGGCGTAAGACGCCGATACTCGCTGCCGAACTCGGTCCGGACAGCAGCGCCGAAGATGCCCCTTTCGTCCTCTTCTCCGGCCATCATGACACCTGGCATTTCGGCGTGATGGACAATGGCGGCGCCAATGCAACCATGCTCGAAGCGGCGCGAGTGCTGGCTGCCGGACGACAGGATTGGAAGCGCGGATTGCGCATCTGCTTCTGGTCGGGTCATTCGCATGGCCGCTATTCCGGCTCGGCCTGGTATGCCGACGAGTATTTCGACGAACTCGACCGCCATTGCGTCGCCCATGTGAATGTCGACTCCACCGGCGGCGAAGGCGCGACCGTGCTGACCAATTCCGGCGTCATCGACGAATTGCGCTCCGTCGCGGCCGAAGCGATCGAAACCGTATCGGGCCAGAAACATGCCGGTCGGCGCCATGGCCGCGCCGCCGACCAATCCTTCTGGGGCGTCGGCATCCCCTCTATGTTCGGCAGCCTCAGCCATCAGCCCCCTTCCCCGGTCAAGATGCTGACGGCGCTCGGCTGGTGGTGGCATACGCCACACGACACCGCCGAGCATATCGACCCGGACAACCTCGTCCGTGACACGCGCATTATCCTTTTGGTGCTGCACCGCCTGCTGACGGCTCAGGTCCTGCCCTTCGACTACGCGGTCTATGCGCGATCGCTCGGCGACGAGCTTGCGCGTCTGGATAGAGACCTCTCCGGGCGGCTGGATATCGGCGCGCTTCGAACCTCAACCGCAGACCTCGAGCGGTGGGCGACGGCGCTGACACAGCATTCGGCCGGCGCGACAGAGGCTGCGGCGGAACGGACAAACGCAGCCCTGATGCGCGCATCGCGTCTGCTAGTGCCGCTCAACTACACCAGCGGCGAACGTTTCCATCCGGATTCCGCTCTGCCGCACGCGCCTTGGCCGTCGCTCGATGGCATACGGGAACTTGCGCGGCTGCCGGCCCATTCGGAAGACACGGCCTTTTATGCTGTTCATGCGCGCCAGACCCGCAATCGCATCGCGCATGCGCTGCGCGAAGCCAATGCCGTCCTTAAGGGCGCTCTCGGCTAACGAAACCGACAAGGGGCGGACAACGCTCCACACAACCGGCGGCAACGACGCCGCACCGAAAAGGGGAATGAAAAATGAGGAAGAAATTTATCCTGACGGCCATTGCCGTTGCCCTTGCTTTCACACCTGTCACCGTAAACGCCGAGGATTGGACCCATGTCAAGGTCGGCATCGAAGGTGCCTTTCCTCCGTGGAATCTCATGAACTCCAGCGGCAAGCTCGCCGGGCTGGATGTCGATCTCATCAACGACCTATGTGCCCGCGCCAAGGTCGAATGCGAGCTGATCGCCGGCGATTGGGCCGGCATGATCCCCGGCCTCAACGCCGGGAAATACGATCTCATCATGACCCTCGGCATCAATGAGAAGCGCAAGCAGGTCGTGGATTTCACCGTGCCCTATGCCAGCGGCGTCGCATCCTTCCTGCTGCTGAAGGGCGGCACGGTCGACGAGCTGCCCGACACCGGCAAGCGCCTGAACCTCAATGACAAGGCGGCGGCAGATCCGATCATGGCTGAGATCGGCGAAAAACTGAAGGGCAAGACCATTGGCGTCGTGCAGTCGACCAGCCAGGAACAGCTCATCAACGCCTATTTCGGCAGCAATGTCAGTGTCCGTTCGTATCAGAACTCGGGCGAGCGCGATCTCGATCTGAAGGCTGGCCGCATCGATGCCGGCTTCGACAGCGGTGTCTACGGCACGACGGCGCTTGCCAAACCCGGAAACGAAGACCTGGAAATGTCCGGCCCACTGATGAAGGGCGCCATGCTGGCAACGGAAGTCGCCATCGGCATGCGCAAGGGCGAGACCGAATTGAAGGCGAAGTTCGATGCCGCAATTGAGGACGCGGCCAAGGCCGGCACCATCAAGACGCTCTCCGAAAAGTGGAGCAAGCTTGACCTGACGCCGACCTTCGGAACGAACTGAGGTCTTTTCCGACCGGTGGCCATTTCCAATCATGGCGGCGCTCGCTGGCATGCAAGAGCTGGCGTTGCAGGATATGAGCCCGGCCGGAAGGCATCCTCCACAAGCGAGATTATGGATATGTCAATTCCAATCCCTGTCTTGACCCCCAGCGTTCGACTGGTTCGACAATGAATCAGCCGGGTTTCTTCGACATTCTGAGCTTCGGACCCGACGGCTGGGCGAAGGCATTGCTGGCCGGCGCCTGGATGACCATTCTCATCGCGATTGCCGGCTATGCCATTGGCATCGTCATCGGCGGCTTCGGCTCCTGGGCCAAGGTCTCGGGTGGCCGTGCCACCCGCGTTGCAGCCGATACCTATACGACCGTCTTGCGCGGCATCCCCGACCTACTGGTCATCTACCTTCTCTATTTCGGCGGCAGCACGGCGGTAACGACTGTCGGGCGCCTGTTTGGTGCGGAGGGTTTTATCGGCTTTCCAGGATTCCTGGCGGGCGCGCTGGCGGTCGGGATCACATCGGGTGCGCAGCAGACGGAAGTTTTTCGCGGCGCCTTCAAAGCCGTGCACCGCGGCGAGATCGAGGCGGCGATCGCCTGCGGCATGTCGCGCTGGCTGCGCTTCCGGCGCATCGTCGCACCGTTGACCCTACGGCACGCACTACCCGGTCTCGGCAATATCTGGCAGGTGGTGCTGAAGGAATCCGCCCTCGTCTCGATCACCGGCGTTGCGGAACTGCTGCGCCAGGCGCAGGTCGGCGCCGGCTCCACCGGCCTGCCTTTCGACTTCTACCTGATCGCCGGGCTCCTTTATCTGGCCATATCGACGATTTCAGGCGTGCTGATGCGTCAATCGGAACGCTACTTCAACCGCGGCGTCAGGAGGGCCTGATGGACTGGAACTTCCTCAGCGAAACCTTCGTCAGCCTGATTGCGGCCATCCCGCTGACGCTTTCGCTCGCCAGCCTGTCGATCCTCTTCGGCGCGGTATTGGCGCTGGCGCTCGCCATGGCGCGTCTGTCGGGCGTTGCGGCCCTTGACTGGTTCGCGCGCTTTTATGTCTTCATCTTCCGCGGCACGCCACTGCTCGTGCAGATATTCCTGATCTACTACGGCCTCGGTCAATTCCCAGCGGTGCGTCATAGCATTCTCTGGCCGATCCTGCGCCAACCCTATTGGTGTGCTGTACTGGCTCTCACGTTGAATACCGCCGCCTATGCCAGCGAGATCATTCGCGGTGGTCTGCTCTCGGTTCCGCATGGCCAGGTCGAGGCAGCGCGTGCCTGCGGCATGGGGCGCTTCATGCAGTTTCGCCGCATCATCCTCCCACTCGCCATCCGCCAGGCGCTTCCGGGCTATGGCAATGAAATGATTTCGATGGTCAAGGCGACCTCGCTTGCTTCCATCATAACATTGATGGAAGTGACCGGCGTTGCGGCCAAGATCATCTCGGAGACCTATCGCGCCATCGAGGTCTTCGTCGTTGCGGGTGCGATCTATCTTGCCGTCAACTTCCTGCTCACCCGCCTCGTCCAACTGCTCGAATATTGGCTGAGCCCGCATCTGCGTCAGCCGCGACCCTTTCTCGTATCGACCACCGAAGGAGATGCGCCATGACCGATACGGCTCCCGCGCTGAGCGTCAGGAACCTGCACAAGAGCTTCGGCCCGGTCGAAGTCCTCAAGGGCATATCGCTTGACGCCCAGGAAGGCGACGTCGTCTCCATTCTCGGCTCGTCCGGATCAGGTAAATCGACCTTCCTTCGCTGCATCAACATGCTGGAAATGCCCGATTCCGGCGGCATCACGGTAGCCGGAGAAACCATCCACATGCAGTCCGGCCGGAAGGGCATGCACCCGGCCGATCGCCGGCAAGTGGATCGCATCCGCTCCAGGCTCGGCATGGTCTTCCAGAGCTTCAACCTCTGGAGCCACAAGACCGTTTTGGAAAACATCATCGAAGCCCCTATCCAAGTGCAGCGCCGCTCTAAAGCGGAATGCGTCGAGGAGGCGGAGGCACTGCTTGCCAAGGTGGGCATCGTCGACAAACGCAACCATTATCCTTCGCATCTTTCCGGTGGACAGCAGCAGCGCGCCGCCATCGCCCGCGCACTTGCCATGCGGCCGAAGGTGATGCTGTTCGACGAACCGACATCCGCGCTCGATCCGGAATTGGTGGGCGAGGTCCTGCGCGTCATGCGCGGCCTCGCCGAGGAAGGACGCACCATGCTCATCGTCACGCACGAGATGGGTTTTGCCCGCGACGTCTCCAGCCGTGTGATCTTCGTCCACAAGGGACTGATCGAAGAAGACGGCGAGCCGCACGAGGTTTTCGCCGGCTCGAAATCGGAGCGCTTCCGCCAGTTCATTTCCAAATAAGCCAACAATCCGACAACAAAAAAGGGAACAATGACAATGAATTATCTGAGGTTTCTGCTGAAGGCTCTCAGCGTTTTGACGCTTGTCTTCGCGTCCACCGTCGCCCATGCGGAAGACAAGAAATGGACGCATGTGACGATTGCCACCGAAGGCGAATTCCGCCCGTGGAACTTCACCAAGTCGGACGGCACGCTGGATGGCTACGAAATCGACCTGATCAAATATCTCTGCGCCCACATGAAGGTGGAATGCACGACCGTCGTCCAGTCCTTCGACGGCATGATCCCGGCCCTGCAGGCCGGCAAGTTCGATGCCATCATCTCCGGCATGTCGGCGACGCCGAAGCGCGAGGAAGTCATCGCCTTCAGCGATTCCTACGGCACGACCGGGCAGACTTTCGCCACGCTGAAATCCGACGCGCTGGCGCAATTGTCACTGAAGGATCAGGTCTTCTCGCTCGCATCGAACGAACAGGGCGCGGTCGACGCGCTCAAGCAGCTTGAACCCATGCTGAAGGGCAAGACCATCGGCGTGCAAACGGCTTCGATCGCCGAGACCTTCCTGCAGAAATATCTAAAGGACGTCGTCACCATCCAGGAATACAAGACGACTGAACAACACGACCTCGACTTGAAGGCCGGCCGCGTCGACCTGATCATGGCATCGACCGCCTATCTGTCGACGGCAGCCACCAAGCCCGGTAACGAGGACTTCGTGCTGACCGGTCCGCGCTTCCAGGGCGGCCTGCTCGGACGCGGCAGCTCCGTCGGCTTGCGCAAGACCGATCCGGAACTGAAAGCGATGTTCAATGACGCCATAGCCGCCGCCAAGGCCGACGGGACGATCGCGAAACTCTCACAAAAATGGTTCGGCTTCGACGTTACGCCGCGCTGAGGTCTTTACCCCGGGGATACGGATGCCTCCGCGGCAGCCGTGTCCCCAAACCGTTGCGGAAATCCATCCGCCCTCGTCCAAGTCCTGGCATCTGTCCGCTGACGAAATCATTCCTGGCCCGCTTCATTCAATCGCGTCACTAAACGGAATTTCAATTCGACTAAGCCGGCTTTAAAGATACTTCCACCTAGGCCAGCAAACTTCCGATCACCAACAGAAACCGCGCTTGTGAATAAGTGACACATCGGAGTAAGCTCCGCTCGGTTCATGCGCCAAAGGAGCCATTCGTAGCCGAGAGCTCTGCCATATGGAGTCAGCCGTTACCGCTCGGGATAAAGAACCGGTTCACTCGAGCGCGCCAGCAAGGAAATGTTTCGCAATAATCAAGCAAGCAAAATATTCCAACAGAGCCACGAAAAAGGTACCTCAACCACACCCCACCCTCTCGACTATCCTGATGCCATCACGCCAATAGCTCACGCCAAATGCTCGTAAGACAGGGTTCTCATCGTAACGAAAAGATCGACCGCGGCCTTGCGGCTTCGCTCGCCGCGATCGCCGGTGCGCTAAACGCGTCGGCCTTTTACGCCGTCGGCTTCTTCTCCGCCAACATGACGGGCAACGTCTCCACGCTTTCTGATCATCTCGCTATTGGCCAATGGCTCTCTGCCCTGTTCTACGGTGGGATCGTGGTGGCATTCGTGCTCGGTGCGGCGGTGTCGACGCTGATCGTCAACGAAGGCCGTCGCCGTAACGTCCATGCCATTTATGCCTATAGCATTCTGACCGAAGCAGCGCTGCTTGCCCTTCTCGGCTGCGCAGATCTATGGCTGCTCGCCACGTGGCGCGTGCCGGTTCTCATTCTCGGCCTTGCTTTCCTGATGGGCGTGCAGAATGCCGTCGTCACCCGCATTTCGGATGCTCGCGTGCGCACCACACATGTGTCCGGGATGGCCACCGATCTTGGAATCGAGCTCGGGATCGCCTTCGATATTTTATGCGGACGCGAGCCCAAGGCAGAGGCCCGGCACAATCTGACTAAGCTTCGGCTGCACCTATACACAATTGCTGCCTTTCTGATCGGCGGCATTCTGGGCGTCGTTGTCTATCGCGCCGTTGGTGGCTACCTTCTCATTCTGGCCGCGGTCGTGTTGATGGCGATCGCACTGGACGCAATTCGGCGGGCGAAATGGACGCTGTCCGCTCCGGGCACCATCCCATCGGACATAAACCAGTGAGCCCACAACCGAGCCCTCTCAAATGCCTTAAGGCAAAGTCCCGATTCGCCCCCTGTCGGTCATCGCCGCTCTGTTCAGATCTGGAAATTGTGTATTTGACTTTGAGGCCGCGATAGTTCTTGCGCCTTCGTCGATGCAAAGGATATCCGTTGTGATAACAAAGCCTGCCAAGTCGGGAACCGATTTCGACTTCGCCGTATGATCGGCGATGAGGTCGATTGACCTCGCAGATGAGCCTGATGATTTCGGCACGGCTGGCGTGGCTTAAGGGTGAGATCAGAATGACGAGACCTGTGATCGGCGTAATCGGGAACACCCGCTTCGTGGAGAACCGAATTTCCGCCCAACAGGTTGGAGAAAATAATCTTCGGGCCATAGCCGAGGTTGCCGGCGCGTTGCCGCTGATGTTTGCCGGCAATCCGAAACTCACCGACATTCCGGACTTGCTGGCTTGCGTCGACGGTGTGCTGCTGACAGGTGCAAGGGCCAACGTGCATCCAACCCATTTCAACACCGCGCCGGATCCCAAGCATGAACCGTATGACGAGGATCGTGACGCCGTGGCGCTGCCGTTGATCGCAGCCTGCGTTGCACAAGGTTTACCGGTCTTCGGCATATGCCGTGGTTTTCAGGAAATGAATGTTGCGGCCGGCGGCTCGCTGCATCCCGAAATTCGGGAATTGCCCGGACGTATGAACCATCGGATGCCGCGCCTGGAGAATGGCGAAATCCACCCTGATATGGAGGTGGTTTTTGCCGACCGCCACGATGTGCGGCTTGTCCCTGACGGAGTGTTCGCACGCATTTTTGGCCGGGATATAATCCGGGTAAACTCGCTTCACGGACAAGGCATTCTCGAACTCGGCGAGCGCGTCGTCGCAGAGGGAATTGCCGAGGATGGTACGATCGAGGCGATCCGGTTCAAAGATGCCCGGGGTTTTGTGCTCGGCGTGCAATGGCATGCCGAATACGACCCGCAAACCAATCCCGTGAACCGTGCCCTATTCCAGACGTTTGGCGATGCGGTGAGAATGCATCGGGAAAGCCGTTGAAATTTGGCTTTCCGATACATTTAGAAATTTTGCTTTAACAAAATGATATATAAGAATCTTATTGTTAAGCATGAACTTTAAACAAGCGGCGGATTCAATTTGGCAAACCCTTCCTGGCGCCTGTAGGGGAAGTAGGGATAGGGTGCCGTCACCGAACTGGCCCGATCCAACTTGTCGGTCTGCTCCTTCGTCAGCGACCAGCCGACTGCACCGAGATTTTGCCGCAACTGTTCCTCGTTGCGCGCGCCAATGATGACGCTTGAAACGGTCGGTCGGCTGACAAGCCAGTTGATGGCGATCTGCGGTACCGTCTTGCCCGTCTCGGTCGCGATACCATCCAGCGCCTCGACGATGTCGAAGAGCTTTTCGTCATCGACTGGTGGGCCGTAGGCCGCGGTATCGTGCAGGCGGCTTTTCTCAGGGAGCGGTTGGCCACGGCGGATCTTGCCCGTCAGCCGGCCCCATGCGAGCGGGCTCCACACCAGTGCGCCGACATTCTGGTTAGCCGCAAGCGGCATCAGCTCCCATTCGTAGTCGCGGCCGGCAAGCGAGTAATAGACCTGATGCACCACGTAGCGTGGATAGGCATGCTTTTCCGAGATGGCCAGCGATTTCATCAGCTCCCAGCCCGCGAAATTGGAGGCGCCGATATAACGAAGCTTTCCCGCTGTTACGAGACGATCGAGCGTAGAGAGCGTTTCCTCGACCGGTGTCGACGCATCGAAGGCGTGTAGTTGCAGCAGATCGATATGGTCCGTGCCGAGACGACGTAGGGCATCCTCGACAGATTTGACCAGCCGCGAGCGTGACGTGCCCCAATCGCCTGGTCCGTCACCGGTCGGAAGTGCGGTCTTGGTCGAGATCAGGACCGCATCCCGTCGGCCCCGGATCGCCTGGCCCAGCACCTCTTCGGATGCCCCTGCAGAGTAGACATCAGCTGTATCGAAAAGATTGACGCCGGCTTCGAGGCAGATATCGACGAGACGCCGTGCCTCCGTCGCATCTGTTGTCCCCCAGGCGCCGAACAGCGGACCGCTGCCGCCGAAAGTGCCCGCTCCAAAGCTCAACACCGGTACCCTCAGGCCGGATGCGCCGAGATTTCTGTATTCCATTGGTCTGTCTCCTGTCGTTTCAACAGAGATAGACGCTCCCCTTAGCATGATATAGATTGCCTAAAAGAAACTCATTTGTGATTTGAATTCATCATGAGCCGACAGGACATTAATCGCTCCGGCGAGATGGAAGTCTTCGTGCGCGCCGTCGAACTCGGCGGCTTCACAGCCGCTGCGACAGCCTGCCGTATGACGCCTTCGGCCGTCAGCAAACTGGTGAGCCGTCTGGAAACGCGACTGGGCGCACGCCTTGTCAACCGTTCGACGAGGCGCCTGCAACTGACGCCGGAAGGATGCGCTTTCTATGAGCGCAGCGTTACGATCCTCGCAGATATCACCGAGGCCGAGCGCTACGCTTCAGCCGGTGAGCAGGCTGCGGGACGTATCCGCATCAATACCAGTGGTTCCTTCGGCAATCATGTGCTGGCGCCGCTCATTCCCTCTTTCATGGCGCTGCATCCCGCCGTCTCGCTCGATATCTTTCACACCGACAGGGTTGTGGATTTGATGGAGGAGCGGGCCGATGTTGCCATCCGCACCGGTCCGCTCAAGAATTCGAGCCTGACCGTTCGCAAACTCGGCGCCGCGCGCAAGCTCATCGTGGCCTCGCCGGACTATCTCCGCCGCCACGGTGCTCCGAAATCAATCGTCGAGCTCGAAAAGCACTGCCGCATCGGCTTTTCCTATTCTCGCGCCATCGAAGGCTGGCCCGTGCGGAGCGGCAGCGAAACAGTAACAATTCCCGGTATGCCGGGCCTGCAGGTCGGCGATGGCGAAGCCATGCGGCATCTCGCGCTTGCGGGTGCCGGCGTCGCACGGCTTACGGCGTTCACGGTCAAAGCGGATATCGATGCGGGCCGTTTGGTGGCCATTCTCGAAGGGCTCAACCCAGGCGATATCGAGGAGTTTTATGCTGTCTACATCGGCCAGGGCGGACCGCTGCCGGCGCGCGTCCGCGCTCTTCTTGAGTTCCTACGCGACAATGTCAGACTGTGACCAGATGGGCCGCGCCTGCATCCCCACATTGCACCGACACGTGAAGCGTAGCTCCCAAACCCTGGCCGTCCCGGCGGGATAAGAGTCACGCTGACAAAAAGTGATATCGATCTCACAATATCTCTTGCCAAAATGTGAGATCGATATCACACTCCAATAATTCCATCGCATTTCTGGCATTAGCGACATGAGTGACAAGTCCGTTACCCTTTCAGATATTGCCAGCCACGCCGGGGTTTCCCGCGCGACGGTGGCGCGTGCCTTGAGCGAGAAGGGCTATGTCGCAAAGGAAGCCAAAGCCCGCATCGAGGAGTCTGCGCGGCTGCTTGGATATCGTCCCAATGTGCTCGCCCGCGGCCTGCGCGCCAAGCGCAGCTTTACGATCGGGCACATGGCGCTCGGGATCACAGACAATCCGTTTTTCGCGCATGTGGCGCGCAGCGTCGAGCAACAGGCATTGTCGGTTGGTTACAAGGTCTTCCTGTACAATCAGGACGAAACAATGGAACATGAACGTCAGGGCATCGAACGCTTCATAGAGCGTCAGGTCGATGCGGTGATTTTCACCTACGCTCTCGATGCGCGCAATCTCGACCTCCTGCACAAGGCAAGGATGCCGATCGTTCAGATCGAGCGGGACCGGTCGAGCAATACCCATTCCGTTCTGGTGGACAATCGCCCGGGCGCGGAAGCCGCCATGCGGCACCTCGTCGGCCTTGGTCATCGCCGTATCGCATTCATTGGCGGGGATGCCTTGCTCAACCGCAGGTCGGTCAGTCGAGAGAGGTCAGTCGAGGAAGAACGGCTGGACGCCTATCTGCATGTCCTCTCCGAAGCCGGAGTCACGCCTGATCCCGCGCTGATCCGTCTTGGCCACTATATCGTCAGGGACGAGCGGGGGGAAAATGTCGTCGGCTATCGCGATACCCAAGCGCTGCTGCAATTGGCAGACAGGCCGACGGCGATATTCACCGGATGCGACATCATCGCGGCGGGTGCGATGCGGGCTCTCTATGAAGCGCGGCTTCGGATTCCCGATGATATTTCCGTTGTCGGCTACGACGATACGCTGGCGCCGATGTTGGCGCCACGGCTGACGACTGTTGCCCAGCCGATGGAGGAACTTGGGCGGACGGCAGTTCAATACGCGCTTGCGGCGATAGACGATCCCACGATCGCGCCGCAGCACATCGCACTTCCGACCCATCTTATCGTTCGCGATTCGACAGGTCCGGTTCGTAAGAACTGATTGAAGCCGGCAGAGAAGGTCGGGAGGAGCATAACGAAGACCGAAGCTTGATTTGCACAATTGGGAGGAACCATCGTGACAAATTTCAATCGCATTGCCTTGACGCGCCGCCAATTGATGGCCTCGGCGGCAGCAACCATGTTCGTCGCAGCATCTCCGTTTCCTCTGCTCGCACAGGAAAAGGTCAAACTGAATTTCTGGGACATGATATGGGGGCCGCCGGAATATATCGACGCGGCAAAAGAGCTCGTCCAGAAGTTCAACAGCGAAAACCCGTCGATAGAAGTGACCTACCGTTCGATCCCGTGGTCCGACTGGTATCAGACATTTGTCACCGCGATCGGCTCCGGCACCGCACCCGATATCTCCACAGGAGCCGGTTATCAGGCCGTGCAGCTTTATGACCAGGGTGCGATCCGTCCCATGGACGACTATATCAGTGAGATCAAAGGCTCGGGAGAAGCCGACGACTTTCTGCCCAATACGATCGACACCTTGCGCTATGAGGATAAGTACGTCGCCCTGCCGTGGGGTCTCGACATCCGCGTCTGGTTCTATCGCAAGGATCTGCTCGAACAAGCCGGTGTCAAACCGCCGAAATCCTGGGATGAGCTCCGCGCTGCGGCCAAGACCTTAACCAAGGATGGGAAATACGGGATCGTGGCTTCCGGCGACACCGGCGGATCTCACTATCTCTACAACGCCATCCTGAACAATGGCGGCGGCCTGTTCGACAAGGATCGCAAGCTCGATCTCCGCAGCGAGCGCAACATGGAAGCTTTCCAGGCGCTCGCCGACATGGTCAAGGACGGCTCGGTCAGTCCGGCGAGCACGGGCTATAGCAGCGACGACCGTCGCGCCGCCTTCTACCGTGGTGAGGCAGCCTTCATGCTGGATGGCCCGGGGGCGATCGCACAGGCCGGCGACGCCGCAGGCAAGATCGGCATCGTCGAACCGCTTGCGGGCAAGCACGGTGACAAGGGAACCATCTTCTGGGTCAACAATATCATGATCTACCAGCAGACCCAGCATCCCGATGAAGTCAAAACTTTCCTGAAATGGTGGTCCAAGAACCAGACGCCGCTGTGGTCGAAAGGCAAATGCGGGCAGATCCCGGCACGCAAGTCGATATCGGCCGATGCCTATTTCACAAACAACCAGCCGCTATCCTATGTGATCGCCAACTACATCCCGACCGGAAAAACAACCGCCACCAATGCGTCGGGAATCTTTCCGGCGTTGAACGATCTCGAAGGTGAAGGGGTGATGCAGTCGTTTGCCCAGGAGCTTTGGCAGGGCAAAGACCTGAACAGTGTCCTCGACACCGCAGAGGCCAGACTGAAATCTGTCGTCAAGGGATAAGACCATGTCCGTCGCACCACCACGGGTGTACGACGGCATCCACCCCCGACGCACCGGCGTCGGGGCTTGGTTGAAGTCGTCCAACAGCTTTCCCTATCTCCTGCTCGCGCCCTCGGTGGCAATGATCGTCGGTGTCATTGCCTATCCGATGATCCTGGGCTTCCTCTATGGTTTTACCGACAGTACGATGCTGAAGCAGGGCCATTTCATCGGCCTCGAAAATTACATCGACTTGCTGGCCGCCCCCGATTTTCGCAACGCCCTGCTGTTCAGCCTGATCTTTGCGCTGTTCAACGTGATTGGCTGCTATGCGCTCGGGCTCGGTCTGGCGCTGCTGATGAACGAGGAATTGCCGTTTCGCGGTTTCTTCCGGGTCGCGCTTCTGTTGCCATGGATCGTGCCCTCGATCGTGTCGATCGTTAGCTGGCGGTGGCTGATTGCCGATCAGAACGCCCTGGCAAACCAGATCATACGCGCCTTCGGCGGCAGTCCCATCTTCTTCCTGAGCGATGCCGGATGGGCTATCGCCGTCGTCATCGTCATCAAGATTTGGCGAAGCTTCCCCTTCATGATGCTGTCGCTGCTGGCCGCGATCCAGGGGCTCGACAGGACGCTTTATGAAGCAGCGGCGATCGATGGCGCCTCACGATGGAAGTCGTTCATCTACATCACCATGCCGCAGCTCAAGAACATTTCGATCGTCCTGTGCCTGCTCATGACCATCTGGACGGTCAACGATTTCGATACGCCGTGGCTGCTGACGCAGGGGGGTCCGGCCAACGCCACTGAGAACCTGGTGCTGCTTGCCTACCGCTACACCTTTGGCCGCAACGATGTCGGCATGGGATCGGCGGTGTCGTTTACGACCCTCATCATCCTCATGGTTCTCATCGTCTTCATGCTTCGCGCGCAAAGGGAGCGTTGATATGGCTTATCCCCGCACCTCCGCCAGGCGACGTCGCATTCTATTTGTCGTGCTCGCGACCGCTACGCTGGTCATAAATCTGCCTATCCTGCTGATGGTGCTCAACTCGTTCCAGACGACGGAACAACTGATGACAGCGCGGCGGCTCATTCCCGAGCAGCCGACGATCGCCAACTATTTGTATCTCAGTCAGCGCACAGCATTCTGGACCTATCTCTCCAACAGCATGCTGATTTCCTTCGCCAGCACGATCGTCAGCGCCACCATCGCCTCGCTCGCAGGCTATGCCCTGTCCCGCTACCGCGGAGCGGTAACGGCGATCTATTCGCAGGCCTTGTTCGTCGTGCAGATGTTTCCGATCATCCTGGCGCTCATTCCCCTGTTCGTGCTCTTCCGTTCGCTCGGCCTGATCAATAGTCCTCTCTCGGTCATCATTCTCTACAGCGTCGTCCATCTGCCCTTTGCGACCTGGATGGCGCGGTCGTTCTTCGACAGCATTCCGCGCGAACTCGAAGAGGCTGCCCTCATTGACGGCTGCTCGGCATTCGGCGCCTTCGCGCGCATTGTCCTGCCGCTGTCCGGCCCCGGTCTCGCAGCCATCGCGATCTTTTCGTTCCTGTTTTCCTATAACGAATTCTTCGTCGCGAACCTCTTCTTGAAAGATCAAAGCGCCATGACGCTGCCGGTCGGCATCAGGATGTTCATGCAGCAATACTCGACCGATTGGGGGAGTCTCATGGCCGCCGCGACCGTTACCCTGGTCCCGACGTTCATCCTCTTTCTGTTTGTCCAGAAATACATCGCCTACGGGGCCGTCTCCGGCGGCGTCAAAGGCTGATCATAGTTCAACCCGTGAAAGGATATGTTATGGCTGAGCCCATTCGTGTCGGCGTCGTCGGTTGCGGCGAAGTCGCCCAGATCATTCACCTGCCGACCTTGCGAGATCTAGGCGACCTCTTCAGGGTCACCGCGCTGTGCGACGTCAGCCGAAACGTGCTGAATGCCGTCAGCGCCTCGCTTCCCGGCGTCAAAACCTTCACGTCATATCGTGACCTTCTGAACGCATCAGAGGTTGACGCGGTACTGATCGCAAATCCGAATGTCTTCCACGCGGAGGTCGCGCTCGATGCGATGAAGGCGGGAAAGCACGTCCTCATTGAAAAACCCATGTGCATCACGCTCGACCAGGCCGACGAACTGCTCGCAGCGGAACAAAAATACGGCGTGACGGCGCAGGTCGGCTTCATGCGCCGTCATGCGCCGGCCTTTACCGAGGCGGTCGAACGCCTATCGGTTATTCGCGCAGATATCATTCTTGCCCGCGTCCACGATGTCATCGGCCAGAATTCGCTTATCATCGATAGCACTACACCGGTCGTGCGCGGTGACGATGTGGACGCCTCGATTGTCGCACAGGGGCGCTCGGCGCTGTCCGACGCGGTGAAGCAAGCGATCGGCTTCTCGGACGGTCCGAAGGCGGCGGCGTATAACCTCCTTCTCGGATTGAGCAGCCACGATATTTCGGCGATGCGCGAACTTATTGGAAAACCCGATAGCGTCATCAGCGCGACGGTTCGCAATGGCGGGCGAGCGATTACCGCGAGCTTCGATTATGGCCACTTCGTATGTCAGTTCCAAACCGCAGTTGACCGCATTCCTCACTTCGATGCGCATCTGGAGGTCAACACTCCCGATGAGGTGGTTCGGATCGACTACGACACACCCTATATCCGCCATCTGCCGGCAACCCTAACGGTGCAGAAGAAGCACGGCGAGGCGGGATGTTCGCAGGATAGAAGCTTCCCGACGCGCTACGACTCCTTTGGCGTCGAATGGCGTGACTTTCATGAGAATATCGCCCGGAAACGGACGCCAAAGACCTCGATCGCCGACGCCCGGGAAGACCTGGTGATCTTCAAGCAGATGATCGAGCTGATGTAGCCACCGCCGGCCGGCCCATGCCGCCTCAGGCATGGACGCCGGCTGTTTGCCTCTTCTCTCTAAAGAGCTGTCGTTCAAAAGCAAGCGGATACCATCTTGGCAATCATCCCTACTATGACCGCCAAGCTCCGTCCGGAACTCCGCTTGCATCGAGGGGATTTTGCACCGCAATAGGCGTCTCTCGTCTCTTGAAGACCATTTTGATCGCACCGTTGCCGCCCAGCTTGCCACCGCTGCCAAAGACGCGCACCTCGCCTTCCGAGCTGATCTCCACCGAAAGCTCGACCTCATCGAGCGTCAATGCCAGCCTGCTTAGCGGCTGATCGAAGACATGTTGCACGACCTCGAGCAGGTTGGTCATCTGATCCTTTAGCGCATCCGCGCCGATGCTGACCGCCTTGAACGGCGAGCCCAGTATGGAGCCAAAACCGCCGCCGATATCGTCGCCACTCCGCGCACCCTGGTCGCCGATGACAGGCCCGGTCGCAACGCCGGGCGGGGCAGCTGCGTCGGTAATGATCGTAATTTCTCTGTTCATGTCACGTGCTCCTGTCGTGTCCCGCTAACGGACGTGCTCTGGAAAGTTCATCTGCATGCCGCTCAGATCACACAAACCACCCTGAAACCGACCCTCCCCTCCCATCCCGTCAGGGTTTCCTTCATCCAGTCCCGATATGCCGAGCGACAAATCGCCGGGTTGTGCGAGAAGGATCCGCCGCGAAGGACGCGGACGGAGGATTTGGGATCGACAAAGGGGCTGCCGTCGCGCGGTATCGATCCGAGGTCGGGATTCCAGTTGTCGAGGCAATGCTCCCAGACGTTCCCATGCATTTCGAAGAGGCCAAAACGGTTCGGTGGGTAGGATCGCACAGGCTTTGTCGACCCGTAAAAGGTGCCCTGCGGCCCCTTGGCATAAGCACCATCAGCATAAGAGACGTCGGCATAGTCAGGGCGCGAGACGTTCTCACCAAAGCTCATTCCGCAAACCGCGCCGCCCGTCCCGCAATAATTGGCGAGCATCGGCGTCAAGGTCGGGCCGAAGTGGAAAGCCGTCGTCGTGTCCGCCCTGCAGGCCCGCTCCCATTCGGCTTCGCTCGGCAACCGCATAATGCGCTCGCTCAGGTCGGAGAGCCTGGCACAGAATTCGTTCGCCTGCTGCCAGGTGACGGTTTCCACCGGGCGGTCGTCGCCAGGAAAAGAGGACGGCGCGGCCAACAACGAAATGCCAATCTGGTCGGGATGCGCAGCAAGTACAGCACGCCATATTCGCTGCGTGATCGTCGTGCGGCTGACAGCGATGCGGCCGATGGCAACCTCAATCTGCTGCTCAAATTTGCTAACGCGAAGCAGCTCGTCGTTTGGCGAACCCATTTTGAAAGTAAGGGCCGGCAGGACGCTGAATTCGATGGCATTGTCGGCATCGATCGGCTGGCTGAAGGTTTCAACGCTCTCCCAGCGTGTATCAAGCAGCTCACCCATGGCATCGACAGTCGTCACCGGCACGGTCTCCGCGCGTATGGGTGAAGGGCGCAGCGTACCCCTGTTGCGAGCCACCCAGGCGCCTACCCCGATCGTTGCAAGAAGACCCGTGGCCCCTACTCCATAGAGAAGCGTTCGCCGCGGGATCTTCGGACGAGTGACAGCATTTCCCCGGCTTGCGATCTGCGCAGGCGATCCCGCGACGCCCCGATTATCGCCACTGTCGCGCTCGCGCTTCAAGGTGACGCGCCTGATACCTTCTCTGGTCTGCGCATCCGCCGGCGCGACAGCGTTGATGCGCCACCACAACTGCTCGCCTTCGGCGAAATTTCCATTTGCTTCAGCCTCTAGCGCTTCGAGCTTCAGCGGCTCCAAGTCTTCGGGCAAGGCGAGCGCGGGAAGCAAAATGAAGTGGCGCTTGGCAAGCGGCTCGACAAACGTCGAGGGCGTCTGACGAGGCTTTCCATATTTGCGGCATAGGTCTGGGACTGCGAATTTCAGATAGTTGTCCAGCCGCTCGACCGTCGCACAGTTCTGCTGACCTTCCATTCTGAGGCCTTCGAGCAGCCCGTAGGTAAAGGCGCCGTGACGAAGTTCGGCGATCTCATAGGAGAATTCTGACGGACTGCAGGAGCAGACGGTGACCGCACCCTGCTGCCTGTCGAGACCAAGACCCTCACCGTCGCGCGCGCCCTCGTTGCGGCATGCATCAAGAAGCAGGACGACATTGTCTGCCCCGCTGCGTTTCAGTCGCTCGGCAATGTGATGTACCGAGATCCCGGTTTCCTCGACATTACCGGGATCGGCATCGATCGGCAACAGGTAGTCCTGGTCCCGTTCTCGCCGCCCGTGGCCGGCAAAAAAGAACCAGAGATTGTCGCTCGGCCGAAGGAAACGCTGTTCGAAACGCACCCGCAGAAAACGCATCAGGTTCCCGAAGGTCGGACGAGACTGCAGCGGGCTTCCGAAATCCGACGGCAGCGGCGGCGCGTCCTCGGCGAGATAGTAGGTTCGACTGAAATGTGCGGTCGTACTGAAAAAATCGCACATCGCTTGAGCATCTTGTTGAGCGTACTCGAGCGGCCTCAAATTGTCGTAGCGATTTATCCCTATGCAGATCGCCCAATTCTCACTCATGCCCGGATTGCCCGCCCCGTAGACAATGTCGACCAATGCGAACAGCAGTTCCGCATATTCCCGATCGGGTCAGCCATCTCGTGCATTGCCGCCGCCGATCTTTCTCGTTTCGATGCCTGGGTCTCTGCCGACCCCCGACTTGAACTCAATTCATACCGCCGCCTTCGCTACCGCCAGAGCTGCCGCCGCCCATATTGCCGCCACCGCTCGAGTTGCCACCACCCATGTTGCCGCCACCGCTCTGGCTTCCGCTGCCGGAATTGCTGCTGCCACTGCCTCCAGAACCACCTGATCTGCCGCCGCCATTACCGCCGTTGCGATTTCCATAGCTCCGCTGTGTTTCCCTGTTCGACCTATCTTGGGTCGGCGACGCAGCCCAAGGCCACATGAACGGTCTGCGGACATATTCACTGTCGATAATGAAAGGACCCGTTGGACGATCGGCGGCTTTCCCGTCATTGATCTCCGCAGGAAATGCAAGCTGCGAGGCGGCGGAACCGCTGCCGGCGGAATCCGGAATTCTGATCGGACCAGCGAATATAACACGCTCGGAACGGAATTCGCGGGCATCAGCGCCAACAGCACCCAAACCGGAGCCGACTATCGCCGTTGCTCCCAATATCACGCATAAGTCGTTCATCGCGACCTCCCAAGCTGCGTGAGAAAATTATAATATACAAAACCTCCCCTTGCACTACGGAACGCAAATCACGCCAAAAGGCATCCCGCGTAGTTTGACCAAGCCCAGAAGCGTACACGTGCTCTTATCAATGCCAGTCCTGATGATGGGAGCGGTGGACGTCCGTGAGCCCGTTTCTGAAGAACCGGTCATAGTAGTCGGTCTCGACGTGATGCGCCTGCAGCCAGACGCCCGGCACGTGGATCGCATCGCAATGCGCGGGGAACCGGCCATGCGTCTCGTAGATATAGGTGCAGATGTCCCGTGCGCAGCCGATGACGTCGGCATTGTAGACGGCAGCTTCCGCCAGATAGCGCTTGCCGTAGTCATCCTTGTAGATCTCGGCAAAGAGTGCCTGGTCATTGAAGAGACCGTTCTTACCAAACTTCTCCTCGATGACGGCAGTAACGGCGTCAGCCATGCTGTCATAGTAAGGTGGGGACATGCCCTTGATCAGGTGCTCGCCCTTGAAACGCAGTCCGATCGGGTTGCTGCGCAGGTTTGAATAACGCGGCAGCGGTACCTGCCAGCGCAGAATGTCCATCAGGCGCCAGCGTGGCGTGACGACGTCGAAGCCCAGCATGGCGCCGTAAGTCTTCACGAATTTCGGATCGCCGACGAGGACTGGCGGGCTGATGGAGGCATGGATCCAGGCGCCGAGCCCCATGGCGTCAACGGTCAGGAAAATATTCTGCAAAAGCAGGTCGGCCTCGATCTGCGTGCGCAGCGAACCAATGACGCCGAGCGGGACCTTGATGTCCTTGTTCAGAAAGCCCTTGTCCACCCAGCGCTTCACTCCTGCGAGCCGATAAAAGTTGCGGTCGTCCACGATTGCCGGCCGGGCACCGTCCGGCTGGGTCAGAAGGTACATCATGCCATTGATATATTGCCGAGAGAGGTCGACGACCGGCAGGAAGATCGTTGTGCCCGGCAGGTTCGACAGGAACCGATTGGAGTCGAGATAAGCCGGAAAGGCGCGCTTGCCGTCCGGAACATCGAGACGGTGATCCAGAATGCGCACTTTTGCCTCAGCTGCCCGTGCAATCAGCCTTTCGGCCGTCAGCGCTTTTTCACCGTCTGGTGGTGGCGGCAATTTGCGGATGAAATAGGTGCCGCTGTCGTTGATCATGAAGAAATGCGTGCCCTGAGCGTTGTCGGGGCTGCCGGCGGTGCGGCCCTCCATCACGAGGTTCGGCTTGGCCATGATCGGTTGATGCGTGGCTGGATCCTCGAAGGGCCGGTCGGGCATGGTGAGCCCCGTCGAACCTGTAATGGCGATCAGTATCGCCTCTTCAAGTTCCGAAAGAGGCTCGCGCTGTTGCTCCGACTCGTAGCTCATCGTGCCGGCCAGCACCGAGCTTCCCTGGCTGACGCGATGGGTGCGCCGTCGCCATATCGTCTCGATGAGCGGTCTGTGGAAAAGTGCGTCAAGACCGCGGTTACCGGTAGAGGTTCTGGCTGTAGCCTTCCCCGTTGGCGAAAGGTTATCTGCTCCCGGTATATCGGTCATGATGCCCTCTTTTCCAGATCCTGCTTTTCGCCGCCGAAAAGCACCGGTCGCCAGGGCGCAAAGGCGCTGGCGGTGCGCGGCAGCATCGAGGCGAGATCCGGGCAATGGCGCAGGATCAGGCTCGTCATGCCGTTGTTGGCGATCCAGTCGATCCCGAAGGGCGAATAGACCTCCGGACGGTAATCCACCGTCAGGAAGCGATCGCTCTGCAGCCGGCGCGACGCCATGAGGATGAAGATACGGAAGGCGGTGTCGCTGAAGCCGAAGCCGGTCGGCGGCGGTTCGGCAAAGAGGCCGACCACCGTGTCGACGCGGTCGATGTCGCCATAGATCTCCCTGAGCAGCCGCACATCCTCGGGATTGGTCGACAATTCCTCCCAGTGCTTGATCCGCGGCCGGTGCAGGCCGGCCCTGAAATCATTGTAGCGCGGCACGCCACGGCGCCGTGTACGCACGAGGTCGACGACGGAAAGGTCGATGATTTCCTTGTCGCGGGTGAACGCTTGAAGTGCGCGGGGGAAGTTGTGCAGTGTGATGGCGCCGGGATGGGCCGTGCCGAAGGAATAGAGCGAGTTGCGAAGACCGTATTGGCGCATGATCTCGTCGGCGCCCGGGCCTTGTATATCCATGAAGCTCTTTTCGGCGATCTTGGCGCCCGTCCTGTGGTTGTAGAAGCAGTAATCATCCGGCAGCAACGGATGCATGCGGTAGACGGTGACGAAATCCTCCGTGAGCGAATAAGGCGTGCCGTGATGGTCCGGCATAGTCTTCGGAATGCCGGTGGATGCATGCGCGTCTACGAGCCAGAGACCCGCCTTCGTCAGCCAGTCGTTGGCCGGCGGGCCGTTCCAGTTGCTGGAGAGGCCGACTTCGATCGCCTTGGTGGCAAGGATCGCCGGCGTCCATTCGACCGTGTGGATCTTGGCGATCAGTGCCGAGACGATCAGCCTGGCGGTCTGGTAGACGCGTTCATCGTCCCAATTGCCATACTGGCGTTGGAGCTCGTCACAGAGCAGATTGTGTTCCCGCGCAAACAGCGTGTGCATGGCGCTCAAACCGAGCCACCAGCTCTCGTTGAAGCCGGTAACCTCGAAGCCATGAACATCAGTAGGCAGGTGCCCGTTGACCAGGCGTATCTTCGGCCCCTCTCGCAGGTCCTTGGCCTTTTTGCTGTCGGGACCGTAAACCTCCGATCCGTCCCACCAATGCGAGGCAGCATTGCCGAAATAGATGGGCGGCTTGCCGTCATAGCCGCTGATCTCCATGTTTCCGGCTATCCGCATGACGTCTTCCGGCTTGCCGCCGACCTCGCTGGTCCATTTCATGCCGGCGGGAAGGTTAAGGACCACGTCCTTTTCCCCCAGGGGATGACGGGCATGATTGACCCAATCATGAACCTGAAACTGGATCCACGCAGCGGCGAGGATGTTAAGTGAGCGCGCCGGAATGAACGTGTCGCGATGCAACAATTGCTGCGCGACCACCACCGGATTGGGTGTATCGAACAGTTCGGGCGCGAAAACCGGCGTCAGATTGCGGCCGAAAGTCGAGCCGACGGCGCCCATCTTCGGCGCCGAAAGATCGTTAAAGGTGCCGTCATACGTCCGCATCTGCCGCTCACCTTCAGCAATCGCCGGCGGCGGTGTCGGGCGAGCGACCGGCGGCGCTTCGACCGGGTCGGTTCCGATCAGGTTCTTTTCACGCAAGACGTAGCGGAAAGCGTCGAGATTAAGCAGGCTCAGCCGCAGCGGCAGTCGGTGCCAGGCGATGTAGCGGTTGATGATCAGAAAGGCGCGACGCGCAATGCGCCCTGCCAGTTGGTTGCGAAACGGCACCGGGCTTGTCCAGAGGAAGCTGTGGCGATAGGCGGCGCTGGCGTCGTAGACAACCTTGCGCGCCCGGTTGAGATTGCCGAGCGGCCTGAAGGCCTCGGTCGTGTTCCAGGGGTTAAAAGCCAGTTCGTCGACAAGGCGGGCATTGGCGATCGCTTCGGCGTCGCCAGTCTTCGGTTTGCTGATCTTGAGGACTGCCACCTTGATCGGAGGCGAGGCGGTCTCCGTCCATTCGATGGACGTGTCCTCGATTGGCGTCTTCTTCGGATCGGCGAAAAGCTGGAGACAGAGTTCGTAGCTGATGTCCCCGACCTCCAGACGCCGGGCAAATTCGGTGGAAAGATAGCCGGGATCGGTCTCGGAGGGATCGGGAGCATGCGGCGCATTCGGTGCGGGACGGAACAGATAGCGCACCGCCAGCTTCTCCCCCCAACAGATCGCGCCGCGGCTCCAGAACGTCTCGAGCGCCAAGCTGCGGATTTTCCTGTTGCGGCCGGTCGTGACGTTGCGGATCATGCGCAGGGTTTCGGAGGGTCCGAAGGTGAAGGCCAGACCGATTACACCCAGAAGCCGGCTTAAGCCTCCTCCGGCCGTCGCCTTGGCGAAGGCAACGAACTGCTTGGCATCGCGAGCATGTGAAACCGGAAAGTTGGTCGCCAACAGATCATGCTGCTCCTGATCCGAGACGTTGATCCGCACCGCCAATCCTCGCAGATCGGGCTTGTAGTCCGGTTGACCGTAGCCGCTTGCATTGGACAGGCGCAGTATCGCGGGATAGCTCTTACCCGGCTCAACGAAACCAACCCTCAGATCTACGGGCAAATCATCGACGAACGTCAGCTCGGCGTCGATAGCCGCAAAGACCGCCTTGCTGTGAAACGCCCGCTGAATATCGGCCGCCTTGGCATAGCTGCGCGTCTTATATTGGACACGCATCATATCTTGAGCGAGCCGCTCGAACATCAACCGCTCGGCCTCCACACCCCCTTGATAGGATTCACTCCACTCCATTATCGTTCGCCCTCCATGAACGCATCGGACAATGGCTTTCGGGCACATCGTATCGATGGGAATGCATGCGATTGAAAAGCGGCGGACGATCCCCGTTTCCCGGCGCCGTCCGCGATGCGACAGGGAAACGCCTTCTCATTTCGACGCATCGCGCCGACGAATAAAGTGGCTATTGCGTACCCCGACCGGGGACGATCCGATCCTCGACCATTTCCGCGATACCGGACAGAAGCCCTTTCGGCGAAGGACTGTAGTGGGGCAGCGCAAGTCGTGTGATGTGGGCGTCGATGATTGCCGGCTTGCCTAGTGCGAGTGCCTCGTCGAAGGCGTTTTCGAACTCCTCGATCGTCTCGACCCTGTAACCCTGCGCACCGCAGGCCCTGGCATAGGCGACGTAGTCCGGATTGCCGAATTCGACCAGGGCCGATTCCGCATAGGATTGGAGTTGGTAAAGCTTGATGAGCTTGAACTCGCCATCGTTGAAAATGATCCAGATGACAGGGATGTCGTATTGAACGGCGGTCAGCAGCTCGAAACCCGACAGCAGATAACATCCGTCGCCGCAGCCGACGATTACGGGGCGATCGGGATTGGCGCATTTGGCACCAAGCGCGCCGTTGACATGTCCCGCCATCGGCCCGAACCCGCCGGGCTTCCGGAAGAACTGTCCCGGCGAAAGCTCCAGATAGTAGCCGAGCCAGGCAAGATGTGCGCCGGCGTCCGCAAGCACAATGGCATTCGGCGGCAGGCGCTTGGAGACCGCTTGGGCGAGCTGTCCCGGATGGATTTCATCCAGGAGATGGACGATCCGTTCCGCGTCATAGTCACGCCCAACGGCAGGTCTCGATGGCACAGCCGCAGCCTTCGGCCATATTTCCTTGTTGAGCGCCGCGACCGCGTGTTTCGCATCGCCAATGATGGCAGCATCGGCCTTATAGACCTTGTCTATTTCACCGATATCGATGTTGATATGGATGAGCGTCTTGCCGGTGAGGAGATCATCGCGAAAATTGAAGGTGGCGTGCTGCGCGAAGGAATTCCCAACCGCAAGGATCACATCGGCCTCAAGGAAGGCCTTCCACGCGGCGCTGTGACCACTATCGCAGAACACGCCGACAGAAAGAGGATGACGCTCCGAGATGATGCCTTTTCCATCGAGCGTCGTCGCGAATGGAATCTGGTAGCGATGCAGGAGTTCCGTCAACTCCGGTCCGGCGCCGCTGCGAACGGCACCGAAGCCGATCAACGCCAATATCTTCTTGTCCTTGGCAACAGCATCTCCAAGAAGCTCGGCAACCTCGCTCACCCGCTTGGAATCCGGTATCACCGGACGTCGCTGGAGATTGATCTCGCGATAGTTGTCCACAGAGATGCCATGATGTGTCAGGTTTTCCGGGACATGGATGTGAACTGGTCCGGGGCGGCCGTCGAAGGCCAGGTTGACAGCCTCTTCGACGACATCGCAGGTCTTGGCGACATCCGTCAGCAGAAATGACTTCTTCGTGGTCGCCGCAAACATCGCCTGGGAATCCGGGGTGCGACTGACACCGGAGGTTTCGTTCAATGCGCCCTTTCCCTTCCAGTCGAGAGAGGCATAGCCGGAAACGGCCAGTACCGGATAGGAATCAGACATGGCAACCGCCAGCCCGGAAAACAAATTGAAGGCGCCCGGCCCTGCGGTCGCAAAGCAAAAGCCCAAATTATCCGAATGCATCGCATACCCGCACGCCATGAATGACGCCGCCTGTTCGTGCCGGGTAATGACGGGCTTGATTGAGGAATGTTTGAGGGCAAGCATCAAACCGGCGGCATTTTCGCCCGCTCCGCCAAAGGCGGCGCCGACCCCCACTCCCTCAAGTGCCTTCACGATCGCCTCGTAGACTCTCATCGAGAATGCCCTCCAAACGCACAGATTGACCGGCGCGTTTATTTCCCCACCGCACTGTCAATGCGGAAAGACACTGCTGCTGCGTTTCAAGCGTCGCAAAATTAGGAAATATCTATATAAGAGCCGAATCTACTGCCTAGACACATCGCGTTCCGCGCGTGAAATCCAAGCAACCGAAGCTGAAATATGCTGTCGAATGAAACTGCCACTGGGCGGGATGATGGCGCCATCCCTTATCGTTCAGATCATCTTTGCGCATTTTGAAATAAACTTCAACCTCAGATTACCACGAGCAAATAGTACCGAACGGCTGCTCCTGTTTTCTCTGCCATAACAGTACGAAACGCAGGTTTCTAAAGCAATTTATGATCGCATATCCATTCTGTCCTGCCGCAACCGCTGCCGGTCTGCAAATTCAGGAATGGTGTTCGGAGGGCCATGCGCGTCGCGTGCTTCTAAAGTCGTGCGCCAAAGGCAGCGCGCATTGACGTCGGGATGTTGAGCAATGCGAGTGCAGCGGCAAGCTCATCGCTCCAGCCGGCCGGTAAAGCAGATGGCTGTGCGAAATCGTCGGCTCCGCTGAGAAAGTGCTGAACTGCGTGAAAGCCGAGCGCGCGATAGACCTCGAACTGCTCCTCGCTGAAAAATTGGTCGAGTGTCGTCTCGTGCGGAAACGTCGGGTTCCGCCTCTTATAGTCCAAGATGTAGTCGTTTTCGTCGCCGGTCAGCGATGACTTGATGTAGAGCAATATGCCCTTTTCGTCCTCGCCATATTCTATGATTCCGACTGCGGCGTGAGGTCCGTTGGATTTTGTCAGCCCATCTCCGTCGGATGCCATCTCCTTCGTCACTTCCAGAGTTCTTTTCTGGATGTCCTGCCAAGGGAGTTCGATGCGTATACCGAGATCGATACGCGCCATGACCTGGAGCTTCACGAAGGATTCAAAGGTCATGCTCGGATCGGCTTCAGCGTCGATGGCCAGAATGACCTTGCAGCGGCGGCGCAGCAATTCGTATATGCCGAGATTTTCCACATGGCCGCCATCCGTAAGATAGACGTTCAGCTTCTTCTCGTCCAAACGGCCAGCAGTTTCGTTGGCAAAATACCAGGTGCCGAAATTCGACCACCATCGGTTCCACCAGTGATGCAATGCGTCGAGCTTTGCCGGATTAGCAAGCCAATAGCCGAGGCGGACGTTCAGCAAGGAAAGGCTGAAGGTCAAGATCCTGACGGTATGGTTCCCCATGTTCGCCGATGCCGCCGCACCGGACGTGGCCATCGCCGTTGCAAGACTGAGCGATGGGACGGCATCCTCCATCTCCTTGGTCGCCACATAGCGCGTCGCCTGGCTGCCGACGTACAACGGGCTGAAGATGAAGTTGTCGGCATTACGGCCGCGCTTGTTGAGCGCCTTCGACGCGATCAAATTGATTGTCGTGTTGACAAGAAGATAGGGCGAATAGGCCGCTCCCTTGTTCCAATGGCCTCTCTCGGCATCGAACTGTTTCAACGACGAGAACTTCCACCGGTCGACATCGATCGACGGCTTGTTGCTTCCAAGACGCACGCGCTCAAATAGGAAGGCTCGGCTGAGACGGTCCCGGTAGAGCTGGTTGAGCGAGTTCGAGTTGGGACCGATGAAGAGGCAGACGAAGGCGAGTACCAACGCGACCCATAGATAAAGCGAGCCGATCTCGCCGAGCCTCCCAATGGCAGGAATATGGTTGGCGACAAGGGCAGACACGGCAGAAAGCCATGACGGAGCGACTAGAGCGGGCGGAGGAGCGGAGACCAGATCGGCTACAGGCACGATCGCCCAGAAGCTAAGATAGAGATAAGAGATCCACAGCAGCAGGGGCACGACAACGGCGGCAAGATAGAGGGCCATGCGGCTGGTATATTTCTGCATCGTCGCCGTCCAGGTCGCCTCTCCAAGGGTCGCTCTTGCGATGTTCGCGAGCTTCTGTGCCGCACCTATCAACACAAGGGCTGTAGGAAGCAGAACACCACCAAGTGCGGGCACGATATGCGCAATCGCCAGAAGGACGCTCTTTATGCCGCCGTCTTCGAGACCAGCGATTTCACCGGTAGCGGTCGTTGCCCCCTCGAACATGCCACTGAGGATGAGTGGCTGCAGTTCGACGAGAAAGACGCCGGCAATGAGCGCCACCAGTCCGCCGAGTACCCACGCAAGTCGTTCACGCGTCATTAGCCGGCTGGTCTGAAATGTCATGGAGGTTGCGATCGCACTGAGGAACATCAGGAATAACACCACGATGGACACATTGATCGTCAATGTGAAAGCTTCCAGGCCCTTGACGGTGATGAAGGGAAGCGTGCTGCCGCTGAGCGGATAGCCCACGATATCCGGCTGCCCCAGATCAGTCGAGCGAGGGTTGCAGAAGACAGTGAACACGGCAAGGGCAAGCAGGACAGGCAGGACGATCAGCGCATTCACGAGTAATCCACGCATCAGGAGCGCAAAGCTCGTCAGATAGTCGATGGTTCCGTTCGGAACCAGGAAGTTCGAGTAGTTTCGCAGATGCTGGATTTCCGGCGTCTCCTGGGAATCAAGCTTGCTGGCGAAGGGGAACGTATAGGGCTCCTGCATCATGCCCGAGACGATGGATGTACCGACGTAGCAGCCGCCGGACACCGTAGAGAAATAATCGAAGGCGTCGAAAACATGCGGCTCGCCGTCGCGCGTCAACGAATCCAACGCCTGCGAGGCCCCCAAGCAGAAGGCGGCGGATCGGATGCCGCCGCCGGAAAACGAAAGCCCGGTCAGGTTGCTGCCGGTCTCCATTCGGACCGTACCACGTTTGCCTGCCCCGGTATGGTCTTGCGATAGTTTCGCCGGATGACGGGGGACGTGAAATCTCGTGCTCTCAGCGGCTTCCATTTTGGGACGGCGTTCGGCTCGATTCGCTTCCACGCCGCCATTCTGAAGTGACTGACGCCGGAAGTTGATGACATCCAGCTCCCGGTTGAAGATCGCTTCGAAATCCAGGGTCATGCGCCCCATCCAATCGCCGAGACCGGTTGTCGTCCAAACGAAAATACGCCCTAGAACTGTATCAGAAATGTCTTCAGGCGTAAGACGCATTCTCGTTGATAAAGCCGCGTCGGTCTAGCGTCGACGCCCGCACCGCCGTCACGGCAAAGCATATCCGTTGTGATTACGGGGCGCGTCAGCCTCCTAACGCGACATATCCGTAAGCGCGTTCCGCATGGACGTACTCGGTATGCCAAAGAGGCCGCCATAGGGTCTGTCGAGATCGGCGATGACGAAGATCACGGTCGAAATCGCCAGCGCCCCAATACCGATCGCAACGATCGTAAAGCGGTTATGTCTTGCCTGGAGGCCAAAGCTGACGAAAACCAACATCAGCCAAAACATCAATACGCGCGAAAAAAGACCCGACATCGTTCCTTCTGCATCCTCGATCACCGCCTCGCGCCGGTGCATGACGTCGTCGTAGGCGAGACGGCAAGCAGCAAGCTGGCTATGATGAAATGCATCTTTAGGTTCAAGCGCGGCAAGCGACAGCCCTACGCCGGTAATGAGCGCCCTCAAAGTACGATCCTCACCAACGCGAGCAACGCCTGCCAGATTGGGAAGCGTAACGCCGGTCGGCTTCTCCTCCTCGGGCCAGGTGCTCGCGATAACGCCGGCGGTATATTCGCGTATAACACCTCTCATGGCTGTGGCCTCTGCTCCATAGCCCTGCAGACATTGGTCGAATGCAGCAAGGCTTGCGGCATACATGCGACGATCACGATCGGTGGTATCGAAGGAAGACTTCACCGATGCCAAGAGCAGGCTAAGAACCAGGGCGGTGAAGGTCACAAGCAGACCTGTAACAAGCCGCAGTGCTTCGATATTGTGATCCGAGAGATGCTGATCTGACAGCCGTTGCCTCAGGAAAAATCCGACGGCCGCACTCACCCCCAACAAACCGAACGCCTCGACAGCTATCAGAATCTCGCCCATGATTTCGTTGCCAGCTCGGTTCACTTTCAGTCCTCATCGCGCCGGATCCAGTGCAAATCCGGTCGCGCTGTTTCCAAGAAGCCAGAAACAGTCCCCCATTTCATAATCCTGCTATTCCTAGACCAACGCAAGCGAGGGCGCACCGGAGCGAGCACTGCACCGTCATTCTGGCCCATCCATAAAGGTTCAGTATAAGTACGTCGGGCTAAAAGGAAGAACAGCCGCGCGAAAAGAGCGCAATGAGGTTATCGTTTTCCTTCGGAAGGCATGTCTATATTGATCTGCAGCCGATCGCGGCCAGCCAGTTTCGCGCTATAGAGCGCAAGATCAGCGCGTCGGTAAATTTCTGCCAGCGTGTCGCCCTTCCTGGCGACAGCCAGGCCCGCCGAAAACGTGTAGGAAAAACTTGATGACTCCGGAAGGGGCCTGCTGTCACGCACGATCGTAAGCAGGCAGTGAATGATGTTTGCGGCTTCATCAACCGGCGTCCGTGGCATGACCAGCACGAATTCCTCTCCCCCCACCCTGCCGAAGCAGTCTGTTCGGCGCACGTGAGCCTGGATCGTCCCGGCGAAGTCTCTCAAGATGACATCACCGGTGTGGTGGCCAAGACGGTCATTGATATATTTGAAATTGTCGATATCGAAGACGGCGAGGCATCCGAGCGTTTGATCGGCGGGCGCTGGTATTGCAAGCAGTTCTTCCAGCCGCGCCATAACGAAGCGCCGGTTGGCAACACCCGTTAACTCATCGGTGTGTGAGGCTTTGATCGCTACATCGCGATCCTGCCGCAAGTCGCGTTCGTCCGCCCTGATCCGAGTGATGTCGCTGGCGATACACAACATCCAGCCGTTTTCGCGCACAGTCTCCGTCATCCAGAGCCAACGACCATCGTGGAGGTCCGTCTCGAAGGCGCGAAAGCTCACCTTGCCGCGCCGCGACTGCGTGGAGCGCAGCCACTCTTCGAAATCGGTCGCGGCGATCACAGTGCCTTGCTTCAATCTATAATTGCGCCGCATCAAATCGGCCCAAAACGGATGCTCATCCGCCGCGATAAAGAAGGCCGAGCGAAATGCGGGGTTGGCAAATTGCAGTCGATCCTCGGCATCATAGAGTGCGACCAACACCTGCGTGTCTGTCGCCATTGGGCCGAACTGGTCAAGGAGTTTTCTTGTGCCGTTGTTGTTTGGGGAAATCATTACCCGCTTCTTAGCAAGGACTCAGAGCGTCGAACCTAAATGCGCTGCCGGAGAAAGTTCGTAAAGCTAAAATGCCGACTTGCTTAAAGATCGTCTCCCTCCGATGCATTGCCGCCTCATTCCAGCTGCGCGGCCAGTGGGGCGGCTTGGCGGTAGCGCTTCGGCAAAAAACAGGGGAAACCGTTGTTTCGGTTCTACTGATTTACCTAATCCTTCCTTTCGTTAATTGATAGTTAACCATAATTGCGCTTATCCTAAATATCGATCCCAGGGGCTTGATTTCAAATTTCATCGCGTAATTTGCCCATGAAAATAACGATAAACGATTGCCGCGATCCCAAAGATGCACTTACTCAAAATAATAGCACTCATAACATTGGCCATTTTGGGGACCAGTTGCACGACAACGGGTAGGGTGCGTCAATTGGCTGGTGCCGAAACCGTCGCTAGCGAGAAAGCGCTGGCATTCCCGCCGCCCGGCGGTCCTGCCATCGTCAGCGTGATCGAACAGAAGCATGGAGGCGATGTAGACCAGACGATCTCGCTCTCCACATCATCGTCGGTTCCCGGTCAGAATTTCCTTAAGCTACAGTTTCTCGGAGTGTCCGGATCAAACCCTGGATTAGGCAGCACCCCTTATAAAATGATCAGCGAAGGTGCGGTCTCGCGTGAAATGGCTGCGACTGTACCGGGTGTCCGGCTCGCGCGTTCCACAACCTTCGTGCAGAACAGCTACGGCCCCTTCGGCTATGCTTCGGGCCGGAGCCGGGCTGGCGATACGTGCATCTATGCCTGGCAGCAAATCCGTGCGGGTCGCTCTACACCCGCACAGCAGCGCAACTTCAGCATGGTCCAGGTTCGACTCCGGCTCTGTGATGCATACGCAACCGAGCGCCAGCTCCTGGGCACCGTCTACGGCTATACGATCGCCGGCGGATTCGAAGGCGAGAGCTTGAACCCCTATGGTGCTCCTCGGGGAGCCGATGCTTTGCTGGGCCGTCCTGGCGATCCGATTTATCCCGATGTGGGCGGCTATCGCAACGGTGCGATGGCTGTCGGTCTTGAATCCAGGCCGGCTGCGGCTCGCCCCGCAATCGTTAGCCGCCGGATCGTCGTCCAGCCGCAGGCAGTCATTGTGGCTGCGCCTCAAGCGGTCGGCCCTCGCGTACCATTGCCCGACCAGCAAGGTGGCATGCCCCAGACAGGTGTCACGACCGCGCCAGCACAAATACCCGGACAGGGTCAGACGGGAACGATGGGAACCAACGGTACAATTGTACCCTCGCCCGACTGTATCGGCGACGCGGTCACCACCGCCGCCTGCCGGAGATAGTGAAATAACCTCGAGCGCTGACAGGCGCCCGGCTTAGCACCTTTGAAGGGACGTCGATGCATACAGCACGAAGCATCTTGGTATGGGTTGTGGTTACGCTGTGCGGGATCGTACTGATCACACTGCCGGTTAACCTACAGACTCAACTCATCGCCAGCACTGCTGTCGTCACCTTCATGGCGATCATCAAGATCCTCAAGGCTCAAGGAACCTGGCGACTGATCGCTCTTGCCTTCGGTACATCGATCGTATTGCGCTACGTCTATTGGCGCACGACCAACACGCTGCCGCCATTCAATCAGCCTGAAAACTTCATCCCCGGCCTGCTGCTCTATCTTGCAGAAATGTACAACGTCGCCATGCTGATGCTCAGCCTTTTCATTGTTGCGACGCCCCTGCCCTCGCGCCCCGCACGCGCATCCAAGGTACAGCAATTTCCTTCCGTCGACGTTTTCGTCCCGTCCTACAACGAAGATACAAAGCTTCTTGCCAATACGCTCGCCTCCGCGAAGGCGATGGATTATCCAGCCCACAAGCTCCAGGTTTGGCTGCTCGACGATGGTGGTACTTTGCAGAAGCGCAACTCCACCAAACTGCTGGAATCGCAGACTGCGATCGCGCGCCACAACGAACTCAAACAGCTTTGCGAAGAACTCGATGTCGAATATCTGACGCGTGATCGCAACGAGCATGCCAAGGCCGGCAACCTCAATAACGGCCTGAAGCATTCGAGCGGCGACCTAATTGCCGTCTTCGATGCCGACCACGCCCCGGCTCGCGATTTCCTGCTCGAAACCGTCGGATATTTCGAAGACGACCCGAAGCTCTTTCTGGTCCAGACACCGCATTTCTTCATCAATCCCGATCCGCTGGAGCGCAATCTTCGGACTTTCGACAACATGCCGAGCGAGAACGAGATGTTCTACGGCATCATCCAGCGCGGTCTGGACAAGTGGAATGCAGCGTTCTTTTGCGGTTCGGCGGCTGTATTGAGCCGCGCTGCGCTGGAATCCCAAAAGGGCTTCAGTGGAATCAGTATCACCGAGGATTGCGAAACAGCGCTGGCTCTTCATGGCAGCGGCTGGAACAGCATCTATGTCGACAGGCCGCTGATCGCCGGTTTGCAGCCCGCGACATTTGCGAGCTTCATTGGCCAGCGCAGTCGCTGGGCCCAGGGCATGATGCAGATCCTCCGCTTCCGCTTCCCGCTGCTGAAGCGCGGCCTCACGCTGCCGCAACGTCTTTGCTACATGTCATCCACGCTCTTCTGGCTCTTTCCTTTTCCTCGCACCATTTTCCTGTTCGCACCACTCTTCTACCTTTTCTTCGATCTCGAGATCTTCACGGCGTCCGGTGGCGAATTTCTCGCTTATACGCTTGCCTACATGCTCGTGAACCTGATGATGCAGAACTATCTCTATGGTTCCTTCCGCTGGCCGTGGATTTCGGAACTCTATGAATATGTCCAGACGGTGCATTTGCTGCCTGCCGTCATCTCGGTCATGCTCAATCCGCGAAAGCCGACCTTCAAGGTTACTGCCAAGGACGAATCGATCTCCGTCAGCCGTCTTTCCGAAATCAGCCGCCCCTTCTTTGTCATTTTCGCCGTCCAGATCATCGCAGTTGCGGTAACCATATACCGTGTCTATGCTGAACCGTACAAGGCGGATGTAACACTGGTCGTCGGCGGCTGGAATATGATCAACCTGATCCTGTCCGGCTGTGCGCTTGGCGTCGTTTCGGAGCGTGGCGAGCGAGCATCTTCACGCCGCGTCAGGGTCAATCGTCGCAGCGAATTCGGCATCAACGGCAAGTGGAATTCCGCCTCGATCGAGGACGTTTCCGTTCACGGCGCGCGGCTGAATGTCTTCAACAAGGAGCTCGACCCGATAGTCGTGGGTGCGGATGGAGTTCTGCGCTTTCAGCCATATAGCGGCGCAGAAATGGAGACGCTGCCAGTTATCGTCCGCAACATCCAGCGATCCGGCGAGATAACGACAATCGGGTGCCAATATGTTCCCAAGGGTGCCTTGGATCATCGTCTGATTGCGGATCTGGTGTTTGCAAACTCCGATCAATGGACAGAGTTCCAGCAAGCGCGTCGCCGCAATCCCGGCATCATTCGCGGAACGATCTGGTTTCTGGGACTGTCGCTTTACCAGACAAGCCGCGGTTTGCTTTATCTCTTCCGCAGCATGCGATCCGAACGTGAGGCGGAGCAGCAAGGGGTAAAGGCGGGCAATTGATGAAAAGCGTCCTTTCCGCGCTGATTTTCCTGCTTGGCGCCGCCGCGATCGTTCATGCGCAGACAGCGCCTTTCGACATGTCCGGCGAGCGACCGAAAGGTTCGAAGCCGATCGTGCCGGATACAGTCGCGCCGCTGGTAATCACACCGCAAAAAACCACCCCGCGAGTGACCACCCCACAGGCGACCACACCCAAAATAACCGCGCCGCCAGCGGTCGTCCCGCAAGCGATCACGCCCGTCATACCGGCGCAAAGCGTTCCGGCGGTGAAACAGGCAACCGCAACGCCCGCGGCCGCCGAATTCCGCCGATATGTGGTGCCGTTCGCAGATCTTCGATTGGAAGGCGAATATGATCGGAAATCATGGTCGATCTATCTCACTCCCGAACAGGCCGCCGCTCCCGCCAAGTTCAATTTCGCCTATCAGAATGCCGTCGTCGTTGCTCCCGAAGCTTCGCAACTGACCATTTTTCTCAACAATCGTACAATTGGCCAACAGCAGATCGGCTCCCCGGATGACGCTTCGGCGATAAGTTTCGACGTCCCGCGCGGCCTGCTGCAACCAGGCGCCAATCTGGTGACCTTTGAAGTGACACAGCGCCACCGCACCGATTGCAACATCCAATCGACCTACGAGCTCTGGTCCGATATCGATCCCGCCAAGACCTATCTGAGCTTCGCTGAACAGGATGCACAAAAGCTGTCGAGCACGGATGCGATCCGCGCAATCGGCGTCGATGACGCCGGCAAAACTGAATTTAACCTCGTCGTACCGGCCCTGGCGCAGCCGGGCACCACAAAACCGCTGCTGCGGCTGGCTCAGGGCCTTTCGCTGCTGAGCGGAATGCCCAATGAGACCTTCTCTTTCAGTACGGACTCGTTGCCTCCGGCCGGTCCTGGAAAGATGACGGTGCTTGTCGGGACGCCCGCCGAACTGCAGCCTTTGTTCTCGGCACCTGCGGCAGCACAGACCGCCGCATTGGCAACCTTCGTCAAGGATCCACGCACCGGCTCGACGATCCTTCTCATCAGCGGACCGTCCTGGCAGGCGGTTTCCGGCGCAATCGATACCATCGTCTCTCCGACCGACAGAGACCCGAGCGTCCGTCGCGATATCCTGGTAACCCAGCGCTGGACGGCGCCGGACGCACTATTCCTCTTCTCGGATACGAGCCTTTCATTCTCGCAATTGGGAATCAACACAACGGAATTTTCGGGTCGCCGCTTCCACACCAGCTTCAATGTGGCAGTCCCGTCAGACTTCTATGCCAATGCCTATGGCGAGGCGACCATCCTTCTTGACGCCGCCTATGCGAAAAACGTTCTGCCGGGGAGCCATATCGATGTGTATGTCAACGGCAGCATTGCCACCACGAAGCCGATTACCGCGACCGGCGGCGGCATTTTCCGGCACTTGCCCATTCGCGTGACGATGCGTCACTTCAAGCCAGGCCTCAATACGGTGACGCTGGAAGCGATGCTGCTGACCAACGAAGACCAAGCGTGCGTGCCCGGCACCACCTCCGGCATAACGCCGCGTTTTGCACTTTTCGATACGAGCACGTTTCATATGCCGGATTTCGCCAGGGTCGCTCAGCGCCCCAATCTCGCGGCGCTGGCGGGCACGGGCTATCCATACAACCGCGGCATTGTACCGGTGGCCCTCTTCATCGACCGGGCCGATCCTGACACCTTGTCTGCAACCGCGACATTGCTAGGGCAGATGGCTGTCGTCGCAGGACATCCGATCGCGCTGGATCTCATCGCTTCGCCGAGTGGCATCGGAAACCGCGACGCGATCTTCATGGGCTCGATTTCGCAGATGCCAACGATGACGTTAGCGCAAATGAATATCGCTACGACGAGCCAGGCATCCTGGCGCCCGGTAACAACCGGTCAAGGCGCCCAGCCGGAAACGGCAGTCACCTTCGACGAGTGGCGCTCCAGAATTGGCGGCGGTGCGTTGCAGCGCCAGATTTCATTGTTTCAGGATTGGATGCGTCGAAACTTCGACATCTCGCTGAGTTCCCTGCAGTTCATTCCCGGTGCGGAAAAGGTCTTCACGCCCTCGAATCTCAACAGCTTCATGATAGCCCAGGGAACAAGCGCCTCAGGCGAGTCCTCCTGGACGATCGTCACCGCGCCTTCAGCAAAAGACTTGCGAACGGGCGTCGAAGCCATAACGTCCCAGCTCGATTGGCCGCAGATCGCCGGTCACATCACCGTTTATTCCAGCAAGACCGGAAAGGTCGACACGGTACCCGTCAGCCGCTTCGACTTTGTCATGTCTCAGCCTTGGTCGTTTACCAACTACCGTCTGATTGCCGCCAACTGGCTTTCGACCAACATTCTGTCCTACGCATTTCTTCTCATCGTCCTCTTTTTGCTGATCGGCGTCGCAACGTCTGGAATCCTCGCAAAGATCGGCAGGCGCGGATGAGACGCTGGCGCACCATGGCTATCGTCGGTGGCATCGCTCTGATGACGATGTGCCAGCAACTTGCGGCGCAACACGCTGCGATCGATCCGCAGGCATGGGCGGCCTACAAGGCGAAATTCCTCGATGCGAACGGCCGCATCGTCGACAACGGAAACGACAATATCAGTCACAGCGAGGGGCAAGGCTATGGCTTGTTGCTTGCCTATCTTTCCAACAGCCCTGCCGATTTCGAACAAATATGGTATTTCACGCGAACCGAGTTGCTGCTGCGCGACGATGGTCTCGCCGCCTGGAAATGGGACCCGGCCGTCACTCCCCACGTGACGGACACAAACAATGCCTCCGACGGTGACATGCTGATCGCCTACGCCTTGGCGCTGGCGGGATCCGCATGGAACAGGAAAGACTATTTGGAGGCGGCGGCGATGATAGCGCAAGCGCTTCTTTCGCATGCCGTAGTCCACGCAGGCGGACGCACGCTGCTTCTCCCCGGTATCAAAGGCTATACAGCTTCCGAACGCGATGACGGGCCGGTCGTCAATCCCTCCTACTGGGTTTACGAAGCCATCCCTGTTATGGCGCTGCTGGCGCCTTCCGACGAATGGCAAAAGCTGACAGATGACGGCCTGTCCCTGCTTCGCTCGATGCAGGTCGGGCCGCGGAAATTGCCGGCAGACTGGGTGAGCCTGCGCACCAAGCCCAGACCCGCTGACGGCTTCGAGGCCGAGTTCGGCTACAATGCCATTCGCATCCCACTTTACCTTGCGCGAGCGGGGATACCTGACCAGGCGCTATTGACACGGCTGCAGGCGGGTATGACGTTCGAAGGCGATGAGCCAGCCACTATCGATCTGGCGACGGGCAATCCAAAGCAGCCCCTTACGGACCCAGGTTATCGAATTGTTAACGATGTTGTTGCGTGTGTAACAACCGGGGCGAAATTGCCCGCTTCGGTCCGCCAGTTTGTACCGTCACTCTACTACCCGTCGACCCTTCAACTGTTGGGCTTGGCTTTCGTTGAGGAGAAACATCCGGAGTGTTTATAAGATCCTCTCTACTTACGGTTTCCGTGGCCGTCGTTGTGGCAGGTTTTGTCATCGCGATGAAAGACCGTGGGAGCCTTGAAGAGGGGTTGGGTTTGGCCGCGCAGAATCGTCCGGATAGCCAAGTTGCGCAGACCGGAAGCATCAAGCCGACCGATACAGCCTTCAACTCAGAATCAATCGATATGAAAGCAGTCGCCGATCGCATCCAAGCGACAGCACCTTCCGCAGTTCTGTCCGACACACCGGCCGCTTCGCAAGCGACATCCGGCACATCGGATGCCATTGCCCAAGCGATGCCTCAATCGACGACACCACAGGCCGCGCCACCGCCGAAAGTCGACGAGAGCGCACTTCGCTATTTTGCAAGCCGCGGCGATAAAGCCCGGCTGCAGGCAGAAATTTCCCGCCTTCAAGCGCTTTATCCGGATTGGGTACCGCCCGCCGATCCGCTGGCCATCCCGCAAAACAGCGACAAGCAGCTCGAAGCGATGTGGCAGCTCTATTCCGAAGGCCGCTACGCCGAACTGCATAAAGCAATCGCGGATCGCCAAGTGGCGGAAGCCGGATGGCAGCCGCCTGCCGACTTGCTGGAACGCCTCGATGTTGCCGAAGCGCGCGCGCGTTTGGTCAACGCGTCTGATCTCAAGCAATATGCAACCGTGGTCGATATCGGTGCCAACACGCCCAGTCTGCTCACCTGCAGTGACATCGACATTTTGTGGCGGGTCGCGGAAGCATTCATCAAGACCAATCGGACTACCCGTGGCCAGGACGCTTATGTCTACATCCTGAAGAATTGCATCAATCCCCAGGAGAGGCTCGCAACCGTTCAAAAGGCGTCGGCCCTGCTGCCCTATGAGCCCATGCAGGAGCTTCTTGCACTGGAAAAACCCGATGGCAATGGTGGCCGGGAATTGGACAGCATCCGGACAGACCTTGCGCGCCGCTTCGTCGCTGAGGGCAACGATGATCCGAAACTGTCCGTGGCGCCGGATTACCTGTCTCAAGTCGAACGCGCGGCTGAGACCCAGGGTCTTGCGTCCGATGCCTTGCTCCTCGGTTGGTACCATCTGCGCCGCGAGAACCATGACGAAGCGGAAAAATGGTTTCGCATTGCCCGCACCAAGGACGATTCTGCCTCGGCATCACAGGGTTTGGCCTTGATCCTGATCGCCGATCACAAGCCTCAGGAAGCTGAAGACGTCATGTACCGATGGCGCAACGAGACCAAGGATGCGACAGCAACTTACCTCGCGGCCACTGCCAATCTGATGGCGCTGCAACCGCCAGCCAATCTTAGCGAAGACGTGCTCGGCCGTATGGCCGCCGAAGTCATAAAGCAAAAATACGTACCGACCGCACAGGAATTCGGCTGGTATGCGCGTTCGCTCAACCAGCCGCAAACCGCTGCACGCTGGTTCGAAACCGCGTTGCGCTGGAAACCCGACGATGAACCATCGGCCTATGGCCTGGTCATCACCCGCAATCAGTTGAACGACCGGCAGGGTGTGGCGGAAATTCAACGCCTGTGGGCCGGCCGTTCGGCGCGCATCGCCAGGCTCGGCGAAACCACGCCTCGAGCACCCATCGGCTCTGCGCCGCTGCCTTCGCCAAATCAGGCGGTACCGCAAACGACCGTTACGCCCACCAGCCCGCCGCCGCTCGCCACTTCTCCTGCCATGGCTGAGACCAATATCAACACGCGCCAGCGCACGCTCGCGCCCACAGGATATAGCGGGCCTCAAAGGCAGATCACGGTTCGACGCGGCGTACGCGGGCCGCGCGGTTGCTCCACAACGATCAATGCCCAGCGCCTCAATCCGGCGGATGCCCTGTCCCGCGGTTGGTGCCTCATGGGCCTCAACCGCCCGATGGAAGCGATCGAAGCTTTCGAGGTCGCTTTGAGCGGCCCCGCCGGCAAGGTGCGCGAAGACGCAGCCTACGGGCAAAGCCTCGCCTATCTGCGCGCAGGGCTCGCCAACAATGCCGCTGTTGCTGCGGCCAAAGCCCCTCTTAGTCGCCAACGCGCCGCCGAGCTGCAGGTTGCCATTCTGGCCGATCGCGCGCTCACGGCGTTTGCCGCCAAACGTTATCAAGAAACCCTGATCTATCTTGATCAACGCGCGCAACTGCAGCAAGAGCGCACCGATCTGATGGTTCTGCGGGGCTACTGCTATCTCAATCTCAAAATGTACGACGACGCGGAGCGGATATTCAACGCCGTGGCCGCGACCGGCAACAGAGATGGAAATCGCGGCCTCATCGATCTGAGGCTCGCCACCCATCCGGATCCCAGCGACTGATCACAGGTAATTCGAGATAGGCCGGCGAAGCCGGCCTATCCACGGTCAGTGCTATTCGATCGGCTGAGGCGCTGACACCGCCGCCGGCTGAACCTGCCGGCCAAGACGGTCGGTAACCAGCATCGACAGCATCATTTCCACCAGGCCGTTTGCACCACCCTTCTCGCCCCCGGCGCCAAGCTGGATCTGCGGCACGAGCGGCAACCTGCCGTTCTCGATCGCCTCCGCAAACCGCATGAGGACCTGCGAATTGAGCTGATAGTCCGGCCCGCCAAAAGCCGCGACCTTCTTCTCGGTGGCTTCGGCTTCCGCCAAACCCACGGCGCGCACCTTCTCAGCGTCGGCGAAACCGGTCGCCTTGATGCGTTCGGCATCGGCGAGCGCGATGGCCTTGATCCGGTCGGCCTCGCCCTGGCCAGCAAGGCGCACCTTTTCCGCCTCTGCCTTTGCCGTGACCTGAATGGTCTCGGCCTGCTGGCGGGTGCGGGCGAGTTGTGCCTTACCCTCGTTCTCGCTGATTTCGATGGCGAGCGCCGACGAAGTGATTTTGGCCTGCTGCTCGGCGAGCGCCTCTTTCTCACGCAGCGTGCGCTCCTGAATGGCGGCCGCCTCCTGCAATTTATAAGTCTCGACCTTTTCGACCGCGATCTGACGCTCGCGCAGCTGAATCAGGATCTGCTCTATGCTGTTCTGGCCATTGGCAGCGCGCGGCGTACCGATCAACACTTCCTGCAGTTCGAGACTGTAGGAGGCAAATTTTTCGCGCATTTCCTCGCCCGACTTGCGCTGGATATCGCTACGCTCCTGCAAAAGCTGGATCAGCGTCTTTGTCTGAGCGATATTCTTGAAGTAGGCCGAGACCATCGGATCGAGCGTCTGTTCGACCAGCCGCTTGATGTCGCCGAAACGCTGCACCACGAGCGGCGCCTTCATATAGTCGATATGCACGACGACAGAGAGCGGCAGCACCGGCTCGAACGCATCCTTGGTGATCAGCGACACTTCCGACAGGTTCTCGTCCAGCCTGTGTTCTCCGAACTGTTCTTTCGTCCATTTGAGCACGAAGTTGGTGGTCGGCACGGTGACGATATTGCCGGCATAGGTATTGAACGCATATTTGCCCGGCAGCAGCGGCGTCGACCAGACACCGCGGGCGCCCATTTCGACCAGCTCGCCATGACGATAGGCCTGTCCGGATATATCCGTGCCATGGCGGCCGTTATAGGAGACGACGACGCCAACGGTGCCGACGCTGATGATGGTCTTTTCCACCAGTTCGACGGTCGCAAAAATGCGGTTCAGAAAGTAGCTGCCGTCGGCGAGCACCTGCAGCTGCCGGCCGCGGTAACCGCCAGCGTTGAGAAACTTCTCCGGATCCTGGAAATTGTTGTGGAAGTTCGGGTCCTTCGGGTCGTTGGCGACGGTCGGCGCGATGATCTCGCCATCCGGCAGCGCCGGACCGTCATGGATGGTAACGATGCCGATCATGTCCTCGGCGTCATGGATGACGACCGGCTCGAAGCCGTCCCGCTCCGTGATTGTGCTGGACATGTCGGCGAACAGTTTCTGTTCCGACGAGCTCAAATTAACGGCATGGGTCGACTGGGCGGTCAGGACGATGAATTGCGCGAGATTGATGGCATAGGTGCCTTCACGCAGGATCTTGCGCTGCGGTCCCTTCTGTCCGCCTTTTTCGAGAAAGCCGCGCACATCCTGGAAATCATCGGCCTCGGTGTTGGAGGCGAGCGTCTGTGTCGGAGGCAGTGGCTTGCCATCACGGGCAAAGACATAGCCGATCTGACCCTGCGGAATGGTGACGAGATTTGCGCGATGCATCGAATACTGAAACGGCATGAAGAAATGCAGGCCGCCGCGCACGACTTCGGGCTGGAAACCGGCCTCGCCTTTAAGCGCGATGAAACCATTCCTAACGGAGCCGCGAAAACTCCAGAGCTTTTCGAGAATGCCGAGCCTGTCGTTGGGGACATAGCGAACTATGCCGCTCCAGCGAAACAGGATTGCCAGCACGATGATGGAAACAGCGATTTCGATCGCCATCCATTCCGTCGGGCTGAGATATTGCAGGGGGTCCATCTTTTCTCTCCTATGGGCGCACGGGTTCGTCCATCCGACGGCCGCCCGGTTGGTATTGGTTGATAAGACGGGGAGATTGCGCGCGCCTTTACGCTCGACGCACTAAGGGCGTGTCGAACGCTTGGGCTGCTCATTGTCTGGGAAAATGACCGCGCGTCCCGAGTCCCCACTGAGGGACGGGTGGTCGTGAGTGGTCTCACATCGGTGTTGCCTTGATAGACATAACGATGAGGGACGTAAGCATTGCGCCTATAGGTTTAAAGATGATCGGCATAGAAATCGGATAAGTATTTCCAACGATTTCATTATATCGAGCATTCAGCTCTACTGAATTACACGGTTTCCGTGTGATTAACTCGATGGATTCCGATTGTGGCTGGCGTCTAATATTCTCCTCTGGCGTGAATCGCGGGAGACGCTGGAACGTCATCCAAATAAGATGCGGTGACGACGAAATTCGGTCTGTCACCGCATCTTAAGCACACGGCCATGCCTTATGCCGAGGCGAACAGCTTTGCCTCGTAATATTGCTCCGGCGGAAGCGGGTCTTTGACTGTCCCGAACTCCTGGAACATCTTGTTGAAGTCGGTGAGCCACTTATTGATCGTCCCGTCTTCGGTAAATTTGTCGAGTTCGGCGCTTGTCAGCAGCTTCCGGCTCCGCGCGACTTTGGCGGTCGTGTCCGCCGGTGCCTTGAGGAAAGCCGTCGTCAATTCGATGGAATGGTCGAGATTGGCGGCCCGGTAGTCCATCGCCTTTTTCATGACGCGAAGGAAGCTCGTGACCAGTTTCGGATTTTCCTGGACGATTTCATTGCGGGCGACGAAAGCGTTGATGAACGAAGTGGCTGGATAGAAATCCTTGTTTGCGGCGAGCTCCTTCATATCCGGAACGCGCGGCTTGATCGCGTCAATCAATGGATACCAGATGCCCGCCGCTTCTATCTGCTTGGACGAAAAGGCAGCAACGATAGTGCTCGGATCCATCGGCACGACCTGGATGTCGAAAATGGACATGCCGGCCTTGGTGAGCGCCATGCGCAGGATCATGTCACCGGATGTGCCCTGCGGCACACCGACCTTCTTGCCCTTCAAATCCTGGATCGAATTTATGCTGGCCTGGGCAATCACACGGTCGCTGAAGCCGATGTCGTTGACACCGATCATCTTCGAACGGCCGCTTGCCGGCAGCCAGAGCGCGCCCGGTCCGATGGTGCCGAAATTCAAACTGCCGGCCCCCATGGCCTGGATCTGGATCGGGCCATTCGTGAAGACCTTGAGGTCGGGCTTGACCCCTTCTGCGTCCCACAGCTTCTGGTCTTCCGCGATTGCAAAGACGCTGGCGTTGGGAAAGTCCGCGATATAGCCGATGCTCATCGTGTCCGATGCAGCAAATGCCGACCGGGCGATCGGCAGGCTGCCGGCGGCAGCGATTGCTGCCGTCGTCATCATGAAATTACGTCTCGTCAGCATGACCATTTCCTCCTTGTGATCGTCTGCGCCCTAATGCGATGCAGGATGATAGACCGCCCGCCAGACCTGATTGCGCAACTCGGCAAATTCAGGCGATAGCCTCATTTCTTCGGTGCGCGGGAACGGCAGGTCGACCGGTATGATTTTGTAAAGCCGCCCGGGCCGGGCAGCCATGACGACAACACGGCTTGCCAGATAGACCGCCTCATCGACGTCATGGGTGATGAACATCACCGTGCGACGTTCCTTGCTCCACATCGTCAAAAGCTGGTCTTGCAATTGGACGCGGGTCAGTGCGTCGAGCGCACCGAAAGGCTCATCCATCAGCAGGATCTTCGGATTCACCGCATAGGCCCGCGCAATCGCGCAACGCTGCTTCATGCCGCCGGACAAGGTCTTCGGGAGCGAACCGCTGAAATCGGTAAGACCGACGAGCGCAATGAAGTGATCGGCAATCTTGCGGCGCTCTTCCTTGGGAAGTCCCGCTATCTTCAATCCGAACTCCACATTTTCCCGCACGGTGAGCCAAGGGAAAAGCGCGTATTGCTGGAAGATGACACCGCGTTCCGGGCCTGGGCCTCTGACCGCGACGTCATCGACTACCACCTGACCGGATGAGGGAGCAGTGAGGCCGGCAGCGATGTTCATCGCCGTCGACTTGCCGCACCCAGACGGCCCGACGACGGTAATGAACTCCCCGTCTTCAATATCGAGGTTCAGGTTTTGCAAGGCCACGAACGCATTCTGGCCGGTAAGCTCAAAACTCTTCGATACGTTTTGAAACGAGATTTTCGTCGTCATAGTTTTTCCTGCCAGGCCGTCAGCACCCTGTCCGCGGCCATAACGATGCGGTCCATGATCAGGCCGAGGACGCCGATGGCGATCAGGCTCACGAAGATGGTCGGGAGGTCGTAGTAGAGCTGAGCCTGCTGCATCCGAAATCCCAGCCCCGACTGCGCGGCGATCAGCTCCGCGGCGACAACGGTTGCCCAGGAAGAGCCAAGCCCGATGCGGACGCCAACCATGATGTAAGGCGTGGATGCGGGGATGATGACGCGTCGGAAGATGGTGAAATCCCCTGCTCCCAGGACGCGCGCCGCGTTGATGAGGGTTTTGTCGACGCTGATCACCCCCTGGTAGGTCGCGACCACGCTCGACAGGAACGCCGCCAGAAAGATCACGAAAATCTTCGGCGTTTCCTCGATCCCCATCGTAACGATGGCGAGCGGAATGATGGCGAGAGGCGGAATGGTCCGGAAAAACTGCACGTAAGGCTCGATGATGGCGCGTGCGATACGATACCAGCCCATCAAGAATCCAACCGGAACGGCGACAATGACGCCGAGCGCAAAGCCCGTCAGAACGCGACCGACGCTCGCCAGCGAATCCGAAAGCAACTGACCGTTCTCAGCCTGAGCTATCGCCTGGGAGGCCACCGCAATCGGCCCGGGCAGCCCGACCATGCCCTGCGATGTCACAGCACCCCAGAAAAGGATGCCGGCGAGGACCGCAAGCACGTTGACTGCGAACATGCCAACCGGGCGGGACAGAAACGGTCTGATCGAACGATCCTTGCCGGTTGAAGTCTCGGTCGTTGTTACGCTCATCCATCAATCCCTTCGACGGCGCCGGCAAAGCTGCCATCGCCTGGTTTGCTATGGACGACGCAGCGAAAACCGACATGGGTCGTCGCGCTGTCGATCATTTCCGGATGGCGCGCGGCCGGCCGGTAGCGCCGGCAATAGGTCGGCGCGCAGAGGTGAGATCCGCCTTTCAGCACCTTTCGCGGAATGCGAATTGCCGGCTGTTGCCGGTCGAAGCTCTGCGCGGCGTCGTTGACCCGTGGATTGACGGGAACGCAGCAAGGTTTCGCCGCATCGTCGGTGTGCCGGTCCATCCAATAGTCGTCCGTCCATTCCCAGACGTTTCCGATCATATCGAAGACGCCGAAGGCATTCGGAGGATAGGAACAGACAGCAGATGTGCCGAATGCTCCGGCGTCAGTCGATTGCATGGGGAACGCACCGTTCCAGACGTTCGCCATCTTCCGGCCGTCCGGCTCGAATTCGTCGCCCCAACCATAGTCGGCACCATCAAGTCCGCCGCGCGCGGCAAATTCCCACTCTGCCTCCGTCGGCAGCGACTTATCCGCCCATCGCGCATAGGCTGCGGCATCGGCATGGGCGACATGAACGACGGGATGGTCCATCAGTTCATCGGACAGATCGGATATGCCGTCGGGCCGACGCCAGTACGCGCCCTGAACATAGTGCCACCAGTCGCCCCAGAACCGCATATCCTCTCGGCGCTTCGGCGCCCGGAAAACAAGCGAGCCCGGTCGAAGCATAGCCGGATCAGCACCGGGATAAAGGGCCGGATCCGGTGGAAGTTCGGCGACCGTGATATAGCCGGTCTCCGTCACGAAGCGGGCGAACTCATGATTGGTCACCGGCGCGGGATCGATCCAGAAGCCATCGACACGGACGCGATGAACTGGCCCTTCTTCGGGATAAAAATTCTCGGAGCCCATGCGGAAACTGCCGCCCTCTATCCAAACCATGGTGTCGGGCGAACCCAGCACGGTTGGGTGATGTGACAAGCTCGCCGATGTCACCGTGCACCTGCCATCACATCCCGCGTTCGGAAATTCGATTCAATCAGCCAATCGCGCAGCACGCCCAGCAATTCTTGCCGCTTGCCGGCGTAAGCGGGATCGCTCCAAAGATTGTGTACCTCTTTCGGATCGTTTTCGAGGTCGAATAGCTGGCCCTCTTCCGATCCCTTGAAATGCACGAGCTTCCAGTGGTCGCTGCGAACGCCGGTGATGAAATCGGTGCCGGTGAGCGTGACGTCGCCGGCCTGCTCGCAAAAGACATGCGTCCGCGGCGTCCAGTCTCCCCCTTCAAGGGCCGGCCTGAGGCTGCGTGCCTCGAAGGATTTCGGCGGCTGGATGCCCGCATATTCAAGAATCGTCGGACCGAGATCGAAAAGCTGGCAAAGGCCATTGACCTCGCGGCCGCCCTGGAACCGGCCGGCCGTCGACCAGATGATGGTCGGAACGCGCGTGACGACGTCATACATGGACCACTTCTGGATCAGGCCATGTTCGCCAAGGCATTCGCCGTGATCGGATGTGAAGATGACGATCGCATCGTCAAGATAGCCGCGCTCTTTCAACGCTTCGAGCAATTCGCCGATCTTTTCGTCGATGAGCGTCACATTGCCGAGATAGTGCGACCAAAGACGCTGCATCTGTTCAGGCGTCGGATCGAGGCTCCAGACGACGGAATCGTGATCCACTTCCACGTCATGGACGCGCTTTTCCTTCAGCGCCCTCGGCAACGACTCCAGCTCTTCCTTTGTCGGCATCGGCAGCGGAAGATCATCGCGCTTCAAATAGGCTTCGGAGTAGTGCGCGGGCGGATCGTAAGGCGGATGCGGGCCCGGCAAGCCGACCTGCAGGAAAAGCGGCTCTGTCGGTGGATAGGTATTGACCCACCACTTCGCCATGTTGGCAACGAAGGCATCCGAATGCAGCTCCTCCGGCAGTTCCCAATCGAAGGCGCCGAGCCGTTCCCTGTAGTCATCGCGCTTGCGGTAGAATTCGCGCTGCTGTTTGACCAGTCCATGTGCCGCGAGCGCCTTGTCCCACTCATCGAAATACCAGCGCCCCTCCATGAAGCGGTCCTTGTTTTCGACGACATAACGCTCATGAAAGCCGGAATCGGAATTGTAGGGAATGGTGTGCATCTTGCCGACATTCACACAACGATAGCCGGCGTCGCGTAGTTGCTCAACCCAAGTGCGCTGCCAGGCCTGACCGTTGCTGAGAACGCCGGTCGTGTGCGGGTAATATCCGGTGAAGAGGCTGGCTCGTGATGGAACGCAGCTCGGAGCCGTGATGTGGCAGTCCGTGAAGGTGACACCGTTTTTGGCGAGTGCGTCCAAATTGGGCGTCGAGGCATAGGGAAATCCGAGCGCCGCAATGGAATCATAACGCTGCTGATCGGTCATGATCAGAATGATGTTCGGCTTGTCAGCCATCAGCACACATGCTCCCTGGAATGATGTGTTTGAGACGCCCGCACCGTGAATTCTTGACCAGTTCCCCAGTGGTCGCACTTGGCTCGATTGGGCATCCGCTCTTGTCTCCTGTCAGAAACGATGGCATAAAGTTACCGTTAACGCAACGCTCACTTTCCGACATTTTGCGAGAGGTTCTCCGCCCTGATGAATGCCGACACGGAGGAAAACGACAGCCGAGCCGCACCGACACTTGCATCGATTGCGGGCAAAGTCGGCGTTTCGGTCAATACGGTGTCGCGGGCGTTGAGAGCGCCTCATACCGTGCGGACAGAACTCCGGCGGCAGATCAACAAGGCGATGGAAGAGCTCAACTACGTTCCCAATCGCTTGGCGGGAGGACTGGCGGGAACCCGCTCCGACATCGTCGGCGTGGTGGTGACGTCTCTCTACTATTCCGAATTTGCGACGATCATCGACACGCTACAGTCCGCCCTCCTCGAAAGCGGCTTGCAGGTGATGCTCGCCAACACACGTTACGATCCCGACCAGGAAATCCGGCTTGTCCGCTCGATCTTGAGCTGGCGACCAGCCGCGGTCGCGATCATCGGCATCGACCACCCGCCCAAGGTCGTTGAGCTTCTTCGCGCCTCCGGCATGCCGGTCATCGAGATGTGGGATATCGGCGGCGACATCATCGATTCCGCTGTCGGCATCGATCACGAGGCAGTTGGTGCCGCACAGGCATCGCACCTGATTGAACGTGGCTTCCGCAAGCTCGCCTTTGTCGGAAGTGTCCGCGACAACGACACGCGGGCGCAAAAACGTGCCCGGGGCGTGGCGCGGCGTATTTCCGAAGCCGGGCTCCTTTCCGTCGTTAAATCGACCAGCCAGGAGAGCGGAAACCCCGACCTGGGCGAAAGGCTTGCAAACGACCTTCTGGATGCCGATCCGGAAATCGACGGCATCGTCTGCAACAGCGATGTCGTTGCCTTCGGCGTCCTGCGCGCTCTAAGGAAGCGCGGAAAGAAGGTTCCCGATGATATCGGCGTCATCGCGTTCGGCGACAGCGAAGCGTCCAATTGCATGTCTCCGACCCTTTCGACCGTGCGGCCGAACCGCCAACGGATCGGTCAGCTCACCGCGGACGCCATTCTCTCACGGATCAACGGCGGCGAACCTCGAACTGTTGCGGTCGAATGGGAGCTCATCGCGCGGGAAAGCACCGGCGAAATCTAAGAGGCGGACTCACACGGTCCGATACACGGAGAATGAAGTGCCAGACGGGAAAAAAGCGCCCAATATCGTTTTCATCATAACCGACCAGCAGCGTTACGACACGATCGCGGCGGCCGGATTTGACTATATGGACACGCCCAATCTCGACCGATTGGTGCGCGAAGGCGTCTGCTTCAGCCATATGTTCGTAACCTCGCCCTCCTGTGCCCCGTCTCGGGCCAGCCTCTTCACCGGCCTTTATCCTCACACCAACGGCGTCTTTCGCAACGACGAGCGATGGACGCATACCTGGGTTCAGCAGCTTGCGGAGGCGGGTTATCGTTGTGTGAACGTCGGCAAGATGCATACCTCGCCGTTCGAGGATTCTTTCGGCTTTCACGAACGCCATGTCGTCGAAAACAAGGACCGCGCCACCGAGCGCCTGCCTTTCTATCTCGACAACTGGGACAAGGCCTTCTGGGCAAGGGGCTACGAGAAACCCAGTCGCGTCACCTACCGGCAGCGGGAGGACTACCGTGAAAGGCTGGGGGCCTTCGTCTGGGAGCTGCCGGAGGACCTGCACTCCGACAATTTCGTTCCGGAATTTGCGGCCATGTGGCTTGATAGATATCGCAGCGAGGAGCCTTTCTTGCTTCAGATCGGCATTCCCGGCCCGCATCCGCCGTATGACCCGACCCAGGACTATATCGACAAATACCGGGATCGCGATCTGCCGGAAGCCATCCGCGACCAGGCAGCGATCGAGCGTCAACCATCCGCATTGAAAAAGCTCCGCGAACAGCACATTGCCGTCGACCATGACGCCATCGTGCACCTGGCCAATCCCACACCGGAGCAACTGCGCCGCCAGCGCGAGCACTATTTCGCGAATGTCTCGATGATCGATACGCAAATCGGCAAGCTGATCGAGGCGCTCGACCGGCGCGGCGTGCTGGAAGACACCGTCATCATCTTCACATCCGACCATGGTGATTGCCTCAACGATCACGGACATAGCCAGAAATGGACGATGTACGAGCCAAGCGTTCGCGTTCCCGCCATCGTCTGGTCGCCGGGCCGTGTCGAGTGCGGGCGTATCGTCGACGATCTCGTATCGCTGTTCGATTTCGCGCCGACGATCCTGGAACTAGCGGGCCTGCAGAAACCCAAATGGATGGAAGCCCGCTCGCTGCTCCCCTATCTGACAGGCGAGCATACGGAAGGGCGAGAATTCGTTTTCGCCGAACATGCCGGTGACCGCATCCTCAGCGGCACCGAGTTCATGACGATGATCCGCGACAGCCGCTGGAAACTCGTCCACTTTGTCGAAAGCGACGAAGGTCAGCTTTTCGACCTTGTCGCCGATCCGCAGGAGATAGACGATCTGTGGGATAAAGCCGAACATCAGGATACGAAACGTTCGCTGATCAACGAAATTCTCAAATGGCGTATCCGCAGCGATCTGAAGACACAAGGCTGGACGGAAGCGATCGTCCAAACCGGTGCCGGTCACAGCCCAGTCAAAAAGTCACGGTAAGGGCCGGCAAGAAGTACTGGAGCAGGCGCTGCTAGAAGACTATTTGAAAACGGGGTGGCGGTTTTGAGGAGGTCCATGATTCAGGCGATGTGGACAGCAGCGATTCAGGCCCGGTTGGCCGCCGGTGTTGGGGGCACCTCAAGCGTCCGTTGTTAGACTAGGCGACACCCTGTAGATTTGAAGGACACCTTGGAGATTGGAAACATGGCGCTCAAGCGGATGGACAACGTAGGAATCGTCGTCGAAGACCTCGCGGGGGCGATTGATTTCTTTCGCGAACTCGGCCTCGAGCTCGAAGGGCGGGCCACGATCGAAGGAGAATGGGCCGGACGTGTGACTGGACTGGGCGACCAGCGTGTCGAGATTGCCATGATGCGCACACCGGACGGCCACAGCCGGCTCGAGCTCTCCCGCTTCTTCACACCGCCTGTCGTCGCAGATCACCGAAACGCCCCGGTCAACGCCCTAGGCTACCTCCGCGTCATGTTCACGGTGGACGACATCGACGAGACGCTTGAAAGGCTCCGCACGCGCGGTGCGCAGCTCGTAGGCGAAGTGGTCCAGTATAAAGACGCGTATCGGCTCTGCTACATCCGTGGGCCTGAAGGGCTTCTCATCGGACTCGCCCAAGAACTCAGCTGAGCGCAATACAAAGACAAATGGTGAAACCGCCACCCGCATCGACGTGTCGGCCACTGACGTTCTCAAACGGACTCTAAGCCCCTGCTTAGAACCCAGATCATCCAGATGGGGAACGCGACCTAGATCAAAGCCGCGTTCCGGACGTGGCCCGCTTACGCCGACGGCTGCTTCGTCTTGCGAAGATAGGGCAGAACCGTATCGAACGAGCCAAAACGTGTGATGGCGTCCTCGTTGGATACGGCGGCAGTGATGATGACATCCTCACCCTGTTGCCAGTTCGCCGGCGTCGCCACCTGATGTTTTGCCGTCAATTGAATGGAGTCGATGGCCCGCAGGATTTCATTGAAATTGCGGCCCGTGGTCATCGGATAGGTGAGGATCAGCTTGATCTTCTTGTCGGGGCCGATGACGAAGACCGAACGCACGGTGGCGTTGTCAGCGGGCGTGCGGCCTTCCGAGCTTTCACCGGCGCCGGCGGGCAGCATGTCATAGAGCTTGGCGACATTGAGATCCTTGTCACCGATCAGCGGATATTCGACATCGAAGCCGGTCGCCGTCTTGATGTCGTTCTTCCACTTGCCGTGGCTTTCAACCGGATCGACAGAAATGCCCATGATCTTGACGCCGCGTTTGGCGAATTCCGGCTCGAGGCCTGCCATTGCCCCGAGCTCGGTCGTGCAGACCGGCGTGAAATTCTTGGGATGCGAGAACAGCACGCCCCAGCCGTTGCCAATCCAATCGTGGAATTGAATCGGTCCGCGGGTCGTGTCGGCGGCGAAATCGGGTGCGATATCGTTGATACGCAGGCTCATGGTAGGTCCTCCAATTATCGGATCGTCGTCTCTGCCGAAATTGCTGACGACGAAAGTTGGGTTAAAGAATCTGCCACAGGATGGCGTTTAATGCTTTCAAAGAAAAGCCTCTTCTTAAACGGTCGCGGCCGTCACTGACGTCGAACCCCGCGGTCTCCGGTGCCGGGCGCGCGCCTTCAGCATCTCCAGCAAGCCATATCCACTCGGCCAGCGCCCGAAACCGCTCGCGACGTTGATATGGCCCGCAAGACCGATATTCCGGATATCGGAGTTCCAGAGGCGCCCGAACATCGTAAGGCGGTCAAGCGTCATGTATATGTCATTCAGGCTACCGATTGTCATGCTGGGAAAAGGCAAGGCCTCGGTGGGCATGGTGCCGAAAGAAATATGCCCCGGATGAAGCGCCTCGGTCGCCGGAAGATCACAGGGCGCGACCAGCAGCGCGCCCTTGACTCGTCGCGCCGCTGCCCGGTCGGCCAATCTCGCCGTCAGAAGGCAACCGAGGCTGTGAGCAACGATATAGGCTTCCCCCGCCTCCTCCAGCGCCGCATCAAGCCTCGCCATCCAGTCTTGAAGGTTTGGATGATCCCAATCCCCCTGATCCACCAGACGTCCGTCCGGGTGATCCTGTAGCCAGTAATGTTGCCAATGCCCCTCTCCCGATCCGAACAGACCCGGCAAGATCAGCACTCTGCTCATTGCGGCCTCATCATCGCGATTTGAGGGTATGGCCGGCACCGCGCAAAGCGTTCACAATAAGGAGGGAGGAGCATCAGAACACTCCTGCCACGAGCGCGAACAGAAATACGAAGGACGAGACGACGGAGCAAACTTCGATACTATAAACAAGATGGGATCGAATGCCGTTCGGAAACCGTTTTGCAACCGGTCGTCGCAGATCGAAAGCCAGCGCCATCACCTGTTTCCTCTCAATACCAGGGTGCCGGCGTAGAGCACCAATAATAGAACTCGTAATCGCGAGCCGATCGCTCACGGCCGTCGTCCGAAGCGATCGTTTCTTCGATCGGTGTGCTGGGTGCGCTCGGCTCGCCTGCCCGGTGAAGCGCAAGACGACTGAAGGCTATCTTCAAGCGGCTGATGAAATCGAATTTCATGCGGTCCTCCATCTTGTTGAGCCTGGTCTCGTGATGCAAAGCCCGAAGCCGCCTTTCCATCGGTCACTCAGCGGCAGCGGATGACCAAATATTGTCTATAAAAATAGTGGATTAAAAGAAACGACCATCTTTCCTTGCTTGGAAAACGAGAAATCTGTTCCGTCCTCAGGACGTCTGTTTCGGCCGCCAGCGCAACAGATAGGATTCCAGGACATGGGCGAGACGGTTCAATGAGAAGCCGACAAGACCGAGAACGAAGACGCCGACCATCACGAGAGCCATGTCGAACCGCTCGCGTCCGGCGATGACCAGACCGCCGACGCCTCGGCCGACGGCGAGGAAATACTCGGCTCCCACGGTCGCAAGCCATGCATAGATCAGGCCGAGATGTACGCCCGTTGCGATCGACGGCATGGCTGAGGGAAGATAGATGCGCAGGACCCGTTGCCGGGCGTTGAATTTCAAGGCGCGCCCGACCTCGATCAGATCGTCTGGCGCGTCCCGCATGCCGTCATAGGTGTTGAGGACAATGGGAATGAAGGAGGCCAGCGCCACGAAGACGATCTTCGCCTGCTCGCCGAAACCGAACCAGACCGAGATCAGCGGTATCCAGGCAAGAAGGGAGATCTGCTTCAAGCCGTTGAAGGTCGGCATCACCAGCCTGTCTGCAACGCGCGAGAGCGCCAGCAGAGTCGCGAAGCTGACGCCGAGAAGGCAGCCGATCAGAAAGCCGGCGATATTGCGCATCAGACTGACGCCGAGTTCGCCGATGAGATCGTTGTCGATCAGCTCGCGCTTTGCCGTGCGGGCCACGTCTTCGAGGGATGGCAGGAAACGTGGGTCGGCAAGGCCGGTTCGGCTCGACACTTCCCAGGCAATGAACATCAGGATCGGCAAGGTTATGCCGCGGCGGAAACGGACGGCTCTGCTTGCGGTGGCCATCGTCAGATCTCCTGTCGTTTCCAGCGCTGGATCAGCGTCTCCGTGCGATCCAGGCCCTTGTCCATGATGAAACCGACGAGGCCGATGGCGATCATCGCGACGATGACGGTATCGAGCCAGAACATCTGTCGTCCCCATACCAGCTGGTAGCCGAGCCCTTCCGAGGAGGCCAGCAGCTCGACGCCGACGAGCGAAGTCCAGGAATGGGTGAGGCCATAACGAATGCCGGTGAAGATCGAAGGCACGGCGCCGGGCAGGACGATCAGCCGTAGGGTCTGCCAGCGGCTGAAGCGCAGCGCCTTGCCGACCTCGAGATATTTCGGGGAGACACCGCGAATGCCCGTGAAGGTATTCAATGTCATCGGCACGATCGCGCCCTTGGCAATGATGATGATCTTCAGGGTCTCCTCGATGCCGACGAGCAGCATGAGAAGCGGTATCCAGCCAAGGGTCGGAATCTGCGCGAAGGCGAGAAAAAGCGGCTTTACATAATCCTCGACCCTCTCCGAAAGCCCCATCGAGATGCCGAGAACGAGGCCGGCGCTCGCACCGAGGGCAAAGCCGATGACGACGCGGCGCAGGCTGACGCCGGTATGATAGAGGAGCTCACCGCTGGCGATCATGTCCCGCGCCGTTTGATAGACGTAATCGGGCGGTGGCAGGATCTGTTCGGGAAGCCAGCCCCTGGCGGAGGCGACCCACCAGAGGACGAACAGCGCAAGAGGCAAGATCAGGCCGGTCCCGGCAATGACCAGACGCTTGCGCCATGGCGAGGACGTTTGAATGCCAGCATGCCCGGCTGTTTCGAGAAACGCGGTCATGCGCGCCTCCTTCACCCTGTCTAACGGTTAACGGTCAGGACGCGACCGGTTTTCCATCCGCGCCATAGGGCTGCCAGAACGTCTTCAGGCCCAGCCGCTCGAGCGAATTGTTGAGGTATTTCGGTTCGAACCAGCCGTTGAGATCGACATCGCGGCGAATGAGGCCGTATTCCTTGCTCTTTACCGCCTGCTCCTTGTACAGCGAGACGAGCAGATCATCGATCAGCGGAGAGTTGCGGTAGGCCAGCTTGTCGTTGCGGAAAAATTCCTCGAGCACGGGGATCGGTGTTCCAGCCTTGTGCCAGAGCTCCAGCAATGCGCCGCGATTGGACTCGTCGGAGGACCATTGGGCCGCTTTCACGAAAGCGTCGACGACGCGCTGCGTGATATCTGGATGCGCGTCGATGAAGGCTTCGCGACCGATGATCCCGGCATTGCGGCCGAAACGCGGATCGTCGCCCTTCGTCGTGTAGACGATGTCGGCGGAGCCCTTGGCTGCGAGATTGATCAGGTCGGTGTCGCCGAAGGCGGCGTCGATATCCTTGCTCGCGAGAGCCGCTACCGTTCCGGCGCTATCGAGATTGATGACCTGGAGGTCGCGCTCGGCGAGCCCATGCGCCTGCAGGATCTTGATCGCGGCCAAGTGACCGTTCGTGCCGCGCTGCAAGGCAACTTTGCGGCCCTTCAGATCCTCGATTTTATTGATGCCCGAGTCTTTGGCGACAGCAAGGTAGAGCGGTTTACGGGCGCCGCTGGCGAGAAGATATTTGGTCTTGAGACCGGTAGCACGCCCGATCAGCGACGGCAGGTCGCCTTGATAGGCAAAGTCGAGCTGGTTGTTGGCAAAGCCCTCGTTCACGGCAGGGCCAGCACCCTTGAAGAAGGTCCATTCGATCTTGACGTTCGGATCATTGGCGAACTCCTTCTCCAGGTATTCACCGGCGCGGGCGGTCGCTGCCGAGGTGCCTTCCGAATAGGGGCGATTGTCGACACCGATTGCGGCGTAGCCGACATGGATGACCAGCGGCTCCTCCGCATGGGCGGACGCGGCAAGCATGCCCCAGGCCAAGGCCGCTCCGGCGGCCAGACGATAAATAATTGTCAATTTCATATGGATGCTCCGTTTTCTGATTTATCTTGCGACCGCGACGGCGGGTCTGGCATCAGCCGGTCGCTGGCTCACGCCAGTCGGAATGGCGCGCGGACCAGACGAGGGTTGCGTCGTGGCATTGAGACTTTCCAAAACACGATTGCGCACCTCGGCGAGCGCGTTCGAGGTCCGTTCGCGCGGGCGCGGCAATTCCACCGGAATGATTTCACGGATGCGGCCGGGCCGCGGCGACATGACGACGACGCGGTCTCCGAGATAAGCCGCTTCGTCGACATCGTGCGTCACCAGCACCATGGTGATCCGCTCCTTGGCCCAGATCTCCTGCAACTCGTCCTGGAGCCGCGCCTTGGTGATGGCGTCGAGGGCGCCAAAGGGCTCGTCGAGAAACAGCACGTCCGGGCGATTGACCAGTCCGCGGGCAATGCCGGCGCGCTGGGCCATGCCGCCCGAAAGCTGATGCGGATAGGCATTGGCGAAGCCGGAAAGCCCTACGAGCTCCAGATGCTCGCCGACGAGCCTCTTCTTGTCCGCCTTGCCATGCCCGGAATTTTCCAGCCCGAGCGCCACATTGCGGGCGACCGTCAGCCATGGAAAAAGCCGGGGCTCCTGGAAGACGATGCCGCGGTCGAGGCTGGGTTCGGTGACGGGCTTGCCCGCATGCGTGATCGAACCGGACGTAGCGGCATCGAGGCCGGAGCCAAGGCGCAACAGCGTCGATTTTCCGCAGCCGCTGGCGCCGACGATGGTGACGAATTCGCCCGCCGCGATATCGAGGCTGACATCATCCAGGGCCGTCAGGCTTTCGCCATTGACCTGGAATCGCCGCGTCACATGGCTGATCTTCAGATGCGAAGGATTGCTCATCGTCACCTCCCGCCTATTCGGCAGCAACGGCCGCGCGGGCCGGATGTTGCGGCGCGCGCAGGCCGAGATTTTCCCGCAGCGTCTTGCCTTCGTATTCGCTGCGGAAGAGACCGCGGCGGCGGAGCTCAGGCAGAACGTGCTCGACGAAATCGTAGAGACCTGCGGGCAGATGCGGTGGCATGACGTTGAAGCCGTCGGCGGCGCCTGTCTTGAACCATTCTTCCATCTGGTCGGCTATCTGCACCGGTGTTCCGACGATCTGCCAGTGGCCGCGGGCGCCAGCGATACGCAGATAGAGCTGGCGGATAGTCAGATTTTCACGGCGGGCAAGATCGAGAAGCAGCTTCTGCCGGCTCTTGCTGGCGTTCGTCTCCGGCAGGTCCGGAACAGGGCCGTCGATGGGATATTGCGAAAGATCGACCCCGCCGGACATGCCGGTGAGCAGGGAGAGACCGACAACGGGATGGATAAGATCCTGGATCTGCTCGAATTTCTCCCGCGCTTCCGCCTCCGTGCGGCCGACAACGGGAAAGATGCCCGGCATGATCTTGAGGTCATCCGGACGGCGGCCATATTTCGCAAGGCGCCCCTTGAGGTCGGCGTAGAACGCCTTCGCATCGCCGATGGTCTGATGGGCCGTGAACACGACTTCGGCAGTGTGGGCCGCGAGCTCCTTACCGGGATCGGAGGAACCCGCCTGCACCAGCACGGGATGACCTTGCGGCGCACGCGCGACATTCAGAGGACCGCGGACCTTGAAGTGCTTGCCCTTGTGGTTGAGGATATGCTGCTTCTTCGGATCGAAATAGATCCCGCTCTGCTTGTCGCGCGGAAAAGCGTCTTCCTCCCAGGTATCCCAGAGACCGCGCACGACGTCGGCGAACTCCTCGGCCCGCTCATATCGTTCGGCATGGGCGTAGTGCTCGTCCCGCCCGAAATTGTGAGCTTCGTGGTCGCTGGAGGAGGTGACGAGATTCCATCCAGCGCGTCCGCCGCTGATATGGTCAAGCGAGGCGAATTTACGGGCGATGTGATAGGGTTCGTTGAAAGAGGTCGAGGCTGTTGCGACGAAACCGATATTCTTGGTGACGGCGGCAAGAGCCGACAGCAGGGTGATCGGCTCGAACTGCGCTACATAGCGAGTGGCTGTGCGATGCAGGGCTTCCGTGTCTGTGCCACGTGTACCAACGCCGTCCGCCATGAAGATGAGATCGAATTTTGCCGCCTCGGCAATCTGCGCAAGCTCGACATAATGCGCAAAATTCGAACCGGCGTCGGCCTGCGCATCGGGATGACGCCATGCGGCGATATGGTGGCCGGTCGGATAAAGGAAAGCTCCAAGCTTTAGCTGGCGTTGTCTGCCGGTCATCATTCTCTCCTCGATAGCTGTGAGGAGAGGCTAGCAGCAAATAATATAATCTATAGAAATTATATTCTATTTATGAGAACAGCTTCGGATTTTGTCGCTTCTGGCAAGGCCGATCGCGCGGACAACTTTCCGACCTGGTCATTGCGGCCGGCTGGCACGCAATCGGGCCGCGCGGACCTCCCCGTCTGCAAAAACCTGAAGCGCGCCGACCTGGACTATTCGTCCACCCCGTCTTCAATCAGGGCGTCTCTCATGGCGCGCAAAATAATGACCGCCGAAGCTGCACCCGGATCCATATGGCCGAGCGATCTTTCACCAAGACGTGCTGCCCTTCCACGGGTCGCGACCATGGATCGCGTGGAGTTCGCACCCGCCTCGGCAGCGTCCAGAATGCCGTCCCACATTTCCGATAGGCCGGCAGTGCGCGCCCGGGCGCCGACGGCCGCCTCGGTTGCGGGAATCCAGGCATCCAGCATCGTCTTGTCGCCGCGCTGCCCCTTGCCGCGCTCCTTGATGCCCGACGTCATGGCCTCGACGATCGCGGCTTGGCCGGCAGGCGAAAGGCTTTCGTCCTGCTTCAGGACCTGTGCCGCTCGCCGGAATGCCGTGGCATAGAGCGGCCCCGTGGACGCTCCGACAGCATCGAGAAAGGCTGTCGCCGCGACCGCGAACACGTCAGACGGAAGCATGTGGTCGAGGTCGAGCTTCGCCAGCTCTCCGTTTACCGCCTGGAAACCGAGCGCCATGGTGATCCCATGATCGGCATCGCCAATGGCGCCGTCCAGATCCGAGAGATGATCCTTCTCTGCCGCAATCGCAATGGATATGCGATGAAACATCCTGCTAAGGCGGCGCGCCGCATTTTCCGACATTGTTGTCCTCCCAATTCGAGCAGGATGCGGCCCACGTCAGCCGGGCGCATCTCTCACATTTTCAGTTCGTGATCCGCAGGAAAGCGGTATCGCAGGGATGATGCAGCAATTCCGCCAGCTCCTGGTCGAGGTGCAGAATCGTTATTGATGCGCCAACCATGTCAAGCGAGGTGCAGTAGTGCCCCACCCAATTTGCCTCTATCCTGATACCTTTGGCACTCAGCCGCTGTTCGACACGCCTGAAGAGAATATAGAGCTCCATCAGAGGCGTTCCCCCGAAGGAATTGACCAGCACCGCAACACGATCGCCCGCCACGGCCTTCATCTCGGCAAATATCCGGTCCATGACGATGTCGACCACCGCATCGGCGGTCATCATCTTTTCGCGCATCACACCGGGTTCGCCGTGTATGCCCATCCCGATTTCGATATCATCGGGACCCATTTCGAAATTATGGCGGCGGGTCTGCGGGAGCGAACTTGGTTCCAAAGCGACGCCCATCGTAAATGTTCGCGCATTCGCCTTGCGTGTCGCGGCCTCGCAAGCATCGAGCGACAGGCCACGGTCGCAGGCGGCGCCTGCGATCTTGAAAATGAAGAAGTTGCCGGCAACGCCGCGGCGGCCGTCTCTGTCCTCCCGCGGCGACGAGGCAATATCGTCCGTGGTGACGACTGTGCGGACCTCGATATTGTCCTCGGCGGCCATTTCAGCAGCCATTTCGAAATTCATGACGTCGCCGGCATAGTTGCCGTAGACAAAAAGCACACCGTTGCCGCCGGACGCCGCCTTGGCGCATTGCAGGATCGGGCCAGGCGGAGGCGACGAGAAGATATTCCCCACGGCGACGGCATCCGCGAGACCCTTGCCGACGTAGCCGAGGAACGCAGGCTCATGTCCTGTGCCGCCGCCAATCACCAGGCCGACCTTTCCCGGCCTCGGGCCCATGCGAGCGACAAGTGCGCGGTGGGCGCTGTCGATCGGGGTAATATAGGCGGCGTGCGCCTTCACCACGCCGTCGAGCATTTCCTCGACGACATCGTCCGGATCGTTCAGGAACTTCTTGATGTGGGTGCGGACAGCGCTTGGCAGCGGCACGATGTCGGTCTTCGGGCGCTGGGAAAGTTTCTGATCGACCTCGGTAACGCCGTCGGCGTTGAGGATACCGCGACCGGTGGCGGCATCGGTGATGAGGACATTGACGTAGCCGCCGCGAAGCGCGGCAAGGATTGCCGGAACCTTGTCGAACCCGCCGGCAACGGCAATACGCAAGCCGATCCTCTTCAGCATGTCGAGCGATATCCCGATCGTCCGCTCGTCAAGCGGCCCGGCGACCGGGTGCCCTTGCCCATCGATGAAACGCCCGGCGACGACGCCTGCGGCATCATTCGCCAGATATTGCTGCAGGGATACCGACTCGAAAAATCCACTGGTGTGGATGGTTGAATTCGGGCGCATCGAAGCGATGCCGAAAATCACCTTGTTGGCCTGCGAGAGCGCCGCAAATTGGCTTTCGATCAGAGGCTCGCGCAGCAGGATATCCCGAACCTCCGAAGCGGAAACGATGGCGGGGGCGGCGATGTTGATCAGCTTCGCACCGACGGCGCCGGCAAAGGCGGCCGCGCAAAGCTCCGGCGTATAACCGAACGTTGCGCTGGTTCCACCCGTTGCCTGTACCACCGTCATATCCTGCAGGCCTGTGATCGATGCATGCTCGCCGACAGCCATGACCGTGCGACCCCAGACGACCGCCAGTGTGTCGCCGGATTTCAAAATTCTTTGCAGCGCCTGCGCGCCTGCGACGCCCAAACGATCGATGAGCGGACGGCTATTGTCGTCGCTCGGTACTACAAGACAGTCCTGCAACCCGAAATGCCGCTTCAATTCCTGGGCAATCGTCAGGGAACTAAGCCGGGACGGCTCAATGGAAATATTGACGATGCCCCGCGCGCGCGCATCCGCGAGATAGCTGTTGACCGTCGCTCGGGAGATACCCATCGTCTCGGCGATATCGCCCTGCGTCATGCCGTCTTCGTAATAGAGCCAGCACGCCCAGACATAAGGGTCATCGCCGAAACGCAGCGGAATAGGCTCGGCCGTTTCGCCGGTGCCGCCTCGCGCAACGCCATTCTTTCGTGCCGATGATGTCTTGGCGGTCATGCTGTCCGGTTTCCCTTTATCCACAATCGACCGCGAAGATGAGCGTAAAGGCTGCAGTTTTCAACGTATGTCTACGCACTATGATTTCCGGCCGCCGAAGCGGCCGGAAAGGTGATGCTTGGGAGGATCATGGGCTCTCACCAAAGCCCATAAACTCATGCTGCCGGCGTAAGCCTCGCGTCGATGCCAAGCGCGAGCGCTTTGAGGATCAGCGCACAGGATGTCGCTCCGGCATCGAGGACGCCGATCGATCGCTCGCCCAGCCGGCTCGCCCGGCCGATCTTGGCGACCAGATCGCGGGTGCTGTCGCGCCCCGCCTCAGCGGCGACGACCAGAGCCTTCAGCGATTCCGAGAACGGCTTCCCATCGCGATTGGCGGCGTCGAACGCCATTATCGCGGGCACAAGCGTATCGAGAAGGGTCTTGTCGCCAACCTTTGCCGAACCGATGGCCTGGATACCCTCGAGACCGCTATGCAGCATTGCACTGAACGTTGCCGCATCGATGGCCGGAACCTTTTCGATCGTCTCAGCGAACTGGGTGAACATGACGCCGTAGAGCGGCCCCATGGAGCCGCCGATTTCGGTCATCAGCACGGTGCCCAACGTATCAAGTGCAGCGGCCAATGACATGTCATTGCCCTTGATCCTCTCTGCCGCCATGCCGAAACCCTTGGCCATGTTGACGCCATGATCGCCGTCGCCGATCTTGCCATCGATCTCGCTGAGATAGGCACGGTTCTCGATGATCTGGTCTGCCAGAGAAAGAACGATATCTCCCGAGGAGGCATTTTGAAAAGTCTGCATCTCGTCTGTCTCTCCCATCAAAGCATGGCCGGGCACTGAACATCGACATTCAGCAACCGCTTCAGCTCCTCGTCGAGCGCCATCACGGTGAGCGTCGCACCCACCATTTCAAGCGAGGTGAAGTAGTTACCGATATAGGTTTTGTAGATCTTCAGACCGCGGCCGGTGATTTCGGATTCGATCGTGTCATGGAGAATATAGAGCTCGTTGAGAGGCGTGGCGCCGAGACCGGACACGATCACCGCGACTTCGGTTCCGGCGGAAAGATTATGGTCGTCGAGAACGATTTTCGCCATGTCACGCGCAACCTCGCTCGCCGATTTCAGCGGCTCGACCCTGACACCCGGCTCGCCATGGTGGCCGATGCCGACCTCCATCGTCCCAGGCTCGATCGAGAAGTTCGGATGCCCGACAGCCGGTAGGGTGCAGGGACCAAGGCCGACGCCGATGGAGCGGCAACTGTCGATCGCCCGCTGCGCGATCGCCTGCACCTCCTCGATGCCAGCTCCCTCCCCGGCTTTTGCGCCGGCGCATTTCCACATGAAAATCTCGCCGGCAACGCCGCGGCGCTTCTCGCGCTCGTCCGGCCCTGCTGAGCATACGTCGTCATTGGCGACGACCGTCTCGATGGTGATGCCTTCTTTCGCTGCAAGCTTGATCGCCATCTTCACGTTCATATTGTCGCCGGCATAATTGCCATAGAGGCAGACCACGCCTTTGCCGCCATCCGCCTCCCGCGCCGCGTCGAGAAAGCTCTTGGCGGTCGGCGACGAAAAGAGCTCGCCGACGGCAACCGCATCGAGCATGTTGCGTCCGGTATAGCCGATAAAGGCAGGCTCATGGCCGGAGCCACCGCCGGTGATAACGCCGACCTTGCCGGCAACCGGCGCATGCCGCGCGGCGACGACGCGGGGATTGCTGCCGAGCCGAACGATATCCGCATGCGCCTTGACGAAGCCCTTGACCGTATCTTCGACGACCTCGTCCGGATTGTTGATGAACCGCTGCATTGTTGCTCCTATTTTCCGCGCGTCAGACAATGGTGTAACCGCCATCGATAAGAAGATCCGCACCGTTGATCATGTCGGCGCCGTTCGAGGCAAGAAACACCGCTGCCGCCGCTATCTCTTCTGGAAAGGCGAAGCGGCCGGTTGGAATGCGCTGCTTCAGCGCTTCCCCACGTGGGCCGTCCCAGGCCTTCCTGCCCAAGTCGGTCAGAACGACGGTTGGAGAAATCGTATTGACGGTAATACCGTGTTTTCCCCATTCGGCGGCGAGTGTCTTGGAAAGGCCGATGACACCGAATTTCGATGCGCAGTAGGCAGCATGTTGGTCGATGGCGACGGTACCGGCCTGCGAAGCCATGTTGATGATTTTCCCGCCTTTGCCGGCTTTAATCAGCCGCCGTCCGGCAGCTTGGGAGACCAGGAACGTTCCCTTGAGATTGATGGCGATGGTCTTGTCCCAGGCGTCGAGGCTGAGATCCTCCGCGGGAGCAAGCATGACCACGCCCGCGCTGTTGACGACGATGTCGATGTGTCCGAAAGCGGCTTCGGCCGAAGCGATCACATTTTCAACCGATTGCGGATCGGATACATCGCAGACGAAAGATTTCGCGCCATTGCCGAGTTCGTCGGCCTTGGACTTCGCGACCGATTCATTGATATCGATCACGCCGACAGCGGCACCCTTGGCAGCGAAGGCCGATGCTATGGCGCTGCCGATGCCGGAGGCTCCGCCGGTGACCAGAGCGACCTTGCCGCTCAGCGAAAAATTCAGATCAATCTGTTTTGAATCAGTCATGACTTTCTTCCCGACCTGTAAGGATTGGGGGTGGGCATCAGCCCACCCCACGGATGGATTATTTGCGCGTCGCAAGAAGCTGATCGACGTTTTGTGCCGTAACCGGGGTCCACGGTACATTATAGTTCTTGTCCTTGCCGTCGTTCCACGGCATGTCCTTGTAAGTCGTCCAGATATCCGACTCCGGCTTGTAGTTGCCATGCTTCGCCTGGTAGATGGCAAGGTCAAGTGCGCCCTGCGCCTGCGCCCGCGCATCCTGCAGGATCGATGTCATTTCGCCGGCCTTGACGGCGCGCAACGCGTCGGTAACACCATCGATACCGCCAATGGCGAAGCTCTTGACGTCAAGTCCAGCCGACTTGATCGCCTCGATCGCACCCAAAGCCATTTCGTCGTTCTGACCGATTATGCCGTTGATCTGGTTCGGATGGGCCGTCAACCAGTTTTCCATCAGCGTCTGGGCTTCCGCACGCGACCAGTTCGCCGTCTGGTCTTCGAGAACCTTGACATTCGGGCACTCAGCAAGCGCCTTCTTGTTGCCCTGCAGGCGCTGGATCTGTGCGGACTGGCCGACAGGACCTTCCAGGATGACCACATTGCCCTTGCAACCGATCTTGTCGAGAACGGCCTTGGCTTCCATGTAGCCGGAGATCGTGTCGTCGGAACCGACATAGGACGTGAGCTGATCGGAATTGACGCGCGTATTCGAGCCGATCACCGGAATGCCGGCATCGACGGCCGATTGTACGGCGGCCGCGCCAGCATCGACATCGATCGGTGCGAAGATGATCGCATCGTATTTCTGCGTGATCATCGTCTTGAACTGATCCTGCTGGACCAGCGCATCATAGCGGCCGTCGAAAACTGTCAGCTCGACTTCGCCGCTCTTGACCGCCGGATGGTCCTGGAGCGCCGCCGCCCAGATCTGCATGAACTCAGCGTTCAAACCGTAGGGCGCGGCACCAATCTTTATCTTCTCCTGCGCAACGGCCGATGAAGCCAGCAGCGCGGTTGCCGACGCAAGCGCAATCAAAAGTTTCTTCATTTCATTTCCTCCACCTTGGGTTTAGGCTGCCGGCATGGCTTGCCTTTGAGACGGGTCGGCAACGCGCCAGCCCCGAATTTCTGCGTCGGAGCTTAGGCTCCAAAATTCCGTTTCTGGTCGAGCATCACAGCACCGACGATCAGAGCGCCTTTCAGCACCTGCTGGTAGTAGGACTGGATTCCCATGAGATCGAGACCGTTGTTCATGACACCGATGATCAATGCGCCGATCAATGTTCCCGTGACGCGACCGACGCCTCCGGAAAGGCTGGTTCCGCCGATCACCACCGCCGCGATCGCGTCCAATTCATAGGCAACGCCCGCCTGCGGCAGCGCGGACCCTGTGCGGGCGCTGAGCAGCATTCCGGCAATGCCGGCAAGGCCGCCGGAGATGACGTAGACGATGAAGCGGATGCGGGTGGTGTTGATGCCCGAGGTCTTTGCGGCATGCGGATTGCCGCCGACAGCGTAGATATAGCGGCCGAAGCGGGTCCGATTGAGGATCCACCACGAAACGGCGAACACGACGGCGAGGATGATGACCGGTGCTGGTATATTGAGGACGTCGCCGGTGCCGATCCAGCGAAAAGCTGGTGTAAGCGCCGGAACCGGGCGGCCTTCGCCATAGATGAGCGTCAGACCGCGTGCCGCCGAGAGCATGCCAAGCGTTGCCACGAAGGCCGGCACCGAGAAGCGCGAGACGATCACACCCGATACCGCGCCACAGGCAATGCCGACCAGCAGGCCGATGCCCAGGTCGACGATGACCGGATAAGGCGCGCCGACGATGCCCGCCGTTGCAGATGTCGTCGCAAAACTGGCACTGACGATACCGGCCAGCGCCACCACCGATCCGACGGACAAATCGATACCGCGCGTCAGGATCACGAAGGTCATGCCGATGGCCAGAACGCCGTTTATCGAGGTCTGCAGCAGGATGTTCGAAATGTTGCCCGCGGTCAGGAAGTACTCGTTCGAAAAGGCGAGAACGCCGACCAGCAGCAGGAAGGCCAGGAAGATGCCGTATTCCTGAATCAGCAGCCGTCGTTGGTCTGAACCGAACCAACTGCCCGCACTCTTATTGTCATTTTCGCTAACTGACACTACTGGCTCCTCTGTTGCCGAAGGATTGCTCCGACCCTCGTCAGGTCGATAGGTGGACGAGTGATCGGGCATCCGTCTCCTCCCGGCTATAAATCCCGGCGCTCCTGCCGGCGCGCATCACCATGATGCGGTCGGACATGCCGAGAACTTCGTCGATTTCCGATGAGATCATCACGACGGTTCCGCCGGCTTCGGCGAAGTCGCAGATGATGCGATAGATTTCGCGCTTTGCGCCGACATCGACGCCGCGCGTCGGTTCGTCCAAAAGCAGCACCTTCGGATTGCGCAGGAACCACTTGCCGAGTACGACTTTCTGCTGATTGCCGCCCGAAAGGCCTGAAACCGGCATGGTGTCCTGCGCCGCCTTGATCTGGAATTGCTCCCGCATCCGGCGACTCGCCTCCACTTCGCCCGCCCGGTTCATCGCAAAGGCCGGGCTTAGCTCAGGCAGGCTTGCCATGCAGATGTTTGCCCGCACCGAGTCCGACAGATTGAGTCCGGTCTGCTTTCGGTCCTCAGTGACGAGTGCCAGCCCGTGCGCCATCGCTTCCGCAGGCTTCGTAATGGAAACCCCGGCGCCGTCGATCGTGATGCGGCCTGCCGAAGGCTTGTCGAGACCGAAAAGGCAATTGAAGATTTCCGTTCTCCCGGACCCCATGAGGCCGTAGATGCCGAAAATCTCACCTTTGCGGACGGAGAAAGAAATGTCCTCAATCTTGTTCGGGCAGGTGAGCGCAGCGACCTCCAGACCGACTTGCGCTGTCGGCGCGTTCGTCTTGACATATTCCTCAGCCAGCTCGCGCCCCACGATCATGCGGATGAGTTCGGGCCGCTCAATATCCGCCAGGGCGCCGCTACCCACATAGGCGCCGTCGCGAAAGACCGTATAGGAGTCGGCGATCTGGAAGATTTCCGACAGGCGGTGCGAGACATAGACGATGCCGCGCCCCTGCGCCTGCAGACGGCGGATGGCCGCAAACAGATGCTGCGCCTCCCGCTCGCCGATCGCCGAGGTCGGCTCATCCATGAAGATGACCTCGGCGTCGTGGCTGAGCGCCTTTGCGATCTCTACGAGCTGCATCTGAGCAACGGACAGGTTCATCATGTATTGCGTGGCGCGGATATCGAATTCGAGATCGTCCAAGAGCTTCTGTGCAGCGCGGTTCATGCTGCGAAAATCGATGCCACCAAAACGGGTCGACGGCTCGCGACCGAGATAGATGTTTTCCGCAACGCTCATGTGAGGAACAGGGCTGAGCTCCTGCTCGATGATGGCAATGCCTGAGGCCAGCGCATGGGCGGGACCAGCAAACTCCACTTCCTTGCCACGCCGACGGATGGAACCGGCGTCGCGGTTATGTATGCCCATCAGAATTTTGAGAAAGGTCGACTTGCCGGCACCGTTGCCGCCGCAGAGGGCGTGAACCGAGCCGGCGCGCAACTGAAAGCGACCCTCGCGCAAAGCGGCAACACCGCCAAAGGACTTCTTCAGCCCTTCCACCTCCAGCAAAAATTCCACCTGCTCTCCTCCGCAATGCACTCGGCAATCCTGATGACGGATGCCGATCGACGTCGCGGGCCTCTGCCTCGATGTCGATTTCTGACATTATTCAATTACCAGTCGACAAATGTCAAGCGACGGGTGATTACTAATATGCCCCCCATGGTCCGAGCTCAGATCGCCCCGCCGTAAAACAGGTGAAAGGCGACGATCTTCGGCATTCGCCGGACAGGCGAATGATCAAAGAAAATCGGTACGGTACGGTGATATTTTGCTTGGTACTTGACCGGATCACCCGTCGGAACTTCCGGTCGATCGAAAGCGCTAGTACATATTGGCGACTATTTGGACGCCTTGGCATGTGGCAATGATTCAGTGGAATTCGGGGCGGTACTGAGTCGAAGAATTTCACGGAGCCACATGGCGGACAGATGACTGCCTTGTGGCAGACTGAATGAAGAGAACTCGTCGCTAACCGCCAGAAAGCTGCGAGTTCTTTTCATGTCGTGCACCGCGCGACGGCCGAAAGGCTTTGTCTTCCAATTAGGAATCAGTCTGACAGAGCCGCACTTCTCAGCGCACCGGCGGCAAGTGTCGGCCCTTGGTCATGTCACCGGGTCCGGACACCGTCGACGGCCCATTCGCGGCAGATTTCCGGAGTAGAAAGAAGTCGTAGCGCAAGTCCGCGATTGTGACTTCCTCAACGCCGAAATTGCGACCCTCGACATAATCCATTGCTTTCCAACTAGATTTTCCGCTGACGGAACAAAGGTCCATAGCCCGCGTTCAACCGCAACACCTATCAACGCAGTCGGAGGTCTTATCATGGGTCGCGGTATTCTTCTTTGGCTTCTCGGCATCCCTCTGCCGATCGTCATCCTTCTTGTCCTCTTCATGCGATAGGAGGCGATGATGTCCGTCTCTATGAACCGGCCCGAAGCCTCAGTGGCTCCGGTCGAGTCCTCCAATTCCGCGATTTCCTGGGGTCCCATTATCGGCGGTGCGGTCGCGGCTACGGGGATCACTCTTATTCTGCTTTTGCTGGGCTCAGGCGTTGGCCTTACTATGGTGTCGCCTTGGTCAGCTCAGAGCGCGTCAGCAGGCTCGATCGGCATTACTGCAGCGATCTGGCTGGTGGTCGTGCAGTGGTTGTCGTCGGCGTTCGGCGGCTACCTCACGGGCCGGCTTCGCACAAAATGGGCTGCCGTCCATACCGATGAGGTCTTCTTTCGCGACACGGCTCATGGGTTTATGAGCTGGGCGCTGGCGACAATCTTCGTTGCTGGTTTTCTGGCGTCATCGCTCACATCGCTGGCAGGAGCCGGTGCACAGGCCGTCAGCACCGCCGCTACAACGGCGAGCGTCGCCGGAACGGCGGCTGCCGCTTCTTCCGGCGCGCCGGCCGTTGATCTCTCCACCTCGTATTTCACCGATGTGCTGCTTCGTCCCGAACAGAACCGCACCCGAGCTTCTGCCGACGAAAATGCTTCGGCTGCAGAGATTTCACGCATATTGCTCAATGGCGTGGCCCAAGGCGAGGTTTCTGACGACGACAAGAACTATCTTGCAACTGTCGTCGCATCGAGAACAGGCCTATCCGACGCAGATGCCAAGGCGCGTGTTGATGCCGTGCTTAAGCGGGTTGACGATGCCAAGGCGGCCGCACAAATAGCCGCGGATCAAGCGCGCAAGGCGGCAGTCACGACGACCTTGCTTGGCTCTCTGTCGCTGATCATTGGTGCGTTCATTGCCTCTGCGGCAGCCGCCCTTGGCGGACGGCAGCGTGATGAGGAAGAAGATCTCATCAGAACTCGACTGTAACATCGCCATTTTCAATATCGATCGGGATGCTTGGCTCTATCTAGGCAGAAATTGCAACATCTTCGTTGAAAAAGGCTTCAACGAACTATTTCAGATCAAATTATAATCGCCATTGTCTTAGAAGGATTGCTTTTCCGATGGAGAATCAACCGGTCAACCTTATCCTTGCCGCGCGCGCCGCCTTCAGCCAAGCAGCGGCGCTTGTTGTACAATACAGCTTCTCCATCCTCGGCGCCGTCATTCTTCTCATTGCCGGCTGGATTCTATCGGGAGTGTTCAGCCGGTGGGCTTATAAAGGCCTATCGAAAATACATGGGATCGATGAGACGCTTGCCCGTTTTTTCGAAAACGTCCTGCATTACAGTATTCTCATCTTTGTCTTTGTCGCTGTGCTGGCACAGTTCGGTATTCAGACGGCGTCGATCGTTGCTGCTCTCGGCGCTGCCGGCTTGGCAATCGGCTTGGCTTTGCAAGGCACGCTTCAAAACATCGCAGCCGGTATCATGCTTCTGGTGCTCAGACCGCTGCGTGTGGGTGAGTATATCCAGACCGCCAACGTCGAAGGGATCATTGTCGAGATAGGTTTGTTCGCAACCGAGATGAAAACAGCCGACGGCCTCTACCTGATGGCTCCCAATTCCACGCTCTGGAATACACCGATCACAAATCACAGCCGCGAAGTCAGCCGGCGTCAGCAACTGTCGGTCGCCGTCGGCAATGATGTCGACATCGACGCTGTGACGCAGACGCTCCTCGAGCTTGTAAAGTCGGACGAACGTGTGCGAAAAGATCCGCCGCCCCACGTCTATTCGGACGATCTTACCGCCGACAAGACGGTATTGGTGATCGAATATTGGGCAAAAACGAGGGAATGGTCGGAGACGCGCCACGCCACGATCGAGCGGCTGAGACGAGGCCTTGCTGCCAAAGGCATCATGCTCAAGTAAATCACTGAGTGCGTTTGCATGAGGTCATGACATGCCGCTGCAGGAATTTTGAATCGAAGCGCAAAAGGTAGGCGCGACCACGGAACATACTCCCCTTACGTCGATTGATAAGCGAATAGGAGATGAGCCATGGCAGATAACATACCAACCAGTTCGCGAACAACCGATGAGTCACAAGCGGCAAAGCCAGAAACGCGAGACCTCGAAAAGGAAATCAGAGAACGGGCATATGCCATCTGGGAAAACGAAGGCAGACAAGAAGGTCGAGATCTCGAGCATTGGGAACGTGCAAAAAGACAGATCAGCGGTGAGTTCCACTTTGAGGAAACCGAGATCGAGGGCGACGATGAGCCAAAGTACGATGCGCTGAGGGAAGCAGTCGGCGAACATACCGGTTCATTTCCGGCAAAAAGCGATCTTGAATACGCGGGAGCAACCGTTGAGCGGCGACACCGCCGCAATCATCTTTAGCTCGATCGCAGCTTCATAGCTCGTTCATCGGATGCGGCAGCGGCGGAAACTAATCTGTTTCGTCCATGAGCTTTTGCCTCGAGCAAGGCCGCATCGGCTCGCTGTAAGAGTGTGGCTACCGACCCGGCGATTGGTGATGATGCGATTCCTATCGAAATGGAAACCGCGCCGAGGACACGCCCGCGATAGGCCAAGGGCGTTGCGAAGACAATCGACCGGAGCTGTTCGCCCAACTGAAGGCCCACTTCTTCATTGGCTCCGGGCAACAGCACTGTGAACTCCTCGCCCCCGAAGCGATAGGCTATTCCGGCATTGCCCACTGTGTCGAGCATGATCTGGGCCACGTATCGCATGACTTCATCGCCTGCGTCGTGCCCGTGTTCGTCGTTGAAGCGCTTGAAGTGATCGATGTCGATCATCATGCAGACAAGGGGCTTGTTCGCTTCTTCTCTCGAATAGAGGTTTAAGGCCTGATCCAGCGAGCGCCGGTTGAAAAGGCCGGTCAACGCGTCGCGGACCGCAAGATTCGTAAGCTTGTCGCGCAGCTGCAGATTGGCCATCGCAAGGCCGACATTCTCGGCGATGAGCTCGAGGTAGAGACGCGATGTCTCGGAGGCTGCCTCTGATTGATCGCGTTCTTCGAGATAAAGCAGACCAATCGCATCGCCTTGAGCGGTCAGCGGCACGCACAAGCCCGCGACTTCCTGTACATCGAGATGCTGGCAGGCAATATCGTGATGGGTCGCATCACTGACGTGCGGTCGTCCGCGGCGAAGGCCCCAGCACGCGCTTGCAGGAAAGAATAGCTCAGAACGACGCGGATCGAGCCAGCTACTGAAGCGCGTCAGCATCGTCCGGCTCTCGTTCATAACATAGAGGTGGCCGGAAAAATGCGGAAAGATCTGCGGCACAAACAGTGCTACAACCGCAGCCAGCTCATGTTGGGCCTGACAGGCTTGCAGCCTATGCATCATCTGCAGGATCAAATCTTTCGTCTGCTGATCTCGCCGTCGCTCGGCATCGAGCCGCTCACGTTCGATCCCGTTTTCCCGGAAAATATGGATCGCTTCATTCATCTCGCCGATTTCGTCGCGCCGGCGATCGAGTGGGACCTCGACTTCATAATCCTGCTTTGCAAGCCGCTTTACGATCCCGGTCATGCGCATAAGCGGTACGGCGACGCGGCGCTTCAGCACAAAATAGAGGACGCCCAGGAAAACCGCGGCGGTGAGAGCCAGCAGCGTCTTTGCGGTTGAACCCCAAAAATCGCTGCGCGACTGCGCGTCGTTCATCGCAGTTTCCGTACGCGCCGCAGTGGATTCCCGAAAGCGTGCAACCGCGTCGAGGAGAGCCGTCTGAAGGCGCTCATGATCCGGCCCGAATAGGGTTTGCCGGGCCCCCTGTTGATCGCCGCTGCGATAGGCCGCCACTGCCGCCTCTTCGACTCTGTCCAAAGCTTCGGCATCGGCTTGAATTTCGTCAAGCGCTGCCAATTCAGAGGCAGACGCGCCGAGCGTGCGGACCTTCCCGATCGCGGTTTCGCGCCGGCGTTCTTCTCCTTCCTTGCCCTGGAAATTTTGAAGATGCCGGTCTTCGCCCCTCATCACATAGAGACGCGCTTCGTCCGTCGTTTCTTCCGCCCCAAGGGCAAGTTCCTCCCCCAGATCATCAAGCGCCAGATGCTCCTGAACAGCTATCCTCTCCTGAGTGGCGCTATATGCCGAAAGGATGAAGGCGGCACCCGACAAAACAGTCAGAAGCACCGTGATGCCATACGCCCAGTTTGTAATTGTGCTTATTCGCATATTCGGAAAATAGGCTTTCCTGATTTAGAGACAATTAACGGTTAGGAGCGGGTGAGGCCAGTCTCCCCATCAACGCGTGGCCTCATCCGAAAGCCTCGTTTCGCAGCAAGCCGGAATCGCAAACAGTTTCGGCCCGACGCCTAGAGCTGCCGGATTCTTCTCGGCCATGTCCCCACACAATGCCATTCTTCAGGATGATTTGCCGACCGCCTCCGCATATTCGGCAAATGTCCTGGTTTTCCCTTGACCCGAGTCCTCATTGGCGAGGAGCAGCAGGCGGATGGGAAAGAGCATCGCCTTTTGGTTGGCTTCTGAAAGGCCGCGGGCTTCGCAGTTGACGCCGTGCTGTGCACGGTCCAAAGCCTGCTGCATCTCGCCACGAGAAACGATGCCGCTGTCGACAAGAAGGGCATTGATTGAAGCAATCGCAGTGACGAGACCTTCGAGTTGGAGGTTGGCGGTGTTCAAAGTTCGACTCCTTCGCCGATGATTTCCACGGTAGCGGCCGCGCCATTTGACGCGATAGCTGTGTTGGTGAATTGCATGGTGTCCTCCGATGAAAGATGGCTATAAACGGCAGATTGTTCATGAAGTTCCCGGCGCCTGCCGTGGCGGCCGTTCGACGGCTATCAACGGTGTTGCCACGATGATGACCGATTTGCGTGGTGTTCCCTTCTCTTCGGGCAATGGGACCACTTACGTATGGAATGGATCAATCGCTACATCGATCAACCGCTGCTTGATGGCGCGGCCAATTGGCTTCGAACCTGGCATCTTTATTCCGGACAGCCCCCGGAGCGCCTCGAGCCGACCTGGCATCTCGCTGTGCTCTCGGTTCTTTTAATTGCCGCTCAATATTTTCTCCACGGCTCCGGGCTGCTGCTCAGCGCTTCAGCTCTCATCATGCTCGCGCTTCCTTCCGTATGGAAACTCCTTTTCTCAATGAGAAAGACGGATACATATGGCCGACGAGAATATACCGTACTCCGGACATATGCATTCGCAAGACGGGAGACAGAATGGTCAGTGAGAATGACCGTCTTGTTCGTGTCCGCCGGTCTTCCGTTCTTCGCCGGATCCGATGACTCGACGGGCGCGTATTTTTTGTTCGGAGCAAGCATCTGGTTCGTACTGACGGCGCCTGTCAAATTCTACCTTCAGGCAGCGGAACCGCCGGAACCCAATGAAGGCGATAGATCATTCCAACGTGCCGTCGAATTTGGATAGCCTGCGAATAGTTGCCGTCAAACCTGTTTATCGCCGGCATCCATATGCCCGGCTTGAAAGATCAATGCCATAGCCAGGCTCAAACCGCCAGGTTGGCGCAGGCATGACGGCTGGAACCAATACCGATGAGCTCCGTTATCTCCCACATAATTCGAAAGGAGACCACGATGCTCTACTATGCTCTGGTGTTTTTTGTTGTGGCGCTGATTGCCGGTGTTCTCGGATTTGGGGGCATCGCGGGCGCTTCTGCGTCGATCGCGCAATTTCTGTTCTTCCTTTTCTTGGTCTTGTTCATCGTCTCGCTGGTAATGCGGGTCGTGCGGCGACCATAAAAGTAGGAATGAAGTAGCGTCTCTAACAACGACCCGGCTAAGGGACTGCAGTCCCGCCATGAAATCATTGTGCAACGTTCAGTTCTTTAGCCGGGTTTTCCCAAATGTGCTGGAACTTTCCCACCTCCTACCGGTCTTGAAGGCGGGCGGCAGGGGCGCGCCATCACGTCCCATGAACCAAGCAGCGACGCCTGACCTGCCGCTTGCGTGCCCAGCTTTGCGGCGGGCCCAAAGAATAGCGGACACGAAGTCCTAGACTTTCCGATGATCGCTTCGGACGGCAGAAGGCTCCCTCTCAGACAAAAAAAGCCCTATCCGGTGATGGATAGGGCGAATGATAATCCAGCTGTCGGGCGCGGGCACGTCCGACGGTTGATTTAGAACATATTATTATGACAACTTCTATACGTCGTTTGACTTACCTGATTGGATGGAAGCACCTGACGGCAGATTTTCGCAAGTCCATCTGGCCTGTTATCGACGCCGTCGATGCGCTTCCCCTCGCCTCGTCATCAGACGCAACTTTTCGCCATTCGCGGCAGTTTTCTTTTCCGAACAAAGCTAGCCAAGCTGCGTTATCTCTTTATGAGCAACCGAGATAACGAGGAGAAAATCATGGATTGGAACAGAGTTGAAGGAAATTGGAAGCAGTTGAAAGGAAAGGTAAAAGAGCAGTGGGGCAAGCTCACCGATGACGACCTTGATCAGATCGACGGTCGCCTAGACCAGCTCGAGGGCAAGATTCAGGAACGCTATGGTTTGGAAAGAGACCGTGCGCGGCGTGACATTGATGACTGGTACGGTCGACAGACTTGGCACTAAACACACTTGGCACTAACAAGTCGCATTACCCCAATTGCCCCGCTCCGGCGGGGCATTTTTTTCGATCCCTGGCGCTCGCTTCCAAGCCCCGCGATAACACTTCTGTGATACTCACGATGGCCAGGTTGACTCGCAATATGCGCGTCCTAAGCTTCACTTCGGAAATATTATTGAGGTGTCGCCATGACTTATTTCGAGGAGACGCGAAGAATAGCGTGCGAAAATGCCGCCGGGCGCCGCATCGTCATTATCGAACAATTAAAATGGCCCAAGTTTACCTTCTCGGATCGGCCGGGCGGTCCCGTGTTCGACTACATGACGGAAGACGGTCAGATCGCCAACAAGCTGGACGACGAGAATTTCCTTTTGCTTCTCACAGACGAAGTTTTCCATCGGGCATAGCGGAATAGGCAATACGCTGCAGCGAAGTCGCAAGCTTCGCACATCCCTCATACAAGATACTCCTAATGCGCCGTCCAAATCGGCGCAAATAAAGAAGGGGGATATAGTGATGGGCTACGACTGGGATGGCGTGAAATCGCGCCGCATGCGGGTATTGAAGCTTGGTATATCGCTGTTCATCTTTGCCATGACCCTGGTGGGACCGACAATGTTTTTCCTGCATTTTCGCTGAGGTTGCCGCTTCCACCTGAATGGCCGACCCAAAACGACACGTTGCTTCGGTCGATATTGCTATTTTGGTTAGCCATCCCGAGAATGGGTCGACGAAGACGCCGACCCAATGACATTTGATGTCCCGACGCCTACATCAGGGGTTTAGGTGTGAGGGAGAACGAGCAGGTTCTCTCTGCCGTTCCTCATCGCGATCCGCGCTTTCTCGCGAACAAGCCCTCCTAGGTCGATATCGGGGTCACGCTCCGGATCGAGACCATCCCAATCCAGTGCCACCTGCAACAGCGCCATATTCGTCAGGTGGACAAGGTTGCGAAGCTGTAGCGCTTCGGCTGCCTCCTTCGCTGTGGAAATCAGCCGGAACATTCTGACAAATTCACGCACTCTCAGACTATCGTCGTCGGGCATGGGCGCCTCCTAATTCCAGACACGAAGGTCAGGTTTCTCATGCCGCCATCTCCAACAGTCGGGTCGCAACGGATCGTATGGGTTTGGGCCGAACGTAGAGCGGAGCCGACACGTCGAGCATGTGCCGCATGTTCGCGAGGACGCGCTGCGAGACCTCGAATGCACCACAGCAAACAGGATACCTCCCATATCCGTCGCAACGGCCAAGTTCATCAACTTCAGCACCTGCCCGCTTGTACACTCGCTTGAGATAGGGTTCGTAGTTGGAAATCATGGTGTGAATGCCATGATCGAGCGCGCATTCACACAGTGCGAGCAACAACAGACTGAATGCCCGGCCAGCATCGATGTCGGGAAATTCACTTGCGATGGCAGCTTCATCGATGCACATGCGCGTCCCTTCCCAGATCCCCGGGGCAACGAGGTCAGTTGCTGCTGGAAACGTTTCTCTGAAGACGTCGTAGAGAAGCGTCGGCCCTGTCGTGGGCATTAGCCGTATCCCGCCATAGAACCGCATCCGGCGCTCGTCGCACCAAACAAGATAGGCAGGGCCGAGCGCGTCATAGCTATCGCGTTCGTAGGGTCCGATAACGGTTACGTCCCAGCCGAGCGTATCCGCAAAGATCGTCTTGCGAAGGCGGAACATCTGATCGAGGATGCTCGCATATTTATGATATTCATGTGCTTGAATAACTATGAACATTTTCGCCTCCAACAGTTTCTGTCGCAAGGCAAGGATGAGCCGGAAAACCGCAATTGCAAATTCCCGCAAATGGAGCCCCTCATTTGAGGGGATATGTCAGGGGAGTGATGATGCGGAGCTGAACGGCCTTCGTTGTGGCAGCCGAGAGGGTGGCGCAACCCAGCTTGAACCGCGCCGTCTTTAGATAATCCCGCGTCGTATGTTCGGAGATGTCAAGGATCAGCGCGATGTCCTTATAGTCCTTGCCAAGTGCTGTCCAGTGCAGGCACTCGATTTCCCTTGGGCTCAAGGATGGTACTGGATCATGCTCGCCATAAAGTTCCAGCACAGCTTTGCCGTGGATGAGATGCGCGAGTTCTGTCCATTCCTCTCGGCAACTTGTGACCAACTCTTGCCAACTATCAACCGGCAAACCAGAGTTGATTGAAAGCAACGACCGACGTCTAGCCTTGTCAGCGACGGGAATGGAATAACCATTGCCGCCGAGACCATGTTTCTGAGCGTCGACCAATAGCGCATAGGCCTCCGGCGTGGGTTCCACCTCGCTCCAGTCGAACGGAAGTTGACGAAGAAAGCCTTCCCTAACAACGGGATCAATCTTGACGTAGCCATTGAGAAGATATCGAGAGACCCAGGCATCAGGATAGGTGGTGCGAACAAATGGCGCGTCGATCGTATCCATGATGGTCTGCGCGAGATGGTAAGTCACGTAGTCGACATCGTATGCCGCCTGCAGAGACCGAATGGCGGTGTCGACTTTGGACGCCGTTTTGATCTCGTTGAAGACGTGCTCGAATCTTGGGTTGTCGGAAGTTCCCCGCATGACTCATGACCCAGCTGCGCTAACATCCTACCGCGAGATTGGTTCTACAAACAAGGGGATCTCCCCACATATGAGGGGAATGACGTCGGCAAAGGTGGTCCGCTATCCTGATGTCAGGAGACCGATATGGGCCAAGCGGACGAAGCCGAGCAGGCGGTGGGCCACGCCGCCAATGGACTAAAAACGAGCTGGCACGATATGGCCGGCTCGGAAGCGTTGATACGGGCACTGATCGCCGAACGAAGCCAACGAACAAACGAGGCGTTGTTCTGGATTCGGGTCTATCGTGCTCTGTCCTCCGAGGCCATCGACACAATCCCCCCTTTTTTACGATGAAAGCTGCCAGGGCTCCGGACATGACTTGCAAGCCGAGCGGCACCGCCCGCGACACGACGCGCAGCGCGACCTTCAGGAAACATGCTGGCGGCCCGCCGTGAGTTCGCCCCCTTCCCGTCAAGTCGCTTGGTCGCTTTCAACCGATCCTGAACGTTAAGTCACACGGTTGCTGCCTGCGAGGCTCAAGCGCCGGCAAATTTGGCGTTGCTGTTGACGTCCTGCACGATAGTCGGTTCCCGCTGTGCATCTCTAACCCTCAAATGTCGGGGGGCACGAGACCTCACGGATGCATCGTCGGCCACTCGCTGGCGAACCAATCCCATCACACGGAAATTGAGGCGAGTTTGCTCGACCTGCAGCAAAAAGGCCGAATAGCCTTTTCTGGGAAAAATGCATGAAAACGCATAATAATCAAATTATTAGCAAAGTGCGCCCAAAAGTGTAGAGAGGTATTCTCGTTTGACACGGCAGAAGGACTGAATTCTGTGCGACTTTCACGACGCGAAGCAAAGTGTCACAAATTATGTGATCTTGTTAGTTTACGCTGTTATGAATTTTGGTGGGATGCTATGAGCCTTCCATGAAGTTTTCGGGACGTTCCTGCGACCTCAGAGCCACGCTCCGATGCAACCGAAATGACATCCCGACAGTATCAAATGATCGCAATCGCTCGCGATGGCAAAGGGAGAGCTTGAATGGCACGCATCACGTTGAGGCAGTTGCTCGATGACGCCGCAGAACATGGCTACGGCGTACCCGCTTTCAATATCAACAACATGGAACAGGCACTCGCCATCATGGAGGCCGCCGATGCCGTCAACGCGCCCGTCATCATGCAGGCATCACGCGGCGCCAGAGCCTACGCCAACGACATCATGCTGAAGCACATGATGGATGCCGTCGCTGAGATCTACCCTCACATCCCGCTTTGCGTCCACCTGGATCACGGCAACGACCCGTCCAGTTGCATGACAGCCATTCAAGCCGGCTTCACTTCGGTAATGATGGACGGTTCGCTGAAGGCCGACGCCAAGACGCCGGCCGATTGGGAATACAATGTCGGCGTGACAAAGACGGTCACCGATATGGCGCATCTCGGCGGCATCTCGGTGGAAGGTGAACTCGGCGTGCTCGGCTCGCTGGAGACCGGCATGGGTGAGGCCGAGGACGGTCATGGCGCCGAAGGCAAGCTCTCGCACGACCAGCTTCTCACCAACCCCGACGAGGCGGTCAAGTTCGTGCGGGAAACGAAGGTCGATGCCCTGGCGATCGCCATGGGCACCTCGCACGGCGCCTACAAGTTCTCCCGCAAGCCCGACGGCAAGGTGCTGGCGATGAATGTGATCGAAGAAATCCATCGCAAATTGCCGAATACCCATCTCGTGATGCACGGCTCGTCCTCGGTTCCGGAAGAACTCCAGGAGATCATCAACAGGTACGGCGGCCAGATGAAGCCCACTTGGGGCGTGCCGGTCGAAGAGATCCAGCGTGGCATCAAGAACGGTGTGCGCAAGATCAACATCGATACCGATGGCCGCATGGCCATGACCGGCCAGATTCGCCGCGTGTTGCAGGAAGACCCAAGCGAATTCGACCCACGCAAATATATGAAGCCCGCCATGGCGGCGTTGACGAAGCTTTGCAAGGAGCGGTTCGAGCAGTTTGGAACAGCGGGCCATGCTGCCCGTATTCGGCCGCTCCCCGTCACCGAGATGGCCAAGCGCTACAAGTCCGGCGCGCTCGACCCGGTCTTCTCCTAAAGTCGTTCCAGGAAAACCGCTGAGCGGTTTTCCGTCCGGAATTGTTCAAAACAAAAAGATACAGTTGCTCGGCGAACCCTTTGAACGCCGAGCTGGTCCACAGGATGGCACCTCAGCCGGAAGCCGGGCCTGCAGTCGTTCTGGCTTCCGAGAACAGATGCGTCGCGGCGCCATCCAGCCGCCGGCCGTGAAATTTTGACATGATAGCGGTGACGTCTTCGATCTCGGCTGCGAGCCTTTGTTCCGTCCATCCAAGCGCTTCGGCAGCAATTGCACCGATGTCGCGCAACCCTTGCATGGTCAGCGCGCCTTCAATCGCAAGCGTTGTCCGCCGGAACACCACGTCCGACAGGTGGATGACGAGTTCTTGCCGCACGATCCAGTCGATCTCGAGAGCACTGTAATGCGGAGCCCCGGCGAGGCGCACGGCATCGGTGTGAGCCGATGGATAGTCGAGGATCGCTGTGGCGGTGGTGCCGTAGCGGCTCAAGAGCTGGTCGATCCGGCCCGGCGCTGCACCGGTTCGCTTCGCAACAGCGCGCACCCATTCCCCGCGCGCCGTCGAATTCGCCGGGAAATCGTGTCCGCCGCCGATTGCAAGATGTTTTGTGGATTGGCTCCGAGTGCGGCTCAGTCGCTGAAGGACAAGATCTGCAACCTCCTCGGCAAAGCCGCGGAAGGTCGTCCACTTGCCCCCCACGAGCGAGACGATCGCAAACGGACGATCGGCCTGCGGTTCGATCACCGGAGCGGAATGGTCGCGGCTGATCAGTCCCGGCGATGACGCGTCCGAAGCCGGTAGAGGGCGAATGCCGCTATAGCTATAGAGCACCTGGTCCCGCCCGAAGCGAAGACCCGGCAACAACGATTGGACGCTCTCAAGGAAATAGTCGATCTCCGGCTCTTCACACCGGACGTTGTCCGGGTCGTCGCTGGGAATATCCGTCGATCCGACCAAAGCAAGACCGAGATAGCTATAGACGAGGCAAATACGGCCGTCGTCCGCTTCGAAGTAGATCATATGGCCGTTCAGTCCGCGCACGAGCTCAGGGTGATCGAGCAGGATATGCGAGCCCTTCGTGCCACCGATCAGGTGTGAGGGGGCGCCGAGCGCGTCGTTGACGCGGTCGATCCAAGGGCCGGCGGCATTGACGACAAGCTTCGGAGCAACCGAAAATGTTGTGCCGTCGGCGCGGCTGAAGCTGAGCCTCCCCTCGGCCGATGACGTCAGCGTGGTGAAGTTCGCCGCCAGCGAGTTCTTGTTGGCTTGAAGCCCATCCATGACCAGCTCGTAAACGAGCCGTTCCGGCCGGCTGATCTTGGCATCGTAGTAGATGCCGCCCGCGACGATATCAGGGGTGACATACGGCATTTCCTTGAGCGCGCGCTTCTTCAATATGAACCGGTGGCGCGGCATGACCCGGTTACGCGACCCGAAAAAGTCATAGAGCGCAAGCCCGATCTTGATGAGAACGGCGCCGCGGCTACGGGGCGCTGTCGTCGAGCCCGTCAGTGTGCGTAATGCCGCCCATATGCCTCGCGTCCACGAGAAAATCGGGATGAAGGTCGGCAGTGCCTCGACGCAGTGCGGCGCGTTCTGAAGGAGGAGATTGCGTTCCAGCGTTGATTGGGCAACCAGGCCGAACTCACCCGTCTCCAGATATTTCAGACCGCCGTGAATGAGGCGCGACGGCGCGGCGCTCGTTCCCGATCCGAAATCGGCCTTGTCGACGATGAGACAGTTGATCCCCTGGGCAGCAAGATCACGAAATAGCCCAGCGCCGTTCACACCGGCACCGAGAATGACGACGTCTATGTCCTTGTCCGGCAATGTCGCAAAGCGTTGTTTCAGATCGGCGGCGATATCGGTCATACCATTGTTTCCTACTGAACTACCGTCAGCGCGATCTGCCCGCGCGGCGGTCATTTGTCCTAGTCTCGCGATTCAGCGGACGCGAGGCGGCCGATCTTCGGCCAGATTGGCGTCATCGCCTCGGCGATCTCACGAAACAGATCGTATCTCTCGCGATAGTGCATGCTGCGGGATGCGTCTGGATGGCAGGTTCTGGCGATCTTGCCGACATCGCGGGGATCGCTCTGCGGATCGGCATAGAGACCGATGCCCGCACCTGCGCAAAGAGCCGCGCCCCAGGCCGCTGCCTCGTCTGTCTCCGTCACCGTCACCGGAATGCCAAGGACGTCGGCGAACATCTGGACGACGGTCGGATTGCGGGAAACGCCGCCGGCAAGCCGCGCCTCCCCAAAAGCGAAACCATCACGCAGCGCATCGACATGGATCTTGTGGTTGAAGGCAATTCCCTCAAGGACCGCCCGCAGCATGTCACCGCGATCATGCCAGCCACCCAGGCCGAAGAAGCCAGCGCTTGCAGAAGCGCCATAGGGCGAGCCGAACAGATAAGGGTGAAAAAGCGCTGTCGAGGGACGCGCGAACGCAGCGTCTATCTCGTGCGCCAGCAGCGCATGGATCGACCCACCAGACGCCTCGCTGCTTGCGCGTTCGCTGGCGCAAAGCCGGTCAAGGAACCAATCGTAGTTCGCCGTCGAAGCAGGAGAAATCGACATATTGTTCCACTGACCGGGCGCAATGGCATTGCGGCAGAACCAGCGTCTGTCGACGCGCGGCTCAGAAGACAAGGTTTCGTTGATCGAGTATGTGCCGGCAATCACCGCAACCACGCCTGAGGCGTAGCCACCCGCACCGAGAGCCGATGCGGTGACGTCGTGCAGGCCGGCCACGACGGGTGTTCCCTCGGCAAGGCCCGTGCGTGCAGCGGCCGCCCGCGTCACATGGCCGACGATCTCGTCGGAACGCGAGGCCGGCGGCAAGGCATCGGTCAGCGCTTCCAGCCCGAAGAGCCCGAGCGCATCCTGCGAATAATCCTGGCTTTGGACATTGGTGAAGGAGGTGCTTGCCTCCGTCCGATCAGTGCCGATGACCTCGGTCAGGCAGAAGCGCAGCCAGTCCTTGCAGCTCATGATATGGCCGATCTCCGCAAAGCGGGCCGGCTCCTTCTCCATGATCCAGGCAAGCAGCGCCGATGGCGCCGAGACATGCGGCAATTGCCCGGTAAGCTCTATCGCTTCATCTGCAACCGGACTTTCGAGCCAGCGATCGACGACGGCTCCCGCCCGGCTGTCCAGCGACAGGATCGCACGCCCCAACGGCCTGCGAGACCGATCGAGCATATAGATGCCGTCGCCGTGCGCGGTTGCCGCAACCGCCTGGATATCGGACGCCGGGCGCTTGCTGAGGCTGACCGCTTCGGCGATCGCGTCCGCCGTCGCCGTCCAGAGCTCATCCATGTCCCGTTCGATGTGCCGGGCCTTCGGTATGAACTGCGTGACGCGCCGACGCGCCACCGCAATAGGCGTTCCGTCGATATCGAAGATGACGGCCTTGGTGACCGTCAGACCGCTATCAATTCCGAGCAGACTCGGCATTCTCATTACTCCGGATAGTGAAAAGGCCGCAGGCATGATCCGGGCGGCGAATGGCTGGCCGCTCTCTGGCCCCGCCCGTCATCGCCACCCTCATGATCGGCCCCCATCGCCCTTGGCGATGACGACATTGATATCTTTGGACCGCATACGATCGATGTGGACGGACGGCGTCTTGTCATCGACAACCACTGCGTCAAACTCGCTGAGTGCGGCGAAACTGTGCAACGCGCGCCGCTCGAATTTCGTGTGGTCGGCAAGAAGGATGCGCTTGACGGCGCTGTCGAACATCGCCCGTTTCGTGTCAACTATTTCCGGCGACTGATGGAAGACAATGTCGTCGGTGATCGCCGACATCGAAATGAAGGCGGTATCGGCCCGCAGCCGGGTGATTTCGTTGATCGTCATACGGCCCATGAACGCGTTGCACCAACTGTAGTACTGGCCGCCGAGGGCCAGAAGCGTCACGTCATGCATCCCCTTGAGCGTGTTCATGAGGGTCAGCGAATTGGTGATCACCGTCAGCGGGACCTTGGCGGAGAGATGGGCGGCCATTTGCAGCACGGTGGTGGAATCATCGAAGAAGATCGCCTGGCCTGGCTCTACGAACCGCATCGCCGCAGCGGCAATCACTTTCTTTTCGGCCGCCTGCCGATTTGAACGGTAGACGTCGCTCGATTCGATAAGGCTGGTTGCGGCGGCCGTGACGATGCCGCGCGTCTTGCGGAAAAGGCCGCGGCTTACAAGCTCGTCAACATCCCGGTGAGCGGTCATCAGACTGATGCCGAACCTATCGGTCAGGTCCTCGATACGCATAGAGCCTTCCGTCATGACCGCCTCGGCAATCATCTGCCGGCGAACGAGCTGGCGGGTGTGCCGGCTGTCACTTGGCAATTCGTCCAAGAGGGATGCCCCTACGCCTGTCTTCTGTGTCACTTGAGCCTCTGCCGCTGAATCTCGTCGATGTCAGTTTCGTACAGCGAATGCAGTGCGAAGGCAAAAAGAGGAGATAGAACAACCCTTTGCATTGCGCATGTCTTGGCCGCCTTCTGCGAACTTCCAGCGGCTGAATGAAGAGGCGCCGCTGCCGGCGCCCCTTGTTGTCATCACTGCGACAGGACGAACGGAGCCGTGTACTTGTCCACATTGTCCTTGGTGATCAGGATGCAATCGAAGAGCTGCTTTTCGCTCTTGGCACCCGTGCTACCCGTCTTGATGACGTTGTCGGCCTGCTTGACAGCTTCGGCGGAGAACGTCGCGACCGGCTGCAGCACCGTGTACTGCAGTTCGCCGGCCTTGATCGCGGCAACCGCGTCCGGCGAACCGTCGAAGCCGCCGACCTTGATCTTGGCAAGCTTGCCTGCTTCCTTCAGCGCGGCAATCGCGCCGAGCGCCATTTCATCGTTACCGGAAATGACGCCGATAATGTCGGGATTGGCCTGCAGCATGGACTGCATCTTGTCGTGGCCCTGGGTACGATCCCAATTGGCAACTTCCTTTGCGACCTTCTGGAGGTCCGGATACTGCGTCAGCACCGTTTCGTAACCGTTGGAACGGGTTGCGGCATTGTTATCGGACGGAGCGCCGAGCAACTCGGCGTATTTGCCCTTGTCGCCGACGCTTTCGACCCACTGCTGGGCGCCGAGCGCAGCACCCTGCGCATTGTTGGAGACGAGCTGAGCCTTAGCGAGACCTTCCTGGTTGATTTCAGCGTTGACCAGGACGACCGGTATGCCGGCAGCCACAGCCTTCTTCACAGCGCCGACCGAGCCGTCAGCATTCGCCGGGTCGAGGATGATGGCGACGGACTTGTTGGTGATTGCGGTGTCGATCAGATTGCTTTCAGTATTGGTATCGCCTTTGTGGGCACTGACAGTTGCCGTGTAACCCAGCTTCTCTGCCGTTGCCTTGGCGATATTGCCTTCCGTCAGCCAGTACGGGTTGGCTGGATCATTGACGATGATCGTCATCTGGCCGCCGGCGGCCCATGCGGCTCCGGTCAGAAGCGGCGCCACCGCGACAGCCGCCATAACAATGCGCAAACCTTTTTTAAACATTAGTCTCTCTCCCATTTGATGAGCTCAGATAATGCCGGCGAACCGGCGGTGCTTTCCGCAATCGGCGGGCTGTTCGAAGCAGGTCTGCCGTCGCGGACAAGTTCAGTTGCGATCGTCAGGCCGACTTGGTCCGACGTCCGTATTGGATGCTGTTCATGAGGACGGCGAGCACGATGACTGCACCGGTAAAGACGGTCTGCCAGTAGGCGGACACGCCGATGATGACGAGACCGTCCGACAGGAAGCCGATGACGAAGGCGCCGAGCATCGTACCGCGAACGGTGCCGCGGCCGCCGGTCAGCGCCGCTCCGCCGATCACGACTGCTGCGATTGCCGTCAATTCATAGGTCGTGCCCGCCGTTGGGCCGGCCGAGGTGAGCTGCGACGACAGGACCAGGCCGGCAATGGCGGCGCAGACGCCGGAAAGAACGTAGACGATGATCTTCACCCGCTTGACCGGCACGCCCGACAGGTCGGCCGCGCGTTCGTTGCCGCCGGAAGCATAGAGCCAGCGACCGAAAGCGGTGCGGCTGAGAACGATGCCGCAGATGATGGCCAGCGCCGCCAATACGATGACGCCGATCGGAATGCCTGCCAGGCGGTTGAAGCCGAGCCAGTCAAAGCCGGTATTGCCGAGTTCCGGACGGCCGCCGAGATTGTTGTAGGTGAGACCGTTGGTCATCAGCAGCGCGACGCCGCGTGCAACATAGAGAACGCCAAGCGACGCCACGAAGGCCGGTACGCGCAGATAAGCGATCAGTATGCCGTTCACCGCTCCGACGACCGCGCCAAGCGCGCAGGTGATCACGACGACCGCCCAGACGGGCGGATACAGGATGACGCCGAAACTCGACAGCGTCACGCCTTGCATCAGGAAACCGGCGATACAACCCGCAAGCCCCAGCGTCGAGCCAACGGAAAGGTCGATGCCACCATTCAGGATCACCAGAAGCATGCCGATCGCCAGAATGCCGAAAATCGCGACATGCGAGGCCATGATCAGGAAGTTGTTCAGCGTGAAGTAATAGGGCGACAGAAAGGAAAAGACTGCGATGATGACGATCAGCGCGAAGAACGCGCGGCCTTCGAGGATCAACCGGATAAGATTGGTGTTCCGCTTCTGCCCGTTCGCAACCGCTTTCTTTTCAGTGATATTCGTGACTGACATAATCAGTGCTCCATAATTGCCGGCTAGTGCGCGACCACTGCTTCGCCCGAGGCGGCCATGATTTTCTCTTTAGTGACGTCGGGACCGAATTCGGCGGATATCCTGCCTCGGTGCATGACGATGATGCGGTGGGCAATGCTGAGGCATTCGCCGACTTCCGAGGTCGAATAGATCACCGCCAGACCGTGTTTGGCGCGTTCGGCCAGAAGCTTGAATACTTCCGCCTTTGCACCGACGTCGATGCCTCGGCTCGGTTCGTCGAGCAGCATGACCTTGGGCTCGGTCGCCAGCATCTTGCCGATCACGACCTTCTGCTGGTTGCCGCCCGAAAGTGAGCCAATCGTCGCGTCGCCGCCGTCCGTCTTGATATGAACCTTGCGGATGGAATCGTTTACCAGCTCCCGTTCGCGCCCGCCTGAAGTGAGCAATCCTTTCGTGAACGCGGCGATGCTGGCGAGCGAAAGGTTGGAGCCGACCGTCATCGTCTGGACAAGGCCATCACGCTGGCGGTCTTCAGGCACCAGTACCAAGCCGTTGGCGATGCGTCCGGCGATGTTGAGATTGGCGACATCGCGGCCTTCGAGGAGAACCCTGCCGCCACTCGATCGAAGGCGTCCCGCGACGCATTCGAGCAGCTCGGTACGCCCCGCGCCCATCAAACCGTATATGCAGACGATCTCGCCGGCGCGGACCTGCAGCGAAAGACGATCCACCGCCTTATAGGCTGCGCCGGAAGGGCCTGGAACCGTCAAATCCTCGAGCGCAAGTGCTACGTCACCGATCTTGTGGCCGGTCGGCGGACTTCCGAGATCGAAGTTTTCACCGACCATGTTGCGAACGATCCATTCGAGATCGATGTCCTTGCGATCGGCATAAGCTGTCATGTTGCCGTCGCGCAGCACGACGGCATGGTGGGTGATCTGAAGCGCCTCTTCGAGATGGTGCGAGATATAGACGATGGAGACGCCCCGGCTCGTCAGATCGCGAATGACCTTGAAGAGAACCTCCACCTCGCTGGCGCTGAGCGCCGAGGTGGGCTCGTCCATAATGAGGATACGCGAATTGACCGACAGAGCGCGCGCGATCTCGACGATCTGCTGCTGGCCGAGGCGCAGATCCTCGACGGCGGTCAACGGATCGATCTCTTCCTCGAGCTCCGCCATCAGGGCGCGCGTCTGGCGCTCCTCTTCGGCAAAGTCCACGCCGCCACTCTTGATGATCTCGCGACCCATGAAAATATTGTCGCGGACATTGAGATTGGGAGCGAGGCTCAATTCCTGATGGATGATCGAAATACCGCATTCGCGGGCATGGGTGGAGGAGGAAAACGAAACCGGCTGACCGTCGAGGACGATCTCGCCGGAGCTCGGCTGGACGACGCCGGAGAGGATCTTCATCAGCGTCGACTTGCCGGCTCCGTTTTCGCCGAACAAAGTGGTCACCTGGCCGCGATGGATGTCGAAATTGACGCCCTTCAGGGCATGAACGTTTCCATAGGATTTTGTGATGTTGCGGGCGGCAAGAACGACCTCGCCCCGTGCGCCCTCATTTTGCGGCGCTGCACTCATTTGACTTCGACCTTGACCGGAGTGACGAGCCAGTTTTTGGGATTGATGAGCTTGAAGACGCCGACGACCGATGCCGTCTTGCCCGAGAGATTTTCCACGTCAAGACCGGCAAGAACGGTCTTCTTCATCTCATTGTTAATTGCCGAGCCGGCATCCTGGTACTCGATCTGATTGGTGAACTGACCGAATTCGATGGCGCCCGTGGCATCGCGCAGATCGGTGCCGTTGACGGCCGGACCTGTCTGGACGCGCACGACGACATCGCCCGGCAATCCGTCGACCTTGATTTCGTTGTAGTTGGCCTTTCGCGCGCCGAACACGCCGGTCAGCGAAACCGGGATGACCGGACCTGTGCTTGTGGCAACACCGTATTTGTCACCTGCCGCCTTCTTGTCAGCCGCGATCGCGTTGGCGAGATCGACAGCATTGACTGCACGTTGCTCGACATTCGCCACCACCTTCGGGAATTCCTGAGCGCCATAGGCCTCCGGTGAGAACGCCTGCTCGCGCACGTCATGAACGGAGCCGATCTTGACGACGGTCGTATCGAAAGCGATCGCCGCTACGACGATCACAACCGCAGCCACGCCGGCCAATAACGTGAATTTCGGCTTGGAAGCCGCGTATTGAATTTGTGCACTCATGTTCGAAAGACCTTCGGCGCTATCGGCCGGATTGCCCTGCTGGCAAGAAAACGGAAAAAGCGAACCCCTTTAGCTGGCTGACGACGGTCATCGAAGCCGCTGTCGGCGCGCCCGGACGGAACGGCGCTTGCCTCGCCCATCGACGCGATCATCTTGGCGTGAAACCGGACCGTATCCTGAAACGAAATGGCTCATCGGAGTTCCTCCTTGGTTGCCGGTGCTTGTCTCCTCCAATCACCTGGCCTCGTAACAACGTCACATGATGTTGACCACGATAGAAGTATGTTATTAACGCCACAAACCATGTTATAATTTTTTCACGATGTCAACTGCCCTTCGTCGCTTCAGCCGCCTCGTAACGCATTTTCCGTTTGCGACACAGCACGGGCCGGAATAGTCATCACGTTCGCCGCGATCGTAACATCCTGGTATCCGATTTGGTCGGCTCAAGACTCACAAATGAACAAGCGCCAAAACATGCCATTGAATATCAATGGTATTTGGCGCCACATCACTGGACTGTTGAATGAACTGCACTTTGGCTGAGGCGGTCGATCGACCCAGCGGTGCAACTCTCATCATCCTAATTTCACTTGCTTCCGGGGGGTCGTAAGCAATTGACACTAAGTATTTTATATGAAAAAAATTACATTGCCAGAAAAATATTACGCACACTGTGATATCTTTGTGTTATAAACTGATCGTGACCTACAGTGGGCGAATGCTGGTTTATTGAGGTAACACCCCGGCGCGACTCAAAGAGGGCGACGGGTGCGGCCCGGGCAGGCGTTCGCGCCATTATGGCTTGGGCATGCGGCGCTGCAGGCCGGGGGCGATCGGGGAGGAACAAGGAATGGATTTGAGACAAGGGTTGGCAGCTGCTGAGTCACGTCTTGGCGTGTCGGAGCGCGCGCGCGATGCCTAGTAACGAAACGATCATCGTCGGAATTGATGCGGGAACCTCCGTCATCAAGGCTGTGGCCTTCGAGCTTTCCGGCCGGCAAATCGCATCGGCGTCCGCGCGCAATCAATACACGATGGGGAATGACGGCTCCGCCACACAGCCGCTCGGCCGCACATGGTCGGACTGCGTCAGCGCCCTGCGCGGGCTCGCCGACAAGGTCAAAGACCTCGCCGCGCGTACTGCCGCCATCGCCGTTACCGGCCAAGGCGACGGCACCTGGCTCGTCGGCTCTGGCAACCTGCCCATTTGCGATGCCTGGCTTTGGCTCGACGCACGGGCAGCCCCGACCGTTAATCGCCTGAACCGCCATCCCGACAATCGCCCACGCTTCGAGGCAACGGGCACCGGGCTCAACACTTGCCAACAGGGCCCGCAGCTCGCGCATATGGACCGCTATATGCCCGAGCTTCTCGATCGTGCAGAGACGGCCCTGCATTGCAAGGATTGGCTCTATCTCAATCTCACCGACGTTCGCGCAACCGATCCGTCGGAGGCGAGCTTCACCTTTGGCAATTTCCGCACACGCCGCTACGATTCCGTCGTCATCGACACACTCGGCCTCCGTCACAGAGCGTCCCTTCTGCCCGATATCATCGAAGGAACCGAGACAACGCATCCGCTGTCGGCCGATGCGGCTAACGCGACCGGCCTGCTGGCCGGCACGCCCGTCTGTCTCGGTTATGTCGACATGGTCATGACCGCCCTCGGTGCCGGAGTGCGAACCGCAGGCCAGAATGCCGCTTGCTCGACGATCGGTTCGACGGGCGTGCACATGCGCGCCAAGCCCGTCTCCGACGTCCAGCTCAATGCCGAGGGCACCGGCTATGTGATCACCCTGCCGATACCCGGCATCGTCACTCAGGTTCAGACCAATATGGGTGCGACGATCAATATCGACTGGATTCTGCAGATTGCCGCCGACCTCATGTCGGAGGCCGGCAAGCCGGTCGCCGCCTCGGACCTCGTTTCCAGAATTGACACATGGTTCGCTGAAAGCCGCCCCGGCTCCATTCTCTATCATCCCTATGTTTCGGAGGCGGGAGAACGCGGCCCCTTCGTCAACGCCCACGCCCGCGCCGGTTTCACAGGGCTCTCCATTCGCCACGGCTTTCCAGACCTGGTTCGCGCCGTGATCGAAGGGCTCGGCATGGCGACGCGCGATTGCTACGCGGCGATGGGCGACATGCCGCTTGAACTGCGGATGACAGGCGGAGCCGCAAGAAGCCACGCGCTACGTCAATCGCTCTCGGCCGCTGTCAACGCCCCAGTCAGGGTCTCCAAACGTCAGGAGGCGGGAGCCGCAGGTGTTGCCATGATGGCGGCGGTCGCAATCGGTGCCTATGCGAACATGGACGACTGCATTGCCGAGTGGGTCACGCCGCTGCTTGGCGAAGCCGAAGCGCCCGACGCGGAACAGGCGCGCCGTTACGATCGATTGTTCGCAGCCTATCTGGACGTACGGCAGGCAATCACACCCGCATGGGACATGCTTGCCGAGCAACCATGAGAATAAACAAGCCATGCACGTGGGCAGGACAGATGATTTTTGATGCAGAAGGCATCCTAAGGAGCGTGAAATGACTGAATCCGAAATCCTCGATCTCTTCGTGATCGGAGGCGGCATCAATGGCGCCGGCATCGCGCGGGACGCGGCCGGTAGAGGCCTCTCCGTCATGCTCTGCGAGAAAGACGATCTGGCTGAAGGCACATCGTCACGATCCGGGAAGCTCGTCCACGGCGGTCTGCGCTATCTTGAATATTATGAGTTTCGCCTGGTTCGCGAAGCCCTGATCGAGCGCGAGGTCCTGCTGAATTCCGCAAGCCACATCATCTGGCCGATGCGTTTCGTGCTGCCCCACAGCCCGACGGATCGCCCCGCCTGGCTCGTCCGCCTCGGCCTCTTCCTCTACGACCATCTGGGTGGCCGCAAGCGGCTGCCTGGCACCCGCTCCCTGGATCTCCACCGCGATCCGGAAGGCACGCCGATCGTCGATCAATATAGCAAGGGCTTCGAGTATTCCGACTGTTGGGTCGACGATGCGCGACTCGTATTGCTGAACGCCCTCGATGCTGCCGAAAAGGGCGCTCAGATCCTAACGCGCACCGCCTGCATCAGTGCACGGCGTGACAACGGCAGTTGGATCGTCCAGATGCGCGACGAGCGCACCGGCGACATCCGCACGGTGCGTGCACGCGTCCTTGTGAACGCCGCGGGCCCTTGGGTCAACGATATCATCGGCCGCGTCGCCGGCTCCAACAGCCAGCGCAAGGTCCGGCTCGTCAAGGGCAGCCATATCATCGTTCCGAAATTCTGGAGCGGACAACACGCCTACCTGGTTCAGAACCACGACCGGCGCGTGATCTTCATCAACCCTTACGAAGGCGACATGGCCCTTATCGGCACCACGGACATTCCCTACGAAGGCAAGCCGGAAGAGGTGAAGGCCGACGAGCAGGAGATGGACTATCTGATCGCTGCCGTGAACCGCTATTTCAAGGAAAAACTGCGCCGTTCCGACGTGATCTCAAGCTTCTCCGGCGTTCGTCCGCTGTTCGACGACGGTCAAGGCAACCCTTCCGCTGTGACGCGCGACTATGTCTTCGATCTCGACGAGACCGGTGGCGCCCCCATGCTCAACGTTTTTGGCGGCAAGATCACGACTTTCCGCAAGCTGTCCGAACACGCGCTGCAGCGGCTCGCCAAATTCTTTCCCAAGATGGGCGGCGACTGGACCCGTTCCGCGACATTGCCCGGCGGTGACATTCCGAATGCCGACTACACCAGCTTCGCCGACTCGCTGCGCGAGGCCTATCCCTGGATGCCGCGCACGCTTGTGAACCACTACGGCCACCTATATGGCGCGCGGACCAAGACGATCGTGGGTGACGCCACATCGCTTGCCAGCCTCGGGCGCCATTTCGGCGGCAATCTCCATGAGGCGGAGGTACGCTACCTCGTCGCTTACGAATGGGCGCATACCGTGGACGATATTCTCCTGCGGCGCACCAAGGAAGGCCTGCATATGACCGCCAAGGAGAAAGCGGATTTCTCCGCTTGGTTCGAGAGCGAACTGGCTTTGGCCGCCTGAGACGTCCGCACATCCGAGGAGCCGACCCCCATGCCATTGACACTTTCACTCAACACCAATCCGCTGGTGAACCGTTTCGCCGAGCCGGACGACCTCATCGAAACGGTCGCGCGCGACCTCAGGATCCGCGATCTGCAATTGACGCATGAGTTCATCAATCCGAGCTGGCAGGCGCCGGTGATCCGGCGGCTGACCCGCACAATGCGGGCCGCGTTAGAGCGCACCGGCGTTCGCGTGACCTCGGGCATGACCGGTCCATATGGGCGCCTGAACCATTTCGGCCATCCCGACGCCGATGTCAGGCGTTACTATGTCGACTGGTTCAAGACCTTCGCCGACATCATTGCCGATCTCGGCGGACAATCGGTGGGCACGCAATTCGCCATCTTCACCTACAAGGACTTCGATGATCCGGCACGGCGGGAGAGCCTTATCCAGATCGCGATCGATTGCTGGGCTGAGGTCGCCGAGCACGCCCGATCGGCCGGCCTTTCCTATGTGTTCTGGGAGCCGATGAGCATCGGCCGCGAATTCGGTGAGACGATCAAAGAATGCATTAAGCTGCAGGACCGCCTGACCGCCGCCAATCTCGCTGTACCGATGTGGATGATGGCCGATATCGATCATGGCGATGTCACATCGGCAAACCCCGACGATTACGATCCCTACACCTGGGCGCGCGCCGTTCCGAAGGTTTCTCCGATCATCCACATCAAGCAAAGCCTGATGGACAAGGGCGGACATCGGCCGTTCACGGCGGAATTCAACGCCAAGGGTCGTATCCAGCCCGCGCCGTTGCTACAGGCGTTCACCGAAGGCGGTGCTGAGAACAACGAAATCTGTCTCGAGCTGTCGTTCAAGGAGCGCGAGCCCAATGATCGTCAGGTTGTCTCCCAAATCGCCGAAAGCATCGCCTTCTGGGCGCCCCATGTCGACACCGGCGCGGGTGACCTTCGCATCTAGTTGCAGGTGGCCGCCAACGCTCCAGAGGGTTCCAGAAAAATGCGGGACGTGATTCCGTCGGAATTGCTGGAAAGCGATGAGGTTTAGCGGTTCAGCGGTTTCGTGAAAAGCCGAACCGCCCTAGGACATTAGGCAGAGGGCAGCGCATTTGATTCTTGCCGTCAGCCCGTCTCGAGATGCGCCGGCTGCAAAAGGATGATTGAAAATGAACGTAAGAGCGAATGGAAGGGGACCGTCGATGGCCGATGCGGATGAGTCGCTCGCCGTGCGCGCCGCCTGGCTGCACTACGCCGGCGGGTTTACCCAGTCGGAGGTAGCCAAGCGCCTTGGCGTGCCGTCCGTCAAAGCACACCGCCTGATCGCACGGGCGGTCGCCGATGGCGTGGTCAAGGTGACGATTGATGGCGATATCGTCGAATGCGTGGAGCTCGAGACCCGGCTGGCGGAACGTTTCGGCCTGCAATATTGCGAGGTGGCGCCGGATCTCGGCGAGGAAGGCTTCGAGTTTCGCGCCCTCGGACAGGCTGGCGCCGGCTTCCTGAAGCGGGAGATCGAGCGCGGCGACAACAAGGTTATCGGTCTCGGTCACGGTCGAACATTGTCATCGGCCGTGCACCACATGCCGCGGCTTAGCGCGAAGGGGCTGCGATTTGTCTCGATGCTCGGCGGGCTGTCGAGAAACTATGTGGCCAACCCCTATGATGTGATGCACCGCATCGCCGAAAAAACCGGCGCGCACGCCTATATGATGCCGGTGCCCTTCTTCGCCAACACCGGCGAGGACCGGGAAGTGATGCTTGCCCAGCGCGGCGTGAAGGAAGTGTTCGATCTCGCCAACAACGCCGACCTGAAACTTGTCGGTCTCGGCACGGTCGATACCGACGCGCAGCTTGTCCTCTCGGGCATGGTGGAGCCACGCGAAATCGCGGAGATCGCGGCATCGGGCGGCGTGGGCGAGATACTCGGGCATTTCTTCGACGCTGACGGACGCATCCTCCAGACGACGCTGACGGCGCGAACCCTTTCCGCTTCCTTGCCGCGGTCGAAAACCGAGAGGTTGGTCGCCTTGGCCGGCGGTGTTGCGAAGGCCGAGGCCATCCGCGCAGTCCTGAAGAGCCGGTGTCTTTACGGCCTGATTACCGATGAACGAACCGCCCAGGCGCTTTTGGAACCCACGCACATCACATAAAAATATAACAAAGTAACAAAACAAACGTGGAAATATGTGAAAAACGTGTTATGTTCTGGAGTATCCAATCCGGAGAGAACCGGAGGCCAAGGTGAAACGAGAAGAACGGCAACAGTCGATCATCAACCTGCTCATCGAGCATAAAAGCGTCGACCTCGACGACTTGGCCGATCGCTTTGCCGTGTCCAAGATGACCATCCATCGCGACCTCGACGATCTCGAACAGGCCGGCGTCGTCCGTAAGATCCGGGGCGGCGCGACGATCGACGCGGGTGTGCAGTTCGAAAGCGACTTCCGCATCCGCGAGCGCCAGGGAAATGAAGCCAAGATCAGCATGGCAAATTGCGCACTGGAGCTTGTCGAGCCTGGCATGACTGTCATGGTCAACGACGGTTCCATGGCCGCCGTTCTCGGCGAGATGTTGTTGCAGAAACGGCCGCTGACGCTGATCACCAACAACGCCGCAATCATCGAGAGGCTGAAGAACGAAAGCGGCATCACATTGATTGCGCTGGGTGGCATATACTCCCCGAAGTTCAATGCGTTTCTGGGTGTGGTGACAGAGGAAGCGTTGTTTCGTCTGAGAGCGGATATCGCCTTTATCTCGACGCCCGCTGTTTCCGGCACCCTTGCCTATCACATGGACGACAATGTCGTGCGCGCAAAGCGGGCGATGATTGCGTCTGCGAGCAAGACCTGCTTGCTGGTCAATCACCAGCGCATTGGACATACCGCCCTGCATGTCATGGCCGATCTCGCCGATTTCGACGCCATCATCACCGATAGCGTCCCCGAGCCTGCCGCCATCGAGCAGCTCGAACGCGCCAACATCAATCTGACCATCGCCTCGAACTGGGAGACGACATGAGCGCCGCACCTCGATTCTGGATTGGAACCAGTTGGAAGATGAACAAGACGCTGGCGGAAGCCAGCAGCTATGCTGAGGCGCTGCGCGCCGCCGATGGCGGGCGGGACCCGGCGATCCAGCGTTTCGTCATTCCGCCGTTCACCGCGGCGCGGGAGGTCAAGGGTCTGCTTGCCGATACCTCCGTCAAGGTGGGTGCGCAGAACATGCACTGGGCCGATCAGGGTGCCTGGACCGGCGAGATCTCGCCCGTCATGCTCAGGGATTGCAATCTCGACATCGTCGAGCTTGGCCACTCCGAACGCCGCGAACATTTCGGCGAGACCAACGAGACGGTCGGCCTGAAGACCGAAGCTGCCGTCCGCCACGGTCTTATCCCGCTCATCTGCATCGGCGAAACACTAGCCGACCGGGAGAGCGGCCGGGCAACGGACATTTTGAAAACTCAGGTTCTCGGCGCTTTTTCGAAGCTGTCCGCGGCGCAGAAGGGCGCTCAGATCCTTCTTGCCTACGAACCTGTCTGGGCAATCGGCGAAAAGGGAATTCCCGCCTCGCCAGACTATGCCGATGCACGCCAAGCCGAGATCGTGTCGATCGCGCAAGATGTGCTCGGCCGCCGAATCCCCTGTCTCTACGGGGGATCGGTCAATCCGGGGAACTGTGAAGAACTCATATCGTGCCCAAACATCGACGGGCTTTTCATCGGTCGTTCGGCCTGGAGCGTCGAGGGTTATCTCGGCATCCTTGCCCAATGCACCGCCAAACTCCAAGGAGATAAACAGTGAAGCTTGCAATCGCAGGAGACAGCGCTGGCGAAGGCCTCGCAAAAATTCTCGCCGAGCACCTCAAGGACCGCTACGACGTGCAGGAAGTGTCGCGCACGGATACCGGTCCGGACCCGTTCTACGCGAACCTTGCCGATCGCGTCGCGTCGGGCGTCATCGACGGTACCTATGATAAGGCGATCCTCGTCTGCGGCACCGGCATCGGCGTCAGCATCTCCGCCAACAAGGTGCCCGGCATCCGCGCCGCGCTGACGCACGACACCTATTCGGCCGAACGTGCCGCACTTTCGAACAACGCCCAGATTATCACGATGGGCTCCCGCGTCATCGGACCGGAACTTGCCAAGGCCATCGCCGACGCCTTCCTCGCACACACATTCGACGAGCAGGGCCGCTCGGCAGGAAATGTCGAGGCAATCAAAGAACTCGACGCGAAATACAACGCGCGTTGATTGGGATTGCATAGCATCGCCGCGTGTCGTGGCCTTCAGATCGACACGCGGCGATGATGCCGCAATAATCCGAGAGAAATGTCACCGCGTCACGACGCCAACCTGCAGTTGGGGATGACAACGCCTGGCTCGTCGGCTATAAGGCCTGTGCGACTCATGAGGGAGATCAGTTAGATGAGAAATTTCGGCACCAATCAGCGCTGAACAGCGACGCCGAATGCGGACTGCTGTTCAGTCCATCCTTGTCTAACAATATGATCTCTCGTGCCCTTGGAGGGCATTCATGTTTCGTCGCTTTTTTTCCTATTATGCGCGCTATAAGACCCTGTTTTTTCTCGATTTCGGCTGCGCGGTCGTCGCTGGTCTTCTCGAATTGGGCTTTCCGCTGGCGGTCAAGCTCTTTGTCGATGAACTGCTGCCAAGTCGTGAGTGGGGTCTGATCGCTGCGACCGCTGCGCTGCTGTTGATCGTCTATGCGCTGAACACCGGTCTGATGGCTGTGGTCAACTACTGGGGCCATGCGCTGGGCATCTCGATCGAATCCGACATGCGCCGCCAGGCCTTCGACCACATCCAGAAGCTCTCGTTCCGTTATTTCGATAATAACAGAACCGGGCATCTGATTACACACGTCACCAAGGATCTCGAGGAAGTGGGCGAAATCGCCCATCACGGACCCGAAGACGTCTTCATCGCCATCATGACCTTCATCGGCGCCTTCCTGCTGATGTTTTCGGTACAGTGGAAGCTGGCGCTGATGACGACGATCATCGTGCCCTTCATGACCTGGCTCGTTAGCCGCTACGGCGCCAGGATGACATTGAACTGGCGCAGCCTGTTCACCAAGGTCGGCGACTTCAACACCCGCGTGCAGGAGAGCGTCGGCGGCATCCGTGTCGTCAAGGCCTTCGCCAACGAGGATTACGAAAGCCGGCTCTTTGCCCGCAATAACGAGGACTACAAGGCCACCAAGCTTAATGCCTATGCCTATATGACTGCGAGCATTGCGCTCAGCTATTTCAGCACGCGCCTTGTGCAGCTCGTGGTGATGGTGGCCGGGACCTGGTTCGTGGTTTCCGGCGAGCTGACCTATGGCGGCTTCGTCAGCTTCCTGCTCCTGATCAATGTCTTCTTTCACCCGATCGACAAGATCACTTCGGTGCTCGAGATGTATCCGAAGGGCATCGCCGGCTTTAAACGCTTCCTGTCGTTGATCGACACGCAGCCCGACCTCGCGGACCGGCCGAACGCGATTGCGGTCGATCATCTCAAGGGCGATATCGTCTACAAAAACGTCAGCTTCGGCTATTCGGATCAGGGCATGATCTTCGAAGGCCTCAACCTGCAAATCTCTGCCGGAGAGACCGTGGCCTTCGTCGGCGCTTCGGGAACAGGCAAGACGACGATCTGCTCGCTGCTGCCACGCTTCTACGACGTGACGGCCGGCAGCATCACCATCGACGGCATCGACATCCGCGATATGACGCAGGCATCCCTACGCAGCCAGATCGGCATCGTGCAGCAGGACGTGTTTCTGTTCGGATCGACCATTCGCGAAAACATCGCCTATGGGCGGCTGGGCGCGACCGACAAGGACATCATGGAGTCGCTGCGCCGCGCATCGCTGGACGAATTCGTCGGCTCCCTGCCGGACGGTCTCGACACGCCGACCGGCGAACGCGGCGTGAAGCTGTCAGGCGGGCAAAAGCAGCGACTGGCCATTGCGCGCATCTTCCTCAAGAACCCGCCGATCCTCATTCTCGACGAAGCAACTTCTGCGCTCGACACTGCAACCGAGTATGCCATCCAGCAGGCGCTGGCGGACCTCTCGAAGGGCCGTACGACCCTCGTGGTGGCGCATCGGCTGACGACCATCCGCAATGCTGATCGCATCATTGTCATGGGATCGAACGGCATCGTCGAACAGGGTACGCATGCTGAACTGCTGACCAGCGGCGGCGGTTATGCCAGGCTTCACAGCGCCCAGTTCGGAGCGTTCCCGTGATACAGACGCGCATTGTCAGGATCGAGCCTGGCCGCGGTCGGTGAAGCGTTTGCTGAAGTTCATGATTCAACGGCGGATTCCCACGGAATCCGCCCATTTCATTTGGCCGCTTGCAGATCCATTTCATCGCCATCGCAGAGGCTGATGCCGCCGGGGTGCGAGGATCTCAGCGCCCAATTTGCGCTTAGCTGTAACCGCGTGCCCCTTGGTCATGTCCCCGTACATTTCAAAGAGGCGTCGCGCCCTGGCGGTAAAGCGGCGGGCAGGATCGCAAATTGATCGGCAACTTCTTGGCAGCGGCCGAGATTGCCTCAATACGCCTGCAGTCGCGTAGTTATGAGTCTGCGGCCTAGTCACCTGAATCTAAAGTTCGCGGCATAATGTTCGCTCTGCCTTTTGGCAGAAGCGTTTGACGGATGAGAGGATTTCGTCGGCGGACTTGGTCCATCGGTAAGGTTTGGGATTGTCGTTATGCC